>Ga0066256_1000074_pt1 | contig 467966 bp, 432 predicted proteins | sample ThiBio_1000_biof_FD_87107 | JGI IMG/M metagenome (GOLD analysis project Ga0066256, IMG submission 87107) | Wastewater bioreactor microbial communities from Cape Town, South Africa - Thiocy_expt_1000_biof (version 2) | ecosystem: Engineered > Bioreactor > Thiocyanate-remediating >...
GCGGGACGCGGTCGGGGTGTTCTTCTAGCTGGGGGGGGGGGGGGGGCGGGGGGGGCCGCCCTTTTTGGGGCGGGGGGCCGGGCTTGCGGGCGGCGGGGCGCGGCGAGAGTGCCCTGCCCGGCCCCAACACCGCGGGGGGGGGGGGGCCGGGCTCCCGCCACGCCAAGAAGGCGGCCGCCGAAGGGCAGGCGGTGGGCGACTGCGTCGACTGCAATGCCTGTGTCGCGGTCTGCCCCATGGGCATCGATATCCGCGACGGACAGCAACTCGAATGCATCACCTGCGCGCTGTGCATCGATGCGTGCGACAACGTCATGGACAAGATCGGCAAGCCGCAGGGGCTGATCGCCTACGCGACGCTGGCGGAATACGATTCCAACATGGCGCTGGCGAGCGCCGGCGGTACATCCGCCATCGATCCGCGCAGGGTGCATGACGCGAGCGGCAAGCTGTCCGACAAGGTCGCCACGTTCCATTTGCGAAAGCTGCTGCGGCCGCGCACCCTGATCTATTTCGCGGCTTGGTCGCTGGTGGGGCTTGGGCTGCTTTTCGCACTGCTCACGCGCGACCGCCTTCAGGTGAACGTGCTGGCGGACCGCAATCCGCAATTCGTCGTCCTGTCGGACGGCTCGATCCGCAACGGCTATACGATCAAGCTTCTCAACATGATCCCCGAGCCGCGCACCATCGTCGTGACCATGCAAGGATTGGAAGGTGGGGAGATGAGTGTCGTCGGCATGGAGCACGCCGCGGCCCGCAGCTTCGCCGTCGAGGTCGAGCCGGACCGGCTGAAGACACTCAAGGTCTACGTGCGCCAGCCGCGCGAGAATGTCGCCGGTCCCACACAGCATTTCAGGTTCGTGGTCGAGGACAAATCGAGCTTTGAAAGCGACCGTTACGAGGCCATCTTCGACGCGCCGGGAGAGAAAAAATGAATGCAACGGAACGCAATCGCGAACTGACGGGCCGGCATGTCCTCATCATCATGGTGAGCTTCTTCTCGGTGGTCATTGCCGTGAACCTGACAATGGCCTTTTTGGCTCGTTCGAGCTGGACCGGTTTTGTCGTCGAAAACATTTATGTGGCGAGCCAGCACTTCAATGAGAAGGCGGCGGAAGGCCGGGCCCAGGCCGCGCTTGGCTGGAAATCCGAGCTCGGTATCGCCGGCGGCAAGGTCAGCTACCGGCTGACCGACAAGGTCGGCAACGTCGTCGCCGCGAAGCGCGCGACCGCGAGCTTCCGTCGGCCGGCCTATGCGTCGGAAGATCAGGAGGTGGCTTTGGTCGCCCAGCCGGACGGCTCGCTTGCCGCGCCGGTCGAATTGCGTGACGGCATGTGGATCGTCGAGGTCCATGCCGAGGCCGGCCTCCAGCATCCCTATCGCGACACGCGGCGGCTTACCCTTCGCGACGGAGCCATCCAATGAGCCGGCGCTTTAGGGCGCCGAAATAGGGCGCGTCTCTTGACCGCTCTTGTCTACCTGATCCCGGTGGCGCTGCTTTTCGGTATCGGCAGCCTTGCCGCTTTCCTCTGGGCATTGAGAAACGGCCAGTACGACGATCTGGATGGCGCGGGCGCGCGGATTCTCATCGACCATGAGGCCGGCGGCTCGCTCGGCTCTCGTTGATCCGTCTCAGTCGGAGAGCGCGCGCGCTCTCCACGTCCCGTTGTCGATCATGTCGCGCATCAGTTCGATCAGGATCGCCGCCACCGCGTTGGTGGACATCATGTTGATGGTCCGCTGCGATACCACGACCGAGAAGCGCCAGTTCGGAGTCGGATCCATGATCGGCACAGCGCCGAACAGGCCGGCATTGATCTCCTGCAGCATGGCAAAGTGCGGCATGATCGTCATGTAGCCGGCCTTCACCAGCTCGACGATCGCGTTGAAGGAATCGCTTTCGATGATGACGCGGGGCGTGATGCCGTTGCGGGTGGCGAGGTGTTCGATGTAGTTGCGCAGGACGTGCTGCTTGCCGGGCAGCACGACCGGAATGCTCTCCAGTTCGACGAAGCCGATCGAGTTGCGATGCAGGATCTGGTTCTTGCTGTCGGCCACCAGCATCAGCTCCTCGATCCCGACCGGATACAGCGAGATGTTGGCGAACACCCGCGGATCGTACAGCAACGCGATATCGAGCCGCGCGGTCTGCATCCACTCGTCGAGCGTGCCGGTCATCGCCTCGATCAGATGGATCGAGATGCTGGGGTATTTTTCCTTCACCTTGGCGATCAGCGCCGCCGACAGGCCGCGGCAGGCCGAGGTGGGAAAGCCGACCGAGACTTTGCCGCTCGGATTGCGCGACTGCGTGATCACCGTCTCCTTGGCGAACGCGACATCCTTGAGGATCGAGCGGGCGTGCGCGTAGAGCGTGTGCCCGGTCTCCGTGAGAATGACGCCGCGCGCATGGCGATGGAACAGTTCGATGCCGAGTTCGGCTTCGAGATCCTTGATCTGCTGACTGAGCGAGGGCTGCGAGGTGCGCAGGATCTCGGCGGCGCGCGACAGGCTGCCGGAATCGGCGATGTAGACCAGCGATCGCAATTGTCTCAGGTCCATGCCGGACTCCCTGACTTCGACTTCCGCTCCGATGCTCCAAGAGCGGGGCTTTTTTCGCGGCCGCTGTTGTCCGGCGGCTCGCGGTCGCGGCTATATCACGCAGTGCAGCAACGTCACGAACCCCAAAACGTCACACCTCAAGCCTTTGAGTATACCAGTTGAGCTGCTGATTTTGCGGGCTTTTGGCTTATTCATTGAGCAGATGCACAATACTATAGGTGTTGCCTATAGCTAGGATAATGATTTCATCTTTGTGCTGGTCGCTGCCTTGGTCTTCTATCCGTCGCAACGGTTCGATGGCCTATGTCACGAACGAGCCGATAGAGGAGACATCAATGACCCACTTGAAATGGTCGACATCGCTTTTCGTTGCGGGTGCCGTCACCCTCATGGCCGCTCCCGCGATTGCTGCTGATCTGAAGCCCTGCATCGGCAACAGCGCGCCGCTGACCGGCCCGGCCTCTTTCGGCGGCACGGCGGTGAAATACGGCGCGGAAGTCGCGATCGATGAAATCAACGAGGCCGGCGGCGTGCTCGGCCAGAAGCTCAAGCTCATTCAGTATGACGATGCCGGCGCTCCGCCGCGCGGCGTGGACAACGTCCGGCGTATCGCGCTGTCGGACAAGTGCATCGCCATCTTCGGCGGCTATCACTCGACCGTCGGTCTGGCCCAGGTCGGGCCGGTGAACGAGATCGGCATTCCGTGGATCGGCACCACCGGCGCCGGCACCAAGATCGTCGAGAACGGCGCTTCGCCGAATTACATGTTCCGTGTGTCGGCCAAGGATAAGTGGGTCGCGCAGTTCCTCGCCACCGAGGCGCTCAAGGTCTCCAAGAACGGCAAGGTCGCCATCATGTATGAAAATACCGGATGGGGTAACGGCGCGCTGCCCGACTTCAAGGCGGCCATGGAAGCCAAGGGTAAAACAGTTGCGGCGATCGAAACCTTCAACTGGAACGATCAGGACATGACGGCCCAGGCGATCCGCATTCGCGATTCCGGCGCCGATGCGGTCGTCACCTTCGCGCTTGACCGCGAAGGCAACCAGATCGTCCGCAGCTTCGACAAGATCGGCTACAAGCCGACGATCTTCGGCGCCTGGGGCATTGCCGGCAATCTCGGCGATCTCGCCGGTCCGCTCGCCAACGGCGTGCGGGTGATGCAGACCTTCACCTGGATGGGCGAGATGAATCCGCGCACCAAGGCGGTGTGGGAGAAGATCCAGAAGAAATTCGGCCTCAAGGATCCGTCCGAGCTGAAGATGGGCTCGGCGACCGCGAACTCCTATGACGCGGTCTATATCCTCGCCAAGGCGATCGAGAAGGCCGGCTCCTACGACTGGAAGAAGGTGCACGACGCGCTCTACACCGTGAAGCATGACGGTCTGGTCGCGAAGTACGATCCGGCGTTCGACGCCTCGAATCCGGAGCGCCAGGACGCCATCCTGCCGCAGTACTACAAGCTGACGGTGTGGTCCGACGGCAAGCTGCTGCCGATCGATCAGACCAGCTACGGCAAGACCAACTAATCCAGAAACTGGCCGCCCGCCGCGTTGCGGGCGGTCTCCCACTCCGGGCGTTTCCGTGAGAGCCGTGGCGGCTTCCCGCGGGTACGGCCGTGCGCACGGTGGATCTGATGCAATCGATCATCCAGTACATTCTGTCGGGACTTGCGATCGGAGGCTGCTATGCCCTCGTCGCGCTCGGCTTCCACATCATGTGGTCGGCGGCGAAGGCCGTGAACTTCGCCCATGGCGATACGCTCATGCTCGGCGCGGTGCTGACCATCATGGCGATCGATCAGGGCATCCCGCTGCCGCTCGCCATCGCAGGCGCCATCGCGGTATCATGCGTGTTCGGCATTCTGCTCGAGCGTTTCGCTGTGCGGCCCTTCGCCAAGACCACGAGCTCGATCGGCTGGATGCTCACCACCATCGCCATCGGCATCATGCTGCAGGCGCTGGTGACGATGGAGTTCGGCGGTTTCTCGCGCGCGCTGCCTTCTCCAGGCGTGGAGAAGGCGATCTCGGTGATGGGCGCTGGCGTCTATCCGCAGGAGCTCGTCATTCCCGTCGTTGCATTGCTTGCGATGCTCGGCCTCGGCTGGATGCAGCGCCATACGCTGATCGGCCGCGCGATGCAGGCGGTGTCGTTCGACCGCAACGCCGCTGCGCTGATGGGCATCAACGTCAACTGGATGTTCGGATTCTCCTTCGGTCTCGCCGCCGCGCTCGGCGGCGCCGCCGGCATCCTGATCGCGCCGATCACGCAGGCCTCCGCATCGATGGGCCTGACGCTGGGCCTCAAGGGCTTCGCCGTCGCCATCATCGGCGGCATCACCAGCGCGCCCGGCGTGGTGATCGCCGGTCTCGGTTTCGGCGTCGTCGAGAAATTCGTCGAGGGCTATATCTCCACCGCGGCGCGCGAGATCGTCGGCTTCGGTCTCACCATTCTCGTCCTTCTCGTGTTCCCGCAGGGGCTGTTCGGCAAGCGCGAGGTGTTCAAGGTATGACCCGGCGTCTGCTCACACCTCTCGCCTTCGCGGCGCTGGCGATCTTCCTCGTGGTTCTGCCGTTCACGGCGGAGAACGAATATTCGCTGCGGCTGTTCATGCTGTTCACGATCTACGCGATCGTGGCGCTCGGCCTCAACGTGCTGGTCGGTCTCGCGGGCCTGATCTCGCTGGGGCAGGCCGGTCTGTTCGCGCTCGGCGCCTATACCGGCGCGATTCTGGCCAGCCGCCTCGGGCTCGATTTCGTCTTCGCGGCGATCGCCGGAACGGTGGTGGCCGGAGCGTTCGGCGCTTTGCTGGCCTATCCCACGGTGCGGGTGCGCGGCGTTTATCTCGCCGTCATCACCATCGCCTTCGGCCTGATCGTCGAAAACGTCATCATCGAGTGGGATCACCTCACCGGCGGCACCACCGGTATCAGCAGCATTCCCAAACCGACGTTGTTCGGCTGGCCGCTCGACGGCTTCCGTTATTATGCCGTGCTCGCCGCGCTGCTGTTCCTTGTCGTGGTCGTGACCCACAATATCAAGCAGTCGCGCTATGGCCGCGCCATGCTGGCGGTGGCGCAGAGCGAAACCGCGGCGCGCGGCGTCGGACTCAACGCCGCCGGCGTGCGCACGCTCGCTTTCGTCATCGCCGCCGCGACGGCGGGTCTGGCCGGCGTGCTCTACGCCTTTCTCAATCTCTACATCTCGCCGGACAGCTTCACCTTCAACGACTCCATCCGCTTTTTGCTGATGGTGGTGCTGGGCGGGGCGGGGACCACCGTCGGCGCGCTGCTTGGCGCGTTGATCCTGACCTATTTGCCGGAATATCTGCAGCAGCTTCAGTACTGGCAGCAGTTCGCCTACGGCCTGTTGCTGGCGCTGGTGATGTTCGTGCTGCCGCTCGGCATTTTCGGCACGCTGACAAGTCTCGTGGCGCGTTTCTTCAGGCGGGCTTCCGCTCCGCCGCGGGTGACGGAGAGCGAGATCGCACAGGTGCTGAAGGATGCGAAGGCGGGATGGGCGCCGGCGTCGTTCTCCGCCGAAGGTCTGACCATCCGCTTCGGCGGTCTCACCGCGCTGAACAAGGCGTCGATGCAGGTCGCGCCGGGCGAGATTCACGCCCTGATCGGCCCGAACGGGGCCGGCAAGTCGACCATGGTCAACATCGTCACCGGCTTCTACCGGCCGAACGAAGGGGTCGTCACGCTCGACGGCGTTAACCTCGCCGGATCGCCGCCGCATCTGGTGGCCCGCAGCGGCGTCGCGCGCACCTTCCAGAACACCGAACTGTTCGGCGATCTGACGGTGATCGAGAACGTGATGGTCGGTTACCAGAAGCGGCTCTCCTACGGTCTGTTCGAGGCGGCTTTCCGCGTCGGGCGTTTCCACAAGGAGGAGGCCGAATGCCGTCACGCGGCCGAAGCGCTGCTGGCCTTTGTCGGCCTGACCGACTTCACCAACGAGAAAGCACGGTTCCTGCCGTTCGGCATGCAGCGGCGACTGGAGATCGCCCGCGCGCTCGCCACCGCTCCGCGCCTGCTGCTGCTCGACGAGCCGGCGGCCGGCCTGACCACGCAGGAAATCGACGAGCTCGACCGCATGATCCGCCGCACCGCCTCGCTCGGCATTTCCGTGCTGCTGATCGAACATCACGTCGATCTCATCATGTCGGTGGCGGATCGCGTCACCGTGCTCGACTACGGCGTGGTGATCGCCAGCGACAAGCCGTCCATCATTCAGAACGATCCGCGCGTGATCGAGGCGTATTTCGGCGTCGCTCCGGCGGCCCATGCGGCGGAGGGGGCTTGAGCATGAGCACAAGCGCAAACGATGTGCTGCTCGAGGTCCGCGGCCTTGAAATCCAGTACGGTGCGGCGATCGCCGTGCGCGGCGTCGATCTCGTGGTGCGGCGTGGCGAATTCGTCTCGGTGATCGGCAACAACGGCGCCGGCAAGACCTCGATCCTGCGCGGCGTCAGCGGCCTGGTGCGGCCGCGCGCCGGCAGCGTCCGGTTCAAGGGCGAGGAGACGGTGAATTTCCCCGCGCACCGCAAGGTCAATCGCGGTCTCGCGCTGGTGCCGGAAGGGCGGCTGATCTTCGCGGACCAGACCGTCGAGGACAATCTGATCCTCGGCGCCTACGGCCGCTGGAAGCGCGATCGCGAAGCGGTGCTGCGCGATTTCGACACCATGTTCGATCTGTTCCCGCGGCTCAAGGAGCGGCTGCACCAGCGCGCCGGCAGCCTGTCCGGCGGCGAGCAGCAGATGCTCGCGGTGGCGCGCGGTCTCGTGTCCAAGCCGGACCTCCTGATGATCGACGAGATGTCGCTCGGCCTCGCGCCGAAGATCGTCGAGCAGATGATGGGCGTGTTGCGCGATCTCAATTCGGCCGGGCAGACCGTCCTGCTGGTGGAACAGCTGGCAGCGCAGGCGCTGGCGATCTCGCATCGCGCCTATGTCGTGGGTCATGGAAAAATCGAACTTGAAGGGCGTGCGGACGAACTGGCCGGCTCACCGGCGGTGATGGAAGCATTTCTCGGAAAGAAGCATCAACCGGGCAAATAAGCCGAAGGAGAAAGTGAATGAGTAAACGTATCGTCGATCTCAGTCTGCTGATCGAAGACAACATGCCGGCGCACAAGCTGTTCCAGCGGCCGGTGATCACGACCCACATGTCTCATGAATCGGCGAAGGCCTTCAATCTCGGCGTGCCGGGCGATGCAATGACGTTCCAGACCAATTTCATCGCCATGCTCGACCATGTCGGCACGCACGTCGACGCGTTCCGCCATGTCAATCCGGAAGGCAAGTCGGTGGATGAGATGCCGCTCGAGCTGTTCATGGGCAAGGCGGTGGCGTTCGACCTGCGCCATGTCGGCGACCTCGAGGACATCACCGCCGAGCACATGGCCGAAGCGGAGAAGAAGTCGGGCGTGAAGGTGGACGGCCACATCGTGCTGCTGTGCACCGGCTTCCACAAGCGCAACTACCCGAACCTTGAGTCGGTGTTCAAGAATCCGCAGCTCACCGTTGAAGCCACCAAGTGGCTGCACGAGCGCGGCTCGAAGATGCATGGCGTCGAGGGTCCGTCGACCGACCGCCCGTCCGACAACATCTTCTCCCAGCACCGCCTGTGCCGCGACCTCGGCATCAGCCACTGGGAATGGCTGGTCAATCTCGAGGAGCTGCTTGGCAAGGGTGAGGTGCAGTTCTTCGGCGTGCCGCTGAAGTTCAAGGGCGGTTCCGGCTCGCCGGTGCGCGCTTTCGCCATTGTCGGCTGATGCGAACAAACGGAGCGGCGGCACAGTGCATCGCCGCTCCGATAGCAATGTCATGGCCTGGGGCGGCGGAGATCGCCGCCCGCTTTTTTCGTGATCGCTCCCGGAGGTTAAGTGATGTCGGCTGAATTCGATACCCTGTCCGCCGTGGAGCTGAAGCGCCTGATCGCGCGCAAGGATGTCTCGCCGGTCGAAGTCACGCGGCGCGCGCTTGCAGCCGCCGAGGCAACGCGATCGACTCTCAACGCCTTCAGCACGCTGATGCCGGAAGCGGCGCTCGCGTCGGCGGTGGCGGCGGAGGAGGCGGTGATGCGCGGCCAGCCGCTCGGCTTCCTTCACGGCATTCCGGTCAGCGTCAAGGATCTGATCGCGGTCGGCGGCGTCACCTATGCGTCCGGCTCGAAGGCGATGGCACATAACATTGCCGCGGCCGATGCGCCGGCGGTGGAGCGGTTGCGCCAGGCCGGAGCTATTATTATCGGCAAAACCACGACCAGCGAATTCGGCTGCAAACCGGTCGGCGACAATCTGCTCACCGGCATCACACGCAATCCATGGAATCTTGACAAGACGCCGGGCGGCTCCAGCGCCGGCGCGGCGGCATCGGTTGCCGCCGGCATCACGCCGTTCGGGCTTGGCACTGACGGCGGCGGCTCGATCCGCATTCCGTGCAGCCTGTCCGGGCTGGCCGGCATCAAGGGGCATTTCGGCCGCGTGCCGGTGTGGCCGGCGTCCGCGACGCCGACGCTGGCGCATGTCGGCCCGCTGGCGCGCTCGATGCAGGACGCGGCGCTGCTGTTTTCCGCCATCGCGGGCTATGACGCGCGCGATCCGTTCAGCGTCGCGGGGCCGGTGCCGGACGTGCTCGGCGCGGCGCAGGCGAGCGTGAAGGGAATGCGGGTCGCCTACAGCCCGACCTTCGGTTACGCCAAGCCCGATCCCGCCGTGCTCGAGGTGGTGGAGAAGGCGGTGCGGACGCTGGAGACGCTCGGTTGCGAGGTCGAGCAGATCGACCGTCCGTTCGCGAAAGATCCGATCGATCTGTGGACCGCCGAGTTCTATGCCGGCGTCGGCATCCGGCTGCGCGATTTCGTCGAGAACAAGCGCGAGATGCTCGATCCGGCGGTCGCGGATGTGCTGGAAGGCGCGCTGTCGCAGGACATGCGCAGCTATTACACCAAGGTGTTCGAGCGCTACGCCTTCCGCGACGAAGTGCGGGCGCTGTTCGAGACCTATGACGTCGTCGTCTCGCCAGTGGTGCCGGTCACGTCGCTCGATGTCGGCGTGAACATTCCCGCGCACCTGTCCGATCGCAATCTGGTGTCGTGGGTCTATTACACCTATCCATTCAACCTCACTGGCCAGCCGGCGGGCTCGGTCTGTGCCGGCATCGCGACAGACGGTATGCCGGTCGGCTTGCACATTGTCGGGCGAGCGCTGGGCGAATATGACGTGGTGCGCCTCGGCGCGGCCTATGAGCGCTCACAGCCGCAGGGCTACAATCGCTGCCACGCAATGGTGTGAGGGAAGGGTCGGGCGTCGCCGTACGGCCGCGACGCGGCGTCGCAGGACGGCTGATCAGCCGCCGCCCATGCCGAAGAACATCAGCGTTTTCCGGGTGTATTCCTCGGCGTAGTCGACGATCTGGTCGGAGCCGTCCCGCGCGCCCGCCTCGTCGTTTTCCGCGATGCGCCGGGCCACGTGAGCGTGGAGGGCGCAGACCCGCTGCAAATCCCCGAACTGCTTGAAGTGCAGATACCAGAAGCGTCGGGTCTGCACCTCGATCGGGGAAATCGCCTGCGCGGCGTATTTGTTGCGCGCGGTCGCGATAATCAGCGAATTGAATTCGCGGTCGGCTTCGACAAAGGCAAGGCCGCTATGCGTCGCGGCGGCGTTCTCGAACATCAAAGCGAGCTGACGAAAACGGGCGCGCTCCTTGTCGCTTGCGAAGCGGGCCGCGCGGCCGGCCAGCACTCTTTCGATGCCCTTGCGTACTTCGATCATGGCGAGCTGATCGACCAGATCGATCTCCGAGACGAAGGCGCCAGAACGCGGCACGATTCTTACGGTGCCCTCGAACGACAGTCGCTGCAGCGCCTCGCGGATGGGGGTGCGTCCGATGCCGAGCTTGCTGCTGAGAGAGACTTCGGAAATGCGCGAGCCGGGGGGCAGCTCGTGCGTCACGATCATCTCCTCGATCAGGCGATAAGCGGTACGGGACTGCAGTTCGTCATCATTGTCGGCAACTTCGGGAAGGCTCATGGATTGCATCACAAAAACTGCATGATTGATGACAGATAAGAAAAGGGCTGAATTCAGAGCACGTTATCCCGCCCTAATCACAGAGTTCCTAGCCTACAATCGTCTTAGTGATCGGGGTCGCCATCCTTCCCACGCGGTCGGGCGTTTGGCGAGTGTCAAATAGACGCTACTCGTCGTCTCATATTGCCCTTGCGAACAACTCCACAAGATCAGAGCCGGATCGTGGCCGGGTTGCAATAAACTTGCAGCGGCCCGACAGGTCTGACATGTTACCAGTATATTACGAACAATATAGAGCCGGATAACTGGCCGATAATCACAACATAGGGAGTGAAACGACATGACCACCCAAACCGGGCAGACGACGTCTGCGCAACCATCATCACGCTGGTTTCAACTTTTTCTGGGCATGATCGCGATGATGGCGATCTCGAGCCCGCAATATGTCTGGGCTCTGTTCACCGGACCGCTTCGCGAACAATTCAACGCTCCTCTTGCGGAAATCCAGGTCACCTTCTCGCTGCTCATCATGCTGCAGACCTTCCTGTCGCCGGCGCAGGGCTATCTGGTCGATCGCTTCGGTCCGCGCGTGCTGCTGTCGCTCGGCGCGGCCCTCACGGGCCTGAGCTGGGTTCTAGCCGCCCATGTCACCAGCGTGTTCGGGCTTTACATCACTTACGGCGTGCTCGGCGGCATCGGCACCGGCATCATCTATGTCGGCGTGGTCGGCATGATGGTGCAGTGGTTTCCCGACAATCGTGGTCTTGCCGTGGGTCTTGTCGCGGCCGGTTACGGCTTCGGCGCCATTCTCACCACTTTCCCGATCTCCAACAGCCTCAATGCGAGCGGCCTGTCGCAGACGCTGACCATCTACGGCATCATCTTCGGCATCGTCGGCATTCTCGCCGCGCTCGGCATGCGTCGTCCCGACAAGAGCACGCCGCACGTCGCGGTCGATGCGCAGGCCCACGGTCTCGTGCAGGAAACCCGCGACTATGCGCCGCGCGAAATGCTGCGCAGCCCGATCTTCTGGCTGATGTTCGTGATGATGACGATGATGTCCACCTCGGGCCTCATGGTGATCTCGCAGATGGGCGCCTTCGCCAAGGATTTCGGCGTCAAGGATGCTCTAGTGTTCGGCCTTGCGGCGCTGCCGCTGGCGCTGACCATCGACCGCTTCACCAACGGTCTGACCCGTCCGTTCTTCGGCTGGGTTTCGGACAGGATCGGCCGTGAGAACACCATGCTGATCGCGTTCGGCATCGAAGGCATCGCCATGACGATCTGGCTGCTCTTCGCCCATCACCCGCTGACCTTTGTGCTGCTGTCGGGCGTGGTGTTCTTCGGCTGGGGCGAGATCTTCTCGCTGTTCCCCTCGACTCTCACCGATACGTTCGGCACCAAGAACGCCACCACCAATTACGGCTTCCTGTATATGGCGCAGGGCGTCGGCTCGGTGCTCGGCGGTCCGCTCGCGGCCGAGCTGCACGAGATCACCGCGTCATGGAATGTGGTGTTCGGCGTCGTGATCGCGATGAACTTCCTGACGGCGTTCCTGGCGATTGCTGTGCTCAAGCCGATGCGCGCCGCTCATCGTCAGCGCAACGCCGGAGCCGCCGCGGTGGCGACGGCATAGTCCGCGGTCATTTCGACATGCCATCAGCCGGGGCGCGCCATGCGCCCCGGCTTCTTTTTTGGAGTACGGGCATCGTGCTCACGAGGCACTTTGCTCAAGGATGGCGGGTGCTTGCATGCGGCAGGACCATTGCCCATCGCCGATGCGCCACGCCAAGCCGCTCAAGCGAACCGCAGGATTCCCGCGCCGATCGCGATGATGCACACCGCGATCACCCGGGCCGCACTGACCCGCTCCTTGAGAACGAGCGCCGAGATGGCCGTTCCGAACAGGATCGAGGTCTCGCGCAAAGCGGCAATGACGGCGACGGGCGCAAGCGTCATCGCCCAGAGCGCGAGGCCATAGGAAATGATGGTCCCCGCGCCGCCCACCAGGCCGAGATGCCAGTTGGCGGCGGAATAGCCCTGGAAGTCGGCGCGCCGCGCGACGAACGTCCAGACGATCAGCGGAATGCCGGTGAGCAGGAAAATCCACAACGTATAGGCGGCCGGCGTGCCTGACAGACGCACGCCAAGCCCGTCGATCAGCGTGTAGCTTGCGATCACCCCCGCATTGAGCAAAGCGAACGCGAGTCCGGCCTTGTTTTTGGCGTGTCCGGACGTCGCCATGGCGAGGATGCCGGCGCAGATGATGGCAATCCCGATCCAGGCTGACGTCGTGAGGTGTCCTCCGAGAATTCCGACGCTGATCATGGCGACGAGCAGGGGCGCGGTGCCGCGCATCAGGGGATAGGCCTGGCTCATATCCGCAAGATGATAGGTCCTCGCGACCAGCACGTAATAGCCGATCTGAAGCAGCGTGGAGACGCCGATGAAGGGCCAGCTTTCCCGGCTCGGGACCGGCAGGAACGGCAGGCAGACCGCGGCGATCAATGTCGCCCACGTCGTGACCAGCACGGTGGTGAGCAGCTTGTCGGCCCCGCCTTTGACGACGGCATTCCAGATGGCATGAAGGGCGGCGGCGAAGAGAACGACGCTGAATACGAAAATGGTCATTCCGGTGGCCGCGCGCCTTTCCCGATGCGTTTCCACTCAATTCTAGAGCAATCGAACTCCGCCTTCAATGAAAGCGCGTGCGCGGTCGGCGTCGTCCGCGTCGATCTGCACCGGACGGGCCGCCCGCGGCGCCGCCTGTCTCGTTTTGTAGAATGTCCGCCGCTTGTGTGGGGCGGCGACACCATGGTGACCTTCCGGCCTAGTCGGTCAGGGCGTAGATCCCGCTCGCATCCTTTTTGAGGCCGGTCCTGAATTTCAGGATGACGGACGGGACCTGGGTTGCGGAAATCGGCTTGCTGAGGAAATAGCCCTGGATTTCGTCGCAGCCTTCGGCGGCGACCTGATTGAGCTGGGCGACGGTCTGCACGCCTTCCGCGGTGGTGCGCATGCCGAGACTCTTTCCGAGGCTCACGATGGCCCGGATGATCAGTTTGGAGCCTTCGGTTGCGGTCAAATCGCGGACGAACGACTGATCGATCTTGAGCTTGTCGAACGGAAAACTCCGCAGATAGCTCAACGAGGAATATCCCGTTCCGAAATCGTCCAGCGCGATCCGCAGGCCGAGGGCGCGAAGCTTGTGCAGCGTCGCGAGGGTCTCCGCGCTGTTGGCGAGAAGCACCGATTCGGTGATCTCGAGCTCCAGCCGGCCGGGCGACAGCTTCGAGCGCCCCAGAGCCCGCGAGAACGCGTCGATGAGGCGCGGGCTGCGGAACTGGACCGAAGAGACGTTCACCGCGACCTTGATATCGTCCGGCCACAACGCGGCCTGCTCGCAGGCCTGCTCGACCACCCATTCGCCGAGCGGAATGATGATGCCGATTTCCTCGGCCACGGGGATGAACTGTTCGGGCGACACCAGGCCATGCAGGGGGTGATGCCATCGCAGCAGCGCCTCGAAGCCACAGATCCGCTCGTGCCTGAGATCGTAGAGCGGCTGATAGACAAGCTTGAACTCATCCTTCTCCATCGCCTCCCGCAGATCGAGCTCCAGAGCCCGCCGCTTCTGCAGGCTTTCATCCATCTTGGCTTCGAAGAACCGCCAGATGCCGCGGCCCTCCGCCTTGGCGCGATACAGCGCCACATCGGCGTTCTTCAACAGTTTCTCGCCGCTGGCGCCGTCGTGAGGCGCCAGCGAGATGCCGACGCTGGCGCCGATGACGATGCGTTGCCCGTCGAATTCGTAAGGTTCGGCGAGGCATTCGACGATACGCCGTGCGAGACGCTCGGCGTCGGTGGGCTTTTGCGTATCCGCCTGGATGATCGCGAACTCGTCGCCGCCGAGACGCGCCACGGTGTCGATCTCGCGGATGCAGGCCCGCAAGCGGTCGGCGACTGCGCACAGCAACTGATCGCCGACCGGATGTCCCAGCGTGTCGTTGACCTGCTTGAAATTGTCGAGGTCGAGGCAGAGCACGCCGAACCCGGCGCCGCGGCCGGCCTGGGCGATGGCCTGCTCGATCCGCTCCGCCAGCAACAGGCGATTGGGCAATTGGGTGAGGGCGTCATGGCGGGCCATGAACGTGATCTGCGACTCCGCGCGATGTTGCTCGGTGACATCCTCGCAGGTCGCCAGCCATCCGCCGTCGGAGGTGGCGCGATGGGCGATGCAGATGATCCGGCCATCGCTCAGATGCTGGAAATAGCTGCCGCTTTCGGAATGGGCCAGGAAGCGCTCGCGTTCGGCGAGCAGATCGTCCACGGTCTGGCCGGCGTGATTCCCGGCCATGATGCTCAGCGCCAGAACCGATTCGAAGCGCATGCCGGCGCGCACATAGTCGGGCGGAATGTTGAAGATCTCGCAGAAGCGGCGGTTGACGACCTGAAGGCGTCCCTCCATGTCATACAGGCACAGGCCTTGCGACATATTCTCAAGAGCGGCATCGAGCCTGCGATTGGTCTCGTGCAACTCCTCTTCCTGTCGTTTCAGCGCCGTGATGTCGCTGAAAACGACAATGACGCCGCCTTCTTGGGTCCTGCTGCGGCTCACGCGCAGCCAGCGTCCATCCGGCAGGCGGGCTTCGCCGGCCGGATCGTTCTCGGCGAGCGGATCGGGATGGACCGTAGGGACCCGGGCGGTCCGGGTGTCCAGAAGCTCGAACTGCAACAGCTCGGGCGCGCTCGCCAGGAACTCTCCCGCACGCGAATTGGCTAGCGCGATCTTGCCGTCGCGATGAAGCAGAACGACGCCTTCGCGGGAGGTCTCGAGCGCATCGGTCAGACGGGCTTGCGCGGATCGTCGCTGGGCGATCTCGCGCTCGACCATATCCTTGATGTTGTTGCGCATCACGCCCATCGCGGCGATCAGCGTGCCGAGCTCGTCGGCGCCTCCCTTGGGAATGTCGACATCGAGCTTGCCCTCCGCGATGCTGCGGGCGGCCCTCGATGCAACGGCGACAGGACCGATGATCCTGCGGCTCAGCAGCCAGGTGACGAATCCGGACAGCAGCAGCGCGACGGCGAGCGCGACCACGTTGAATTGCAGGTCGCGATTGATCGTGGACAGCGCCCGTTGCCGAAACAGAAAACCGTCCCCCGCGGTATAGTTGACCAGAAGATCGATCTGCTGGTCGACGGTCTTGGCGTAGTTGTCCAGCCGGGTCGCGAAGATCGCGCCGCCGTCGATGTCCGGCAGCAGATCCTTCTTGCCGCTGCGATACAGCGCCGACCAGGCACTGACGGCCTCGCGCACCTTGGCGGCCGCGTTGGTCGCAAGCGGCGACTGGGCGCGCTCGGCGGCCACGCTCAAATCCTCGTAGAAGGTCTTTTCCAGACCGTTGATTTCCTTGTCGAGCGTGGCTTGAGCGAGCGGATCGCGGGCTGCGAGGTTCCGCGAAGCGGCGGCCCGCATCTTGGAGAAGTCAGCGGCGGCGGCCCGCGCGTAGTTGATCGACATCAGCGATTCGTCGAACGTCTTGGCGACCAGGATGCCGGCATGCTTGATACCGAACGTGGCATAAAAGCCGAGAGCTGCCGTGATGGAGCTCATCAGCAAGTAGCAGATCAGGATCTGGGTTCGAATCGTGTTGCCCGCCGGTTTGCGGACAAACAGGCGGTGATAGGCCGCGCGGAAGGGCGCACGGTTCGCCCTCGGGCCCGATGAGACGCTCATATGACACTTCCGGTTTCTTCAGTGGCTGAAGAACACGTTCTGGTCTCAAGCCTCCACTAAATGATGTGGCCTGTTCTGAGGTGACATCACATATCAAAATACCGGTATAATCTTTACAGCTCGTATTGAGTAAAAGGCCCCGCAGATCATGGTAACCAGTTGGTGCATCGTGCCGCTCGAAGCGATGACCTGCGTTTGAGGCCTTCAACGGAGGAATGAATGCACAAATCCCGATCGCTTTTTTCCCTTGCGAAGCACTGCGACAAGCGGATTTGCATCGCCATCGTCAGCGGATTGATCGCGGGAAGCGCATGGGCCGCCGGTCCGTATGCGATCTCGCAGAAGAACCGCGAGTTCCAGCCCGGCCAGATCGCCATCAATCGCGGCGAGGCTTTACGCTTCGTTAACGATGACGGAGAGCTTCTTCATCACGCCTATCTGGCGTCGCCGACATTCCAGTTCGATTCGGGAGATCAGAAGCCGGGCAGTTCGTTCACCGTTGCTTTTCCGACGAGCGGGACTTTTACGGTGCGGTGCGCCATTCACCCGAAAATGAAGCTGCTGGTGAAAGTGAACTGAATTTTCGCGAGCGCGGGTTTACAAAACCGTCGTGTTGAACAGGCTGGCGTGGCCGAAATAGTAGACGAACAGCGTGGCCGCGAGCGCGGTGCAGAATCCCGCGGGCGCGAGCAGCGGAACCCGGCGGTCGTTTTCCACCCGCCGGTTGTCGGCAAGAATTGCGAACAGCACCGCAATGATGCCCGAGTGTCCGATGGTGTCGATCTTTCCGAACTCGAAGCAGGCGGCGATGAACATGCCGGCGAGAATGGCGGCGGCGCAGCGCCGGACCAGCGGGGTCCACAGCAAAGCGAAGGCGAGGGTGAATTCCACCACGCCCGCCGCGCGCATGTAGAATTCCGGATCGAAGCCGAAGGTGATGTTCGGGTGCGTGACGAAGATCGGAAAGCTCCACTGCGGATAGGCCCATTTCTCGACGGAGGCCCACATCAGCGTCACCGCCGCGGCGTAGCGCATGATGTCGATCGGCTCGATTCCGAAGAATTTCTTCTGAAGTCCGGTCAAAGCGAGATACGCCGCGATCCCCAGAAAGATCGGATAGTCGGCGAGATGGAAGATGCCGTAGTCGCGGACCGCCATTGCGAACAGGATCACGATGCCGAGTGCTGAGACCGGCAGGGTCCGTCGCGACAACAGACAGGCCGCGATGACGAATTGCAAAGGACCGACGAGCGGCGATTTGCTGGTCAGTTCCGGCGTCAGCAGGATGCCGCCCAAGGTCCAGAGTGAAACGAAGAAGAAGAAGCAGATGGCCCGAACCATCTCTTCGGTGTGAAGCCGCAACCCGCCGGTGACCCGGTCCATCGATCGCAGCATCGCCTCGCCGAGCGAGGTCTTCTCGATGAAGCAGCCGGCCAGCAGCCAGATCAGCGCGACGACGATCAGGATCTCGAAGTCCTGGCACAGCACGTTGGCGAGTCCCTCCGGCTGGCCGGCGACATCGAAAGCGCAGAACCACTTCACATGGGCGCTGGCGCCGCTCGTGCCCATCACGCCGAACAGCAGGACGAGAAGACACCGCGCGAGGATCGGCAACGGGGAGCAGACGATGCCGATGGGTCGCTGGCTATGGCCAATCATCAGGTGATCCAGGCGGGTTTATGCGGTCGCGTTAAGGATTTGTTCACTATACGAGGTAACCGGGTGCGGAAAAGCTTCGCCTGTCGTTGTGGTTAATATTGATTAAGATGAAAATTGAACGAGCATATCCAGTGACTTGGCGCGAATATCCGCGCTTGTTTCAAGTTTTAGGAATTGGCGCCACCGGGCCGCAATTCCTCTCATTCATTTTGAACGGACCGGATATTGGAGAGCGTGATGTTTGCCCTGTTGAGTGTCGCGAGTGTCGTGGCGGGGACAGCGCTGGCGTGGGCCTCGGATCGGCATGCCGCCCATCGGGATTTGCTGGAGACCTGCGCGGGCATTTCCCTGTTCGCCGGCTTCGGACTGCTGGGCGCCTTGCTGCCGCGTCTGGCCTGATCGATCGAGACGCGCCGATCACCGCGTCGGCGGCGGTGGATTCGGCTCGGACTTGTCGGCCGTCAGCGTGCGCAGGAATGCGATCAGCGCTTTCTTCTCAGGTTGCGTCAGCGACAGCGGCGTGATGGAGGGCGAACGACTGGGGCGATCGATGCCGCCTTTGTCATACAGCTCGATGACGTCCTCCAATGTCGCGATCGAGCCGTCGTGCATATAGGGCCCGCGCCGGGCGACGTCGCGCAGCGTCGGCGTCTTGAAGGCGTATTGCAGCTTTTCCGATTTCGGGAACAACCGTCCGCGTCCGATATCGTTGCCGGTGGCGGAGCCTATGTCCTGGAACGATCCGTCGGTGAACGATGGGCCGCTGTGGCAGCTCGCGCAGTGCGCCTTGCCGTTGAACAGCGCGAAACCGCGCTTGGCCTCGGCGCCGATGGCGGTCTCGTCGCCCATGATCCAGCGATCGAACGGCGCTTCGCCGGCGATGATGGTGCGCTCGTAGGTTGCCAGCGCCTGCTCGATGCGCGGTCGCGTGATGTCGCCGTCGCCAAACGCGACGGTGAAGGCGGCGACGTAGCGCGGAGCGGCGCGCAGGCGGTGCACCAGATCGGGCTCGGTCATGTTCATGTTCTGCGGACTGGTCAGCGGCGCGAAGGCCACCGACTCCAGATCGGGAAATTTTCCGTCCCAGCCGAGCAGATCAAGAAACGCGATGTCGATCAGCGTCGGGCTGCGAAGCTCGATGCCCGCGGGGTCCTCGCCGATGGCGTGCGGCAGGCCATCCGCCCATGCCTTTGCCGGCATATGGCACGACGAACACGAGTGCTTGCGCGATCGCGAAAGGATCGGATCGAAGAACAGCATCTTGCCGAGATCGGCCTTGGCCCTGGTGTAGGGATTGTCGTCCGGAAACGGGATGGCGGAAGGCCGCCGATAGCTGGCGCGCTGCGCATCGGAGAGAACGCCGGAGTCATGCGCGCCTTCGGCGAGCAGGAAGCCGAGCGGCAAGCCGACAAGCAGGATCGCCGTGATCGGGAACCCGAGCCATCGTTTCATCTGTTTCATCAAGTCTTACAATGGCTTTGATATGCTTGAGCAAGACTTAAGATTTGATCGCCGGGCTCTGCGGCACGAGCAGGACAAATCTTCCGAGCGTCCGGAATTGCATGCCGGTTCCATTTTGCGCGGGAACATCGACAGACAGTGTCTGTAATTCCGGCGCTTCGTTTTATGCGGATGGTTTGCTGAACACGTAGGCCAGCCCCACCAGCATCAGCGCGCCGGTGATCGCCAGAGGCAGCGGGCCGGGCCCGATCCCGATCCAGAGCCACAGAAAGCTGATGCTCATGCCTCCCAGCGCGAGCAGTTTGGCTTTCAGGGGAATCGCGCGGTTCTCGCGCCATGCCATGAGCGCGGGTCCGAATCGGGGATGCGACAGCAGCCAGCTCTCGAGCCGGGGAGACGAGCGGGCAAAGCACGCGGCCGCCAGAATCAGGAACGGCGTGGTCGGAAGCACGGGCAGGAACGCCCCGACAAAGCCGAGGACAACGAAGGTGATGCCGAGAAGCAGATAGAGATAGCGCATCGGATCCATCGCCATGTCGCGCAACAAGACTTGCCGGTGTCGAACGCTCCGCTTTCCATGCGCGGACGTTCGTTCTCTTTAACAATGTCTGGCGCTTTCACAATGTCCGGTGGCGGACGCGCACGCCGGGCCGAAACTGCGGGGCGCCGTGTCTCGCAGCCCCGCCGATCGCCTCGCGCAGCGCGAGCTGCGTGGCATGCTTTACGGGGCGTGATCCCTGAATCTGGATATCGTCCCTCGTGTCGCTCACACAGGACCGGCAGGAAAGAAGAAGGGCGGACGGCGCGCTGCTGCGTGAAATCGCGATTCGCGGCGTGGCTGCGCGTCAGTGTCGCGGGCGGCCTGCGGCCACGGCCCGCAGATTCGCCAGCCGCGAAATGGAATGTGCGGCGAGCTTCTGTGCGAATTCGAGACTGCTCTGGTCGGTGGCACTGTCGGCATCGTCGAGATAGATGTTCGACAGTTGCTCGGCCCGCCGCAGGGCACGCTGCTTGACCTGTTCGAGTTCGCCGGGGGCGGGCGTTTCGATGTCGTCAGGCGGAATGTCGTCGGAAGGCGCGAGCACGCCGGCCTGCAGAAGCTGCTCGCTCTGCGCCGGCGACAGAGTCTGCGACCACGCCAGCATATCTCGCCGCAACAGGCTTTCCAGCAGGGCGGCGGACATGTCCCTGTCGCCCTGATTGCCTTCGGCGGTCGTTTTATGTTCGTTTTGCCATGCAAGGCGTCGCTCGCGGCGCAGCAGATTGCCGTCGGCCAGCGCCTCCCGCGCCAGCCGTTCGGCCGCGGCGCTCACCGCTAAATTTCCGGCGAGCGCCGCGATATAGGTCCAGAATACGAACGCGCGCCGGCGATGGCGGACCGCGAGAGCCCATACGGCGTAGGGCGTGGACAGGCGCGAGTCCGCGATGTCCACAATTTCCTGCATTGGGACCAGATCGACGACGTCGGCCGGCAGCTTTTTCAGATCGGGAGATTGGCCGCACGCTTCGACGCAGGCCTTCGCGATCGCATCGGCCCGGATTTTTTCCCGCGATACAAGAGTCTCGAACACCGGTTGCAGGGCGTCGGCATTCTGATCGGCATGCGTCACCGCCGCGCTGTAATGCTGCACTGCGCGTTGAGCCTGATGGAAGGCAACGGCGTAAAATTCCGGCAGGCTCGTGATCGGCGCCGGCGTCGTTGTCAGCAGAGGCTTTTCATGCATGCAGCGTTTCGCCTCGCAATCCGTGATTGATATAGAGCAAATACCTATATTATCTCTACTGCTAGAGAAGTCCATGCGGGGTTGCTAATGGATAGGAACCGGCGGCGTCGTTTTTTGTTGGCTTCTTCTGAAGCTGCAAAAGCGGATGGGGACGGCTTGTCTAAATTCCGAGATTTCTGCGTCGCTCGCATCCTCGCCCTCGTTGTTCTGGCCGGAGCGTTTTTCTTTGCTGCCGATGCGCACGCAGCGAGCGAGCTCGGCGCGTATCTGAGCAAGGCGCAGCCGGCGGAATTGATTCCGGAGGCAACGCGCTTCGGGCCGCTGCAGGGCGATCCGCCCGTCGCGCCGATCTACAAGGACGATCAGCTTCTCGGTTTTGCCTACCTCAATTCGGATTTCTCCAATGCGGTCGGCTATTCGGGAAAGCCGATCAAGGTTCTGGTCGGGATCAGCACGCAGGGCGTGCTCGCCGGATTCAAGCTGGTCGAACATAAAGAGCCGATCGTCCTGATCGGCATTCCGGAAAAACGCATTCTCGACGCCGTCAACAAGCTGGTCGGCACCGAAATGACCCCGGTGGTCAGCGGCGCGGCGAAGGCGCCGCAGGTCGATATCGTCAGCGGCGCGACCGTCACCGTGCTGGTGATCGGCGACAGCATCGTCCGCTCGGCGACGAAACTGATCAAGACCGGGCGGCTCGGAGGGCAGGGGCAGGCCGGGGTTGCGGCGGTCGCGGCGCAGGTGGTCAAGACCATCGATATGAGCAAGAGCCAGACGCTCGACTGGCAGACCCTGCTGGGCGACGGCTCGATCCGGCGGCTGCATCTGAGCGTGGCCGATATCAACGAGGCTTACGAGAAATCAGGCAACGCGGCGGCGGTGGCGCATGCCGAGACCGGCGATCCGGCGGACGATTTCATCGATCTTTATGTCGCCGATGTCGCGGTGCCGACCATCGGCCGCAGCCTGCTCGGCGATGATGGCTATGAGCGCCTCAAGGCGCGGCTGAAGCCCGGCCAGCAGGCGCTGGTGGTCGCGGGCTCCGGCCGTTATTCGTTCAAGGGATCGGGCTATGTCCGCGGCGGCATCTTCGATCGCATCGAGCTTTTGCAGGACGGCAACAGCATCCGCTTCCGCGACCGCGATCACACAAGGCTGGGTGATTTTGCCGTAGAGGGCGCGCCGGCCTTTCCCGAGATCAGTCTGTTCGTGCTGCCGCCGGATTTCACCTTCGATCCGGCCGAACCGTGGACATTGCAGCTTTTGGTGCAGCGTGCCATCGGCGCGCGCGACAAGGCGTTCTTGACGTTCGATCTCGGCTACACGCTGCCGGACGTTTATCTGAAGCGTGAACAACCGGCGACGGTGGTTCACACCGCGCCAGCCGCATCAGCGCCGCCGCAGCCTGCGCCAAGCGCGGAGGCGACGGCGCCCGACGATGAGCCGCTGTGGATGCGGATCTGGCGCGGCGACGTGGTGCGGATCGGCATCACCATATTCGCCCTCGGCACGCTGACCCTGATCTTCTTTTTCCAGAACGTGCTGGTGCGCCGGCCGCAGGTCTATGTCTGGGTGCGCCGCGCCTATCTGTTGTTCGTGCTGGTCTGGCTCGGCTGGTACGTCAACGCGCAGCTTTCGGTGGTCAATGTCCTGACCTTCATGAGTTCGCTGCTGACCGGCTTTAGCTGGGAGTATTTCCTCTCCGCGCCGCACATCTTCCTGCTGTGGGCGTCGGTGGCCGCGGGGCTGCTGTTCTGGGGACGCGGGCCGTTCTGCGGCTGGCTGTGTCCGTTCGGCGCGTTGCAGGAACTGCTCAACAACATCGCCCAGGCGGTGAAGGTGCCGCAGCTTCGGTTGCCATGGGGCCTGCACGAGCGGCTGTGGCCGATCAAATACATGATCTTCCTCGTTCTGTTCGGGCTGTCGCTGTATTCCACGGCGCTGGCCGAGCAGATCGCCGAGATCGAGCCGTTCAAGACCGCGATCATTCTTAAATTCGCGCGCGACTGGCCGTTCGTGATCTACGCACTGACCTTGCTGGCCGCCGGATTGTTCATCGAGCGTTTCTTCTGCCGCTATCTGTGTCCGCTCGGCGCGGCGCTCGCCATTCCCGGCCGCATCCGCATGTTCGAGTGGCTGCGCCGCTGGCCGGAATGCGGCTCGCCCTGCCAGCGCTGCGCGGTCGAATGTCCGGTGCAGGCGATCCATCCCGAGGGACACATTAACGTCAACGAATGCATCTACTGCATGCACTGTCAGGAGCTTTATTTCGACGATCATCGCTGTCCGCACATGATCCAGGTGCGTCTCAAGCGGGAGAAGCGCGAAGCGCTGTCCTCGCCATCCATGCGGGCCGGAAAAGGGCCGAACACAATCATTACTGCCGGGGGCAAGACGGTCAGCGCGCCCGGCGGCTCGGTCGCAACACCTACAACCTGAAAAGCTAGGAGAGTTTCATGAGCAACCAAGAAGGCGACAAGGGCGTCAGCCGCCGGGCATTGCTTGGCACGACGGCTGCAGCGGCCGGTGTCGGACTTGCCGGCGGAGCGGGCCTCACCACGATCGCGGAGGCCCAGACCAAGGCGCAGCCGAAAGCGCCGGCGGCACGGCCCGCGGTTCACAAGACCGAGGTCGCGCCCGGCGAGCTCGACGAATATTACGTGTTCTTCTCGTCCGGCCAGTCGGGCGAACTGCGCATCGTCGGCATGCCCTCGATGCGCGAGCTGATGCGCGTGCCGGTGTTCAACCGCTGCAGCGCGACCGGCTGGGGCCAGACCAACGAGAGTCTCAAGGTGCTCACCGAGGGACTGACGCCGGAATCGCGCGAATTCCTGAAGAATCGCGGCGGCACCTACATGAACGGCGACCTGCATCATCCGCACATCTCCTTCACCAACGGCACCTATGACGGCCGCTACGCCTTCATGAACGACAAGGCCAACACCCGCGTTGCGCGCGTGCGCCTCGACGTCATGAAGTGCGACAAGATCATCCAGTTGCCGAACCAGCACACGGTGCACGGCCTGCGCGTGCAGAAATATCCGCGCACCGGCTACGTGTTTGCCAACGGCGAGGATGGTGTGCCGTTGCCGAACGACGGCAAGATTCTCGACAAGCCGAAAGAGTATTATTCGATCTTCACGGCGGTCGACGGCGACACCATGAAGGTGGCCTGGCAGGTCATCGTCGACGGCAACCTCGACAACGTTGATGCCGACTATCAGGGCAAGTATGCCTTCGCCACCTGCTACAATTCCGAAGGCGGCGTCACGCTGGCGGAAATGACTGCCAACGAGCAGGACTGGGTCACCATCTTCAATATCAAGCGCATCGAGGAGGCGGTGAAGAAGGGCGACTACAAGGAAATGGGCGGCGTGCCGGTGCTCGACGGCCGTCATGGTTCACCTTACACCCGCTACGTGCCGGTCTCCAACAGTCCGCACGGCATCAACACCGCGCCGGACGGCATTCACGTGGTTGCCAACGGCAAGCTCTCGCCCACCGTTACCGTGTTCGACGTACGCAAGTTCGACGACCTGTTCGACGACAAGATCAAGCCGCGCGACGTCGTGGTGGCGGAGCCCGAGCTCGGCCTCGGCCCGCTGCACACCGCTTATGACGGCAAGGGCAACGCCTACACCACGCTGTTCATCGACAGCCAGATCTGCAAGTGGAACATCGATCTGGCCAAGCGCGCGTTCAAGGGCGAGAAGGTCGATCCGATCCTTCAGAAGCTCGACGTCCACTATCAGCCCGGCCACAACCACACCTCCATGGGCCAGACCAAGGAGGCCGATGGAAAATGGCTGATCTCGCTGAACAAGTTCTCCAAGGACCGATTCCTCAATGTCGGCCCGCTGAAACCGGAGAACGATCAGCTCATCGACATCTCGGGCGACAAGATGGCGCTGGTGCATGACGGCCCGAGCTTCGCCGAGCCGCACGACGCCACCATCGTCCATCGCTCCAAGATCAATCCGATTTCGATCTGGGATCGCGCCGACCCGTTCTTCGCCGACGCGGTGAAGCAGGCCAAGGCGGACGGCATCAACCTCGAAGCCGATTCAAAGGTGATCCGCGACGGCAACAAGGTGCGCGTCTACATGACGTCCACCGCGCCGGCGTTCGGTCTCGAGAAGTTCACGGTGAAACAGGGCGACGAGGTGACGGTCTATGTCACCAACATCGATGCGGTGGAGGATCTCACCCACGGCTTCACCATCGTGAACTACGGCATCGCGATGGAAGTCGCGCCGCAGGCCACCGCTTCGGTGACGTTCACCGCCGGCAAGGCCGGGGTCTACTGGTATTACTGCCAGTGGTTCTGTCACGCCATGCATATGGAGATGAAGGGCCGTATGCTGGTCGAGCCGAGATCGGTCTGAGGCAGGGCATTCGTGCGACGTGCTTTCAACATCGTTCCGGCGGCGGTTCTCGCCGCCGGACTCTCCAGCTTCGCCGGCGCGGAGACGCTGACGTTTGCGCCGGGGCAGTTCTCGCAGCAGGCGCTGGACCGGGCACAGGACGGCGACGTCATCGTGCTCGCGTCCGGAGACCATCAAGGACCGATCCGGATCGAGCGGCGCGTTGTGCTGCAAGGCGAGGCCGGCGCGACCCTGACCGGAAACGGCGCGGGCAGCGTGATCGGCGTCTACGGGCCGGGCGTGGAAATCCGCGGGCTGACCATCAAGGGCTCGGGCCGCGATCTGCAGGCGATGGATTCCGGAGTCTATCTCGAAAAGACCGCCGAGCGGACACTGATCGAGAACAACCGTATCGTCGGCAATCTGTTCGGCGTTTATGTCCACGGCGCCACGGGATCGCGTGTTCTGAACAATGTGATCGAAGGTTTGCGGAACGTGCGCCGGGCCGATGCCGGCAACGGCGTGTCGATCTGGAACGCGCCGGACGTGACCATCGACGGCAACACCGTCCGCTACGGCCGCGACGGTATCTTCACCATTTCCAGCCGCAAGGATCGCTTCATCAACAACCGCTTCGAGAATGTGCGCTTCGCCGTCCATTACATGTACACCAATGACAGCGAGGTCAGCGGCAACGTTTCGATCAGGAATCACGTTGGCTACGCCATCATGTATTCCAACCGTCTCGTCATTCAGGGCAATGTCTCGTATCGCGACCGCGATCACGGGCTGTTGTTCAATTATGCCAATTACTCGAAGATCAGCGGCAATCTGGTTGCGGGCGGGGCGCTCGAGGAGACCTCTGGTGGGCAGGAGATGGCGAGTGACGAGCGGGGCATGCTCCCCGATGCGGGACCTGCCGCGCAGGGTGCGCGCAGCGGTCCCGGCAAATGCGTGTTCATCTACAATGCCAACCGCAATCAGTTTCATGACAACTGGTTCGAACGCTGCGAGATCGGTGTGCATTTCACCGCCGGCTCGGAAGGCAACGAGATCACCGGCAACGCGTTTGTCGGCAATCGCAATCAGGTGAAGTATGTCGGCACCCGCGACCTAGACTGGTCGAAGGGCGGGCGCGGCAATTACTGGAGCGACAATCCGGCCTTCGATCTCAATGGCGACGGCGTCGCGGACACCGCGTATCGCCCCAACGATCTGGTCGATCGCGTGCTGTGGACCGCGCCCTCGGCGAAAATCCTGATCAACAGTCCCGCGGTGCAGGTGCTGCGCTGGGCGCAGGCGCAGTTTCCCGCGCTTTATCCCGGCGGCGTGGTCGATACCCATCCCTTGATCGCACCGCCGCCACGGCCGCAAGCGGAGGCAGGTTTGCCATGACCGCGACCGTTTCCATTCAGACCGTCGACAAGAGCTACGGCAAGATTTGCGCCCTGCGCGAGGTGTCGTTCGATCTGGCGCCGGGGCGCATCTGCGCGCTGGTCGGCCATAACGGCGCCGGCAAGACCACGCTGATCAAGCTGATGCTGGGGTTGATCCGCCCGAGCGGCGGCGCCATTCGCGTGCTGGGCGAGGATCCGGCAGCGGGCGAATTCTCGGCGCGCCGGATGCTCGGCTATCTGCCGGAAAACGTCGCCTTCAACGCTGCGCTGACCGGGCGCGAGACGCTGAGCTTCTACGCGCGGCTCAAGCAGCTCAAGCCCGCGACCGCGTGGCCCTTGCTCGACCGCGTCGGCCTCGGCGATGCCGCCGACCGGCGGGTCGGGACTTACTCGAAAGGCATGCGCCAGCGTCTCGGTCTAGCGCAGGCTCTGCTCGGACGTCCGCGCATTCTTCTGCTCGACGAGCCGACCACGGGTCTCGATCCGGCGCTGCGCCAGACCTTCTACGACATCCTGCATGAGTTGCGCGACGATGGCGCGACGGTGCTGATCTCCTCGCATGCGCTGAGCGAGCTCGAAGGCCGCGCCGAACACGTGCTGATCATGAACCGGGGCATTCTGGTGGCGCAGGGCACGCTGGCGGAATTGCGCCAGCTTTCGCAATTGCCGATCCGGGTTTCGTTCGACCTTGCCGAGGGTGACGATGACACGATGCCGGAGTGGCTGACGAATGGCGCGGTGCCGGACGCGAATGGCCATGTCGTGCTGGTGCAGGATAACGAGAAGAAGATGGAGCTGCTGCGATTGGCCGCCGGCGATCCGCGGGTGCGCAATATCGAGGTCGTGACGCCGACCCTCGACGATCTTTACGCGCATTTCCTGCGCGCGCGGGAGGCGGCCGAGTGAGAAACGTCGCCATCATCGCGGCCAAGGAAATCCAGGAAGGCCTGCGCAATCGCTGGGTGCTCGCCACTACGCTGCTGCTCGCCGCTCTGGCGCTGTCGCTGACCTTTCTCGGCAGCGCGCCGACCGGCAATGTCGGTGCGGGCGCGATGGATGTTGTGGTGGTCAGCCTGTCCAGCCTCACGATCTTCCTGCTGCCGCTGATCGCCCTGCTGATTTCGCATGACGCCATTGTCGGCGAGATGGAGCGCGGAACCATGATTCTGCTGCTCAGTTATCCGGTCGGCCGCTACCAGATCGTTCTCGGCAAATTCTGCGGGCATGTGCTGATCCTCGCCTTCGCCACCGTCATCGGTTACGGCGTCGCGGCGGGGGCGCTGGCGTTCAGCGGGGCGGCGGTGCTGGCGGCAAGCTGGTATGCGTTTGCCTGGATGATTGGAACGTCGATCATGCTTGGGGCCGCGTTTGTCGCCATCGGCTATCTCATCAGCAGTCTGGCGCGCGATCGCGGCACGGCGGCCGGAGTCTCGGTCGGCGTCTGGCTGATCATGGTGCTGGTGTTCGACATGGCGCTGCTGGGGGTGCTGGTCGTCGATCAGGGCAAGATCGTTTCGGCCGCGGTGCTCGAATATCTGCTTTTCCTCAATCCGACCGACATCTATCGTCTCGCCAATCTCACCGGCTTCAACGTCAGCCAGTTTTCCGGCATGGCCGGCCTTGCCGGCAGCACGGGCGCCGGTACGAGCGCATTGTTGCTCGGCATGGCGCTGTGGATCGCCATTCCGCTCGGTCTCGCCACCGCCTCTTTCGCCCGGAGGGAGCTGTGATGTTGCGCGCGCTCTGCGTTGCCGTCTTCGCGCTGACGCTCGCCGCCTGCAATCAGGACGAGACGAAATCCGCGCCGCCGCCGCCCGCCGCGCTGAACAGCGAGGCGATGGGCGTGTTCTGCGGCATGAATCTGCTGGAACATCCGGGGCCGAAGGGACAGATCATCACCGCGAGCCGGATCGACCCGTACTGGTTCTCATCGGTGCGCGACACGGTGGCGTTCACGTTGATGCCGGACCAGCCGCGCGACATCCGCGCGATCTATGTTTCCGACATGGGCGCGGCGCCGAGCTGGGAGGAGCCGGGCGCCACCAACTGGATCGACGCGCGCAAGGCGTTCTTCGTGATCGAGAGCCGTCGGCGCAGCGGCATGGAGACCGACGAGGCGGTGCCGTTCGCGAGCCGCGCGGCGGCAGATGCCTTTGTCGCCAGCCATGGCGGGCGTATCGTCGGCTTCGACCAGATTCCGAAAAACTATGTGCTCGGCAGCAGCGCGGCGGAGCAAAACGGGTATGATCCCGCGCAGATAAAGACCAACTGAAGGCGGCGGCCATGACACACACATCCCTCACGCGCCGGCGCTTGATTGCCATTACGGCCATGGCGGGCGGGGCTGCCCTGCTCGGCGGGCGCCGCGCTTTTGCGGATGCGCCGATCCGCTGGCAGGGGTCGGCGCTCGGCGCGCAGGTCTCGGTCGAGATTTATCATCCCGACCGGGCCAAGGCCGAGCGGCTGGTGCATCTGTGCGTGCAGGACGTGCGCCGGCTCGAACAGCAGTTCAGCCTCTATCAGCCGGATTCGGCGATCTGCACCCTGAACCGCACCGGCGTTCTGATCTCGCCCGATGCCGACATGATCGCGCTGCTCAAGGCTGCGCTCGGCTTCGCCGAACTCACCGACGGCGCGTTCGATCCGACGGTGCAGCCGCTGTGGACTCTTTACGCGGCGCATTTCACGCAGGAGCGGCCGGCGCCGGAGGGCCCGTCCGTGGAGAAGCTGGCGGAAGCGCTGTCGAAAGTCGGCTACCGCGATCTCAAGGTCAGCGACGATCGCGTCGCGCTGCTCAGGCCGGGCGGCGCGATCACGCTGAACGGCATCGCGCAGGGTTACGCCACCGACCGTGTCGCCGAGACGCTGCGGGCGGCGGGCCTTTCGACCACGCTGGTCGATATGGGCGAGATCCGCGCCATCGGCACCAAGCCGGACGGCGCGCCGTGGCAGGTCGGCCTGGCCGATCCTGACAAGCCGGGCGTGGTGAACGAAACCGTCGATCTCGTCGACCGCGCGGTCGCGACCACCGCGGGGGCGGGCTTCAGGTTCGATGCTGCCGGCCGCTTCACCCATCTGTTCGATCCGAGAACCGGGCGCAGCCCGGCGCGCTATCGCTCGGTCAGCGTGATTGCGCCGACGGCGAGCGAAGCCGACGCCTTCTCGACCGCCTTCAGCCTGCTGCCGGTCTCGCGTATTCGCGAGATTGTCGCGGCGCGGCGTCATGTTCAGGTCCATCTCACCAATGCGAAGGGAGAGACGCAGGTGTATGGCGCCTGAAGCAGTATCTTCGGCGTTCGTCCTGTTCGCCGCCGGATGCTGGCATCAAACCTGCTCGTGATGAGCGGTTCATAAAGGAGAAGAAGCATGCGAGGAATGATAGCTGCTGCATTGCTGGCTGTGGTCGGCACCGGCGTTAGCCAGGCTCAGGCACAGGATGCCGCCGCCGGCGAGAAAGTCTTTGCGGTCTGCAAGGCCTGTCATCAGGTCGGCGAAACTGCGAAGAACAGCGTCGGCCCGGAGCTCAATGGTGTGATCGGCCGCAAGGCGGGCGAGGCGCCCGGCTACAACTATTCCGCAGCCAACAAGAATTCCGGCCTCACCTGGGATGAAGCCACCTTCCGCGAATACATCAAGGACCCCAAAGCCAAGGTCCCTGGCACCAAGATGGTCTATGCCGGCCTGAAGGATGAGAAGAAGATCGACGACCTGATTGCTTTCCTCAAGCAGTTCGACGCCAGCGGCAAGAAGAAATAACCCGACACGCGGCCTCGGCCGATTACGTTTCAAAGCTCCGCCGCCGACTGGCGGCGGAGGTGTCGCGTTGGGCACGAATATCCGCAAAGCCTGCGTCGTTCGGATCGAACGGCGCATTGACGGAGCCGGTTCTCGCGTTTTCTGGCGACCGCCCTCAGCTTCCCACCAGCGCGATCACGCCCATGATCATCACCGCGCAGCCAATCAACCGCCACAGGCCGACCTGCTCGCGCAGCACGATCATGCCGAGGAAGGCGCCGACCATCATCGACATCTCGCGCGCGGGCGCGACCACGCTGACCGGCGCGCCGAGATGCAGCGCGATCAGCACCAGGATATAGGCAAGCGGCTGCAGCAGCCCGACGGCGAGGGCCAGATGCCAGTAGCCTGTCATCTTCTTGCGCGCGCGGTTCGGATTTTTCAGGATGAGCGGCGCGAGCAGGGCGAAGCGCAACAGGTTCGCGGTCCAGTTGAGAACCACGGGCGCGATGCCGAGGCTTTTGACGGCATAGGCATCGACTACCGTATAGATCGCGGTGAGGAAACCCGTCGCCGTGCCCCATAGCACGCCGGCAAATCCGGTGCTTTTCCGGAACGCGGCGAGATTGCCCTGCGTCGAGATCAATCCGATGCCGATGACGACGCCGATGAGGCCCGCGATGCCCAGCGTCGTGGGCAGTTCGCCCAGCAGCAGGAAAGCGCCGATCGAAGACAGCAGGGGGCCGGTGCCGCGCGCCACCGGATAGACCACCGACAGGTCGGCGACCTGATAGCCGCGTTGCAGCGACAGCGTATAAGCGAGGTGGACGACGGCGCTCAGCACAATGAAGCCGGCCACCAGCCAGCTCCACGCCATGCCGTCGCGCGCAAGCAGCCAGATCGCCCAGGGCGCATAGGCGATGCAACTGATCAGGTTGGTGACGCAGACGAAGGTCGGCCCGGCCGAGGCGGCCTGCTTCGACAGCAGATTCCAGGTTGCATGGATGAAGGCGGCGGCGATGACCAGAGCGAGCGGCGCGAGCAGCATGAGACCTCCGTGCCCGGTTGCGGGCGCGTTACGGGTCTCGACATCTCCGCCTCTGGGCTTTTATCCCTCGGGTGCAGCCGCGGCACGATCACGGTTTCTGCAACGCTCGGACCAGCAGCGGCCCTTGCCGCCCGGAACCCTAGTTGCCACTCTGTCGATATGATCTATTAGCTTATCCGAAGATCGCTTCGCCACAAGGGCCATGCGTGCTTGCCCGCGCGTTTTTGCATGCCCCTCCGGATAAAAGAACGGACCAGCCGCCGATGCTCACAAGATCGACAATCAATGCGCAGCCGATGCGGATCGCGGGCCGCAAGGTGTCCGCAAGCGACGTCATCGAGGTCCGTTATCCCTACACCGGCGAGGTAATCGGCACTGTGCCGGCGGGGACGGTCGCGCATGCGCGCGAGGCGTTCGACATCGCGGCGAACTACCAGCCCCGACTCAGCCGCTATCAGCGGCAGCAGATCCTCCTGAAAGCCTCGGATCTCATTTGGGAGCGTAGGGAGGCGATCTCCGCAACCATCACCCTGGAGCTGGGAATCTCCCGGAAGGACTCGCTGTACGAGTGCGGGCGGGCGCGTGATGTATTCTCGCTGGCTGGCCAGATGTGCATCGTGGATGATGGCGAGGCGTTCGCCTGCGATCTCACTCCTCATGGTCAGGCGCGGCGGATCTTCACCAGGCGCGAGCCACTGCGTGCGATCTCGGCGATCACGCCGTTCAACCATCCGCTGAACATGGTGGCGCACAAGATCGCGCCGGCGATCGCGACCAATAACTGCATCGTCTGCAAGCCGACCGAGAAGACGCCGCTCACGGCGCTTGTTCTGGCCGATCTGCTGTATGAAGCGGGCCTGCCGCCGCAGATGCTGTCGGTCGTCACCGGCCTGCCGGACGACATCGGCGACGAAATGGTGACGAACGAGAATATCGAGCTTGTCACCTTCACCGGCGGCGTTCGGGTCGGGAAGCTCGTCGCGCAGAAGGCGGGATACAAGCGGACGGTTCTGGAGCTCGGCGGCAACGATCCGCTGATCGTGCTGGCCGATCTGGCGGGCCCGGATATCGAACGCGCGGCGGCGCTCGCCGTTGCCGGCGCAACGCGAAATTCCGGCCAGCGCTGTACGGCGGTGAAACGGATCCTGGTGGATGACAGCATCGCCGACGAATTCGTCGGCCACGTCCTGCAACGGGCGAAAGCGCTCACATTCGGCGATCCGATGGATCCGCAGATCGATCTCGGAACGGTGGTCGACGCGGAGGCGGCGGAGATGTTCGATCAGCGGGTGGCAGATGCGCAGAAGATGGGAGCGAAGATCCTCTATCATCCCGGGCGCAAGGGCGCGTTGTTTCCGCCGGTGGTCGTCGATCATGTCGATCCCAAATCCGAGCTTGTGCGCGAGGAAACCTTCGGACCTGTGATCCCCATCATTCGCTGCCGGGGAATAGACGAGCTGATCGAGATATCGAACGGCACGGCTTTCGGACTGTCGTCCGGCGTCTGCACCAATCGCCTCGATCACGCGACGCGATTGATCGAGGAGCTCAAGGTCGGGACGGTCAATATCTGGGAAGTGCCGGGCTATCGCACCGAGATGTCGCCGTTCGGCGGCATCAAGGATTCGGGCAACGGCGCCAAGGAAGGCATCGTCGAGGCGATGAAATCCTATACCAACGTCAAGACGTTCTCGCTTCCGTGGGGAAGCTGAAGCATTTTTGCGCTGAGCGGGCGAACGGATTCGTGCGACTTTTTCTCCGTGCGTTTCTCACTGCGTCACAATGGCACATCATGGCCGCGCTTCCGGAAGGTAATTCGCAATGGCCTGCTGCTAAGTGAGCAGTTGTCGATTCGATTTGATTCGACTCATCGAGAAACGAGGAGAAATGATGAAACTGAAGCTTGCTGCGGTCGCGCTTCTGGCGTCGACGGCGATTGCATCTGCTGCCGATCTTCCGGGGCGCACTTACACCAAGGCTCCGATCACGCCTGTCGCGCAGGTCTACAACTGGACCGGCTTTTATCTCGGTGCTTTCGGCGGCTATGGTTTTGGCGGCAAGCTCAAGGGCGACAACACCGATTTCGACAATGATGGCATAGATGACGTCACTTCAATCAGCGGCGTGAAGGGCAGCTTCGGCGGCGGCACCATCGGCTACAACTGGCAGGCACCCGGCAGCCGGATCGTGTGGGGCTTCGAAGTCGATGCCGCGGGCGCCAGCCTCAAGCAGAATTTCGCCGACGTTGACAGCACCTTCTCCTACAAGGTGAATGCATTCGGCACCGTCACCGGCCGGGTCGGCTTTGCCGTCGACAACATGCTGATCTACGCCAAGGGCGGCTATGCCTGGGCCAGCACCAAGTTCTCCGCAAGCGACGGACCGGAATCTTTCACCAGCAGCAAGACCCACTCCGGCTACGCGGTCGGCGCCGGTCTTGAATATGCGTTCCTGCCGTCCTGGTCGGCCAAGGCGGAGTATCTTTACGCCGATTACGGCAAAGCGACCTATGGCCCATCGCCTGATGGCGACACCGGCCGCGTCGGTCTGACCAACCATACTGTGAAGGTCGGCATCAATTATCACTTCAATTCGCCGGTCGTCGCCCGCTACTGACGACGGCACGGGCGAATTCGCTGGAAGGCCCCGGTTTGCGCCGGGGCCTTTATTATTAGTGCCGAAACTCTGCCGGCTGTTTTGAGCGACTCTAAATTTGCGGTCTTGTCCCGGCCGGCGTTGTTCAGCATGGTCGCGGCCAATGCCGAACGATTTTGCAAGTGGCCGAGTTTCACGCATTCAGATGCGGGAACCGTGATGAGCGTCAGCCATCGAATCTCCGCGACAGGTTTCACCATCTCGGAACTGATCCGCGAGAGCGCGGAGCTTTCGCTTGGAATTCACCCCGCCGATATGGCGCCGCAGGCGATGGAGACGCCGCTCTGCGCGGGCCGGTTGATGGTGCACGAAGTCTATCCCGGTCTCACCGCCACGGCGAACGATGTGTCCTATCTGTCGGAACACGAACTGTCGGTGGAGATGGAGCCGTCTTTGCTGTGCGGGCTCGTGCTGCGCGGCGAGAACGACATGATGAACGCCGAGGGCTACGGCCAGGTGACCAAGCGCCTGGAACAGCCGACCGTCGTCGGGTTCGGCCGGAGCACGAGATTTCGGCGGATCTGCAAGGCGCCATATACGTCCTGTGCGGCAGGCTTCATTCTCAAGCCTTCATTTTTTGACAGGTTTGGCGAGGACGTGACCGACGACGGTCTTATCGCGCTGCGCGATTTTTTCTCGGGCGATTTTCGCGTCGAAACCCTGCCGCGTTCGGCGCGCGTGATCGAGCTCGGGCAACGCAATCTTGATCATCCCTATAATGGCCAGCTCGGCGAGCTGTTTCTGGAAAGCAACACGCTGTCGTTCGTGATCGAGATTGCGGAATTGCTCAAGCAGGAGCGACGGCTGGTCGCGCAGATCGGGCGGCGTCATTACGATCGGGTGATGGAGGCGCGCGACATGCTCGACGCCAATCTTGTCACGCCGCCGCAGACGCTCGATCTGGCGCGGCAGATCGGCGTCAACATCACCACGCTGCAGGACAACTTCAAGAAAGTGTTCGGCACCACGATCTTCGGCTACGTCCGCACCCAGCGCCTGCTGATGGCGCGTGTGCTGCTGCTCGACTACCGGCTCTCCGTCGCCGAGGCGGGTTATCGGGTCGGCTTCGCCAGCCCGGCCGCGTTTACGGCGGCCTATCGCAGGCATTTCGGCCATCCGCCGGGAAAAGAAACGGCGCGCGAGCGCGACTGAGTGCGCGTTGGATTTCATGCGGCTCGCTACTTTACATCCGTTCTAATTCTAAACTGCGTTTCGCGACAGTATTCCGACGTTTCGCAATAGCGGTCAGCGTGGCGAGTCCGGTCCAGCGGCCTGTATCTCATCAATGAATTTTGATGTCGGGGGTAACTGGAAATGCACCGCGGGAATTTGCTCAGGATTTCGAATCTGCTGGCTGCGGGCGTGGCGTTCGGCGCGCTGCTCGCGCTGCAAAGCTCGCCCGCGCTGGCGCAGTCCGCATCGTCCGGCGCCGAGCAGAAACCGGCGACATCGCTGCCTGCGGTGACGATCGACGCCCCGAAGCAACAGGCGGCGCGCCGCGCCAGACCCAGCCGCAACGCGACGCGCTCGCCGAGGCGGGCAGTGGTCCGCAACGTCGAACGCGCTCCGCAGGAATCGGCGGCCGCGAGCGCGGGTCGGGCAGGGCCGGAGCGGGCGAATGGTCCCGTGAACGGTTACGTCGCCAACCAGAGCGCGACCGCCACCAAGACCGACTCGCCGATCCTGACCACGCCGCAGTCTATCTCGGTGGTGACGCAGGACCAGATCGCCTCGCAGGGCGCGCAGACCATGAACGAGGCGCTGCGCTATACGCCCGGCGTGATCACCGATCTTTATGGCGCGAGCTCCACGAGCAGCGACGTGAAGGTGCGCGGCTTCCTGGTGCCGCGTTATCTCGATGGGCTGCGGTTGCCGATCGACCCGATCCTCACCTTCGCCCAGACCAAGATCGAGCCGTGGGGGCTGGAGCGGATCGAGGTGCTGAAGGGGCCGTCCTCCGGTCTCTATGGCGAGACCTCGCCGGGCGGCCTGATCAGCATGGTCAGCAAGCGGCCGACCACTTACACGCAGAATACGATCGAGCTGCAGACCGGCAGCTTCGCGCGCAAGCAGGCGGCGTTCGATTTCAGCGGCCCGCTCGATAAGGACAAGGAGTTTCTCTATCGTATCGTCGGCCTCGGCCGTCTGTCCGACACCTGGATCGATTACAACACCGACGACCGCTTCTACATCGCGCCGAGCCTGACTTGGCGGCCGACCAACGACACCAACTTCACCGTGCTGGCAAGCTATACCCGCGACCGTGTGAAGGGGCAGCCGCAGCAATACGTTCCTGCTGTCGGGACACTGTTCGACAGTCCGCTCGGCCGCATTCCCTATAACCGCTATCTCGGAGAGCCGAATTACGACCGTACCAACGGTGATAGTGCGATGGTCGGCTACTCCCTCGAGCACCGGTTCAACGAGGTGTTTCAGTTCCGCCAGAACCTTCGCTATGCCGAGGTGACTTCTCACGTCAACTCGATGCGCAACGAAACCGGCGATCCGACCAACGATCCAAGTTTCCCGGCGAATCCGGCAGGCTACATCGCCCGCTCGGCCAACTATGTCTTTGCGAAGTCCCAGTCCTTCACCATCGACAATATGTTGCAGGCCGATTTCCGCACCGGACCGATGGTTCACAAGGTGCTGGTCGGAGCGGACTACGTACAGGCCAAGTCTTCCGCATTCTATTCCGCCAGCGGATTCCTCGATACGCGATTCAACCCGCCCTTCGCGATCGGGACTTTCTTCCCGATCAATGCCTACGCGCCGGTTTATGGTCTCGCCAATCCGGATCCGTCCACGTTCTTCCCGTTCTTCAGTCAGACCACGAGCCAGAACCAGCTCGGTTTTTATGCGCAGGACGAGATCAAGCTTGACCGCTTTACACTGACCCTGACCGGTCGCCACGATCAGTGGCAGGCCGACACCATCAACTTCATGAATTCGACGCTGACCCACCAGAATCAGGGCGCATGGACCGGCCGCGCGGGTCTGTCCTATCTGTTCGACAGCGGACTTGCGCCCTACATCAGCTATTCAACCTCGTTCCAGCCGGTTGTTGGACTGAGCCGCACCGACGCCGGCGGCGACGTGTTCAAGCCGACCACGGGCGATGGCAAGGAGATCGGCATCAAATTCCAGCCGCCCGGCACCAAGGCGCTGTTCACGCTCGCGGCGTTTGACGTCACGCAGCAGAACGTACTCACGACCGATCCCGGCAATCCGAATTTCAGCATCCAGACCGGCGAGGTGCAGGTCAAAGGCATCGAGATGGACATGAAGGCCAGCTTGTCCAATGAGATCGATGTCGTCGGCGGCTACACCCATATCCAGCCGATCGTGACGGCCAGCACCACCGGCAATGTCGGCAAGGATGTCGTCAACATCCCGCGCGACTATGCCTCGCTGTGGGGCTTCTACACCTTCCGCAACGGTCCGGTGGCCGGCCTCGGTCTCGGCGCGGGCGTCCGCTATATCGGCGCCAGCTTCGGCGATCCGATGAACACGCTCGTGGTTCCGTCCTACGGCCTGATGGACGCGACGATCTCGTATGATTTCGCCTATCTGCGCCCGGATCTGGCGGGTCTGAAACTGCAGGTGAATGCCACCAACCTGTTCGACAAGTATTATGTTTCGACCTGCTTCACGGGCCTTGCCTATTGCGGCCTCGGTGCGCCGCGCCGGGTGCTGGCCTCGCTGAAATATAGCTGGAACTAGGAGACGGATATTGGCGTCAGGATCGTCGTCGCTGCGGAAGTGGAGCTGGGTGCACAAATGGTCGAGCATCATCTGCACCGCCTTCATGCTGATGCTCTGTGTCACCGGCCTGCCGCTGATCTTCCATCACGAGATCGACGACCTCCTGCATGAGGAGGTCAAGGCGGCGGAGGTGCCCGCCGGCACGCCCTACGCCAATCTCGACGAGGTGGTGAAAAACGGTCTGTCGAAAGACCCCGGCCATGTCGCGCACTTCCTGATCTGGGATAACGACGATCCCAACACCATGATGGTGAGCATCGGCAAGACGCTCGACGCCAGTCCGGCGAAGAACCGTCTTGTCCGCCTCGACGCGCACTCCGCTGCCTATCTCGACGCGCCGGATGTCACCGGCCGCTTCACCTACATCATGCTCAAGCTGCACACCGACATGTTCGCCGATCTGCCCGGCAAGCTGTTTCTCGGCTTCATGGGCATCCTGTTTTGCGTGGCGATCATTTCCGGCATCGTGGTCTACGCGCCGTCGATGCGGAAGCTGAAGTTCGGCGCCTACCGGCGCGACCGGCCGCGGGTGGTGCGCTGGCTCGACATTCATAATCTGTCCGGCATCGTGCTGGTGATGTGGATGCTGGTGGTCGGTTTCACCGGCGTGATCAACACCTGGGCCGACCTTGTCATCAAGGTCTGGCAGTTCGGCCAGCTCGCCGAGATGACGGCGCAATACAAGGATAAGCCTCTGCCGGCGCATCCCTCGTCGATCGATGCGGCGGTGAGGGTGGCGATGCAGGCCGAGCCGGAGATGAAGCCGGCCTTCGTGGCTTTCCCCGGCACCATCTTCAGCAGCAAGACGCATTATGCGGTGTTCCTGCGTGGCAACACGCCGCTCACCGCGCGGCTGCTCAAGCCCGCGCTGATCGACGCGCAGAGCGGCGTTCTCACCGACAGCCGTGAACTGCCATGGTATGTCGCGACTCTGCTGATTTCGCAGCCGCTGCATTTCGGCGACTATGGCGGCATGCCGCTGAAGATCATCTGGGCCATTCTCGATCTGATCACCATCGCGGTGCTGGTGACGGGTCTTTATCTGTGGCTGCGGCGGCGTCAGCCCGCCGCGCTCGGTGCCCGCGCCCCAAAGCTCGCCACATCCGATCGCAGGATGGAGGCGGCGTCATGACCACGTTGTTCCGGCCGCAGCGCCAGACCCTCTGGCAGATCTTCGCGATCCCGACCGTGCTCGGCGTGCTCAGCATCGTCGGACTGATCTCGGCGCTGGTCGGCGACGGCATCTGGGATGGGCTGTCCTGGCTCTTGCTCGCGATCCCGGTGCTGCTGTGCGCCTATGCGTGGCTCAGGCCGGGGGCGAGCGGCGGCCGCATCCGCTGATCGCGCGCGACCGCCGCGCCCGCGATTTTCATTTCACGCCACAGCGAAGTGTTCGTGCATTCAGGAATGCGCGAGCGAGGCCGGTTGCAGTTCTGGCTTTTGCGCGAGGGCGTGCCTGCGCAGCAGGATTTTTCGCGCCGACTTGCCGAAGAAATGATAGCCGGAGCCGCCTTCGGCGAGCACATCGAGAAACTGATCCGGCTCGGTGATCCGGATCGTGCCGAGCACATCGCACCCCGCCTCGAAGAAAGCGTCCGGCACCATGGTCGCGGTCGGCCCGACCACCACGATGCGAGCCGAGGACGGCGCGAGCGCGAGCAGGTCGTCGAGCGTGTCGTTCAGCACCGTGGTGCCGGTGATGAACAGCACGTCCGCCTGCGGCACGATCTGCGGCGCCATCTCGGCCGGGCGGTAGTGCGGCATCTCGTGCGGCTTGAGCGTGCTCGGATCCTTTTCGAGCACCCAGTGCGTCGCACCGATCCTGCGCAGCTCGCGCAGGAACGGGGTGAAGGCGCCGACCACCACGACCTTGTCGTCCGGCTTCACATCGCCGCCGGCAAAAGCATCGAGATCGTCGACGACATCGAACGGCTGGTGAGGACGTCGTTCCGCGACGAGTTGTGCCAGCGCGTTCAGCGCCGCGATGCCGATAGCGCGGCGAATGCCGGTCTGCCCCAGCGCTTCATCGAGCAGGCGGTCGGCATGGCTGCCGCGCAGCTTGCCCGGAAACGGCATCGCCATCGCCGAGCTGGGACAGCAGACCGCCTCGGGAATTTCCTTGACCGGCGTCGCGCATGCGCCGGCTTGGCCGGTCGAAAGCTTGATGCCGGTGAAGAACAGCCCGACCACGGCGCGCTCGACACGGATAGTCTGCAGTTCGCTGCCGAGTTGTTCGCGAATGAGCTCGATCGTTTGATGGAGAATACGACTCATGATGACAGATGCCCTTGTTGCGGCGAACGAATCGGCGCGCTATTGCTCCGGCCCTTCCATGCGGCGATATTGCAGCCGATATTGCGCAGGCGGGCATGATTTTGCTCAAATCGGCAGCGCATTCGGTATGATACGCTGTATTTTTGGCGGTGGTGGAATACAGGTGGATTTGGAGCGCGCCGGCAGCTAATGTCGTCGCGGAGCGGGAATGTGTCCCGTGAAGTTTTGTTCTGGGTTGATTGCTCGGCATATGGCGATGGGCAAGTTGATGAAGAAGCCGGCCTCAAGGTCATTTCCGTCTCTCAGCATTCGTATCGATCTCAATCCCGGCGAACGAATCGGCCCCGGAAAAATCCAGCTGCTTGAAAGTATCCAGAGCTGCGGCTCGATCTCTGCGGCTGGCCGCGCGCTTGGTATGTCCTACAAAAGGGCCTGGGATCTGGTCGACGAAATCAACAGGATATGCAACCAGACCGCGGTCGAGCGTCAGGTCGGCGGCAAGCACGGCGGCGGCGCTGTGCTCACGCGCTTTGGCGCGCTTCTTGTCGATCAATACCGCGAGATCGAGGTGGCGGCCGAGAACGCCGCCCGTCTGCGCCTGAAAGTGCTGAAAGCCAATTTTGCGCGACCCCGCAAGAAGGCGGCGCGCGGCAAGGCATCCTGAATCTCGACAATCTCATTGCGATCTTTCGCGAAGGCATGGCGGCGGAGAAATCCGTGGTGGCATGAGGCTGCCTGCCGGCATGCGCCAGGATAACCGGCGGATACGCAGCCGCGAGCGGGTAAGGGACGACCGGAGCCGTTTAGATTTGGATAGACACGCAATCTATGGTCATTGCGAGCCAACGGGTCCGGCCACCAGCGCGTCTACGACGCGCCATGGCGCGGCCCGATGACAGGCTCCGCGAAGCAATCCGGTGCGCCACGCAAGCATCCAGGTGGCTTCATCGGCGGAGCCCTTGCCCGAACGGCGCGAGGCGCTCCCCGCGATCACGGGAGCAGAGCCCGATTTCACCAAGCCCTGAACCGCGCTAGCCGGCAATAAGGATGACGTGGTTGGCATCGAAGGTCGCCGCGATCTCGTGGCCTTCCTTGATGTCGAGCTCCTCCGCGGCCTGTCGCGGCACCACGCCGATCAGCGTCTTGCCGCGACCGATATCGAGATGGATTTCGCTGTTGGGTTCGGAATCGGCGCGGTAGGAGACGACGCCGGCAAACCAGTTGCGTGCGATCGGCGGTGCCTGATCGGCTTTCGCAAAGCGGATGAAAGGCGCCTTGATCAGGACGAGCGCCTTGGAGCCGATGGCGAGGCCGAGATCGTCCGCCGCGCTGTTGGTGATGGTGGCGACAATGGCGTGTCTGTCGGAGACCTTGAGGGTCACTTCCACATCCACCGGAGCTTTGCGGACCTGGCTCACCTCGGCCCGGAACATGTTGCGCGCGGAGATGCGCAGGCCGGTGGACCAGAGCAGCTCTTCTTCATGCTCGCCCAACCCTTCCCGGGCGATCAGCTGCGAAATCCGCGCCAGCCTGTCTTCGAGACGGTGGAAGGTCGCGATCAGCCGCCGTCCTTCCTCCGTGACCTCGGCGCCGCCGCCGGCACGGCCGCCGGTCTTGGTGACGAAGGCGGGCGTGGGCAGCAGGTTGTTGATTGCGTTGACCGCTTCCCACGCGGTCTTGTAACTGAAGCCGGCGGCCTTGGCGGCCTTGGTGATGCTGCCATGCTTGATCACGGCTTCGAGCAGCCCGATGCGGTCGCGTCCGACCAGCAGCCGTCCGTTGCTGCGAAGCGCCAGCAGGGCGTCGATTTTGCTTCTGGGCATTGAGCGAATCCAAACGGTGACGGCAAGGGACGCAGCCGGTTGGCTCCGACCAATCGCAACCGGCCAGCGCGGTTTGGAGCTGGCCTCCGATCTGGAAGATCAGCGCCAGCGGCGTCGGCATGATGCAATTGAGAATGATAGCGCGTTCGCCGTATTTCTCAACGTGCCGGCCCGGGAGCCGCCCGGCATGGCACTGCGCATCATGACTTCGTGTTGCGATCAGTAAAGACGGCGGGGCTGGAAATGACGGGCGCGCCGGGTCGTCCGGTGCGGATGCCTGCTGGCAAGGGCCGTTCGCCGCAAGCGCCGGAATGCGAGCGGCGGAAGGTTATTCGGCCGCCATCAGGACCGGCATTGCCGCGATGGCATCAGCCCGTGCCGCAGCGATGGCCAGCCAGTCGCGATAGATTCCCTTGTCCTCCCGGCAGAACGCCGCCCGCTGTTTCATGTCGTCGAACGTGTCGTCGGGATGGCAATACTCATAGTCGTCGCGGATCAGCGCTTCAAGGTAGGCGCGCTCGGCTTCGTCCTTTGGACGGACATGATCATATGAATTCGGCATGGCGGTTTTCATCCGGATTTTTCGGCTCGGCTCGTTCGTTGCGCTCGAGGATCGTCATCACGAAGGGGAGACATTCGGTATTTCCCTGAGCGGTCGCGATCATCATGGCTTCGAGTCGATCGGCGCGCGCCATCTTGCAAGGCATGTCGTCTTGCGGCAGAGGCGGGCCGGAGGCGAACACGGCGTGGTGCAGTTTTAAAAGGAGAGGGAGGAACTGCGGGGCCATGTTCGCCTCCGTTGGTTTGGCGGGGTCAGTCTGTCGACCCGGCCTGATGCGGTTGAGCCTCGATGCTCGGCGAAGCTTGCGTCGCTGCGTCAAGTGTCGCTTGCGCGATTTCGCGTTCCATCTCGATAAAGAGCGAGGTGATATTGACGATCAGTCGTCGCGCCACGGCCTTTCCGAGAATTGCCGACAGCAATTCCTGATAATACGGTTTGAAGATGCGGCCGGTGACGCCGCGGTCGCCACACATGAGATCGACGATATTGCGTGCCAGCGCGGACAGTCTGGTGGCGTGCGTATCGGGATTGAGAATGGCGACAAACGCCTGCTCGATCTGTCCCCAATTGCCGCGCGAGATATGAGTGAGGACGTTGCTGAGATGCGGATGCGACCGCAGTGACGCAACGACCGCGAAGGCCAGCTCGGTCGGAGCGATGTTGGATTCACGCGAGACCTCCGGCGCAGCGCTGGCTTGCGGCGCGTGTCCTGACTCGGGATTCTGACCGAGAGCCCATACCGGCGCTGGTGACATTGTGTTGAGAACCGGCTGCAGCATGATCGTCTCCCAAAAAGATATATTTAATATACATCTTTTAGGGAGAGACACAAGGAAAACATCCGGGGATAGCAGATGATTGTTGCGGGGGATCCATCGGCAGTCGCGGTCAGGCCGCCTTCCGGAAAGACTGTCGCTTCGGAAGCGGAAACATGACAGGAAAGGCTGAGTTAATACTGTCGTAATGATGGCCTGGCGGCCGTCATCACCCCGAACTGCTGCCGGACGCGGAAGAGGCGGCGGTGCCCGGCGGCATCTCGCCGTCGAGCCAGTCCTGCTCCTCTGCAAGCGCGAGCCACGCCGCCGCCATTCGCTTGTAGCGATTATGGGCCGGGTCGTCCTTGGCGGCCTCGCTCAGGCGCAAACAGTTCTCGGCGTTCTCCCTGAAGATATCCGATTGTTTCATCTTGCTTCAACGAGCCTCCCGACCGGCCAAAGATATGTGGTCACGGAACATTGGCAAGAGATCCCGGTTCATCCGGTCATGCGCTTGGCCCCACAGGCATTATGACGCAGCCTCCGGGAAAGAGAATTTGCGTTGTGTCAAGCCGGTGCACTGGAGCAGCGATAGAAACGATCCACCATTTTCTTTGTATGGAGAGCATGATGGCGTTCGAAGATATTCTGCTGTCGCTGACGACCTATCCGGAGTCGACCAAGACGACAGCGATCGAGGATGCCGTGGCGCTTGCCGTGGCTCTTGAATCAAAAATCTCCGCTCTGGCTTGCGAAGTCAGGGTGTCGGTCCCCTCCAGTCCGCTTGGAAGCTCGCTGCTGAACGTGTCTGCGCTGGTCGCAAACGAGGAGAAGAAAAGCGCGACGAATGTGAAGGAATCGCTGGCCGCTTTCGAAAAACTTGCCGATGCCGCAGGCGTGTTGAAGGATTGTATCACGGAGAAGTGCCTGACGTCGGAAGTGCCCGGCGTTATTATCGATTACGCGCGCCTGCGCGACATGACCATCGTTCCGTTTCAGGAGGCTGACGGCATCGAGAGCTGGTTTGCGGAATCCTTGATTTTTGAATCCGGTCGACCCGTGATTGTTCTGCCCGAGAGCAAAACATGGAGCCGCCGTGTCGGACTCGACACGGTCATTGTCGCCTGGGATTTCAGCCGCAATGCCTCGCGCGCCGTATTCGACGCCATGCCGATCCTGCAAAAGGCAAAGCGGGTTTACATCCTGACGGTCACCAACGAGAAGAAGATCGACACCAAGCGTTCGGGTGCCGAGCTTGCAAGGTATCTCGCGGGTCGCGGCGTCAATGTGTCTCTCGACGTGGTCGATGCGGCGGGCCGCCGGGTTGACGAAGTGTTTGCCGCTCAGGTGGCCTTGAGGGATGCGAACCTGCTGGTGATGGGCGCTTATGGTCATTCGCGGTTGCGCGAACTCGTTCTGGGCGGTGCAACCCGGGCGATGCTGGCCCAGCCGAGCGTGCCGACATTCCTCTCGCATTGAGCGGGATGACGCAACGCGATAGGCTTCCCATGCAATCGGTCCTGATTGGAGATTGCAGTGAAACGGGCAACACGGCTCGAATCCGGAGGCCATGAGCGTCGTATTGCCGCCGCGCGCTCGCATCCGACCGCGCTGCCGGCCACCATGATTGCGGCGCTCCGGGTCGCAAGCCGGGCGGCTCTCGATCAGATCATCCGTCATCGTGCGCGGATCGCGGTGGCGGATCCGGAGGCCCTGCATCAGGTCAGGGTGGGATTCCGCCATCTCGACGCTGCGATCCGGTTTTTCGCCGCCGGTATTCCGAAGTCCGACCGCGCGTCGCTGGCGCGGGAGCTGAAATGGTTCGGCCGCAGACTGTCGCGCGCGCGGGAAATCGATGTCTTTCTTGAGGACGTGATATCAGGACCGCGCGACAAGCGCACCGGGCCGGACATCGATACGCTCGAGCGGCTGTGCCGGCAGGAGCAGAAGCGCGAATACGCCCGTATCCGCGCGGTTCTGGCGTCCAGCCGCCTCCAGGATTTTATCGCGGCGAGCGAAGAATGCCTGATCGACGGGAAAAACCTGCTTTTCCGTTCTCAGGCCTATTCCTGTCAGGCCGTCGCCGGGCTGATGAAGATGAAAAGGAAGCTGCAGAAGGGGCGCCGTGTCGATGCGCTCCGCCACCATGATCTGCATAAATTCCGTCTGCGGGTCAAACGCATGCGATATGCGATCGGGTTCGTCGCTCCGCTTCTCGATCGCAGAAACTCAAAGCTTGCACGGCGCATGAGCGAGTTGCTGAGAGGGTTGCAGAACGAGCTTGGCGCGGTCACGGACCAGAAAGCGCACAGGGATTTTTTCAGGAAATTGCGCGCGTGCAGCTCTTCCCGATTTGCGGGCGGTGATGGCAAAATCGACTGGCGGAACGTAAGGCGCGCGCTGTTTGCAAGCCGTCGTAAGGCAAACGAGGCTTCATTGAAGCGTGCGAAGAAAATCTATCGCGAGTTCGAAGAGATCGAGCTTTCCTGAGGGCGTGCATGCCTTGAAGGTTTTGCGAGCCATTGGTCGCGGAGGACTGTGCCGATTCAGCCGTTGGTCGAGTGCCGTTCGGCCGTCTTGCGCGGCCGCGGCACGCGATTGGTCAGGATTTTCAGGTCCGACAGAGGATCGGCCTCGGCCGTGGCGTCGACTTTCTCGAACACAATGCGGGTGCGGTATCCCATCGCGCGGGCGATTCGCAGATAATTGGTGAGGGTGGTCGAACAGTTGCCTTTGAGATAGCGCGACAATTGCCCCGGATTGATGCCGAGCAGGAACCCAACAGCCTCAAGACTGACGGCTTCGTCGGCCCGCAGCTTGCGCAGGGCGGTTACAAACTGATCCTCATCAGCCGTGATCTCCCGCGTGAAGCGGTCGCTGGTCTGAGGGTCGGTTCCCGGAAAAACACTTCGACAGCTTCTGATGCGCATCGTGATCCCGTAAGCGGCTGAGTGCCAAGGCTTTACAAAGATATATTCTGATATTCGTATTTGATTGTATGATGTGGTTGACGTTTGTCAACGGGCATCGCGCCCAGCGATCAGAGGACGTCGTGATTGTGCAGATGCAGCATGAAACGGGGCGGGGGCTATTCGGCGATAAAGCGCCGACGCTCGGCGCGGATCCGCGACGTGATGTAGCGGTAGACCTCCCGCACGCGGCGGGTGCCGTGGGTGTCCGGATGGGAAACCAGCCAATAGGTCCGGGTGAACTGAATCTCGGGCAGGAGCTGGGTCAGTTCGGGATAACGCCGCGCTGCATAGTTATGAAGGATACCGATGCCGTGCCCGGCGCGGACCGCTTCGATCTGGCCGACCACGCTGCCGCACTCATAACGGCGCTTCATGAGCGTGTTGAAGTGCACCGCATAGTCCAGCGCCTTGCTGTACATGATGTCTGCGACCTGGGTCACGAGCATGTGGCCGGACAGGTCGTCCTGGGTTGTGATCGGTGCGGAGCGCTCGAGATATTGCTGCGAGGCATAAACGCCGAGCGTGTAGTCGGTAAGCTTGGTCGCGATCAGCCGGCCTTCCTTCGGCGGCTCGATGGTAATGACGATGTCGGCCTCGCGCTTCGACAGCGAGAACGTACGGGGTAGCGGCACAAGCTGGATCACGAGGTCCGGATGGACGGCCGCGAGCGCGGCGAGCTGTTCGGCCAGGAAGTAATTGCCGATGCCGTCCGGCGCGCCGACGCGCACCGTGCCGGTGACACGGTCGGACGTTGCCACGAGTTGCGAGCCGATCTTGAGAAATTCCGATTCAACCCGCTCGGCCGTGGTGAGGAGCGCCTCGCCGGAGCGCGTCAGCGTGCATCCGGTGGTGCCGCGTTTGACCAGCTTGGTCCGCATTTCCTTTTCGAGCGCGGTGAGCTGGCGGCCGACCGTGGCGTGATTGATGCCGAGCCGCTTGGCCGCGCCGAGGATTTGTCCGGTCCGCGCAACTTCCAGGAAGATTCGAACCCGATCCCAGTCCATCCCCGGACTTTAATTTTTGCACAACGGGCTGGCAAGGCTCGAGAAAGGCACCATTCGGCGAACGCGGGAATCCGCCGCGCAGGACTGTTTGTCCGATATCTCCGATGCCTGAGCGCACGCGCGGCATCGGATAAAACGCTGCCTAGTTGATCCTGCTGCCGAGATATCTGGCGATCACGTCCTTCCACCAGGTGCTCTGCGTCGCGTCGAGAATGGCAATGTTCAGCGGCGCACGCAGCTTGCTGTTGTTGGCGATGGCGAAGGCGTAATGCTGCGGCTCGAAAGTGGTGTCGAGCATGTCCAGCGTTGCGGTAAATTCCTGCTGGATGAGCCAGGCGAGCAGAGGCTTGTCATAGACGAAGGCATCGATTTTGTGCGCCCGCAGCGCCTGCAGCCCCTGTTGCGGTGTCTCGTAAGTGTGGAAGGAGATCTTGAGCTGTTTCAAGGCCTCCAGGGTCGATGAATCCCTCACGATGCCGACCCGCGCCGATTGCAGGTCGTTGACGCCATGCACAGAGCCTTGCAGGTGACGAACGGTGAGGCTCGATGTCACCGCCGCAGTAAAGACGGCGATGGCGACGATCGACATCACGGTCCAGATGCTCGCGACAATGCGGCCGGCGACGGTGCGCGGGCTGTAATCGACATTGCCGCGCCGGGTCATCGCCGCCGTGGACCACCAGATGCTCGAGGTCAGCCCTTTCTTGATATCGCCGCCAAACTCCTCGTTATGCCGGCGCTCCAGAAACCAGATCAGAAACCCGACAAACAGCGCGAGCAGCAGCAGCGCGGCCACGGCCTGCAGGAATCCGAGATTGGTGAAGGACTGGATCACCGGCATCCAGTTGAGCATGCCGCTGGCCGGCACGGCGATGCCAAGGCCCGTGGAATAAAACGGCGAGGTGAAGTCCATAATGCGGGCGCGTGCGCCCGTCACCGTCAGCGCGCCGATCGCGACATCGTATTTGCCGTTGGCCACGCCATCGATCAAGGAGCTGATGGTTGGCTCCTCGACGAAACGATAGCGCAGTTTCAGTTTGTTGGCCGCGTGCCGCCACAGGTCGATGCTGATCCCTTGCCACTCGTCATCGGCGGCATGGATGGCGAAAGGCGGCGTCTGCTTGACGCCAATGACGAGCTCGCGCTTGCTGGTATCGATCGCTGCCGATTGCTGGGCATGGCTGCGGTCGCCGCCAATCAGCAGGACGCACAAAGCGATCATGCCGATGGCAAAGATCTGCATCCAGAAAAGGGAAGGGGTATCCGACCAACGGACGGGCGGTTCTCGAAGCATGGTCATTCTGCGTCACGTTCCAAAATCAGAAAGTTCGTCTTGCGGCGATCGGATATCAATAAGGGATCGGTGGCGTCGCCGATTCGATTGCGGATCAGCTTCGCGGTGCAGTGTATCCGGATTCGCTTCGAGCGTTGCCATCAACCCGCGTGCTGAAATGTCTCATGCCATGACGCGATCGCAAAGTTGGACGATCGATGGGCGGTCTCTGGTGCGATGTCGCTCGAATGATTTGGGAGCGTGCTGCAAGCAGATGATGCAAATCCGGTCCGGATGTTTTGCCAGTTGTCGTCGTTGACGGGATGATGACAAGGCATGATGTCTTCCCGCTCTTTCGTGCATGACGCGCTGCACACTTGATGCGGGTTTTCAACGCAACAATGCGATGCTGTTTTTCTCAGGATTGCGCAGCGTGATTCAATCTGCTTACAATTATTGAAAAGCAACGTTTCAAAAAACGGAATTTTTCTGCAGGCGATGTGAGTGATGCATTCAACCGATGCATTCACGAGGGGAGAACGCCATGTCATCCACGCTATCGAAGATCGTCACCGCCAGCCGCGTTGGCGCCCTGATGTTGTGCGCGGGATTGTTGTCTGTCGCGACGCCCGCGCGCGCCGAATTTCCGGAGCGGCCGATCGAACTGATCGTGCCATGGGGGCCGGGTGGCGGAGCCGATCAGCTTGCGCGCCTGATCAGCAAGCTTGCCGAGCCTGCGCTGGGGCAGGGTATTCCCGTGGTCAACGTGCCGGGCGCCACTGGCGGCACCGGCATGGCCAAGCTGCTCTCGGCGCCCGCTGACGGCTATTCGATGGCGGTCTATATCGCGGACAGCCACGCGCTGCTTGCGGGCAAGAGCCCGCGCTGGACCATGAAGGACATCATCCCGGTGGCGGTGATGATTCAGGGGCCATCCTTCATCTTTGTCGCCAACGACAGCAAATACAAAACCTGGCAGGATTTCGAGAAGGATGCACAGGCCAATCCCGGCAAGCTGAAGATCGCCACGCTGGGCTTTGGCAGCGTGGACGATTTCTCGATCAGCGTGATCGAGCAGAAGGGACTGAAGTTCGTGCAGGTCCCGTTCTCGAAGCCGAGCGAGCGGTATGTGTCCATCCTTGGCGGTCATGCTGACGCTTTGTACGAGCAGGCGGGCGACGTGGCGTCCTTCCTCGCCAACAAGCAGATCCGTCCGTTGCTCGCCTTCGGCAAGGACCGGCTGCCTGCGTTCAAGGACACGCCGACCTCCTATGAACTCGGCTACAAGGTCGCGCTGCCGCAATTCCGCGCCATCGTCGTTCGCGCCGGAACGCCGCCGGAGGTCGTCAAGAAGCTTTCCGATACGCTCGCCAAGGTCGCGGCGATGCCGGAATACAAGAAGTTCCTGGAAGAGCAGTTCGGCGCCACCGACAGCTTCATCGATTCGACCAAGGCAACGGCCTTTGTCGACGAACAGCTCGAGGACATGAAAAAGGCCGTCGCGAAGAACTGACAAGACGATTGGAATGACCAGCGTCGCAAAGGGAGCACCATGAACGCGAAAATCCGGTCGTCATTTCCTTATTTTGTCGGTTTTGCGGTCGCGGTCGCGCTTTATATCTACGCTGGATACATGGACTACGACCCGCGGGCCGGACAACTCGGGCCCGCGGTGTGGCCGCGTCTGGCGATCATGCTGATGGCGGCGGCCTCGTTGTTCGAGATCGTCAGCATTTTCTCCGGTCGCCGGGCGACGACCGCGGGTATCGCGGAGGCGCTCGATCACGAAGATGGCGACGAGGATGAGCCGCGGCATCCCTGGCTGCTGCTTGGCGGCATCGCTTTGGTGCTGGCTTATGCGGTCCTGGTCCCCATCCTCGGCTTTATCTTCGGCACATTCCTGTTCCTGGCCATCTTCATGTATCTCGGCCGCTATCGCCGCCACGCCGTGGTGTGGACCGTGAGCGCGGCCGTGACGATTCTGTGTGGAATCCTTTTCCTGCGCATCGCCTATGTCTCGCTGCCACGAGGCGTTGCTCCGTTCGATCTTGTCACTGATCTGTTTTTCCACATTCCGGGGTTCTGACCGAACATGACCGATATTTTCGTACAGCTCGGCGTCGGCTTCCTGCACTGTCTGACACCGGCCAACCTGCTGATGCTTGTCATCGGCATCACCCTCGGCCTGCTGGTCGGTGTTCTGCCCGGTCTCACTCTGGTCATGGGTGTCGCGCTGGCGCTGCCGTTCACCTACAAGATGGATGTCACCGCATCGATCGTGTTGCTGACCGCGATGTACATCGCCGGCACCTACGGCGGCGCGTTCACGGCCATCCTGTTTCGAATACCCGGCGAGCCGATCGATGTGCCGATGCTCTGGGACGGCTATACGATGGGACGCAACGGCCATGCGGCAAAGGCGCTCGGCTGGACGCTGATGGCGGCGCTGATCGGTGGCGTGATTTCCGGTGTGATCATGGTGCTGTTGACGCAGCCGCTGGCGAAGTTCGCGCTTCGGCTCTCTTCGCCGGAGTATTTCGCCATTCTGGTGTTCGGCCTCAGTAGCGTCGTCGCGCTGGGGCGCGGCGCGCTGGCCAACGCGCTGATCAGCCTTAGCGTCGGCCTGCTGATTGGTGCGGTCGGTACCGATCCGATCTACGGCGCTTATCGCTTCACCTTCGGCTCGTCGTTGCTGGCCGACGGCATCGAGTTTCTGGTGGTGATGGTCGGCGCCTATGGGGTTGGCGAAGTGCTGTCTCGTCTCGAAGCCGGATTTGCCACCAAGCCGGTCGAGCAGATTTCCGGCGCGCGCACCCAGTTGCCAAGCACCAGGGAGATGCTGGCGCTCAAGGTGCCGTTCCTGCGCTCGAGCCTGCTCGGCAACGTTATCGGCATTGTGCCTGGCGCGGGCGCCACCATCGCCTCGTTCGTCAGTTACGGCGTCGAGGCGCAGTTCGGCAGGCGCTCGAAGGAGATGGGCACCGGCGTTGCGGAGGGCATCGTTGCGCCGCAAGCTGCCGCCACCGCCTCGGTCGGCGGCGCACTGGTGCCGCTGCTCGCGCTCGGCATTCCTGGCAGCGGCGCGACGGCGATCATCCTCGGCGCCTTCATGCTTCACGGCATCCAGCCCGGTCCGCAGATTCTGGTGACCTCGTCCACCATGGTCTACACGGTGTTCGCGTCGCTGTTCCTCGGTCTCGCGCTGATGTGCCTGATCGGCTATTTCGCCATTCGCTTTCTGGTGAAGATTCTCGATTTCCCCGAAGCCGTGGTCTCGGCTTACGTGCTGATCCTGTGCTTCATCGGCGCGCTGTCGATCCGCAACAGCGTGGTCGATCTCTGGCTGATGATCGGGTTCGGCATTCTCGGCTATCTGTTCGAGCGTCTGAAGTTTCCGGTCGCTCCGCTCGTTCTCGGCGTCATCCTGGGGCCACTCGCCGAAGAATCGTTCATGAATTCGATGATCAGTTTCTCGAACGACTGGACGATCTTTTTCACCCGGCCGATGGCCGGCGGGATCATGGCCTTGACGGCGGTCGTGCTCGCGTTGCCGTTCATCCAGAAATGGTGGGTCCGCCGCAGGCGCGTCGTGCCGAGCTGACCTGGAGCTGACGTCACGGTGCGCGTAACCCCGCAGTCCTGCCGACGGATCTCGAATTCGCCGGCGAGGACAAGGAACATTCCGGTTGAACTGACGTTATGCCGAATTGTCGTGGGGTCATCGCCACAGCGGGTGCACCATGTCGAAAGCAGTTCGGATCTGGATTCTCGCCGCTGCCTTGCTGGCAGGATTTTCAATCGCCATCGCTGATGCGGCGCCCGGACGGGGCGGCCGTGGAGGCGGCGGCGGCGCGCACTTCAGCGGAGGCGGCGCTCATTTCGGCGGCGGTGGCGGCCGCTCCTTTGGCGGCGGTGCCCATTTCGGAGGTGGCGGCGCACGCTTCGGTGGCGGCGGAGCCCGTTTCGGCGGAGGCGCGCCGCATTTCGGTGGCCGCTCTTTCGGCGGCGGTCCGCGATTTGGTGGCGGCCGCGCCGTGGTCGGGCCGCGGTTCGGCGGCGCTCATTTCAATGGACGACAGTTTGGCGGACGGCACGTTGGCGGTCCGCGATTTGTCGGCGGGCATCGTGTTGGCGGCCGATCGGCATCGCCACGGTCCGTGAACCGCGCGCGTGTGCGCACAGGCGGCCGGGCGGTTGCCGGCCGGCGCGGAGTTGATCGAGCCAACCGGACTGCCGGCAATCGCTCGCAGCGCGGCGCAGGCCAGGCGGCGAGGGCGAACGCGCTATCGCAGCGCAGTGCAAACAATGCCAGAAGCCGGGCGCGTGTGTCGCGCGCCATGCACTCGCCTGCGGTGGCGGGCGCTTTGCGCAACCGAAATGCGCTACGCAATCCCGGCGCGCGTGCGGCGATCACCGCGAGCGCGGCGATGGGCGCCTGGCAGCACCGGCACGGCGATCATCGTCATGGCTGGTGGCGCCATCAGCACGGCGGATATGGCTGGGTCGGTCCGCTGTTCTGGCCGTTCGCCTATTATGACTTCTACGACTACACGATGTGGGGCTATGGCTATGACGATCCCTTCTGGGATTATGGCTATGGCGATATCTACGCCGGCCTGTTCGCGCCTTACGGCTACGATGCGCTGGCCGGTTATTTCCCGGACTACGGAACCGGAGGATCAGGACGAACGGTTGGCCGGGTGAGTTCGGCTTCGCCCACTGGCGAGACATCGAACGGCCAGACATCGAAGAGCACGCCCGAGCAACTTGCGCAAATGTGCGGCGACGACAGCCGCGATATCGCCGGTCTGCCGATCGATCGTATCCAGGACGCAATCCAGCCCAATGACGAGCAGCGCGCCGCGCTCGACGAGCTGGCCAATGCTTCGGTGAAGGCGGCTCAGGATCTCAGAGCCGCGTGTCCGACGGATGTTGCGTTGACCGCGCCGGGCCGTCTGACCGCGATGGAAAAACGGATCGAGGCGATGATCGCCGCCGTTAGTTCCGTGCGGCCGCCGCTCGACAAGTTCTACGGCCTTTTGAGCGATGAGCAGAAGGCGCGGCTGAACGCGCTGGGGCAGGAGCAGCGCGAGAGCAATGCGCCCAAGACCAAGAACGGCGCGACCGCGTTGCCGGCCGATACGGACGGAAACGTGTGTGGTGCGACCTCTGATGCCGGGGCCACCCAATGGCCCACCGCCGAAATCGAGCGGCGCTTGCAGCCGACTGAAGCCCAGCGCGACGGTCTGAAGGCGTTGCAGGAGGCGAACGCAAAGGCCGCTGACATGCTGCGGGCTTCATGCCAGCGGGAAGGCAATCTCACGCCCCCGGCGCGCCTCGCGGCGGTCGAAAAGCGGCTTAACACGTTGCTTGACGCGGTGAAGACCGTCCATGTCGCATTGAGCAACTTCTATGGCACGCTGAGCGATGAGCAGAAGGCGCAATTCGAAGCGATCGGCCCGAGCCTGATGGGCGCGACGGCGGAGGAGCAGGAGCCTGCCGCCTCCCGACGCACCGGCAAGCGTTCTCATCATCACCGGCATGGCGGGCGCAGCGTGGAAGGCATGCTCCGGCACTTCATGATGATCGTGAGATAGACGCTGGCGTCCGCCGAATCGCGATGCGCTATCCGGGTTGCCGAGCTTGCGGGTATGCCGAGTTGCCGGCTTGTCCGGTTCTTCGATCGGCGGGTGTGATTGCAAAGAAACAGCAGAGGATTTCGCGGCCCCGGCGCCGGAATTTCACGCGCATGTGATAAGGGCGGGATTCGATTGGCGATAGTCTGGTGACGCCTTGTTATCAAATTTCGTGTTGAGTTTTGTCATAGTAGGGCGAGCGACAATTTTGGCTCCAGTCTTTTCTCTGAAAGGGCTGCGTGATTGCGGTGGTTCGCCGTACCGATGAGTTCCTCCCAGACTTGCCCGGCCCAGCCATGATCGGTTGGCCGGGCTCTTGTTTCCGGGCTCTTGTTTCCTACCCCGGATCGTGGCTCGATCTACTCTGCGCCACCCTCTTTGATGGACGTCAGCACAGGCGGGGCGTGTCCCTCGATCAGGGTGGCGTTGATCTCGCGCAGATGCTTGAGAATGGCGGCCTCGGCCTGCGCCACATGGCGTGCGGTCAGGCTGTTGAAGATCGCGCGATGCTCGCGGCGTGATGCAATCCGCCGCTCCGGCGTCAGGAAGCGCCGCCGCAGATTTCCCCAGGCCGCCCGGCGCCGCGCCGCGCCGATCGCCGCATAGACGTCGACCACCAGCCGGTTATGCGTGGCTTCCGCGATGGCCTGGTGAAAGGCGTCGTCCGCGGCGTCGAACGAGGCGTAACTGTCGGCTGCTTCGCCCTGCCGCAAGGTATCCTCGAGCCGGCTGAAATCGGCCGCCGTGGCGTTGCTCACCACCAGGAAAGCGAGGCGCGGTTCGAGAACGAAGCGCGCGTCCATGATCTCGCGCGGGCTGGCGTCGTAAAACACCCGGACCTGCTCATAGCCCGATGCATCGCCGCCGACGGGTGCGGTTTCGCTGACGAAGGTCCCGCTGCCGACGGCGCGGATCACCTGGCCTCTTGTCTCGAGCACGGCGAGGGCTTCGCGCACCGCGCCGCGCGGCACGTTCAGCTCGGCCGACAGCGCGCGCTCGGTCGGCAGTTTTGCGCCCGGCGCAAAGCGTCCCGAGGTGAGCAACTCCTCAAGATGGCGCAGCACAACCTCGGACCGATTTTCTTTTGGTTCGACCAATTTTAGAGACATGGTTCAGCGTAATTCGGTATTCATATCGTCGCAACGACAAAAATATGGACAAAAGTACAATTTACTTGAGCTAATCAGGCTCGATTGATAAACCAACCACGCATTGGTTGGAGGGTGGCGTGCGGATTGCTGTAATTGGTTCGGGCGGGGTTGGTGGTTATTTCGGTGCGCGGCTGGCGAAGGGCGGTGCCGACGTTACGTTTCTGGCGCGGGGAGCCCATCTTGCGGCGATGCGTTCAGAGGGGCTCACAATTGAAGGCCCGGATGCGCTCCATCTCGACAAGGTGCAGGCGACCGACGATCCGGCCCAGATGGGCGTCGCCGATCTGGTGATGTTCGCCGTCAAGCTGTGGGACACCGATGCGGTGCTGGAGCAGATCCGGCCGGTCGTCGGCCCGGATACGGTGCTGATCTCGTTTCAGAACGGCGTGCTCAAGGACACTTATCTGCGCGCGAAATACAGTCCGGCTCAGATCATGGGAGGCGTCGGCTATGTCGCGACCACCATCGATCGCCCCGGGGTCATCCGGCAGACCGGCCCAATGCAGCGCTTGATCTTCGGCGAGTTCGACGGTCGGCGCTCGGAACGGGGCGAAGCGTTCCTGCAAGCGTGTCAGAGCGGCGGGATCAATGCCGAGCTTTCGTCCAACATCAATCGCGACATCTGGCAGAAGTTCGTGTTCCTGGTCGGACTGTCCGGCACTACCACGTCGATCCGTTCGCCGATCGGACCCATTCGCGAGAATCCGCAGACCCGTCAGTTCCTGCTCGACGTGATGCGGGAAGTGGTGGCGGTGGGCCGTGGGCACGGCGTCGATCTGCCGGAGGACTATGCCGAACTTCGTCTGAAGCTGGCCGACGATGTCGCCTATGACATGTCCGCATCCATGCATCATGATCTGCAGAACGGCCGGCCGCTCGAGGTGCGCTGGCTGTCCGGCGGCGTCGTCGAGCTTGGCAAACAGGTCGGCGTTCCGACGCCGCTCAATCGCGCCATCGCCGACATTCTGGCGCTGAGCGCGCAGGGGGCGCCGGCGGCCGGGTTGAAGCACTGACGATGGCCGCAAACGCCGAGAGCAGTCCGATCCTGTCCGAAGCGCCGCCGCGGCTCTCGATCCGCGATCTCAAGACGATGATCGTCGAAGTGCCGATGACCTTTGCGCTCGGCACCAGCGCCGCGACCGTGCGCAAGGCGCCGCTGCTCCTCGTCGATCTGGAAACCGAGGAAGGCATCACGGGGCGGACCTATCTGTTCTGCTATCGCGTCAGCGGCGCAAGGGCGCTCGCGGCACTGCTTGCCGATGCGGTGGAGGTGGTGCGCGGCAAGCCCGCCGCGCCGGTGGAGATCGGACAGCTTCTCGCGCGCCGCTTCACGCTGCTTGCGGTGTCGGGACTGGCGCGGATGGCGCTGGCGGCGTTCGATGGTGCGTTGTGGGACGCGCTCGCGCGCGCCGCAAATCTGCCGCTCGCGACGATGCTCGGTGCGTCACCGCGTCCGGTGCGCGCTTATAATTCCAGCGGCCTCGGCTTGATGACGCCGGACGCTGCCGCCGACGAGGCCGAAGCGTTGCTCGCTCGCGGCTTCAAGGCGGTGAAGCTGCGGCTCGGCTATGCGATACTGGCGGAAGATCTGGCGGTGACGCGCGCGGTGCGCCGGCGCATTCCGGACGCGATTGAAATCTTCGTCGACTACAATCAGGCGCTCGATGTGCCGGAAGCCCTCAAGCGCGGCCGCGCGCTTGAGAGCGAGGGCGTTGCCTGGTTCGAGGAGCCGATCCGCTACGATGACTATGCCGGTTATGCGCGCCTGACGCACGAGCTGACACTGCTGGTGCAGCTCGGTGAGAATTTCGACGGCACGGCGCAGATGGCCGAGGCGCTGCGTCAGCAGGCCTGCGATCTGGCGATGCCGGACTTCGCTCGCATCGGCGGCGTCACCGGATGGATGCAGGCCGCCGGCATTGCCTCGGCCTATGGCATGCCGATGTCGTCGCATCTGCTTCCGGAGGTTTCGGCGCATCTGCTTGCTGCGACGCCGACCGCGCACTGGCTGGAATATGTCGATTGGGGCGACGCCATTCTGGAGCAGCCGCTCGAAATCCGTAACGGCCATGCCGTAATCCCGGATCGGCCGGGCGCCGGAATGTCGTGGGATATGGCCGCGGTGAAAAAGCTGCGGATCGACTGAGCGCGGTTGTTTTCAGACGGCTATCGCGACTTCCGTTTCGCTTGTCCCAGTCGCGCGGCGAGAAAATCCGCCAGCGCTTCGACGCGGGCCGGGCGCGGCCCGCCCGGCGGCATCAACAGATGCACCGCGCCCTCCGGCTGCTTCCAGTCCTTCAGAATGACATCGACTTTCTTCGCCGCGATCGCATCACCGATGATGAACTCCGGCAGATTGGCGATGCCAAGCCCGGCGAGCAGTGCCGGCATCACCGCCTCGCCATTGTTGACGCGCAGCGCGCCCGAGGGGCGGACCGAGGCCTGCTCGCCCTTGGCGTTGGTGAACTGCCACACGCCCGGTGTGGCCAGATAAGTGTAGCCGAAGCATTTGTGCTGCCCGAGATGCATCGGATGTGTCGGCGTACCGTGGCGCTTGAGGTAGGACGGCGCAGCGACCATGTAGCGCGGCATCGCGCACAGCCGCCGCGCCAGCAGCGATGAATCGGGAAGGATGCCGATGCGGATGCCGGCGTCGAAGCCTTCGCCGATCAGATCGACCTTGGCGTCGCTGAGATGCATGTCGATCGCGACTTCGGGATAGGCTTTGAGAAAGTCCGGCAGCAACGGCGCAATAGTTTTGACACCGAAGGTCATCGGCACCGCGAGGCGCACCAGCCCGCGCGGGGTGACCGCCTGCGCCAGCGCTTCGTTCTCCGCCGCTTCGCCGTCGGCCAGCAATTGCGCGGCGCGCTGCGACAGTCGCTGCCCGGCATCGGTCAGCGCAAGCTGGCGCGAGGTGCGGTTGAACAGCCGCGCGCCGAGCCGCTCCTCGAGCCGCGTCACGGCTTTCGACACGGTGGCCTTGGACAGCGCCAGCTCCGATGCCGCGCCGGCGAAGGAGCGCATCTCGACGACCTTGGCGAAGATGGCGAGGGCTTCGAAATCGGGGAGTTTGGACATCTCAATTTTGGAAACAATGAGTTTCGATAGTTTCTATTTATATCTGAAAGCCGAATGCTTATCCAGAGGTCATCGAACGTCATGTGGTGAAGCAATCCCGTAGCGGCCTGCCGGCGCCACATGACCTCAACATTAACTCTGTATGAACTGAGGATGACCGTCATGATCGAGCTTCGACCCTTCGACAAGCTTGGCGGCGCCGACCACGGTTGGCTGAAGGCCAAGCACCACTTCTCATTCGGCAGCTATTACGACCCGGCCAATATGGGCCACGGCAGCCTGCGCGTCTGGAACGACGACGAGATCGCGCCGAACACCGGCTTCCCCGCGCATCCGCACGCCAACATGGAGATCATCACCTATGTTCGCGAAGGCGCGATCACCCATCAGGACAGTCTCGGCAATCAGGGACGCACCGAGGCGGGCGACGTACAGGTGATGAGCGCGGGTTCTGGCATTCGCCATGCCGAATACAATCTCGAGCCCGGCAAGACGCGGATCTTCCAGATCTGGATCGAGCCGACGCAGCAGGGCGGTCAGCCGTGCTGGGGCGCGAAGCCTTTCCCGAAAGGCGATCGCTCCGGAAGCTTCGTCACGCTCGCCAGCGGCTTCGCGTCCGATGCCGACGCGCTGCCGATCCGAGCCGATGCGCGGGTGCTCGGCACCGCGTTGAAGACGGGCGAGAGTGTCGAATATACGCTCGGCCGCGATCGCAAGGGCTATCTCGTGGCGGCCGTGGGTCGCGTCACCGTCAACGGTGTCGAAGCCCATGCGCGCGACGGCGTCGCCATCGCGGATGAAGCGACCGTGAAGGTCACCGCGCTGGAGGATTCCGAACTCGTGCTGGTGGATGCGACATGACGCAGATCATTCCCTTCGTCATGCCGGCGCTGATCGTCTCTTATCGCGGCGCCGAATGCTTCCTCAAGGATTGGGTGGCGCAGCGTCGCGCCACCTGTTGCGCGGTGAAATCCGCAAGGCGTCCACATTGATTTCGCCGGCCCGTATTGCGGGCCGGTTGCAAGAACACTCACACCGAACAACTGGAGTTGAAAGACATGGCTAAGGTTCTCGTTCTTTATTATTCGGCCTACGGGCATATCGAGGCGATGGCGAATGCGGTCGCCGAGGGCGCGCGTGAAGCCGGCGCGACCGTCGACATCAAGCGCGTGCCAGAACTGGTGCCGCCGGAGGTCGCCAAAGCGGCGCATTACAAGCTCGATCAGGCCGCGTCGGTCGCGAAGATCGAGGACCTTGCCAATTATGATGCCATCGTGGTCGGCACCGGCACGCGTTTCGGACGTATTACCTCGCAGATGGCGAACTTCCTCGATCAGGCTGGCGGCCTGTGGGCGAAGGGCGCGCTGCACGGCAAGGTCGGCGGCGCATTCTCCTCGACCGCAACCCAGCATGGCGGGCAGGAGACCACGCTGTTCTCGATCATCACCAACCTGTTGCATTTCGGTCTGGTGATCGTCGGCCTCAATTACGGATTCGCCGGGCAGATGGGCATCAAGGAAGTCACCGGCGGCTCGCCCTATGGCGCCACCACCATCACCGATGGCGACGGCAGCCGCATGCCGAGCGAGAACGAACTCGCGGCCGCGCGCTATCAGGGCCGGACCATCGCGGAGACCGCGAAGAAACTGCACGGCTGATCCAGGGGCCGATCGACCAATTGAAAAGAAGCGGCGCCGGATGTGGCGCCGCTTTTTGCTGACCGGAACTAAAACGTGGATGCCCGGCACAAGGCCGGGCATGACGATTGCAATGTAGGGCTGACCTTTCAGGCCCTTTTCGAATTGAACTACTGCATCACGACGCCGCATCGACCGGCAGTGCGATGGAATATTTCACCTGGCTGAGCGCAAAGCTCGACTCGATCGAAGCGATGCCGGAGAGCCGCGTCAGCTTGGTCTTGAGGAATTTCTCGTAGGAGGCGAGGTCGGCGGCGACCACACGCAGCAGATAATCGCGGTTGCCGGTCATCAGATAGCATTCCAGCACCTCGCTCCAGCCCGAGATCGCCTTGGCGAAGCGGCCGAGGTCTTCCTCCTTCTGCCGCTCCAGCTTGATCGAGATGAAGACGCTGACATGCAGGCCGAGCGATTTCTGATCGACCATCGCGGCATAACGCGTGATGACGCCGCGTTCTTCCAGAAGCTTCACCCGGCGATGGCAGGGCGACACCGACAGGCCGACCCGTTCGGCCAGCTCCTGCATGGTGACGCGGCTGTCGGCCTGGAGAATCGCGAGGATTTTGCGGTCGATGGCATCGAGGCTCAGCATTGGGATAATATCCACGTTATGAACGCTATATTGGAATAACATACCAATAATCGCTGTTTTGTTGCAATGCTTTAGGAACCGTCGCGCCGGCCGCCTGTTATCGTTCCGTCCTCTTCGCCCGACGAGGTCGTATGATGACGCAGCCCTCCCGCATCGAGATCCTGTCCGAACTGACGCGCAAGGCGCTGTGGCTGTCGTCATGGACCATCCATCATGCCAACCACGTCCGTCCCAATGTCGATGGGCTCAAGGTCGGCGGCCATCAGGCGTCCTCGGCTTCGCTCGCCACCATCCTGTCGACGCTGTATTTCGGCGTGCTGCGGCCGCAGGACCGCGTCGCGGTGAAGCCGCATGCGAGTCCGGTGTTCCACGCCATCCAGTATCTGCTCGGCCAGCAGAGCCGCGAGAAGCTGGTGAACTTCCGCGGCTTCAAGGGCGCGCAGTCCTATCCGTCGCGCACCAAGGATGTCGATGACGTCGATTTCTCCACCGGCTCGGTCGGTCTCGGTGTCGCGCAAACGCTGTTCTCCTCGCTGGTGCAGGATTACGTTCGCGCCCATGGCTGGATGAAGGATCGCGATGAAGGACGCATGATCGCGCTGGTCGGCGATGCCGAGATGGACGAGGGCAACATCTTCGAGGCGCTGCTGGAAGGCTGGAAGAATGGCCTGCGCAACACCTGGTGGGTGGTCGATTACAACCGCCAGAGTCTCGACGGCGTGGTGCGAGAGGGGCTGTGGGAGAAGGTCGAGACCATCTTCCGCAATTTCGGCTGGGATGTGGTGATCGTCAAATACGGCAAGCTGATGCAGGCGGCGTTCGCCGAGCCGGGCGGCGAGACGCTGCGGCGCTGGATCGACACCTGTCCGAACCAGATGTACGCGGCCCTGTGCTTTCAGGGCGGCGCGGCGTTCCGCAGGCGTCTGCAGGACGAGATCGGCGATCAGGCCGAGGTGTCGCGCCTGATCGCCAGCCGCACCGACGAGGAATTGCTGGCGCTGATGTCCAATCTCGGCGGCCACGATGTCGAGAGCATGCTGTCGGCGTTCGAGGCGATCGATCACGACCGGCCGGTGTGCTTCATCGCCTACACCATCAAGGGCGTCGGCTTGCCGCTGCAGGGCCACAAGGACAATCACGCCGGACTGATGACGCCGGCGCAGATCGATGCCTTCCGCACCGCGCAGAACATCCGCCCCGGCCATGAGTGGGATCGCTTCGAGGGCCTGACCATCAAGCCCGCGATCATCGAGACATTCCTGCGCGAGGTGAAGTTCGCGCAACGCGGTCCGCGCCGGCTCAGCGCGCCGGTGGTGGACGTGCCGCAGACGCTTGAATTCCAGCCGTCCGCGAAGATGTCGACGCAGCAGGCCTTCGGCCTCGTGCTCAACGAACTGGCGCGCGGCGACACGGCGCTCGCCGAACGCATCGTCACGGTGTCGCCCGATGTCACCGTTTCGACCAATCTCGGCCCGTGGGTCAACCGCCGCGGCCTGTTCGCGCTGGCGGAGAATGTCGATCTGTTCCGCAAGGAGAAAATCCCCTCGACCTTCAACTGGGATTTCTCGACCAAGGGCCAGCATTTCGAGCTCGGCATCGCCGAGATGAATCTGTTCATCATGCTATCCGCGCTCGGGCTGTCGCATTCCATCAACGGCGCGCGGCTGTTGCCGGTCGGCACGCTGTACGATCCGTTCATCTCGCGCGGTCTCGATGCGCTGAACTATGCCTGTTACCAGGATGCGCGCTTCATGGTGGCGGCGACGCCATCGGGCATCACGCTGGCGCCGGAAGGCGGCGCGCATCAATCGATCGTCACGCCGCTGATCGGTCTGGCGCAGCCCGGGCTGGCCTCGTTCGAGCCGGCCTTCGCCGACGAACTCGCCGCCATCATGGGCTGGGGCTTCGCGCATATGCAGCGCGGCGAAGCCGGCGAGGGGAGCGCGGATAGCACCATTAATAATGGCTCGGATCATGGGGACGCGGACGGCGATGCCGCCGGCGGTTCGGTCTATCTGCGGCTGTCGACACGGCCGGTGGAGCAGCCGCAGCGTGCGATGACGGCGGAGTTGAAGCACGACATCACCGAAGGTGCGTACTGGCTGCGCAAGCCCGGACCGAACGCCGAGGTGGTAATCGCCTATGCCGGCGCCGTCGCCCCGGAAGCGATCGCGGCGACCGGCCTGCTCGGCGAGGACCGCCGCGATATCGGCCTCTTGGCGGTGACGTCGGCGGATCGCCTGCATGCTGGCTGGTCGCGGGCGCGCAAGGCGCGGCGCGAGACCGATGCCGCCGGTTCGGTGGCGCTCAGTCCGGCGGCGAGCCATATCGAGCGGCTGCTGGCGCCGTTGCCACGCAATTGCGGCATCGTCACCGTGATCGATGGCCATCCGGCGACACTGGGCTGGCTCGGCAGCGTGCACGGTCATCGCGTCGAGGCGCTCGGCGTCGAGGCGTTCGGCCAGACCGGCTCGATCGACGAGCTCTATGCGCATTACGGCCTCGACGCCAATACCATCATCGAGGCGGCGCAGAGCCTCACCTGCGGGCCCGCCATCCGGCATCGCAAGCGGGCGGTTTAACGCGCGGGGTGCCCGCAGGCCCTGTTTTCAAGTGGAAAATACGGTTTTGCGCGGCTTTCCGGGCGTTGCCCTTGTCAATTCGCGTTGGCCGAATCCCGAGAATCACGCTTAAAAGCAAGCAGTCCGGACATTCCGGGCTGCGCCGAACGTGCGTTTCCCCTATGAAAATAGCCGTTCGCAGTCGCTTTACCGTGTATTTCGCAATACTGTTCAGCATTGCGAATCAACAGGAGGCTTTATGGCCACTCAGATGACGAAGTCGCAGCTGATCGAGAAGGTCGCTGGCGAGACCGAACTTTCCAAGAAGGACGTGAAGGGCGTGATGGAATCGCTCACCGCGATCGGCTACAAGGAGCTCAAGAAGTCCGGCGTTTTCCTTCTTCCCGGCTTCGCGAAGTTCGTGGTCGTCAAGAAGCCGGCGACCAAGGCGCGCAAGGGCACCAACCCCTTCACCGGCGAGCCGATGACCTTCAAGGCCAAGCCGGCCCGCAAGATCGTCAGAGCCCGGCCGGTCAAGGCCGCCAAAGACGCAGTCTAAAAACAAGGGCCCTTCGAGGCCCTTGTTCCTTTTTTGGGGTACGGAATGTCCAAGCAATCGTCGCGGGAGGAGGCCGAACGTCTGGTCCGCGAGGCGATGGAGCGCAGAGGCGTCGTCGTCAAACAGGGCGACACACGGATCGAGGCGATCTGCGGCAAGTGTGGCGCGGCCAACCGCGTCTCGGCGCCGAAAGGCCAGGCCCGCGTCAGTTATGTCTGCAAGCAGTGCGGTCATTCGCAGACCACGCTTTAGATGACGGGCGGCAGACGCTAGGCTCGATCGCACGGCGGCCGTGGTGCCGCAGCCTCTCAGCAGGATGATGCCGATGACGATCAAGGCCGTTGTGTTCGATGCCTATGGCACGCTGTATGACGTGCAGTCCGTCGAGGGCGTCACCGAACAGGCCTTTCCCGGCCATGGCGAGATTATCACCCAGATCTGGCGGCTCAAGCAGCTCGAATACACCTGGCTGCGCTCGCTGATGGAGCGCTACGAGGATTTTGCCTCCGTGACGCGTGCCTCGCTGGATGTCACGCTGGCCGTGCTGGGGCTGACGGCCGGGCCCGGCGTGTTCGACCGCATCATGGAGAAGTATCTGCATCTCGATCTGTATCCCGATGCAAGAGAGGCGCTGGCGGCGCTGAAAAGCCGCAAGCTCGCCATCCTCTCCAATGGCAGTCCGGACATGTTGAACGCGCTGGTGCGCAACACCGGCCTGCACGAGGTGCTCGACGCCACCATCAGCGTCGATGCGTGCAGGACCTACAAGCCGAGTCCGAAAGCTTACGCGCTGGTGGAGGCGACGTTGGGCGTTGCGCCGGACGAGGTTCTGTTCGTGTCGTCGAACCCGTTCGACACTTCCGGCGCCAAGGCATTCGGATTCAACGTCGCCTGGATCGAACGGGTCACGCCGCAGGCGATGGCGGCGGCATGGCAGCGGCACGATCTGGTGCGGCCCCTGACGCTGTTCAAGGCGCTGCGCATGCAGATGGATCATCTCGGCTTCGAGCCCGATCATCGCATTAGCAGCCTGAGCGGCCTGCCTTCGCTGCTGTCGTAACGCTGCGATCGTAGCGCTGCTGCCGCTTGCCGGCACCGTCGGCACGCCGCCGGGCGAGTCTGCCGGATTCTCATTTCGACATCTGTTTGCGCGACGCCTGTTTTGTGCGGCGATTGCGCGCGTTCCGGCACCGCGATGTGGCGGCGCGTCATGGATTTAATCTCCCCGCGAATTGACTCCTCATTTTTCCGGTCCTAGCCTTCATTCGCATATGGAAAATGGTATTCACCACTCGTGAATGAACAGCCAACGATCATCGGCCCGCGCCGACATCTCCATTCCCTCAACATGTCGCTGGACGTGATCGAGATGCTTGCCTCGTCGCGCGAGCCTTTGACGCTTGGCGAGATCGCGCAGCGTCTCGATCTGAGCAAGGCCGCGATCCACGGCGTGCTCTCCAATCTGGAAGCGCGGCGTTATGTCGAACGCGTCTCCGAGCGTGGCGGCTATCGGCTCGGCCACCGGCTCTGGGAGCTCGGCATCGTGGCCGGCGAATCCATCGAACTGGCGAAGGTCGCGCACGCTTATCTGGAGCGGCTGGTCGGGATCAGCGGCGAGAGCTCGCAGCTTGCTGAATACTGCGTGCCCGGCGAGGTGGTGTATCTCGACAAGGTCAACAGCCCCAATCCGGTGCAGGCACAGGTCCATGTCGGCCGCCGCGCGCCGGCGGCCTATGTCGCGACCGGCCGCGCGCTGCTGGCGTTTCAGCCCGAAGCCGAGATCGAACGGGCATGCCGGGGGCCGCTGCACAAATATACGGCCAAGACCATCACCGATCCGAAGCGGCTGCGGCGCGAGCTCGAACTGACGCGCGAGCGCGGCTACTCGCTCAATCACGGTGAGTATCGCGGCGAGATCGTCGGCGTCGCCGCGCCGATCCGCGATCATCTCGGCAATGTCATCGCCGCGATCAGTATCTCCGGCCCCGAATATCGTTTTTCGGTCGAACGCGCGGTCGAGTTCGCGCCGGCGGTAATGGCCGCGGCGGAGGATCTGTCGCGCGAGCTCGGTCAGCGCTTTATCCAGAAACGTCATGCATAGGATGTCTCCGACGCCATGTTGATTGGCCAGTTGCTGGAAGATCATCGGGCCGCCAAGCCCGCCATTATTTTCGAGGGAAGGGCCTACTCCTATGCGGAGCTGGACGACCTCTCGAACCAGTTCGCGCATCTGTTCGGCAAATTGCGGCTGGAGACCGGCGACCGCGTCAGCATGCTGATCGGCAACGAGCCGCTGGTGGTGGCGGCCTATTTCGGCATGTTCAAGACCGGCGTGATCGCCAATCCGATCAACAACCGCCTGACGGTGGAAGAGACCGCCTATGTGCTCGGCCATTCCGGCTCGCGGCTTTTGATCACCTCGCCGGAATTCCTGCCGCTGGCCGTCAGCGCGGTCGAGACGCTTGACGTGAAGCCGGCGATCCTGCTGCTCGGCGCCGCGCCGGGCGTCGCCGTTCCGGTGTCCGTGCTCTCGGACGCTGAACTGTTCGCGCAGCCGCGCGCGCCGCGCCGCGTCGAGGGACTGACGCGGACGACGCCGATTCTGCTGATCTACACCTCCGGCACCACCGGCCGGCCCAAAGGCGTGCTGCTCACTCATGCCAATGTCTGGGCCGACGGTCTGGCGTTGTCGCAGGGCTTCCGGCTGACGGAGGATCATGTCGCGCTGTGCATGATGCCGCTGTTCCACTGCAACGCGCTGATCGTCAGCCACATCGCCGGCTTCATCGCCCGTTCCACCATCCTCCTGGTGCGCAAGTTCAGCGCGCGCGAGCACTGGAAGCTGGTGATGGACTATAACGTCAACAGTTTCAGTGCGCCGCCGACCGTTCTTGCTATTCTGCTGGAGCGTGAAGCCGAGGTACGCGGCGCCGATATCAGGCTTGATTTCGTCAAGACCGGCTCCGCGCCGCTGACGGTCGATCTTGCCACGCGGTTCGAGGACCGTTTCGGCAAGGACATCCTGATCGAAGGCTGGGGCCTCACCGAAGGCACCGCGACCTCGACGCTCAACCCGCTTTATGCCGGCGGCAAGCGCAAGATCGGTTCGGTCGGGCAGGCGCTTCCGGGACAGGAGATCCGCGTGTTCGACGGGCAGGGCAACACGCTGCCGGCGGGCGAGGTCGGCGAACTGGTGATCCGCTCGCCGACCGTGATGCTCGGTTATTTCCGCGACGAGGACGCGACCCGCAACACCATCGTCGATGGCTGGCTGCATACCGGCGATCTCGGCCGCATGGATCAGGACGGCCATATCTTCCTGGTCGGCCGCAAGAAGGAAATCGTCATTCGCGGCGGCGAGAACGTCTCGCCGCTGGAGGTCGAGGAAGTGATCTGCCGCCATCCGGCGGTGCGCGACGCCGCGGTCGGCGGCTTGCCGGACCGAATCTGGGGCGAGGTTGTGGTCGCCTGCGTAGTTCCGGCGACCTCTATCACCGAGCAGGAACTGCAAGTCTACTGCCGCGAGCATCTCGCCGACTTCAAGGTGCCGGTGCGGATCGCCTTCACCGAGGAACTGCCGCGCAACGCCACCGGCAAGGTCCTGCGCCGCAATCTCACGCAATTCTTTCAGCCCGCCGCCGAGGAGGTGTCGTCATGAAACAGATGACTTTGGAAAACGCCGCGCGCCTCGTGCAGAATGGCCAGATCGTCACGCTTGGCGGAACCCTGTCGCAGCGCATTCCGGCGTCGTTCGTGCGCGAACTGGCGCGGCAGAGCGTCAAGGGACTGCACCTGATCAAGCCGTCGCCCGGCTTTGATGCCGACGTGCTGGCGGCGGGCGGCTGCCTCGCCAGCGTCCGTTGCGGCATGGCGACGCTGGAGCAGCCGTTCGGCATGGCGCCGAGCTTCCGCCGCGCAGCGGAGAAGGGCGACATTGATGTGATCGAGAACGCCTGTCCGGCGGTGATGGCCAGCCTGCAGGCGGCGGCGTTCGGCCTGCCGTTCCAGTGTGTCGCCGGCTTCGAGGGCAGCGACATTCCCGACATCGCGCCGTTTGCTCGGGTGAAAGACCCGTTTACCGGCGAGGATGCGCTGGTGGTGCCGGCGGTGCGTCCGGACTGGGCGATCCTGCATGTGCATGAGGCCGACGTGCGCGGCAATGCGCGCATCTACGGCACGCCGGTGTGGGACCGCCTGATGAGCCGCGCGGCGAAGCGCGTCATCCTCACCGCGGAAAAGATTGTCGAGACCTCGCACTTCGTGGCGCAGCCGGAGTTGACCATCATTCCGGAAATCTTCGTCGAAGCCGTGGTGCATGCGCCGGTCGGCGCGTGGCCGACCGCGGTCTATCAGCATTACGACATCGACGAGCCGGCGATGCGCCGTTATCTCGATCTCAGCCGCACGCCCGAGGGCTTCAGGCAATATCTCGACGAGACGGCGGCGCATGACCGCGTCGCGCTGGGAGCGGCGGCATGAGCCAGTCCTACAGCCCCGCCGACATGATGGCTGTTGCGATGGCCCGCCTGATCCGCAACGGGGAGGTGGTGTTTGTCGGCGTCAACTCGCCGCTGCCGCTCGCGGCAGTGACGCTGGCGCGGCGGCTCAATGCGCCGGATTGCACCTTCATCAGTGTCGGCGGCGGCATCAATCCCACCGTGGACAAGATCATGGCGGCGACCAGCACCGCCGATCTCGGCCGCGGCTCGGCCTCGATCTTCGACAATCAGGAAGTGTATGGTCTCAATGGGCGCGGCGGTTTCGATCTGACCTTCCTCGGCATGGCGCAGGTCGATGCCAAGGGCCGCGTCAATTCGAGCTTCATCGGCGATCGCGAGAAACCGAAGGTGCGCTTTCCCGGCGGCGGCGGCGGGCCGGCGATCCTGCCGAAGTCGAAGCGTGTCGTGCTCTGGCGCGCCGGACATTCGCCGAAGATTTTCGTCGAGGAGGTCGCGTTTACCACCTCCGACGGCAACCTTGAGCGCATCGTCACGCCGCTGTGCATCTTCCGCAAGGAAGACGGCCGCCTCGTGCTCGACAGCATCCATCCCGGCGTCTCGCGTCAGGAGCTGGCCGAGAAGACCGGCTTTAAAATTCCCAATCTCGACAGCGCTCCGGTGACGCCGGAGCCAACGCAGGAGGAGCTCGCGATCATCAGGCAGATCGATCCGGATAACGTGCGGAGGGTCGAATTCGGCCTGCAATAGTTCAATCCACCAACCAGAACACGGGGCAAAGTCCCGAAGGGAGGACAGAGATGAACATCTTGAAGGCAATGGGCGGCATTCGCAAAACGTGGCTGACGGCTCTTGGTGCAGGCGTCTGCCTTGCAATGATGTTGAGCGCCGGCACGCCGGCCTCCGCGGCGGAGGAAAAAGAGCTGGTGTTCGCCGGCTTCGGCGGATCGCTGCAGAAGGCGCTGCAGGCCACCGTCATTCCCGCCTTCGAGAAGAAATACGGCGTCAAGGTCGTCTACGTCACCGGCACATCGAACCAGATTCTCGCCAAGGTGAAGGCGCAGCGCTCCAGCCCGCAGATCGACGTGATCTGGGCCAACGACACCACGCACTATCAGGGCAAGGCCGAGAAGCTCTACGCCAAGCTCGATCCGGCCAAAGTGCCGAACCTCGCCCATCTCTACGATTTTGCCAAGGATCCGGACGGCATCGGCGTCGTGATGGGCATTCAGGCGCTCGGCCTCGAATACAATACCAAGCTGTTCAAGGAGAAGGGCTGGGCCGCGCCGACCTCGTGGCTGGATATGTGGGACCCGAAATTCAAGGGCCACGTCGTGTTCTACAACATGCCGATCGGCTACACGAACCTGCTATTCCTCAAGATCGCCGAGCTCAATGGCGGCTCGATCGACAATCTGGAGCCCGGCTGGGCCAAGATGAAGGAAATGATTCCGCAGGCGCTCGCTTTCGTCGATCCGCCGGCGCAGGTCGATGCGCTGTTCGGCACCGGCAGCGCCTGGATCGGCTTCAACGGTAGCGCGCGCGTGCATGACTTCGCCGGCACCGGCGCGCCGGTGGCGCTGGTGCTGCCGAAGGAAGGCGGGATCCTATATCCGCAGCAGTTCGATATCGTCGAGGGCGCGCCGCATCCCGATCTCGCCCAGCGCTTCATCGACTTCACCATCAGCCCCGAAGCGCAGAAGATGATCGCCGAGAGCATGCTGCTCGGCCCGGTGAACAAGACCGTGAAGCTGGACGAGGCGGCCGCGGCGAAGGTGCCTTACGGCGAGAAGAACGTCGCGGCACTGCTCAACCTCAACATCGGTCCGATCAACCAGAACCTGCAGGCGCTCACCGCCCGCTGGACCGCCATGGTCGGAGGCCGCTGATGGAAACCCACCTTGAGATTCACAGGCTGCGCAAGGCCTATGGCGATTTCGTCGCACTCGACGACGTGTCGTTCTCGGCCGCGCCTGGCGAGATCGTGGCCCTGCTTGGCCCTTCGGGCTGCGGCAAGACCACGCTGCTGAATCTCATCGCGGGATTTCTGACGCCCGACCAGGGCGCCATCATGGTGGCGGGGCGCGACATGGCTCATGTCGCGCCTCACCGCCCCGACATGGCGATGGTGTTCCAGAACTACGCGCTGTTTCCGCATATGACGATCGATCGCAATGTCGCGTTCGGCCTCAAGATGCGCGGCGTCAGCACGAGCGAGACCGGACGCCGGGTGCAGGAGGCGCTCGACCTCGTGCAGCTCGGCCATCTCGGCAAGCGTTATCCGAAGGAGCTGTCCGGCGGCCAGCAGCAGCGCGTCGCGCTGGCGCGCGCGCTGGTGGTGCGCCCTTCGGTGCTGTTGCTCGACGAGCCGCTGTCCAATCTCGACGCGCTGCTGCGCAAGAAGATGCGCGAGGAGATGCGGCGGATTCTGAAGGCGGCGGGCATCACCACCGTGGTCGTCACCCACGATCAGGAGGAGGCGCTGGTCACAGCCGACAGCGTGGTGCTGCTGGCTTCGGGCAGGGTAGAACAGCGCGCGACGCCGAGCGAACTCTACGAGCATCCGAGCACGATCTTCTCCGCCCGGTTCATGGACGTGACCAACCTGTTCGACGGCGTGGTTGCGGGCCGCGACGGCGCCTGTGTGGTAGTCGACACGCCGCTCGGCAAGCTGCGGGCCGAAACGCCGCGCGGCGAGGTGGGCGAGAAGGTGACGCTCGCGATCCGCCCGGAGAACATCTATGCCGGCCATGAGGCCGGCGAGAACAGCGTCACCGGCCGCGTGGTCGGCACCACCTATCACGGCTCGGTCCGCCGGGTGGAGATCCAGACCGGCGGCACGCTTCTTGTTGCCGATCTCGCGGTCAAGCGTTGCGTCGCCAAGGTCGGAGAGAATCTCGCGCTGTCATGGGCGGCGGACGAGACGCGGCTGATTCCTTCGGGCGAAGCGATCAAGGCCGCGAGCGAGCCACGGGTTGCGGAAAGCGTGCTACAATGAACGCGCTCGCCGACAGCGCCGCCGTTCCGGTATCGGGCCTGCGCTCGCCGGTCCGGATGCATGCCGGCCTGCTGCTGGTGCCGGCGATCCTGATCTACGCGGTGCTGTTCGTCTGGCCGCTGCTGGTCTCGACCTGGACGAGCTTCGCGCCGCACGGCCATCTGTCGCTCGAGACCTACACCAGATTCTTCGAGGACGAATTCTATCGCTCTGTGCTGTGGCGCTCGATGCGGATCAGCGCGGTGACGACGCTGGCGACGCTGATCATCGGCTATCCGGTGGCGGTGTTCCTGTCGCAGAACTGGCGCAGGGGACGCTCGCTGGTGGTGTTTCTGGTGATCGCGCCGATGTTCGTCAGCGCCGTGGTGCGCTCCTATGGCTGGATCATCATTCTCGGGCCCAACGGCATTCTGAGCCAGATGTTTCATGCCATCGGTCTACCGGTCCGCCATCTGCTCTACACCGAGACCGGCGTCATCATCGCGCTGACGCATGTGTTTCTGCCCTTCATGGTAATCTCGCTGGTCGGCTCGCTGCAGCAGATCGATCCGGCGCTGCCGCGCGCCGCGCGCAGCCTCGGCGCCAACGGCTTTAGCGTGTTCACGCGGATCACGCTGCCGCTCAGCCTGCCGGGCGTCACCGCGGGTTCGGTGATCGTGTTTTGTCTTGCCGCGAGCGGCTTCGTGACCCCGGCGCTGGTCGGCGGCGCGTCGGTGCCAGTGATGCCCTATCTGGTCTACAAGGAAGGCCTGCTGGTGCTGAACTGGCCGTTCGCCTCCGCCGTCGCGCTGATCCTGCTGGTGGCGACGGCCCTCGTCACGGCGGTCTACACCTTCTTCGTCCGCGACGGATCGAGCCGGCGGAGGATCGTGCGATGAGCAATCGGCTTCTCACCGGCTATGTCGCGTTGATCTGTTTCCTGATGATCGCGCCGATCGGCATCGTCATCCTGACCTCGCTCAATTCGGCGGCGTTCCTGTCGTTCCCGCCGGCCGGCTACAGCCTGAAATGGTACGGCGAGGTGCTGACCGATTCGATGTGGAGCAGCTCGCTCTGGCTCAGTCTGAAGATCGGCTTCGCGGTCGCGGTGATCTCGACCGCGCTCGGCGTGATCGCCGCGCTCGGCCTGCGCTCGTTGAACAACGCGGCGTCGAGCGCGTTGCAGACCTTCTTCCTCTCGCCGTTGATGCTGCCGACCGTGCTGATCGGCCTTGCGCTGATGCAGTTCTATCAGTCGCTCGGCATCCGCGCCTCGGTGATGACGGTGACGATGGGGCAGATGCTGATCGCGGTGCCGTATGTCATCCGCCTCGTGCTGGCGAGCTTTGTCGGCATCGATCCGCGGCTGGAGCGCGCCGCCTCGATCCTCGGCGCGGACTCGCTGCGGGTGTTCTGGTACGTGACGTTTCCGCTGATCCGCCATGCGGTGCTGGCCGGCATGCTGTTCAGCTTCATTGTCTCGCTGGACGATGTGAACATCGCGCTGTTCCTGTCCGACACCCATACCACGCCGCTGCCGGTGCAATTGTTCAGCTATATCGAACAGAACGCGGACTCGCTCGGCGCGGCGGCAGCCTCGCTGCTGATCCTGCTCGCCTGCATTGCCGTCTTTATCTGCGACCGTCTGGTTGGCATCGAATGGTTGTTCGGCGCCAAGCAGCAATCGACCTGAAAAGGAGTATGCCCATGTTGCCGCTCGAGGGTGTTCGGGTCATCGAATTCTGCGAAGTCGCCGCCGGGCCGTTCTGCGGCATGCTGCTCGCCGACATGGGAGCGGATGTCATCAAGGTCGAGCGGCTGGAGGGCGACGGCATGCGGCAGTGGCCGCCGCTGTCGGAGGGTTACAGCGAGAATTTCGCCTCGGTCAATCGCAACAAGCGTTCGGTGACGCTCGATCTGAAGAATCCGAAGGATCTGCAAATGGCGCGCGAGCTTGTGCGCTCGGCCGACGCGGTGATCGAGAATTATCGCCCGGGCGTGATGGCACGCAACGGCCTCGATTATGCGACGCTGTCGAAGGACCAGCCGGACCTCGTCTATGCCTCGATCTCGGCGTTCGGCCAAACCGGGCCGCGCTCGCAGCAGGGCGGCTTCGATCTGACGTTGCAGGCGATCGCCGGCGTGATGAGCGTGACCGGCGATGCGGGCGGCGCGCCGGTGAAATGCGGCGTGCCGCTGTGCGATTTCGTCAGCGGACTGTACGGCGCGTTCTCGGTGGTCTGCGGCCTGATGAAGGTGCGCGAGAAAAAGGGCGGCGATCACTTCGATATTTCGATGCTGGGCGCGACGCTGGCGGTGGCGGCGTTGCAGACCAGCCAGTATTTCGGCACGGGCGTCGATCCGGTGAAACTCGGCTCGGCGCATCCGCGCAACGCGCCGTATCAGGCGTTTCGCGCCGCCGATGGCTGGTTCGCGCTCGCCGCCGGCAACAACCGGCTATGGGCGCAGGTCTGCGATATCGTCAAGCTGCCGGATCTCATCAACGACCCGCGTTTCACCTCGCCGGCGATGCGGGCGAAGAACCAGGAAGCGCTGCGCGATATTCTCGAGACCGTTTTTCAGCTCGAGCCGAAAGCGGTGTGGCTGGAGCGCTTCGGCAATGCGGGCGTGCCGTCCGGCGAGATCAACACCTATTCGGAGGCGCTGGCCGATCCGCAGGTCGATCATCTCGGGCTGGTGCAGCCGCTCGAGCTGCCCGGCGGCCATCGCACCCGCACGGTGATTTCGCCACTGCTGATGTCGGGCGAGAATATCGGAATCAGGCGCAATCCGCCTGCGCTGGGCGCGCACACCGAGGAGGTGTTCGCCAGTCTCAGGGTGGCCGCGGCACAATAGGATGTGGAAATGACGACTGCAGAACTCACCGTCGAGCGCGACGGCCCGACGCGGCACGTGACGCTGACGCGGCCGGACAAATCCAACGCGCTCAGCGCCACGCTGGTGGAGGCGCTGCTGGCGGTGCTGGATGAGGCCGAGCGTGATGGCACCACGTTGATGATTTTTCGCGGAGCGGGCACCAATTTCTGCTCGGGCTTCGATCTCGGCGATCTGGTGACGCAGAGCGACGGCGATCTCGTGCTCAAGCTGATCCGCATCGAAATGCTGCTGCAGCGGATCGCGCACGCGCCGTTCGCCACGCTGGCGCTGGCGCATGGCAAGGTGCTCGGCGCGGGCTGCGATATCTTCTGTTCGTGCGCGCAGCGGGTGGCGACGCCCGATGCAAAGTTCCGCATGCCGGGCTGGCGCTTCGGCATCGCGCTCGGCACGCGGCGTCTGGTCGGCCGTGTCGGCGCGGATGCGGCACGCTCGATCCTGTCGGCGAGCCGGGTGTTCGATGCCGCCGAGGCGAAGACGATCGGTTTTGCGACATCGCTTGCGCCGAAGGAGGAATGGGCGGGTGTGATCGAGGCGGCGGTCGCGCGCGCTGCGCTGCTCGATCCGGTGTCGCAGACGATGCTGCTCGCTCTCACCGCGCCGGATACCCGCGCCGCCGATCTCGCGGCCCTGGTGGAAAGCGCCAGCCGGCCCGGCCTCAAGGCTCGCATCGAGCAATACCGGGCGGCAGAGAAGGCGGCGCGCGCCCGCAAATAGATCGCGCGGCGCACAAGCCGCGCGCATATATGTCGCACGCTCTAAGGTCGCACACGTGCCGCTTCCTGCCGGCGGGTTGCCAAAGCCGCCGGTAAGTGGTCCACCATATCCCGATGGCGGGACCGCAGCAGATTATCGCGTCTCTCACGCCGCTGGAGCAGGCGCGCGCGCTGCTGTGCGACAGTCTCGCGCCGGTTGCGGCAACGGTGATGCCACTGGCGCAGGCCGAGGGCTGCATCGCCGCGGGTCTGTCGCGAACCGGCCACGTCGTGCCGGAGTGCGATATCGCCATGCGCGATGGCTGGGCGTTCCGCGCCTCCGATCTGGTCGGCGCGTCGTCCTATGCGCCGGTGCCGCTGACCGGCGTGCCGCGATGGGTCCATGCCGGCAATGCGCTGCCGGCCGGCTGCGATTGCGTGATCGAACCCGACATGGTGGAGCAGATCGGATCGCTGGCGCAGGCGGTCGGTGAGTCCGCGCCCGGCGCGAACGTCCGCCGAGCGGGCGAGGACATCGGGCTGGATGACGTCGCGATCGCGCAAGGACGCAGGCTGCGGCCGCTCGATCTGCTGGTCGCCCGCGCGCTTGGCCTTGCAACTCTCGACGTGTGCCGGCCGCGCCTGAGAATCGTCAACGTGCCGTCCGTGTGTGCGACGACAACGGAATTCATCGCAGCACTCGCGCGGTGCGCCGGCGCCGATGTGGTTTGTGTCGATGCGCCGGGCCGCGATAGGGCGTCGATTGCAAGCGAACTCGATGTATCCGCCTGCGATATGCTGGTGATGATCGGCGGCACCGGAGCAGGGCAGGCCGATGCCGCGGTGACTGCGCTCGCACAACGTGGCGAGTTGCAGGCGCATGGTGTCGCGTTGCAACCCGGCCGCAGCACGGCGGTGGGCCGGATCGGTGCATGCCCGGTCGTTGCGCTGCCGGGCGCGGCGGATCAGGCTTTGGCGGCGTGGCTGACGCTGGCGCGTCCTGCTCTGGATCGGCTGTCGGGACATTATATATGTGCAAGGGCGCCGGTGGTGTTGACGCTGGCGCGCAAGATCGCGTCCGGGCCGGGCATGGCCGACATCGTTCTCGTCAGGCGCGAGGGCGAGAGCTGGCAGCCGATCGCGGTCGGCGATCTGTCGCTGCGTCTTCTGGCGCGGGCCGATGGCTGGCTTGCGGTGCCCGGCGGCAGCGAAGGTTACGCCGCGGGCACGCCATGCAGCGCGATGCTGTTCGACAATGATGTGGTGTAGCAGGTGAGCATGGCCCATCCTCCGTCTCCGAAGCGTTCGGCCAGTCTCGATCAGGAGCAGTTCCTCACCGTTCTGTCGCGCGAGGAAGCGTTGTCGCGTTTCGAGACCGCGCTGTTTCCACGCCCGGCGCGCCACGAGATGCGCAAGCTGAACGATGCGCTCGGTCTTGCGCTCGCCGAAGACGTGATCGCGCCGATCGACGTGCCGCCGTTCGACCGTTCCAATGTCGATGGTTTCGCCGTGCGCTCAAGCGATCTGGCGATGGCGGCGGAGGGCTCCGCCATTCGCCTCGCGCTCAACAATGAGATCATCGCCTGCGGAGACGCGCCGCAACTCGTGGTGACGCCCGGCACCGCGACGCCGATCGCGACCGGCGGCCCTGTTCCGCGCGGCGCCGACGCGGTGGTGATGATCGAGCACACCCAGCCGGCCGGCGCGCGCGCCATCGAAATCCGCCGTGCGGCGTCGCCCGGCCAGTTCGTATCTTACGCCGGGTCGGACATCGCGCGCGGCGAAGCCTTGATGCGCGCCGGCACCATCGTCGGCTCGCGCGAGGTCGGCATGCTGGCGGCGTGCGGCATCGCCGAGGTGAAGGTGGCGTGCAAGCCGAAGGTCGCGATCCTCTCCACCGGCGACGAACTGGTGCCGCCGGGCCAATCGCTGCGGCCCGCGGCGATCTACGACACCAACGGGCCGATCGTCACCGCCGCCATCGCCGAGAACGGCGGCGATGCCGTTTTCGTCGGCGCGTTTCCGGATGATGAAGTCAAACTCGAAGCCGCGATGCGCGCGGCGCTGGCGCAATGCGACATGCTGGTGCTCTCCGGCGGCACCTCGAAAGGCGCGGGCGACGTCTCCCATCGCATCATCGGTCGGCTCGGCAAGCCCGGCATCATTGCGCATGGCGTCGCGCTCAAACCCGGCAAGCCGCTGTGCCTTGCGGTGTGCGACGGCAAGCCGGTGGTGATCCTGCCGGGTTTTCCCACTTCGGCGATGTTCACCTTCCACGACATGATCGTGCCGGTGCTGCGCCGCATGGCGGGACTGCCGCCGCGGTCTGACGCCAAGGTGACGGCCAGGGTGCCGGTGCGCATCGCCTCCGAACTTGGCCGCACCGAATTCGTCATGGTCTCGCTGGTCGAGGGCGAGGACGGTCTGATCGCCTATCCGTCCGGCAAGGGCTCGGGTGCGATCACCGCGTTCGCGCAGGCCGATGGCTTCCTGCGCATCGACGCGCTGGCCTATCAGATGCCGGCCGGCACCGAAGCGGAGGTGACGCTGTTCACGCCGCATGTGCGGGTGCCGGATCTCGTGATCGTCGGCAGTCATTGCACCGGGCTCGATATCGTCACCGCGTCGCTGGTGCGCGGCGGCCTGTCGGTGCGTTCGATTCCGGTCGGGAGTCTCGGCGGGCTTGCGGCGGCGCGGCGTGGCGAATGCGATCTGGCGCCGATCCATCTGTTCGACGACAAGACCGACACCTACAACGCGTCGTTTTTGGTGCCGGGTCTCGAACTCGTGCCGGGCTACCGGCGCATGCAGGGCATCGTGTTCCGCGCCGGCGACAATCGTTTTGAGGAACGCGATGCGCAAGGCGCGGTCAAGGCCGCGCTGGCCGATCCGTCCTGCCTGATGGTCAACCGCAATCAGGGCGCGGGCACGCGCATCCTGATCGATCGCCTGCTCGGCGAGGCGCGGCCCGATGGCTACTGGAACCAGCCGAAGTCGCACAACGCCGTCGCGGCGGCGGTGGCGCAGAACCGTGCCGACTGGGGCGTGACCATCGCGCCGGTCGCGCGCGCCGCAGGGCTCGGCTTCATTCCGCTGGCCGAGGAACATTACGATTTCGCGCTGGTCTCGGCGCGCAAGGCGCGGCCCGCGGTGCGTGCCTTTCTCGACTCGCTGGCATCGAGCGAGACGCGCGCCACGCTGGAGCGTGCCGGATTCCGCCCGGCCTGACGCGGCGCTGTGCGGCCGTCAGGACGTTTCGTTATGTATGATGTCTGTATAGCGATAGAGCTGCGCGATGTCGCACGCTGGCGTCAGAAGCGTGCGGTGATTTTATCCCTTGCCTCTGGGGCAGGGGATGGGGGTACTGTGAACGTGGCTGGCGAGCCGACGCGCGCCGTGGCGGGACATGACATCCGACCGAAGTCGATCTGACAACAGCCGCGTAGGCAGTTTGCTTCGCAAAAAAAGCCGATCTCGATCCAAGGATGTGACGATCTATCACAATCCCGCTTCCCGCACGTCCGTGCGGGTGCTGGCGACGATCGAAGCGAGCGGCCTCACACCTCGTGTCATCGACTGCGTGCAGACGCCGCCCAGCAAGAGCCGGTTGAGTTACCTCATCCGCAAAATGCGGATCACGGCGCGGGATCTGATCCGCAAAACCGGATTTGTCGCAGTGCAGCAATCGGCGGAGCATCTCAAATGGGATGACGAAGCCATTCTGGACCTGCTGGTGCGCTCGCCGGAACTTCTGTTGTGTCCCATCGTCGAAACCTGGAAAGGCGCGCGGCTGTGCCGCCCGGCTGAGCAGGTGCTCGATTTGCTCGATGATCAGAAAGCTGCCGCGCGCGATCAGGGAAGGGTGATTCACGTCGAGAAATCGGCTTCTTCCTTGCATTCCGCGTGCCAGCAGCCATATGTTTTTAATCACACTGGAGCTGTTCCAATGAAGCACGTCGGGCAACAGCAAGTCATTCCATTCGAACATCCAGGAGAGGGACGGCGACGCGCCCGCGCGGTGCCGAAGGGCCGTCAGATCGATCCGCAGGCAAGCGAGGAGATCGAGCGCCTGCTCAGCGATCGTCCGCGCCGCCGCGATTTTCTGATCGAGCATCTGCATCTCATCCAGGATACTTACGGCCAGATTTCCGCGGCGCATCTTGCTTCGCTCGCCGACGAGATGAAGCTCGCCTTCGCTGAAGTGTTTGAGGTTGCGACCTTCTACGCGCATTTCGATGTGGTGAAGGACGGCCAGCCCGATATCGCGCCGCTGACCATCCGCGTCTGCGACTCGCTGACCTGCGCGATGCTCGGCGCCGAAACCCTGCTCAAGGAATTGCAGAACAAGGCCGGCCCCGGCGTGCGCGTCGTGCGCGCGCCTTGCGTCGGCCGTTGCGACACGGCGCCGGTCGCGGAGGTCGGACACAATTTCGTCGATCACGCCACGGTCGAGAACGTGCTGGCTACGGCCAAGGCCGACGACACCCACGCGCGTCTGCCCGAATATGTTGATTATGACGCCTATGTCGCGGGCGGCGGCTACAAGCTCCTGAACAAGGTGCGCTCGGGCGAGATGTCGAAGGACGATCTGCTCAAGGCGCTCGACGAGGCATCGCTGCGCGGTCTCGGCGGCGCGGGCTTTCCCACGGGGCGCAAATGGCGCGCGGTGCTCGGCGAGCCCGGGCCGCGCATGATGGCGATCAACGGCGACGAGGGCGAGCCCGGCACCTTCAAGGACCGCTTCTATCTGGAGAGCGATCCGCATCGCTTCATCGAGGGCATGCTGATCGGCGCGCATGTGGTGGAAGCCGGCGAGGTCTACATCTATCTGCGCGACGAATATCCGGCCTGCCGCGAGATCCTTGAGCGGGAAATCGCCAAGCTGCCGCCGGGCGGGCCGACGCTGCATATGAGGCGCGGCGCAGGCGCGTATATCTGCGGCGAGGAATCGGCGCTGCTGGAGAGCATCGAGGGTAAGCGCGGCCTGCCGCGTCACAAGCCGCCTTACCCGTTCCAGGTCGGACTGTTCGGCCTGCCGACGCTGATCAACAACATCGAGACGCTGTGGTGGGTCCGCGACATCGTCGAGAAGGGCGCGGCATGGTGGCAGGGTCAGGGCCGCAACGACCGGCACGGCCTGCGCAGTTATTCGGTGTCCGGGCGCGTCAGGAATCCGGGCGTGAAGCTCGCGCCCGCCGGCGTCACCATCAAGGAGCTGATCGAGGAATTTTGCGGCGGCATGGCCGATGGCCACCAGTTCCGCGCCTATCTGCCGGGCGGCGCGTCTGGCGGCATCCTGCCGGCGTCGATGAACGACATTCCGCTCGATTTCGGCACGCTGGAAAAATACGGCTGCTTCATCGGTTCGGCGGCGGTGGTGGTGCTGTCCGACAAGGACGATGTCAAGGACGCCGCGCTCAATCTGATGAAGTTCTTCGAGGATGAAAGCTGCGGCCAGTGCACGCCGTGCCGGATCGGCACGCAGAAGGCGGCCAGGCTGATGGAAACGCGGGCGTGGGATCGCGATCTGCTCAACGAGCTGAGCCAGACCATGCGCGATGCGTCGATCTGCGGTCTCGGGCAGGCTGCCTCGAATCCGCTGACATCCGTGATCAAGTATTTCCCCGAGGAGTTCGCGCCTAAGGAGGCTGCCGAATGACCAAGATTCAATTCGAACTCGACGGAAAAATGGTCGAGGCCGCGCCGGGTGAAACCATCTGGCAGGTCGCCAGGCGCGAAGGAACCGAAATTCCGCATCTGTGCTATTCGCCGGAGCCGGGTTATCGCGCCGACGGCAATTGCCGCGCCTGCATGGTGGAGGTCGAGGGTGAGCGCGTGCTTGCCGCGTCCTGCATGCGCATGCCGACCGTCGGCATGAAGGTGAAGACCGCGACCGACCGCGCCACCTCCGCCCGCAAGATGGTGATGGAGCTTCTGGTTGCCGACCAGCCGGCGCGCGAGACCTCGCACGATCCGGATTCGAAGTTCTGGAACTGGGCCGATCGGGTTCATGTCACGCAGAGCCGGTTTCCGGCCGCCGAGCGCTGGACCGGCGACTACAGCCATCCGGCGATGAGCGTCAATCTCGATGCCTGCATCCAGTGCGGCCTGTGCGTGCGCGCCTGCCGCGAGGTGCAGGTCAACGACGTCATCGGCATGGCCTATCGCAACCATGACGCCAAGATCGTGTTCGACTTCGACGATCCGATGGGAGAATCCACCTGTGTTGCCTGTGGCGAATGCGTGCAGGCGTGCCCGACCGGCGCGCTGATGCCGGCCTCGCTGCTCGACGCGCAGCACGATACCCGCACGGTCTATGCCGACCGCAAGGTCGACTCGCTGTGCCCGTTCTGCGGCGTCGGCTGTCAGGTCACCTATCACGTCAAGGACGAGCAGATCGTCTATGCCGAGGGTCGCGACGGCCCGGCGAACCACAACCGCCTGTGCGTCAAGGGCCGCTTCGGCTACGACTACATCCACCATCCGCATCGCCTGACCAAGCCGCTAATCCGGTTGCCCAACGCCAGGAAGAGCGCGATGGATCAGGTCGATCCGGCCAATCCCTTCACGCATTTCCGCGAAGCCTCGTGGGAAGAGGCGCTCGATGTCGCCGCCAAAGGGCTGGTGAAGATCCGCGACGAGAAGGGTCCGAAGGCGCTGGCGGGCTTCGGCTCCGCCAAGGGATCGAACGAGGAGGCCTATCTGTTCCAGAAGCTGGTGCGCACCGGCTTCGGCTCCAACAACGTCGACCACTGCACGCGGCTATGTCACGCTTCGTCGGTGGCCGCGTTGATGGAGGGCGTCAATTCCGGCGCGGTGTCGGCGCCGTTCTCCGCCGCGCTCGACGCCGAGGTGATCGTCGTCATCGGCGCGAACCCGACCGCGAACCATCCGGTTGCCGCGACCTTCTTCAAGAACGCGGTGAAGCAGAACGGCGCCAAGCTCATCGTTATTGACCCGCGCAAGCAGCCGTTGTCGCGCCTGGCCTATCGCAACCTGCAGTTCAAACCGGGCGCCGACGTGGCGCTGCTGAACGGCATGCTGCATACGATCATCACCGAGGACCTCACCGACAAGCAGTACATCGCCGGCTACACCGAGGGCTTCGAGGAGCTCAAGGAGAAGATCAAGGAATTCCCGCCGGAGAAGATGGAGAAGATCTGCGGCATTCCCGCCGAGACCATCAAGGAGGTCGCCCGGCTCTATGCCAAGGCGAAATCGGCGATCATCTTCTGGGGCATGGGCATCAGCCAGCACATCCACGGCACCGATAATTCGCGCTGCCTGATCGCGCTCGCGCTGATCACCGGCCAGATCGGCCGGCCCGGCACCGGCCTTCACCCGCTGCGCGGTCAGAACAACGTGCAGGGCGCCTCCGACGCCGGCCTGATCCCGATGCTGCTGCCGGATTATCAGCCGGTCGGCCGCACCGATCTGCGCGCGACGTTCGAGAAGGTCTGGCAGCAGGAGCTCGATCCGGTGCCGGGACTGACCGTGGTCGAGATCATGAACGCGATCCACGCCGGCACCATCAGCGGCATGTATATCGAGGGCGAAAATCCGGCGATGTCCGACCCCGACCTGCAGCATGCGCGCGAGGCGCTCGCCAAGCTGGATCACCTCGTGGTGCAGGATCTGTTCGTCACCGAAACGGCGTTCCATGCGGATGTCATCCTGCCGGCCTCGGCATTTGCCGAGAAGGTCGGCTCCTTCACCAATACCGACCGCCGCGTGCAGATTTCGCGTCAGGTGCTGAAGCCGCCGGGCGACGCGCGTCAGGACATCTGGATCATCCAGGAGATCGCCAACCGCATGGGTTGCGGCTGGAATTACGCCGGCGTTGCCGATGTCTTCACCGAAATGGCAAGTCTGATGCCGTCGCTGGACAACATCACCTGGGAGCGTCTGGAGCGCGAAGGGGCGGTCACCTATCCGGTGGACGATCCGCACCAGCCCGGCAACGAAATCATCTTCACCACCGGCTTTCCGACCGAGAGCGGCCGCGCCCGGATCGTGCCCGCGCACGTCACGGCGCCGGACGAAATTCCGGATGAAGAGTATCCGATGGTGCTCTCGACCGGCCGTATCCTGGAGCATTGGCACACCGGCTCGATGACCCGCCGCGCCGGCGTGCTCGACAGCATCGAGCCGGAGGCAACGGTGCTCCTGTCGCCGAAGGACATGCGGCGGCTCAACGTCTGGCCGGGCGATTTCGTTCGGGTCGAGACGCGGCGCGGCGCCGTCGAGGTCAAGGCGCGCTCGGACCGCGACGTGCCGGAGAACATGGCGTTCATGCCGTTTTGCTACGCTGAGGCTGCGGCGAACCTGCTGACCAACCCGGCGCTCGATCCGTTCGGAAAGATTCCCGAATTCAAGTTCTGCGCGGTGAAGGTGGAGAAGGCCGAGCTGCGCAGCGCCGCCGAGTAATCGGGCCACGCGGCGATAAGCCAGAGATCATCGCAGGTGAACTGCGGTGATCCTCGTAACCGGGGATGGGTGGCGCCGAAGGCCGTCCGAGCAGGCGGTCTCAGGGCTCCAGCATTTTCCGGATGGCCGACAGGGTCATTTTAAAGCCCGACCGGCCTGAGACCATCCGCTCCATCATCAGCCCGCCTTCCAAGGCCGAGACGATGAAGCGGGCGGCTTCCTTCGCCTTGATGGTGTTGCGGACGTCGCCGCGGGATAAGCCCTCGGCGTATATTTTTTCCAGCCAGCCGATGTGCTCCTGGAAGAACGCTGTTGTGCCATCGCGCAAGGCTGCGGGAAGCGTCTCGAGTTCGGCCGCGAGCGCCGCGCATAAGCAACCCAGATTCTGCTCGACCCTGCTGAGATACAGACGACCGTAGGCGTCGATACGGTCCAGCGCATGCTCGTGCCGTTTTCCGATCTGCGCGAGTCCGTCCGCGTACCTTGATCGATAGGCTGCCAGCACGGACACGACAAGCCGCTCCTTGGTCGGATAATGGTGATGGATGCTGGCCTTCTTCACCCCCACGACATCCGACAGATCGGCGTAACTGAATCCGGAATATCCCCGGCGTCGGATCAAGGTCTCGGCGCTTCGCAAAAGCTGCGTTTTGGTCTCGGTTATGACAACGGGCTTCATGGGGATCGTTCTGGCTGGTGGAATTTTCCGGTTCTTATAGATCGGCCACGACCGCCCGGAATAGGGGAAAAATCAAATCTGTCGCATGCGCGGTCGTTTACACCTACCTACTGGTAGATAGAATAATTTGTTGTCCGTATCCGGATGAGCCGGGTGGGGATGATGGTGCCGAGGGTTCACTAGGCGTAGTGGCCCCTCCACGTGATGCTCAATCTCTTATGGAGAGAGACATGAAAAGCGACGGACATGCCGTCTATGACGAGAAATCTCGTCGGATGGTCGAGCAAATGATTCTGGCGGAACAACGCCATATTGCCCAACGACAGCAAGAAGACTGCGACTGCAAGGACGGCATGTTTCCCCGTGCCGCCATCACCGACCGACGAAAATTCCTGTTCGCTGCCGGCTCGCTTGCCGGCGTGGTCGGCTCCGGTGGTTTTGCCCATGCCGCTGACAACAAGGCACCGCCCGGTGCGTTTCATTTCGATGTTCCGGACGATCCGACGAAAGAGCAGGGGCGCGGTGTCGCCGCCGATGGCGGTTACGGTTCGCGCTCGCAATTCGAGACCGAGGTGCGCTGGCGCTATCCAACCGCCAACGACATCACGTCATGGAGCATGACCCCGCTCGAGAAGGGACTCGGCAATCTCACGCCGTCGGGCCTGCATTTCGAACGTCACCATGGCGGCATTCCCACCATCGATCCGGCCAGGCACAGCCTCATCGTGCATGGCATGGTGGACACCGCCAAGAAGTTCAGCATGACGGACATCAAGCGTTTCCCGGCGGTGACGCGCAAGCATTTCATCGAATGCTCCGGCAACGGCCTCACCGAATGGAACAAGCCGACGCTGAAAACGGTGCAGGGCACCCACGGGCTGCTCAGCACATCGGAATGGACCGGCGTTCCGTTCGCCACCATCGCCCGGGAGGTCGGCCTTCAGACCGATGCTAAATGGGTGCTGGCAGAAGGCGCCGACGCCGCGGTGATGACGCGCAGCATTCCGATGGAGAAGATGCTGAAGGACGCGATGATCACCTACGGCCAGAACGGCGAGGCCCTGCGTCCCGAGCAGGGCTATCCGCTCCGGCTGCTGCTGCCGGGCTATGAGGGCAACACCCACATCAAATGGCTGCGACGGCTCGAGGTCAGCGACAAGCCGTTCATGACGCGCGAGGAAACCTCGAAATACACCGACCTGCTCGGCGACGGAAAGGCGCGCATCTTCACGCTGGAGATGGACGCGAAGTCGGTGATCACATTCCCGTCCGGCGACATGAAGCTGCCGGGAGCGGGCTTCTACAATATCCAGGGTCTGGCATGGTCCGGGCGCGGACGCATCCAGTCGGTGGATGTGTCGGTCGATGGCGGCAAGACCTGGTATCCGGCACGGATCGACTCCACGCCGGAGCCGATCTGCACCGTGCGCTTCAGCTTCCCGTGGGTGTGGGACGGCAAGCCTGCGATTCTGCAAAGCCGCTGCATCGACGACACCGGTTATGTGCAGCCGACTCTCAAGCAACTGATCGCCATTCGCGGATCGAACGGACCGTTCGGCTCGATCTATCACCTCAATGCGATCCAGAGCTGGGCCGTCAACGAAACGGGAGATGTCGCCAATGTCCACGCTTAAAACTGTGCTTGGAAGCGCGGTGCTGGTCGGCCTTTTGTCGTCCGCGGCGTTCGCGCAGGCTATTAACGACCGCTACGGTTTCGGCACCAAGGTCGATCCGGCCGAGCTCTCCGGCTTCTTCGCGATTCCGCCGGACGGGCGCGGTCTGCCGCCGGGCAGCGGCACCGGGACGCAGGGCGCCAAAGTCTTCGCCGAGAATTGCGCGGCGTGTCATGGCGACAAGCTGGAGGGCAATCCCGCGAAAGGGATCGGCGGCGACAAGCTGATCGGTGGCCGTGGCTCGCTGGCGACCAAGACGCCGGTGAAGACGGTGGAAAGCTACTGGCCCTATGCGACCACGCTGTTCGACTACGTCAAGCGGGCGATGCCGTTTAGCGCCCCCGGCTCGTTGAAGAACGACGAGGTCTATGCCGTGGTGGCCTACATCCTGTCCGAGGGGAAGATCATCAAGCCGACCGACACGGTGAACGCCGAGACGCTGCCGAAGATCGCGATGCCGAACAAGGACGGCTTCGTTCCCGATCCGCGTCCGGAATTGCAGCTCTACCACTGAAACCCAAAGCCGGGGTTGATGACGGGCGCGCCACGGCGCGTCCGTCCTGTTTCGAGCGAAAGGGGTGGCTTCCGGTTCGCTGCCGGCGGGGCCTTGCGGCTGCGTTCCTGCGCTGCATCCTAAGCTGTTGCAATGCCTTGCTGTTCTGGCAAGGCTTTTGAAAAAACTATACTATTTATGACGTTCCCAACCCCTGCCGGGGTGGATATGGTGCCGGCCGGCAAAGCGATTTCGCCCCCGTCGGGAGTTTATTCCATGTCATTTGGTGCCTCCGAACCGCCCCCGCCGGTGGAAACCCGCTTTTCCGAAGTCGTGTTTCCCGAGCACGCCAACCACTACGGCACCCTGTTTGCGGGGACGGCTCTGAGCCTGATGGCGAAGGCGGCGTTCGCTGCTGGTGCCCGCCATGCCGGCCGCAATGTCGTAATGGTGCGCACCGATACCGTCGAATTTAGGGAGCCCGTCAAGGTTGGCGAGTTGATCGAGATCGTTGCGCGCGTCGTGCGCTCGGGCCGAACGTCGATGACCGTGGCGGTCGAGATTTTCCGTGAGGAGGTCGCGAGCGGCCAGCGCAGCCGCGCCATGCACGGCACCTTCGAAATGGTCGCGATCGGCGAGGACGGCCGTCCGGTCCCGATCGCGAAAAACACCACCACCACCGTTTAAGCCGACAAGGAACCAGCAAGTGAAGCAGCATACCGTTCGCACCTACAAATCCGCCGAGCCTCTGCAGCGCGCCGACCAACTGGCCTGGAAGATCGCGGAGGTCGCCTCCGATCCGGTGGCGGTGGAGGACGAGGTGGTCGAGATGATCGGCAACCGCATCATCGACAATGCATCGGTGGCGGCGGCCTCGGTGGCGCGGCGGCCGGCGGCGAGCGCGCGGGCGCAGGCGCAGACGCATCCCTACCAGCCGGGCGCGACGGTATTCGGTCTCGACAAGACCAAGCGCGTCTCGCCGGAATGGGCCGCATGGGCCAACGGCGTCGCGGTGCGCGAGCTCGATTTCCACGACACCTTCCTGGCCGCCGATTATTCCCACCCCGGCGACAATATTCCTCCGATCCTCGCGGTCGCGCAGCACTGCAACCTCAGCGGCGCCGATCTGGTTCGCGGCCTCGCCACCGGCTATGAAATTCAGGTCGATCTGGTCAAGGGCATCTGCCTGCACGAGCACAAGATCGATCACATCGCCCATCTGGGGCCTTCGGCGGCGGCCGGCATCGGTACGCTCTTGAAGCTGCCGACCGAGACTATCCTCCAGGCGGTGCAGCAGGCGCTGCATGTCACCACCACCACGCGGCAGTCGCGCAAGGGCGAGATTTCGAGCTGGAAGGCGTATGCTCCGGCGTTCGCCGGCAAGATGGCGATCGAGTCAGTGGATCGCGTGATGCGCGGCGAGGGCGCGCCGTCGCCGGCCTATGAGGGCGAGGACGGTTTCATCGCCTGGCTGCTTGGCGGCCCGAAGGCGCAATATGTGGTGCCGCTGCCGGAGAAGGGCGAGCCCAAGCGCGCCATTCTGGAGACCTACACCAAGGAGCATTCGGCGGAATATCAGAGCCAGGCGCTGATCGATCTCGCCCGCCGCATGGGCCCGAAGATCGGCGATCTGTCGAAGGTCGAGAGCATCGTCATCCACACCAGCCATCACACCCATTATGTGATCGGCACCGGCGCCAACGATCCGCAGAAGATGGACCCGAAGGCCAGCCGCGAGACGCTCGATCACTCGATCATGTACATCTTCGCCGTGGCGCTGGAAGACGGCGGCTGGCACCATGAGCGCTCCTACGCGCCGGAGCGCGCGCAGCGCCCCGAGACCGTGGCGCTGTGGCACAAGGTTTCGACGGTGGAAGATCCGGAATGGACCCGCCGCTATCACAGCCATGATCCGAAGGAGAAGGCGTTCGGCGGCAAGGTCGTCGTCAAGCTCAAGGACGGCAAGGTGATCGAGGACGAACTCGCGATCGCCGACGCCAATCCGCTCGGCGCGCGCCCGTTCAAGCGTCCGGACTACATCAAGAAGTTCCGCACGCTGGCGGACGGCATCATCGCCCCCGCCGAGCAGGATCGCTTCATCGCCACGGTCGAGCGCCTGACCTCGCTCAAGGCCGGCGAGCTGAACGAGCTGACATTCACCGTCGATGCCAAGGCGCTCGGCAAGGCATCGCCGCACGGCATTTTCGATTGGCAGGCAGGCGCGCAGCGCTAACGGCCCACAGGAGACACGTTCATGGAAGCGACCACAAAACCCGCCCCGAAGAAATCCGTCGCGCTGTCCGGTGTGCTCGCGGGCAACACCGCGCTGTGCACCGTGGGCCGCACCGGCAACGACCTGCACTATCGCGGCTACGACATTCTCGATGTGGCGGAGACCTGCGAGTTCGAGGAGATCGCCTATCTGCTGGTGCACGGCGCGCTGCCGACCCGCCCGGAACTTGCCAGCTACAAGGCCAAGTTGAAGGCGCTGCGCGGTCTGCCGGCCGCGGTGAAGGCCGCGCTGGAGCAGATTCCGGCCGCCGCCCATCCGATGGACGTGATGCGCACCGGCGTGTCGATGCTGGGCTGCGTGCTGCCGGAGGCGCATGACCACAACCAGCCGGGCGCGCGCGACATCGCCGACCGCCTGATGGCCTCGCTCGGTTCGATGCTGCTGTACTGGTATCACTTCTCGCACAACGGCAAGCGCATCGATGTCGAGACCGACGACGATTCGATCGGCGCGCACTTCCTGCACCTGTTGCACGGCAAGAAGCCGTCCGCCTCGCACGAGCGGGCGATGCACACCTCGCTGATCCTCTATGCCGAGCATGAGTTCAACGCCTCGACTTTCACCGCGCGCGTCATCGCCGGCACGGGTTCGGACATGTATTCGGCGATCACCGGCGGCATCGGCGCGCTGCGCGGCCCCAAGCACGGCGGCGCCAACGAGGTTGCGTTCGAGATCCAGCAGCGCTACCGCGACGCCGACGAGGCGGAAGCCGATATCCGCCGCCGCATCGAGGCCAAGGAAGTGGTGATCGGCTTCGGTCATCCGGTCTATACGGTGTCCGATCCGCGCAACAAGGTGATCAAGGAAGTCGCCCGCAATCTCTCCGCCGAGCGCGGCGACATGCGGATGTTCGAGATCGCCGACCGGATCGAGGCGGTGATGGCCGAGACCAAGAAGATGTTCGCCAATCTCGACTGGTTCAGCGCCGCGTCGTATTATGCGATGGGTGTTCCGACCGCGATGTTCACGCCGCTGTTCGTGATTTCGCGCACCTCCGGCTGGTCGGCGCATGTGATCGAGCAGCGCGTCGACAACAAGATCATCCGCCCGTCGGCGAATTATGTCGGACCGGAAAACCTGAAGTTCGTGCCGATCGATGCGCGCGGCAAGGCATCCGCCAAAACCCGCGCCGCTTGAGGCATCACCGAGGATCACGCCATGACCTATCTTATCGGCGCAACGTTGCCTGCGGCTCCGGCCGGCGAGCGTTTTCGCGAATTGCTGAAGCGTCCAGGCATTCTGCAAATCCCCGGCGCGCATAACGGCATGGCGTCGATCCAGGCGCGCGATGCCGGGTTTGACGCGCTCTATCTGTCGGGCGCGGCGATGACCGCGTCGATGGGATTGCCGGACCTCGGCATGATCACGGTGGACGAGGTCTGCTTCTTCGTCCGTCAGGTCGCGCGGGCCAGCAGCCTTCCCGTGCTGGTCGACGGCGATACCGGCTATGGCGAGGCGCTCAATGTCATGAACATGGTGCGCGCCTTCGAGGATGCCGGCGCCGGCGCGGTCCATATCGAGGACCAGTTGCTGCCGAAGAAATGCGGCCATCTCAACGACAAGAAGCTGGCCGATCCGCGCGACATGGCGGCCAAGGTGGCGGCGGCGGTGAAGGCGCGGCGCCATCTGTTTGTCATCGCCCGCACCGACGCGGCGGCGAGCGAGGGCATCGACGGCGCGGTGGCGCGCATCAAGCTTTACCTTGAGGCCGGCGCGGACGCGATCTTCCCCGAGGCGCTGACCTCGCGCGAGATGTTCCAGGAAGTCGCCAGGCGTCTGCCGGGCGTGCCGCTGCTCGCCAACATGACCGAGTTCGGCAAGACGCCGTTCATCACCGCTTCCGAATTCGAGGCGATGGGTTATCGCATGGTGATTTGGCCGGTGTCCTCGCTGCGCGTCGCCAACAAGGCGCAGGAAAAGCTCTATGCCACGCTGAAGAAGAATGGCAGCACCGAGGCGGCGGTTCCCGACATGCAGACCCGGGCCGAGCTTTATGCCACCATCCGGCTTCATGATTACGAGGCGCTGGACGCCTCGATCGTGGAAACCATCGTTCCGCGCGCCGCCGAGTAGGAATTGGACGCGGATCAGGTTCTGAAAAGCACCGATCCGTCATGGCCGGACTTGTTCCGGTCATCCACGTCTTTTCTGCTGAAATTTTTAAGACGGTGAATGCCCGCGACATAAAGGCGTTTACGCCCGTCTTTGTCGAGCTATGCGCGGCATGACGAGTTTCTGATTCCATCTGGGCAAAACCTGCTCTAAAACACCGGCATGGAACTGAGCGAACGCAAGAAACTGATTCCGCCGGGCGGCGAGACCAAGGTCTTGCTGCATTCCTGCTGCGCGCCCTGTTCCGGCGAGGTGATGGAGGCGATGCTCGCTTCCGGCGTCGACTACACCATCTTTTTCTACAATCCGAACATCCATCCCGAGCGCGAATATCTGTTGCGCAAGGACGAAAACGTGCGCTTTGCCGAGAAGCACGGCGTGCCGTTCGTCGATGCCGACTACGACAAGGACAACTGGTTCGCCCGCGCCAAGGGCATGGAGTGGGAGCCGGAACGCGGCATCCGCTGCACCATGTGCTTCGATATGCGTTTCGAGCGCACCGCGCTGTACGCGCATGAGCACGGCTTTCCGGTGATGACGAGCTCGCTCGGCATCTCGCGCTGGAAGAACATGGCGCAGATCAACGATTGCGGCCAGCGCGCGGCGTCGCGTTACGATGGGCTGTCCTACTGGGACTACAACTGGCGCAAGGGTGGCGGTTCCGCCCGCATGATCGAGATCAGCAAGCGCGAGGAATTCTACCAGCAGGAATATTGCGGCTGCGTCTATTCGCTGCGCGACACGAATGCGCATCGCCGCAGCCAGGGCCGCGAGCCGATCGAGATCGGCACCCAGTATTACGGCCGGCCCAATCCGGGCGACGAGCCGGATGGCGCGGCTTGAGTGGGCCACATCCCCTTTGACGGGCGTGGGAATTGATCCTTAGTTGTGGGCTGTCGTGGTCCTTGGGACGCCTGTCCCAAGGCTAAGAGGGAATCCGGTGCGGCAACGCCAAAGCCGGAGCTGCCCCCGCAACTGTAAGCGGCGAGCCATTGTCCATCGGTGCCACTGAAACTTTCGGTTTCGGGAAGGCCGGGCCATGGCGCGGACCCGTGAGCCAGGAGACCTGCCGCGACAGCATGAACGTCCTCGGGCGGGGTGTCCGGTGGTGCGGTTGTGGCGGCGGCACTGTGCCGCGTGCCTCGGCGCGCGTCGCTCTGGCCTTGCTCCCACATCTGGAGTTGAGCCATGTCTGTTTCTTCTGTTTCCGTCGCCGTCGCCAGCCTCGGCACGCCGCGTATCGGTCCGCATCGCGAACTGAAAACCGCGCTGGAGAGCTTCTGGGCCGGCAAATCCGACGAAAAATCGCTGCTGGAGACCGCCGCCAAACTGCGCGCCGACAACTGGGCGCGGCAGAAGGCGCGCGGCATCACCGTGATTCCGTCGAACGATTTCTCGTTCTACGATCAGGTGCTCGACACCAGCGTGATGGTCGGCGCGATTCCGCAGATCTATGGCTGGAAGGGCGGCGCGGTGCCGCTCGCGACATACTTCGCGATGGCGCGCGGCGCGGAAGGCGGCGCCGAGACCTGCGCGCACGGTCATGTGCATCACACCGGCCACGGCGTGCCCGCGCAGGAAATGACGAAGTGGTTCGACACCAACTATCACTACATGGTGCCGGAGTTCAGCAAGGGGCAGACGTTCGCGCTGTCGTCCACCAAGCCGGTCGATGAATATCGCGAGGCCAAGGCGCTCGGCTTCCAGACCCGTCCGGTGCTGGTCGGCCCCGTCACCTTCCTCAAGCTCGGCAAGAGCAAGGATGCGTCGTTCAATCCGCTGTCGCTGATTGATGGTCTTGTGCCGGTGTATGTCGAAGTCTTGAAGCGCCTGACCGCCGAGGGCGCGGAATGGGTGCAGATCGACGAGCCGTGCCTGGTGCTCGATCTCAGCGACGACGAGCGCAACGCGCTGCGCCGTGCTTATGGCACGATCGCGCAGGCGGTGCCGCAGATCAAGATCATGCTGGCGGCCTATTTCGGCGCGCTCGGCGATAATCTCGACACGGCGCTTTCGCTGCCGGTCGCGGGGCTGCATCTCGATCTCGCACGCGCGCCGGCGCAGCTTGAGGCCGTGTTGGAAAAGGCGAGGCCAGATCTCGTACTGTCGCTCGGTGTGATCGACGGCCGCAACATATGGCGCGCCAATCTTCCGGAAATTCTCGATCGCATCGATCCGGTGGTGACGCAGCGCGGCAAGGACCGCGTCCAGGTCGCGCCGTCCTGCTCGCTGCTGCATGTGCCGATCGATCTCGACGCCGAGACCCGTCTCGATCCGGATCTCAAGAGCTGGCTGGCGTTCTCGCTGCAGAAAATGAGCGAGCTTGCGGCGCTTGGCGCCGCGCTGTCGCGGGGACGCGATGCGGTGAAGGCTGAACTCGCGTCCTCGGCCGCCGCCGCCGGTACCCGCGCGGCGTCACCGAAAGTGCATGACAGCAGGGTGGTCGATCGCGTTGCGGCGGTCACGTCCGGCATGATGAGCCGAAGAAGCCCATTCGCGGCGCGTGCCAAAATCCAGCGCGACAAGTTCAGGCTGCCGGCGTTCCCGACCACCACCATCGGCTCGTTCCCGCAGACCAGCGAGGTGCGCAAGGCGCGCGCCGCTCACACCAAGGGAGCGCTGTCGGATATCGACTACAACAAGTTTCTGCGCGAGGAGACGGCGCGCACCATCCACTGGCAGGAGAATATCGGTCTCGACGTGCTGGTGCATGGCGAGTTCGAGCGCAACGACATGGTGCAGTATTTCGGCGAACAGCTCGCCGGCTTTGCCTTCACCAGAAACGGCTGGGTGCAGAGCTATGGCTCGCGCTGCGTGCGCCCGCCGATCCTGTTCGGCGACGTCTCGCGCCCGAAGCCGATGACGGTGGAATGGTGGCAATACGCCCAGTCGCTGACCGCAAAGCCGGTCAAGGGCATGCTCACCGGCCCGGTGACGATCCTCAACTGGTCGTTCGTGCGCGACGACATTCCGCGCAGCGAATCGTGCCGGCAGATCGCGCTGGCGATCCGCGACGAGGTGATCGATCTGGAAAAGGCCGGTGCGGCGATGATCCAGATCGACGAGGCGGCGCTGCGCGAAGGGTTGCCGCTGCGGCACTCCGAATGGAAAGCCTATCTCGACTGGGCGGTGGGCAGCTTCCGTCTCTGCGCCGCTGGCGTGAGGGACGAGACCCAGATCCACACCCATATGTGTTATTCGGAGTTCAACGACATCATCGACGCCATCGGCGCGATGGATGCCGACGTGATCTCGATCGAGACCTCGCGCTCCAAGATGGAGCTGCTCGATGCGTTCCGGACGTATGCCTATCCCAACGAGATCGGCCCCGGCGTCTACGACATCCATTCGCCGCGGGTACCGGAGGTCGGCGAGATGACCGAGCTGTTGAAGCTCGCGCGCCACCGTCTCGCCGACGAGCAGTTGTGGATCAATCCGGATTGCGGCCTGAAAACGCGCAAATGGGAGGAGGTCGCCCCGGCACTGGCCAACATGGTGGCGGCAGCGAAGGAAATCCGAGCGCAGCCACGTTGATATATACACGCGGATTCAGAGTGGCCCATATTTCGATGGAATCAGAATCCGTCATACGCGAACTTGACCCGCGTTCGGTCTTTGAGAATTGATGGATTGCCGGGTCAAGCCCGGCAATGACGGGTCCAGAGCTTCCACTAAAACAAAAACGCTTCAGACATGCGAGGCGGCAGAACATCTGCCGCCTCGCATCATCTTCCTGAATTGCAGTTTGCCGATCAGGTGTGGGCCGGCGCGCTGCGGGTCCGCGTCCGTTTCAGCATGTAGCCGGTGCCCGGCGTCGCGTCCTGCTGGTTGGCCACGCGATGCATGATCTCAAGCGCGCTGCCGAGGATCTGCTCGTCGTGATCGACCGGAAACACCACATAGGCCGGCATGAAGAACTCCGGTGCGCCGTCGATGACGTGCAGGGTCCCGGCTTCGACATAAGGCGCGACGATGCGGGCAGGGAAGTAGCCCGAGCCGCCGCTTTTCAGGATGTGGTGCAGGCCGAGCCAGCCGATGCTGGCGTTCAGCGCCGAGCCGCCGAAATTGGGGAAGCATGCGCTGTGGCGGGCATAGAATTCGGGGCCCCAGTCGACATAGACATAGCCGGCCTGCGGCGTCGGCGGGCTGTCCGGTGTGGTGGACACCATCATCAGACGTTCCTCGAACAGTTGCTGGACCTGCAGGCCGGGCCGGCTCTGCGGCGTGTACATCACGCCGACATCCAGCCGACCTTCGATCAGCCCTTGCATGATGTCGGGTTCGATGCCGCTTTCCGCTCGAATGGAAATGGTCGGGTTGCTTCGCTGCATTTCCGGAAGCCATTGCAGCAGGAATTCATCCCATAGCCCGATGCGGCTGGCGATCGTCAGCGTGCCGCTGAACCCGTCCGGCAGCCCGATATCGTGGCGCGCCAGCTCGACCGTGCGGACCAGCGTCGAGGCATGGCGCTGAAACTGCCGTCCGGCCTGGGTCAGCGTGGTGCCGGCCTTGTTGCGGACGAACAGGGTGCATCCAAGCTGATCTTCGAGGGTGTGAATGCGGGTGCTGACGGTGGACTGGCTGACATGCAGATGCTCTGCCGCGCTCACGAAGTTTCCGGAGGCGACAACAGTTAGAAAAGTACGTGCGAGTTCAGTGTCCATCATGCGGCCCGTTTGTTATCGGTTACTGCAATATCAACTGCCAATATTATCGGCTTGTCAAAATGATTTGCGCTGCGAATGGCGAAGAGCAGCTGCGACTTTCCGTCCGATGCCCGTTTGGGCGATCCTAGCGCGCGCGATTGAGCCCGGTCGGATGATCGGAATGTAATTCTGATGTCGGGTTCATGGCGCAGGTGATGAGTTCATCCTTATGAAGCTGAACTCATATTTCAAAATTGGTGAACCATCGGATTTGCTGATCGTCGTCGAGACAGAACGTCGCAGAGTGCGTCGGATATGGATTCGTCCATTGTCTAAGACGGTCTGGAAACAGTTTTTTGAAACGAAAATTATCCAGCAAAATCAAATATGAAATTTTTCATTTCGAATGAATAGATTTCACTCGCGAATATTATTCGTTTGTCAAAAGCGATCTTCCCCGTAGCCTTCCTGAGAAGTTCTGATCGCCATCCTGCCTCCGAGATGCGGTGCCAGAGGCGGTCGCTGAACATACTCGAAAAATTCTGGGAACCCCGGCTGCGCAACATCATCTGTGAGCATCCGGAGCAAGGCGGCGCGGGGCGCGACCCCGCGGTCCCGCCAGGCAATCGAGCCGATCGCTGGAAATAGGCGGCAGCTTGAAGACGACGCGGCCAATAAGCCGCGCAACGGGCAATGACCCATCGGGAGGAGAAACAATGGCAGTTACGACGGATACCCCGGAGACCTACGCCAAGGCATGGATTCCATTCCTTGACCGGGAGCGGACGGTTGCAAAACCGGGCTACAGCCGCTGGATGATTCCGCCGGCAGCTCTTTGCGTGCATTTGTGCATCGGTCAGGCTTACGCGTTCAGCGTGTTCAACCTGCCGATGACCCGGCTTCTCGGCGTCACCCAATCCGCGGCGGGCGACTGGAAGCTGACCGAGCTCGGATGGATTTTCTCGATCGCGATGCTGTTCCTCGGCATCTCGTCCGCTGTGTTCGGACGCTGGGTCGAGGAGGGCGGCCCGCGCAAGGCGATGTTCACCGCCGCGATCTGCTGGGCCAGCGGCTTTCTGATTTCCGCGCTCGGCATTCATCTGCACACGCTCTGGCTGATCTATCTCGGCTACGGCGTAATCGGCGGCTGCGCTCTCGGCATCGGCTACATCTCGCCGGTCTCGACGCTGATGAAATGGTTTCCGGACCGTCCCGGCATGGCGACGGGCATGGCGATCATGGGATTCGGCGGCGGCGCGCTGATCGCATCGCCGCTGTCGGTATGGTTGATGAGCAAGTTCCACACCGCGACCGATGTCGGTGTGTTCAACACCTTCATCGTGCTCGGCTGCGTTTATTTCTGCTTCATGATGTTCGGTGCGGCGATCGTCCGCGTGCCGGCGCCGGGCTGGAAGCCGAAAGGCTATGTGCCTGCCGCCGACACCGGCAAGAAGATGGTCACCAGGAACGACGTGTTTGTCTATGACGCGCTCAAGACCCCGCAGTTCTGGCTGATCTGGACGGTGCTGTTCCTCAACACCACCGCCGGCATCGGCGTGCTCGGTCAGGCCTCGGCGATGAGCCAGGAGATGTTCCCCGGTCACATCACCGCGATCGCCGCCGCCGGTCTGGTCGGGCTGATGAGTCTGTTCAACATGGGCGGGCGTTTTAGCTGGGCGTCATTGTCCGATTTCATCGGCCGCAAGAACACCTATTTCGTGTTCATGACCCTCGGCTTCGCCATGTATGTGACGGTGCCTTACGCCGGCAGCACCGGCAACGTGGTGCTGTTCGTGTGCTGCTTCCTGGTCATCGTCTCGATGTATGGCGGCGGTTTCTCGACCGTGCCGGCCTATCTGCGCGACCTGTTCGGCACGCGGTATGTCGGCGCGATCCACGGCATTCTGCTCACCGCCTGGTCGGCGGCGGGCGTCGCCGGTCCGGTGCTGATCAACTACATCCGCGAATACAACGTGACGCACGGCGTACCGAAGGCGCAGGCTTACAACACGACCATGTACATCATGGCCGGCCTGTTCATTGTCGGCTTCATCTGCAACTTCGCCATCCGCGCGGTGGACTCGAAGTGGCACATGAAGAAGGCGACGGCGTCCGCTCAGGACAATGCGGGTGCGGCGGAGGTCGTGCCGAGCCAGGCCTAAGGAGTGGTCCATGCTGAGGCTGAATGCAGCTCTGTCCTTCCTTCTCATTCTCGGATGGAGCCTGCATCAGGTCTCGGCATGGTTCGGCAGCTTGAAACCCAAACACACCGCCGAGGAGATCGCCGCGATGATTTCGCAAGATGGCAGTCCACCCGGCGCCTGAAGGAGAGATCCATGGAACACGTCGAGACCAATACCAGCGCGCTGCGTCTGATTCTGGCCTGGAGCATCGCGGGCATTCCGCTGCTGGCAGGCGTCACCCAGACGATGATCAACGCTATGAAGCTGTTTCAATAAGCTGCTTCTGTGAACATCCGCTCCTGCGGTTGTGAGTGAGGGTTGGTTGTGACCGATGGCCTCGGCCGGACGCAGCAACCGACTTCCCCAGTCAACTGGCCGATCCCGGATTTCCGGATCGGCCATTTTTTTTGTGACGGCTTCAGTGCGCGCTTGCATCATAACAATCGGCAATGGTGCGAAGCGCGCTGCGGTATCGGCTTGCCCGATGTCAGCCGTTGAGATTTCTCGCTTGTGCATGCAGGCCGATGCGTAAATGATGAAGTGATCGATCAATTCTGATGATGGTTCGTTCGCAGGATCGATGTCCGGTCGCTGGCCGGCAGGCTTGAAATCCGCCGTTTCGACCGGACAGTCTTGACCGGAAAGAGGTACCGCAGCCGGATGCGTCGCCAGCCGGAATTCGGTATTTCGGGATCAGTGTTTCGGGATGAGTGTCATGGATTTTCGTGCAGCCGTCGGTGAAGCCATTCTCTCCGCCCAGTCCGATGCGATCGTCGCGACCGACAAGGCGGGCGTGATCACGTTCTGGAATCCGGGCGCGACGCGGATTTTCGGCTTCACGCTCGACGAGGCGATGGGAAAATCGCTCGACCTGATCATTCCGGAGAATCTGCGGGCGCGGCACTGGGAAGGCTACGACAAGGTGATGGAGACCGGCACGAGCCATTACACCACCGGCGACCTGCTGTCGGTGCCAGCCTTGACCAAGGCCGGCACGCGCATTTCGGTGCAGTTCACCATGGCGATCCTGTTCGACGAGGCCGGAAAGCCGGCCGGGTGCGCCTCGGTGATGCGCGACGTCACCAAGCAGTTCGAGGAGACCAAGGCGCTGCGCAAGAAGCTGGCGGCGGCCCAGCTCGCGGTCAGGGAAACCACCTGACGGCGATCATGTGCCGATGGGACAGAGGGGCTCTTGATCCACCATTCGAGGTGGCGCGTGATCGGCTGGCGTATTGATCCTGCGCCCGTTCGTTGGCCGGTCCGGGACGAGGGCAGAAAATGCAGATTTTCCGGAAACCTTTTTGGTTCGGCGTCATCTCATCGGCAGCATGGAGATAGCCGATGATCGACAATCGTGGCACCGCGCCGCTACCGTCATTCGATGAGACCGCCAGCGACGCCGATCTGGTTCGCGGCACGCTGGAGCGGGACGGCCGCGCCTTCCGGGCCATCATGAAGAAATACAACCAGAGGCTTTACCGGATCGCGCGCGGCATTGTCCGTAATGACAGCGAGGCCGAGGATGTCGTGCAGGAGAGCTACGTGAGGGCGTTCACGCATCTGGACGGCTTTCGCGGCGAGTCCAGCCTGTCCACCTGGCTGTCGCGGATCGTGATGAACGAGGCGCTGGGGCGTCTGCGCGCCCGGCGTCCGACCGTGGATATCGCCACGGTCGAAATCTCTGAAACGCAAGCCGAGATCATCCAGTTTCCCCATACGGCAAGGTCGGACCCGGAACGCAACATGGCCCAGCGCGAAATTCTGCAACTTGTCGAGCAGGCGACCGACAAGCTGCCCGATGTTTACCGCATGGTGTTTGTCGCGCGGGTGATCGAGGGATTGAGCATCGAGGAGACCGCCGAGGTGCTCGGGATACGGCCGGAGACGGTGAAGACGCGCCTGCATCGCGCGCGCCGTCTGGTGCGCGAGCATCTCGACACCCAGATCGGGCCGGTGATGCTCGATGCGTTTCCGTTCGCCGGCAAACGCTGCGAGCGCGTGACGCAGAATGTGATGAGGCGGCTCGGCCTTTCAGCCTGAACGCCGGAACCTTTTGCCCTCCCGATCATCAAAACCTCAGCAGCAGCCGGCGCCATCGCGGCGCGGCGACAGGAGATTGCATTCATGGCTTCCAAGGCGGCTTCCAATCTGCAGGTGCTGGAGCGGCATGCGGCCGATCCGGGCAAACCGGACCGTGCCGAGGTCGAGGCGGCCTTTCGCACCATCATCCGCTGGACCGGCGACGATCCGGATCGCGATGGCCTGACCGAGACGCCGAGCCGCGTCGCGCGCGCCTTCGAGGAATTTTTCGTCGGCTACGGTCAGGACCCGGTGGTGATCCTGCAGAAGACCTTCGAGGAAATCGAAGGCTATGACGAGATGATCAGCCTGCGCGGCATCCGCTTTGAAAGCCATTGCGAGCATCACATGGCGCCGATCATCGGCAAGGCCTGGGTGGCGTATATCCCGAACGGCCGCGTGGTCGGCATCAGCAAGCTGGCGCGGGTGGTGGAAGTCTATGCCAAACGGCTGCAGATCCAGGAGAAGATGACGGCGCAGATCGCCAACACCATCAACGAGGTGCTGAAGCCGCAGGGCGTCGCCGTGATCATCAAGGCGCAGCACCATTGCATGACCACGCGCGGCATTCACAAGCCGGATACCGATCTCGTCACCAGCCGGATGCTGGGTTGCTTCCGCGACAACCCGATCACCCGTCAGGAATTCATCAGCATGGCGGTGTGACTCCACGAGCGCCACGCTGCCAAGTCATAGAGGCGACCATGAATGACCAGACCACGCCGCAGGGCCCCGATCTGAACAAGGGCGTCAAACTGTCGGAACTGGCGGACGGCAAGCTGCTCGGCCATGTCGGCGGGGAGGATGTGCTGCTGGTGCGCGGCGAGAGCTGCATCTTCGCGGTCGGCGCCCATTGCACGCATTATCACGGTCCGCTGGCGGAGGGGCTTGTGGTCGGCGACAGCATCCGCTGTCCGTGGCATCACGCCTGTTTCGATCTGACGAGCGGCGAGGCGACGCGCGCGCCGGCCTTCAGCCCGATTGAGTGCTGGAGCGTCGAGACGCGCGGTGACACGGTTTTCGTGCAGGGTAAAAAGTCCGCACCGTCCCGCAAGGCGGTGAAGCCGGTCTCCGCGCCGGACAGGATCGTGATTGTCGGCGGCGGCGCGGCCGGCTTTGCCGCCGCGGAGATGCTCCGACGCGAACGGTTTGCCGGCGACCTGGTGATGTTGTCGCAGGAAGCCTCGACGCCGGTCGACCGGCCCAATCTGTCGAAGGATTATCTGGCCGGCAGCGCACCGGAAGACTGGATGCCGCTGCGCCCCGACGAATTCTATAAAGATGCCGGCATCGATTTGCGGATCAAGACCGAAGTCGGTGCCATCGAGACCGCAAAGCGCGAAGTCATTCTCAAGGATGGCGTCGCGCTTGCGTACGACCGCCTGCTGCTCGCGACCGGCGCGGAGCCCAATCGCCTGTCCATTCCCGGCGCGAACCTGCCGCATGTGCATATGCTGCGCACGCTGGCGGACAGCCGGGCCATCATCGCGAATGCCGAGGGTGCCCGTCGTGCGCTGGTGATCGGTTCAAGCTTCATCGGGCTTGAAGCAGCGGCAGCGCTGCGCGCCCGCGATATCGAGGTGCATGTTGTCGCGCCGGAAAAGATTCCGATGGAGCGGGTGCTGGGTCCGGCGATGGGTCAGTTCATCCGCGATCTTCATGAGGAGCATGGCGTGATCTTCCATCTCGGCGATGGCATCGCCGCGATCGATGCGGGCGGCGCGGTGCTCAAGAGCGGCGAGGAACTCGAGATCGATCTCGTGGTGGTCGGCATCGGCGTCAAGCCGCGGCTCGATCTGGCCGAACGCGCGGGCCTCAGGCTCGATCGCGGTGTCGCGGTCGATCGCTACCTGGAAACCAGCGTTCCCGGCATTTATGCCGCCGGGGATATCGCGCGCTGGCCCGATCCGCATTCGGGCGAGAACATCCGCGTCGAGCACTGGGTGGTGGCGGAGCGTCAGGGGCAGAGCGCCGCGCGCAACATGCTCGGCGCGAAGGAAGCGTTCGACGCGGTGCCGTTCTTCTGGAGCCAGCATTACGACATTCCGGTGAATTATGTCGGCCACGCCGAGCGCTGGGACGAGATCGTCGTGCATGGCGATATCGCCGTGAAGGATTGCCTGCTGCAATACAAACTAAATGGCCGCGTGCTGGCGGTGGCGTCGATCTTCCGCGATCTCGACAGCCTGAAGGCGGCGCTCGCAATGGAGCAGGAGACAATTGTCGTCTGATCTTTTGTTTTCGGAAAATTTTTGACGATTTCCGGAAACCTCCCGCCATCCTCTCCATCCAATGCGCATACCACAACACGCGCCGGCCGTTCTCACGCCGGTCAGAGGAGCGCATTCATGTTTGCCAAATTCACCGCAGCTGTCGCCGCTGTCTGTCTGCTCGTCGGTCCGGCTTTCGCGCAGAACGCGAAACCGACGGACCCGCAGATCGCTCACATCGCCTACACCGCCGGTGCGATCGATGTCACCGCCGGCAAGCAGGCGATCTCCAAGGCGACCAACAAGGACGTCATCGCGTTCGCCAAGGACATGGTGCGCGATCATGAAGCCGTCAACAAGCAGGCACTTGACCTGCTGGGCAGGCTCAAGGTCAAGCCCGAGGACAACGACACCAGCCGTTCGCTCGCCAGGCAGGCAGCGGACAAACAGGCCGAGCTCGCCAAGCTCAGCGGCCCGGCCTATGACAATGCCTATGTCGCCAACGAGATTGCGTTCCACAAGACCGTCAACGGCGCGCTTGAAACGCTTCTGATCCCTTCGGCGAATAATCCGGAGCTCAAGAGCCTGCTGCAGACCGGCCTGAAGATTTTCCAGGGTCACCTGCAGCACGCCGAACAGGTCGCCGCCGCTCTGAAGTAACAACAAGAAACCTCAAAGGAGAGCCACATGTTGCCGGGGCGAAATCTGCTCGCGTTAACGTCCCTCGCGTGGGTGACGATGTTCGCCCCGGCGCATGCTGAGACGATCCAGGTCGTGGTCGACAAACTGGTGTTCAGCCCGGCCGAGATCAACGCCAGGGTCGGCGACACCATCGAATGGGTCAACAAGGATGTCATCGCCCACACCGCGACGGTGAAGGGCGAGTGGGATGTGATGATCCTGCCGAAGAAAAATGCGACCCTGGTGATCAAGAAGGCGGGATCGGTGGAGTATTACTGCCGCTTCCATCCGAACATGAAGGGCAGGATCACCGCGCACTAGGCGCAGGTGATCGACGCGACATGGTCGCGCATCATTATCTTTCACGATGTGAAGCGGGAGCCGGCAGTCAGGACGCCGGCTGCGGCATGCGGAAGCGCTCGCCCTTGCCTAGCATCACGCCATGCGTGGTAGCGATGCCGAGTTCGAGGCTTTCCGCGATTCGTCGGGCGCGTTCGATGAAATGATCGGCGGCCTTCGGCGGACAGACGTCCTGCACCGTGGCCTCGAACAGCTTAAGCCAGCGGTCGAAGTGTTCGGCATCGACCGGCAACGGCAGATGCTTGCGCATCGGCTGGCCGTGATAGACGCCGGTCATCAGCGCCACCGAGGACCAGAACGCGCACATTCGCTGCAAATGCGGTTCCCAGTCCGCGATCCGCGCCTCGAACACCGGGCCGAGCAATTCGTCGGCCCGTACCCGGCCATAGAAGTTCCTGACCACGCGATCGATCATCACCTCGTCGATGCCGGTCTCGGCGCGAATCGCCCGGGTCATTTCCGCGCGCCGCTCCTCGGCCGATGATGCTGTCGTCATGGTCCATCCTGATCGATCGTGTCGATAATAGAATAGTGTATATGTATCTTATTGTCTTAAATCAACCGGCTGGAGACGGGCCGTCAGCCGTTCCAGGATTCGGCGGTGAGCAGGGCGATGTCCGCTCCGACCCGCAAATCATCCTCGGTTCCCAGAGTCTGCCGCCGGATGTTGCCGGCGCGATCGATCAGCACCATGGTCGGCGTGCCCTGCATGCCGTAGGCCGCCATGGTCTGCGGAATTGGGCTGTCCTCGCCCGGCACATCGACCGCCACCGGAAAGCTGATGCGATATTCGTGCAGGAAGGCATCGAGCGCCACCGGCGTCATCGCGGCGTGATGTTCGAACACGGTGTGAATGCCGATCACCGCGACCTTGTCCGGTGCGAAGATCTCCGCGATGCGTTGCGCCTGCGGCAAAGCCGATTTCACGCAGCCCGGACACAGCATCTGAAAGGCATGCAGCACGACCACCTTGCCGCGCAGGCTGGCCAGCGTGATCGGCGCCGGGACGTTGAACCATTGCTGGGTGAACAGTTCGGGAGCGGGGGTCATGCTGCAGGCTAACCAGCATACCCGTTATCTGCAATGTTGTCGTTCGCATCGCAGAGAGTGCGCGGCCTGTTGCGATTGATGAAGCGCAAATCCTGGTGCGTGGCATACCAGTGCAACTTTTTGATGAGAAAAAAGCCTTGTTTTTCTGGGTTTTTCGCACCTGCGGTATTTTCGTACTAAGCAGATGTTTACGAGTCGCGAATAGAATTTCGCTGTTTTTGAATCCCTCGAACATTTTGGCGCATCATGGCTCAATCACAGTCGCTGACGTCGTTGACCGATGTTCAATCCGGATCGAATGGAAATACGCTGCTGGATCAACTCGGCAGCGAGATTAGCGGACTAGGTGTCGAACTCGCCGACGTGCTTGGAAATCTGCACGATGTTGCGGGTCGTGTGACGCGCCAGTCCGAACAATTCGGCCAGTTGCGGCAGACCGCCGACACCATGGCCGCAGCCAATCGCGATATTGATGAAGCCGCGCGCATGGTGCGGACGGTGGCGACCGGCGCGACCGAGGAAATGACCAAATCGCGCGAGGTCGTGCTTGCCGCGGTGAAGCATACCGCCGAGCTTGTCTCCGCCGTCAGTCGCATCGAACAGCGTCTCGGCTCCGTCAGCGAAGTGCTGTCGCAGGTCGGCAAGGTTTCCGGCACGATCGAAGGCATTGCCAGGCAGACCAACCTTCTGGCGCTGAACGCCACCATCGAAGCGGCGCGCGCGGGGAGCGCAGGGCGCGGTTTTGCCGTGGTCGCGAGCGAAGTGAAGAATCTCGCGGAGGCGACGCGGCGGGCGACGCTGCAAATCGGCGAGACCGTGCGCAATCTCGATGGCGAGATCGGCCAGTTGATCGGCGACAGCGGCACAGCCACGCTTTATGCCAGACATGCGGGCGAAGGCGCCGATCAGATTCAAGGCGCCATCGACCGCGTTCACGACGGCTTCACCACGGTCGGGCGCGATATCGGCGCGATCGCGGATGCCGCGACCGCTAATCTCGATCATTGCAACATGGTTCTGGCCGAACTCGGCCATCTCGCCAACGATGTCGATCTGTCGTCGACCGATCTCAAGCGCGCCGATGACCGGGTCGAGAATCTTCTCGGCGTTTCGGAGTCGCTGATCGGCACCATCGCCGATAGTGGCATGCAGACCGCCGACACGCCGCTGGTGAAGGCCGCTGTCGCCACTGCGAAACAGGTTTCGGATGCCTTCGAGCAGGCGATCAAGCGCGGCGAGATTTCGGAAAGCCGGTTGTTCGACCAGAGCTATCGCGAGATCGCCGGATCCGATCCGAAACAGTATCTTTCCGCTTATCTCGATTTTGCCGACCGGGCGCTGCCGCCGATCCAGAATCCGGTGTTGCGGGTCGATCCGCGCGTGGTGTTCGCGGTGTCCTTCGCCAGCACCGGTTATCTGCCGACCCACAATCCGGACTACTCCAAGCCGCAGGGCAAGGATCCGGGGTGGAATGCCGTGAATTGCCGTAACCGCCGCATCTTCGACGATCGCTGCATGAAAAAGGCTGCTGCAAACGCCAAGTCTTTTCTGTTGCAGACCTATCGGCGCGACATGGGGGCCGGCAATTTCATGCTGATGAAAGATGTGTCGTCGCCGATCATCGTGAACGGCCGCCGTTGGGGCGTCTTTCGCATCGGCTTCCGCGACAAATGATCTGAACGGTGCACCGGCGGCCTTTTGCTCGCGATTTGATCTTCGTCAGCGACAGGAACGCGAAGATCGTACCAAATGCAGGGGTCGTGGTTCTATCGAGTCGCAAGACTTGGTAGCTAAGATGGGAAGCCGGTGAAGCCGCGGAAGCGGCAAGTCCGGCGCTGCCCCCGCAACTGTAAGCAGCGAGCTGATTCCAACTTTGGTCACTGGCGCGTGCGCGCGCCGGGAAGGCCGGAATCCGCCTCGACCTGCGAGCCAGGAGACCTGCCGCGACACCAGAACGTCCACGGGCGGGGTGTCCGGCGGTCGCGTATCCGGCTGCGGATTTTCCCGTGTCGCCTGTGCGCGTCTTTTCGGCACCCGCCTTCAACATCACGGGGTGCCGATGTCCGTCTCTCTTACGCACGATCCTTCCGGCGATTGCCTGTCCCGGCTTGCTCTGCCGTCCTCCATCGTCAAGCGCGATGGCACCTCAGTGTCTTTCGATCTCGACCGGATTCGCTCCGCGATCGTGCGCGCCGGGCAGGCGACCGTCGCGTTCGACAAGGACGAAGCCCGCCGCCTGACACATGACGTGGCGCATGTGATCGGCGCGCGCTTTGCCGCCGCCGCGCCGCAGGTCGAACAGGTGCAGGATATTGTCGAGCGGGTTCTGATCGAGGCGGGCCATGCCGCGACGGTGCGCGCCTATATCGTGTATCGCGAGAAGCGCGGGCAGGCGCGGGCCGACCGCAAGACCATGGTGGATGTCGCATCCTCCATCAACGAATATCTCGACGGCACCGACTGGCGCGTCAACGCCAATGCCAATCAGGGCTATTCGCTCGGCGGCCTGATCCTCAATTTGTCGGGCAAGGTGGTCGCCAATTACTGGCTGTCGCATGTCTATCCGCCGGAAATCGGCGAAGCGCATCGCGAAGGCGACATCCACATCCACGATCTCGACATGCTGGCGGGCTATTGCGCGGGCTGGTCGCTGCGCACGCTCTTGACCGAAGGTCTCAATGGCGTTCCCGGCAAGGTGGAGGCCGGTCCGCCGAAGCATTTGTCCAGCGCGGTCGGGCAGATCGTGAACTTCCTCGGCACGCTGCAGAACGAATGGGCCGGTGCGCAGGCGTTCAGTTCATTCGACACCTATATGGCGCCGTTCATCCGCAAGGATCGGTTGAGCTATGCCGAAGTGCTGCAATCGATTCAGGAGCTGATCTACAATCTCAACGTCCCTTCGCGCTGGGGCACGCAGACACCGTTCACCAATCTCACCTTCGACTGGACCTGTCCTGAGGATCTGCGCGATCAGGTGCCGGTGATCGGCGGCGAGGAGATGGATTTCACCTACGGCGAGTTGCAGTCCGAAATGGACATGATCAACCGCGCCTATATGGAGGTGATGACCAAAGGCGACGCCAAGGGCCGGGTCTTCACCTTTCCGATCCCCACCTACAACATCGCGGCGGATTTCCCCTGGGACAGCGAGAACGCCGACCGCCTGTTCGAGATGACGGCGAAATACGGCCTGCCGTACTTCCAGAACTTCATCAATTCCGAACTGAAGCCGAACATGATCCGTTCGATGTGCTGCCGCCTGCAACTCGATCTCACCGAACTGCTCAAGCGCGGCAACGGCCTGTTCGGCAGCGCCGAGCAGACCGGTTCGATCGGCGTTGTTACCATCAATTGCGCGCGGCTCGGCCACCTCTATCGCGGCGACGAGGCCGGCCTGTTGCGTCGTCTCGACGCGCTGCTCGAGATCGGCCGCAACAGCCTCGAGATCAAGCGCAAGGTGGTGCAGCGCTATATGGACGACGGGCTGTTCCCCTACAGCAAGCGCTATCTCGGCACGTTGCGCAACCATTTCGCCACGCTCGGCGTCAACGGCGTCAACGAGATGATCCGCAATTTCACCGCCGATTGCGAAGACATCGCGACGCCGTGGGGCCACGCTTTCGCGGTGCGCCTGCTCGACCACGTGCGGATGCGGATCAGGGAATTTCAGGAGGCGACCGGCAACCTGTTCAATCTGGAAGCGACGCCGGCGGAGGGCACCACCTATCGTTTCGCCAAGGAGGATCGCAAGCGCTATCCCGGCATCCTGCAGGCCGGCACCGATGAGAATCCCTATTACACCAATTCCAGCCAGCTTCCGGTCGGCTTTACCGACGATCCGTTCGAGGCGCTGGAGCGGCAGGACGAATTGCAGTGCAAATTCACCGGCGGCACCGTGCTGCATCTTTACATGGGCTCGCGGCTGTCCTCCGGCGCGGCGTGCAAGAAACTGGTCCAGCGTGCGCTGACGCGCTTCCATCTGCCCTACATCACGGTGACGCCGACATTCTCGATCTGCCCGACCCACGGCTATCTCGAAGGCGAGCACGCCTTCTGCCCGAAATGCGATGCCGAACGGCTCGCAGCCAAGCGGCAGGCGGCCGCGCATTGAAAGGAGACAAGGATGAACCAGCACGTCACCATCGAAGACAACATCACGCTCAGCGACGACGAGCGCCAGCCCTGCGAAGTCTGGACCCGCGTGATGGGCTATCACCGCCCGGTGTCTTCGTTCAACCGCGGCAAGAAGGGCGAACACAATGAACGCCGGTTCTTCAGCGAAGCGCGTGCCGCGCTCCGCTGAGCTTCGCGTCGGCGGGCTCGTCCGGCTGTCCACCTGCGACTGGCCGGGTGAGCTCGTCGCCACCGTGTTCTGTCAGGGCTGTCCGTGGGCATGCGGCTATTGCCACAACCCGCATCTCATTCCGCCGAATACAGAGGCGGCCATCGCATGGCCCGAGGTGATGTCGTTTCTCGACAGCCGCCGCGGCCTGCTCGACGGCGTGGTGTTCTCCGGCGGCGAGCCGACCTTGCAGGCGGCGTTGCCGGAGGCGATGCGCGCCGTGCGTGCGCTCGGCTTCCGCATCGGCCTGCATAGCGCCGGACCTTATCCCGAACGGCTCGCCGCGGTGCTGCCGCTGGTCGATTGGGTCGGCTTCGACATCAAGGCCGCATTCGCCGGCTATACCCGGATCACCGGCGTCGCCGGCAGTGGGGGCAAGGCGCGCGAGAGCCTGCGGCATCTGCTGGCCAGCGGCGTTGCTTATGAAATCCGGACCACCGTGCATTCCGCGCTGTTCGGCGCCCCGGATCTGGCAGATTTGGCTGCGGATCTCGCCGCTTTCGGGATTTCCGACCACAAAATCCAGCCGTTTCGCGCTGCCGGGTGTCAAAATCCGGCCCTCGCCACGGCTGCTGGTCAGGTGGGATAGCGGGGAGAAAGGCCCGGTTCCGTGTTGACAGGAATCAGCCTTCGTCACAACATATAGGCGTCGTGGTTCTATCAGATCGCAAGATTTGGTGGCTAAGAAGGGAAGCTGGTGAATTGCCGAAAGGGCAATGATTCCAGCGCTGCCCCCGCAACTGTAAGCAGTGAGCTGATTCCAGCAAGGTCACTGACGCGTTTTCGCGTTGGGAAGGCCGGGATCGGCATCGACCTGCGAGCCAGGAGACCTGCCGCGACACCAGAACGTCCACGGGCGGGGTGTCCGGCGGCGGTCGCTTGCACGCGGGCCGGCCTCGTCGCCGGATCCATGCAGCGTCCCTCGGCCAAACCCCCTTACTGCCAACGCATCACACGGGGTCCTTGCCGATGTTGTCTCTCGAACGCGAAGCCGCCAAATCCGCTCCTCTGTATCAATTCCGCCCTGAATCACTGGCGCCGGCTTCGACGAGCGAACCGCCGTTCCAGATCATCCGCCGCAACGGCACGGTGTCGCCGTTCGACCCGAGCAAGATTTCGCTGGCGATGACCAAGGCGTTCCTCGCGGTGGAGGGCAACACCGCGGCGGCCTCGCGGCGTGTGCACGAGATCGTCGAGCAATTGACGGCGGAGGTTGTCGGCGCGCTGACCCGCCGTTTTGGGGAGGGGCGCACCTTCCATATCGAGGACGTGCAGGACCAGGTCGAACTTGCGCTGATGCGCAGCGAGCACCACAAGGTGGCGCGCGCCTATGTGCTCTATCGCGAGGAGCGCGCGCGCAGCCGAGCCGATCAGGAAGCGGCGCAGCCCGCGGCGGCCGAGCCCGCGCTTCGTGTCACGCTCGCCGATGGCACGCGGGTGCCGCTCGATCACAAGCGCCTGGCGCTGATCATCGAGGAGGCCTGCGCCGGCCTTGAAGGCGCCGATGCCGCACCGGTGCTCGCGGAGACGCGGCGCAATCTTTATGACGGCATCAGCCAGGACGAGCTGGCGCTGGCCTCGATCATGGCCTCGCGCACGCTGGTGGAGCAGGAGCCGAACTACGCCTATGTCAGCGCGCGCCTGCTGCTGGATAAATTGCGCAACGAGGTGCTGTCGTTTGTCCACGGTGCGCCGGTGCAGGCCTCGCAGGCCGATATGGCCGAGCGCTATTCCGAATATTTCCCGGCCTATGTGAAGACCGGCATAAAGGCGGGACTGCTCGATCCGGAGCTTGGCCGTTTCGATCTTTCGCGGATCGCCGCCGCCTTGAGGCCGGAGCGCGATCTGTCGTTCCAGTTCCTCGGCTTGCAGACGCTGTACGACCGCTATTTCCTGCATGAAGGCGGCAAGCGCATCGAACTGCCGCAGGCGTTCTTCATGCGCGTCGCCATGGGCCTTGCGATCCGCGAGATCGACCGCGAGGCGCGCGCCATCGAATTCTACGACCTCTTGTCGTCGTTCGACTTCATGGCCTCGACCCCGACGCTGTTCAATTCCGGCACGCTGCGCCCGCAGCTCTCAAGCTGCTTCCTGACCACGGTGGCGGACGATCTCGACGGCATCTTCAAGTCGGTCAAGGACAATGCACTGCTGGCGAAATATTCCGGCGGTCTCGGCAACGACTGGACGCGAGTGCGCGGCCTCGGCGCGCACATCAAGGGCACCAATGGCGAGAGCCAGGGCGTGGTGCCGTTCCTGAAAGTTGCGAACGACACCGCCATCGCGGTCAATCAGGGTGGCAAGCGCAAGGGCGCGGTCTGCGCTTATCTTGAAACATGGCACATCGACATCGAGGAATTCCTCGATCTGCGCAAGAACACCGGCGACGACCGCCGCCGCACCCACGACATGAACACCGCCAACTGGGTGCCGGACCTGTTCATGCAGCGCGTCGAGGCCGATGGCGAGTGGACGCTGTTCTCGCCCGACGAGACGCCGGACCTGCACGACCTCTATGGCAAGGCGTTCGCCGAGCGATATGCTTTCTATGAAGAGAAGGCCACGCGCGGCGAGATGCGGGTGTTCAAGCGCATCCGCGCCACCGATCTGTGGCGGCGCATGCTGACCATGCTGTTTGAGACCGGCCATCCCTGGATCACCTTCAAGGATCCGTGCAACCTGCGCTCGCCGCAGCAGCATGTCGGCGTGATCCACTCCTCGAATCTGTGCACCGAGATTACCCTCAACACCTCCGACGACGAGGTGGCGGTGTGCAATCTTGGCTCGATCAACCTGCCGCGTCATATCGGCGCGAACGGGCTCGACACTGCATGTCTGCAGCGCACGGTCACGACCGCGATGCGGATGCTCGACAACGTCATCGATATCAATTTCTACACCATTCCGGAGGCGCGACGTTCCAATCTCAAGCACCGGCCGGTCGGCCTCGGCCTGATGGGCTTTCAGGATGCGCTGCATGCGTTGCGGATTCCAATTGCATCGGATGATGCGGTGGCCTTCGCCGACACCAGCATGGAGACGATCTCGTATTACGCGATCTCGGCCTCGGTCGATCTCGCCACCGAGCGCGGCGTCTACCCGTCTTTCGCCGGCTCGCTGTGGAGCAAGGGCATTCTGCCGCTCGACTCCATCGCCATTCTGGAAGAGGCGCGGGGCGAACTGAAACTCGATCGCTCCTCCACGCTGGACTGGGACAGCCTGCGCCAGCGCGTGGTCACGACCGGTATGCGCAACTCCAACGTGATGGCGATCGCGCCGACCGCGACGATTTCCAACATCTGCGGTGTCGCGCAATCGATCGAGCCGGCCTACCAGACCCTCTACGTCAAATCGAACATGTCGGGCGACTTCACGGTGGTGAACGAATATCTGGTGCGCGACCTGAAAGCGCGCGGGCTGTGGGACGAGGTGATGGTCTCCGACCTGAAATATTTTGACGGCAGCCTGGGGTCCATCGACCGCGTGCCGGACGACCTCAAGGCGCTTTATGCCACCGCGTTCGAGATCGACACCGCATGGCTGATCGAGGCGGCGGCGCGGCGTCAGAAGTGGATCGATCAGGCGCAGTCGCTCAATCTCTATATCGCCAATCCCTCGGGCAAGAAGCTCGACGCGCTATATCGCCTTGCCTGGCAGCGGGGTCTGAAGACCACGTACTATCTGCGCTCGCGCAGCGCCACGCATGTCGAGAAATCGACGCTGAAAGGCACGGACGGCAAGCTCAACGCGGTGTCGTCGGTGACGAGTGCCGCCGCACACGCGCCGATCATCGTGCCCGCCGCGCTGTCGTCGGCGCCCGATCTGTCGGGCAAGCAGGCCTGCTCGATCGACAACCCCGACTGCGAGGCGTGTCAATGACGCCTCCGCCCCGCCGTCATTGCGAGCGAAACGAAGTAATCCAGTTCCTCATGGTGAGGAGGAGCAAAGCGACGTCTCGAACCATGAGGCCTCATCCTTCGAGACGCGCTATGCGCTCCTCAGGATGAGGGTTGAGTTCAGGATTGGATTGCTTCGTCGGCTTCGCCTCCTCGCAATGACGGCAAACGCAAATTGAATTTGAAGGAAAAAGCTATGCTCGACTGGTCCGATACATCCGCCTCCGCCAAGCCATCGCCTGCGACGATTTTCAGCGCGGCTCCTGCGTCCTCGACCGAACAGACCGGCCTTGGCGAGATCGAGCGCGGCGGCGCCCGCGTTTCGGTGGACGACAAGGCGATGATCAACTGCCGCGCCGACGTCAATCAGCTGCTGCCGCTGAAATACAAATGGGCGTGGGAGAAATATCTCTCCGGCTGCAACAACCACTGGATGCCGACCGAAGTCTCGATGCAGGCCGATATCGCGCTGTGGAAATCGCGAGACGGCCTGACCGACGACGAGCGCCGCGCTATCAAGCGCAATCTCGGTTTCTTCGCCGCGTCGGAAAGCCTCGTCGCCAACAACATCGTGCTGGCGATCTATCGTCATCTCACCAATCCGGAATGCCGGCAGTATCTGCTGCGTCAGGCGTTCGAGGAGGCGGTGCATACCCACACCTTCCAGTATATCGTCGAAAGCCTCGGTCTCGATGAGGGCGAGCTGTTCAACATGTATCGCGAGGTGCCGTCGATCACCGACAAGGCGGCGTGGGCACTCAAGCACACCCAGAACCTCGACAATCCGGACTTTAAGACCGGCACGCTGGAAGCCGATCAGGCATTCCTGCGCGACCTCGTCGCGTTCTATGTCGTGTTCGAGGGCATGTGGTTCTACACGGGTTTCGCGCAGATCCTCTCGCTCGGCCGCCGCAACAAGATGGTCGGCATCGCCGAGCAGTATCAGTACATCCTGCGCGACGAGTCGATTCACCTTAATTTCGGCATCGACGTCATCAACCAGATCAAGATCGAGAATCCCCATCTGTGGACGCGGGATTTTCAGAACGAGGTGCGGGGTATGATCCGCGAGGCCGCCGAACTGGAGGCCTCCTATGGACGGGACACCATGCCGCGTGGCTTTCTCGGCTTGAACGCCGGGCTGTGCGAGCAATATATGCATTTCATCGCCAACCGCCGCTGCGCCCAGATCGGTCTACCGCCGGTGTTCGAGGAGGCGGACAATCCGTTCCCCTGGATGTCCGAGGTGATGGACCTGAAGAAGGAGAAGAACTTCTTCGAGACCCGCGTCATCGAGTATCAGAACGGGGGCGCGCTGAGCTGGGAGTAGGCCGGCTGGGGGCGATCCGGCGTTTGTCGAACGGGCGGCCAGCCTGTACGGTGCGCGACGATGAAGACCCTCGTAATCGACAACTACGATTCATTCACCCACAATCTCGTTCACCTGATTGGACAGATCAATCAGGAGGAGCCGCTTGTCGTGTTCAACGACGAGATGACGTGGGATGAATTGTCGGCGCGGCGGTTCGACAACATCGTGATTTCGCCCGGACCGGGACGGCCGGACCGGGCGGCCGATTTCGGCCTGTGCCGCGACGCCATCAAGAGGGCGAATGTGCCGCTGCTCGGCGTCTGTCTTGGCCATCAGGGCATCGCGATGGCGGCGGGGGCCGAATTGATCAACGCGCCGTCCTTGGTGCATGGGCGCAGCTCTCTCATCATGCACAAAGGCCATCCGTTGTTCGCTGGAATGGCGTCGCCGTTCGCCGCCGCACGTTATCACTCTTTCATTGTCGGGCGGCCGCTGCCGGACGATCTGGAGGAGATTGCCTGGACCGAGGACGGTCTCGTGATGGCGCTGGCCCGCCGCAGTCGGTCGCAATGGGGCGTGCAGTTTCATCCCGAGTCGATCCTGACCGAAGACGGCCATGTTTTGTTGCAGAACTTTCGCGACCTGTCGCGCAAGGCGAGGGGGACGACGTTTTCGTCCGTCTCTTCGCAAGCGCCTGCAAGGGCGCAAACGCCGGTGTCGGAGACACGCAAGGCGTTCTGGCGCGAACTACCGCGCGCGATCGATGCCGAGGCGGCGTTCTGCACTCTTTATAAAGATTCGCCTCATGCGTTCTGGCTCGACAGCAGCATGGTCGATCCGGCGCTGTCGCGCTGGTCGTATCTCGGCGATGCCTCGGGGCCGCAGGCTGCGGTCCTGCAATATCAATGTCGCAGCCGGTCGCTGACGATCGCGGATGCGAGGGACACTCGCGTCGAGAAAATTTCTCTGTTTGATTTTCTGGAAAGAGAGAAGCCGTTTCGTCCGCAATCCGCGCCGCCGTGTCCGTTCACCGGCGGAAAGATCGGCTGGTTCGGTTATGAGCTGCGCAACGATTGCGGCTCGCCGGCAGCGCGGCAGGCGGCAACGCCGGACGCGCTGCTGATCGACGCCGATCGTTTCATCGCCATCGACCATCTCGCAGGCAAGACCTATCTCTGCGCCATCGACGATGCCGACGAGGTCGAGCGCGCCGAACACTGGCTGGCGGCGACGCAGGCGCGGCTTGAAAATCTCGCATTGCTGCCGGCGGCGTCTGCGGCTTTACCGTCCGCGCCGCTGACATTCCGGCTCGACCGCGGCCGACAGCAGTATCTCGCCGATGTGCGGCGCTGCCTCGATCTGATCGGGCAGGGCGAGAGCTATCAGGTGTGCCTCACCAACGAACTGTCATGCTTCGCCGAGCTGGATCCGTTGACGGTCTATCGCACCCTGCGCCGCATCAACCCCGCGCCCTATGCGGCGTTTCTGCAATGGCCGGGCGGCGCGGTGCTCAGCGCATCGCCCGAGCGTTTTCTGGCGGTGGGCGCCGATGGGCATGTCGAGACGAAGCCGATCAAGGGCACGATCCGGCGCGATCCGGATGCCGCGTGCGATCGTGTGCTGGTCGACCATCTGCGGCAAAGCCGCAAGGATCGCGCCGAGAACGCGATGATCGTCGATCTGCTGCGCAACGATCTGTCGCGCAGTTGCGTTCCGGGCAGCGTGACGGTGCCGAAACTGTGGGATGTCGAGACCTATCGCACCGTGCATCAGATGGTCAGCACGGTGCGCGGCACGCTGAAAGCGGGAAGGTCCGTCGCCGGATTGCTGCGCGATACGTTTCCCGGCGGCTCGATGACCGGTGCGCCGAAGCATCGTACCATGGAGATCATCGACGAACTCGAGCGGCGGCCGCGCGGCATCTATTCCGGCGCGCTGGGCTGGATCGGTCTTGACGGCGCGGCCGATCTGTCGATCGTCATTCGCGCCATCGTTGCGGTAGATAAGACATTTACTATCGGCGTCGGCGGGGGCGTGGTGGCCGACTCGACGCCGCAGGGTGAATATGACGAGATGCTGCTGAAAGCGCAGGCCTCGATCCGTGCCATCGTCACTGCGCTGTTCGGCGAGTTCGATGATGCGCATTACCGGATCGACGAGGGCGAGGGCATGACGCGCGGTGAGGTCGAGGAAAGGCAGCACGTCTGATGACGCAGGTCTGGTGCAACGGCCGCTTTCTCGCGGCGGATGACGTCCGCATCGCGATTTCCGATCGCGGCTTCACGCTGGCCGACGGGCTGTTCGAGACGCTCAAGGCGGTTGGCAACGAAGTGTTGTGGTTCGCGGAGCACATGGCGCGCCTGCGCGAGGGCGCGCAGATGCTGGGCCTCGCCATTCCTTATAACGACGAGGTGCTGAAGGATGCCATGATCGGACTGCTGCATGATCAGCCGTCGCCGGAAAGCGCGATCCGGCTGACGCTGACGCGCGGGCCCACCGCGCAACGCGGGCTGTGGAGCGGTGATGCGCCGGGGGAGCCGACTTGTCTGATCACGGTTGCGGCGGCCGGAAAAACGCCGCCGCAGCGGGTGATCATCTGCCGCGCGACGCGCCGCAACGAACATTCCCCGCTGTCGTGTCTCAAATCGCTGAACTACGGCGACAACATCTTGGCACGGCGAGAGGCCATTGGCAAAGGCGCGAGCGACGCGTTGATGCTGAACATCCGTGGCGATCTCGCCTGCGCGACGGTCGGCAACGTGTTCGCGCGGATCGACGGCCGCTGGATCACGCCGCGGATCGCCGATGGCATATTGCCGGGGATCGCGCGCGCGAAGATTGTCCGCGTGCTCGATGTCACGGAGCGTTCGATTGCGGAGACCGAGTTGATGCGCGCCGATGCCGCCTTCATCAGTAACAGCCTTGGCTGCGCGCTCGTCAGGGAGCTCGAGGGCCGCGCGCTCGATGGCGACGAAAACCTGCTGCCGCTCTCGATCTACGACGACAAGGGCCGATCAGCCGGCGAGTGATTTGCGCGTGAAATCTTCGATATAGTTCATCAGCGTGTCGGATGCGGCGGCGGCGTTTCCGGGCTTTCCCGCGGCGATGGCCTGAGCGATCGCGGCATGAAGTTTCGCCGTGGTTGCGAGATGGGTTGCCCGCTCGCAGTAGCGGAACCAGAACCGCCGTGCCACCGCGCTCATCAGGCCGATCGAACGCCGTGCGAATTCGTTGCGGGCCGCGGTGGCGACGAGGTTGTTGAAACGCTGATCGAGCCGGTAGAACGCGATGTCGTTGTCGCTCGCTCCCACCTTCAGCATTTCGTCGGCGATAGCGATGAACTCGCGGCGCTCCTCGTCATTGGCGCGCTCGGCCGCCAGCCGCGCCATCAGCCTCTCGATTTCGCGCCGTACTTCGATCAGCCGCAACTGCATGTCGAGATCGATGTCGGAAACCCTGATGCCCCGTCGCGGCATGATGACGACGAGACCTTCGCGCGCGAGGCGCTGCAGCGCTTCGCGAATGGGGGTGCGGCCGATCTTCAGTCGCTGCGCCAGCGCGTGTTCGGAAAGAAGTGCGCCGGGAAGCAGTCGAAGCGTCACGATCATCTCCTCAAGTTCGCGATAGGCGCGATCGGTGAGGGGGACGTAACCCGTTTTTCGGGGTGTGGGTTGACGCTTCACAGGTGCTTTGGATTTCACATTGTCCCTCCGCGCACGCCCGATGCATGAAGTCCGGCCGTGTCGCTGGATCTGACGATAGTCGCCTTCGCGCCCGATGGTTTTGCGCTCGATCCGCGTTCTGCCGATCGCAGTAACGGGGAGCACGCAGCCCTCGGGGCTAAAGGCCGCGCCTTTGTGGATCAGATCAAGTTCGCATTCAAGCGTTCCGCAGGATGCGCGATGACACGATGCGGCGCCATGTGGCATCGCATCGCAAAGGAGCCATTGCGTATCGCAGTTGCGAAGAAGCGTGCGTCAGTCGTGGCCCTGTACCGGATGTGGCACGTAGGGCGCTTCCAGCGCGGCGATTTCCTCGTTTGTTAAATTGAGTGACAGCGCGGCGAGCGCATCCGGCAGATGGTTCGGCTTCGATGCGCCGATGATCGGCGCGGTGACGCCGGGTTTCTGCACCACCCAGGCGAGCGCCACCTGGGCCGGCGGCACGCCGCGCGCCTTGGCGATACGGAAGACTTCCTCGACCACGCGGCGGTCGGAGTCCGCCGTCTGCTGATAGAGCGTCTTGCCGAACGCATCGGTCTTCTGCCGCTCGCTGATCTCGTCCCACGGGCGGGTCAGGCGTCCGCGCGCCAGCGGGCTCCACGGCACCACGGCGATGTTCTGGTCGAGGCAGAATGGCAGCATCTCGCGCTCCTCCTCGCGGTGGAGCAGATTGAGATGGTTCTGCATGCTGGAGAATTCCGTCCAGCCATTCAGCCGCGAGGTATAGATCGCCTTGGCGAACTGCCAGGCGTACATCGACGACGCGCCGATGTAGCGAACCTTGCCGGCTTTTACGATGTCGTGCAGTGCTTCGAGCGTTTCCTCGATCGGCGTCTCATAATCCCAGCGATGGATCTGGTAGAGATCGAGATAGTCGGTGCCGAGCCGGCGCAGGCTGTTGTCGATCTCGTTGAAGATCGCCTTGCGCGACAGGCCGGCGCCGTTGGGGCCGGGCCGCATCCGCATGTAGACCTTGCTGGCGATCACGATGTCGTCACGCTTGGTGAAATCGCACAGCGCGCGGCCGATGATTTCCTCCGAGGTGCCGTCGGAATAGGCGTTGGCGGTGTCGAACACATTGATGCCGGCTTCGACGGCCTGCTTGATCAGCGGACGGCTGGCGTCTTCCGGCAGCGTCCAGGGATGGTTGCCGCGCTCCGGCACGCCGTAGGTCATGCAGCCGAGCCAGAGACGGGAAACCTTGAGGCCGGTGTTGCCGAAATTGACGTAGTCCATGACATCCTCGGATCAAAAGAGAGTAGCGCCGGATCATTGCAGCGATGTGACGCGGCCGCGTGACGACGCCGCGTTTTACACGATCTGACTGCTTTGAGCATCGCGCGGTCCGCACAGGGCTCTGCCGAAATCGAGGAGCGGAGGGACGCCCGCCGATAGGGCTTTGGTGCCCGAGTCCGCGGGCGGGACGGCAAGCAGCCTCACCGCCTGAAAAGGGCGGAGAATAATCTGCGACAAAGCTCTTTCATGGGAGGATATTTCTCCCTTTTACGTGAGTGGATTGCAACTTCCTACTTAATTTCAATGACTTATGGACCGTCGCCGCCAGCCCGATTAGATAGACGCTGTTCCCTTTCCAAAAAAGCCGCGGAAGCGGCGAAGGACTGTCCGTCATGATCGATCTTGCGGTGGTTGCCGGCTTCGCGATTGGCCTCACCTTCGGTGTCGTGGGTCTGCTCAGCGGTTTCTGTCTGATGAGCAGCCTGCGCGATTGGTGGACCGCGGATGACGGCCGCAAGCTGCGCAGCTATGCGGTGGCGCTCGGTGTCGCGATTCTGGGCGCACAGTTCGTGGCGGGCGTCGGCCTCGTCGATCTCGGCAAGTCGCTCTACCTGCAACCCTCGTTCTCTGCGCCGCTGATCTTCATCGGCGGCCTGCTGTTCGGCATCGGCATGGTGCTGTCGAACGGCTGCGCCTCGCGCGCTCTGGTACTGCTCGGTCGCGGCAATCTGCGTTCGCTGGTGGTGATCACGATTATCGGCGTCGCGGCGCAGATGACGCTGAAGGGCCTGATCGCGCCGGCGCGTCTTGCTTTCCTGAACCTGACCCAGACCACGCCGGCGGCCATTTCCGCTCCGGCGCTGCTGACCACGCTCGGCATCGACGCCACGGTGGCGCGGATCGCGGTCGCGCTGATCGCGAGCGGCGCGCTCTTCATCTTCGCGTTTTCGGATCAGAAGTTCCGCCGCGCTCGCGGCCAGATCGCCGCCGGCATCACGGTCGGCCTGCTGATCACCGCCGGCTGGCTCGCCACCGGCTGGTTCGGCGCCGACGAGTTCAATCCGATCCCGGTGACCTCGCTGACCTTCATCTCGCCGATCGCCGACTCGCTGCAATACACCATGCTCTCGACCGGCATGTCGCTGAACTTCGGCATCGCGCTGGTGGCCGGCGTCCTCACCGGCAGCCTGCTGACGGCGGCGCTGACCGGCCGCTTCCGTCTCGAAGGCTACACCTCGCCGAACCATATGGTCCGCTCGATCTCGGGCGCGGCGCTGATGGGCAGCGGCGGCGCGATGGCCTATGGCTGCTCGATCGGTCAGGGCCTGACCGGCCTGTCGACGCTGGCGCTGCCCTCGCTGATTGCCGCTGTCGGCATCGTGCTTGGCGCCGCCTTCGGCATTCGCGGCTTCGCCCGCGTGCCTGCCTTCGCGATGCGGTAAGAGATTCATTTCGTACTGTTTGCGCTCTGGCGTTCTGCATTCGCCGCGCTAGTGTCGTCCCCCGGCCGCGTCTGGCCGGAGGAGGCCTGTGTTCATGAAGCGACGCGATCTGCTGCTGTTTTTCTGCCTTGCGGCCGTGGGGCAAGCCGCTCCCGGCATGGTTCGGGCACAAACCGGACCATCCCATCGCAAGCCTGAAAGCGACAAGCCGTTCGCCGAGCATTTTCTTGCGTTGCAGCTCTCCGATTCGGATCCGAAGAAGGAGCGGCTCGTTCTCAGCGTCGCCAGCAATCTTCTGAAGTTCTACGGAACCGACAAGATCGCCATCAATGTGGTGGCGTTCGGGCCGGGCATCGATCTGTTGCGTGAGGAAAACCAGTATCGCGCCCTGGTGGACAGCCTGGTGACGCAGGGCGTGCGGTTCGACGTCTGCGGTAACACGCTCGACACCATCGAGCGCGAGACCGGCAGGCGGCCCAGGATCAATCCGCATGCCATCGAGATCGAAGCGGGCGTCGAGCGGCTGCTGACGCTGGCCGAGAGCGGATACACAATCGTTAGACCGTAGAGTCAAACCAGAGGGAGGAGACTTTAATATGCGTTTCTTGACCAGTGCCATTGCGGCAAGTGTGTTGCTTGCGACGGCCGCAGCGCCCGGATTTGCGGCAGACGGCAAGTCGCACCGGGTTGCCATTCAGGTCGACCAGAACGATCCGGCGGTGATGAATCTCGCGCTCAACAACGCGACCAACATCATCAACGAGTACAAGGCGCGCAATGAGGATGTCGAGGTCGAGGTGGTGACCTACGGACCCGGCCTTCACATGCTGCGCGCCGATACCTCGCCGGTCCGCGAGCGCATCAAGCAGATCGCCGATGCGAGCTTCCCCTCCAAGATCAAGTTCCTGGCCTGCGGCAACACCAAGGAGGGCATGGAAAAGCGCGAAGGCAAGCCCGTCAGCGTCGTGCCTGAGGCAACCATCGTTCCCTCGGGCGCCGTGCAGTTGATCGAGTTGCAGGAGAAGGGCTGGGCCTATCTGCGGCCGTGACGATTCCGCGATGGCTTCGTACCGGACGGTGCGGAGCCATCGCCCTCGATCGATGCAGAATCTGTCGATGCAAGGGCCGGACGCGGTCCACGCGCGCCCGACGACTTTCCGTCTTACTTGGAAATCCAGATCCGACTGGTCAAATGCGACCAGCCGCGCTGCATCATGTCGCGCGGCGAGCCGTCGACCAGCATGGTGATGCCGAGCCGCGCGCCGAGCACCATGCCGCCGACCGCGAACGGCCATGACAGCGCCAGCATCGATCCGGCGCTGATGCCCTGACCGATGGTGCAGCCGCCCGCGAGAATGCCGCCGACGCCCATCAACGCTCCGCCGGCAAGATGGCGGCGCATCTCGCGATCGTCGTCGAACGCTTCCCATTGCAATTCGTCGGCGTACCATGCCGCGAGGCACGAGCCGATGATGACGCCGAACACGCTGCCGACGCCGAAATCGTTGAAGCCGCCGACATTGAGCAGCCCGGCATAGAACGCCTTGCCGATGGTGGAGACGAAAGTGAGGCTTTGCGGTCGCGCCGGCGCGGAGAAGTCGTCGCCGAGCAGAGAGGTGGCAAGCCATCCGGCGATGACGGCGAATCCGAGCAGAACGCCCGCCGTGAGCAGGCGCCGCGCGCGCCACAGCCGGGTGTCGGCGAGGGCGAGCCAGCACAGACTGACGCCGGCAAGGACCGCGATCAAAGCGCGCAGATCGATGCCCGCAGCGAGCGATGACAGCGAGGCGATGTCGGCGGGCAGGTCGCCCGGCATCGGCAGCGCGAGTTTCTCCAGGAAGATGATGCGAAAGTCCGCGAAGATTCCGCGCAGCGCAGCATAGGCGCATGCGCCGAGCACCAGCACGACGATCAGGCTGCGCAGATCGCCGCCGCCGAGCCGGATCAGCGAGCCGAATCCGCAAGTGCCGACCATCGCCATGCCGACGCCGAACATCACGCCGCCGAGCATGATGGATATCAACGACAATGCGGGAGGCGCGAAGGTCGTGTCTTCAGGACGCAGGATGCCGCCGAGAACGAGTCCCTGGGTGCCGAGGATCGCGATACCGAGGGCCAGGCCGAAAATCTTCATGCGCCGGCCATCGCCGCCCATCAGCGCATCCTCGATCGCGCCGAACGTGCAAAGCCGCGCGCGGCGCACGGCAAATCCGGCAACGGCTCCGATCAACAGACCGCACAAAGCCGGCATCCACGCAGACATGTTCTGCAAGGATCAGCTCCTCCCGTTTTGGCCCCGCGCTTCGCTTCTTCAAACGGCGCAAGGTCCGCCTGCCGGAGGGCAGGCTTATTTGTTGTTCTCGCCTCGCACGGGGGCGCAGAAAATATCGTAGACCACCGAGATCATGCTTCGCACGTCGTCGTTGGCCAGACTGTAATAGATCGCCTTGCCGTCGCGGCGCGTATCGACCATGCCGTCGTAACGCAGTCGCGCCAGTTGCTGGGAGACCGCGGACTGGCGCAGCGAGAGAATGTTTTCGAGCTCGGTGACGGAGCGCTCGCGCTCCGCCAGCAGGCAAAGCAGCAGCAGTCGATTCTCGTGCGACAGCGCCTTGAGGAAATTGCTCGCCTTGCGCGCCTTGCGCATGAGCTGATCAAGCTCGGGCGAGTATTCCGCGCCATCGCGCAGTTCGTGTTCAAGATCCGAGGAGAGTATAGCGCTCATGTTCGTTATCATGAATTGGTGACGGGTCAGATTTTGCTGGAGCGTTCCAGTTTGGAACGCTGAAACTCCGGAGCGATCTTGGTGACGTAAGTGCCGAGAAGCCCCCAAAACGCGTCGTCATTGATGTAGCCGGTGATGCGGCCGACTTCGCGGCCGTTGTCGACGATCACGAAGGTCGGCGTGTAGCGAACAGGTGCGGTGAGGGCGATACCCGCCTGACTCTGTTCGCGAATATGCAGCCGGCGCAGCGGCAGCATGTGCGCTTCCGCGGTCTTCTCGTAGAGCGAGCCGACTTCCCGATCCCATCGCTGGCAATACGTGCAGCCGGCCTGTTCGAACATGATCAGTTCGGACGCGCGCGCCGGCAACGCCGCGGCGACGTTCCATGTCGCCACGACCAACGCGATTTTGATGATCGATTTTATAAACATGTGATACACATACACGAATTCGCATGTTTCTTCAAATGGAATGCCATGGTCGGATCACTTTCGTTGGCAGGCGCGCTGGGGGCGGGGCTGCTATCATTTCTTTCACCCTGTGTATTGCCGCTGGTGCCACCTTACCTCTGCTTCCTGGCCGGAATCAGCCTCGATGACCTGACCCAGACCGAGCGGCGGCTGTGGCAGCCGAACTGGCACGTGGTGGCGCTGTCCTTTGCCTTTGTCCTTGGATTCGGGACGGTTTTCGTGGGGCTGGGGGCTTCGGCCTCGCTGCTCGGCAAGGTCATTACCGCCCATTTCGAGACGCTGGGGATGATCGCGGGTGTCGTGATCATCATTCTCGGGCTGCATTTCCTCGGTGTTTTCCGGATCGGGCTGCTGTTTCGCGAGGCGCGGTTTCAGACCGCACGCAAGCCGGCCGGTTTTCTCGGCGCCTACATCGTCGGTCTTGCCTTCGCGTTCGGCTGGACCCCCTGCGTCGGTCCGGTGCTCGCCGCGATCCTGATGGTGGCGGGGGCGGATGGCTCGGCCGGAAAGGGCGCGCTGTTGCTCGGCGCCTACGCGCTCGGCATCGGCATCCCGTTCATGCTGGCTTCGCTGTTCTCCAACCAGTTCATGCGTCTGATGGGGCGGCTGCGCAGCAGGATGGAGCTGGTCGAGAAGGTGATCGGTTCGGCGCTGGTCATCACCGGCGTGCTGTTCCTGACCGGCAGCATGCAGGTGATTTCCGGCTGGCTCTTGGAAACATTCCCGGCGATCGGCACGATCGGGTAAAGTGTGGACCTTCGGTCCATGCCGGGAGGATGCTGTACGATGAGCGCGGATAGGATGACACGGCGACAGGCGCTCGCCGTGCTTGGCGGCGGTGCGCTCGCTTTGCGCGCCACGCCGTCGCTCGCCAGGGCCAGGCTCGGCGAGGACGGCCTCTATCAGATGGATTGGTATGTCGACAGCTTCCTTGAGCTGTCAGAGGACCTGGCTGCCGCAACCGCCAAGGGCAAGCGCTTCGCGGTGATGTGGGGACAGAAGGGCTGTCCGTACTGCAAGCGGATGCATGAGGTGTATCTGATCGACCCTAAGATCGAATCCTATATCCGCGACAATTTCGAGATCGTGCATCTCAATCTGTTCGGCGCGCGGGAGGTGACCGACTTCGACGGCCGCAAACGCAGCGAGAAGGCGTTTGCCGAGGCGAGCGGAATCCGCTTCACGCCCACCGTGCAGTTCTTTCCGGAGAAGACGGACGGGCTTGCCGAGCGCAGCCTGCAGTCGCGGGAAGTCGCGCGATTGCCCGGCCTGCTGGAGCCGCCGGAATTCCTCGCCATGTTCCAGTATGTGCGCGAGAAGGGATACGAGCGCGCGCCGTTCGAGGAATGGCTGAAGAAGCGGGTCTGACAAGAGAAGTTAAGACGCCGCCATTGCGAGGAGGCGAAGCCGATGCAGCAATCCGGCCCTTTCATGGGCGTACTGGATTGCTTCGCTCGCAATGACGATGAACTGAGCGCGCGTTATTTTATCGCGCTCTAGAAATCGAGCTTGTCGAGGATCGCGGCGATGCCGGCTTTCGCGCAGGCTTCGTCCTCGGCCCCGCCCGGCGCGCCGGACACGCCGATCGCGCCCAGCATCGAGCCGCCGGATTCGATCATCACCCCGCCGCCGATCATCACCACGTTCGGCAGATCGCGCAGGCCGGCCTGCGGCGAGCCCGGCTGGGTTAGAGAGGTGAGTTCGGTTGTACTGGTGCGGAAGGAGGCGGCGGTCCACGCCTTGCCGGTGGCGGTGGGGGGCGTGTGCGGACCGGCGAAGCGGTCGCGCAGCATCACCTGGGGCGTGCCGAAGCGATCGACCACCGCGACAGCGACCTGGTAGCCGCGCTTGTCGCACTCGGCGAGCGCCGCCTTGGCGGCGTCGAGCGCGAGCTCGACGTTAAGAGCCTTGTAGGTAACGAGCTTGTCCTGCGCACGAGCAGGCAAAACGGATGCGGCGAGACAGAGAGCTGAAATCGTCAGCAGATTCCGCGGTCGCATAGCTTCAATCCTCCATCGTGCGCAGGCGCAAGCCTCGTTATTTGTTGACCGGAGATTCCGGATCGAACAGCAGCGCGACCAGATCCTTGATCTGCTTCTCGCTCAGCACCTTGTTGGTGCCGAAGCGCGGCATGTTGGAGCATGCCACGAAGGCCTGGGAGTCGTAGATCTTGGCGAACGTGGCCTTGGCTTCCTCCGGATCGAATTTGCGGTCCTTGCCGTAATTCGTCAGGCTCGGTCCCAGCGTGCCGAACGACACCTCGGCCTTGTCGAGCTGGTGGCAGGCGTAGCAGTTGCCGCCGCTCACGGTGTCCGGCTTGTCGGAGAACTGGCCGCCGCGACCGTTGTCGGCGATCTTCTTGCCCGACTTCCAGTCACCGAGCAGTTGGCCGTCGGCGGGGTACACCACCTTGGTCATCTCGCGCTTGATGATGGCGTCGGCCTCCTTCGGCGGCACGTTGTTGTGATACGCGTTGCAAGTCTTCAGCGTCTCGTCGGGAACGATGCGCTGCTGCCAGTCCTCCGGCGCCTTGCCGAACGTGTCCTTGACGTAAGCGTCAACGACCGCCGGGCCGACGGGCTTCGGTGCGGCTTCGGTCTTGGCTTTCGGCGCCGCACCCGCCGCGAACGGCAGAGCGAGAGCCAGCGCGCCGGCGAGGGCGAGCGCGGAAATCCTGATCGATTGAGTCATGTCGCCCTCCCTTAGCGCTTGATCGACGGAACGTTGATCACGCCGCCTTCTGCGTTCTTGTTCAGATAGACCGTGAGCGCGGTCAGCGCCTCGGTGCCGTAGCCCGGCATCGGCCAGCGCTGCTGGCGATAACAGTCATAGAGGCGGTGCTGCATGGTGCGCAGGGCGCCCTGGGAGACACGATAGGTCGGCCACGTTCCCATGGTTTCCTGTGCCTGCTTGCCCGGCTTGGACAGGTCGGGCAGCCCCTGCAGGCGGATGCGCTTGCCTTCTTCGGCATGGCAGGTGGCGCAGGAGAAGTCGTTGACGCCGCCGCGGCGGAAGAACAGCGCTTCACCGACCGCCGCCATTTCCTTTTCCTTCGGATGGCTGAGCGAGACCTTGATCTTCATGCCATTCGACTTGTTGGCGATGTAGGCGACGAGGTCTTCCATGTCGGAAGCCTTGCCGGGACCCGAAAAGCGACGTGCGATCACGTCCTTGGTGTCGAGCCCCTGGAGCTTGTCCATGCACCAGAGCAGACGCTGCTCGAGGTCCATGACCTTGTCGGCATCCTTGAAATAACGCGGCAACTGGGCATACACGCCCTCCAGCTTGCCGGCGCCGAGACCGAGGTCGCAGCCCTCGAGTGACACATTCTTGGTGCCGCGCTTTTCTTTCCACAGGGCCTCGCCGCGATCCACGGCGAGATAGCCGGGATTGGACATCGGGTCCGAAATCATCTCGCGGTAGCGTTCGATCTCCTTTTCACTGGCGTCCTGGGAATAGGCTAAGCTGTTGGATACGCAAAGTAAGGCAACGGCGATCGCCGACCGGATTGCGGTCTGTCTCATTTTCCTCTTCCTCCGTCCGTAAGACTGTCTGTGCAGTCCTTGCGGGTTTTCCTGGATTCACTCCAGACATCTTTACATTCAAGAAAAACAATATAATGATGTGTCTCGATCATGATAGATTTCGTTGAGGATCGTCAAGCGTTACTATTAAGGGACGAGTGAAAGAAGTCCCATCGGAGGAGACAAATGGTTCTGAATCCTGTTGAAACGACTCGCCGCGAGACGCTGGCGCTGACAGCCGTAGCCGGACTTGCGGCATTTCTTGCGCCGAAGATGGCGATGGCGGACGAGCAGATGGTCGCCGCTGAACTCAAGAAGCTTTACGGCGACAAGAAGCTGGAGAGCGGCAAGATCAAGCTCGATGTGCCCGAGATCGCGGAGAACGGCCTGGTCGTTCCGGTCAACGTCGAGATCGAAAGCCCGATGACCGACGCCGATTACGTCAAAGCCGTCCACATCTTTGCCGATGGCAATCCGATGCCGGGCGTCTGCAGCTACAAGTTCACGCCGGCTTGCGGCAAGGCGTCGGCCTCGACCCGTATGCGTCTTGCGCAGACCCAGAACATCGTCTGCATCGCGGAGATGTCGAACGGCAGTCTGTATACGACGAAATCCAACGTGAAGGTGACGATCGGCGGCTGCGGCGGCTGATCGAACAATCCACACGACAACAACAATTCAGGCGAGGAAATTCAGATGGCGACCAAACCCACACCGCGCGTTCGCGTTCCCGCGCAGGCCAAGGCCGGTGAAATCATCGAGATCAAGACCCTCATTTCGCACGAAATGGAATCGGGTCAGCGCAAGGATTCGTCCGGCAAGGTCGTGCCGCGCAAGATCATCAACAAGTTCACCGCGTCCTTCGATGGCAAGCCGGTGTTCGAAGCCGACTGGCATCCGGCGATCTCCGCCAACCCGTATCAGTCGTTCTTCTACAAGGCGTCGAAGAGCGGCGAGTTCACCTTCTCCTGGAAGGATGACGACGGCTCGGAATACACGGCGACGAACAAGCTCACCGTCGCCTGAGCATTCGCCGCGCGCGACGAAGAGTCGCGTGCGGCCTCGATCCGACAGTATCTCCGAACGCTAGCCTTCCAGCCGGGAGGCGAAAGGTTGACTCATGATTTCACGGCGGGAATTTCTGCAGGCGACGGCGGCTGCGTCCGCGCTGACATTCGGCAGCGGGCTGGGATCACTCGGGCGCGTTGCGGCCCAGCAGCGCCTGACCCAGGCCGACATCCTCAAATTCGATCCGCTCGGCACGGTGACGATCCTCTATATTGCCGACACCCACGCGCAGCTTATGCCGCTGCATTTCCGTGAGCCGTCGGTCAATCTCGGCGTCGGCGACGACAAGGGTAAGCCGCCGCATCTCACGGACGAAGCGTTCCGCAAATATTTCAACGTCGCTGCCGGCTCCGCCGATGCGTTCGCGCTGACCGCCGACGACTTCGTCGCGCTGGCGAAGAACTACGGCAAGATGGGCGGCATGGACCGTGTCGCGACGCTGGTGCGCGCGGTGCGCGCCGAGCGCGGCGACGACAAGGTGCTGCTGCTCGACGGCGGCGATAGCTGGCAGGGAAGCTGGACCTCGCTGCAGACCAAGGCGCAGGACATGGTCGATGTCATGGGCGCGCTCAAGCTCGACGCGCTGGTCGGCCACTGGGAGTTCACCTACGGCGCCGATCGCGTCAAGGAGCTGGTGAAGGTCGCGCCGTTCGCGTTTCTCGCGCAGAACATCCGCGACGCCGAATGGCAGGAGCCGGTGTTCGAGGCGCGCAAGATGTTCGAGCGTGGTGGCGCCAAGGTCGCCGTGATCGGTCAGGCCCTGCCGCGCACCGCGATCGCCAACCCGCGATGGATGTTCCCGCAATGGGAGTTTGGCATCCGCGAGGAGGACATGCAGAAGCAGGTCGACGAGGCGCGCGCCGAGGGCGCCGATATCGTCGTGCTGCTGTCGCATGACGGCTTCGACGTCGACCGCAAGCTCGCCAGCCGCGTCAAGGGTATCGACGTCATTCTGACCGCGCACACCCACGATGCGATGCCGGGCCTGATCAAGGTCGGCGACACGGTGCTGGTGGCGACCGGCTCGCACGGAAAATTCCTGTCGCGCCTCGATATCGAGGTGAAGGACAAGAAGGTCACCGGCGTTCGCTACAAGCTGATGCCGGTGTTCGCCGACGCCATTAAGCCGGACCCGGAGATGGCGGCGCTGATCGAGAAGGTGAGGGCGCCGTTCGCCAAGGATCTGGCGCGCAAGATCGGCCACACCGATTCGCTGCTCTATCGTCGCGGCAACTTCAACGGCACCTTCGACGACCTGATCTGCAACGCGATGCTGGTCGAACGCGATGTCGAGATTGCGCTGTCGCCGGGCTTCCGCTGGGGCGGCACGCTGGTGCCGGGCGATGCGATCACCTGGGAAGATGTCACCAACGCGACCGCGATCACCTATCCGAACTGCTATCGCAACGAGATGACCGGCGCGCAGCTCAAGGATGTGCTGGAAGACATCGCCGACAACATCTTCCACCCCGATCCGTATTTCCAGGGCGGCGGCGACATGGTGCGCATTGGCGGCATGGGCTATTCGATCGACATCAGCAAGGCGATGGGATCGCGCATCTCCAACCTGACGCATCTGAAGTCGGGCAAGCCGATCGACGCCGCGAAGAAGTACACCGTCGCCGGCTGGGCCAGCATCAACGAGAACACGCAAGGCCCGCCGATCTGGGACGTGGTGTCCGCGCACATCGGCAAGCTGAGCGGTGGCATCAAGATCGAACCGAACACGGCCGTGAAGGTGACGGGGGCGTAAGCCCCCGCGTTTTCGCGCCGGAATTGCGAGAAACATATTCACGTATAGGGATAACTAAAAAAGGAGGAGACGGGCATGACCGAGAATATGTCTACCGATGCCCTGAGCCGCCGACGCTTTTTGCGGGCGGCAGGTTTGGCAGGTGCGGGTGCCGCGCTCGTCGCGCGGCCCGGTATTGCGGGAGAGGCGCCGAAGCCCGATCCGCTGATCACCGAAGTGCAGGACTGGCAGCGTTATCTTGGCGACGGCGTCGACAAGCATCCATACGGATCGCCATCGAAGTTCGAGAAGCACGTCGTCCGCCGCGATGTGCCGTGGCTGACCGCCGACGCGCAATCGTCCGTCAACTTCACACCGTTACATGACCTCGACGGCATCATCACGCCGTCCGGCGTGTGCTTCGAGCGCCATCATGGCGGCATCGCCGAGATCAATCCGGCCGATCATCGCCTGATGATCAATGGTCTGGTCGAGAAGCCGCTGGTGTTCACCATGGAGGACATCAAGCGGATGCCTCGCGTGAACAAGATCTACTTCCTGGAATGCGCGGCGAATTCCGGCATGGAGTGGCGCGGCGCGCAGCTCAACGGCTGCCAGTTCACCCACGGCATGATCCACAACGTGATGTACACCGGCGTGCCGCTGAAGCTGCTGTTGGAGGAGGCCGGCGTGAAACCGAACGCCAAGTGGCTGATGATGGAGGGCGGCGACGCCTCGGGCATGAACCGCTCGCTGCCGCTGTCGAAGGGGCTCGACGACGTGCTGATCGCCTTCGCCATGAACGGCGAGGCGCTGCGTCCCGAGCAGGGTTATCCGCTGCGCGCGGTGATCCCCGGCTGGGAAGGCAATCTGTGGGTCAAGTGGCTGCGCCGCATCGAAGTCGGCGACGAGCCGTGGCAGGCCCGCGAGGAGACCTCGAAATACACCGACCTGCTCGCCGACGGCCGCGCGCGCCGCTTCACCTTCATCATGGATGCGAAGTCGGTCGTCACCAATCCCTCGCCGCAGGCGCCGCTCAAGCACAAGGGCCGCAACGTGCTGACCGGCGTGGCCTGGTCGGGACGCGGCACAGTCAAGCGCGTTGACGTCTCGATGGACGGCGGACGCAACTGGCAGACCGCGCGCATCGACGGGCCGGTGCTCGACAAGTCGATGGTGCGTTTCTACGTCGATTTCGACTGGAACGGTCAGGAACTGATGATCCAGTCGCGGGCGATGGATTCCACCGGCTACGTGCAGCCGACCAAGGCAGAACTGCGCAAGGTGCGCGGCGTCAACTCGATCTATCACAACAACGGCATTCAGACCTGGCTGGTGCATTCGAACGGGGAGGCCGAAAATGTCGAAATCAGCTAAATTCGCCGGCCTTTCGCTGGTCGCGGCCGCAGCGTTGTTCGCTGCCACAGCCGCGCCGTCCGTGGCGCAGCACAAGGTCGCGGCGCACGACGCCGGCAAGTCTGCGGGCAAGTCTGCCGGCAAGCTTGGCGTTGGCCGTGTTGCGCTCCCCGAGGAGGTCGCGGCGTGGGACACCGATGTGCGTCCCGACGGCAAGGGTCTGCCGCCCGGCAAGGGCACCGCGAAGCAGGGAGACGAAATCTTCCAGGCGCAGTGCGCGTCCTGCCATGGCGAGTTCGGTCAGGGTGTCGGTCGTTGGCCGGTGCTGGCCGGCGGTCTCGGCACGCTGAAGGCCGAACGGCCGGACAAGACGGTCGGCTCGTACTGGCCGGATGTCTCGACCGTGTACGACTACATCCAGCGCGCCATGCCGTTCGGCAACGCCCGCTCGCTGTCGCATGACGAGTTGTATGCGGTGGTGGCCTACATCCTGATGATGAACGACGTCATCAAGGACGAGAACTTCGAGCTCAACGCGAAGAATCTCGCCACCATCAAGCTGCCCAACGCCGACAACTTCTTCGACGACGACCGCGAGGTGTCGGAGAAGGCGTTCTGGAAGAAGGAGCCCTGCATGAAGAACTGCAAGGCCGAGGCTCCCAAGGTGCTTGGCCGCGCGGCCAATGTCGACGTGACGCCGGACGAGAAAAGCGGTCCGAAAGTGGATTGATGATCGGATGGCTCGCGTGTAGGCAACCTGTTGTTTACGAGCATGAGCGATGAAGCGAACGGCTGCGCGAGCAGCTGCTTCGCATCCGCGAAGTCGATGCGTTCAATTGAAATCTTTCAACCGAGGTGGAAACCGATGATGATTCGTACGTTGCTGGCTGGCCTGTCCCTGATTGCGTTCACCGGCGCGGTTCATGCGCAGGATGTCGCGGCAGGTGAGAAATCGTTCAACAAATGCCGTTCCTGCCATCAGGTCGGCGAGACCGCGAAAAACAGCGTCGGTCCGGAGTTGAACGGTCTGTTCGGCCGCAAGTCCGGCGCGGTCGAGGGCTACAAATATTCCGACGCCAACAAGAATTCCGGCATCACTTGGGATGAAGCGGTGTTCGCCGAATACATCAAGGATCCGAAGGGCAAGATTCCCGGCACCAAGATGTCGTTCTCCGGCATCAAGAACGAGCAGGAGATCAAGGATCTCACCGCCTTCCTCAAGCAGTTCAAGGCTGACGGCAAGAAGGGTTAACCTCCCAGGGCGACTATCGGGCGGCCAGGGGCCGCCCGAACTTTTTCTGACCGGGCGGTTGGCGTTTCGCGGCGGACGGATGCGTCCTTGCCTGCTGGCGCTGCGTGCGCAAATTTCAAAACCGAACATCACCATCCCAGGGAGGAAGCGATGTCGAAGCTGTGGTCACGATGCCTGAAATGCCTAGCCGTGCCTTTTGCCGCATGGCTGCTGGCGAGCCCGATCGCTTCGGCTCCGGCGTTGGCGCAGGAGGGCGCCGCGCTTGCCGCGGTGCCTGCCGGCAAGGATAACGATCTGAAATTCTACGACGCCACCGGGACCATCACCAAAGGCGCGCCGGCCCTTGAGAAGATGCCGGGCGCCGATGTCATCCTGTGGGTGGCGGGCAATCAGTTCTTCGCGATGGACGATGTGATCGGTCTCTTCCAGAAGAAGAACGCCGGCAAGAGCGTCGCGTTGATCACGCTGCCGCCGGGCCTCGTGCTCAAGGCGATCGAGGCGGGCGGCTGGACCTATGGCGGCAAGGACTATCGCGGCCGTCCCGATATCTATGCCTCGGTCAATCTCGGACATCTCAAGGCGTTGAAGATGCGCGGGATGATGGACGACTACATGATCTACATGCACAACGAATTGCAGATCATGGTGGCCAAGGGCAATCCGAAGAAGATCGCGGGCATCATGGACCTCGTGCGTGCCGATGTGCGCACCTCGATGCCGAACCCGGTGAACGAGGGCATCATGCAGTTCTATGCCCGCAAGGTGCTGGAGCGTCACAACATCTGGCAGCAGATCTCCGCCGGCAAGGAATGCGTGCATTGCCAGACCACGCCGAACAACTGGTTCACCGCGGTCCATCACCGCGAGACGCCGGACCGCATCAAGGCAGGTGACTCCGATGCCGGCATCGTCTGGAAGACCGAAGGTCTCGAGGCGGTGCGCGCGGGTGCGAATATCGAGGCCGTCGCGCTGCCGGATGAGGACAGCCTGCGCAAGGACGTGTCGTACGTGATCGGCGTGTTAAAGGCCTCGCCGCACAAGCCCGCGGCGGAATCCTTCCTGGCCTATTTGCGCTCGTCCGACGGGCAGGAGGCCTATGCGCGGTTCGGCTTCGTCAAGGCGAGCGAGGACGAATTGAAGATGCGTCCGATCGACTGACCGCCGATCAAAAGCAGGTCCGCCGGCCGCCTTCCGACAGGAGCGGCCGGCGATGATGTCGGGGTAGCGCGTCCGGCCTGAGCCGGATCACGCCTTGTTCGCCGCGGCCGTCGTCGCGTGCGTGCCGGCCTTGAGCGAGACGGCCGTATTCGGCGGATAAAAAGTATTCTCCAGCGCGAGCGCCGCCTTCTTCAGCGCGGGCGCGAGTTCGATGGCGCGCGCCAGCGGCAGCCGTTCGGTCGGGCCGTGCACCGCGACCGTCGCGCAGATGTTGCCTTTCGAATCCAGCACCGGCACCGCGCTGGCGCTCATGCCGTCGATGAATTCCTCATTGTCGATGCCGATCTGGGTGCGGCGGATTTTCTCGAGCTCGATTTCCAGTTCGTCGGGCGAGGTGATGGTGCGCGGCGTGTGGCGCTCCAGCGGTCCGGCTCCGAACAGCGCCCGGCGCAGCGTGGCCGGTGCCAGCGCGAGAAACAGCTTGCCGCTCGCCGTGCAATGCAGCGGCACGTGCGATCCGGTCTTGAGGCGGTATTGCAGCGGCCAGTCCGACTCGACGCGATCGAGATAAACAAGCTGCGTGCCGTCGAGCATGGTGATGTTGCAGGTCTCGCCGACCTCGTTGACCAGCGCGGCAAGGATGGCGCGGCGCGGCGCCGATTGAAACGAGTGACGCATGGCGTCGGTGGCGAGCGCGGCAAGGCGCGGGCCGATTTCATAGCGCCGTCCGTCCGAGGTGCGCTGCGCGAAGCCGAGTTTCTCCAGTAGTGCGATGAAGCGGTGCGTGGTCGCCTTCGGCAATTGCAGCAGGGTAACGAGCTCGTTCAGCGTTGGCGGCTCGTCCGCCTTGGCGATGATTTCAAGCAGCAGCAAAGCGCGTTCAGACACTGCCGAGGTGGTTTGGACCGACATGAAGCTCCTCCGGACTTGTAGGCGACGCTCAGTTCTAAGTTGACAAATGTCATATACTGGTTCAGCCTTCAAGATAAATCATCTCATTAATTGAGACAACAATAAAATTAGGGAGGCTGGCGTGTCGGAGTTCGATTACGTTGTGGTGGGAGCCGGCTCTTCCGGCTGCGTGGTCGCCAATCGTCTGAGTGAGGATGGCCGTCACCAGGTGCTGCTGCTCGAGGCAGGCCCGCGGGACAATTACATCTGGATCCACATTCCCATCGGTTATGGGAAGACGATGTTCCACAAGTCCTACAACTGGGGCTTCTACACCGATCCCGAACCCAACATGCAAAACCGCCAGATCTACTGGCCGCGCGGTCGCGGCCTCGGCGGTTCGAGCTCGATCAACGGTCTCATCTTCATTCGCGGCCAGAGCGACGACTACGATCACTGGGCCCAGCTCGGCAATGCCGGCTGGGACTGGAAGAGCGTGCTGCCGTATTTCAAGAAGTGCGAGCACAACAGCCGCGGCGCCAGCGCCACGCATGGCGGCGACGGCCCGTTGTGGATGTCCGACATCCGCGAAAAGCACGAGCTGATGGAAGCCATCATCCGCGGTGGCGAAGAGCTCGGTGTTCCGCGCACCGGGGATTTCAACAGCGGCAATCAGGAAGGCGTCGGCTATTTTCAGCTCTTCACCCGCAACGGCTGGCGCAACTCGTCGGCCGCGGCCTATCTGAAGCCGGTACGCGATCGCGCCAACCTCAAGGTCGAGACCGACGCGCACGCCACCGGCCTCGTGTTCGAAGGCCGCAAGGTGGTCGGCGTGCGTTATCGGCAGGGCGGCGTCGAGCGCGTGGTGCGCGCCGCACGCGAGGTGATCCTGTCGGCCGGTGCACTGCAATCGCCGCAACTGCTGCAACTCTCCGGCATCGGCCCCGCCGAGACGCTGCGCCGTAACGGCATCGAGGTGGTTCACGATCTGCCCGGCGTCGGCCAGAACCTGCAGGACCATCTGCAATTCCGCCTGATGTTCAAGGTCTCCAAGCCGGTCACCACCAATGACGATCTGCGCACGCTGTTCGGTCAGGCCCGCATCGGCCTGAAATGGCTGCTCACCGGCAACGGTCCGCTCGGCATCGGCATCAACCAGGGCGGTCTGTTCACCAAGATCCTGCCCGGCTCGAAAACACCGGACATTCAATTCCATTTCGGCACGCTGTCGGCCGATCAGGCCGGCGGCAAGCCGCACGACTGGTCGGGCTGCACCTTCTCGGTCTGTCAGTTGCGGCCGGAATCGCGCGGCGTCGTCGAGATCAAGTCGGCCGATCCGATGGAGGCGCCCTCGATGCGTCCCAACTATCTCGCCGCCGAGACCGATCGTATCTGCGCGGTTGAAGCGATCAAATATGCACGCAGGCTTGCCGCGACCGATGCGCTGAAGCCCTACATCGAAAGCGAATACAAGCCCGGCGCGGCAGTGCGGTCCGATGCCGAGATTCTCAATTATGCCCGCGAGAACGGCGCGACCATCTTCCACCCCGTCGGCACCTGCAAGATGGGAACGGACGCGATGGCGGTGACGGACGCCAGCCTGCGCGTCCACGGTATCGCCAATCTGCGCGTGGTCGATTGCTCGATCATGCCGACGATCACGTCGGGCAACACCCATGCGCCGGCGGTGATGATCGCCGAAAAGGCCGCGGACATGATCCTGGCCGCGGCCAGACAGGACGCCGCTGCCGCGTAACAACAACTGCGTAAAAATAACGACCAACAAAGGGAGAGGAACAATGGCTCAACAGGATGCTTTGCTAAAACGGGTGGTATTCGCCTCGCTGATAGGAGCGACGGTCGAGTGGTACGACTTCTTTCTGTACGGCGTGGTCGCCGGCATCGTCTTCAACCAGCTTTATTTCCCGGCCGGCGATCCGGTGGTCGCCACCATGCTGGCCTATACGACCTTCGCGGTCGGCTTCGTCACCCGTCCACTCGGCGGCGTGATCTTCGGTCACTTCGGCGACCGCATCGGCCGCAAGAGCATGCTCGTTCTGACGCTGATGATCATGGGCGTCGCGACCTTCCTGATCGGACTCGTTCCGACCTACGCCCAGATCGGCATCTGGGCGCCGATCCTGCTGCTGGTGCTGCGCGTTCTGCAGGGCATCGGCCTCGGCGGCGAATGGGGCGGCGCGGTGCTGATGACCTACGAATACGCCCCGCCGGAAAAGCGCGGGCTCTATGCCAGCTTCCCGCAGATCGGCCTGTCGATCGGTCTGTGTCTGGCTTCCGGCGTGGTTGCGCTGTTGTCCTATAATCTGACCAACGAGCAGTTCCTGGCCTGGGGCTGGCGCGTCGCGTTCATCCTCAGCTTCGTGCTGGTGATGGTCGGTCTTTACATCCGCCTCAACATCATGGAGACGCCGGAATTCGCCAAGCTCAAGGAGAGCCGCGCGGAGGTGAAAATTCCGTTCGCCGCGATGATCAAGGATTATCCGAAGGAGATCGTCGCCGGCATGGGCGCTCGGTACATCGACGGCGTGTTCTTCAACATCTTCGGTGTCTACTCGATCGCCTACCTGACCCAGCAGCTCAAGATTCCGCGCACTGAAGCGCTGCTCGGCGTGTGCGCTGCTGCTCTGATCATGTGTGCGTTTATTCCGTATTTCGGCCGCGTGTCGGACCGGATCGGCCGTACCCGCACTTACGCGCTGGGATCGCTGATCACCGGCCTGTCGGCGCTGCCGGCGTTCTGGATCTGGATGCACTTCCCCGGCTCGCCGGTGATGGTGTGGGCCGCGCTGATCATTCCGTTCGGAATCCTCTACGCGTCGATCTACGGCCCTGAAGCCGCGCTGTTCTGCGACCTGTTCGGGCCGCAGGTGCGCTACACCGGCATCTCGTTCGTCTATCAGTTCTCCGGCATCTTCGCGAGCGGCCTCACGCCAATCATCGCGACCGCGCTGGTGCAGATCTACGGGCCGAACAGCGGCTGGGCGATCGCGATGTACTGCGTGTTCGCGGGCGTAGTCAGCGCGTTGTCGGCGATGTGGATCAACCGTCTGGCGCGCAAGCGCCTGGAGCGGGGCGAGACCGTCGCGGCTGCGATTACCGCGTAAAGCCCCCACCTAACTCTCCCCCCGCGAGCGGGGGAGAGAAAGGGAGTGGAAAACGGCCCGACGAAAGCCGGGCCGTTTCTTTTCAAAGCGTTTTCGAGCGAAGTGGGTACCGGTTCGCGTGAAGAAAACGCGCCCGGAAAAGACTCTGAGGATCGGTCCCGGTCAGGGCAGGCTGAGCTGCGCCAGTGCGCAGGAGGCGACGCGGGCGCGCCGCGAATCCGCGCGGCTGGTCAGGATCACCGGCACCTTCGCGCCGAGCACGACGCCGGCGCATTCGCCGCGTCCCATATAGATGAACGATTTGTAGAGCACGTTGCCGACATCGAGGTTCGGAACCATCAGGATGTCGGGATCGCCCGCGACCGGCGAGGCGATGCCCTTGGTGATCGCCGAGGCCGACGAGATCGCGTTGTCGAAGGCGAGGGGGCCGTCGACGATCGCGCCTTTGATCTGACCGCGATCGGTCATCTTCGACAGCGCGGCGGCGTCCATGCTGGAGGCGAGGTCCGGATTGATGGTCTCCACCGCCGACAGAACCGCGATCTTCGGATTGGCGAGCTTGATCGCATGGGCGAAGTCGACGGCGTTGCTGAGGATGTCCACCTTGTCCTTCAGCGTCGGCATGATGTTGACCACGGCGTCGGTCACCATCAGCGGCTTGTGATAGGCCGGCAGGTCGAACCAGAACACGTGACTCATGCGCCGGCCGGTGCGCAGGTTGGCCTCGCGCGACACCACGGCGCCGAGGAGTTCGTCGGTGTGCTGCGAGCCCTTCATCAGCGCGTGCGCTTCGCCGGCGCTGACCAGCGCCACCGCGGCGCGCGAGGACAGCACCGGATCGTCCGGCGCTTCGACGCAGCGGATGCCTTCGAGCGACATCTTCAGCGTATCGGCGCAGGCCTGGATACGATGGCGCGGTCCGACCAGGATCGGATCGATGATGCCGTCGTCGCGCGCGGCGAGGGCGGCGGCAAGAGAATCGTTGGAGCAGGGATAGGCGACCGCGACCGCAAGGCGTCCCTTGCCGCGTGCGGCGGTCTCGAGCGCGTCGAGTCGTGGGAAGGTCTGGGCTGACATCAGGTGTTTTCCGGATGGGTAAGAGTGGCGGCGAGAGACTTGGCTGCGGTTTGCAGCACCGGCAGCTTGGTCAGGATTTCGGCGTATGACATTCGCGTCACCGGCGCCTGGATGGCGAGCGCGGCGACACAAGCCCGCGAGCGGCCCTTCTGCTGGAGGATCGGCACCGCGAGACAGACCAAACCCGGCAGATATTCCTCGCGGTCGAGCGCATAGCCGTCGCGCCGCACCTCGGCGAGTTCGCGCAGCAGCACGTTGCGATCGGTCACGGTGTTGTCGGTATGTTTCTCGAACGACATCTCGTTGAGGATGAGGTCGCGCTTGGCCGGCTGCATCAGCGCGAGGAACAGCTTGCCGCTCGCCGAACAATAGGCCGGCACTTTCGAGCCCTGCTGGAAGGTGATGCGTAGCGGCCATTTGGTTTCGACGCGGTCGAGATAGACTACCTGCGTGCCGTCGAGGATGGTGAGGTTGCAGGCTTCGCCGACCTCCTGCACCACGCGGCGCAGGATGTCGTGACGCAGCGCGCCGCCCGGTTTGTTCGACAGGATCGCAAACGCAAGCTGCGAGGCGCGCGCCGCCAGTTCGTAGCGGCGGCCGTCCGGCGTTCGCTGCAACAGGCCCGCGCTTTCGAGCGCGCCGAGCCAGCGGTGCATGGTGGGTTTCGGAACGCCGATGCTGGTGGCGAGTTCGGCGAGCGTCGCCGGATGCTGCAGTCCCGCGACCGCTTCCAGCAGACCCAACGGTTTCAGGGCGCCAAAGAGTTCGTTCATGCTCCCTCTCTACACGTTTATTCCGTTAAATGAAACATAAAAACTAAAAAAATGAGATATGCGTTGCATTCGGGCAAGGGTCATGCCACTTATCGCCCTCGAAATCAATGGATCGTGGCCCTCACGCCATCGCGGGGGCACCAAGGAGGAAGGGCACCCCCATGAAAATGACGACGGAAGAAGCCTTCGTGAAGGTTCTGCAGATGCACGGCATCGAGCATGCCTTCGGCATCATCGGCTCGGCGTTCATGCCGATTTCGGATCTGTTTCCGCAGGCCGGCATCACCTTCTGGGACGTCGCCCACGAAACCAATGGCGGCCTGATCTGCGACGGCTACACCCGCGCGACCGGCAAGATGGCGATGGCGATCGCGCAGAACGGCCCCGGCATCACCGGCTTCGTCACGCCGATCAAGACCGCGTACTGGAATCACACGCCGATGCTGCTGGTCACGCCGCAGGCGGCGAACAAGACCATCGGGCAGGGCGGCTTCCAGGAAGTCGAGCAGATGGCGATGTTCCGCGACATGGTCTGCTATCAGGAAGAAGTGCGCGATCCCTCGCGCGTCGCCGAGACGCTGAACCGCGTCATCATGAAGGCGAAGCGTTTGTCGGCGCCGGCGCAGCTCAACATTCCGCGCGACTTCTGGACCCAGGTGATCGACATCGAGCTTCCGGCGATCGTCGATTTCGAGCGTCCCGCGGGCGGCGACATCGCGGTGGCGGAAGCGGCGAAGCTTCTGTCGGAAGCGAAATTCCCGGTCATCCTCTCCGGCGCGGGCGTCGTCATCGGCGGCGCGATTCCGGAATGCGCGGCGCTCGCCGAGCGTCTCGACGCGCCGGTGTGCAACAACTACCAGCACAACGACTCCTTCCCCGGCAGCCATCGTCTCGCGGTCGGCCCGCTCGGCTATAACGGCTCGAAGGCGGCGATGGAGCTGGTCGCCAAGGCCGACGTCGTGCTCGCGCTCGGCACCCGCCTCAATCCGTTCTCGACGCTGCCGGGCTATGGTATCGACTACTGGCCCAAGCAGGCCAAGATCATCCAGGTCGATATCAATGCGGACCGCATCGGCCTCACCAAGCCGGTCGCCGTCGGCATCTGCGGCGATGCCAAGCAGGTGGCGAAGAACATTCTCGCGCAGCTGATGCCGACCGCCGGCGATGCGGGCCGCGAGGAGCGCAAGGCGCTGATCCACCAGACCAAGTCGAAGTGGCTGCAGACGCTGTCCAGCATGGATCACGAGGACGACGATGTCGGCACGTCCTGGAACAAGGATGCGCGCAGCCGCGACAAGGATCTGATGTCGCCGCGTCAGGCCTGGCGCGCCATTCAGGCCGGCTTGCCGCGCGATGCCATCATTTCCAGCGACATCGGCAACAACTGCGCCATCGGCAACGCCTATCCGACGTTCGACGAGGGCCGGAAGTATCTCGCGCCGGGTCTGTTCGGCCCCTGCGGCTACGGCTTCCCGGCGATCATCGGCGCCAAGATCGGCAACCCCGACACGCCCTGCGTCGGCTTCGCCGGTGACGGCGCGTTCGGCATCTCCATGAACGAGATGAGCTCGATCGGCCGCGAGGAGTGGCCCGGCATCACCATGGTGATATTCCGCAACTACCAGTGGGGCGCGGAAAAGCGCAACACCACGCTGTGGTACGACAACAATTTCGTCGGCACCGAACTCGACCGCAACCTGTCCTACGCCAAGCTGGCGCAGGCCTGCGGCCTCAAGGGCGTCGTGGTGAAGACGCAGGAAGAACTGACCAACGCTCTGCGTCAGTCCTGCGAGGATCAGAAGAAGCGCATCACCACTTTCATCGAGGTGCTGCTCAATCAGGAGCTGGGCGAGCCGTTCCGCCGCGACGCCATGAAGAAGCCCGTGCGCGTCGCCGGCATTAAGCGCGAGGACATGCGCCCGCAGAAGTCTGCGTAACCCGGAGCGATTGGTCTGCCGCCAATCGCGTTCCCTTGAGCGGCTGCCTTCACCGGCAGCCGCTTTTTTTTATGGATCATTTGTCCGCGAGAGCGGGCGAGGGGCCGCGCGCCGGTTTGTCGCCGAGCTGCGCGGCGATGTATTGCGCGAGTTGTTCGGCGGCGTCGGAAACGCCCTCGTGCTTGCGGTGCATGACAAGCTCGATCGGCGGCAGCTTCGGCAGCCCGTCGCTTTCGTCGAGGCAGCGCACGCCCGGCGTCACCGCGCAGCGCGGAAACACCGAGACCGCGAGCCCCGCGAGCACGGCGGCCTGCAGTCCGGCGATGCTGTCGCACACCGAGCGCACCGACCATTGCAGGCCGGCCGCGCCCAGCGCCTCCAGCGCGTGATGGCGATAGACGCTGCCCTGCGGCAGCACCGCCAGCGGCAGCGGTTTGCGCCGCTCCGGCTCGCTGCCCGCGCCCGCGACCCAGACCAGCGGTTCGAGGCGGACCAGTTCGCCGCGCCGGAATTCCGGCTGGTTGGTCATCAGCGCGATATCGATCTCGCCGCGCTCCAGCGCCGCATGCAGATGAATGCTGCGCGTGCAGCGAAGCTGGATCTCCACATTGGGATGGGAGCGCGAGAAACTGCCGAGCACATCGGGCAGGATGTAGGAGGCGTAGAGGTCGGGCGTGCCCAGCGTCACGTGGCCCGCGATATCCGGCGCGGCGAAGCGTTCGCGCGCTTCGTCGTTGAGCCGCAGCATGGCGCGGGCGAATTCGAGCAGCACCTCGCCGTCGCGGGTGAGGGACAAGTGGCGGCGGTTGCTGTCGAACAGCGTGTGGCCGACGATTTCCTCGAGCCGCTTCATCTGATGCGTGACCGCGGGCTGGGTGCGGCCGACCCGTTTTCCGGCCGATGTCAGGCCGCCGGTGTCGACGATGGCGACGAACGTTCGCAGCAGCGCGATGTCGAGGTCGTGGCTCAATGATAAATCCCGCGAATGATGACGATGCACATTATCAATTTCGTTGTGGGAAGGGCAGCCTATAGCATGCCGAAAAACAAGATCCTGCCAGACCTCGAAAAACCGGACAAAGAGCCGGTGGCTGGCAGAAAAATCAAATCGGGATGAAACGATCGGGAGGGTTTATGACGGTCATGCGGAACCAGGCGAGCCGGCTCGTCCTGTTGATCATCTGTCTTATGTATCTCATCTTCTACGTCGATCGGGTGAACATCTCGACGGCCGCGCCGATCATGCAGAAGGACCTCGGGCTGACCGCGACCCAGCTCGGCATCGCGTTTTCCGCCTTCGCCTATCCTTACGCCTTCTTCCAGATTGCGGGCGGCTGGCTCGGCGACCGGCTCGGGCCGCGCACCACGCTGGCGCTGTGTGCGGTGCTGGTCGGCATCTCCACCATCTGGACCGGCATGGTCGGCGGCCTCGCGGCGCTGTTCATGTCGCGCCTCGTCCTCGGCATCGGCGAGGGTCCGGCCTTTCCGACCGCGACGCGCGCGCTGTCGAACTGGATGCGGCCCGACCAGCGCGCCTTTGCGCAGGGCATCACCCACGCCTTCTCGCGGTTCGGCAATGCCGCGACGCCGCCTCTGATCGCGGCCATCGTGGTCGCGTTCTCCTGGCGCGATTCCTTCTATTTTCTCGGTGTCGTCAGCATTTTGTGGGCCGTGGTGTGGTTCGTCCATTTCCGCAACGATCCGCGCGAGCATTCGGCGATCACCCCGGCGGAGCTCGACGGCCTGCCGCCGGCCACGGTGGTCGCCACCCGCAAATCGGTGCCGTGGAGTCCGCTGCTCAAGCGCATCCTGCCGGTGACGTTGACCGATTTCTGCTATGGCTGGATTCTGTGGCTGTATCTCAACTGGCTGCCGTCCTTCTTCCTTCATGAGTACAACATGAACATCAAGAAGTCGGCGCTGTTTGCCGCAGGCGTGTTCTTCGCCGGTGTGGTCGGCGACACCGTCGGCGGCCTGCTCAGCGATCGCATCCTGAAAAAGACCGGCGATGTCGGCAAGGCCCGGGTCAGCGTCATCGTCCTTGGCTTCCTCGGCTCGTTCTGCTTCATGTTGCCGATCGTGTTCGTTCATGATCTGACCATCGTATCGGCCTGCCTCAGCGCCGCGTTCTTCTTCGCCGAACTGATCGTGGCGCCGATCTGGGCGATCCCGATGGACATCGCGCCGGAATATTCCGGCAGTGCCAGCGGGTTCATGAATTTCGGGTTCGGCATGGCAGGCATCATCTCGCCGGTCGTGTTCGGCTATGCGATCGACCTGACCGGGCGGTGGGACGTGCCGTTTATCGGCTCGCTTGCCTTCCTGCTGATCGGTGCGATGCTGGCGCTGACATGCAAGCCGGGCAAGCGGTTCGTCGATCGACGCCAGAGCGGCGCGGTGCCGAACGCGACGCCGGCCTGAACGAATAACGCTCCGCATCGCGCCGGAAATCCGGTTCGATGCGGACATCACTTGAGGAATGGAGCGAGCTATGAGTGCTGTTGTGGAAATGAAAAGCGCGGCTTCGGACGCGCAGGTGATCGCCGCCGATCTGATGCGCAGTGCCCGCGCGGCGCAGGAGGTGTTCGCCGAGGCCGATCAGGCCCGCGTCGACGAGGCGGTGCGCGCGATCGCCTGGTCGCTCTACAAACCCGAGCACGCCAAAAAGCTCGCCGAACTCGCGGTGCAGGACACCGGCCTCGGCAACGTCCCCGACAAGATCATCAAGAAGCAGCGCAAGACCTTCGGCGCGCTGCGCGACCTGCTGCGCGTCAAGTCGGTCGGCGAGATCGAGCGCGACGACAAGAAGGGCATCGTCAAGTTCGCCAAACCGATGGGCGTCATCGGCGCGATCACGCCCTCGACCAATCCGGGCGCGACCCCGGTCAACAAGGCGCTGCTCGCGCTCAAGGGCCGCAACGCCATCATCGTCGCGCCGTCGCCGCTCGGCTACCGCACCACCGAGCTGGTGGTGAACTTCATGCGCGACGCGCTGACCCAGATCGGCCTGCCGGCGGACCTCGTGCAGATTCTGCCCTCGCCGGTCACCAAGGAAAGCACGCAGGCGTTGATGGAGGCGGTGGACCTCGTCGTCGTCACCGGCTCGCAGGACAACGTGCGTCGCGCCTATCGTAGCGGCACTCCGGCGATCGGCGTCGGCGCCGGCAACGTTCCGGTGATCATCGACGAGACCGCCGATCTCGATGCCGCCGCGGAAAAAATTCGCGACTCCAAGATTTTCGACAACGCCACCTCGTGCTCGTCGGAGAACGCCGTGGTGATCGTCGATGCGGTCTATGACCAGGCCATCGAGGCCCTGAAGCGGGCCGGCGGCTATCTCGCCAATGCCGAGCAGAAGGCGAAGATCCAGAGTGAATTGTGGAAGAACGGCAAGCTCAACCGTCATCTGATCGCACGCGACATGGACGTGCTGGTGAACGGCTTCGAACTGCCGGCCGAGGTGGCGTCCTCGAAGTTCATCATGGCCGAGGAGACCGGGATCGGCCGCGAGTATCCGCTGTCGGGCGAGAAACTCGCGCTGGTGTTGACGGTCTATCGCGCCTCCGACTTCCAGGCCGCCAAGCAGACCATTCGCAAGATTCTGGACTTCCAGGGCCGCGGTCACTCGATGGGCCTGCATACCACCAACATGGCGCGGGCCCGCGAGCTTGCGGAAGAACTTCCGGTGGTGCGCGTGCTGGTGAACTTCGCCCACACCTTCGGCAATGGCGGCGGCTTCAACAGCGGCCTCGAATTCACCCTGACCATGGGCTGCGGCTCCTGGCAGAAGAACAGCATCTCGGAGAACCTGAACTACAAGCACTTCCTCAACATCACCCATCTTGTCGTGCCGATCCCGGAGGACAAGCCGTCGGAGGAAGAGCTGTTCGGGCCGCACTGGAAGAAATACGGGCAATAGGACGAACGACATGAATCTCGAGGAATACGCAGCCAAGCAGCATGTGCTGGCGCCGGCCGGCGTTCCGATTCCGAAAGGAATGGTCTGCAGCACGCCGGAACAGGCTTATCAGGCGGTTGCCGGCATCGGCCCTTCGGTGGTGAAGGCGCAGGTGCCGACCGGCAAGCGCGGCAAGTCCGGCGGCATCAAGATGGCCGACACGCCGGATGAGGGCGCCGACGCCGCGCGCGGCATTATCGGCATGTCGATCGCGGGCAACCGCGTCGAGCGGGTGCTGATCGAGCAGCGTTGCCCGATCGAGCGCGAGCTCTATGCGGCGGTGCTGGTCGACGTGGTCAGCCGCGCACCTCTGGTGCTGTTCTCCACCGAGGGCGGCATGGACATTGAGGAGGTCGCCGAGCGCACGCCCGACGCGATCCGCCGTCATATCGTCGATGTCAGCAAGGGCTTCGCCAAGGCCGATGCCACCGCGCTGCTCAAAGGGCTGGATCTCGGCTCCTCGAGCGATGCCGTCGCCGACGTGCTGGTCAAGCTCTACGAGGTGTTCCGGTCGAGGGATGCCGAATTGGTCGAGATCAATCCGCTGGCGCTGCTCAAGGGCGGCGATGTGGTGGCGCTCGACTGCAAGTTCTCGCTCGACGACGCGTCCGCCATGCGTCAGCCGGATCTGGCCAAGGTGGCCTCGCCGCCGAAGCTGACGGCGCTGGAGGAACGCGCCGCGGTGCATGGCCTCAAGTTCATCCAGCTTGACGGCAATGTCGGTCTGCTCGCCAACGGCGCGGGCCTGACCATGACCACGATGGACGTGATCGATCATTTCGGCGGCCGTCCGGCCAACTTCCTCGAGATCGGCGGCGAGGCCTACACCAAGGCCGAAGTCGCGCTCGATATCGTGCTGTCCAATCCCGGCGTAAAAAGCCTGGTCGTCAATTTCTGCGGCGCGTTCGCGCGCACCGACGTGATGGCGGACGGCGTGGTCAAGGCGTGGGAGACGCTGAAGCCGAAGGTGCCGGTGTTCTTCTCGATCCACGGCACCGGCGAGGACGAAGCCGTCAAGCTGGTGCGCGAGCGGCTTGGCATTGAACCCTATGATCTCATGGAAGACGCCGTGAAGGCGGCTGTCGAGGCGGCACAATGATCTATCGACGTGGTCAAAAAGTCCTGGTTCAGGGCATCACCGGCAAGCAGGGCACCTTCTGGACCGAGAAGATGATGGAGATGGGCACCGATGTGGTGGCCGGCGTCAATCCTAAGCGCGCCGGCGAAACCACGCTCGGCGTGCCGATTTTCGCATCGGCGGTCGAGGCGGCGAAGCACACGCATTGCGACGTGTCGGTCATCTTCATTCCGCCGAGCATGGCCAAGGATGCGATGATCGACGCGATCGATGCCGGTGTCGGCACCATCGTGGCGCTGACCGAGCACATCCCAGGCCATGACGTGCTGGAGATTTTCGCCCGGCAGAAGAATTCGGGCAGCCGCATCGTCGGGCCGAACACGGCGGGTATCGTCACCCCCGGCGAAGGCTTCGTCGGCATCATGCCGGGCCACAACCCGAACATCTTCCAGCCCGGCAGTGTCGGCGTGATCTCGCGCTCGGGCAGCCTCGGAACATTGATGTGCCTCAATCTGACCCGCGCCGGGCTCGGCCAGTCGGCCTTCATCGGCATCGGCGGCGATCCGATCATCGGCACCACCACGCGCGATGCGCTGGAGGCGCTCGATCGCGACGAGCGCACCACGCGCATCGTGCTGGTCGGCGAGATCGGCGGCGCGATGGAAGAAGATGCGGCGGAATATGCCCGCGGCATGAAGAAGCCGATCGTCTCCTTCATCGCCGGCCGTTCCTCGCCGCCGGACAAGAAGATGGGCCATGCCGGCGCCATCGTCACCGGTGGTCGTGGCGGCTATGCGACAAAACGCGCGGCGCTCGAAAAAGCCGGCGTGCGCGTCGCCGATACCCCGGCGCAGGTCGCCGAATATCTCGCGGATGCGGCCGTGCCGGCTTGATCCGGACTCTCAAATCGGCATCGGGCGCATGTTGCCGGCCCGATGCCGATCCGTGATTTCTCTTTATTCTCTGTAAGTAAGCGTTTTCGAACGACTTGCTGGTTGCGGCGCGCGTTTGTCGGCGCGCGCTTTCGCATTGCCGCATTTTAGTGAGCCGTTCGCATCCGCGTGCGTCCTGCGGCGAGCCCTGCGCTGCGCGCCTCAGCGGTACGATGTTAACTTAAGCTTTCCCAATTCGTGTCTAGCATTGCACGGCGGCTGGTTGACCGCGCTGTATTCATTGGAAAATGAGGCTGGTCCTCATCTTCAAACCCAAGCCCTCCTCGCGAACATCGCGCTGACTTGTTGAAGGGACTGACATGCTCCGTTGGATCAAGAAAGAGAAGACGCCTGGCTGGATCAAGAAGATGAAAGTTCCCGGCTGGATGAAGAGGCTGAACATCTTCTTCTGGGTGAAGCATGTCGGCGTCTCCTGGAAGGTGCAGATCGGTCCTGCGTTCCTGATCGCTTCTCTGGTCGGTCTTGGCATGTATTCGCTGAACACGCTGCAGACCAATCAGATGGCCGCCGACGATCTGATGTCGGGCGCCGTGCGTCAGGCGGAGCTTCTCAACGATCTCACCACCATGACCTGGGCGGCGCATGCCAACCTGTATCGTCTGGTCGGCACCGCCGCGAGCGACAAGGATGCGAAGAAGGTGCAGGGCTACGCGCTGGATTCCACAGCGTCGCTCGGCCGTGTCGCCGATGCAGTGATGGCGCTGGAAACGGTGCCCGCGTCGCGCTCGGCGGTGAAAAGCGAGGATATGACGAAGCTGAAGGAGGCTGTTGCGAGCTACATCGCGAAGGCCAAGGATGCCGTCAGCAAAACCAGCGAGGCCGGCACAGATCCTGAGCTTCTCAAGGGCGTCGAGAGCCAGTTCTCGGCCGTGTCGCGTCTTGCCGAAGACCTGATGTCGACCAGCAGCACGCAGAAGAGCATGGAGATCGGCAATTCCCAGCTTCGGCTCGAGGAACAGCAGGAGACCCTGAAGGCGGTGCTCGCCGTGGTGGCGGTGATCGGCTTCCTGTTCTCGTTCGGCATCGGCCGCAGCATTGCGAGTCCGGTGGTGGCGATGACCCGTGCCATGCGCAAACTTGCCGCCGGCGATCTGTCGGTGCAGTTGCCGGGCCTTGAGCGTCGCGACGAAGTCGGCCAGATGGCCCGCGCGGTGGAGGAATTCAAGGTGCAGGCGACGGCCAAGGCCGAGCAGGAGGCCGCCGAGCGCGAGGTCAAGAACCGCGAGCTCGCCGCCAGCCGCAAGGCCGAACTGTATGACCTGGCCGAGCGTTTCGAGAGCGCCGTCGGCAGCATCATCGAAAACGTCAGCTCGGCGTCGAGCGATCTGGAGAATTCGGCGGTCGTGCTGACCGAGAGCAGCGCGGCGACCCAGGAATTGAGCGCTGTGGTGGCGAGCGCGTCGGAAGAGACCTCGAACAACGTGCAGTCGGTGGCATCCGCCACCGAGGAAATGGCGGCGTCGGTCAGCGAAATCGGCCGTCAGGTTCACGATTCCAACCGCATCGCGTCCGAAGCGGTGACGCAGGCCGAACAGACCGACGCGCGTATGGTTGCGTTGTCGGAGGCGGCGAGCCGGATCGGCGATGTCACCATGCTGATCACCACCATCGCGGGGCAGACCAACCTGCTTGCGCTCAACGCCACCATCGAGGCGGCGCGCGCGGGGGAGGCCGGCCGCGGCTTCGCCATCGTAGCGCAGGAGGTCAAGGCGCTGGCGGCGCAGACCACCAAGGCGACGCACGAGATCAGCACCCAGATCGCGTCGATGCAGGAAGCGACTCAGGAATCGGTCGTGGCGATCAAGGAGATCAGCGGCACCATCACCCGCGTCTCGGAGATCGCATCGATCATCGCCGCCTCCGTCGAGCAGCAGGGCGCGGCGACCCAGGAGATTTCCAGCAACGTGCAGCAGGCGGCGGTCGGCACCAGCCGCGTCGCCACCTCGATCGCCGATGTGCATCGCAGCGCGGGCGACACCGGGTCGGCGTCCTCGCAGGTGCTGTCGGCGGCGCAGATGCTCTCGAACGAGAACAAGCGCCTCAAGAGCGAGGTGGAGAAGTTCCTGGAGACGGTGCGGGCGGCTTAAACAGAACGTGTCATTGCCGGGCTTGACCCGGCAATCTATCAACTTGAAAAGATGGATGCGCGGATCAAGTCCGCGCATGACGGACTGCGGAAATCGCTACGCCAACGCGCACGAGCGCGCGGATATGTTTGGTCAAATCCGTCATGCCCGGCCTTGTGCCGGGCATCCACGTCTTGAAACACCGCCAGTTCAAAAACGTGGATGGCCGGGACAAGCCCGGCCATGACGATAGTTCTCCTCCGGTCGTCCCGGCGCAAGCCGGGACCCGTATTCCCTGCCGCTACTTTTGAAATGACAAGTTCGGCGTCTCTATCGAAAGGCCGGTGGTGAAGGATCCCAGTCGGAGCCCGTTATCGGACGGCGCTTGGCGCCGATCCGTTGGCCGGGATGACCAATCGGCGAGCCCTATCCCAGCGCGTCGGCGGCATCCCTGATCGCGCCGTAAATCTCGTCGAGATCGTTTGTGCTCACGCAATAAGGCGGCATCACATAGATGGTGTTGCCGAGCGGGCGGATCAGCAGGTCGCGCGCGCCGAAGAAAGCCAGCAGGCCCGGTCCGACATCGGCGAGATAACCCGCATCCTTCACTTTGAGATCCAGCGCTGTGATGGTGCCCGCGCGCCGCACGTTCTCGAACCGGGCATCGTCGCGGAACGCTGCGATGGCCTGTTCCTGCATGTCCACCACATGCTCCAGTTGCCGGTGCGTGGTGTCCTTCTCCCACAGTCGCAGATTGGCGGCCGCTGCGGCGCAGGCCACCGGATTGGCGGTGTAGGAGCTGGAATGAAAGAAGGTCTTGGTGCGGTCGGTCGAATAATGCGCATCGAAGATCGGCACGGTGCACAGCGTCACCGCGAGCGGCAGCGCGCCGCCGGTGAGGCCCTTCGAATAGCAGGCGATGTCCGGCGCGATGCCGGCCTGCGCGCAGGCGAACAGCGTTCCAGTGCGACCCCAGCCGGTCATCACCTCGTCGGCGATGAACAGCACGCCGTGGGTGGAACAGATGCGCCGCATCTCGGCCAGCACGGACGCGGGATACATCAGCATGCCGCCGGCGCCGAGCACCAGGGGTTCGACGATGAACGCTGCGGGTTGTTCGCGCTTGCAGATTGCCTCCAGCGCGTCGAGCGTGTCCTGTTCGCGGCCGGGCGCGGGGAAGGGCACGCGGCTGACGTCGAACAGCAAGGGTTCGTAGGCGGCGTTGAACACGCCGCGCGCGCCGACCGACATCGTGCCCACGGTGTCGCCGTGATAGGAGTGCTCCATCACCACGATGCGGCTGCGCGGCGCGCCGATGTTGCGCCAGTAGCCGAGCGCCATTTTCAGCGCGACCTCGACGCTGGTGGAACCGCTGTCGGAGAAGAACACGTGCTTGAGGTTGTCGGGCGCGAGCCGGAGCAGCCCGGTGGCGACTTCCTCGGCGGGCGGATGGGTCTGGCCGGCGAAGATGATCTGCGTGAGCTCGCCGGCCTGCTGCTGGATCGCGTGTACGATCTCCGGATGGCAGTGGCCGTGCGTCACCACCCACCATGACGAGATGGCGTCGATGATGCGGCGTCCGTCCGCGGTGTAGAGATAGGCGCCGCGCCCGCGCACGATCCATCGCATCTCGTCATGCAGCGCGTGCTGCGTGAACGGGTGCCAGATCGGAGAGGTCGAGCGTCGGGTCATGTCGTAAAATCGTCCGCGTTGAAGGCGTCGCGGAACGCGGCGCGCAGCGTCTCGCGCGTCAGCGGCGCGAGCCATGGCAGCGTGCCGAGCCGGCGCACCGCGCCGATCTCGCAGATGATGTTTTCGCTCTCGGCATTGGGCTCGCCGATGAAGGCGATGCCGAGCAAGGGAATGCCGCGCGCCTTCAGCGCCGCGATCGAGAGCAGCGAGTGGTTGATGGTGCCGAGCGCGGTACGAGCGCACAGCACCACCGGGATCTGCCAGCGCTTGAACACGTCTATATAGAGTGTGTGACGATCGAGCGGCACCATCAGGCCGCCCGCGCCTTCGATCAGCAGCGGCCGGGCGGTGTCCGGTGGCGTCAGTGCGTCGACATCGATCATGACGCCGTCAAGCCGGGCGGCGAGGTGAGGTGAGGCAGGGGTGACGAGGCGATAGCGCTCGGGCAGGATGCGCTCGCCGGAAAGCCCACCGAGCCGCGCCACGGTCTGTGTGTCGGTCTCGTCTTCCAGCCCGGCCTGTACCGGCTTCCAGTAATCCGCGCCGAGAAAATCGGCGAGGCCGGCGGCAAACACCGTCTTGCCGATATTGGTGTCGGTTCCTGTGACGACGATGCGCGGGATCATGCGTCGAGCCTCGCGGCTTCCTCGGCCAGCGCGTCGAGCATCGCCCGCACCTGGCTCTCGTCGACGTTCAGCGTCAGCGAAATGCGCAGCCGCGCGGTACCGGCCGGCACGGTCGGCGGGCGAATGCCGCGAATGTCGAAGCCGCGCTTCTGCAAGGCGGCGGCGAGCGTCATCGTGCGTGCGTTGTTGCCGACGATATAGGGCAGGATCTGCGAGCCTGACGAGCGCCAGCTGTTGCGCGCGCCGATCTCGCGGTTGGTGAAGGCGATCAGGGCTTGCAGGCGTTGCTGCCGCTCCGGTTCTTCTTGCAGGATGCGCAAGGCCTCGCGCACCGCCGCCGCCATCAGCGGCGAGGGGGCGGTGGCGAAGATGAAAGGCCGGCAGCGGTTGATGATGAAGTCGCGCAGCACTTTGGTGCATGTCACCAGCGCGCCGACCGCGCCGAGCGCTTTACCGCAGGTGTGCACCACGACGATATTGTCGGCGTGTCCGTAAGCGGCGGTGAGGCCGCGGCCGCTTTCGCCATAGACGCCGGTGGCGTGCGCTTCGTCGACCACGACAAACGCATCGTGCCGTTCGGCGATGGCGAGAAGATCGGCGAGCGGTGCGAAGTCGCCGTCCATGCTGTAGATGCTTTCGACCACCAGCCAGGGCCGGCCCTTGCCGCCGGACGCGCGCCACTGCCGGATCGTGTCCTCGAAGGCGGCGGCATCGTTATGCGTCACCTCGCACGTCTCTGCGCGGCTCGCATTGGCGCCCTCGCGAATGCTGGCATGGACGAGATCGTCGAGCACGATCAGGTCGCCGCGCTGCGGCAGCGCGGTCAGCACCGCGAAATTGGCGATGTAGCCGCTGGAGAAGAACAGCGCCGCTTCCGCCCCGAAAAAGCGCGCGGCCTCGGCCTCGAGTTGTTCGTGTTCCTCGCAATTGCCGCGCAGCAGTCGCGAGCCGCCGGCCCCGATCGGCGTGCCGGCCTCGATCGCGGCGATCACCGCCTGCTTCATGCGCGGCGCGTTCGCCAGCGCCAGATAGTCGTTGGAGGCGAAATCGATGCCGTCGCGGGCGGCGAGGCTGCGCAACCGGTCGTCGCGCTCCAGCGCCCGCAGCGCGGACAGATAGCGTTCGCTCATGTTTCGTTCTGAAACGGACATCCTGCGATCCGGTGAGAGCCCGGTTGCCGGGCAACGGATTTGTGGGCTGATTACGATGTCGCCGCAAGCTGCGCAATGCGCCCTTGGCCAGTCAATCCGGCATGGGAGCCAACCGAAATTCCGGAGGTGGAAATCATATTGGGATTGAAAGGCATCCGGGCTTTTTTAGAAGGATTATGATTTGCCGGGCAGCGCCTTTCTTCCATCCTGAAAGCATGGTACCCGCTGATCTGACGGAACGCCTGATTTCGATCTTTGGTATCGCTTTCTGCGATGGTCGAATGGCTGGGGTTATGGCAACCCGCGCGGTCAGACGCCGTACTCTCGAACTCGATCCGCGATTGGGCCGAAGCATGAAAACATTCCGTGTTCTGATGACGTGGCTGGTGTGTGTGGTGATCGGAGCTTCCGGCTCGCCGCTTCTGGCGCAACAGGTTTCGCAGCCCCAGCCTGTCCAGTCCCAGAGTGCGCCCGCAATCGCGCCGGCTCCGGCTGCAACCACTGCCGCGCCGGCGGCTCCCGCCTCACAGGAGGCGACGATCATTTCCACCGATGGCAAGATGTCCAAGGGGCCTGTAACGGTCACCGGGCACGATCTGTCGCCGTGGTCGATGTTCCTGTCGGCCGACATCGTGGTGAAGGCGGTGATGGTCGGTCTTGCCTTCGCCTCGTTGATCACGTGGACGGTGTTCTTCGGCAAGATGCGCGAGCTTGCCGTCGCCCAGCGCCGGTTGCGGAAGGCGCTGGCGGCGATTCACGAGTCGCGTTCGCTCGCAGAGGCGCGCGTCGCGCTCGGCGCGCAGAAGAATATCCTGACCGCGTTTCTTGGCGCGGCGATGCACGAGCTGCGACTGTCGAGCGGCATCAACACCGATTCCGGCATCAAGGAGCGCGCGGCGTCGAGCTTTGCCGAGATTTCGCGCGCCGAGGCGCGCCGCATGCGGCTCGGTATGGGCCTGCTCGCCACCATCGGCGCGACCGCGCCGTTCGTCGGCCTGTTCGGCACCGTGTGGGGCATCATGAACAGCTTCATCGGGATTTCCAAATCGCAGACCACCAATCTCGCCGTGGTCGCGCCCGGCATCGCCGAGGCGCTGCTCGCCACCGCGCTCGGCCTCGTCGCGGCGATTCCCGCCGTCATCATCTACAACCACTTCTCGCGCGTGACGAAGAAGTACCTCGAGATGGTCGGCCAGGCCTCCGGCGCGAGCGCGCGGCTGCTCTCGCGCGACCTTGATCGTAGCCATCTCGATCACAGCCATGGCGGCGCCGTCTCGCACGCGGCGGAATAACGGAGCCGGCGATGGGCGTCACCTTCAACGATGTGGATGACGGCGACGATTTCGGCGAGACGCACGAAATCAACGTGACTCCGTTCATCGACGTCATTCTGGTTCTGCTGATCATCTTCATGGTGGCGGCGCCGCTGTCCACGGTCGATCTGCCGATCGACCTGCCGACATCGACCGCGACGCCGCAGAAGAAGCCGGACAAGCCGACCTATGTCACCATCAAGCCTGACCTCGCGGTCGCGGTGGGCGAGACTTTCGTCAAGCGCGTCGATCTGGTGCGCACGCTCGACGCCAGCGGCGAGGGCAACAAGGATCGCCGCATTTTCCTGCGCGCCGACCGCACCGTGCCTTATGGCGAGATGATGGAGGTGCTCGAACTGCTGCGTCTCGGCGGTTACCTGAAGGTGGCGCTGGTCGCGCTCGAAGGCGTGCCCGAGGGAGCGCAGCAGGCAGGTTCGCCTGCGCCGGCGGCCCCGGCCGCGAGGCCCTGAACCGGCGGTGGCGATCATGATCGGCGATCTCTTCAGGAATCCCGCCAAGCGCCTCTGGGTCTATGCGGCTCTGGCCGCGCTGCTGATGCATGTCGGCGGGGTGGCCTTCGCCATCACCACGCTGCAGGGCGACGATCCGGACGACGAACTCGGCGCGGCCGGCATGGTGATCGGACTTGAACTCGCATCGCCCCGCGCCGAGCCGACTGATCTGCCGCCGGGTCCCGATGCCGACGCCTCGGCTGCTTCTCCCTCGATCGTCGAGCAGAAGGCCGAACTGAAGCCGACCGACCTGCCGCAGGACAAGCCGGTCGAGAGCGAGGATCCGGACCGCGTGGTCTCGCCCGACAAGGCGAAGGACCCGTCCGAGGACGATCCCAACGTTGCCGCCAAGCAGGCGACGCCGTCCACGGAATCGGTCGCCTCCGAGGCGACCGCGATGCCAAGCGTCGAGAATACCCCGCCGTCCGATCGTTCGGTGACGTTCGCGCAGGGCACCGGCGCGAGCAAGCAGCGCGTCCGCACCACCTGGCAGAAGGAATTGATGGCGCATCTCGACAAGCACAAGCGCTATCCCGCCGACCGCGGCCAGTTGAACGCGCAGATCATGGTCAATTTCGTACTCGACCGCACCGGCCATATCCTGTCGGCGACCGTGGTGAAAGGTTCCGGCGATGCGGCCTTCGACGAGGCGGCGCTGGCGATGCTGCGGCGGTCCGATCCGGTGCCCCAGCCGCCGCCGCTGGTCGCCGACGAAGGCCTCAGCTTCACGCTGCCGGTGGTGTTCCGGGCCAAGGGCCACGGATAGGGCGGTCTCTCCGTTTCACGGGGCTAACACTCTCCGGTCGTCCCGGCGCAGGCCGGGACCCGTATCCCCTGTCGATACTTTTAAATGATGGTCTGGCGTCCCTATCGAGAGGCTGGTGGTGATGGGTTCGGCCTGCGCCGGGACGACGCAATTGGATAAACCCCGCCGTGGCGAAAGTTCCGATTTTGCTGCTTATGTGTAAGTGAGACCTTCACGCCTGCGCGCGGACGGCATGCGTGCGCGTGCGCTGCGTTCTCTTGGTCGTCTTCGCTTTCGCCGCGCGTCGCTTGGCGACGGCGACAGGCCGCTTGCCGCGGCGCTTGGCAGCTTGAGCGGTTTTCGCGCTGGCGCTTTTGTGTAGCGCGTCGCGCAGGTCGAGCGGCACGCCGTGCTTCTTCAGCAAATCCGCGAAAGCTTCGTCGGCAAGCTCCTGCAACGTCGCCATCCGGTCGCGCTCCAGTTGCCGCAGGCCCTGCCAGGTCTCCTCGTCGAACGCGATCAGCTTACGCATCGGCCTTCGATTTCTTTTTGGTCCGCTTCGCAGGCGGCCGGACGGGAGCCGTTTTCGGCGTCTCGTCCGCCTTCAATTCCTTGACGTCGGCGTCATCGTGCGGGCGCAGCGGGGGCGCGACCGACGGCCGCCAGTTGCGATGTTCGAGCTCGTGCCGGTCGATGCCCATCAACTTGCCTTGCGCTGCCGCGCCTTGGAGTGGGTTGCTTTCTTGGTGGCGCGCTGCGGCGCGCGGGCCGGGCGGCGCGCGGTTTTCGTCTCGCCCTTGAGACTCTCGCGCAGCGCATCCATCAGGTTGATGACGTTGCCCTGCTTGCGCGGCGCGGGCGCCTTGATTGTCTCGCCGTTGCGCTTGCGATTGATGAGGTCGGTCAGCGCCGCCTCGTAATGATCCTCGAAATGCTTCGGATCGAAATCGGTGGTCTTGGTCTCGACGATGTGCTTGGCGAGATCGAGCATCTCCTTGGTGACTTTGACATCCTTGATGTCGTCGAAATAGGCGCTCTCCTCCCGCACCTCGTAGGGATAGCGCAGCAGCGTGCCGACGATGCCTTTGTCCAGCGGCTCCAGCGCGATGATGTGCTCGCGATTGGTCAGCACGATGCGGCCGAGCGCGACCATGTCCATGGTACGGATGGTCTCGCGGATCACCGCATAGGCGTCGTGGCCGACCTTGCCGTCGGGCACGATATAATAAGGGCGGATCAGGAAGCGGTTGTCGATCTCGTCGCGCGGCACGAACTCGTCGATGTCGACGGTGTGAGTGGACTCGAGTGCGATGTTGTCGAGCTCGTCCTTGCTGACTTCGATGTAGGTGTCGGTGTCGACCTTGTAGCCCTTGACGATATCCTCGGGCTCGACCTCTTCGCCGGTCTCGGCATCGACCTTGCTGTATTTGATACGGTGGCCGGTGTTCTTGTTGATCTGGTTGAAGCTGATCTTCTCGGTCTCGGAGGTCGCCGGATAGAGGGCGATCGGACAGGTGACCAGCGACAGACGCAGAAATCCCTTCCAGTTCGCTCGCGGCGCCACGGCTTTTACTCCACGCTACAGATCACGCGACTCAATCGATGCCGGCTGGAATCGTTCCCACGGGCGTTTGACGAGCCGTGACAACCTCTTGGCGGCCGTTTGACGTTCCCTGAGCGAGTCTTTGACGAGCTCGCGATATCTTCTGGCGATGTTGTGGCGGTTTCAGGATACCTGAAATGGGACTGCAAAACCGAACATGAACAAAACCGCGAAAAATTTACGAAAAATAAGCCAAACAGATTGGAAAACATCCGTGTTTTCAGTGTGTTAATCCCGATTTGCTTCCCTGCTGAGTGTGGACTTTCGGTTACAGCATTTTGCTTCGCAATATGATCAAACACCGCCATCGACTTGGTTCTGAACTAACTGACCTTCTGGAGTAATCATGAAAAAGCTTCTTCTCGTCGCCGCTCTCGCAGCTCTGAGCTCGACCTCGGTGCTCGCTGCCGACCTCGGCGCCCGCACCTACACCAAGGCTCCGGCCTACGTCGCCGCTCCGATCTACAACTGGACCGGTTTCTACGTTGGTGCGCACATCGGCGGCGCCTTCAACGGCAGCGACAGCTTCAACACCAGCAACCTGGCCGTGGTCGGCGCGCAGAAGGACGGCTCGTTCCTCGGCGGCGGTCAGATCGGTGCCGACTACCAGTTCTCGCCGAACTGGCTGATCGGTATCGAAGGCCAGATCAGCGGCCTGTCGGACAACAGCCGTACCTTCACCCACGTCCCGACCGGCAGCACCCTGCGCGACCGCAGCGACTGGCTGGCTTCGGTCACCGGCCGCCTCGGCTACACCTGGGGTCCGGGCCTGATCTACGTGAAGGGCGGCGTCGCGTTCCGTGACGACAACGGCCTGCGCGGCAACGGCGCTTTCCTGCCGGGCGTGACCGATCGTAACGACACCGGCTACACCGTCGGCGGCGGCCTCGAGTACATGTTCGCTCCGGCCTGGTCGGCGAAGCTCGAGTACCAGTACTACAACTTCGGCACCACCACCGCTCTGACCCCGGTTGCGGCGCTGAGCTACAAGGACGACATGCACTCGGTGAAGGCTGGTATCAACTACCACTTCAACTGGGGTGGCCCGGTTGTTGCCAAGTACTAAGCTCTATTGATCCTCTGGATCGCGAAAAGGCCGGCGCAAGCCGGCCTTTTTGTTTGTTCCGCGGCTGGATGGAGACCAACTTACCGTCATTACGAGGAGCGCAAGCGACGAAGCAATCCAGCTTCTTGTTGCGGCTTCTGGATTGCTTCGCTCCGCTCGCAATGACGATGGAACCATGCCTTGGCCGTGCGCCGCCTTGCAGCGATGGGGAAGGGATCAGTTGCCGTCCAGCGCGGCGATCCGCTCAGCCTCGACAAGGTCGTCGGCGGTATTGGCGTTGAAGAACGGATCGTAGGGTTCGCTCGGCCAGTTCGCGGTGGCTGCGTCATGGCCGGCGATCCATCGGCCGACGCCGCGCGCCTCGCCGCTGGCGAGGCCCTCGCGCAATTCCTCGCGCAGCGTCACGCTCCACAGCGCCACCACATGGTGCGATTGCCCGCCGGACGCGGCGACCGCGATCGGCGCTCCGCTCTCCAATTGCGCCGCGTGCAGCCGCGGCACCAGATCGCGTGGCAGGAACGGGCAGTCCGCCGCCGCGCTCAGGAGCCATTTCGCCTTCGGCCGATGCGCCGCCGCCCAGTCGAGCCCGGCGAGCACACCGGCGAGCGGTCCGGGAAATCCCTCGATGGTGTCGGCCGCCACCGGCAGGCCGAATGCGGCAAAACGCGCCGGATCGCCATTGGCGTTGAGCACGAGGCCGTCGCATTGCGGGCCCAGCCGCGCGATCACCCGCGCCAGAATGGTCTGGCCGCCGATCTGCCGCATCGGCTTGTCGCCGCCGCCCATGCGGCGCGCGAGTCCGCCCGCGAGCAGGACGCCAGGTATGGCGGGGATTTCATCTTTCAAAATGGCCGCCTTTGCGCTTGTCTGGTCTTCCTGCATAAAAGCAAGGCGGGCGCCTTGTCCATGGTATGGCGGCGTCCGGCCGCCGGCCGCGACGGGTTCGCCATTGCGCGGCCGGATTCTCCCGCGTGGCGGGAGGCGAGGATCAATGTAGCCATTTTGGTTCGATGTCATACACGTCGCGGTCCGCCGCCGAAACCAATCGGCGGACGCGCGTGTTGTGGAGCGGAAAATGAAACTGATCGGTCTGGCGGGATGGAGCGGGGCGGGCAAGACCACGCTGCTGTCGCGCCTTGTACCCCTGCTGATCGCCGAAGGCCTGCGGGTCTCGGTGATCAAGCACGCCCATCACAATTTCGATGTCGATGTGCCGGGCAAGGATTCCTGGGTTCACCGCAAGGCCGGCGCGACCGAGGTGCTGGTCACGTCGAGCAATCGCTGGGCGCTGATGCATGAATTGCGCGGCGACCGCGAGCCGACGCTGCGCGACCTCGTGCCGAAAATGTCGCCGGTCGATCTCGTCATTGTCGAGGGTTTCAAGCGCGACAGTCACCGCAAGATCGAGGTGCACCGCGTCGCCAACGCCAAGCCGCTGCTCTATCCGGAGGATTCGCAGATCGTCGGCATCGCCACCGATGCGGCGATCGAGACGCATCTGCCGCTGGTGCATCTCGACGACATGCCGGCGATTGCCGCGCTGGTGAAGGCGTCGGCGGTCGACGTCGCCGATCTGTCGGCGCCCCACATGGCGGGTGTCTGATCGCAATGGCGCAGCTCACCGATGACTGTTTTGCATTCGGCGGACCGATGATGTCGGTCGATGAGGCGGTGGCGATGATCGCCGCGCGCATAGCGCCGGTGGCGGACACGCAGATCTTGCCGCTCGCCGAGGCCGATGGCCGCGTGCTGGCAGAACCGCTGATCGCGCGCGCGCCGCTGCCGCGCTTCGCCAATTCGGCGGTCGATGGTTATGCGGTGCGCAGCGCCGATCTGCCCTCCGCCGCAGAGGAGACGTTTCCCGTGATCGATCGCGTGGCCGCGGGCGCGAGCGCCGAGGCGCCGCTCGCGCAGCGCGCGGTGGTGCGGATCTTCACCGGCGCGCCGATGCCGCAGGGCGCCGACACCGTGTTCATGCAGGAAGACGTGCGTGTGCTGCCGGACGGACAGGTGGTGCTGCCGCCGGGCCTGAAGGCCGGGGCCAATGTCCGCCTGCCGGGCGAGGATATCGCGGTGGGCGCGGCGGCGCTGCCGCCGGGCCGCCGGTTGCGGCCGCAGGATATCGCATTGGCCGCTGCGCTGGGCGCCACCGAACTGAAAGTGCGGCGGCGGCCGCGCGTGGCGGTGTTCTCCACCGGCGATGAGCTCGCATTGCCCGGCACCGTGCCCGATGCGGCGCAACTGTTCGATTCCAACCGCGTCATGCTGCTGGCGATGCTCAAACGCCTCGGCTGCGAGGTCAGCGATCTCGGCATCCTGCGCGACGAACCCGCCTCGCTCGCCCCGGCGCTGCGTGCGGCCGCGCGCGGTCATGACCTCGTGCTGACCTCCGGCGGGGTGTCGACCGGCGAGGAGGATCACGTCAAGGCGGTGGTGGGGGGCATCGGCTCGCTGGTGCTGTGGCGCATGGCGATCAAGCCGGGCCGGCCGGTGGCGATGGGCGTGATCGAAGGCGCGCCGTTTATCGGGCTGCCGGGCAATCCGGCGGCGAGCTTCGTCACCTTCGTTTATGTGGTGCGTCCCGCCATTCTGGCGTTGTCCGGCGCGGCGCAGGAGACGCCGATGCCGATGATGGTGCGCGCCACATTCAGTTATGCCAAGAAGACCGGCCGCCGCGAATATGTCCGCGCCAACGTCGCGCGCGGTGCGGATGGTGTGTTCGAGGCGATGAAATTTCCGCGCGAAGGGGCGGGGCTGTTGTCGTCGCTGGCGGAGACCGCGGGGATGATCGAACTGCCTGAGCAGGTCACCAGCGTGACGCCGGGAGAGATGGTCGCGTTCTTTCCGTATACCGGTCTGCTGGCATGAGCCGCGATTTGCCGCCTATGACCGTGCTGGATCTTGCCGGACTGAAATGTCCGCTGCCTGCCTTGAAGACCCGCAAGGTGCTTGCCGCGCTGCCTGCCGGCGCCCGGCTCGAGGTGCGCTGCACCGATCCGATGTCGGTGATCGACATTCCGCATCTGGTCCGCGAGACCGGCGATGCCGTGGAAGTGAAGCAGGAGGGCGAGGTTATTGTCTTCCTGATCGAGAAGGCGGCGCAACGCTGCGGCTGATCGTAGCACGCCGCACCAAGCGCGCGCGGCACTGGCTTTGCCGTCGCGGCCCGAATGTTGCGTTAGGTCGATCTGGAACAGCGTGGAACCGGAACGGCCCCGCGTCGTTATCTCCCTGTGCCTGATAAATCCCCACATTTGCAGCGGAGTGTTTCGATGGATGACGTCATTGATCGCGTGATGAGCACGTTTGCCATGATGCGGAACGTTGACGGAGCGAGCCTGGAAGAGTCGCGCATCAAGCTGCGCAGCTATATCGACACGCTGACATCCGCCGGCCAGAACGATTCGCAGCGCCTTGCTGTCTACGGGCTGGCTTATCTGCGCGAACTGCATGACGGCACCCAGGGCTCCAGTGGCTGCTGAGGCCTTAACGACCCTGCCAAAATCGCCGGCACCGGCCTTTAACGGCTCTTGACCGCGTTCGAGCGGAGTGGGACACGGCATCAACCCGCCATAATTGGGTGGTTCCACGATCCGCGTCGGAGCAGGGAGCGCCATTTTGGAACGTCGGACGGCCGTGGTCGTGCTGGTGCTCGCGCTTGTCGGCGCGGGCGCGGTGACGACTGTGCTCATGTTCGATGATACCCTCAAAAGCGGCTGGGCCGAATTGTGGGCGCAGGGCGCGCCGGCGGCGGACGATCAGCCTCTGGACGCGGAAGCGCCGCCCTTGCTGGCCAATGCCGACGCCAAGGGCGACCGGCTCGCCGCGCCGCCGCCGAAAATCGACGAACCCGTCAGCCTCGCGTTCGCGACCGCGCAGCAGACCCTGCTGACGCCGCCGATGGAGCGCTGGATCGGCAAGCCGCCGCCATCGAAGCCGACCACCGTGCTGCTCGACGACAAGCAGATCGCCAGCATCAAGCAGCGTCTGCGCCTCTCGGCGGCGCAGGAAAAATACTGGCCGCCGGTGGAGCGCGCGCTGAAGGATCTCGTGCTGATGCTGCATGAGCAGCGCCGCCGGCCCGTCGAGACGCTCGATCCGGAAAACGAAACCGTGAAGCGGCTGCTCGCCGCCGCGGGTCCGTTCCTCAAGCAGTTGCGGCCCGATCAGAAGAACGAAATCCAGTCACTGGCGCGCATGGCGGGACTGGCCGGTGCGATCGCGGCGGTGAATTGAAATCCGGCACCGGGGCCGATGCTCTCGCGCAACGCCCGCCGAAAATTCTTTGTCTCGATGATGTGGATCACAGGCGTGCAACGCACGCCTGTGATTTGTTGTGTCGATCAGGGTCTCGCGGACCGTTATCCCCTCGCAGGAGACTTGGCCGGCGCTCCCATCTGACGGAGAACCAGGTAGATCACGATCGCGCAGAAGAACGAGACGAAGTAGCTGGTGTCCGCTCCGCCCAGGCTCTTTGCGATTGCGCTGGTATAGATGTCGTTCGCCATGAACGGGATGGAGATGACGATCGCGCCGATAAAGGCTGCCATTCCCTTCCAGAGCACGCCGGCGTAGGGGCCGTTCCTGTCGTAGAACAGTTCGGGCGCCTCGTTCGGATCACGCCAGAAATAGTCGATGAAGATGACGGCAAGATACGGCGCCACGTAGTACGAGATCATATTGAGGAAGAGGCCGAAATTGTTCATGAACTCGGCGCCGCCCATGAAAACCGCGCCGAATGTGCCGACGACTCCCGTGAGGATGACGGTCCAGCGGCGCTTGATCGGGAAATCCCAGGTCAGGCTCGCCATCGCGCAGCTGTAGAGATTGATCGCGTTGTGGGTGATCGACGTGATGATCAGGCTGAGCAGGACAATCCACAGCAGGAGCGACGGCAGAACCTGCTGCAGTCCCTGAAGGGCGTTGCCGTTGCCGATCGAGGTGAGCAATGCGCCCAGACCCATCATCCAGATCGATCCCACGAACAGGCCGGAGAACGCATACCCAAACACCTGGGACAGCGAGGTGTCTTCGGCGAGATAGCGCGAATAGTCCGAAGCGCACAGGCCCCAGCCGGCCGAGAACGCAAAGATCAGCGAGAAGAACGAAAGCCAAGCGTACCAGAAGTCGTTTCCGCTGAGCGAGCTCACGGCGGCGGGTCCGGCGTCGTGATAGAGCGCGAACCCGGTCGCGAGAATCAGCAGGACAAGCCCGGCATTCGTCACCCAGCGTCCGGTGAGATGCAGAAGGTTGTAGCCATACACGGCCAGCAGAATGCTGGTCAGGCCGACCACGATCACGAGCGGCATGTAGGGCAGGCCGGTCATGCTGGCGATCGGCTCGGCGCCGACGACGGTGCCGACCGAGAAATAACCGATAAACAGAATCGTCGCGAGAATCGCCGGCAGGAAGTTGCCGAGATAACCGAACGAGGATCGGCCGATCACGAGCTGCGGCATTCCCCGCTTCGGTCCCATCGTTGCGCAGATGGCGGTTGCGATTCCGCCCAGAATGTTGGCCGCAATGATCGCGGTGATGCTTCCGGCAAGTCCCAGACCTTTCGGAATGGCGGCACCGCCCAGCATGATCGGCGCCAGATAAAGCACGGGCGAGCATCTGATCGTGAACTGGTTGGTCGGATGTCCGTGGCGATGATTGGGCTGGACGTAACTAATTCCGCCGGTTTCGATCGATAGCGCGCTCTCATCCTCGCGAGCATTGCTCATTGATATTCCCTCCTTGGCGAAGATCTCTGTGTCTCGATGGAAGAGTCTCTTGCCGGTCTTGCTCGCTGCGGAGCCGATCGGCCGTTTGCTCTCTTGTTGAAGTCTTTGACGTCTTCGCACGTCACAGGCTTGCCTTGAGGATGTCATCCGTTCTATAAATAAGTCAATACATACTTACTTAGGTAAATAACTATCTACTTAATTAAGTATCGTGATGCGCGGCGCCGTCCTTGGGCGATTCGCGGCGCGCAGGCTTTTCTCCCGGGCGAAAGCGGGGGAGAAGGGTGGCAGGGCTGGATGTTTGGATGCGATCGGTGCCGCGTTCGCAGGCGTCGGCGCGCGTGCGATCGTCCGGCAGTGACTAAGGCTTGAAGAAGGAGTTTTCTCTATGCTCGATATGCTCGACCCAATCGAGAAGCGTCTGAATGAAGCAGGGCTCGCTCTGCCGGAGCCGTGGACGCCGAGAGGAAACTTCGTGCCGTTGAAGATGGCCGGAAATCTGGTTTTTATGTCAGGGCAGATTTGTGAGTGGAACGGCGAAGTCGTGTGTCGCGGGCCGGTGGGGCAAGGGTGCACGCTTGATGAAGCACGGCTTGCCGCGCAGACCTGTACGCTCAATCTTCTTTATCACTTGAAGAATGTATGTGAGGGGAAGCTGAGCCGGGTTTCCTCGATCATCCGCGTCGGCGGGTTCGTCAATTGCCTGGACGACTTCAAGGATTCGCCGGCCGTTATCAACGGCGCTTCGGATCTGCTTTTTATGCTCTTTGGCGAGGCCGGCCGTCACGCGCGCACCGCGGTCGGCGTGCGGGGCCTTCCCGGCGGCGCCGCCGTCGAAGTGGACATGATCGCCGCGGTCGACTGACAAGAAATGCTCGGGCTGCCTGACAATGACTCACAACGGCTTCATTGATTGCAACCGCTGGGCTCCCATGTCCGGCAAGCCTTCTGGCAAGCCGATGTGGGCCGGAGCCGCTGGTTGGCGGGCAGGCGGGTTTTCAGTCCTTGGAAATGAACGCGCGCAGCACCCGGCGGGCAAAGCGGTGATGGCTGCGTTGCCAGTTCTCGCTGAAAATATCCTTCTGGAAAATGAGCGAGAGCGTATGACCGTTCGACCGGTGGAAATAGGACATGCCGGCCATGAGAACATAGAGATGCAGCGGATCGATTCCGCTGCAGACCGTGCCGTCGGCCTGACCTCGCCGCAGCAGGCGGGCCAGTTGAGCGATCACCGGGGAGGAAACGATCGGCGCGGCGGCCGACGATTTCAGAAACTGCCCCTGCATCAGGTTCTCGCCAGACAGAAGCTTGATCAGCTCCGGATGGGAGCCCATGTGGTGATACACGAAGTCGAACATCCGCATGATGCCGTCGATGGCGGGAAGCTCGTCCGTGTTGACCCGCAGTTCTTCCTGACGGAGGTCGCTCAGCACCCGTTCGAGCACCGCGACATACAGGCCGTCTTTGTCCCCAAAATAATGATAGAGCATCCGCGTGTTGACGCCGGCCTGCGTTGCAATGGCCTCGATCCGTGCTCCCGCGTAGGTTTTTTCGGAGAATTGCTGCAAAGCCGCATCGAGAATGCGCTGACGGGTTTCGGCCGCGTTGCGCGTCGCTTTCGGCTTGCTCTGCTCGGCCTTGCTCATTGCGTATCGCTTTCCGGAACTATCGGCGCCTTTGGCGTCAGAAAGATCGGCGGGTGATGTGGCAGGTTGTTTCAACTTGAACCGTCGTGCAGGGCCAAACCGGGAGGGTATCCGGATGCTACCGGATGGAGTTGTAGCAGAGATACCCCGACTCTTCCTACTAAGCATCTATAAAGATTGGCAATCCGCCTTTCGATGCGGCTTTTTTACAGATTTTTGCGCGGCATCTCTCAAGCGGTAATCCGAGCTTCAAAATCCGCGCTCCGGGCTCAGCCCTTCGCCACACCCGCCAGCGACAGCACGGTATGCAGCAGCACATTGGCGCCGGCGGTGCAGTCGCTCTGCGTCGCGTCTTCCGCCTCGTTGTGGCTGATGCCGTCCTTGCACGGCACGAAGATCATGGTGGTCGGAATGACGTCGCTCAGATTGCACGCGTCGTGGGTCGCACCGGAGATCATGCGGCGGCTCGGATAGCCGAGCGCGTTGCTGGCTGTCTCCACGGCATCGACCAGCTTCGGATCGAAGCGCGGCGGCTCCTTGCGGAAGATCCGGTCGAGATCGATCGTCACCTTGCGCCGCTTTGAAATCTCCGCGATGGCCTCACGCAGTTCGGCGTCGAGCGCATCGAGCGTCGCGGCGGAGGCGCTGCGGAATTCCATCGTGAAGGTGAGGTCGCCGGGAATGACGTTGCGCGAGGGATTGGCGATCACGTTCTCGCCCACGGTGCCGACCGCGTTGGGGCTATGGGCGAGGGCGAGCCGCTCCACCGCGAGCACGACCTCCGACAGCGCGACCAGCGCATCGCGCCGCAGCGGCATCGGCGTGGTGCCGGCATGGCCCGCCATGCCGGTGATCGCGCCATCATACCACATGATGCCCTGACCGGCCTCGACCACGCCGATGGTCTTGTGTTCGGCCTCCAGGATCGGTCCCTGTTCGATGTGCAGTTCGACGAAGGCGGAAAACCGGCGCTGGCCGACCGGCTCCTCGCCGTTGTAACCGATGGTCTGCAGCGCCTCGGCGACGCTGACGCCATTGGCGTCGCGCCGCGCCAGAATGTTGTCGGCGGTGTATTCGCCGACATAGGCCGCAGAAGCCATGGTAGCCGGCGCGAAGCGCGAGCCTTCCTCGTTGGTCCAGTTGATGACGCACAGCGGCGCGTCGGTCTCGATGCCGGAATCGTTCAGCGTGCGCACTACTTCGAGCGCGGCGAGGGTGCCGAGCACGCCGTCATATTTGCCGCCGGTCGGCTGGGTGTCGAGATGCGAGCCGAGCGCGACCGGCTGCCTGCTCATGTCGCGGCCGGGCCGGATCGCGAACATGGTGCCGAGCGCATCGACATGCACGGAGCAGCCCGCGGCTTCGCAGGCAACGCGAAACCAGTCGCGCACCTCTTTGTCCTCGGGGCCGAGGGTGAGGCGGCGTACCCCGCCTTTCGGCGTCGCGCCGAATTTCGCGGTCTCGTGGATGTCGCGCCACAGCCGCGCGGAGTCGATTTGCAGGTTGGTCTTGTTCTCGGCCATGATCTATCGATAGCGGAAAGAGAGCGGCGTTACCAACCCCGCGCGGTGGCCCACACCGCCTCGACCTCGCCGCCTCGGACCGCCACCAGCCAGTCGTGCAGGTTGACGGTCGGGTCGCAATGGCCGGGGATGAGGCGGATGCGGTCGCCGAGCTTCACTTTGGCGTCTGCCGTCAACGAAAGCTGGCCGTGCTCGTCGGTCGCCTTGATGTAGGTGACGCCGTCCGCGCCGGAGACCACCGGTAGGCCGCTTTCCAGACTCATGGCTTTCAGCCCGGCGTCGCACACCGCGCGATCGGGCGCGGCGGCGCTGATCACGCTGGCCAGCACGAACAGCGCATTGGCGAACGGTGTTGCGGTCTCGTTGCGTCCGTAGTCGGCGTCCATGAAGGCGTAGGAGCCGCATTGCAGTTCGGTGTAGATGCCGCTGGCAAGCTCGTTCTCGTAAGTTCCGGTGCCCGCGCCGGCGATGGTCTCGCAGGGCAGGCCGGCGTCGCGCAGCAGGGCCGCGGTGTCGCGCGCCAGATTGGCGGCATGCTCGATCGCGGCGGCGCGCTCGGCCGGCTTGCGCAGATGCTGCGCCGCGCCGTGATAGGCCTGCAATCCGGAAAAGCGCAGGCCGGGCCTGGCGGCGATGGCGCGCGCCAGCGTCACCGCGTCCTCGCCCGGCGCGACGCCGCAGCGGCCCATGCCGACATCGATCTCGATCAGGATATCGAGCGTGACGCCTTGCGCCTGCGCGGCCGCCGCCAGCACATCGACCTGCGCCGGATGATCGACGCAGACGGCGATTTTGGCACGGCGCACCAGCGCGGCGAGGCGATCGGCCTTGGCGCGGCTGGCGATCTCGTTCGACACCAGCACGCCGGGAATGCCGCCATCGACCATCGCCTCCGCCTCGGCGACGTTCTGGCAGCACATCCGCGAGGCGCCGGCCGCCATCTGCAATTTGGCGATCTCGACGCATTTATGCGCCTTGGCATGCGGGGTGAGGGTGACGCCGTTCGGATTGCCGGCGACGCGGCGCGCCAGCATCGCGATGTTGGTCTCCAGCGCGGCAAGATCGACGATCAGCGCGGGGGTTTCGATTTCGCTGACGGACATGCCGGGTTCGGCGGGACGGCGCATGGTCATGATGTTTCCTGCAATTCGGGGAAGTGAAATTGAAGCGTCATTGCGAGCGAAGCGAAGCAGTCCAGACAGGAGACGGTGAGAGGGAAAAACTGGATTGCTTTGTCGCTAACGCTTCTTGCAATGACGCCAAAGTCGCATAAACCTCATTTCATCATGCGCTATTTTCCGGTGAACACCGGTTTGCGCTTCTCCATAAAGGCTTTGCGGCCTTCCTCATAGTCCTTGCTGGTGAAGCAGGCCGCTGCTCTTTCGTCGCAGGCGGCGAGGTCGCGCGCGCTCTCGTCCTTGAGCAGTTCGCCGACGATGAACTTGATGGAATCGACGGTCAGCGGCGCGTTGCCGGAAATCGTCGCGGCATAGTCGCGCACGTAAGCTTCCAGCTGATCCGCCGGCACCACGCGGTTGGCGAAACCCATCGTGCGCGCTTCCTCGGCGTCGAACAGCCGCGCGGTGTAGAAGATCTCCTTGGTGAAGGAGGGGCCGACGATGTCCATCAGCCGCTTCACGCCGGGATGGCCGTAGCCGACGCTGAGCTTCGCCGCCGGCACCGCGAAGCGGGATTCCGGCGTGCAGATGCGGATGTCGCAGCAGCTTGCCAGGCCCATGCCGCCGCCGACGCAATAGCCGCGGATCATCGCAATGGTCGGCTTCGGGCAATCATAGACCGCGGCATAGCCGGCCTCGACCGCCGCGTTGTAGCGCTCGGTGCCGTCCTTGGAGGCGCGCTCCTCGGCGAATTTCGAGATGTCGGCGCCGGAGACGAACGCCTTCTCGCCGGCGCCGGAAATCACCACCACGCGGATCGCGGGGTTGTCGCCGAACTCCTTCATGATCCGCGCGCAGGCCTGCCACATCTCCAGCGACACCGCGTTGTGCCGCTCCGGATTGTTGAAGATCATGTGTCCGACAGCGCCCTCGGTGCGGGCGATCATCTTGTCCGTCTGTGTCATCGCGGTTCTGCCTTTACGAATTCAGACGATTTTGGAGGTCTTGAGGGTCGCGATCTCGGTCTCGGTGAAGCCGAACTCGCGCAGCAATTCGTCGGTGTGCTCGCCGACGTCCGGTGGCGGCGCGACGAAACTCGACGGCGTACGCGACAGCGAGAACGGCTGCTTGACGAGGCGCACCTTGCGCTCGCCGGTGTTCGGCACGGTCTGCACCAGATCGAGATGTTTCACTTGCGGATCGTCGAACATCTGGTCGATGGAATAGATCGGTCCGCACGGCACGCCGGCCTTGTTGAGGGCTTCCACCCAGTCGGCGGTGGAGCGGGTGCGGGTGACGGTCTCGATCTCGGCGTTGAGCGCGTCGCGGTTGACCGAGCGCACCTTGGGCGACAGATACTCCGACTTCTCCAGCAAATCGCTGCGGCCGAGCGCATGGGCGAGACGCTCCCAGATCACCTGTCCGGTGGCGGCGATGTTGATGTAACCATCGGACGTCCTGAACACGCCGGTCGGGATCATGGTCGGATGATTGTTGCCGGCCTGTTTCGGCACGTCGCCCTGCATCAGCCAGCGCGCGCCCTGAAAATCCAGCATGAAGATCTGAGCCTGCAACAGCGAGGTCTGCACCCATTGGCCTTCGCCGGAAGCGTCGCGCTCCAAAAGGGCGGTGAGAATGCCCATGGCGCAGAACAGTCCGGCGGTGAGATCGGCGATCGGAATGCCGACACGCATCGGCCCTTCGCCCGGCGCGCCGGTGATCGACATCAGTCCGCCCATGCCCTGCGCGATCTGGTCGAAGCCGGGCCGCTTGGCATAGGGACCGTCCTGACCGAAGCCGGAAATGCTGGCGTAGACGAGACGCGGGTTGATCTTGCGCAGCGTCTCATAGTCGATGCCGAGGCGGGTCTTCACGTCGGGGCGGAAATTCTCCACCACCACGTCGGCCTTCTCGACCATGCGATAGAACGCCTGCCGGCCGGCCTCGTCCTTCATGTTGAGCGTGATCGCGCGCTTGTTGCGATGCAGGTTCTGAAAATCCGGGCCGTGGCGCGCGCCGCCGAGTTGTTCGTCGTCGGGCAGGTCGGTCGGCGCTTCGATCTTCACCACATTGGCGCCCCAGTCCGCGAGCTGCCGCACCGCCGTCGGACCCGCGCGCACGCGCGTCAGATCGAGCACGGTGAAACGGGCGAGAGCTTGCGAGGCGTGCGGTGCGGACATGTGATCTCACTTCGTCATTTTTGTGCGGCGATTGCTCGTTCGAGGATCAGAGCTAACTTTTCACCTCTCCCGTGGAGAGAGGTCGGATTGCGAAGCAATCCGGGTGAGGGATTATGATTTGTCGAGAATTCGGTACCCCCTCACCCCCCAACCCTCTCCCCGGCGGGGAGAGGGGGTAGCCCGGTGCCAATGACGGAGTCCGGATTAGCCCAATCTCATCAGATTAACCCGCGTCGGCCTTCAGCCCGGCGGCCTCGATGCCGGCGATGGCGCATTCCTCGTCATTCTCCGACGTGTCGCCGCTGATTCCCACTGCGCCGACGACATGGCCGCTGTCATCCTTGATCAGGACGCCGCCGGGCACCGGGATCAGCGAACCCTGGGCCAGCGTGTTGACCGCGCCCACGAAGAACGGCTGTTCGTTGGCGCGCTTGAAGATCGCGCGCGAGCCGATTCCCATGGCGAGCGAGCCGTAGGCCTTGCCATGGGCGACTTCGCCGCGCATCAGGCTGGTGCCGTCCTGCGCCACCGAGGCTTTGATGCAGCCGCGCGCGTCGAGCACGAAGATCGCCATCGGCTTGGTTTTCTTCTCGATCGCCTTGGCGAGCGCGACGTCGAGGATCTTGCGGGCGGTGTCGAGGGTCAAATCAGTCATGATACTTTCCTTGCCAATGAACCAAACGTGATCCTCATCCTGAGGAGCGATCCGCAGGATCGCGTCTCGAAGGACGAGGTCCGGACCATCACGGCCTCATGGTTCGAGACGGCGCTTTGCGCCTCCTCACCATGAGGGCGGTCATCCGGTCATATCGATCGAAGCGGACCGCATTCCGCCTTGCGTCATGCGAACAGCGGCCGGTTTCGTTTCACTCGATCCTGTCTTCCTCTCCCACAACGCGTGCGGGTGTTGCAAGGCTCATCGCCAGCACGCGCGCGACATGCAGCGCGCCGCGGCCCGAGCCGTCCTTGATCTGATGGCGGCAGGAGGTGCCGTCGGCGACGATCAGCGCATCGGCCGCCGCGCCGCGCACGGCGGGCAGCAGGCTGCGTTCGGCCATCGCGATGGATTCGTCATAGGTGTCGGCGCCGTAGCCGAACGCCCCGGCCATGCCACAGCAACTCGACTCGATGGTCTTGACTTCAAGATCGGGGATCAGCCGCAGGACCTTCTCCACCGGCTTGAACGCATCGAACGATTTCTGATGGCAATGGCCGTGCACCATCGCAGTGTCGCCGATCGGCTTCAGCGGCAGTTGCAGGCGGCCGCTCGCGGCCTCGCGCACCAGGAATTCCTCGAACAGCAGCGCATGGGCGGCGATCGCCTTGGCGGCATCGTCCTTGCGCAGCGACAGGAGTTCGTCGCGCAGCGTGAGGAGGCAGCTCGGCTCCAGCCCGACGATCGGCACGCCGCGCGCGACGAACGGCGACAGCGTCGCGACGATGCGGTCGAGCTCGGCGCGTGCGTGCGAGACCAGACCGGCGGAGAGGAAGGTGCGGCCGCAGCACAGTGGCCGTGTGCCCTCAACAGGCTTTGGCAGATGGACGCGGTAGCCGCCCGCGACCAGCACGCGCAACGCGTCGTCGAGGTTCTCGCGCTCGTAGCAGCGGTTGAAGGTGTCGGCGAACAACACCACCTCGGGGCCGCTCTCCGGGCCGACCGCGATGGCGTCGGGCGCGAAGGTGTCGCGCCGCCATTCCGGCAGGTCGCGCTTGGCACTGAAGCCTGCGATTTTTTCCAGCGCCCAGCGCAGCAGGCGGCTCTTGTTGCGCAAATTGACCAGCGGCGCAAAGGCCGAGGCGAAACCCGCGTAATGCGGCAGATAGCCGACAAGGCGATTGCGCAGCGTGAGGCCGTGGGTTTTGACCCGCGCCGCCAGCACCTCGATCTTCATCTTCGCCATATCGACGCCGGTCGGGCATTCGCGGCGGCACGCCTTGCAGGAGACGCACAGCTTCATGGTCTCCATCATTTCGTCGGATGACAGCGCGCCGGGGCCAAGCTGGCCGGAGATCGCAAGCCGCAGCGTGTTGGCGCGGCCGCGCGTGACGTCCTTCTCGTTGCGCGTGGCGCGATAGGACGGACACATCACGCCGCCCTCCAGCTTGCGACAGGCGCCGTTGTTGTTGCACATCTCGACCGCGCCCTGAAAACCGCCGGCCGCGCCGGGCCAGGCCGACCAGTCGAGTTCTGTCGCAAAGTCCTCGACCTTGTAGCCGGGCTTGAAACGGAACAGCGAGCGGTCGTCCATCTTCGGCGGATGCACGATCTTGCCGGGATTGAGCGTGCCCTGCGGGTCGAAGCGCTCTTTCACCTCCTCGAAGTCGCGCACGATGCGCGCGCCGAACATCTGTTCATGGAATTCGGAGCGCACCAGACCGTCGCCATGTTCGCCCGAATGCGAGCCCTTGAACTCGCGCACCATGGCGAACGCTTCCTCGGCGATGGCGCGCATCGCATTGACGTCCTTCTCCAATCGCAAATTTAAAACAGGCCGCACATGCAGGCAGCCTTCGGAGGCGTGGGCGTACATGGTCGGCCTGGTGCCGTGCTTGGCGAACACCTGGTTGAGGCGGTTGGTGTATTCGGCCAGATGCGGCAGCGGCACCGCGCAATCCTCGACGAAGGAGACCGGTTTGCCCTCCTGCTTCATCGACATCATGATGTTGAGGCCGGAGGTGCGAAAATCGGTGATTGCCGCCTGGATCGCCGGCTCGGTCACATCGACCACGCCGCCCCATTTGCGCTTTGGATTGCCCCAGTTGAAACCGAGGTCGCTCATCAGTTCGACGAGCTGTTTCAGCTTGGCGAGATTGGCGTCCTGGGTCTCTTCGGCGAATTCGACGATCAGCAGCGCGTCCGGCTCGCCGCGTACCACCGCCTCGATGGTCGGCTTGAACATCGCAATGTCGCGGCCGAGCGCGATCATGGTGGAATCCACCAGTTCGACTGCGATGGGCTTGAGTTTCACCAGATGCTGCGCGGCGTCCATCGCTTCATAGAAGCTGCCGAAATGGCAGACGCCGAACACCTTGGGTCCGAGCAGCGGCCACAGCTTGAGCTCGACCTGCGTGGTGAAGGCGAGGGTGCCTTCGGAGCCGACAAGAATGTGGGCGAGGTTGTTGACGGGGCCGTTCGGCGTCAGCGCGTCCAGATTGTAGCCGCCGACGCGGCGCTGCACCTGCGGGAAACGCTCGGCGATCTCCCTGGCCTCGCGGCTGCCGAGCGCGAGCAGGTCGCGAAACAGGTCGCGGCCCGGCTCCTCGACATTGGGCCACGCCTGATCGCGCGGCAGCGGGCCGAAATCGAGCAAAGTGCCGTCGGCGAGCGCCGCCTTCATCGACAGCGTGTTGTCGCGCATGGTGCCGTAGCGCAGCGAGCGGCCGCCGCAGGAATTGTTGCCGGCCATGCCGCCGATGGTGGCGCGAGAGGCGGTCGAGACATCGACCGGAAACCACAGCCCGTGTTTCTTCAGTTGCCGGTTGAGCTCGTCGAGCACGATGCCGGGCTGCACCACGCAGGTGCGCTTGTCGGTGTCGAGCGAGATGATCTTGTTGAGGTGTTTGGAGACATCGACCACCACGCCCTCGTTGATGGTCTGGCCGCATTGCGAGGTGCCGCCGCCGCGCGGAGTGACGACACGGCCCTCGTCGCGGGCGATCGCCATCGCGGCCAGCGCCTCTTCGGTGGTGCGCGGCACCACCACGGCGGCGGGCATGATCTGGTAGAACGAGGCGTCGGTGGCGTAGCGGCCGCGGCTGAAGGCGTCGGTCAGTACGTCGCCTGTGATCTCCGCCCGGAGGCGCTGTTCGAGCCGGGAGGGGGCTGCGGTCGGCATGCGAATTCCTTAACACGGAGCCGGAAGTTTACTCCCGCGCGAGGCCTTCATCCCTGCGAGGGGTCTTCATCATCGACCTGAGGCCGGAACCTTAATTCCCGCGCGGGTCTCCCTGCGCGGAATCTTCATCGTCGGCCCGGGCGGAGGCTTGGCGCGGTAATCCGGCGCCGGTTTTGTGAGTTTGTCGTAAAATAAAATGCAAAACAATCGGCCGCACCACTTATTTTTGTATGCATTCTATTTGACGGTTTGACCGGCGGCGCCGACGGTATGGGGCGGCGAAGGTGCCGGGACGTCATTATTGAATGATGAGGCCGTTGTGCCGCCGGAGCGCTCGGCCGCGGCCCGCCGCTTGTTGCGCAGGTGGTTGAACAGGATGTCGGCGAGCTCGCTGCCGGCACGCCGGCGCAGCGCGTCGATGATGGTCTCGTGCTCGCGCATCGCCTCGCCCCAGCGTGCGCTGTCGCGGGCGAAGTTCGCCGAATAGCGCACGCGGCGAATCCGGCCGGCGAAGGTGGCGTAGGCCGTCCGCAGCGCGCTGTTGCGCGAGGCCTCCACGATCTTCTGGTGAATGAGCTGGTTGACGCGGAAGTAGTTGTGCATGTCCTTGTGCAGATAGAAGCCGTACATCTCGTAATGCAGGCGTTCGATCTCCGCGACTTCCGCATCCGTGATGTGTTCGCAGGCGAGGCGGCCAGCGAGGGATTCGAGCCCGCCCATCACGTCGAACAATTCGTGCAGATCCGTCTCGCTGAGCGAGCGCACCCGCGCGCCGCGATTGGGCAGCAGATCGACGATGCCTTCGGCGGCGAGAACCTTCAGCGCCTCGCGCAGCGGCGTGCGCGAGATGCCGAGCAGGTCGCACAACTCGCGCTCCAGAATGCGCCCGCCGTCGGGAATATTCCCTTCGACGATGTAATCGCGCAGCCGCGACAGCGTCTCGCCGTGCAGCGAGCCGTCCTTGGAGTCCGCGCCCGGCACGTCCAGCGCCGTGACCGTTCCGGTCATTTCGGGAATCATGGGTTTCATCACCGCGACATTAATAAGAGGGTCTTGATCCGTCGAGCGTAATTTTGAATGCAAAAAGTTCTTGATCGTTTTTCGAATTAATGCAAGTCTGCTTTTGGTTAGACCAATATAAAAACGGCGGGGAGCACGTGACACATCATCAAGGGCGCCATTTCCTGCAAATTCCGGGTCCTAGCCCGGTCCCCGACCGCGTGCTGCGGGCGATGGACATGCCGGTGATCGATCACCGCAGCGCCGTTTTCGGCGAACTCGGCAAGGCGGTGCTCGGCGGCAGCCAAAAAATCTTCCAGACCTCCGGCCCCGTGGTGATCTTCCCGTCCTCCGGCACCGGCGCGTGGGAGGCGGCGATCGTCAACACGCTGTCGCCCGGCGACAAGGTGCTGATGGTCGAGACCGGCCATTTCGCCACGCTGTGGCAGAAGATGGCCCGGCGCTTCGATCTCGATGTCGATTTCATGCCGGGCGACTGGCGTCACGGCGCCGACCCCGCCGCGATCGAGGCCAGGCTCGCCGCCGACAAATCCCACGCCATCAAGGCCGTGATGGTGGTCCATAACGAGACCTCGACCGGCGTCACCAGCCGCGTCGCGGACATCCGCAAGGCGATCGACAGCGCGGGGCATCCGGCGCTGTTTCTGGTCGATACCATTTCCTCGCTCGGCTCGGTCGATTACCGCCACGAGGAGTGGGGCGTCGACGTCACCGTCAGTTGCTCGCAGAAGGGCTTCATGCTGCCGCCGGGCCTCGGCTTCAACGCCATCTCGGAGAAGGCGCGCGCCGCTGCGAGGACCAACAAGATGCGGCGGTCGTATTGGGACTGGGAAGAAATGCTGAAGCCCAACGCCGACGGCTTCTTCCCGTATACGCCCGCGACCAACCTGCTTTACGGCCTGCGCGAAGCCATCGCCATGATGCTGGAGGAGGGGCTGGAGAACGTCTTCGCCCGTCATAAACGCCTTGCCGCTGCAACCCGCGCCGCGGTCGAGCATTGGGGTCTCGAGGTTCTGTGCCAGGACCCCGCGGAATATTCGCCGGTGCTGACGGCCGTGATGATGCCGCCGGGTCATGACGCCGACAATTTCCGCAAGGTCGTGCTCGAAAATTACAACATGTCGCTCGGCGCGGGACTGTCGAAGCTTGCCGGCAAGGTGTTCCGCATCGGTCACCTCGGCGAGTGCAACGAGCTGACGCTGCTCGGCGCGCTGACCGGCGTGGAGATGGGCATGTCGCTTGCCGGCGTGCCGCATCGCGCGGGCGGTGTCGCTGCCGCGATGAATCTGCTGGAGGAGCGCAGCAAGGCCAACATGCCGGGCCACCTCAAGCTTGTGACCAAGTGAAATGACAACGGTTTGAGCGGGAGCAAATTCCGCCGGCCGTCCGCCGGGAATACTGGCGGTAAGCAAAAAACTCTGGGGAGTGCTCTATGTCAAACTACAACATCCTGATTTTGGGTGCGTCATACGGCTCGCTGCTAGCCTCCAAGCTGATGTTCGGCGGCCACAACGTGACGCTGGTGTGCCTGCCGGCGGAAGCCGATCTGATCAACGCCGAAGGCTTTCGCGTCCGCATGCCCGTGCGCGGCCGCAAGGAGCAGATCGAGATCGATTCCCGCAAGCTGCCGGGCAAGGTCACGGCGGCCGGACCCGCCGATGTCGATCCCTCCAAATTCGATTTGATCGGCCTTGCGATGCAGGAGCCGCAATACGGCTCGCCCGGCGTGCGCGAACTGCTGGGCGCGGTGGCGCGCTCGCGCGTGCCGTGCATGTCGATCATGAACATGCCGCCGCTGGCCTATATGAGGCGCATTCCCGGCCTTGATGCCGAGGCGCTCAAGCCGGCCTATACCGCGCCGGAGGTGTGGGACGATTTCGATCCGGGCACGCTCACGCTGTGCAGTCCCGACCCGCAGGCGGTGCGTCCGCCGGAGGAGAAGGTCAACGTCCTGCAGGTGACGCTGCCGACCAACTTCAAGGTGGCGCGCTTCGACAGCGAGGCGAGCAACAGCATCCTGCTCCAACTCGAAAAGGACATCGACGCGGTACGCTTTGCCGCGCCGGAAGGACCGATCGAGTTGCCGGTGAAACTGCGCTTCCATGATTCGCTGTTCGTGCCGCTGGCCAAATGGGCGATGCTGATGGCCGGCAATTACCGCTGCATCACCAAGGACGGCATGCGGACCGCGCAGGAAGCGGTGCATTCCAACCTCGCCGAATCCCGTTCGATCTATGATTTCGTGGTCGAGGTCTGCGTGCAGTTCGGCGCCTCGCGCAACGAACTGGTGCCGTTTGAGAAATACGCCGCTGCGGCTGAAAGTCTCACCCGTCCGGCTTCCGCTGCGCGGGCGCTCAACAACGGCGCGCCCAATATCGAGCGGGCCGACAAGCTCGTGCAGCTGGTGGCGCGGCAGAAGGGCATGAGCCACCCGGTTCTCGACGCCATCGTCAATCTTGTCGATACCAGACTTCAGGCCAACCGAAACAAGGCTGCAGCCTAGGAAATCCCTTAAAATGCGGCCTGCCCTGCAAAATCGTCACAAGTTTATGTTTGCTCCGGGGGCGTTTCTGGATACATTCCGGCCGGCAAATCGTCTTTTAAAAGAAAGATTTGCATCCCCACACAATTTCGAGGTCGTGACGATGGTGGTTCAGACGGGAAGGCATTTCCTACAGATTCCGGGACCGAGCAATGTGCCGGACCGGGTGTTGCGTGCAATGGACATGCCTACCATTGACCATCGCGGTCCCGAATTCGCGGCGATGGCCTTCCAGCTCATGGAGGATTGCAAGACCGTTTTCCGCACCAGGAATCCTGTGCTGATCTTCCCGTCCTCCGGTACCGGCGCGTGGGAAGCTGCGATCGTCAACACGCTCTCGCCCGGCGACAAGGTGCTGATGCCGGAGACCGGACAGTTCTCGGTGCTGTGGCGTCAGCTTGCGGCGCGTTTCAAGATCGAGGTCGAAACCATTGCGGGCGACTGGCGGCGTGGCGCCAAAGCCGACGAGATCGAGGCGCATCTGCTCGCCGACAAGCAGCACGCCATCAAGGGCGTGATGGTGGTGCACAACGAAACCTCGACCGGCGTCACCAGCCGCGTCGCCGAAATCCGCAAGGCGATGGATCGCGCCAAACATCCGGCGCTGCTGTTCGTCGATACGGTGTCTTCGACCGGCTCGATCGCCTATGAGCACGACGCGTGGGGCGTCGATGTCACGGTGAGCGGCTCGCAGAAGGGCCTGATGATGCCGCCCGGCCTCAGCTTCAACGCCATTTCCGACAAGGCGCTCGAAGCCACCAAGACCAGCCAGATGCCGCGCTCCTACTGGGACTGGAACGAAGCCATCAACGCCAACAAGAGCGGCTCGTGGCCCTATACGCCGGCGACCAATCTGCTCTACGCCCTGAAGGAAGCGATCGCGATGCTGCACGAGGAGGGGCTGGAGAATGTCTTCGCCCGTCACATCCGCCACGGCGCCGCGACCCGCGCCGCGGTCCGTGCCTGGGGGCTTGAGACCGTGTGCGTCGATCCGCTGGAATATTCGCCGGTCACCACCGCGGTGATGGTGCCGGAAGGGTATGACGCCGACGACTTCCGCAAGATCACGCTCGAGAATTTCAACATGTCGCTCGGCACCGGCCTCGGCCGGCTCAAGGGCCGCGCCTTCCGCATCGGTCACCTCGGCTATTTCAACGATCTGATGCTGATGGGCACGCTTGCCGGCGTCGAGATGGGACTGGACCTTTCCAAGATCCCGCACAAGAGCGGCGGCGTTCTGGCGGCGATGGACGTGCTGAAGGCAAAGGAGGAGGTGCCGCTGCAGCGTTCGGCAGTGGCCTGACCATCCGGGTAACAAAAGCGAATAACGATAGACCGGACCAACCGGTCGACCAACCAGGGAGAGAGTGAATGCGAAATGTCATGAAGGCCGCTGCGGTGGCGGCACTGTCGATTTACGGCGTCACCGCGGCCAGCGCATGGGAGCCGACCAAGCCGGTCGAAATCGTCGTTGCGGCAGGCGCCGGCGGCGCTTCCGATCAGATGGCGCGCATGATGCAGGCTGCGATTCAGAAGAACAATCTGATGAAGCAGCCGGTCGTCGTTTCGCTCAAGGGCGGCGCGTCGGGCGCCGAGGCCCTGATTTACATGAAGGGCAGCGATGGCGATCCGAACAAGGTGCTGATCGCCTATTCGCTGATCTACATGCTGCCGCTGTCCGCCAAGATTCCGTTCAACTGGCGCGATCTCACCCCGGTCTCGATCATGGCGTTCGACGAGTTCGTGCTGTGGGACAATGCCGACGGCCCGAAGACCGTGAAGGACTTCATCGCCGCCGCCAAGGCGTCGAGCTCGCCGTTCAAGATGGGCGGCACCGGCTCCAAGCGCGAGGATCATGTCCTCACCGTGTTCATGGAAAAGAAGACCGGCGCGAAGTTCTCCTATCTGCCCTACAAATCGGGCGGCGAGGCGGCGACCCAGCTCGTCGGCAAGCACACCGAATCCAACGTCAACAATCCCTCCGAGAACCTCGAAGTCTGGCGCGCCGGCCAGGTTCGCGCGCTGTGCGTGTTCGACAGCGAGCGCATTTCCTACAAGGCCAAGGTGACCGACACCCAGTCGTGGAACGATATCCCGACCTGCAAGGAAGAAGGGCTCGACATGCAGTATCTGATGCTGCGCGCGATGTTCCTGCCCGGCAAGGTGAAGCCGGAAGAGAAGGCGTTCTACGAGGACCTGTTCAAGAAGGTCTCTCAGACGGCCGAATATAAAGAGTACATGGAGAAGCAGGCGCTCAAGCCGGCCTTCATCACCGGCCAGGACATGGTCAAGTTCCTCGAGAAGGATGACGCGGTCAACAAGGAGCTGATGACGGAAGCCGGCTTCGTCGCGAAGTAAGCCGTCTGCCGTCGTCCTTTGACGACCGTTCGATAACGACCGTTCGACGCTTTTGAGGTTGGGTGCTGCTGCCGGTTGCCGGCGGCACGCCCGGTCTCGCCCGCCGCACGGGTTTTTCCGCCGCATCCGCACGATGAATCGAGCCTTGAGCGAAAGAAACAATGGCAAAATCCGACATTGAAATCGTCGTCGAAGATCCGACCGCGCCGGCGGAAGACTCGCCCGCCGTGGCCAGTCTGCGCAGCGCCGATATCGCAACGATGCTGGTGCTGATGGGCTTCGCGGCGCTGATGGCCTATGACAACTGGCACACCGGCATCGCCTGGGCGTCCGATGGTCCGGAGCCGGGCTACTTTCCGTTCTATCTGTCGGTGATCCTGTTTCTCGCCGCGGCCTTCGGCGTCGTGGAAAAACTTGTTGCCCGCGGCAATGGCGGGGCCTTCGTCACGCGCGACCAGCTCCGCCGCGTGCTGATGGTGTTCCTGCCGACGCTGGCGTTCTGCATCGCCACGCAGTGGCTCGGCCTTTATGTCGCGAGCTTCCTTCTGATCTCCGGCTTCATGGTCTTCATCGGCAAGCTGTCGGTATGGAAGTCGCTGCTCACCGCCTTCATTTTCTCGGCGGCCGCCTTCTGGCTGTTCGAGATTAAGTTCGACGTCATCATGCCAAAGGGGCCGCTCGAAGCCCTGCTGGGCTACTGAGGAGCCGCCCCGATGGAAGCGCTCTCGCTTTTGCTGCACGGATTTTCGGTTCTGCTGACCTGGAAGATCCTGTCGTTGATGGTGGTCGGTCTCGTGCTCGGCGTGTTCGTCGGCGTGCTGCCCGGCCTTGGCGGCCCGAACGGCGTCGCCATCCTGCTGCCGATCACCTTCTCGATGGACCCGACCTCGGCCATCGTGATGCTGTCCTGCATCTACTGGGGCGCGCTGTTCGGCGGCGCCATCACCTCGATCCTGTTCAACATCCCGGGCGAGGCGTGGTCGGTGGCCACGACCTTCGACGGCTATCCGATGGCGCAGAAAGGGCAGGCGGCCGAGGCGCTGACCGCGGCGTTCACGTCCTCGTTCATCGGCTCGCTCTGCGCGGGGATGCTGATCACTTTCCTTGCGCCCGGCATCGCATCCTTCGCGCTGCGGTTCGGTCCGCCGGAATTCTTCGCGGTCTATCTGCTCACCTTCTGCTCGTTCGTCGGTCTCGGCCGCGAGGCCAAGCACAAGACCGTCATTTCGATGGCGCTCGGCCTGCTGCTGACCGGCGTCGGCATGGATACGGTGTCGGGCACGCTGCGCATGACGTTCGGCTCCAGCGATCTGCTGCGCGGCGTCAACTTCCTCGTCGCGGTGATCGGTTTGTTCGGCATCAGTGAGATCCTGCTCACCATGGAGGAGCAGCTCGCGCTCAAGGGCCACGCCGCCGGCATCAGCCTGCGCGTGATCCTCAAGGTGTGGCGCGAGATGCCGCGTTACTGGGTGACGCTGCTGCGCTCCTCGGCGATCGGCTGCTGGCTCGGCATCACGCCGGGCGGCGCGATCGCCGCCTCGTTCATGGGCTACAACCTCGCCAAGCGTTTCTCGAAGGAACCGGAGAGCTTCGGCACCGGCCGCATCGAGGGCGTGTTCGCGCCGGAAACCGCCGCGCACGCCTCTGGCACCTCGGCGCTGCTGCCGATGCTGGCGCTCGGTATTCCGGGCTCCGGCACCGCGGCGATCCTGCTCGGCGGCCTGATGGTGTGGGGTCTCAACCCAGGCCCACTGCTGTTCGTCGAGCACAAGGACTTCGTCTGGGGTCTGATCGCCTCGATGTATCTCGGCAACGTGGTCGGTCTCGTCATCGTGCTGGCGACCGTGCCGCTGTTCGCCGCGGTGCTGCGGGTGCCATTCGCGGCGATCGCGCCGATGATCGTGGTGTCCTGCGCGATCGGCGCCTTCGCGATCCAGAATGCGATGTTCGACATCTGGCTGATGCTGCTGTTCGGCTTCGTCGGCTACGTGTTCAAGAAGATCGGGATTCCGCTGGCCCCGCTGACGCTGGCCTTGGTGCTCGGCAACCGGGCCGAAGATTCCTTCCGCCTGTCGATGATCGGCTCCGGCGGCTCGGTCGGGGTGTTCTGGTCGAACTGGCTGGTTGGCTCGATCACCACGCTCGCCATCCTGCTGCTGTTCTGGCCGTTGATCGACAAGGCGATCGCCGGGCTGGGTCAGCTTCGGCGGCCGGCCAAGGCCGGCGCCTGAACAGAACCGGATACTTCAACCAAAGACTGGGCTTGAATCAGTCTATTGTCCTGCCTCGACCCGCAGTCCGGCCCCCCGGCTGCGGGTTATTTTTTTAGACTTTTCATCTGGTTATCCCGGTATCGGGATAACCTTGTTATTTTTGCACCGCAAAATAAAATGGATTGACCTGCCGCAAAGTGAGTGCTTACTTGCCGCGATGGCAGCACGTATGACAAGCGATTTGAGACGCCGGCAAATCCTCGAAGCCGCGAAAGGGTGCTTTGCGCGCCATGGTTTTGCCGGAACGACCACCAAAAGTCTGGCCGCGGCAGCGGGCATCTCCGAAGGGTTGCTGTTCAAGCACTTTGCGACCAAGGCGACGCTCTATGCCGAGATCCTCGCCGAATCCTGCGAGGCGGACCCGGCGCTCAATCGCCTTCTGGAGCTTGAGCCCTCGACCGCGACCCTGGTGAAATTCGTGCGCAGCATGGTGGGGCATTTTCTCGCCATGCGCGGACGGGCGGACCGCGAAGAGGCGCAGCGCCTGCGACTGATCATTTCGAGCCATCTCGACGATGGCGAGTTCGCGCGGCTGCTGTTCGGAAAGGTCGGGCATCTGGTGGCTCCGCATTTCGTGGCGTCGCTGGAGCGGGCGATCGCGGCCGGCGAGGCAACCCCGGTGCAGGGCGAGCCGCACGACCTGTTCTGGTACGCGCATCATCTCATTCAGATGGTCGCCCTGACGCGGCTTCCGGCGTCTCCGGCGCTGACTTATGCGAAGGACGAAGACCTTGAGCGCGACTTGTCGGATTTCATTCTGCGCGGAATTGGGCTAACCGGGCCGGCTATCGCCGCCCATTTTGATTCCTCGACCTCGACGAACGCCACGCAACATCGGATTGCAGAGAGCGCCTGACATGACCGTTTCGACCGAACCCAATATTGCCCCGAGGACGGCCGACAAGACCGGGCGAGCGACGCCGCTGCCGCCGCATCGCGTGCGCACCAAGCGCTGGTTCCTCATTGTCGGCGGAATCCTGCTCCTGGTCGTGGGTCTGTTCGTCGGCTTCAACGCCTTCCGCAGCCACATGATCGCGCAGTTCTTCGCCAACAACAAACCGCCGCCGGTCAATGTCAGCGTGGCGGAGGCGAAGAAGGAAGTGGTGCCGAACATCCTGACCGCGATCGGCGATCTTGCCGCCGTGCACCAGGTCGACGTGTCATCCGACGTGCCGGGCCGCGTCACCGAGATCAAGTTCATCGCCGGTGCGCGCGTGAAGGCGGGCGATCCGCTGGTTCAGCTGTTCGATGCGCCCGAGCGCGCCGATCTTGCGAGCTACAAGGCGCAGACGCTTGCGGCCGAGCTCGCGCTCGATCGCGCCAAGGCGCTGCTGACCAAGCAGGCGGGCACCCAGGCCACCGTCGATCAGGCGCAGGCCGCCTACGACCAGGCCAACGCCGCTATCGCCAAGACCGAGGCGGTGATCTCGCAGAAGCTGGTGCGCGCGCCATTCGCGGGCGAACTCGGCGTGCGCCACGTCGAAGTCGGACAATATCTCAGCGCCGGCACCCAGATCGTGTCGCTCACCGACCTCTCCAAGGTGTTCCTGAACTTCACCGTGACGGAGAAGGACAGCGCCATTCTCAAGGTGGGGCAGACCGTCAAGGTGGTGGTCGACGCTTATCCGGGCCGCGACTTCGAGGGCAAGATCACCACCATCGAGCCGCAGATCAGCGCCGACACCCGCAACATCCGCGTCCAGGCGACCATCGACAATCCGGAAGGCATCCTCAAGCCCGGCATGTTCGCGACCACGTCGGTGCTGCTGCCGGATGAGCCCGCGCAGGTGACGTTGCCGGAAACCGCGGTGGACTACACGCTGTATGGCGACTCGGTTTTCATCATCAAGGAAAAGAAGGGTGAGGACGGCAAGTCATCGCTCATCGCGGAGCGCTCGGCGGTGAAGGCCGGCAAGCGGTTCGCCGGCAAGGTCGTCATCCTGTCCGGCGTCAATCCCGGCGACCGCGTCGTCGCAGTCGGCCAGTTGAAATTGCAGTCCGGCGCCGCTGTGACGATCTCGTCCGATCCGCCGCCGCCGATCCCGGCACAGCCGCCGCGTTACTGACAGCGGCACGGAGCCTAAACCAAAATGGCGTTCACCGACATTTTCATCAAGCGGCCGGTGCTGTCGCTGGTGGTCAGCCTGCTGATCCTGTTGATCGGCTTCAAGGCGGCGACCAGCCTGCCGATCCGTCAATATCCGAAGCTGTCGAACACCGTGGTGACCATCACCACGGTGTATCCCGGCGCGTCTCCGGAGCTGATGCAAGGCTTCATCACCACGCCGATCGAGCAGGCGGTGGCGTCGGCCGAAGGCGTCGACTACATCACCTCGTCGTCGGTGCAGGGCACCAGCACGATCTCGGTCTACGTCAAGCTCAACTTCAACCCGAACCAGGCGCTCACCGAAGTGCTGGCGAAGGTGAACTCGGTCAAATACCTGATCCCGAAGGAAGCCAACGACCCGGTGATCCTGAAATCCACCGGCCAGACCACGGCGGTGATGTATATCGGCTTCGCCAGCGACGAGCTTGGCGGCTCGGCGATCTCCGACTATCTGACGCGCGTGGTGCAGCCGATCCTCTCCACGGTGGACGGCGTGGCGTCGGCCGACATTCTCGGCGGCCAGACCTTCGCGATGCGGCTGTGGCTCGATCCCGCCCGCATGTCGGGCCGCGGCGTCTCCGCCGGAGACGTGGTGGCGGCGATCCAGGCCAACAACTATCAGGCGGCCGCCGGTCAGTCCAAAGGCTACTACGTCGTCTCCAACGTCACCACGAACTCCGACCTCAACAATGTCGAGCAGTTCAAGCGCATGACCGTCAAGGCGAAGGACGGCGCGCTGATCCGCATGGAAGACATCGCGACGGTCGAACTCGCGGCGCAGAGCGCCGACGCCAGCGTGGCGCTCAATGGCCAGCACGCGATCTTCATCGGCGTGCAGGCGACGCCGGAAGGCAACCCGCTCAACATCGTCAAGGGCGTGCGCGCGCTGTTCCCGGAGATCGAGCGCAACCTGCCGCCGTCGCTGAAGATGACTGTGGCCTATGACTCGACGAAGTTCATTCAGTCGTCGATCGACGAGGTGCAGAAGACGCTGATCGAAGCCGTGGTCATCGTCATCGTGGTGATCTTCCTGTTCCTGGCCTCGTTCCGCTCGGTCATCATTCCGGTGGTCACCATTCCGCTGTCGCTGATCGGCGTCTGTTCGCTGATGCTGATCATGGGCTTCAGCCTCAATCTGCTGACGCTGCTGGCGATGGTGCTCGCCATCGGCCTTGTGGTCGACGACGCCATCGTGGTGGTGGAGAACATCCACCGCCATCTGGAGGAGGGCAAATCGCCGGTGCAGGCCTCGCTGATCGGCGCGCGCGAAATCGTCGGCCCGGTCATCTCCATGACCATCACACTCGCGGCGGTGTATGCGCCGATCGGTTTCCTCGGTGGCGTCACCGGCTCGCTGTTCCGCGAATTCGCCTTCACGCTGGCCGGATCGGTGATCGTGTCGGGCGTGATCGCGCTGACACTGTCGCCGATGATGTGTTCGGTGCTGCTGCGTCACACCGATCAGAGCCGCTTCGCGCGGAAGGTCGAGGACGTCTTCCGCTCGGTGACCCGCGGCTACGGCCGGCTGCTCGACCGCTCGCTGGACTACCGGCCGGTCACCGCGCTGTTCGCCGTGGTGATCCTCGGCCTCGTCGGCTTCCTTTACATGAACACCAGCAAGGAGCTGGCGCCGGAGGAGGATCAGGGCATCCTGTTCTCGCTGACCAAGGCGCCGAAATACGCCAACATCGACTACGCCAATTATTATGGCGAGAAGCTCGACAAGGCGTTCGCCAAATTCCCCGAGACCGATCTGCGCTTCATCCTCAATGGCATTCCTAGTCCGAACCAGGGCATCGCCGGCATGATCCTCAAGCCGTGGGACCAGCGCAAGCGCTCCTCCACCGCGATGAAGCAGGAGGTGCAGACCGAGGTCAACAAGATCGAGGGCACGCAGGCGTTCGTCTTCAACCTGCCGCCGCTGCCGGGCGGACCGGGCGGCCTGCCGATCCAGATGGTGATCAACTCCACCAACGGTTTCCGTCAGGTCTATGAGGAGATGACGAAGCTGAAGGCCGCCGCGCGCAAGAGCGGTCTGTTCATCGCCGTCGACAGCGATCTCGATTTCAACCAGCCGATCGTGCGGGTGCGGATCGACCGCAGCAAGGCCAACGAACTCGGCATCACCATGGCGGCGGTGGGCAATACGCTCGCCACCGCGCTCGGCGGCAACTACGTCAACCGCTTCAACCTCGAGGGCCGTTCCTATCAGGTGATCCCGCAGGTGCCGCGTGAACTGCGGCTGACGCCGGATTCGCTCGACAACTACTATGTCGCGACCTCGACCGGCAGTCAGGTGCCGCTCTCGACCGTCGTGTCGATCCAGACCGGCACCGATCCGAACGCGCTGACGCATTACAACCAGCTCAACTCGGCGACCTTCCAGGCCGTCGCGATGCCGGGCGTCACCATCGGCAAGGCGGTGGAATTCCTGGAGGAGCAGGCCAAGCAACTGCCCGCCGGCTACAGCCACGATTATCTCGCCGACTCGCGCCAGTATGTGCGCGAAGGCAACCAGCTCGCGGTGGCGTTCGGTTTCGCGCTGATCATCATCTTCCTGGTACTGGCCGCGCAGTTCGAAAGTCTGCGCGACCCGCTGGTGATCCTGATCTCGGTGCCGATGGCGATCAGCGGCGCGCTGGTGCCGCTGTTCTTCGGCATGGCGACCATCAACATCTACACCCAGGTCGGCCTCTTGACCCTGATCGGCCTGATCAGCAAGCACGGCATCCTGATGGTGGAGTTCGCCAACGAGTTGCAGCTCAAGGAAGGGCTCGACCGCCGCTCGGCGATCGAACAGGCGGCCCGCGTCCGCCTGCGTCCGATCCTGATGACGACCGCGGCGATGGTCACCGGCCTGCTGCCGCTGCTCAGCGCGAGCGGCGCCGGCGCGGCGAGCCGCTTCTCGATCGGCCTCGTCGTGGTGGCGGGCATGACCATCGGCACGCTGTTCACGCTGTTCGTGCTGCCGGCGGTCTATGTCGTGCTCGCGACCGATCACCAGGCCAAGCGCAACTCGCAGCGCACCAAGGACATCGAGGCGTTCGATCTGTCTCGCGCGTGAGGCACGCCTCGCGGACCTCGATTATGTGACGCTCAATGGCCGGGCCTTGCGCCCGGCCATTGCCGTCTTCAATATGCCGCCATGCAGGGGGACGATTCAGCGGCGCGGCGCGAGGAGGTGCGGACATTCTGGACCGGCCCGCAGCTCTCCTTCTATGAAGCCCTGTCGCTGAAAAGCCTGCTCGCCACCGGCGCGACGGTGGTTCTTTATTCCTACGAAGATCATCTCATCGTGCCGGACGGCGTCGAGCTGCGCGACGCCAATGACATTCTGTCGGAAGAGGTGTTGCGGCAATACAATGCCGACAGCGACAAGGGCTGGTCGCGGCATGCCGATCTGTTCCGCTACATCATGCTGCATCGCTTCGGCGGCTGGTATGTCGATCTCGACGTGATCTGCCTGCGCGATCGCCTGCCGCCCGCCGAAATGTATGTCGCCCGCGCCGATGCGGCCACGATTTTCAATACGATCATGAAATTCCCGGCGGGCTGTCCGGCGCTGGCCGATCTGGTCGCGCGGGCGCAGAGAATCCTGCCCACCGCCGACAGGGCGCTGACCGAGGAGGCGCGCGTCGTGATCGGCCCGAAGCTGCTCAGCGAGGTTCTGAGCGAGCATGGGCTCGACGATCGCGCCGAGCCACGTGCGAAGGCCTATGAGATTCCGTTTCAGGAGGCGCTGGCGTTTTTCAATCCGGCGCAGTGCGAGGAGATCGAGGCGCGCCTTGCGGACAGCGATTTCGCCCATCTATGGAACGGCGCGTGGACCACGCTGCGGATTCCGAAAACCTACGGGCCGCCGCCGGGAAGCTGGCTCGACGTGATGTTCCGCCGGTTCGACATCCGCGTGTCGGAACACGGACGTCTGCAATACGACGCGCTGGTGTCGTGGGTGATGGAAGACTGCTTGCTCGAGGAGTTCAAGATAAGGACAGGCGGGGGCAGCATCGACAAGGACACGGTCGCGGCCTTCGGCGCCGAGATCGAGCGGATCGGCTGGCAGCCGCGCGACCGGCTCTATCGTCCGCCGGTGAACACCGATGCCGTGCCGGTGGATGGATCGTCGCCTCTGGCGCAGACAAGCGCGCCGCAGACCGTGCGCAGCTTCTGGCATGGCGCGCGGCTCGGGCCCTATCGGCTATTGTGCCTGAAAAGCTTTGCCGATCGCGGCCACCGCGTCGAGGTGTTCTCTTACGATACAGATTTCGCCGCACCGGACTGGCTAACCGTCCGCGATGCGCGCGACATCCTGCCGGCGCAGGAGGTGCTGTCGCCGCTGCCGCAAGGCGGGGGGGCGATCCACGGCGATCTGTTCCGCTACGCGCTGCTCGAACGGCTCGGCGGCTGGTGGATCGATCCGGATGTAATGCTGATGCAGCCGGATCTGCCGGACACCGATCTGTTTGTCGCCGGCCATGATGCGTTCGGCCAGATTCCGCCCGCGGTGGTGAAATGCCCGCCCGGATATCCCTTGATCAAAGCGGCGCTGACGCATGCCCGCGCCCTTGGCGGCGATCACGCGCGCTGGTCGCGGGTCGGTGCGCCGCTCTGGACCGCGCTGGTCGCCGAGCATGAGGCTGGCGCGCTGCGCCTCGCCAGCGAGCCGCTCGGGCCGGTGTCGTGGTTCACCGTCCCCGATCTGTTCGATCCGGCCAGGATGGACAGATTGTCGCAGCAAGCGGCGGCGACGTGCTTCCTGCGCCTGCAGGACGAGGTCTGGCGGCGGGCCGGAATCCCGGCCTGGCTGGCGCCGCCGGAGGGCTCGTTCCTGGGCATGTTGTTGCAGCGGCATGGTATCGATACCGGCTTTCCGGCGAGCCTGGAATTCGGTGAATTGAACAGGTGGATCAGACACATGTACCGCGCCGTTCAAGCGGAGCGCGCGGACCCGTCCGTCGCTTTGGACGCTCGGCTTTCCTGACCTCGGCGGCTACTTTCATCTTTTTGATCTATGTCATTGATCCCCGGCAACCTACGGTTGGCACAGGGTTTTTTGTGCACTTGCAGCGAACGACATTTTGGTGAGTGTTGCTCCCGCGCCGTTGCCGGCGGTTTTTTTTTATGATTGTTGAACCGAAGTTATATTAGCGAGACCAATTTTTATGTTCGGTTGGCTGAATTTATTGGCCAACGCCGGTCGCGCAGAACGCGTTGCGTGTGTGGCTGTATCGGCGTTGCTGGGGGTCTCCGCTTTGGCGGATGGTGCGCGCGCGCAGGATGCTGCGGAGCAGCAGGCGCTGTTCAGGCGCATGGTGCAGCAGCCCACCAATTATGAGGTGACCTTCGAATATGTGCGCGTCGCCACCGCGCGCGCCGACTATGAGGCCGCGATCGGCGCCCTGGAGCGCCTGCTGTTCTACAATCCCAAGCTGACGCGGGTAAAATACGAACTCGGCGCGCTGTATTTCCGCCTCGGTTCCTACGAGATGGCCAAGCGCTATTTCCTCGAGGCGCTGGCCAGTCCCGACATCGATCCGGTGACGCGCCAGCGCATTGAGACCTATCTGCCCGACGCCAGCAAGCAGCTCGAGCGCAGCCGCCTGTCCGGCTTCGCGCAGACCGGCATTCGCTCGCAGTCCAACGCCAACTACGCGCCGACCTCGGGCGGCATCCTGCTCGGCGGCAATCCGCTGACGCTGCTGCCGACCGCGCAGAAGAGGAGCGACACCAACTGGTTCGGCCTCGCCGGTGTGAGCCATGATTACGATCTCAACGGTCGCGGCGACACGCTGGAGACCCGTTTCGTCGGCTATCTCACCCAGCAGCACCGCTTCGATCAGTTGAATGTCGGCCTGTTTGACGTCTCGTTCGGCCCGCGCTTCCTGCTCGCGCCGGATTTCCTGCCGGGCGCGACCATCAAGCCCTATGTGGTCGGCGGCAATACCTGGATCGACAATCAGTCTTACCTGTCGTCGGTCGGCGCCGGCATCGACATGCGGATCCCGCTCAACGAACGTGTCTCGCTCGGCCCGGTGTTCGAGTGGCGGCGCAACGATTTCAAGACCGGCCTTGATCCGTTCTCGACCTTCAATTCCGGCAATTCCTACACCACGGGTCTCGGCGCCAACTGGCAGATCATGCAGACCATCAAGCTGGACGCGCGCGGCTTCTACCGGCGCGGCGATGCGGTCAACACCTTCCAGTCGTTCAACCAGTGGGGCGCGGAAGCTGCGCTGACCTTCGAATTCGCGCCGCCGCTGCTCTCGCTCACCCGCAACTGGAGCGTGTCGCCGTTCGTGCGGTTGCTGGAGACGCGGTTCGACGCGCCGAACCCGTTCATCGATCCGCTGACGATCCACCGCGACACCATGTGGACGGCGGGCGCGATCTTCAATGCGCCGATCACCCGCAACTTCGGCATTTCGACCGCGATCCAGTACGACAAGACCAACTCGTCGCTGCCGAACTACCGGCTGGATAATTTCTCCGTCATGTTCGGCCCGACGGCCCGGTTCTGAGAGGACATCATGACTCCGCGTGTCCGTTCCTGTCTCTCTCGCCTGCTGACGTTGCTGCTGTCGTCGGTCGCGCCGATCGCGCTGGCGCAGGCGCAGACCATGGGCCGCGTCGGCGCGGTCAATCAGGACGCCACCGGCACACCGCCGGGCGCCGCCTCGCGTTCGCTCACGATCGGCGGCAACGTGGTCTACAAGGAGAAGATCCAGACCTCGGCGGCGGGCTCGACCCAGATCCTGTTTCCGGATTCCTCGACGCTCAATGTCGGCCGCAACTCCAGCATCGTGATCGACGAGTTCGTCTACGATCCGAACGCCGGCACCGGCAAGATGGTGGCGTCGGTCGGCAAGGGCGTGCTGCGGTTCGTCGGCGGCCAGATCAGCCACACCGCAGGCGTTACCATCAAGACGCCGGTAGCGACGCTCGGCATTCGCGGCGGCGTCGCCACCGTGGTCTATCCGATCCCGCCGAGTTATCTGTCCGATCCGAACCTCGCCAATGCGAGAGGCGAACTGGTCATCGGCCATGTCGGCACGGTCACTCTCACCAACAACGCCGGATCGGTGGTGCTGCGGCCGGGCTTCGTCACCTTCGTCACCGGGCCGAACGATCCGATCCCCGAGCCGTTCCGCATCAGCGACGTGCTGTTGCAGCAGATCATGGCCTCGCTGCGCTCCAAGCCGGGCCAGCAGGGCGGCGCGGTCGATCTGCCCACGGATTCGATGGCCTCGCGCCAGGGTTACGGCACCAGCAATCTCAACGATCCGGCGCATCCGCCCGGCAGCGATCCGCTCGGCTATTTCTCGATTTTCTCGGGCGGCGATGCTCTCGCCAAGAACAAGTCGCAGGCGGGCCAGACCACGCAGACCCAGCCGACCGGCGGTGGTGGCTACACCTGCGGCGGGGGCGGCGGCTACAACTGCGGCGGCGGGGGCGGATACACCTGCGGTGGCGGCGGCGGCAGTCACAGCAGCGGCAACTGGTAGCGCCCGAGCGGGTCGTCCAACCCCCGAATCGAATAGACTTGAGCCGACCGGCGCGGGCATCGCATTGCGTCGGCCGGCGGAGCGCGTTTGGACAAAACCTACGATCTTGCGATCATCGGCGGCGGCGTGAACGGCTGCGGCATCGCGCGCGATGCGGCGGGCCGGGGCCATTCGGTGTTCCTGTGCGAGATGAACGATCTGGCCAGCGGCACCTCGTCATGGTCGAGCAAGCTGATCCATGGCGGCTTGCGCTATCTCGAATATTACGAATTCCGTCTGGTGCGCGAGGCGCTGATCGAGCGCGAACTTTTGTGGCGGATCGCGCCGCACATCATCCATCCGCAACGCTTCGTGCTGCCGCATCATGAGGGACTGCGCCCGGCATGGCTGCTGCGGCTCGGCCCGGTTTTCTTCCATCCTCTCCGCGGCCGGCATCGCCCGCCCCACGCGCGGACACCCCATCTGCGCCCCCCCCCGGGCGGCGAGCCGCTGGAGCCCCGCCCCCTCCCCCCCCGCGTTTTATATTCCGACCTCCCGGGCGGTGACGCCCCCCCCTTCCTGCTCAACGCACGCGATGCCGCCGATCGCGGCGCCGACATCCGCGTGCGCACCCGCGCGATGCAGGCGAGCCGACACGACGGACGCTGGCGTGTGGTGCTGGAAGACAGCGTCACCGGCGCGCGCAGCGAGATTTTCGCCCGCGTGCTGATCAACGCCGGCGGGCCGTGGGTGGAAAGCATTCTGACGCAGCAGGCCGGCATCAACGCCAAGGCGCGGGTGCGGCTGGTGCAGGGCTCGCACATCGTGGTGCCGAAGCTCTATGCGCATGATCGCGCCTACACCTTCCAGAACGCCGATGGCCGCGTCGTCTTCGTCATCCCTTATCAGAACGACTTCACGCTGATCGGCACCACCGACCGCGACTATCACGGTGATCCGGCGCAGGTCGCGCCGACGCAAGAGGAGATCGACTATCTCTGCGCCTCGGTCGGCGATTATCTGGCGCAGCCGGTGTCGCCGCGCGATGTGGTGTGGGCCTATGCCGGCGTACGCCCGCTTTACGACGATGGCGCGAGCGAAGCGCGCGCCGCCACACGCGATTACGTGTTCGAGCTCGATACGCCGGACGGTCTACCGATCCTCTCGGTGTTCGGCGGCAAGATCACCACCTATCGGCGGCTCGCCGAGCATGCGTTGCAGCGTCTGTCGCCCTATCTGAAGGACAACGCGATCGGCCTGCATGAAGGCTGGACCGGCGCCGCGCCGCTGCCCGGCGGCGATCTTGCAGTGACGGGGCTTGCCGCGCTCGCCGCGCAATTGCGCCGCGATCATCCGTTCCTTGCGCCGGCTCATGCGACGCGCCTCGCGCATGCCTATGGCACGCGGGCGCGTGGCTGGCTGGCCGGCGCGCGAAGCGCCGCCGATCTCGGCGAGGATTTCGGTACGACGCTGACCGCGCGCGAGGTGGACTATCTGATGGCCCATGAATTCGCGCGCACCGCCGAGGATGTGGTCTGGCGGCGCTCGAAGCTGGGCCTGTGGTTGTCGGCGGCACAGGTGGCGCGGCTCGGAACATGGATGGCGGCACGGGTTTAAAAGGCCGGTATTTGCCGCTACAAGCGGTCAGCAAAAATCATGATCGATGTGGAGTGACGAGATGACGGACAAGACCGCGATGCCAACCCGTTTGTTCGGCCCGACCGGCCGCACGACCTCGGTGATCGGGCAGGGCACCTGGTACATCGATCACGGCGATCATGGCGCTGCGGCGGCGGCGCTGCGGCGCGGGCTCGATCTCGGCATGACCCATATCGACACTGCCGAGATGTATGGCGACGCCGAGCTTGTGATCGCGGACGCCATCGAAGGCCGCCGCGACGAGGCGTTTCTGGTCTCCAAGGTGCTGCCGAGCAACGCCTCGCGGCGCGGCACCATCACCGCCTGCGAGCGCTCGCTGAAGCGGCTGCGCACCGAGCAGCTGGACTGCTATCTGCTGCACTGGCGCGGCTCGTATCCCTTCGAGGAGACGGTCGCGGCGTTCGACGAGCTGATGACGGCCGGCAAGATCCTGTCATGGGGCGTCAGCAATTTCGATGCGTCGGACCTCGCCGAGATGCACGAGGTCGCGGGCGAGGGTGCGATCGCCTGCAATCAGGTGCTGTATCATCTGAACGAGCGCGCCATCGAGCATTCGGTGATCCCGTGGTGCGAGAAGCACAATGTCGCGGTGGTGGCGTATTCGCCGTTCGGGCACAACGAATTCCCCAACCCGCGTTCCGAGGGCGGCCGCGTGCTGCAGCAGATCGCCGACAAGTACGGCGCGAGCCCGCGTCAGGTGGCGCTGGCGTTCCTCACTCGCCGTCCGGCGGTGTTCACCATTCCGAAGTCCTCGACGGCCCAGCATACCGAGCAGAACGCCAAGGCCGGCGCGCTGGCGCTGAGCAAGGATGACATCGCGGCTATCGACGCCGCATTTCCGCGCGGCCGCGAACCGCGCAACCTGCCGATGCTGTAAGGATAGCTTCTCATGGTGAGGACTGCGAACGGCAGTCAAAGCTCTCGCCGTCATTGCGAGGAGCGTCAGCGACGAAGCAATCCAGTCCTGTCGTGGAGATTCTGGATTGCTTCGCTTCGCTCGCAATGACGGTTGTGAGGAGGCGGGGAGCAACTTGAGCCTGCTCCTCATGGTGAGGAGGTGTCTCCAGCGCGTTCACGCGCGTCTTTCGACGCGCTATGGCGCCGTCTCGAACCATGAGGCCGCGATCATGAACTATTGCGGCCTCATCCTTCGAGACGCATCGCTGTGCGATGCTCCTCAGGATGAGGATCGCCATCTGCCGCTACACCGTCATGGCCGGGCATAGCCCGTCGAAGACGGGCGTGAACGCCCTTTTGACCCGGCCATCCACGGCTTTTCTCGCTGGTCTCTCATGAAGGCGTGGATCACCGGGACAAGCCCGGTGATGACGATTGAGCGAGCCGCACGTTTTCCGCGTCATTGCGGGGAGCGTTAGCGACGAAGTAATCCAGCTCTTTGCAATGCCCGCGACAGGCGCGGGCATAACGATGAATAGGACGTGGCGATGAGCGACTTCGCCGCTCAATAATGCGGCGGTGGCGGTTCGTCGCCGGGCGAGGCGGGGATCGCATCCTCGGCGGCGGCGAGCCGGTCGCCGAGCCGCACCAGTTCGCGCGTCAGGCGGTCGATCTCTTTCCACTGCGCGGTCAGGGCCTGGTTCAGCGCCTCGATGGTGTGCTCCTGATAGGCGACGCGCGTCTCCAGCGTTTCGATGCGCGCCTCAAGGGGCGAAAGCTCAGTCATCGCTGTCCTCGTTTGCTGTTTCGCCGGGCTGTTGCGCGCGTTCGACCAGACCGTGGCCGAGCGCGATGCGCTGGTCGAACACGAAGCATTCGCCCTGCCAGCGGCTCTGCTCCTGAGGAATCTCCTCAAGATATTTCAGGATGCCGCCCTTGAGGTGATAGACCTGCGTAAAGCCGCGCGCCAGCAGATAGGAGCTGGCCTTCTCGCAGCGGATGCCGCCGGTGCAGAACATCGCGATTGCCTTGTCGCGCGCGGGATCGAGCGCGCGGTCGGCGTAATCCTTGAACTGGCTGAAGCTGGTGATTTGCGGGTCGGTCGCGCCGGCGAAGGTGCCCATCTCGACCTCGAACTGGTTGCGGGTGTCGAGCAGCACCATGCCCGGTCGCGCGATCAATTCGTTCCAGTCCTGCGCCTCGACATAGGTGCCGACCCGCGCGGTGGGGTCGGTGCCTTCGCCGCGCAGCGTCACGATCTCCTGCTTGAGCCGGACCTTGAGACGCTGGAACGGCATCTGCGCCGCCTGGGAGAATTTCAGTTCGAGATTGTCGAGCCGGCCGCCGAACAGCGCGCCGCCGCGGAGCTGGTTGATCAGCGCGTCGATCGCCACCGCGCTGCCGGCCACGGTGCCGTTGATGCCTTCGGCGGCGAGCAGCACGATGCCCTTGATGCCGAGCGCCGCGCACATGTTGCGCAGCGGCTCGCGCAGGCTCTCGAAGTCCGGCAGCGGCACGAACTGATAGAAGGCGGCGACCTTGTACGACATCGCGCCGTTATAAAGGCCGCGGGCGCGGAGGCAAACCCGCGCTTGCCCCATCGTCATCACCGGGCTTGTCCCGGTGATCCACGGCTTCACGATAAATCAGTAAGAGAAGGCGTGGATGGCCGGGTCAAGCCCGGCCATGACGGGTTCCAACAAATACGCTGGTTTCATTGGCTCTGTTTTGAGCCTGTCTCTGAGGCTCAGAACCCCATCGCCGCGCCGTCGCTGCGCGGATCGGTGGCTCCTTCGAACACGCTGTCCGGGTGACGCACCACGGCGCCGCCATGGCCCATGGTCGAGGTGAAATCGGGCAGCACCTCGATGTCGTGGCCGGCGTCGCGCATCGCCTGGATCAGCGCCGGGTCGAACCGGCTCTCCAGCTTCAGCGTGACGGTGGCATCGCCCCAGGTCTTGCCGAGCAGCCAGCGCGGCGCGGTGATGGCCTGTTGCAGGCCCTGGCCGTAGATCGCGTAGCGGCTGAAGATCGCCGACTGCGTCTGCGGCTGGCCTTCGCCGCCCATGTTGCCGTAGACCATGCGGCGGCCGTCGTCGAACAGCGCCATCGCCGGGTTGAGGGTGTGGAACGGCTTGCGGCCGGGGCGCAGCGCGCGCGGACCATCGCCGTCGAGCACGAAGCTGGAGCCGCGGTTCTGCCAGACGATGGCAGAGTTATCGAGCGTGCAGCCCGAGCCGAACTCGAAATAGACGCTCTGGATGAAGGAGACCGAAACGCCGTTGCCGTCGATCGCGCCGGCCCACACGGTATCGCCCGGATTGGCGACGTAGGGCCAGGGCAGCGCGCGCTTGCGGTCGATCCTCTTGGCGAGCTCGTCGAGCTTCTCCTTGGTCAGGTAGTCCTCGCAGCGCTCCTTCATGTGGGCCGGGTCGCTGACCACGGCGTCGCGCACCAGGAACGCCTGCTTGGTGGATTCGACGATGCCGTGCAGGTAGTCGAAGCTCTCGCATTCGGCGACATTGAGGCGCTCGAACAGCGCGAGGATCATCAGCGAGGCGAGGCCCTGCGTCGGCGGCGGGAAGTTGAACAGCCGCGCGCCCTTGACCGGCACCGAGATTGCCTCGCGGCGCTGCACCTTGTGCGCGGCGAGGTCTTCCAGCGTCACCGGCGAGCCGACGCGCGCCAGATCCGCCGCGATCTCCTTGGCGAGCGTGCCCTGATAGGCGTCCATCGGGCCGCGTTCGCCGATCTGCCGCAGCGTCTTGCCGAGCGCGGCGAGCTTCATCACCGAACCCTCGCGCGGCGCCTTGCCGTCCACCAGGAAGTGGCTGGCGAAGCCCGGCGCGTCCTTGAGGCCGGCGAGCTTGCTCTCGGTCAGTTCGCGCTGGCTCGCGGTGACGGCGAAGCCGTTTTCGGCCGACCACACCGCGTCCTCGAGAAGACGCGACAGCGGCAGCTTGCCGCCGATTTCACGGCTGAGGGCATAGGCCTCGGCCCAGCCCGACAGGGTGCCGGCCACGGTGTTGGCGGCGAGCGGGCCGCGCTCGGGGATCGTCTTGAGACCCTTCGACTTGTAGAGGTCGACGGTGGCGGCCTTGGCCGCGGCGCCGCAGGCGTCGATCGCGACCGGCGGCTTGCCGTCGACGCTGATCAGCCAGAAACCGTCGCCGCCGATCGAGTTCATGTGCGGATAGACCACGGCCAGATTGGCCGCGATCGCGATCATTGCCTCGATGGCGTTGCCGCCCTCGCGCAGGACGCGCAGGCCAGCCTCGCTGGCGAGATGATGGGGGGCGGTCACCATGCCGCGGCGGGAACGGGGAGTGTTCAGCATCGCTTCAGTCCAACAGGTTGAGCCCGCCGCGGCGGGAGTTAAGTAAGAGAAATCTTCATTGGCCTTTTAGACCAAAAAGACGACGTTTCCAAACAGGGAAATGCCCGGCCACCGGCCGGGCATCCCTGCGGGTGAGACGCCTGATGGTGGGACCCCGGCATCTGCGCCGTTTTGGCGACGCAAAAGCCGGAATCGAAGGCCATCGGCACATGGATGGCGGCTCAAGAGAAGTCGGGATTCGACTTTCGCTTGGCGGGCCCGCGGCGTGGCGGGAGCGAATATCGAACCCGCTTCCTTAAGCGTGCCTATGACGCTCGAACCACTTCTGGCGCCAGGATTTTAGCACGAAGAGCGCGAGCAGGCCGGTCAGAATGTCCATGAAAATGATCAGGCCGAACACCGGCAGCCAGCTTCCGGTGGATTCGCGCAGCATCGCCGCCACCGGACCGCCGAGCACCGAGCCGACGCCCTGTGCCATATAAAGGAAGCCGTAATTGGTGGTGGCGTTCTTGGTGCCGAAGGTGTCGGTCAGCGTGGAGGGGAACAGCGAGAAGATTTCGCCCCAGCCGAAGAACACGAGGCCCGACAGCAGCACGACCGCCAGCGCGTTCTCGCGATAGAGCACCATCAGGCCGATGGCGAAGCCTTCGAGAATGAAGGCGATGCCCATGGTGTTCTCGCGGCCGATGCGGTCCGAGACCCAGCCGAAGAACGGACGGGTCAGACCGTTGGTGACGCGGTCCACGGTGAGCGCGAGCGGCAACGCCGCGAGGCCCCAGATCATGACGTCGGCGACGCCGAAATCGCGGGTGAAGTTGGCGAACTGCGAGATCACCATGAGGCCGCCGGTGGACATCATGGTCATCATCACGAACATCAGCCAGAACAGTGGCGTCTTCAGCATCTCCTTCGATGTGAAGTCATGCACCGAGGTTTTGACCTTGGCCGAGATGTTGGCTTTGGCCGCGGAGGTTTCATGCGATTCCGGATTGCGCAGGCCGAGCGCGGCGAGCACGCCGACGACGCCGAGGATGATGCCGAAGGTCACCAGCGTCGATTGCGCGCCGGAGGTTTTCAGCATGGTGTCGATCGGGAAGGTGGTCAGGATCGCGCCGAAGCCGTAGCCCGCGGCGACCATGCCGGTGGCGAAGCCGCGGCGGTCCGGAAACCAGCGCACCATCAGGCCGATGATGCCGACATAGACGATGCCGGTGCCGATGCCGCAGAACAGGCCGTAGGTCAGGTACAGGCCGGTCAGCGAAGTGACGTTGGCCGACAGCACCCAGCCGAGACCGGAGAGAGCGCCGCCGACGGCGATCAGGAGTTTCGGGCCGAACCTGTCGACCAGCCAGCCTTGCGCCGGCGAGAACCAGGTTTGCAGAACGATGAGAAGCGAGAAGGTGACTTGAATGGCCGGCAGTGTTGCGCCGGTAGTGCTTTGAAATGATTTAACGAATAGCGTCCAGACGTATTGCGGGCTTGAGATCGCCATCATGGCGACCATGCCCAGCCCAAGCTGGATCCAGCGTGCGCTGGTATTGATTGCAATATCCTCAGTGTCCCTCGACGAAACAGACATTCTCAGCCTCCCAAATTTTCTTTAGGGGGAACTGCCCCACGGCTAGTATGTCAGTGATGGCGCGATGGAGTGGAAAATTTGATCAAAAGTGCAGGATTGAGGCGTTCTGTCGCAGTAAACAGGGGCGGATGCCGCAAGCTATCCACATCGCGACGTGAATCGCGGGCCAGTTGCGCTGCGATGCATCATTTATAGCGGCGTAATTTACCGTTTCGCATAACGGTCGCGGTTCGAGGTCGCGATGTGAAAGATTCGCGCCGAATGGAATGAACGAGTTTTCCGTTATCGCGAGCCAACGGGTCGGCGCCACCAGCGCGGTTACGCGCTCCTTTCGCCAGCGCGGTGACGCGCGTCTTTCGACATGCTCTGGCGCCGCCCGATGAGGCTCCGCGAAGCAATCCAGAATCCATAAAGGATCGGATTGCTTCGCGCCTCGCAATGACGTTCGGCCTGCTCCTGGTCTGTCTTATTCCGCCGGCGCGTGGATTGTCCGTATCGGCGAGAATCCGGCGAACCAGCGTGCGCGCCACGGCTTGAGCACGAACAGCGCGAGCAGGCCGGTCAGCACGTCCATGAAGATGATGACGCCGAACACCGGCAGCCAGCTTCCGGTCGAGTCACGCAGCATTGCCGCCACCGGACCGCCGAGTACCGAACCGACGCCCTGCGCCATATAGAGGAAGCCGTAATTGGTGGTGGCGTTCTTGGTGCCGAAGGTGTCGGTCAGCGTCGAGGGAAACAGCGAAAAGATTTCGCCCCAGCCGAAGAACACGAGGCCCGACAACAGCACGACCGCCAGCGCATTCTCGCGGAACAGCACCATCAATGTGATCGCCGCGCCTTCCAGGATGAAGGCGATGCCCATGGTGTTCTCGCGGCCGATGCGGTCCGACACCCAGCCGAAGAACGGGCGGGTGAGGCCGTTGGTGATGCGGTCCACCGTGAGCGCCAGCGGCAAGGCGGCGAGGCCCCAGACCATGACATTGGCGACGCCGAAGTCGCGGGTGAAGTTGGCGAACTGCGAGATCACCATGAGGCCGCCGGTCGACATCATGGTCATCATCCCGAACATCAGCCAGAACAGCGGCGTCTTCAGCATCTCCTTGGGCTCGTAGTCATGTGACGAGGTCGCAACTTTGGTGGAGGTCGCCGCAACCGCGATCTCGCCTTGCTGCGGATTGCGCAGGCCGAGCGCGGCGAGCACGCCGACGACGCCGAGGATGATGCCGAAGGTGACGAGCGTGGTCTTGTAGTCCGACGACTTCATCATCGAGTCGATCGGGAAGGTGGTCAGGATCGCGCCGAAGCCGTAGCCCGCCGCCACCATGCCGGTGGCGAAGCCGCGGCGGTCGGGAAACCAGCGCACCATCAATCCGACGATGCCGACATAGACGATGCCGGTGCCGAGGCCGCAGAACAGGCCGTAGGTCAGATACAGGCCGGCCAGCGACGTGATGTGCGCCGACAAGACCCAGCCGAGACCGGACAGCGCGCCGCCGACGGCGATCAGAAGTTTCGGTCCGAATTTATCGACCAGCCAGCCTTGCGCCGGCGAAAACCATGTCTGCAGCACGATGAGCAGGGAGAAGGTGACCTGAATGGCCGGCAGCGTCGCGCCGGTGGTGGTCTGGAATGATTTGACGAACAGCGTCCACACATATTGCGGACTTGAGATCGCCATCATGGCGATGACGCCGAGAACAAGCTGCGTCCAGCGCGCATTGTTGGACTGGGGATCAGTTACCGAGCTCATGGGATATCTCCTTTGCTACAGGGTAACTTCAGCAAGGAGTATGCCAGCTGTGTTCGCAGTCGGTGGGACAACATATGACGTGAACGCATGGCGAGGCCATGATCAATTCGCTTCGCACGAAATCGATCATGTATCCGCAGACATGCACGGTCGCAAAACGCTGCATCAGCGCGTGCTGCCGCGATGACTGCTGCTCAAATACGGAAAGAACGAAGGCAGGAGCTTCAATGCGCGAAGGAATCTTCTCGGGGCCGCCGTAGCGCCTGCGCAATCAGGCGGCAGCCTGCTGCTTTTTCAGGCCTTCGATTGCGGTCTTGACGATCGGGGCCATGCCTTCGCCGCCAAGGCGAGCTTGTCGTCATTATGCGACGTGGGTGGCCTTTCCCGGCGAAATACGGTGCATGTGCGTGAAAATCTCGAAACCGTCGGCGCGGGCGATTGCGGCAAGCGTGATGCCCGCGCGTTCGGCCATCCTGATCGCAAGCGCGGTGGGGGCGGAGACCGAGACGATCAGCGAGGCGCCGATCGAGGCGGTCTTCTGCACCATCTCGACCGAGACGCGGCTGGTCAGCAGCACCGCGCCTTCGCTGGCGGCGATGCTTTTGCGCGCCAGCGCGCCGGCGAGCTTGTCGAGCGCGTTGTGACGGCCGACATCTTCGCGGATTTCCATGATGCCGGACTGCGGGGTCCAGAACGCGGCGGCGTGGACCGCGCGGGTGATGGTGTTGAGCTTCTGCAGCGGGTAGAGGCCCTGCATCGCGGTCATGATCTCTTGCGGGGTGACGCGGATGCCTTCGCCGACGATGGCGACCGGCTTCATCGCCTCGGCAATCGAGTCGATGCCGCACAGGCCGCAGCCGGTGGGGCCGGCGATATGTCGCCGCCGCTCGTGCAACTGGTCGGCGTTGTGTTTGGTCAGCCACATCCGCAGTTCGATGCCCTCGTCCTGCGGAACGACCTCGAGCGACTCGATGTCCGACATGTCGTTGATGATGCCCTCGGTGAGGCTGAAGCCCACGGCGAAGTCCTCGAGATCCTGCGGCGTGCCCATCATCACGGCGTAGGTGCCGGCGTCGTAGGACAAGGCCAGCGCCGTTTCCTCGGGCACGGAGCGGTCGCCTTCGCTGAAGCCGCTTTCGCGCCAGATCAGGCGATGAGCATTGACGATCGGGGATTCGTTCACGCCGCGCTCCTGTTATTTCGCGACCTCGGCGCGGATGATCCGCCGCGAGGCGCGCGCATGCTCCTCATAGGAGTTCTGCCGCTCGCTCGGATCGTTGGAGGGCATGATCTGCATCGCGGTGACCCTGAACCCGCGCCATTGACGCCAATCCGAGCAGTCCGGTCACCACATGGCCCTGTGTATCAGGATGATGGCAGGTCGTATAGACGACGCCCGGCGCGGGGCACCACCTAACACACGGGCGTCAAACGCCTTCCTTGATCAAGACGCTGGTTCCGATGCCGCGTCAGCGGAATTTGGTCAATCTATTTGGAGGTGTTTAAATACCTTTATCCAAAATGACCGATCCCGGGCATGGTGTCCGGAAGGGTCTTGGCCAGATGGTGGGCCACGTCAGCCAGAGCGGCGGTGAGCGGGGTCATCGGCTCGCGGTGGAGGATCACCAGACCGACCGATTGCACGTTCTCCGGCTCCACGATCGGGATGGAGCGGACCTTGTCGGTGAGGCCGAGGGATTCGGCCAGCAGCGCCGGCATCACGCTCGCCCATTTGCCGGTCCGCACATGAGAATAGAGCACGATCATCGAATTGGATTCGAGGGTCGGGGCCACCGCGACGCCGGCCCGAAACAGCATCTGGTCGATGATGCGACGGTTCTGCATGTCCGGCGTCAGCAGGCAGAGCGGGATTTTTGCAATCTCCGCCCAGGTCACGCTGCTGCGGTCGCCGAGCGGGCTGTCGGCCGCAGTGAGCAGGCGATACTGTTCGAGATAAAGCGGGATGCGGTTGACGTGGCCGAGCGGCTCGTTGTCGAGATAGGTCAGGCCGGCATCGACCTCGAGATTTTCCAGCATGCGCAGGATCTCGATCGAGGTGCGCGAGATGATGGTGAATTTGACGCCGGGGTGACGCGCGCGGAACGGCGTGGTCAGCGCGGCGGTCATCGCCAGCGCGGTCGGAATCGCCGCGATCCGCAGATGGCCGGTAAGGCCGTGCTTGAGCGTCTCGATATCCTCGTGCATTGCCCGCGCATCGCCGACGATGCGCCGCGCCCACACCAGCACGCGCTCGCCTTCCGGCGTGAAGCCCTGGAAGCGCGAGCCGCGATTGACCAGCAGCATACCGAAGGTGTCTTCCAGGTGCTTGATCGCGGCTGACAGCGTCGGCTGGCTGACGTGACAGGCTTCGGCGGCGCGTCCAAAATGTTCTTCGCGGGCCAGCGCCAGCAGGAATTCGAGTTTGTCGATCATCGCAGTCTTCAACCTCGCCCGGACCGCTCCGGCCGGATCGGAACGCTCGCCTGTCGATCAACACAGGTTCCCCGGCATAGTCAAATCCAATCAAGCCGTTGAAAAGGGAACCATGACCGGCGGGGCACGTTTTTCCCTGGGATCGTCAAGCGTTGTCGCTATCTGCGCGGCCGGAAGACGAGACGGTGCCTTCGCCTTGATTCCGGCGCGGCTTGTCCGTCCCTGGATCATCGCAACACGGACCAGCCGGGGCAGTCCATGAACGAGACCTGCGGTTTAGCAACACGGCGCATCCTGTGCGTCTTCCCGAAATACTCGCCGTCGTTCGGCACGTTCGAATATGCCTATCCGCTGACCGATGGCGTGAAGGCCTTCATGCCGCCGCAGGGCCTGCTGCTGATCGCGGCGGCGTTGCCTGCGCATTGGCAGGTGCGTTTCATCGACGAGAATATCGAGCCCGCCGCGCCGGAGGATTTCCGCTGGGCCGATGCGGTGTTCGTCAGCGGCATGCACATCCAGCGCCGGCAGATGCACGGAATCTGCGAACGGGCGCATGCCTATGGCCGGCCTGCCGTGCTCGGCGGGCCTTCGGTCAGCGCCTCGCCGCAGGCGTATCCCGATTTCGACTATCTGCATATCGGTGAGCTTGGCGATGCCACCGAGGAATTATTCCGGCGTATTTCCGACAATCCGGCGCGCCCGCCGCGACAGGTGGTGCTGGAGACGCACGAGCGGCGCGACATGGCGGAGTTTCCGCTGCCGGCCTATGAGCTGATTCCGCTGCGCAAATATTTTCTCGGCAGCATCCAGTTCTCCAGCGGCTGCCCGTATCAGTGCGAGTTCTGCGATATCCCGGCGCTGTACGGCCGCAATCCGCGATTGAAGACGCCGCAGCAGGTGCTGGCCGAGCTCGACAAGATGGTGGAATGCGGCCTGTCGGGCGCGGTCTATTTCGTCGACGACAATTTCATCGGCAACCGCAAGGCGACGCTCGAGCTGTTGCCGCATCTGGTGGCATGGCAGAAGCGCAACGGCTTCGCCATCCAGTTCGCCTGCGAGGCGACGCTCAACATCGCCAAGCGCCCCGAAATTCTCGAACTGATGCGCGAGGCGCTGTTTCTCACTGTGTTCTGTGGCATCGAGACGCCGGACCCGGCCGCGCTGAAGGCGATGTCCAAGCAGCACAACATGATGGTGCCGATCCTCGAAGGCGTCGAGACGCTCAACCGTTACGGCCTCGAAGTGGTGTCGGGCATCATTCTCGGTCTCGACACCGACACGCTGGATGCGGGCGAGGGGATTCTCGATTTCATCGACCGTTCGCAGATCCCGCTACTGACCATCAATCTCTTGCAGGCGCTGCCGCGCACGCCGCTGTGGGATCGGTTGAAGCGCGAAAATCGTCTGGTGGATGACGAGGGCCGCGATTCGAACGTGAAATTTGTTCTGCCCTACGAGCATGTGGTTGCGACCTGGCGCGCATGCATGGGCCGCGCCTATACGCCGGAGAAAATGTTCGCGCGCTTTCAGCATCAGGTCGATCACACCTACTGCAACCGCATCACCCCGCCGAATTCGAAACAGCGCCGCTCATGGCCGAACATCAAGCGCGCGCTCACCATGGTCGCCAGGATCGTCTGGCACGCCGGCGTGCGCAGCGACTATCGCCGCGAGTTCTGGAGATTCGCATGGCCGCGCATCAAGGCGGGCGATATCGAACGGCTGATCAGTTGCGGGCTGGTGGCCCATCACCTCATCACCTTCGCGCGCGAAGCTTCGCGCGGGCGGCAGACCGCGTCCTATTACTCCGACAAGGTGCAGGACATCCAGATCGCCGCCGAATAGGCCGTGGCGGCGGGCGGGCGTGGCAATATGACATGTTATGTCAGTTTAATCCTGAGTTCATGCCGATTTCATCATGGATCGCGATGCTCGCGGTTCCGGATTTATTAAGGTATTGGAATTATGAGATTTTTTGTGGTTCGGGGGCACTCGCATTCGCTCTCGCGCTGCGATATCATGCGCCGTCCCGTTTTCGGGGCCGATCTCCCTTAATCATGTTGGGTTCATGGTGTTCAGGATCAGTTGCACAAGCTGGTATGTCCGCAGGCATGGCGGAACGTCGGGACGGACGATCCGCGCCGAAGGAGCGGTGCGCGTCCGATGACCAGCGCAGGTGAGTTGCGCTCCGGCAAGGGGCACAAGGACGAGAACTTTCCCGTCGCGTCGTGGATCATCCATCCGCGTCATCGCGCGCCGATTCTGGCGTTCTATAATTTCGTGCGCACCGCGGACGACATCGCCGATCACGCGACGCTGCCGGCGCAGGACAAGCTCGATCAACTCGATCGCATGCAGGACGAATTGCTCGGCAGCGGTGCGGCGCAGCCCGAGGCGCTGGCGTTGCGCGAGGCGCTCGCCGCGCGCGGATTGTCGCCGCAGCACGCGCTCGATCTGCTCACCGCGTTCCGCATGGACGTTACCAAGCTGCGCTACGAAAGCTGGGACGATCTCATTCACTACTGCTCGTTCTCGGCGATGCCGGTCGGCCGTTTCGTGCTCGACGTGCATGGCGAGGACCGCGCGACCTGGGTCGCCAACGATAAATTGTGCGCGGCGTTGCAGATCAACAATCATTTGCAGGATTGCGGCAAGGACTATCGCACGCTCAACCGTATCTATCTGCCGCTCGATGCCTTGCAGGCGTCCGGTGTATCGGTGGAGATGCTGGGCGAGGCAAGGGCGTCCGCGCCACTCCTCGATTGTCTGCACAAGCTCGCGGTGCGCAACGAACAGTTGCTCGCCGAGAGCCGCGCCTTCAGCGCCGAGGTGCAGGACAAGCGTCTGGGCATGGAGATCGCCGTGATCGATATCTTCGCGCGCAGGATCGCCGACCTCATCAAGACGCGCGATCCGCTCAGCGAGCGCGTGCATCTTTCCAAATTCGCCATGTTGGGACTTGCAGCGTCCGCCGCCGCGGGCGAGTGGCTGCGCCGTTTGGGCGGCCGCGCGCCGCTCTCCCGACTATCGACGGGCGCATGATTTCCCATGAATGACGTGACAGCAACACCGGCGGGCTCGGCTTCGGGCAGTTCGTTCTACGCGGCGATGCGGATCCTGCCGCGCGCGCAGCGCGATGCGATGTTCCTGATCTACAGCTTCTGCCGTCAGGTCGATGACATCGCCGATTCCGATGGTCCGCGCGAGGAGCGCCTTGCCGCGCTCGACGAATGGCGGCGCGATGTCGACGCGCTCTATGCGGGCAATCCGCCGGCGCGGCTGCGCGACTACGTTGCGGCGGTGAAGGAATTCGGCCTGAAGCGCGACGATTTCATCGCCATCATCGATGGCATGGAAATGGATGTGCCGGCCGATATCCGTGCGCCCGACGCGGCGACGCTCGATCTTTACTGCGACCGGGTCGCGAGCGCGGTGGGGCGGTTGTCGGTGCGCGTGTTCGGTCTGCCGGAACAGGATGGCATTCTGCTGTCGCATTATCTGGGTCGTGCCCTGCAACTGACCAACATCCTGCGCGATATCGACGAGGATGCTGGCCTCGGCCGTCTCTATCTGCCGCGCGAACTGCTCGATGCCGCCGGCGTTTCTTCGCGCGATCCGGCGGCTGTGATCGCCGATCCCAATCTGCCGAAGGCCTGCGTGCCGCTGGCGATGCAGGCGCTCGGACACTTCCAGAAAGCGGACGAGATCATGGCGCGCAATGCGCGCCGCACCGTCCGCGCGCCGCGCATCATGTCGCACTATTATCGCGCCATCTTCGAGAAACTGCTGGCGCGCGGTTTCGCGTTGCCGCGCCCTCCCGTCAAGCTGAGCAAAGCCGCCAAGATGTCCATCCTCCTGCGATACGCCGTGATCTGATGACCCAAACAGCTCACATTATCGGGGCAGGTCTGTCGGGATTGTCAGCCGCAGTGCGGCTCGCCAATGCCGGATTCGAGATCCACGTGCACGAGGCGACGCAGAACGCCGGCGGGCGCTGCCGGTCTTACTTCGATGCTGCGACTAATCTGACAATCGACAACGGCAACCATCTGATGCTGTCGGGGAATACGCATGCGCTTGCCTATGCGCGTTCGATCGGCAGCGAGTCCGGTCTTGTCGGTCCGGAGCGCGCGCAGTTTCCGTTTGCCGATGTCGAGACCGGCGAACGCTGGACGCTCGATCTTGGCGACAGCCGCTTTCCGTCATGGCTGTTCGATGCGGATCGCCGCGTACCCGAGACCGGCGTCATCGATTATCTTAAAATGCTGCCGCTGGCATGGGCGAGCGCCAATGCGCTGGTCGGAGACACCGTCGCCTGCGATGGCGCGCTCTATCGCCGTCTGGTCGGGCCGTTGTTGCTCGCCGCGCTCAATGTCGATCCGCCGTCGGGCTCGGCGGGACTTGCCGGCGCCATCGTGCGCGAAACGCTGCTGGCCGGCGGCGCATCCTGCCGCCCGCTGATCGCGCGTGACGGGCTTAGCAGCGTTCTGATCGATCCGGCGCTCGCGATGCTGCGCGGCAAGGGCGCTTCGATCCGGCTGATGCATGAGCTACGGCGGATCGAGACATCGGCGGATCGCGTCACCGGCCTTGATTTCGGCGATGGCACCACTGCGCTGGGTGAGGACGATGTGGTGGTGCTCGCGGTGCCGGCGCGTTCGGCGTCGACCATTCTGCCCGGGCTGAAGACGCCGACCAAATTCCGCGCCATCGTCAATGCGCATTTCCGTTACGTGCCGCCGCAGGGCACGCCGCCGGTCACCGGCGTGATCGGTGGACTGATCGAGTGGCTGTTCGCGTTTCCGGATCGTCTGTCCGTCACCATCAGCGATGCCGATCGCCTCGTGAACATGCCGCGCGAGGAACTTGCACGTGCGATCTGGCGTGACATCTGCAAGGTCGCGAAGCTCGATGACAGTGTTGCCGAAGGCCCGCTGCCGCCGTGGCAGATCGTGCGCGAGCGTAGGGCCACTTTCGAGGCGACGCCTGAACAGAACGCATTGCGTCCCGGTCCCGTGACGCAGTGGAAAAACCTGATGCTGGCCGGCGACTGGACCGACACCGGACTGCCGGCCACCATCGAAGGCTCGATCCGCTCCGGCGACCGGGCCGCCGATCTCATCCTCAAGCAATAAGAACGGACGACCCCAAACTCATCATGACCATGACGTTCGATCAGCAGAGCACCGCGCCGGCCGCCGAAGGTCTTGCCGCCAGCATTTCCTCGGCAGGCCGCGCCATGCTTGGAAACCGTCAGGAGGACGGCCATTGGGTGTTCGAGCTCGAGGCCGACGTCACGATTCCGGCCGAGTACGTCCTGCTGCGTCATTATCTCGCCGAGCCTGTGGATGCGCAGATCGAAGCCAAGATCGGCCGATATCTGCGGCGCATGCAGAACGACAACGGCGGATGGTCGCTGTTCTACGGCCATGAGTTCGACATGAGCGCCAGCGTGAAGGCTTACTTCGCGCTCAAGATGATCGGCGACTCGCCCGATGCGCCGCATATGAAGAAGGCGCGCGAGACGATGCTGGCACGCGGCGGCGCGGCCAGGAGCAACGTGTTCACGCGCATCATGCTGGCGCTGTTCGGTGTGCTGACGTGGCGTGCGGTGCCGATGATGCCGGTCGAGATCATGCTGCTGCCGCGCTGGTTTCCGTTCCACCTCAGCAAGATTTCATACTGGGCGCGCACGGTGATCGTGCCGCTGCTGGTGTTGATGACGTTGCGGCCGCGGGCGCGCAATCCGCTCGGCATCGGCGTCGATGAACTATTCCTCGAGGATCCGAAAACCATCGGGCCGACCCCGAAGGCGCCGCACCAGAGCCAGCTCTGGTTCACCGCTTTCGACATTCTCGACAAGATGCTGCGCATCGCCGATCCGTTCTTCCCGAAGAAGATGCGGCAGCGCTCGATCAGGAAGGCGGAGGAGTTCGTCACCGAACGGCTCAACGGCGTCGACGGACTTGGCGCGATCTTCCCGGCGATGGCCAACAGCGTGATGATGTATGATCTGCTGGGCTATCCGAAGGACGACCCGCGCTATGTGATGGCGCGGGAATCGGTCGAGCGGCTGCTGGTGATCCATGAGGACGAGGCGTACTGCCAGCCTTGCGTCTCGCCGATATGGGACACCGCGCTGGCCGCGCACGCTATGATCGAGTCGGGCGAGGACGACGACATCTCTGCCGCTATGAAGGCGCTCGACTGGCTTGCGCCGCGTCAGGTGCTCGATGTCGAGGGTGACTGGGCGGTGAAGCGGCCCGGCGTGCGGCCCGGCGGCTGGGCTTTCCAGTACAACAACGCGCATTATCCCGATCTCGACGACACCGCCGTCGTGGTGATGGCGATGGATCGCGCGCGCGGGCTTGGCGCCGGCACCAAATATGACGAGGCGATCGCGCGTGGGCGCGAGTGGATCATCGGCCTGCAGAGCGTCGATGGCGGCTGGGCCGCGTTCGACGCCGACAATCTCGAATATTATCTCAACAACATTCCGTTCGCCGATCATGGCGCGCTGCTCGATCCGCCGACCGACGACGTCACCGCGCGTTGCGTCTCGATGCTGGCGCAGCTTGGCGAGACCGTGGAGAATTCGCTGCCGCTGAAGCGTGGCGTCGATTATCTGCGCGGCACCCAGCTTGCGGACGGCTCGTGGTTCGGGCGCTGGGGCGTCAATTACATCTACGGCACCTGGTCCACGCTGTGCGCGCTTAACGCCGCGGGCGTGCCGCATGACGATCCGGCGATCAAGAAGGCGGCGGACTGGCTGGTCGCGATCCAGAATCCGGACGGCGGCTGGGGCGAGGACGGCAACAGCTACCGGCTTGATTACAAGGGTTATGAGCGCTCCGAGAGCACGGCGTCCCAGACGGCCTGGGCGACGCTGGCGCTGATGGCTGCCGGCCGGGTGGACGATGCTGCGGCGGAGCGGGGAATCGCGTATCTGACGCGGACCCAGAACGCAGAAGGGCTATGGAACGAGCCGAACTACACCGGGGGCGGGTTCCCACGTGTGTTCTATTTGCGATACCACGGATATTCTAAGTTCTTTCCGCTCTGGGCGCTGGCGCGCTATCGCAACCTACGTAATAGTAACAGCCGCTTCACAGGGGTCGGAATGTGATGATGAGCGAGGGCGGCGACGCCTCGAGAGACGGACTGCCGGTTCTGATCGTTACCGGCCTGAAACAGGAGGCCCGCATCGCTGCCGGCCCCGGCCTCACCGTCATCTGCAGTTCGAGCAACCCGGTGCAATTGCGCGAGATGATGGTCTCGTTCGATCCGGAGAGCATTCGCGGGATCGTCAGCTTCGGCGTGGCCGGCGGGCTTAACCCCGAGCTGCGCTCCGGCGACATCGTGATCGCCTCCGAGATCGTTGCCGCCGAGCATCGCTGGGCAACGGCGTCTTCGCTCACCGAAATGCTGATCGCGCTACCGGCGAGGGGCAAACGCACCGTCATCAACGGCGTGCTCGCCGGCGTCGAGGAGGTCGTGCTCGGCCAACTCGGCAAGGCCGCGCTGCGCGCCACCACGGGCGCCGACGCGGTGGATATGGAAAGCCATATCGCCGCACGCTACGCCGAGGAGCATGGCCTGCCGTTCGCGGCGTTGCGGGTGATCAGCGATCCGGCGCATCGCGCGTTGCCCGAGGTGGCGGCGAAGGCGCTGAAGCCGAACGGCGATGTCGATATCTGGAAAGTGATGCGAGGCATCGCGCGCAATCCGTCGGAGATCCGCGCGCTGGTGTCGAGCGGCCGCGATTTCAATCGCGCGCTGCGTGGTCTGCGCGATTATCGGGAGCACCTCGACGGCGCCGGCGATCGGGCCGAAGAAGAGGCCTGATCTTAAGGGATCGCCGCCCGCCGTCTGTCGTCCAAAGACTTGCGGGCAGACAACCGACAAAACAACAGACAACCCACAAAACAAAAGGCGCGATTTGTATCGCGCCTTTTGTTATTTGCTGAGCCGTGTTTGGCCTTTATGCGGCGGTCGTCGCCTTGGTCTCGGCAGCCACCGGAGCGGATTTGGCGGCGGCGAGCTTGGCGGCGGCCTTCGCCTCTGCCTCCTTGGCCTCGTCAGAGCGAATCTCGGAAAGGCGCTTCTGCACCTCGGACGAGAACACGTACTGCGCCGGGCGCTGCTTCGACAGATCGATCTCCGGCGCCATCGGACCGCTGGTCTTGATGCCGCGGATCGCGACCCACGCCGCCTTGAGCGGATTGGTGATCGCCGCGTTGGCCGCGGTCGGCTCGTAGCCGCAATGCGCCATGCAGTTGGCGCACTTTTCGTACTTGCCGGTGCCGTAGGAATCCCAATCGGTGGTGTCCATCAGCTCCTTGAAGGTCTTGGTGTAACCTTCGCCGAGCAGATAGCACGGCTTCTGCCAGCCGAAGATGTTGCGCGCGGGCATGCCCCACGGCTCGCAATGGAAGTTCTGGTTGCCGGCGAGGAAGTCGAGGAACAGGCTCGAGTGCATGAAATTCCACTTCTTGCCCTTGCCGCGCGCGAACACGCCGCGGAACAGCTCCTTGGTCTTCTTGCGATTGAGGAAGTGCTCCTGGTCCGGCGCGCGCTCATAGGCGTAGCCGGGCGAGATCGAGACGCCGACGCCGAGCTCGGTGGTAAAATCCAGAAACTTCGCAATCTCCTCGGCCGGATAGTTGTCGAAGATCGTGGCATTGACGTTGACGGTGAAGCCGCGCGCCTTCGCCGCCTTGATCGCGGAGACGGCGCGGTCGAACACGCCCTTCTGACACACCGACTGGTCGTGATGTTCCTTCAGGCCATCGAGATGGACCGAGAAGAACAAATAGGGCGAGGGCTCGAACAGATCGAGCTTCTTCTCCAACAGCAGCGCGTTGGTGCAGAGCGAGACGAACTTCTTGCGCGCCACGAGGCCGCGCACGATCTCGCCGATCTCCTTGTGGATCAGCGGCTCGCCGCCCGGAATGGCGACCATCGGCGCACCGCATTCCTCGGCCGCGTCCCAGCACTCTTGCGCGCTCATGCGGCGATTGAGGATCGCGTCGGGATAATCGATCTTGCCGCAGCCGGCGCAGGCGAGATTGCAGCGAAACAGCGGCTCCAGCATCAGCACCAGCGGATAGCGTTTCCGACCGAGAAGCTTCTGCTTCACCAGGTAGGACCCGATCTTGATTTCCTTGAAAAACGGTATGGCCATGAGCAGCGGTCTTTCTTGATCTTATTAAAGGTGAGATGCGGTCCTGACCGAAGCCAATTCCGCAGGCAGCCTGAATTCGATGTTTTCTTCGCGACCCGGCACCACCGATACGGTGACCGGCCCGATTCGCCGCAAGGCGTCAATCACGTCGTCGACGAGGATTTCGGGCGCCGATGCGCCGGCGGTGATGCCGACGGTCCGGGCGCCCTTCAGCCAAAGCGGGTTGAGCTCGCTTCCGTCCGCGATCAGGTAGCTCGGCACGCCGACTTCGGTGCCGATTTCCCGCAGGCGGTTGGAATTGGAGCTGTTGGTGGCGCCGACGACCAAAATGACGTCAACAAGCTTGCTGAGGTCTCGTACCGAAGACTGGCGATTTTGTGTCGCATAGCAGATGTCGCGGGTGTCCGGACCCTCGAGATCGGCGAAACGGTCTTCCAGTGCGGCGATAATATCCTTTGTATCGTCGACACTTAGCGTCGTCTGGGTGATGTAGGCGACGGGCTCGTCACTTGGCAGGTCCAGCGCAGCCACGTCCGCGACGCTTTGCACCAGATGGACCGGACCCGGTACCTGGCCCATGGTGCCGACCACTTCGGGATGCCCCTGATGGCCGATCAGGATCAGCCGCCGGCCCTTGGCGACGTAGCGCTTGCCCTGATTGTGCACCTTGGAGACGAGAGGGCAGGTGGCGTTGAGCACCGGCAGATCGCGCCGCGCGGCTTCTTCCTCGACGCTTCTGGCGACGCCATGGGCGCTGAACACGGTGATTGCGTTCGGCGGGACCTCGTGCAGATCCTCGACGAAGATCGCGCCTTTTGCCTTGAGGTTCTCGACCACGTATTTGTTATGCACGATCTCGTGCCGCACATAGACCGGCGGGCCATACTTCTCCAGCGCGCGCTCGACGATATCGATCGCGCGCACCACACCCGCGCAGAATCCGCGCGGCTGCGCCAGCAGGATTTGCATGGGGCGGCTCTCGCAGGGCTGTCTAGGCAAGCTGCACCGTATTGATTTCATTCTCTCGGCCAAGCGCCTCGAACACCCGCGTGACGATGCCCTTGGCGTCGAGACCGGCCTTGGCATACATCGCGGCGGGGCTGTCCTGATCGATGAAGACGTCCGGCAGCACCATGGAGCGCACCTTGAGCCCATGGTCGAGCATGCCGTTCTCGGCGAGGGTATGCATGACCTGCGCGCCGAAGCCGCCGATCGAGCCTTCCTCGATGGTGATGAGCACGTCGTGTTCGCGCGCCAGCTTGAGCACCAGATCGGTGTCGATCGGCTTGGCGAAACGCGCGTCGGCCACCGTCGTGGTCAGGCCGTGCGACTTCAACGTGTCGGCCGCCTTCAGGCATTCGCCGAGCCGGGTGCCGAGCGAGAGCAGGGCGACGGACGAGCCTTCGCGCACGATGCGACCCTTGCCGATTTCCAGCGGAACGCCGACGGCGGGCAGATCGACGCCGACACCGTCGCCGCGCGGGAAGCGGAGGGCGGACGGACGGTCGTTGATCGACGCCGCGGTGGCGACCATGTGCACCAATTCGGCCTCGTCGGCCGCGGCCATCAGCACGAAGTTGGGCAGACAGCCGAGATAGGCAAGATCGAACGAGCCGGCATGGGTCGGGCCGTCGGCGCCGACCAGACCGGCGCGATCGATGACGAAGCGCACCGGCAGACTCTGGATCGCGACATCGTGCACCACCTGATCGTAGGCGCGCTGCAGGAAGGTCGAGTAGATCGCGACGAACGGCTTGATGCCTTCGGTGGCCAGACCCGCGGCGAAGGTGACCGCATGCTGCTCGGCGATGCCGACGTCGAAGGTTCGCTCCGGAAACGCCTTGCCGAAAATGTCGATGCCGGTGCCCGAGGGCATCGCCGCGGTGATGCCGACGATCTTGTCATCCTTCTCGGCTTCCTTGACCAGGCTGTCGCCCAACACGCGGGTGTAGGTCGGCGCGTTGGCCTGCGCCTTGGCCTGCTTGCCGGTGACGACATCGAACTTCACGACGCCGTGGTATTTGTCGGCGGCGCTCTCGGCGTAGGTATAGCCCTTGCCCTTCTGCGTCACGACATGGATCAGCGTCGGGCCGACCTTGGAATCGCGCACGTTCTTGAGCACGGGCAGCAGATGATCGAGGTTATGGCCGTCGATCGGGCCGACGTAATAGAAGCCGAGTTCCTCGAACAGCGTGCCGCCGGACAGGAAGCCGCGGGCGTATTCCTCGGCGCGCTGCGCGCCCTTCTCGACGAATTTCGGCAGCCGCTTGGCGACCTGTTTGCCGATCTCGCGCAGCGAACGATAGGTGTTGCCGGAGATCAGGCGCGAAAGGTAGGCGGACATCGCGCCGACCGGCGGGGCGATCGACATCTCGTTGTCGTTGAGAATCACGATCAGACGCGAATCCATCGCGCCGGCGTTGTTCATCGCCTCGTAGGCCATGCCGGCCGACATCGCGCCGTCGCCGATCACGGCGATGACGTTGCGGTCCTCGCCGGCGAGATCGCGCGCGACCGCCATGCCGAGACCCGCCGAGATCGAGGTCGAGGAATGCGCCGCGCCGAAGCAGTCGTACTCGCTCTCCGCGCGCTTGGTGAAGCCGGACAACCCGCCACCTTGACGCAGCGTGCGAATTTGTTCACGGCGGCAGGTGAGGATTTTGTGCGGGTAGGCCTGATGACCGACGTCCCAGATCAGCCGGTCATTCGGCGTATTGAAGACATGATGCAGAGCGACAGTCAGTTCCACCACGCCAAGGCCCGAGCCGAGGTGTCCGCCGGTGACTGCGACCGCGTTGATGGTCTCGGCGCGTAACTCCGCGGCGATCTGTGGTAGATCGCTTTCCTTCAAATTCCGCAGATCGGCTGGGGATTTGATTTGGTCGAGCAGAGGAGTCGAAGAGGTCATCAGAAGGTCTTCCAGTACAGCTTGGAACAAGGCGTGAACGGCAGCCAGTGTACCATTATGGCAGCTATTGAGCAGTAATTCTCGATAATCCCGGTGTAATGCCACTATTGTGTGGCCTAAGGGCACCGATCGGACCGATCAGAGTTAACTCCTCAACTCGCCAAAAGCCTCAAATTTTTGCTTTGACTGCTTCAGATAGAAAGAAAGAACGTGCTGACAAGGATTGTTGTTTCCCTGGTGCGAACCTGTACCCGACACGCATGGTTCACCGTCATTGTTGGTTTAATTCTCGCTGTTATTTCAGGTATTTACGCGCAGAAACACTTTGCCATCAGCACCGACGTCGCCCAGCTCATCTCGCCCAACCTGGACTGGCGGCAGCGCGAAATCGCCTATGAGAAGGCATTTCCCGGTCATCACGATTTGATTCTGGCTGTTGTCGAGGCCGCGACCCCGGAAATGGCGCAGCAGGCGGCGGTGGCGCTGGAGAAGAAACTCGCGCCCCAAACCGACAAGTTCCGCTGGGTCCGGCGGCCGGCCGGCGGTCCGTTCTTCGAGAACAACGGTCTTTTGTTCCTGCCGACCGCGGAAGTCGGGCAGCGGATCGGACAATTGCAGGCGGCGCAGCCGTTCTTCGACATTCTGGTGGACGATCCCAGTATCCGCGGCCTGACCGGCGTGCTGGAGACCGGACTTGCCGGCGCCGAGCGCGGCCGGTTTTCCCGCGATTCCCTGACCCGGCCGCTGAACGTCGTGGCCGACAGCGTCGAGCAGGTGCTCAAGACCGGTGATGGCACGTTCTCCTGGCGTCAACTGGCGAGCAGCGAGCCGCTGACCGATTCCGATCGCCGCGTGCTGCTCACCATTCAGCCGATCCTGGACTTTCAGGCGCTGGAGCCGGGCAAGGTGGCGACCGATGCCATCCGCCAGGCGGCGAGCGATCTCAATTTCGACAAGGACTTTCATGCACGGGTGCGGCTGACCGGGCCGGTGCCGATCGCCAACGAGGAATTCGGCACGGTGCAGGAAGGCGCCGTCGTCAACGGCATCGGAACCATTCTGGTCGTGCTGTTCATCCTGTGGTGCGCGCTGCGTTCGCCCAAGATCATCGGCGCGGTGTTTCTCACTCTTGCCATCGGTCTGTCGGTGACGACCGCGGTCGCCTTGATCATCGCAGGCTCGTTCAATCTGATCTCGATCGCGTTCTTCGTCCTGTTTGTAGGATTGGGCGTCGATTTCGGCATCCAGTACAGCGTGCGCTATCGCTCCGAGCGTTACGAGAATTCCGACCTGCAGGAGGCGCTGGAGCAGGCCGCGAAGTTTTCCGCCGTGCCGCTGACGCTGGCCGCGGTGGCGACCGCGGCCGGTTTCCTGTCGTTCCTGCCGACCAACTACAAGGGTGTCTCCGAACTCGGCAAGATCGCGGGTGCGGGCATGCTGATCGCGTTCATTTTCGCGATCACCGTGCTGCCGGCGCTGCTCAAGCTGCTCAATCCGCCGGGCGAGGCGGAGCCGGTGGGCTACGCCTTCCTGGCCCCGGTCGATCGCTTTCTGGAAGATCACCGGATCGGCATTGTGGCAACCACGCTCGGCATCGCGATCCTTGGCTTGCCGCTGCTCTATTTCCTGCACTTCGACTTCAACCCGATGAATCTGCGCAGTCCGAAGGTCGAATCCGTCGCGACCTATCTCGATCTGCGCCGCGATCCCGAAACCGGCACCAGTGCGGTGGAGGTGATCACGCCCTCGCTTGAGGCCGCCAAGGAGGCGCAGGAGCACTTGTCGAAGGTGCCTGAGGTGGCGCGCGTCATCTCGCTCGACAGCTTCGTGCCGGACGATCAGCAGGCCAAGCTAGCGATCATCCGCAAGGGCGCCGCGACGCTCGATCCGGTGTTCAAGGCGCGTCCCGGTTCGCCGCCGTCCGATGCCGACAATGTCGTTGCGCTGGCCGATGCCGCCACCAGCCTGCGCCGTGTCGCGGCCAAGTCCGGACCTGAGCCGGCGGCCGCAGCCAACCGTCTTGCCGATGCGCTGATGCGGCTGTCGCAGTCCGACAAATCGGTGCGCGACAAGGCGGCGAAGGTGTTCCTGTCGCCGCTCGCCACCATGCTCGAGCAGGTGCGCGATTCGCTCAAGGCGCAGCCCGTCACCATCAAGTCGCTGCCGCCTGAACTGGTCAGCGACTGGATGACCGCCGACGGCCGCGTGCGCGTCGAGGCGCAGCCGAAGGGCGATCCGAACGACAACGATACGCTGCGGGCTTTTGCCGCCGCCGTGCAGAAGGTCGAGCCGAACGCGACCGGCGGTCCGATCTCGATTCTGGAATCGGGCCACACCATCGTGATGGCCTTCATCCAGGCTGGCGGCTGGGCACTGCTGTCGATCTCGATCCTGCTCTACATTGTGCTGCGCCGGATCGGCGACGTGCTGCTGACGCTGGTGCCGCTGATTCTCGCCGGCGTGGTGACGCTGGAAATCTGCGTGCTGATCGGTCTGCCGCTGAACTTCGCCAACATCATCGCGTTACCGCTACTGCTCGGCGTGGGCGTGGCGTTCAAGATCTACTACGTCACCGCATGGCGGGCGGGGCACACCAACCTGCTGCAATCGAGTCTGACCCGGGCGATCTTCTTCAGTGCGATGACCACGGCCACCGCCTTCGGCAGCCTGTGGCTGTCGAGCCATCCGGGCACGTCGAGCATGGGCAAGCTGATGGCGCTGTCGCTGGTGACGACGCTCGCCGCAGCGGTGCTGTTTCAGCCCGCGCTAATGGGCCGCCCCCGCGATCTCGGGAAGTAGGCAGATCTCGGACACCGGAGCGGGATCGACAGGTCCCGTTTTCTGTCCGATGACCTTCGGTGGAGCGTGGCCGGGTGCCGGGTGCGACTTGGCTCCGCCCGCCACCGGCGGTGCCGGGGGGGGGGACGTCTTGGCGCCGGGAACGGGCGATGCCGAGGATGTCGACAGGGGCTTGGTGTTGGGTCCGGAAACGTTTTCCGGCGCGCGCGTCCAAGTCTGACCGCCGCAGAGGATGCTCATCACGCAGCCTTCGACCTCAAGCCTGTTCGGCGACTTAAGTTGAATGGAAGCCTCGTAGGTTTTGCCGTTCTTGGCGTTGTAGATTTGGCCTTCCCACTTGTCCTTTTCGTCGGCGACTTTCTTCATGTTCAGCAGCACGGGCATCCCGAGGGTCGAGCGCGTCCGTTTCGTTTTGTCGGGGTTCTGACTGTCCGTTCCGCCGGGTGTCTTCTCGGCGGACACCACCCCCCAGAGGCGACTGTTGCAGTCGACGATCTTGATGGTGGCGACCTTGTCCTCGACCAGCCAGTCGCCCAGCGGATCGGCGGCATGGGCCATGCCGCACGTCATGACCAGAAACAACGCAGGATACGTAAATTTTCGCATGAGACCTCGCATGCACAGCAACGGGGCGAACCCCTTCAGCCTCGTCCAAGTTCCGTCACAACGTCAAATCGCCGCGTTGCTTTTTTTCAGTTGACGAAGCGCCTTTCAGCCGACCTATGTAACCCATGGTGAAAGCAAATATAGACATTTCCGAGATATTCGCGGACCGGCAGTTTCAGCGAGGGTCTCTCCACACCCGTTATCTGAACGAGCAACTCGTCCGCGTGCTCAAAACCATCGGTTACGATGTTGGGTTCCAGCGTGGACAAGGGCAATATCTTTTCGACCGGGACGGCGAAAAATATCTCGATCTCCTCAGCGGATTTGGCGTTTTTGCGGTCGGCCGCAACCACCCGGTGATTCGCGACGCCCTCAAGAGCGTTCTGGACAGCGAGTTTGCCAATCTGGTCCAGCTCGATTTGTCCACGCTGGCCGGTATTCTGGCGGAGCGACTGATCGCGCGGGTGCCGTATCTGGACAAGGTGTTTTTCGCCAATTCCGGAACGGAGTGCGTCGAGGCGGCGATCAAGTTCGCGCGCGGCGCGACCGGACGTCCGGGCATCGTCTACTGCGACCACGGCTATCACGGCCTGACCTACGGTTCGCTGTCGCTGACCGACGACACCAATTTCCGCGGCGGCTTCGGCCCGCTGCTGCCTGATTGCGCCGTCATCCCATTCAACGATCTGGCGGCGCTGGAACGCGCGCTGGCCTCGCGCCAGGTGGCGGCCTTCATCGTCGAGCCGATCCAGGGCAAGGGCGTCAACATTCCGGACGACGATTTCCTGCCGGGCGCAGCCGCGCTCTGCAAGAAGTACGGCACCATCTTTGTCGCCGACGAGATTCAAACCGGCATGGGCCGCACCGGCCGTTTCCTTGCTGTCGAGCACTGGAATGTCGAGCCCGACATGGTGCTGCTGTCGAAGGCGCTATCCGGCGGTCATGTGCCGGTTGGCGCGGTGCTGACCCGCAAGGCGATCTTCGACAAGATCTTCGACCGGATGGATCGCGCCGTGGTGCATGGCTCGACCTTCGCCAAGAACGATCTGGCGATGGCGGCCGGCATCGCCACCCTCGAGGTGCTGAAATCGGAGAAGCTGATCGAGAATGCCGCGCGGCAGGGCGAACGCCTGATGGCGAACCTCGACGCGATGATTCCGAAATATGAGCTGCTCAAGAACGTGCGCGGCAAGGGTCTGATGATCGGCATCGAGTTCGGGCCGCCGAAATCGCTGGCGCTGCGCGCGTCGTGGAATCTGCTGGAGAGTGCCAGCAAGGGCCTGTTCTGCCAGCTCATCACCATCCCGCTGTTCAAGGATCACAAGATCCTGACGCAGGTGGCGGGCCATGCCAGCCACACCGTCAAGCTGCTGTCGCCGCTCACCGTGACGGACGAGGACTGCGCCTGGATCGAAGGTGCGTTCGATTCGGTGATTGCCGCGAGCCACCGCGTGCCGGGTGCGGTGTGGTCGCTCGGCAAGACATTGATGGACAATGCGGTGCGCAAATCCGCCTGACCGACCGTTGATCGATTCATGCAAAATCCGCCGCATCGGCCGATGCGGCGGATTTTGTGTTTGGAGAATGTCTTGAAATTACTGGCCGTGGCTGGCCAGCACAGCATCGCAGGCCTTGCTGATCTTGGGCCGGTGCTGCTGCAGGCAGGACAGGATGACGAGATCGGCTTCGTTCATCACGGAACGGCAATAGCGCGAAACATCCTTTGAACAGGCCTTCTGCTCATCCGGCGTACCGCTGCGAGTCTGATTCTGCGCCATGGCGAGGGTCGCGGCCGAGGAAAAGAGTGAGGCAATGAGAAGCGTTCTGAGCATTGTCGTCCTTCGTTGGGCTGGGCGATAACGATAAGCGGGATGATTCGAAAGTAAGGTCGGCGGCACCGGAATTCCAGCAGCAACATTTCCTTTGCCGGATTCCCCGCCGTTATTTCCGCAGGTGTGTCATACAGACAAGGAACCGGGCGAATGCAGGGCATATTTGAGTCGAAATAGGCCCTTGTTGTCGCAGGTTACCGATTGTCCTCCAGGACCATGGCGGAACCCTTCTCGGCGATCATCGCTGTCGGTGTATTGGTATTGCCCGACGTGATGGTCGGCATCACCGAGGCGTCGATGACGCGCAGCCGCTCGATGCCGCGTAGCCGCAGCCGTTCATCCACCACCGCCATCGGATCGCTGGCTGTTCCCATCTTCGCCGTTCCGACCGGATGGAAGATCGTGGTGCCGATATCGCCGGCCGCCCTGGCGAGCGAGGCGTCGTCGTCGCCGACCGAGGGACCCGGCAGATATTCGCTCGGACGATACGGCGTGAGGGCAGGCTGCTTCATGAGTTTCCGCGTGACGCGAATGGCGTCGGCGGCGACTTCGCGGTCCTCGTCGGTCGCAAGATAGTTCGGCGCGATGATCGGCGGCGCGTTCAGTTCATTGGAGCGCAGGCGGATCACGCCGCGCGATGTCGGTTGCAAATTGCAGGCGCTGATGGTGATGGCCGGAAAGCGGTGCAGCGGATCGCCGAACTTGTCGAGCGACAGCGGCTGGACGTGAAACTGGATGTTGGCGCGATCGCGGTTGGGATTCGAGCGCGTGAAAATGCCGAGTTGCGATGGCGCCATGGTGAGCGGCCCGCGCCGGCGCAGTGCGTAGTTGATGCCCATCCAGCCGCGTTGCAGCAGGTTGTAATAAGTCTCGTTGAGAGTGCGGATGCCCTCGACCTTGTAGATCGCGCGTTGTTGCAGATGGTCCTGCAGGTTGCGGCCGACGCCTTGCCTGTCGAGCACCATGTCGATGCCGAGCGGTGCGAGCCATTCTTGCGGTCCGATGCCGGAGCGATGCAGCACCTGGATCGATCCGATCGAGCCGGCGCACAGGATTACTTCGCCTTTCGCGCGCGCCTCGATGGTCTCGTTGCCTTGGTGAAAGCGAATGCCGACGGCGCGGCCGTTCTCCACGATCAGGCGATCGACCACGACGCCGGTCTCCAGCCGAAGGTTGGGGCGTGTGAGCGCGGGCTTGAGAAAGCCGCGCGCCGCCGACCAGCGCCGCCCCCGCTTCTGGTTGACGTGGAAATAGCTGATGCCTTCGTTGTCGCCGGTGTTGAAGTCGGCGACGCGGCGGATGCCGGCCTGGCTCGCGGCCTCCGCGACCACGTCGAGCACTTTCCACGACAGGCGCGGCGCTTCCACGCGGAAACCACCGCCGGCGCCGTGCAGGTCGCCGGCGCCGAGAAAATGATCTTCGATATTCTTGAACGCGGGCAGCACATCGTCCCAGCCCCAGCCGGTGAGGCCGAGCTGCCGCCAATGATTGTAGTCGGCGGCCTGGCCACGCATGCAGATCATGGCGTTGATCGCGGAAGAGCCGCCGATCACCTTGCCGCGCGGATAGTGCAGCGAGCGTCCGTTGAGACCAGCCTCCGGTTCGGTCCTGAACATCCAGTCGGAGCGCGGATTGCCGATCGCGAACAGATAGCCGACGGGGATGTGAAACCAGATCCAGTCATCATGGCCGCCGGCTTCGAGAATGAGGACGCGGTTGCGCGGGTCGGCCGACAGGCGGTTGGCGACGATGCAGCCGGCCGTGCCGGCGCCGACAACGATATAGTCGAACTCCCCATCGATCTTTTTCATCATGACTGTTTCCGCCCACGCGCTGAAATTCTTGTTCTGGAATGGGGTGGCCCCGCAAGCCGCCGGGAAGATTTAGCGCGCTCGCCGTTGTTGGGTCCATGACTTGTCCATGCTACTCTTGTTGCATAGTCCACGGCCACGAGTTTGCGAATGCCTATTGTCGAGCGCATTTCTGCCCTGCAACCCGAAATCAAGGCGTGGCGGCGCGATCTGCATGCCCATCCTGAACTGATGTATGACGTGCATCGCACCGCGGCGTTTGTGGCGGATCGCCTGCGCGAATTCGGTTGCGACGAGGTGGCGACCGGCCTTGGCCGCACCGGCGTGGTCGGCCGCATCAAGGGCAACAGGCCGGCGAACGGTCGCGGCGTCAAGGCGCTCGGCTTGCGTGCGGATATGGATGCGCTGCCGCTCGAGGAGGAGACCAACGCGCCGTATCGCTCGACCGTACCGGGCAAGATGCACGCCTGCGGCCATGACGGCCATACCGCGATGCTGCTCGGGGCCGCGCGCTATCTTGCGGAAACCCGCGATTTCGCCGGCGAGGCGATCATGATCTTCCAGCCCGCCGAGGAGGGCGGGGCGGGCGCCGACGCGATGATCAAGGACGGGCTGATGGACCGGTTCGGCATCGATCAGGTCTACGGTATGCACAACAGTCCGGGCATGCCGATCGGCACGTTCGCGACCCGCGCCGGACCGACCATGGCGGCAACCGATCACATCAATATTCATATCGAGGGTTTGGGCGGCCACGCGGCGCGTCCGCACAAGAGCATCGATTCGGTGCTGGTGGGCTCGCAACTGGTGGTGGCGCTGCAGAGCATCGTCTCGCGCAGCGTCGATCCGCTCGAGGCGGTGGTGGTGTCGATGTGCCAGTTCAGGGCGGGCGACGCCCGCAACGTCATTCCGCAGACGGCCGAGATCCTCGGCACCGCGCGGACGCTGACGGCCGAGATGCGGGATCTGGTCGAGCAGCGGGTGCGTGAAATCGTCGCCGGCGTTGCGCTGCAGAGCGGGGCGAGAATTACGCTGAACTACGAGCGCAGCTATCCCGTGCTGGTCAATCATGCGGCGCAGGTGGATGTGGCGGCGCGGGTGGCGGCGGAGGTGACCGGCGCGGCCAATGTCAGTTCCGAGATTCCGCCGGTCATGGGCGCCGAGGACTTCGCCTATATGCTCGAAGCGCGGCCCGGCGCCTTCATCTTCATCGGCAATGGCGACAGCGCGGGGCTGCATCACCCGGCCTACGATTTCAATGACGAGGCCATCGTCTATGGCGCGTCGTACTGGGCGAGGCTGGTCGAGACCCAGCTCGCGGGCTGAACGCCGGACCTGTCGGAACCTGTTCGATCACGTCGCGTTGAAGGGCCGCAATGACCCTTCAACAGGCGGAGAAGACAGATGGCACGACGAGCAGCGGCACGTAAAACGGCAAAGCGCGCGGGCAAGAAATCGACCACGCGGCGCACCCCCCCGCGAAAGGCGGCGACGGCGAGACGGTCTACAACCAAGCGAGCGCCCGCGCGCCGGCCGGCGGCCGGTAGGACGGCCGCGAAAGACAAGACTCTCCACGATCTCTTTCTCGATACCCTCAAGGACATCTATTACGCGGAAAACAAGATTTTGAAGGCGCTGCCGAAGATGGCCAAGGCGGCGCATTCGGAGGATTTGCGCGCCGCGTTCGAAAAGCACTGGGAGCAGACCGAAGGCCAGGTGGATCGCCTGGAGCAGGTGTTCGCGCTGCTGGGTCAGGCTCCGAAGGGCAAGACCTGCGATGCCATCGAAGGCATTCTCGACGAGGGCAAGGAGATCATGGACGAATACAAGGGATGCGAGGCCCTCGATGCCGGCCTGCTGGCTGCCGCGCAGGCGGTCGAGCACTACGAGATTTCGCGCTACGGCACGCTCAAGGCCTGGGCCGAGAAACTCGGCATGGACGAGGCCGCCGAACTTCTCGATGAAACCCTTCAGGAGGAACACCAGACCGATCGCGATTTGACGGTGCTGGCGGAAGGCGAGGTCAATTCGGAAGCGATGGCGGCGTGAAGTGCCATCCATAAAGTTGTCATGCGCGGGCTTGCCCCGCGCATCCACGCCTTGCTCCTGCATCACAGGGAAAGAAGAAGACGTGGATGGTCGGATCATAGGCGAGCGATGCGACGCCGGTCTTCGAATGGCTATGCCCGGCCATGACGGCTTTGATGGTTTTCGAACGCGCTATGCCGCTTTCAGTTTGCGTAGGACCGACGCGGCGAGCTTGAGGTCCTTGACGAAGGCGGCATATTCGCGCGCTCGCGCATCTTCATCCGGCAGTCGCAGCAGATAAGACGGATGAACGGTGACGAGCGCCCTGGTGGCGTCGTCGAGATCGATGACGCGGCCGCGGTTTTTGCCGATCGGGGTGATCTTGCCGAGCACGCTTTGCGCGGCGGTCGCGCCCATGGCGATGACGAGCGCGGGTTTGATCGCGGCAAGCTCGCGCTCGTACCAAGGCCGGCACGCCCGGATTTCCGGCGTGTTCGGCTTCTGGTGCAGCCGGATCTTGCCGCGCGGCACGAATTTGAAATGTTTCACCGCGTTGGTGACGTAGACCTTGCCGCGCTCGATCCCGGCGTCCGCCAGCGCGCGGTCCAGCATCATTCCGGCGGGACCGACGAACGGCTTGCCGGCGAGGTCTTCCTTGTCGCCCGGCTGCTCTCCCACCAGCATGAGGGATGCGTGCTCGGGACCTTCGCCGAACACCGTCTGGGTCGCGTCTTTCCACAGCGGACAGGCGCGGCAGTGTGCGGCCTCGGCGCGCAACGCGGCGAGACTGTCCGGCTTGTGGCGTGCGGGTGTAGCCATCGGTGCGTCTTTCCGCTGCCGCGCGAGGCGGGGAGCTGGGGCTTCGCGTGCGATCATCGCTTGCGTGGTACGCACAGCCTCGGCGATCAGCGGGTCAATCAGGGAGGCCTCGGGAAGGTTCCGCCAATATTTCTTGGGCATCTCGGCCTGCATCGCTTTGACCTTGAGCCGGGCGGGATTGAAGATGCTGGCGTAGTAGATGCGCCACGTCTCCTCCAAGGGATCGTCCGATGACGCATCGGCGCGCGTTGCGCCCGCAGTGAAAGTGAGAGCGTGCCCGTTCCAATGCGCGCAACGCTCCGGCGTTAAAATCGACCACGCCATGCTGGCGAAGCGCCTCGCGAAGAACGGCGCTGCCAATTCGACGATGTGATGCGTGGGCTCGAACCAGGCGACGAAGCGCGTTGCCGCGCCGGTGCCGAACTCGCGGAAGCGGACGAAGGCGTGCATCTTGTGCTCCTCGCGGCGGACCTCGCGCGCCATCGTTTCGGTGCGGATAACGTCGGCATCGGCGGGATTGGTCATGATCGCCGGAACGGTGCGCATCCGCCAAAGCAGGCGGTAGAGTAGGGCGAAGCGCGCCGGATCGCGATGCAGGATCGCCATGCGCGCCGTTTCGATGAAGGCAGCCGACACGGCGAAGGTCGGCGCGTCGTTGCAAGGGGGAAGCGCGCTTGGTGCAAACAATTCCGGCGTGCGGTCGGCGACCGTCCACACGATGGTCTCGGGCGGCACGCCGTTCTGCACCAGCGCCCGCGCCGCCGCGCGCCAGCCGTCGAAATCGGTCTCGCTGTCGAGGACGATGGTGTGCATCAGACCTTCCATTTTTCTTTACCTCTCCCCGTGGGGGAGAGGTCGGCGCGAAGCGCCGGGTGAGGGGGCTCTGCGTTTTCCGCGATACGCCGTAACCCCCTCACCCCAACCCTCTCCCCAATGGGGAGAGGGAGTGCGTCCTGCTTGTGTCGCATCCGTCAAAATTCGAATCCCAATTGCCGCGCCGGTGGACGCAGCAGCGCGGCAAGGCGGTTGCTGTCGAGCAGCATCGGCGCCGGCCGGTGGTCGGCGAGCACGATGAAGGGCAGCGCCTTGGCGCGCGGCACGTGAAGCCGTGCCAGGTCGGCGGCGCGCAGATGTGTGACGCGGCGCGCGGCGAGGATGCGATCGACCGTTCTCACGCCGAAGCCCGGCACCCGCAGCAGATCCTCGCGGCTCGCTTTGTTGACGTCGAGCGGGAAGCGCTCGCGGTGGCGCAGCGCCCAAGCCAGCTTGGGATCGATGTCGAGCGGCAGCATGCCGTCGCCGCGCGGATCGGTGATCTCACCGGCATCGAAACCGTAGAAGCGCATCAGCCAGTCAGCCTGATAGAGGCGGTGCTCGCGCAACAGCGGCGGCGCGCGCGGCGGCAGATTGCGGCTGGCGTCGGGAATCGGGCTGAAGGCGGAATAATAGACGCGCTTCAAACGATAGGAGCCGTAGAGGTTGGCGCTGGTCTGAAGGATGGTTTGGTCGCTCGCGGCATCGGCGCCGACGATCATCTGCGTGCTCTGGCCGGCGGGCGCGAAACGCGGCGCGCGGTTATCGCCGGCGCTTTCCTGCGCCTCGTCGAGCCTCAAGCGCAGCCGGCCCATGGTGCGGCGGATGGCGCGCACGTCCTTTTCCGGCGCGAGCGTCTTGAGGCTCGTCTCGGTCGGCACCTCGATGTTGATGCTGAGGCGGTCGGCATATCTGCCGGCTTCCGCGATCAGCGCATCGTCGGCTTCGGGAATGGTCTTGAGATGGATGTAGCCGCGGAAGTGATGGTCCTCGCGCAAACACTTCGCCACCCGCACCACTTGTTCCATGGTGTAGTCGGGGCTGCGGATGATGCCGGAGGATAGGAACAGGCCCTCGATGTAGTTGCGGCGGTAGAAGTCGAGCGTCAGCTGTACGGCTTCCTCCACCGTGAAGCGGGCGCGCGGCACGTTCGAGGACGCGCGGTTGATGCAATAGAGACAGTCGTAGTTGCAGGCGTTGGTGAGCAGGATTTTCAACAGCGAGATGCAGCGCCCGTCCGGCGCGTAGGAATGGCAGATGCCCATGCCGCTATCGGTGGAACCGAGGCCCTTGCCGTCGCGGCTGTCGCGGGTCGCGGTGCCGCTGGAGGCACAAGAGGCGTCGTACTTGGCCGCGTCGGCCAGGATGGCGAGCTTGCGTTGCAGGTTCATCCGTCGATCCCGTTGTTGTTGTTGGCAAAATCGATCCCTGAAGAGTCCGGTTGACTCGGCATGGCTCGTTTGCTTCATTAGAACATATCATGAACAAATGGACTGGTCATCCGTTCCGGAAGGATGACGGCCTCGATCACCGGGAGCGGCGCATGACCAGCGCACGCATGAACACGCTTGCGAATCTGCGGGGCCAGATCGAGCGCCTTGAGGAGGGCGCTTGCGGTCACGCCTTCGGACGTGTGGCGCTGGGTCATGTCGATGCCGATGCCGCGCTGTCCGGCGGGCTGGCGCGGGGCGCCATGCATGAGGTGTTCGCCGAAGGCGGGCGGCAGGGCGCCGCGGCGGCAGGGTTTGTCGCGGGACTGGCGCGACGGGTCTCGGCGCGGCGGCCGCTGTTGTGGGTGAGGCAGGATTTCACCGCGACCGAATGCGGCGCGTTGTCGATGAGCGGGCTGGCCGAGTTGGGCTGCGATCCCCGGCAGGTGGTGACGGTGCATGCCGCGGATGCGGAGACGGCGCTCCGGGTCGCAGCCGATGGCTTCGCCTGCGATGCCCTCGGCAGCGTGGTGCTGGAAGTCTGGGGCGAGGTGCGCGCGCTCGATCTTGTCGCCAGCCGCAAGCTCACGCTGGCGGCGCGCAGTTCCGGCGTCACCGGACTGGTGCTGCGTCTTGCGGCCACGCCATCGCCCAGCACGGCGGAGACGCGATGGATCGTGCGCGCGGCGCGTTCGCCGCCGGATGAGGCATGGCGCGTCTGGGGCGCGCCGATGCTCGATGTCGAGCTTGTCCGCAATCGTCACGGCCCCACCGGGCAGTGGCTCATGGAATGGAAATGTGATGAGTGCCTTTTCCGTGAACCGGCGACGTATTCTCAGCCTGTGGCTGCCACGTCTGCCGACCGACCGTATCAAGCGCGCGTTGTCGCGCCGGGGCGACGCGCCGGATAGCGGCCAGCCCTGGGCCGTTGTCGTCAGACAGAGCAACGCGCTGCAGATTTCGGCGCTAAACGATGCCGCGGCCGCGATCGGTCTTGCCGTCGGTCTGCCGCTCGCCAATGCGCGCGCGATCTGTCCCGATGTTCATGTGTTCGATGCCGATGAGGCGGCGGACGGCAGGACGCTTGGCGACATCGCCGACTGGTGCGACCGTTTCACGCCGCTGGTTGCGCTCGATCCGCCGCATGGTCTGTTTCTCGACATCAGCGGTTGCGCGCATCTGTTCGGCGGCGAACAGGCGATGCTGCGCACGGTGTGCGAGGCGCTGGGCCGTCAGGGGTTTGTCGTCAATGCGGCGATTGCGGCGACGCCGGCCTGCGCCCGCACGCTGACGCGGGCGACGCGGGGATGCGTGGTGGCAAATGGCGCAGAGGCGGCCGCCGTCAGTCGCCTGCCGGTGTTCGCACTCGGTGCCGATGATGCGATCACGCACGGGCTGCGGCGCGCCGGCCTCAAGACCATCGGCGATGTCGCCGCACGGGAGCCGCGCGAGATCGCCGCGCGCTTTGGCGCGGATTTCATATTCTTGCTGCAGCAGGCGCTGGGGCAGCGCGATGCGCCGATCTCGCCGCGCCGGCCCGCGCCCGACTATCTGATGGAGAAGCGTTTCGCGGAACCCGTGGCGACGGACGGAGTGATCGCGGCGGCGCTCGCGGACCTCGCACAGATGCTGGTGGCTGCGATGGAGCGGCACGGCAAAGGCGCGCGGCAACTGGAAGCAAGCTTTTTCCGTACTGATGGCGTAGTGCGCCGCCTCACGGTGGAGGCGGGGCAGCCGGTCACACGCATCGCGACGATCGAACGGCTGTTTCGCGAGCGGCTGGACGCATTGGCCGATCCGCTCGATCCTGGCTTCGGTTTCGATCTGATCCGCCTGTCCGCAAGCCATGTCGAGACCGTCGTGCAGGAACAGCGCGATCTCGATGCCCATGCGCAGGATAATGACGAGGTGTCGATGCTGATCGATCGCATCGCGGCGCGGATCGGCAGCCGCCGCATCGTGGTCCATCTGCCGCAGGATACCCATATTCCCGAGCGCGCGGTGCTGGCTGCCCCCGCGCAGCATCATCTCGATGATGCCGCGCGCGCGATATGGCTGGAGCGGACTGAGGGCGAGCCGCCGCTGCGGCCGTTGCGGCTGTTCGAGCCGCCGGAATCGATCGACGTGCCATTTGCCACAGTGCCGGACGGTCCGCCGCGCCGTTTCACCTGGCGGCGCGCCACACATGAAATCGTTCGCGTGGAAGGGCCGGAGCGGATCGCGATGGAGTGGTGGCGCACGGAGAGCGGCAGGCTGACGCGCGATTATTTCCGCGTCGAGGACCATGAGGGGCAGCGCTTCTGGCTTTATCGCGAGGGCCTTTACAGCGAATACGTCGACAACGACGGCAGGCCCATCCCGCCGAAGTGGTTCATGCACGGACTGTTCGCATGAGTGCCTATGCTGAAATCGGCATCACCACCAATTTCTCCTTCCTGCAAGGAGCCTCGCATCCGCAGGAATATGTGCATCAGGCAAGTGAGCTACGGATTGCGGCGATCGGAATTGCGGATCGCAACACGCTTGCCGGCGTGGTGCGCGCCTATGGCGAACTCGCCAATCCGGACGTGAAACACAAGCCGAAACTGCTGATCGGTGCGCGCCTCGTCTTTGTCGATGGCACGCCGGACATTCTGGTCTATCCGCGCGAGCGCGGCGCCTATGGCCGGCTTTGCCAGTTGCTGACCCGCGGCAAGCTTGTGGCGGAGAAGGGCGAGTGCCGTTTGGCGCTGGAGGATTTGCTGGATTTCGCGGAAGGCCAGTTGCTGGTGTTGACGCTGCCGCACCGTTTCGAGACGGTGGCAACGCTGAAGACACTTGCCAAGTTGCGGGCGAGTGGCGTCGAGGGCATCTGGCTCGCGGCCAGCCTGCTTTATCGCGGCGATGACAAGCGCCGTCTGGCGCGTCTGCAACGCCTTGCAGCAACCGCGCGCGTGCCGCTGATCGCCACCAACGACGTCTTGTATCATGATCCGGCGCGGCGGCCGTTGCAGGATGTGCTGACCTGCATTCGCGAGAAGGCCACGGTCCACGCTGTTGGTCGCAGGCTTGAATCCAACGCCGAACGGCATCTGAAACCGGCCGGGGAAATGGCGCGCCTGTTCCGCGCCGCGCCGGAAGCGATTGCGGAAACGATGCGCTTTGCGGACCGTATCGAATTCACCCTTGATGAATTGAAGTATCGATATCCCGATGAGCCGGTGCCGCCGGGCAAGACGGCACAGCAGCATCTTAAGGATCTGACACGGAAGGGCATCGATCGATATTTTCCTGGCGGAATTGACGACAAACTGCGTGGGACTATCGACAAGGAGTTGCTGCTGATCGAGAAGCTCGGATACGCCCATTACTTCCTGACGGTTCACGACATCGTTCGTTATGCGCGGTCGCAGAATATTCTCTGCCAGGGGCGCGGCTCGGCGGCGAATTCCGCGGTCTGCTTCCTTCTTGGCATCACCTCGGTGAACCCTGCCGAAACGGATGTGCTGTTCGAGCGGTTCATTTCCGAGGAACGGCTCGAGCCGCCGGACATCGATGTCGATTTTGAGCACAACCGGCGCGAAGAGGTGATGCAATACGTCTTCGAGCGCTATGGCCGGCATCGGGCGGCGATCGTCGCCACCGTCATTCATTATCGTCCGCGCAGCGCCATCCGCGATGTCGGCAAGGTGCTGGGGCTGACCGAGGATGTCACCGCGTCGCTTGCCGACACGGTGTGGGGAAGTTGGGGCGATGGTCTCGACGACAAACAGGTCAGGCAGGCGGGGTTCGATCCGCAGAATGGCATGATCCGCCGCGCCGTCGAACTTGCGACCGAGTTGATCGGGTTCCCGCGCCATTTGTCGCAGCATGTCGGCGGTTTCGTGCTGACGCAGGACCGGCTCGACACCTATGTGCCGATCGGCAACGCCGCGATGGACGATCGCACTTTCATCGAGTGGGACAAGGACGACATCGACACGCTGAGCATGATGAAGGTCGACGTGCTGGCGCTCGGCATGCTGACCTGCATCCGCAAATGCTTCGACCTGATCGCGGACCACAAGGGCAGGCGGTACGAACTCGCGGACGTGCCGCGTGAGCAGCCCGAGGTTTACGACATGTTGTGCCAAGGGGAATCCATCGGCGTTTTTCAGGTCGAAAGCCGGGCGCAGATGAACATGCTGCCACGGCTGAAGCCGCGGACCTTCTACGATCTTGTCGTCGAGGTCGCGATTGTCCGCCCCGGGCCGATTCAGGGCAACATGGTGCATCCGTATCTGAAGCGGCGGAAAATGAATCCGGAGGAGATCGCGTATCCCTATCCGAAGGGAGGCGATCCGAACGAGTTACGGTCGGTTCTGGAAAAGACGCTCGGCGTCCCGCTGTTCCAGGAACAGGCGATGCGCATTGCCATGCAGGCCGCGGAATTCACTCCCGAGGAAGCCAACGGCCTGCGTCGCGCCATGGCGACCTTCCGCAATGTCGGCACCATGCCGAAATTCGAAAAGCGGATGGTGAGCCGGATGATTGCACGCGGCTATGATCCGGTCTTCGCGCAAAACTGCTTCGATCAGATCAAGGGTTTTGGCAGTTACGGATTTCCGGAAAGCCATGCCGCGAGTTTTGCGCAGCTTGTCTATGTCTCCTCATGGCTGAAATGCTTTCATCCCGACGCGTTCGCCTGTGGTCTTCTGAATTCGCAGCCGATGGGATTCTATGCGCCGGCGCAGATCGTCGGCGACGCCCGCAAGAATGGCGTCGAGGTGCGGGAGGTCGATGTTTCGCACTCCTTCGGTCAGAACACGCTGGAGGGGCGTTGCGGCCGGTATCATGCGTTGCGGCTGGGTTTCCGCCAGATCGATGGCTTCGAGGTGTTCGATGTCGATGATCGCTTGCCGGAGAAATTCGGCAAGATTCCAAAAAAGCCGCAGAAGGACTACTGGGATCAACGCATCGTCGCCGCCCGCGCTCGCAAGCTGTTCGCATCGCTGGAAGACTTCGCTCGCGAGACCGGATTGCCCAAGCGCGCGCTGATCCTGCTGGCGGACGCCGATGCGTTTCGCTCGCTTGGCCTCGACCGCCGCGAGGCGCTGTGGACAGTGCGGCGTCTGCCGGACGATGTGCCGCTGCCGCTATTCCAATCCGCCGCGGCGCGCGAGCAGCCTGACGAGGGAACCGCACCGCTGCCGCAGATGCCGCTCCCCGAACAGGTGGTGGCCGATTATCAGACCGTCCGCCTGTCGCTGAAGGGACATCCGATGCAGTTCCTGCGGCCGACGTTGACGCGCGAGGGTGTCGTGCCGTGTCAGGATGTATTCCATGACAATGACGGCCGGCGGGTCAGGTGTGCCGGCGTCGTGCTGGTGCGTCAGCGGCCGGGCAGTTCCAAAGGCGTCGTATTTATGACGCTGGAGGACGAGACCGGCATCGCCAATATCGTCATCTGGCCGAAAATCATGGCCCGGTTCCGCAAGGAGGTGATGGGATCGCGCCTGATCATGGTGGAGGGCCGTGTGCAGAGCAGCCCGGACCAGGTCGTGCATCTGGTGGCCGAGCGCCTGATCGACCGTACGGCCGATCTGGCCGGACTTGCCAATGATGCGCTGCGATATTCTCTTGCGGAGCGGGACAATGCCGGCGGGGCGGGGAGTGAGCGCTATTCGGATGAAGCAGTACCGAGAGCCAGCCACCCGCGAAATGTTCGAATTCTGCCGCGGTCACGGGATTTTCATTAACGCCCGGATGACGTTTGTATTAACTCCCCGCTGAAAATTTGCCCGGAATCGGGGCCGTGCGCGTTTTTTTGATTGTTTAAAAACGGAAAGCAGCCCTATTAGGCAACGTGTTCGTACTCCTGATGGGAAAGTCGTCGTGGCTGAGACACCACCCCGATTGTTACCGACCGTTGCCTCTCTTCGCGGCCTTGGCCGGGGAAAGCTGGCTCTTGGCCTCGCCGGAGTGCTGCTGGTGGGGGGAGCCGCGGTTTTCTCCGCGTTCCGTCTCATGCCGTCGGATGAGCCCAAGGATCGATGGGAAATCTCCAGCCAGTCCCGCAAGGGATTGCTGCGCTACACCCCGACCGAGGCTGAATGGGCCAGTCTGACCACCGCGCCGGCGCAGACCCATGTGTTTCGGGGCGAGCACGTCACCGAAGGCAAGATCGCGGTGAACGAGGACCGTTCGACCCAGGTGTTCTCGCCCTATGCCGGACGGGTGACCAGGTTGCTGACGAAGCCGGGCGATCATGTCGAGCAGGGGCAGGCGCTGTTCGTGATCGAGGCCGCCGACACCGTGCAGGCGCAGAACGATTTCATTGCCGCCGCCACCGCGCTCAACAAGGCCAAGTCGCAGCTCGAACTGGCGCAGACCCAGGACAAGCGTGCCCGCGACCTTTACGAAGGCAAGGCGGTGCCGCTGAAGGATTATCAATCCGCGCAGGCCGCGCTGATTTCGGCCCAGAACGATTTTCGCTCCTCGGAGACCGCGCTTGAGGCCGCACGCAGCCGTCTGCGCATCCTGGGGTTGAGTGAGGCTGCCATCACCGCGTTTCAGGACAAGGGGAGCATCGACCGCGAGACCGTGGTCGTCGCGCCGATCGCCGGAACCGTGGTGCAGCGCAAGGTCGGCCCCGGCCAGTACGTCAATGCAGGGGCCAGCGATCCGGTCTACGTGATCGGCGATCTGTCGACGGTCTGGCTCACCGCCTATGTCCGGGAAAGCGAGGCGTCTTCCGTTGAAGTCGGTGAGGATGTCAGCTTTGCCGTGCTGGCCTTTCCGGGTCGCACGATAAAGGCTCGCGTCGATTATGTGGCTACCGCGATCGATCCCACGACGCGCCGCCTGATGGTGCGCGCCACCATCGACAATCCCGGCGAGAAGCTGAAGCCGGAGATGTTCGCGAATGTGACCATCTATTCGTCGGACGATCATCCCGCCGTCGGCGTCTCGAAGCAGGCGCTGATCTATGAAGGCGATCAGGTCCGGCTCTGGGTCGCGCGCGAGGACAAGACCATTGAGCTTCGTGTCATCAAGATCGGTCTAGTCAACGGTGATCTCGTCGAGGTGAAAAGCAATCTCTCGCCGGGCGAGCAGGTGGTCACCAAAGGCAGCCTCTTCATCGACCGTGCCGCATCGGGCAGCTAATTCGGGCCTGAGCCCCATTCGAAAGGCCCGATCTTGATCGACCGTCTCGTCTCGTTTGCCGTCAGCCGCCGCTTCCTGATGGTCGGCCTGTTCATCGCGGTCGTCTTCGGCGGCCTGATTGCTTTCCAGCAGTTGAACATCGAGGCCTATCCCGACCCGACGCCGCCGATGGTCGATATCGTGACGCAAAGCGCCGGCCTGTCGGCGGAAGAGGTCGAGCGCTACATCACCATTCCCATCGAGACCCAGGTCGCGGGCATCAAGAACCTGCGCACCATCCGCACCATCTCGCTTTACGGTCTGTCTGACGTCAAACTGCAATTCTCGTTCGACTACACCTATGACGAGGCGTTGCAGCAGGTGCTCAACCGCCTTGGACAGCTTCCGCCGTTGCCGGGCAACGTGCAGCCGCAGATCTCGCCGCTCAGCCCGATTGGCGAGATTTTCCGTTATCGGCTGGTGGGTCCGCCGAACTATAGCGTCATGGATCTGAAGACGTTGCAGGACTGGGTGCTGCAACGCCGCTTCCGCGCGGTGCCGGGCGTGATCGACGTCACGAGCTGGGGCGGCAAGACCAAGACCTACGAATTGCAGGTCGATTTCAACAAGCTGATCGCCCATGGCCTGACGCTGCCGCAGATGCTGCAGGCGGTCGGCAACGCCAACATCAATGTCGGCGGCAATACCGTCGATATCGGTGCGCAGTCCGCGGTGGTACGCGGCGTCGGCCTGATCCGCTCCATCGACGATCTCGCCAACACCATGATCGCGCAGAGCAACGGCAATCCGGTGCTGGTCAAGGACGTCGCCAACGTTACTGTCGGCGAGAAGCCGCGCCTCGGCATCGCCGGCATGAACGAGAGCGACGACATCGTTCAGGGCATTGTGTTGATGCGTCGCGGCGAGCAAAGCTCGCCGACCATCGCGCGTGTCGATGCCATGGTGAAGTCGATCAACAATTCAAGCATCCTGCCGCCGGGCGTGCGGATCGAGCGGATCTACGACCGTCAGGACCTGATCGACACCACGACGCATACCGTGCTTCACAACATGACGCTCGGCATCGTGCTGATTGTTCTGCTGCAATGGCTGTTTCTCGGCGATCTGCGCAGCGCGGTGATTGTCGGCGCGACAATTCCCTTCGCGCTGTTCTTCGCGGTGGCCATTCTGGTGTTGCGCGGAGAGTCCGCCAACCTGCTGTCGGTCGGCGCGATCGACTTCGGCCTGATCGTCGATGGCACCGTCATTATGGTGGAGGCGATCTTCCGCCGTTTGACCCAGACGACCGAGCTGTCGCAGAGCGAACAGCAGGCGATCTCGCCGGAAACCATGATGGGCATGAAGAGCCATGCCATCCTCAGCGCCGCCGCCGACGTATCGCGCTCGATTTTCTTTGCCGCCGCCATCATCATCGCCGCGTTCCTGCCGCTGTTCACGCTGAGCGGCGTCGAGGGCAATATTTTCGGGCCGATGGCGCGGACCTACGCCTATGCGCTGGCGGGCGGCCTGCTTGCGACCTTCACGGTGACGCCTGCGCTCAGCGCGATCATCCTGCCGTCGCATATTCATGAGACCGAAACGCGGATCATGAAATGGCTCAATCACGTCTATATGCCGCTGCTCGGCTGGGCCGTGAACAACCGCCGCATCGTGATGAGCGCTGCCGCCGGCCTCGTGGTGATCACGATTGTCGCGATCCGCATGCTTGGCCTGGAGTTCCTGCCCAAGCTCGAGGAAGGCAATCTGTGGATTCGCGCAACCCTGCCTTCGACGATCTCGCTGAAGGAAGGCAACGTCTACGTCAACGAGATGCGCAAGTTGATCCGCGCTCGTCCGGAAGTGGAATCGGTGGTGTCGCAGCATGGGCGCCCGGATGACGGCACCGACGCGGCGGGGGTGTTCAACGCCGAGTTCTTCGCGCCGCTCAAGCCGGCCAGCAAATGGCCGAAGACGACGCACAACAAGGACGATCTCACCGCCGAGATTCTCGCCGACCTGCAGAAGAAATTTCCTGGCGTCGAATTCAACTTCTCGCAGTATCTGCAGGACAACGTCGCCGAGGCGGTCTCCGGCGTGAAAGGCGAGAATTCGATCAAGCTCTACGGCAACGATCTGGTCGAACTCACCAACACCGCGAACAAGATCAAGGCCGTGCTCGCGACGGTGAAGGGCGTGACCGACCTGTCGGTTTTCACTTCGCTCGGCCAGCCGACCATCCAGATCGATATCGACCGCGCCAAGGCGGCGCGCTACGGCCTGTCGCCCGGCGACATCAATGCCACGATCCGCGTCGCGATCGGCGGCGACAGCGCAGGCGATCTTTATGAGCCCGGCAGCGACCGGCATTTCCCGATCGTGGTGCGGCTTGCGCCGGAATATCGCAAAAGCGCGGAGGCGATCCAGAATTTGCGGATCGGCGCGCAGGGGCCGAACGGCATCACGCAGATCCCGCTCAGCGATGTGGCGACCATCCAGCTCGTGTCCGGCGCGGCCTATATCTATCGCGAGCAGCAGGAGCGCTATCTGCCGATCAAATTCTCGGTGCGCGAGCGCGACCTCGGCAGCGCGATCCAGGAGGCGCAGCAAAAGGTCAACGAGCAGGTCCACCTGCCGGCGGGCTCACGCCTCGAATGGGTCGGTGAATTCGGCAATCTGAAGGATGCGATCCGGCGGCTGTCGATCGTGGTGCCCATTAGTCTTGCGCTGATCGCGGTGCTGCTGTGGTTCAATTTCGGCTCGATGACCGACACGCTGCTTGCCATGAGCGTTATTCCGATGGCGATCCTCGGTGGCGTGCTGGGTCTTCTGTTCAGCGGAATTCCGTTCAGCGTCTCCGCCGCGATTGGCTTCATCGCACTGTTTGGCATCGCGGTGATGGATGGCATTATCATCCTGTCGCAATACAACCAGCTCATCGATCAGGGCTATGAAAAGGCCAAGGCGATCCTGATGACCGGCGAAGCCCAGTTGCGGCCGGTGCTGATGACTTGCGCCGTCGCCGGGATCGGTCTGTTGCCCGCGGCGTGGTCCAGCGGCATCGGCTCTCAGGTGCAGAAGCCGCTGGCGCTGGTGGTGGTGGCGGGCATGGCGCTGGCGCCGTTCGTGATCCTGATCACGTTGCCGGTGCTGATCTCGATCTTCTCGCGGCGAACCAAGTAATCTTCCAGGAAGTCATCACCGACCGGAAGGGGTGCGCACGCCGTGCCAGGCATCGCGCACCTGATGATAGTGCACGTCGGGCAGGTAATCCGGCGTGTTGAGCCCGAGCGTGCGCACGTCCAGTTTCCCGACTGCGCTGAGCAGCGTGTAGGAGGCGATCACGCGGTCGCGCTGGCCGACGATCTGCCGGGTACGGGCGGCGGTGAGGTCCTGCTGCGAGTTCAACACGTCGAGCGTGGTGCGCTGGCCGGCCTGCGCCTCGCGGCGGACGCCGGCGAGGGCGATGCCGGCGGCCTTGACCTCGCTTTCGGCGGCGGCGAGGGCGACCTTGGTGCCCTCGTTGGTGACAAAGGCGCTGATCGCGGCGGTGCGGGCCTGGTTGCGGATCTGCTCCAGCACCTGCCGGCTTTGCCCGGCCAGCTCCTTGGCCTGCCGGGTCTGCGAGGCGGCGAGGCCGCCGTCATAGATCGGCACGGTAAGCTGGCCGACCACCGAGGCCTGACTGGTGCGGGTGGTGTCGAGGTTGGTATCGGTGTTGACCTGCCGGTTGATGTTGCCCTGAACGCTGACCTGCGGCAGCAGGCTGCTCTCCGCGACGCTGATCGTGGTGGTCGCGACATCGACGTCATAGGTCGCCGCGATCACCGCCGGATTTTGCCGGATCGCCATCTCGATCACGGCCTGGCGTTCGCCCGGCACGAAACGGTCGACGGTCTGGGCGGGGGCAAGCGGGCCAGGCGGGCTGCCGATTACCTGTGCATAGGTGGCGCGGCTGACCTGCAGCGCCACTTCGGCGGCGTTGAGGTCCGCGAGCCCGCGGCTGAGGCGGGCCTCGGCCTGCGCGGTGTCGGTCGGGGTCACGTCGCCGGCGGCCAGCCGCTTTCTCGCGATTTCCAGCGTCTCGCGCAGGAAGGTGACATTGCTGCGTTGGGTCTCCACCAGCGCCTGGTTGGCGATGACGTTCATATAGGCGGTGACGGCGTCGAGCAGCACGCCCTGACCGGTATTGCGTAGCGCCTCCCGGCCGGACATCACTTGGAATTCGGCGACGCGGACGCTGTTGGCGGTCTTGAAGCCGTTGAACAGGGTCTGGGTCACGGTGAGGCCGATGGTCCACGGCTTCAGGGTCGCGGTCTGGACGGTGTTATCCGGCAGCACGTTGCGGACGGCCTGCAATCCCGTGCTCAGGCTGGCGACGATCTGGGGGCGATAGCCGGCAAGCGCCTGCGGCACATTCTCGTCGGTGGCGCGCTGGCCGGCCCGCGTGGCATTGAGCTGGGGGCTGGACTGGTAGGCCTTGACCAGCGCCTCCTGCAGGGTCTCCGCTCCGGCCGGAGCATGCAGCGCCGCGAGAATCAACGGGCAGGGGAGCAGGCGCGCGCCCGTCCGGCAAAATCCTCGTAATGCGCGCCAGATCATTGATGGTCCGTCATTGTCTCCGGGTGCCGCCCTTGCGGCATCCGCCACCCTCTCTTAATTGGCCCGGCGGTCCCTCGCAAATCATCTGCTGATGAAACTTTACGGTTGTGGCTATCGGGCCTCAAACTGTGCAAGCGGCTGCCAATCGGCTTGACCTTGCGCCGGACAGCCCTGAAATGGGGCAGGCGCCAGCCCATGCCCGTTTATGAGCGCGGTCCGGATCGTTCGAATCGATGCCCAAAGTCTTTTCCAGTGCCAAGGCGATCACGGACGAGATCATTCGCGATTGCGGTAAGCGGCTGGTAGTCGGCCTGCCGCTAGGTCTCGGCAAGGCCAATCACATCGTCAACGAGCTGTTCGCGCGGGCGCTGGCCGATCCGTCGCTCCACCTGACCATCTTCACAGCGCTGACGCTGGAGAAGCCGCGACCGTCGAACGATCTGGAACGGCGCTTCATCGGTCCGGTGATCGAGCGGCTGTTCGGCCGCTATCCCGATCTTGCCTATGCCCGGCATCTGCATGGCGGCACGCTGCCGCCGAATATCGAGGTCAGCGAGTTCTTTTTTCTGGCCGGCCGCTGGCTGCACCATGGCTATGCGCAGCAGAATTACATCTGCGCGAACTACACCCATGCCGCGTCCTATCTGCTGACGCGCGGCGTCAATGTGATCTTGCAACTGGTCGCCAAGCGCGTGGAGAACGGACAGGCGCGCTACAGCCTGAGTTGCAACACCGACACCACGCTCGATTTTCTCGCGGCGAGGGCGGCAGGCCGCACCAGTTTCAAGCTGATCGGGCAGGTGAACCGCGAACTGCCGTTCATGCCGGGGCCGGGCGATCTGTCCGCCGACGAATTCGACGCGGTGCTGGAAGGACCGGACGTCGAATTTCCGCTATTCGCGCCGCCTTCGGAGCCGGTCGGCGATGCGAAATATGCGATCGGCCTGCACGCGGCGAGCCTGATCCGCGATGGCGGCACGCTGCAGATCGGAATCGGGCAGGTCGGCGATGCGCTGGCGCAGGGCCTCATCGTTCGCCAGCGCCACAATGATGTATTTCGCGAAACCCTGTCGCGTCTCGTGCCCGGCCAGCCGCCGCAGGAAAGCGCGCCGCTTGAGACCGGGCTTTATGGCGTCAGCGAGATGTTCTTCGAGGCGTTTCTCGGCCTGATCAAGGCGGGCATCATCCGGCGCGAGGTTGATGGCGCGGTGCTGCACGCCGCTTTTTTCCTCGGTCCGCAATCGTTCTACCGTGCGTTGCGCGAGATGGACCCGGGCGCGCTGTCGCGTATCCGGATGATGCCGGTGTCCTTCACCAACGAACTCTACGGAGATGAGGCGGCGCGGCGGCGGGCGCGGGTCGACGCGCGGTTCGTCAACAGCGCGATGATGGCGACGCTGATGGGCGACGCGGTGTCCGATGGCCTGGAGAACGGGCAGGTGGTGAGCGGCGTTGGCGGGCAGTACAATTTCGTCGCGCAGGCTTTCGCGCTCGAGGGCGCGCGCTCGATTCTCGCGGTGGATGCCGCACGGCGCAGCGGCGCCAAGCTGTTGTCGAATATCCGCTGGTCCTATGGTCACACCACGATCCCGCGTCATCTACGCGATATCGTCATCACCGAATACGGCATCGCCGACCTGCGCGGTAAATCCGATGCGGATGTGATCGCGGCAATGTTGTCGGTGGCGGATTCGCGTTTCCAGAATGATCTGATGCGGCAGGCCAAGGATGCCGGCAAGCTGCCGAAGAGTTATGAAATTCCGGCGCGTCATCGCGACAATACGCCGGACCGTATCGCGGCGGCGCTTCAGCCGGCGCGCGAGGCGGGATTGTTGCCGGCGTTTCCGTTCGGGAGCGATTTCACCGCGACCGAACAGCGGCTGATCCCGGCATTGCAGGCGCTGAAAGATGCGTCAGCCGAGCCGACCAAATTGCTGGGGCTGGCGTGGCAGGGGCTGACCGCGGCGACGCCATCGCCGGATGCCGATGCGTGTCTGGCGCGCATGGGACTTGATCGACCTGCCTCGATGCGGGATCGCGTCTACCGATTGTTGTTACGCGCCGTTCTGGCGCGGCCGCACTAGCGGTTCTTGAATCGCGGCGGCCTTTTTTCGGCGAAGGCGGTCATGCCCTCGGCGCGATCTTCCAGCGCGAAGGTCGAACTGAACAGGTCGTTTTCGACTTTCATGCCCTCAGTGAGCGTGGTCTCGAAAGCGCGGTTGACCGCGTTCTTCACCATCGCGACCGCCGGTCGCGACAGGCCGGCGATGGTGCCCGCGATCTTCATCACCTCGTCCATCAGCCGATCCGCCGGAAAAATCCGGCTGACGAGCCCGGAGCGTTCCGCCTCGGCGGCATCCATCATTCGTCCGGTGAGGCAGAGGTCCATCGCCTTGGATTTGCCGATGGCGCGGGTGAGGCGCTGGGTGCCGCCAAGACCCGGAATGGTGCCGATGGTGATCTCCGGCTGGCCGAATTTCGCGGTGTCGGCGGCGATGATGATGTCGCACATCATGGCGAGCTCGCAGCCGCCGCCGAGCGCATAGCCGCTCACGGCGGCGATGGTCGGTTTACGGCAGGTCGAAACCCGGTCGGCCCGGCTGGTTCTGAATCCGGCCGTGATCATATCGTGGAAAGTCCTGGACTGCATCTCCTTGATGTCGGCGCCGGCCGCGAAGGCCTTTTCGCTGCCGGTGATCACGATGCAGCCGATGGCGTCGTCGGCTTCGAGATCGTCGATGGCGGCGGCGATCTCGCCGAACACACCGAACGACAATGCATTGAGCATCTTCGGGCGATTCAGCCGGACAATGCCGACGCCGTCCCGGCTTTCCACCACGATATGTTCGAATACCGACATTGTGCCCTCGCGCCCGGTTGCAGATTTTGCGGCACTGTGCCCGCATGCTTTTGCGCCTGCAAGGCCGGACGTGAGGGGATCAGGCCATCATGAGGCGCGCTGCGGATGCCAGGGTCAGCAGGGTGCCGAATGCGATGAAAATCTTGCCGATCAGCGAGGCTTGGTCCCATGCATCGCCTTCTGAGGCAGTCTGGGCAAAGGCGACCGGACTTTCGGAATAGCTCGCCGTGGAGACGCTGGGTGACGGCGTCGCCGCCGCGGCATTCGCGTCACGGCTCATTTCATTCAATTGATCGGTCGCCGCAATATGGACACCGCCGGCCGTGGTGTCGGCGCTGATGGTTTTGTCGGACACCATCGGGACAGATGTCGGAGGCTGCGATTGCGGATCGCCGGGCGTGAGTTCGGCACGGGCATTGGCGACCGAGGGCTCCAGCCTTGAAGCCTCAAGAGTCGAAGACTCGGGGCTCGAAGGTTCGGGTGCGGTGTCCTGTTTTGCCACGTCGCGCTTTCCGGTCTCCTCGATCTTCGCAGCTCTGGCCGTGGTGCGCGTGCGTCGTTCGGCGTGGCGATGGCGGGAAGACCTGCGGGCGCGATGCGTCTTTCGTTTGGTGGCGTGCGTCAGCTTGAGCGGCCGTGCGGATGACGTCTGTGCGGCGGGAGCGGTCTGTTCCGCCGGTGCGGCTTGCGCCGGGCCGGCAAGGCAGGGCATGAGGGTTGCGGCGGCCACGACAAGTGATCGTCTGATGACCCGATGCATGGGATCGTCTCCTGCGCCCGCCCCGGTACCAGAGAGCTTGGCTGCGTGACCGTATGGCGGCGGAAAATAGGAATTTTTTGCGAGTTGGGACCAAATTAAGGCAATCGGAGTGCGCGCGGCAGGACCTGGCCGCGCGGCTCACGATCGCGTGATTGCCATTCCGGCCGGTAACGCCCTAGGAACGGGGGCGTATTTTGAATCGACGGGAGCGCTTGTGCGCGGGTCAGACAACGAATGGACCGACCTGATGCGGCAGGCCAATGCGGGTAATGATGCCGCCTACCATCGGCTGTTGAAGGCGGTGACCCCGGTTCTGAGAGCGGCCGCGCGCCGTGGTCTGACGCAAGCCGGACGGCCCGCCGACCAGTCCGAGGATATCGTGCAGGACATTTTGCTGGCCGTGCATCTGAAACGTCATACCTGGGACGAGAATGCGCCCTTCGCGCCGTGGCTGTTCGCGATTGCTCGCAACAAGCTGATCGATACGCTGCGCCGAGGTGGCCGGCGTGTTTTCGTCAATATCGATGATTTCTCGGACATCCTTCCGGGCGAGCAGCCGCAGGAGACGGTGTCCGGGACCGACGTTGCGGTGCATTTGAACGCCCTGCCGGCTCGCCAGCGCGAGGTGCTGCAATCGATTTCGGTCGATGGCCTGTCGATCCGGGACACCGCGACGCGGCTCGCGATGACGGAAGGCGCGGTGCGCGTCGCACTGCACCGGGGTCTTGCCAGCCTGTCGTCCCGCATGCAGGAAAAACAGCCATGAGAACCGATGATCTGATTGCCGGTCTGGCAGCCGATAACGGTTGGCGTGCGAGACCTGTCTGGCTCTGGCTGCTGGCGGCGATGATCGCGGCCCTGCCATTGTCAGGCTCGCTGTTCATGATGAGCCTGGGCGTGCGGCCGGATATCGGCACCGCCATGCACAGCCCGTTTTTCGATTTCAAATTTGTCATCACCATCGCGCTTGCCAGCGCGGCGGCGGCGCTCAGCCTGCATTTGTCGCGACCGGAAGCATCGCTGCGCGGCTGGATCTGGCTGCTTGCCGTTCCGGCCGGGCTGCTCGGCATCGGCATCGCCGCCGACTTCGCCGTGCATCAGCGCTCGGGCTGGATCTCGCGTCTGACCGGGACCAACTCGATGGTTTGCATGACCTCGATCCCGCTTTTGTCGCTGCCGCTCCTTGCGGCGGCCTTGCTGACGCTGCGGCGCGGAGCGACGACGCGCCCGGCGATCACGGGAGCCTTTGCGGGATTGATGTCGGGCGGCGTCGCCGCAACTCTGTATGCAATGCATTGCGGCGACGACTCGCCGCTGTTCGTGGCGACTTGGTACACGCTTGGCTTTGCGATGATCGCGGCGATCGGCGCACTCGCCGGCCGGCGTCTGCTGAGGTTCTGACCGGTTTTATCTTCAGGCGGGCACGGACTCTGCCGTGGACTGCCGCATGCGATAGAACCGCAGGACCTGCTGCGCCGTCGAGACCTTCAGCATGTCATAGTTGCTGTGGTAGTCCTCGATGTTGATCGCATCGTCGACCTGAACTACGTCACGGCGCATCGCGAGGATCTTCTCCAGCGTCTCCCACGACAGTCCGGTGACCTTGGCCAGCACCAGCACGCCTTCGGAGTTGGACTCGATCATCATGTTCTCGACGGTCGAGACCGAGATGTTGGCAAGCAGGGCAATGGCCGCGTTGGTTTCCTCGAAGCGGCCGGCTTCAGCGAATTCGCCAATCTGCTCTTCATTCAGGCGGCCGTCGTTCTTGAGCAACTGCACCAGACTCTGGATACGGATCGATTCCTCGCTACGTGCCGCGCAGGCAGCTTGCGCCGCCTGCTGAACCGCAGATGACACGTTTGCGGCGTTTGCCGAATTGCTGGCTTCCAGCCGCGCGCGTACGGTCGCGGAGGCTCTGGCGATCAGCTTCAGATAATGATGGCGTGGAATGGTGGGGCGCAACGCCAGACAAACCGCAAGATTGTCGTTTTGTCCCGCCTTCGTGACCAGCATCCGGAAACCGTTTTCAGAAAACCGGGCGCCCGGATTGTTGACCGCGCTTTCGACAACCTCCTGATTGCCGCGTTCGACCAGGACGTCGGTGACCGCGTCGCTCAAGGTCTTGCGTTTTGAAATCGCCAGCAGGTGGTGCTGGCTCTTGGTGCGCGCGTTTTCGATCAGGGTCTTGTCGTCGAGACGCTCCGATTGCGACAGGACCGGCGCCGCGACGTCAATGGCGTCGTCAAAAGCCAGCGTCCGCATGAGTTGCGGCGGCGCCTTGGCGATCGGGGCAAGACGGTTGGCCAGCATGGCCTTGGCGGAGGTTTCGATTTGTTCGATCAGGCACTGGAATACATCGTCGAATACGGCGATCTGATCGTCGGAATAGTCGAGCGGCGCATTCACGAACAGATCGGTCACGCGGCGAAGGCGATCGACTCGCTTGGCGACATTGCCGCTCGCCATGGCTTCCTGGAGTTCGAAAAGAAGACCTTTCGACACAGCGGCGTGATTTGAATTCATGACTTCTGTCCAATTACTTCAGTCAAATGCCGACGCGAGCTTCCTGCTGCGGGATACGAAATCTATCCGCGTTCGATACGGTTACGTCCCGAATGCTTTGCCTGGTAGAGAGCGATGTCGGCGCGTGCAAGAATGCTGTCCCCTGTTTCATTGGGGCGGAGCGTAACCACGCCTGCCGAAAGCGTGACGGCCATTCCTTGCGAGATGGTGCTCCAGTCGAGATCGGCAACGATCTTGCGGAGCCGGTCGAGCGTGCGAACCGCTTCGATATCGGACGTCTCGGGCAGAATCAGCAGGAATTCCTCGCCGCCGTAACGCCCAAACTTGTCGATTCCGCGGATGTTGGCGAACATCGTGATCGCGAACGTGCGAAGCACTTCGTCGCCGGCCGGATGGCCGAACTGATCGTTGATCTTCTTGAACCAGTCGAGGTCGATCAGGGCGACCGAGCAAAGCGCTCCGGTGCGAGCCGAGCGCATGATCTCGTCATCGAGCGCTTTCATGATGCTGCGCCGGTTGTGCGATCCGGTCAGTTCATCGAGTTCGGCCAGTTCCTCGATCCGCTGATAGGCTTCCTTGAGCTGCAGGCCCTGATTGTAGAACGATTCCCGCAGCGCGCTGCTGAACATGCCGACGAACATGCAGCGGCCGATCGTGATGACGAACGCCGCTAGCGTGGCGAAGCGCTCGATCGGGCTGCCATGCGGCATTGCGATGGGCTTGTCGGTCGCCAGAAAGAGCACGGACAGCCCGGCCGTCATGATGGTCCATGAGATCGCCGTCTGCCACGGCGTCGCGCGGAGCGAGCCGAATGCGAAGATCACGAACAGCGAACACAGAAAGACGATCGCGACTTCCGGCGCGATGTAGATGAACGTGAGCATCAGGAGCAGGCTGACGCTGATTTGCGGAAGGAGGAGGTGGTGGTCCTTGAACCGATCGTTGATGTGCGTATCGGACAGGATCGCGAAGGCGGCGAGGGTCAGGAGGCTGCAGGAGAGAAAGGCAAGGCCGGTGGCGAGGGACGTGGTCCCGGCGAAGGCGAAGATCAGGAGGATAAGGGTGTCGGCGGTATAACTTAGCCCCATCATCACCAGCAGGCGCCGCCTTTGGCTGGCTCTGCGCGCGAGTCTCGCGGACGTGGAATCGCCCCCAGCCGTGAGGTCGCCGATGGTGGCCAGTGATGAAACGAGGCTCCGCACGCCAGTGTCCTTTGCTGGGCTTAGTTATGCGGAAAAGCCTTTAAGTTTCGTTCATTTGTGGGAAGCGGCGCGCCTTCGGCGGTAAATTCGAACGCCTTTCGGGGGTGCGAAGCCCGGGTCTCGATGCGCGACTGGCGAGGAAGCGGCCTGCGGGATCGCACGCACTAGCTGCACCGTAAAACGAGTTCGCGGAGTCTGAATAATTCAGGGTATTTAAATACCGATTGATATTTTGCCTCCGCTTGCCCTTGGCCGTGATTCAGGGGCACCTTTGCCGGAACGCGCCGTACGGCATTTTCGCAATGCCATGTCGGATTTTGACATCGGCGGCCTGAACCTGTTCACGACTTCGTGCGACCAACCTTGCGAGACGGCATTGAGTGCATCACAGGCGACCACCGATGAATCCCTGATCGCCCGCATTGCTCAAGGTGACCGCCTCGCGATGCAGGTCCTCTATGGCCGGCATCATGTGCGGGTGTTTCGTTTCGCGTTGCGTCTGGTGCGCAATGAGCAGGTCGCGGAGGATCTTATCAGCGAGGTCTTTCTCGATGTCTGGCGTCAGGCGGGCAAGTTCGAGGGCCGCTCCGCGGTCTCGACCTGGCTGCTGGCGATCACCCGGTTCAAGGCGTTGTCGGCGCTGCGCAAGCGCAAGGATGCGGAACTGGACGACGAGGCCGCGGCGGCGATCGAGGATACGTCCGACGATCCGGAAGTCGCGGTGACGAAGAAGGATACGGGTGCAGCGTTGCGAAATTGCCTGACCGCACTTTCGCCGGACCATCGGGAGATCATCGATCTCGTCTACTATCACGAGAAGTCGGTGGAGGAGGTCGCCGAGATCGTCGGCATCCCGGAGAACACGGTGAAGACGCGGTTGTTCTATGCGCGGAAGAAACTGGCCGAGCTGCTGAAGGCAGCCGGCGTCGAGCGAGGTTGGCCATGACGGGCGCGGGCAAGACCGACGGAAATAACGACTTCGCGGCACAAGAGCCGGGCGAGCTCGAGGCGCTGTTGCCCTGGCACGCGGCCGGAACGCTCGATCCGCAGGAGAGCCGGCGGGTGGAGGAAGCTCTGGCGCGGGATCCGGCGCTCGCCCGGCAATACGCGGCGGTCCGGGAAGAGTGCGCGGAAACCGTGCTGCTGAACGAAAGTCTTGGCGCGCCTTCGACCCGCGCGCTGGAAAAGCTGTTCGAGGCGATCGATGCGGAGCCCGCCCGGGCCGCAGCTCCGGCGGAACCGGGTCTGCTGGGCCGGCTCGGCCAGTTCTTTGCGGCCATGGCGCCACGGACGCTGGCCGCGGCAGCGATCGTGGGAGCATTTGCGCTGGTGCTGCAGGCGGGCGTGATCGGCACCGTGCTGCTTAAGGGTGGCTCCGGCAGCTTTGAGACGGCATCCTATCAGACCGAGGCGGCGACCGGCCCGCGGGTGCTGGTCAGCTTCGTGCCGGACGCGCGCATCGCGGACATCAATGGCTTCCTCGGCCGCTATCAGGCCTCGATCGTCTCCGGACCCCAGGCCGGCATATTCCGCATCCAGCTTGGCGGCAAGGCTCTCTCGAAAGAGGAGACGGCCAAGGTGATCGAGCGGATCCGGGGCGAGAAGATCATAGGGTTTGCCGAGGCGACCAACTGATCGTTTGTCTGCTCCCTTGTCGATAACATCGTTTGCCCGCGAGGTGCGTCATGGCCGGACAACGCAAGCATCATGAAGGCGCGCAGCCCGGCAAGGCAGCACGGCGGTGGTCATGGATTTTCGTGGCAGCCGCGTCCGTTTTGGTGGCGGCCATGCCGCAAGCCTCGGCGCAATTTGCGAATGTCGGGCGCGGCCCCAGCGTCAATATGAATACGGGGCCGCGGATTTCGATTCACCCGCACGTCCGTTATTCGCCGAACATCAATTATGATGATTTGGGAGGTGGGGGGCCGCCGCCGCGTTATCGCCGGGGCCCGCCGCAGGAATTCGATGGTCCGCCAGCCAGGCGCGCGTCGAAACGCAAGCCATCGGCGGTGGCTGACAATACGTTCGTGGCGAAGGAAGTGCTGATCGAGATAGAAGGCGCGCCGAGCGACAGCGAGGCCAATGCGCTGGCGCGGCGGCACCGCCTCACGCGGGTGCAGTCTCAGAACTTCCCGCTGCTCAACAGCACGTTTTTCCGTTGGCGGATTCCGGACGGCCGCAGCGTCGACACGGTGGTGCGCGAGCTTGCCGCCGATCGCGGCGTGAAATCGGCGCAGCGCAATTCGATTTTCAGGCTGCAACAGGCGGCCGGCGCGGCAGGGAAGGGCGCGCCCGAACAATATGCCCTCGAGAAACTGCAATTGCGGCAGGCGCATGCGCTCTCGACCGGCGAGGGGGTGCGCGTCGCGGTGATTGATTCCGGCATCGATACCGCCCATCCCGAATTGTCCGGTGCGGTCGAGAACGCGTTCGACGCGCTCGGCGGCGGCGAGGCGGCACATGCCCATGGCACGGGGATCGCCGGGATCATTGCGGCCCATGGCCGGCTGACCGGTGCCGCGCCAGCGGCCCGGCTGATCGCGATCAGGGCCTTCGGCGCGCAGAAAGTCGGCGCGACCAGCACCTCGTTCGTTTTGCTGAAAAGTCTCGATTACGCGGTGTCGCATGGCGCGCAGATCATCAATATGAGCTTCGCCGGGCCACAGGATCCGGCCTTGCGGCGCGGCCTCGGCGTCGCGGCCGACAAGGGCATCACGCTGGTGGCGGCGGCGGGCAATGGCGGTCCCAAATCGCCGCCGCTCTATCCAGGGGCCGATCCGCGGGTCATCGCGGTCACCGCGACGGATGTCTCCGACCGTCTTTTCACGGCGGCGAACCGGGGGCCCTATATCGCCATCGCCGCGCCGGGGGTCGATATCCTGACGGCGTTGCCGGACGGGAAATACGGCATGTCGTCCGGCACGTCCCTGTCGGCGGCTTTTATCAGCGGACTTGCCGCGCTGATGCTGGCGCGCAACCCGGCCCTGACCCCGGATGACCTGCGGCTGGCGCTGACAAAGGCCGCGCGCGATCTGGGACCTGCCGGGCGCGACGATCAGTTCGGCGCCGGAGAGGCCAACGCACTGGCGGCGGTTTCGGCGGTCGAGGCGCCGGTCGCCACGGCATCGGACGGCGCGGTGCCGCGATAAGCGCCGGCAATCGTTTTGCGCTGGCGAATCAGCGTATGCGATGGTGTCATGCAGTATTCGTAGCGTTTTCGTATGGGTGATCTGTTGTGTTGAGAAGGAGTTTTCTTATGGGATTTTCAGATGACTCAATCCGATTCAAAGTCCTCACCCGAGGCCGGCCGGAGCCTGGTCGTACGCTGGCGCATTCTTGCGCAGAAGCGGCTCGATCATCTCGTTGAGCTTTACGAAAGCGGCCGCTGGAAGCTGTATTACGACGAACCTGAATTTCTGGCCATGATTCAGGAAACCCGATCCGCACTGAAGGTCTGGCATGAACTCGCGCCGCTGGATCCGCAATTCGACCAGCCTGCCGGGATTGCGCCGAGCGAGGTGCTGGACGACAGCCCCCCGCTGCTGCCTTCCGTTCTAGTGAACCAGGTTGCCGTCGAGCACGAGTTGCGGAAAGCCTGACGCACCGGCGACCGCAAGGTCGTTCGTCACCGGACGGGCATGATCGAGGCCGACAATCGCGCCGCGCGCGGCGCTCGCAATGACGTTGTCTCGTACCAGAGTGGAGCCTGCGCCCTCCACGACCGACACGCCGATGCCGATAAAGGCATTGCGGATCACGTTGCCTGTGATCGCAACGTCGCGCAGATACTTGCCCCAGCCGGCGACAATGCCGAAGGAGGGCGCATTCTCGATCACGTTGCCGATCACCGACGAATCCGCCTCGATATAGATGCCGACGCCGCCATCGTCGTCCGGCGCGGTGCCGATCGGGCGTTTCGGCAGGATGTTACGCAGGATGTTGCCCTGCACGACGGCGAGCCGGCCGCCTTCATTGAAGTTGCAGACCGAAACGCCGGTGGCGCAGATGTCGACCGTGTTGTTCGCGATGATCGCGCCCTCGAAGGCGAATTCCGAATAGAGCGCGACCTCGCGAACGTCGCTGATGCTGTTGCCGATGATCTGGATGTTGGAGGCCGAATTGCCCCGCACGCCGGAATAGTCGCAGTTGCGGATGCGGTTGCCGCGCACGATTACGTTGCCGGCGCGGAAGGCGTTGATGGCGTTGCCGTGCTGCCCCGAACCGCCGGGACCCGCCTTGATGTCCTCGATCCGGTTATCGATCACCATGGTGCCGTCGCCGCCGATGGCGGTGCGCAGGATTTCGATGCCGTTGTCGGACGTATCGATGATGGTGTTGGAGGCGACCAGCAGGCCGAGCGCATCGAGCGAGACGATGGCGGTGGTTGCGATCTTGCGGAGCATGTTGCCGCGCACTTCGCCGGACATGTTTTCCATCCAGATGCCGTTGCGGCCGCTGTGCAGAATTTCGCAGTCGGTGATCCGCAAGTCGCGGCCGCCGAGACAGTGCAACAGACCGCGCCGGTCCGGCAGCGGCAGGTTGCCGCCGTCCAGCGTCAGGCCACTGACCCCGATATGATCCGCGCCCTGGCTCGTCAGCAGCGATGGGCCGCCGGTCAGTTGCAGCCGGGTCGCGCCGCGAACGCCGACAATCTGCGCGCCGTTCGGTAGGTCGAGCATGCCGGTACGGTAGGTGCCGGGCGGCAGGGCCAGCGGCATCCGTGCGCCGGCCGCTTCGGTGATGGCGCGTTGCAAAACTCTGGTCTGGTCGTCGGTAGCGTTCGGCCGCACGCCATATTGCGTCGCGTCGCGTCCCATCGTGGACACGAGCGGGGCCGCATGCGCGCGTAGGGGGACAGAGATCGCGCCAAACGCGGCGGATGCCCCGAGCGAAGCGACCAGATTTCTGCGGGTGACATCCATGATGCTGCTCCTGCGCCAGATGTAATGCAGGACGGTTCGGATGGTGTGATCACGGGGGAACGGGCGGCCGTATTCTTGGCCGCGTGGTTAAATTTGCGCGTCCGTCTTCTCGTGTCTTGCCAGTTTAACCATGATCATCATCAGAGCTTCGCCCGCATCGACCAGGTGTTCGAACGTGATGGCTCCTGACTGGACTTTCGGCACAGGCGAGGGATGCCGCGGAACCAGCGGCACATGGACAAAGGCAGCCAGTCGTGGTCCCAGGCCGATTCCGGCCGCTTCGAGGGCACGCCAGCTCAGGTAGTTGCACAGATATGCCCCCGCATTGAGGGACGCCCGCGCATCGATGCCGGTTTGCTGCGCGGCCCGCAGCAGCTGCGCGGTATGGGGGCCGAAGCGCCGCGTGGCATCGGCGCCCGGCGCAAGCGTCCGGCTGAGAATGCGGGTATGGCCGGCATCGGGCCAGAGCTGGGTGATGGTGTTGCGGGCGCGGGTCTCGATCCGCAGGTAGGGCGTTCGTGTCGCAAGGCCGAACATCAGCAGGGCATCCGGGCGATGTTGCGCGAGCAGCGCCGGAAGCTGGCTGTCGACGGCTTCATAGGTCACCGGAAAGATGTGACCGATCCGTTCGACATTCTCGAGAGCCGGGCGGCGTAAGCGCAGCAGTCGTTCGACCAGCGGTCCTGTCGGGTTGTACGGCGCGCCGGGAAACGCCTCGAAGCCCGTCAGGAGAAGGCGCATCAGGTCCGGTCTTCCAGCCGTTTGATGCCTTCGGTGGAAAGCGCCGCGAGCGCCTCGCGTGGTGTGCGCCCGCCAATCGGCCGGTCGGGCGCGATATCCATCAACGGCACCAGCACAAAGGCGCGCTCGAACAGGCGCGGATGGGGCAGCGTCAATTCCGGCTTGTCGAGGCGCACATCGTCATAGGCGATGATGTCGAGGTCCAGCGTGCGCGGTCCCCAGCGCTGCTCCTTGGCGCGGTCGCGGCCAAACTTCTTTTCGATCTTGTGCAGGACGAAAAGCAGGGCATGCGGATCCAGCGGGGTCTCGATCGCAATGCAGGCATTGATAAAGCTGTCCTGCTGCTCGTGCCCCCACGGAGGGGTGGTGTAGTCGGCCGAACGGGCGAGCAGGGCGGCCTGGGTCATGCCGCAGATATTGGCGATCGCCTTTTGAAAGGTCGCACGGACGTCGCCGACATTGCCGCCGAGCGCGATTAGGACATTGGCCATGACCGTTACGACCGTGTGCGGGTGATGATGACCCCGACATCGTCGAAGATGGCGGCAATCGGTGCGTGGGGTTTGTGGACCGTGACCTTGACGGCGCTGACGCGGGCGAACGCCTTGAGGATCGCCTCGGCTACCGCGCCGGCGGCGCGCTCCAGCAGGTAGTAGTTCTGGCCCTTGAAGGCGGCGCTCGCCGTCGCGACCACGTCGGAATAGGACACGGTATCCGCCAGCCTATCGGTGCGCGAGGATTCCGCCAGATCGATCGACAGTTCGAGGTCGATGACGAAGCGCTGGCCGACCTCCGCTTCATGCTCCATGACGCCGTGACGGGCATGGATCAGAAGCCCCCGGATGAAGATCGTGTCGCTCATCGCTTGTCCTCGATTGCCGCGGCGACGCGCAGGGCCTGCACGGTCTCGGCCACGTCGTGTGCGCGGATGATACGGGCGCCGCGCTGCGACGCCAACAGATGCGCCGCCAGCGAGCCGCCGAGCCGCTGATGCGGCTCCGAAGGCGTCACCGTGCTGATGAAGCGCTTGCGGGACGCACCGACCAGCAACGGGCAGCCAAGCCCGGCAAGCTGATCGAGGCGCGCCAGCGCGATCATGCTCTGCTCGGCGGTCTTGCCGAAGCCGATGCCGGGATCGAGCACGATATGGGCCGGCGGAATCCCTGCTCTGGCGGCGATGTCGAGCGAGCGGACGAAGAACGCGCGCATGTCTTGCACGATGTCGATGGCCGGATCGACGCTGTCGCGGTTGTGCATGATCACCACGGGCGCTTTGCGCTCGCCGATCACCCGCGCCATGTCGGGATCGCGCTGCAGACCCCAGACGTCATTGGCCATGGCGGCGCCGTGATCGAAGGCCCATGCCGCGACGCCGGCTTTCATCGTGTCGATCGAGACCGGATGTCCGAGCGCGACGATCCCCGGCAGGATCGGCCGCAGGCGCTCGAGTTCGTCTTGCGCCGTGACCGGCTTTGCCGAACCGTAGGGGCGGGTCGATTCCGCGCCGATATCGAGAATGTCCGCGCCCTCGGCGATCATCCGTTTCGCATGAGCGAGCGCCAACTCCGGGTTGAAGAATTGGCCGCCGTCCGAGAAGGAATCCGGCGTGATATTGAGGATGCCCATGACCGCCGGATAGGGCCGCGCCAATAGGGCTTGCAGCACCGGATGGAGCGGCGTCGAAGGGGTAGGCGGCTGGGCATTCGCCACGTTCATGGCGGGGGTTTGGGCGGGCTGCGGCGGTGGGGCAAGCGGGGGGGGGGGCCCCCCGCCTTGAAAGAAAAGGGGAACAGGGAGGGGGTTTTCGCGGCGGGATTTGCGGCCCCTGGATCAGTTGCCCGACTGATTTTTCGGAAGGCAGGACGCGCACCAGCCTGCGCTTGCTGTTGGCTTCCGCCATCGCCTGCGCCAGCCGTCCCGGGTTACGCTGCACGAATTCGCGCACCGTGCTGACGCCGGCGGCGCGAAGCAGTTCGGCCTTGGCCTTGCCCATGCCTTTGATGCGCATGCAATCGGCGATGTTGGCCCATTCCAGGATCTGCTTTTCGCAAAGCCCGGTGGCTGCCGCGAGAGTCTTGCGATCCTTGTAGGTGCTGGCCCGTTCGAGAAGGCTCTCGGTCGTGCGGATACCCTGTTCCTTGAGTTTCGCTGCGGCCAGCGCCGTCAGCCCTTCGATTTTTGTGATGGGATATGTCATTGGCTTAGATGGAAAAAGGGTCGGTGAAAGCAATGGTGTTCGGAGGCAAGGTATCTTGAGCGCCTGTTCTGACGCCCGGACGATCAATCAATCTGTGCATGCCACCCGTCTCTTCCGGTTGAGTTCCGGATCGTTCATTGAGTTTTTATCTTGGGCGGATGAGACGCGAATTACAAGTGATCCGCGCATCGGAAGGTCGAGAATCTCTTCAATGCGCCCGATGTGTTGCCGCAATGCCAGTGCAACCGCGACGTTTGTTCGAATTGCAGTGGGGACGACAATCGCGTTTGATCGGTGCGGGCCTGAAAAACAGGTGATGTTGGATTTATTTCAGAAAATTCGATCCACGCGCGTGTTCTGGCCGTTGACCGGTTCCATTTGAGTTGCAAGATGCGGCCCGCATCACGAAAATAAAGTGCGCGCGACACTACGATACCGCGAGAGGCAGAAGACAATGGCGAAGACAACCAAGACGCCCAAGGCGGCGGCCAAGGCTTCGGGGGCTCCGGCTACCGCCGTGCCGGCCTCAGCCGATACCGACAAGGCGATCTTCATCGGCAAGGGCGAGCAGCCCGCGTTTCTGACGCTCGGTCTCGCCAATCGCCACGGCCTTGTCACCGGCGCCACCGGTACCGGCAAGACCGTCACTCTTCAGGTGATGGCGGAAGGTTTCGCCCGGGCCGGCGTGCCGGTTTTCGCCGCCGATATCAAGGGTGACCTGTCCGGCATCTCCGAAATCGGGGAAGCGAAGGATTTCATCCTCAGCCGCGCCAAGGATATGGGGCTGGCGTTCCAGCCCGATCAGTTCTCGACGGTGTTCTGGGATGTTTTCGGTGAGCAGGGCCATCCGGTCCGCGCCACCGTCTCCGAAATGGGGCCGCTGCTGCTGTCGCGGATGATGGATCTCAACGACGTGCAGGAAGGCGTGCTCAATATCGCCTTCCGCGTGGCCGACGAGCAGGGCCTTCTACTGCTCGATATGAAGGATCTGCGCGCGATCCTCACCTTCATCGCCGAGAATGCCGATCAGCTGACCACCCAATACGGCAACGTCTCCAAGCAGACCGTCGGCACCATCCAGCGCCAGCTTCTGGTGCTGGAAAATCAGGGCGCCGAGAAGTTTTTCGGTGAACCGGCGCTGCAACTCAAGGACTTCATGCGGACCGATTCCAGCGGCCGCGGATTCGTCAACATCCTTGTCGCCGACAAGCTGATGCAGAGTCCGCGTCTCTACGCGACGTTCCTGCTGTGGCTGCTGTCGGAGCTGTTCGAGGAGTTGCCGGAGGTCGGCGATCCGGACAAGCCGAAATTGGTGTTTTTCTTCGACGAGGCCCATCTGCTGTTCAACGATGCGCCCAAGGCGCTGATGGACAAGATCGAGCAGGTGGTGCGTCTGATCCGCTCCAAGGGAGTCGGCGTTTATTTCGTCACGCAAAATCCGATCGACGTGCCCGACCGGGTGCTCGCCCAGCTCGGCAACCGGGTCCAGCATGCGCTGCGTGCCTTCACGCCGCGCGATCAGAAGGCGGTGCAGGCGGCGGCGCAGACCTTCCGGCCCAATCCCCAACTCAATACCGCGCAGGTCATTACCGAACTCGGCAAGGGCGAGGCGCTGGTGTCCTTCCTCGAAGGTAACGGTACCCCGGCGATGGTGGAGCGGGTCATGATCCGCCCGCCGTCCGCGCGGATCGGACCGATCACGCCGGAGGAGCGCAAGGCGATCATCGCCGCAAGCCCGGTGAAAGGAAAATACGATACGGCCGTCGATTCCGAATCCGCCTACGAGGTGCTGCAGAAGCGCGTCAACGCCACGGCCGCCGAGGCGGAGGGCGGAGGTGGCGTGCTCGGCCAGGTCGGTTCCATCGTCGGCTCGATCTTCGGCACCAATACCCCGCGCGGCAAGCTGTCGACCGGGCAGGTGATCGCCCGCAGCGTCACGCGCTCGGTGACCAACAAGGTCGCGGGCGATGTCGCCGCCAATCTCGGCAAATCGCTCGGTGGCTCGCTCGGCGGTTCGGTCGGCCGCTCCATCGTGCGCAACGTGCTCGGCAGCCTGCTGCGCCGCTGATCCTCATTTTGGCTGCTTTTGCCGCCTGCCCGGCGGCGGGCGTCATCTCGACAAACCAAAGGCTCCGTATGTCCGTTCCGTCCCAGCTTGCTTCCGTTCTCGAACGCATCGATGCCGATTTCGACGGCAGCCTGCAGCGGCTTTTTGCGCTGCTGCGCATCAAGTCGATTTCCGCCGATCCGGCTTTCACCGAGGATTGCAAAAAGGCCGCCGAGCATCTGGCCGCGGATATCGCCAGCATCGGCTTTTCGACCGAGGTGCGCCCCACGGCCGGACATCCAGCGATTGTCGGCAAAAGCAATGGCATCGGTCCGGGCAAGGGCGCCCATGTGCTGTTCTACGGCCACTACGATGTTCAGCCGGTCGATCCGCTGTTGCTCTGGCACCGTCCGCCGTTCGAGCCGGTCGTGACCGATCACGCCGATGGCCGCAAGATCATCGTCGCCCGCGGCGCCGAGGACGACAAGGGCCAGGTGATGACGTTTGTCGAAGCGTGCCGGGCGTGGAAGAGCGTGACCGGATCGCTGCCGCTTGACGTCACCATCCTGATCGAGGGCGAGGAGGAGGTTGGTTCGAAAAATTTCGGCCCGTTCCTGGCCAAGCATAAGGCCGACCTTGTCGCGGATTTCGCCCTGGTCTGCGACACCGGGATGTGGGACCCAGATACGCCGGCAATCACCACCTCGTTGCGAGGGCTGGTCTATGACGAAGTCCGCATCAAGGCGGCAAACCGCGATCTGCATTCCGGCATTTTCGGCGGCGGCGCGCAGAATCCGATCCGCGTGCTGACCCGGATTCTCGGCGGGCTGCACGACGAGAACGGCCACATCACCATCCCCGGCTTCTATGATGGCGTGAAGGATCTGCCGGCGGATGTTCTGGCGCAGTGGAAGGCGCTTAATCTGTCGCCCGAGACATTCCTCAAGCCGATCGGCCTGGCGGTGCCGGCCGGCGAGAAGGACCGGCTGCTGATCGAGCAGATTTCCTCGCGGCCGACCTGCGATATCAACGGCATTGTCGGCGGCTATACCGGCGAGGGTTCCAAGACCGTCATCCCGGCGGAGGCGTCTGCCAAGGTGTCGTTCCGCCTCGTCGAAGGTCAGGATCCGGAAAAGATCCGTAAGGCGTTCCGCAATTACGTGACCGCGCGGCTTCCGGCCGACTGCTCGGCTGAGTTCATCGATCACGCGGGCGCGCCGGCAATCGCGCTGGACTGGGGCATGAAGCCGCTCGCCGCCGCAAAGCGCGCGCTGACCGATGAGTGGGGCAAGGAGGCGCTGCTGATCGGATCGGGCGCGTCGATCCCGATCGTGGCGGATTTCAAGCGCACGCTCGGCTTGGATACCGTGCTGATCGGTTTTGGCCTCGAGGACGACAATATTCATTCGCCCAACGAGAAGTACGACCTCAAGAGCTTCCACAAGGGAATCCGCTCATGGGCGCGGATTCTCGCTGCGCTCGCCGGAGCGCCGCGCGGGTAAGCATTTTGAGTTCTAAAATGTGAAAACGCCGTCCGGAATTGGACGGCGTTTGAACGTCTCGTGTAGAGGGCGATGTCCTGAATTTATGGCCTGCTTCGCCGGCGTCAAGACCGGTCGCAGTGTTTCACGGCGCCGGAATCGAAAGCAGGCTGGCGATGCTCAGGCCACGGATGTCGTAGACCCGGGCGAACACGACATCGTCGCGCTTGATTTCCGCGATCACCGGCGCGGTGAGACCCTTGCAGTAGAACTCGCCGAGGGTCATGGCAAAGTCGGCCGCGTGGCTGTCCCAGCCGATCGTGAAATCCGGCCCGAGCGCGACCTGGGCAGGGCGCTGCGGTCCGCATACCGCGACCTTCCATTTGCGCCCGCTTGGTGGGATTTCCTGTCGATCAATGATCTGCTCGCGCAGGCTCTGCGAAGCCTGCTTCAAGGCGAGCCCCCAGTAATCCAGCATGTAACGATGGTCGGCCTCGCGCACCGTTCCGGCGAGGTAGTTGAAGTGCGTGTACTGATAGGGATGCAGTCGGATCATCTGCACCAGCGGCAGGGCAAGGCCGATGGCGAACAGCGCGGCAACGCCGCCCTGAACGGCGTGGCCGTAATTCTTGCGCTCGATCCACTTCACCAGATCGCCGAATGCCACGCCCGCCAGCACCGCCATCGGCGGCACCAGGAACACGAAGTGACGGATGCCGTTATAGAGCGCCGGTCGCTTCACCACCGCGATGACAAGGGGCAGGAAGGCTGCCAGCGCGATCATGCCGAGGATGGTCTTGCGCCGGGCGTCGACCTCGGGACGCGTCGCCGAGACGATCGTGATGGCGAGTCCCGCGATGCACAGGCCGAGCAGCAGTTCGGGAAGCTGCAGCGCGAACAGCGTCGGCAGATACAGCCACGGCATGTCGGGGACGGAGACCATGGCGCCGTTGAACAGCTCTTTCCACGGCTTTTCGAAGAAGTTCGAGAAGTAGGTCACCGCGTGCAGCGGATTGCCCGGTTCGATGATCGACCACGGCCAGATCAGTCCCATCACCAGATAGCCGAGCAACAGGCCGGGCAGTAAATAATAACTCGTCCGCCCAAGACGGAGCGCCGCCTTGCCCCAGCCATGAGCTTTGATGTCCGCGTGCCAGATCGGAATGAAGGCGATCGCGGCATAGATCAGTGCAAGGCCGCCGAGGACGCGGCAGCCGAGCGACAACCCCGCTCCGAGGCCGACGATCAGAACCGTATGCGGGGAGGGCGTCGGGTAGTCCTCGGCGAGCCGGACCAGCCCGAGCATGAGGAAGATCATCGCCACCGCGAAGGGCGCGTCCTTCGGGTTCATGAACATGTGCCCGTAATAGGTCGGGCACAAAGCGAGCAGCAGCACCGCCGCAAGGCCGGCCACCGGGCCGCCGATCCGGCGTGCAAGGCGCCAGGTGACGCCGAGGCCGATCAATCCGACGATCGCGCCGAGCAGGCGGCGGGTCTCGAACAGCTCCAGCGGAATGATTTTGTGCAGCAGCGCCGCCGCCATGTCGAAGCCGCCGCCATACATGTAGAGATTGGCGAAGGAGAGCGCGGCGGTGTCCTTGAAGCCGGAGCCGAACATCCGCAGTAGCAGGTCGGCATATTCGGCATGGGTGTAATCGTCCCAGCCAAGACCGTAATCGCGAAACGTCAGGCCGGCGACGACTGCGACGATCGCCAGCGTCGCGTAAGCAAGCTCATCGCATATCCGATCCATCGAACGTCGCGCGGGCGTCGCCGGAGCCGAACTCGTGATGGAGGACATGGTGCTGTGAGCCTGATTCCCCGAGCGCCGGTGGGGATGGCCGGTTCAGTGCGGAATATATCCACAATTGAGTGGTCAAGTAATTGACGATTGTGGCGCAAATTACCTAATGCATTGCAACAATCGGGGTGAGATCAAGGCGGCGCCGGAGGCGGCATGGCACTCGCAGGGGAGTTGCGCGTTAAGCGATGGAGCAGTTTGGCGTTAGGGGTCAAACGAGGTGTTTCAGTGCAATAAAATTCCGATTTACCAGTTGATGTAAGGATTTGACTGTTAAAATTACTATTTGTTAAGGCCGATTATTTGCCAGTATTATATTCTATGAAGACCACGGCGGCTTTGTCCGGCGGTTTGGAGTTTATGTATGATTGCCCTGTTGTTAGCCGGAACGGTCGCGCTGTGCGGTGGATGTCTGACCGTACTATATGGAATTTCGATCAAGGAGTTCAGTCTTGGCGGCACGATGATCCTTGCCGGATCGGTCGTTGCCTGCACCGGATTGCTGCTGATCGGTTTCGGCCTCGTCCTGCGTGAACTCAAGAATCTGACGCGCCGTCTGGGTGCTGAAGCCGTTGCGGCGCCGCCGCCGGTGATCGCACTGACGCCGGACGTGCCGCGCCCGTCCGTGGCCGTCGAACCGCAAGCTCCCGTCCCGCCGCGACCGGTCCCGCGCCCGCATGGTCGCGCCGATGTCCTGTTCTCGCGTGAGGAGACCATCGTCGAGACCGAGCTGCCGCCGCTCGATCTGCCGACGTCCGAACGCGCCACGTCTGAGCGTCCGGCGTCACCGCCGCCGCGCGCAGCTTCGCAGCCTGAAGCGCCGAGCGAGTCAGCTCCGCCATGGTCGGATGAGCAGCACACCCGCACGCGCACTCTTCCGCCGATTCCGCGGGCGCGCGATCGCGTGTCCGAGTCTTCGGGCGAGCGCCCCGGTCTTGGTGAGCGGCCTGGACTTGGCGAACGCGCGGGGCTTGGCGAACGGCCCAGTCGCAATTTCCTGTTTTCCTCGCGCCGCCGCGAGCAGGCCGCCGCACCGCCGGCGGCCGAACCCGCGCCGGAGGAATCATCGGCGCGTGAGGCCGGCGCCGATCCGCACGACACGTTTGAGGCGCCGTGGACGCAGCCTGAGTCTTCGCGCGCCGAGCCCGAGTTTACGCCGACACCGGAAGCCGCGCCGCGGCCCGCACGGCCTGCGAGCAGTCCGCGCTATCAGCCGCCGCGCCGGAGCGAAGCGGCATCGGTGACCGTGGTGAAATCGGGCGTGGTCGACTCCATGGCGTATTCGCTTTATTCGGATGGCTCGATCGAAGCGCAGATGCCGGAAGGCATGGTGCGGTTCGAATCGATCGAGGCGTTGCGCGCGCATCTCGAACAGCGCGGCTGACAGTCGCGGCGCGCGATCGCGTGTCGCGACGCAACGATGCATCGCGATTCCTCCATGTGTTCATGGGCGTTTTACTTGTCATGAACTCAGTATTAAATCATAGTTACAAGTAATGACGTGTTATCGAACATGAGCGTATCGGTCGCCAAACGGGCCAGGACCGGCCGGCAACGCGGTCCGGAACCGATTTCGATGACATCGCCTCCGTTATCTCTACCAGCGAAGTCATCAGCCATGAGTGAGTCCGGTGCAAAAGGTTTCGTCGAACTGACGGCGAGCATCGTGTCGGCCTATGTCAGCAACAACACCACCACGGCGGCGGAGATTCCCGGACTGATCGCGCAGGTGCATGCCGCCTTGCAGCGTGTATCCTCGGGCGGCGCGGAGGCGGCGCCCGCCGAGCCGGCGCGTCCGGCAGTATCGGTGAAGAAGTCGATGACGCTGGAATATCTGGTGTGCCTGGAGGACGGCAAACGCTTCAAGTCGCTGAAGCGTCATCTGCGCAGCCGCTATGGCATGAGCCCGGAGCAATACCGCGAGAAATGGGGCCTGCCGGCGGATTACCCGATGGTGGCGCCGAACTACGCGGTGGCCCGCTCGCAACTGGCCAAGAAGATGGGCCTCGGCCAGCAGCGCCGCCGCAAGCGCCAGACCCGGTCGGCGACGTCAAGTACCTGATCCGCCGACCTTTTCCCTCCGATGAAATTTGACCGGGGACAGCTATCCCCGGTGACAGCAACCTCGCTAGGATGTAGGTATAAATTCCTAATGAGGTGTCGTGATGGTCGAGCGTTCCTGTCTTTCCGGTCCGGTGTCGGTGTCAGCCGTGAGGGAAGGGACTGTCCCGTCATCGAGGCAAGCGAGGCGTGCCCGCGCCGATCAATCGCCGTCGCCACTCGCTGCGGAGGGAGTGCTGCCGCCTGCCGTACCCGGTTTACGGCCGCAAACTCCATCATCCCGGCGACCCGACCTTGCCGCCTGTCGCCGCCTCACCTCGCGCGTGGCGGAGGATTTCGGCGTGGCGCTGGCCGAGCTCGTCGCGCCTTCGCGCGGATCGCCGCGCGCCGCGCTGGCGCGGCAGGTGGCGATGTATCTCTGTCATATCGGGTTCGCACTGAGCTTCGAGGCGGTCGGCCGCCTGTTCGCGCGCGACCGCACCACTGTCGCCCATGCCTGCCGCGTCGTGGAGGACCGGCGCGACGATCGCTGGTTCGACCGTCGTATTTCATTGCTGGAGCGCGCTTGCGGCTTCACGCTTTGCGCTGAGCGCGAGGAGCGCGGCCGATGACCAAAGCCGCCCGCTTGCACAAGCCGGCGCGATCCCGCGCCGCATCCGCGTTGCCGGACGGCGTCGGCATCGATGCCGTTCGCGCGCAGCATCTGGATCTGTCGGTTCGCGAGATCATGACGGCGGAGGGCATCGCGCGCGTTGCGGTCAATGACAGCGAAAGTCCGCTGGCCTGGCTCGCGCGGCGCAAGGGCCGCGACGGCCATGCCATGATCGACCACAATCAATTCATCGCTGGCGAGAAGCTGCGCGCCGATTTCACCCGCGGGCATTTGTCGCCGCGCATCACCTCGAGCTGGTCCGGCGTGGGCCGGGTGCGCGGCGGCGGTCACGGCGCCGGCGAGATGATGGATGTGGTGGTCGCGGCGCGGCAGCGGGTGCGTCTTGCGCTCGAGGCCTGCGGGCCGGAATTGTCCGGCGTGCTGCTCGATGTCTGCTGCTTTCTGCGCGGGCTGGAAGATGTCGAGCGCGAGCGCGGCTGGCCCTCGCGCTCGGCCAAGGTGGTGCTGCAACTCGCGCTCGATCGCCTGGCGCGGCATTACGGATTGCGGCCGCGCGCGGAGGGCGGGCGCGGCGCCGCGATCCGCACCTGGCTCGCCGAGGATGCGGTGTTCACCAGCGAGGTCGGCGGGTAGGGGCCGGGCGATGACGTTCTTCACCTCTTCCCGCCTGCGGGAAGAGATCGCGAGCAAAGCGAGCGGGTGAGGGGTGAGAATCGATTTCAGGCGAAGCATCCGGTCCTCCTCACCCCAACCCTCTCCCCGAAGAGGAGAGGGAGAATGTTGACGAGAGCGTGAGGACTCCTCATGGCGAGGAGCGAGGCGAAGCCTCGTGTCTCGAACCATGAGTTTGTGAAGGCGTTGTGTGCCCCGGACGCGGTGCGACATGGAATGTCGCTCCGCTGATCAGGGGCCGTTCCACCGTTCGCATTTGCGACGGCCCGGTTCTGCGAAGCCATAACGCGGCGAAGACGCGCGGGAACGCGCTTTGACACGCTGCATCGCGCCCGGGACACAGACTGGCCTCATCCTTCGAGACGCATCGCTATGCGATGCTCCTCAGGATGAGGATGTGTCGTGATGTCGGCCGCAATACCAAAGCCCGTCATGGCCGGGCATAGCCCGTCGAAGACGGGCGTGAACGCCCTTTCGGCCCGGCCATTCACGCCTTGCTTGCTGCGATCATGCAAAGGCGTGGATGGCCGCGAGCATAAGCGAGCGAAGCGACGCCGTTCTCGCGAACGGCTATGCCCGGCGATAACGATTTCGATATGGGCGTCGAGATCTGATGATCCGATGAAATCGGAACGATGGTTACGCCGCCGCGACGGTCTCGCGGGCGTCGGCGCGAATGCGATCGACCATCGCGCGCAGGCCGTTGGAGCGCTGCGGTGTCAGGTGCTCGCGAAAACCGAATTCGTCGAACAGCGCCAGCGCGTCGGTGTCGAGGATTTCCTGGGCGGTCTTGCCGGCATAGAGCGTCAGCAGGATCGCGACCAGCCCGCGCACGATATGGGCGTCGCTGTCGCCGCGGAAATGCAGCACTGGCCGCTCCGGAGTGCCGCGATCGGGCTGGCGCGCCAGCCAGACCTGGCTGGTGCAGCCGCGCACCTTGTTGACGTCGGTGTGTTCCTCGTCCGGCATCGGCTCCAGCGAACGGCCAAGCTCGATGACATAACGATAGCGGTCGTCCCACTCGTCGAGCAGCTCGAAATTTTCGCGGATCTCGTCGATGGTCATCATGGTCTGCTTGGCGTGGCTGCGGCGGGCGCCGTCTTCGGCGGCCTGTCGCGCAGCGCGTTGACTGGAACCCGTTCTATATAAGAAGAGTTCGGCCCGAAAGCGAGTTCGCCAAAGGGCAAAAGCGGGGTTTCGGGGCGGAAAATCGGCAGGATTCGAACCTTCGTCGCAGTCCCTCACCCCAACCCTCTCCCCACGGGGAGAGGGAGCAGAAGGCTCGCGAGAGTCCGCCGTTCCGTCGAGAACTTTGGAATCGTCATGCCCGGCCGGCCTTGTGCCGGGGCATTCACGCTCTTTCTGCTGAGCCTTCGTCAAGACGAGGATGGCCGGGTCAAAAGGGCGTTCACGCCCGACTTCGACGGGCCATGCCCGGCCATGACGGTGTATGTTGGTTGATGCGGCCCTCAAGAATGAGACTGTGCCGCAAATCCTACGGCGAGGGCGACTGCCATTCGATCTGCAGGTCGTCGGGCGTCAAGGTGTCGTGCGCCTGCGCGGTCTGCGTCTCGCCGTCAGCGGTCACGGCATCGGAGTCCGTGCCATCGGGAATCGATCCGGTGTGATCCGGATTCTTGCGGTCGAGCACGCGCTTCTCGCGGACCTTCTTCGCCTGCGCGGCGTCGGGCGCGGTTTTGTCGGCGCGGTCGGTCTTCTCGGGCGTCTCGCTTTCGGCCTTCTCGGCCTGCTCGGTCTTCTCGGTGAAGAAGTGATAGACCTTCTTCGCGCCGGCCTGCGCCCGCGCGCCGATCACGCTCGCGGCCTGACCGCCGACCGCACAGGCGGCGGGCTGGCGATTGCAGAACTGGGCCATGTCGGACACGGCCGCGCTCGCGGCGGTCACGGCTTCGACCGTGTCCACCTGCGGCTGCTTGTCGGCATCCGGTGTCTTGTCGGTCGGCAGCAGCACGAGCACAAGCCCGAGCCAGAATGCCATGCGCAACAAAAAGAACATCGCAAGCCCCGTCGTCCTCGATCATCCCTCGCGGCGAAAGCCGCACCCATCCCGTGATGTGATCTAGCAGACAGCGATAAATCCGCAGTGTTCGCGGTCCCGCCAATTTGCATCAAATTGCAATGAATGTGTTTGGCGTAAATTTTCGATTGACGTACGAATCGGGTGGCGCAGCGTCGTCACGGCGCGTGTCCACACTTTCGAAACCATATTTTCGCGCGTTGGAAACCTTGCGTTCACCATCGCGGTTGTTTGACGGACCGCAAGCGGCGGAAAACGGCGTGGAACGCGCTGCGCGGCGACCTGGGCGCGCAAACTTAGTGTTCGCTTAAGCTCGCTCTGACACGATCCCCCAACGATAAAAGGGGGCGGTCCGGCACGCCAGATGTGGCGGGCAAAACCGCGGACGAACAAAGTGACACCGATCGAAACCCTGCGCGACCATCTGGATTCGCTTCTGCACGCGTCTGTCCGTGCCGATGCGATGAAGAGCGCGCAACACCGCGCCTTCATCGCCCCGCGCCTGATGGGCAGCCTGATCGCGTTCGCTTCGCTGCCGCTGTATCTGGCGCTGCGCGGCGCGCCCTCGGCGATCGAGGTGATGGTGCTGGTCTGGCTGGTGTCGCCGATCTTGATTTCCTATTACCTGTCGCGCACCGGCAAGTTCGAGAGCGCGCATATGCTCTCCTCGCTGGCACTCGCCGCCGTGATCTTCGCGATCGCGGCCCTCACCGGCGGGATTTCCTCCTTCGCGGCGATCTGGCTGATCGCGGTGCCGCTGGAAGCGGCGCTCTCGGCCTCGCGCCGCGTGGTCGCGGCCGCGGTCGCGCTGAGCCTCGGCTGCGTGCTGGTCCTCATGCTGTTGAGCGGGGGCAATGCCTTGCCGGCCTCGCAGATCGCCGAGACCAGCGGGCCGCTGTTCGTCGCGCTCGGCATCGTCTCGGCCACGATTTACACCGCGGGCCTCGCCTTCGGCACCGAATCGCTGGCGCGCACCAGCCGCCTGCTGCTCGACAAGGAAGAGGATCGCTACGGCCTGCTGGCGCGCAACATCAGCGACGTGATCGCGCGCCATGGCCGCAACGGCGATGTCAGCTTCATTTCCCCGGCGGCGGAATCGCTGCTCGGAGCGCCGGTGGCGCGGCTGCTTGGCCACGGGCTGTTCGACCGCGTTCACGTCGCGGACCGTCCGGCGTATCTGACCGCGCTGTCGGATGCGGCGCGGGGCGGCGAGGCGCGCAGCGTCGAATTCCGGGTGCGGCGCGAGGCGGCGCGCGGCGGGGCGGCCGAATTCATCTGGGTCGAGATGCGCTGCCGTCCGCTGGAGCAGGCCTACGGCGCGAGCGAGGGCGTGGTCTCGGTGATGCGCGACGTCACCGAGCGCAAGGCGCAGGAGCAGGCGCTGGAAGCCGCGCGGATCGAGGCGGAGCGGGCGGGGGCGTCGAAGTCGCAGTTCCTCGCCACCATGAGTCATGAATTGCGCACCCCGCTGAACGCCATCATCGGCTTCTCGGAAATGCTGGTGCGCGAGGACGAGATGAAGCTCGACGCGGCGCGGCGCAAGGAATACGCCACGCTGATCAACGAATCCGGGCTGCATCTGCTCTCGGTAGTCAACGGCATCCTCGACATGTCGAAGATGGAGAGCGGCAATTTCGAATTGCTGCCGGAGAAGTTCGCACCGCGCGACAAGCTTTTGAGCTGCTGCAACCTGATGGTGCTGAAAGCGCGCGACAACGGCATCGATCTGGTCACCCGCGTGCCGCACGATCTGCCGCAGATGATCGGCGATCCGCAGGCGTTCAAGCAGATCCTGCTCAATCTTCTGTCCAACGCCATCAAGTTCACCGAGCGCGGCGGCTCTGTCACCGTCTCGGCGGCGGTCGAGGGCTCGCGCCTCGCGCTGCGCGTCACCGATACCGGCGTCGGCATCAGCGCGGACGATCTCAAGCGGCTGGGCGATCCGTTCTTCCAGGCCGGCAAGACCTATCAGCGCCGTCACGAGGGCACCGGCCTCGGCCTGTCGATCGTGAAAAGCCTGGTCGCGCTGCATGGCGGCGAGATGACGGTGCAAAGCCGGATCGACGAGGGCACCATGGTGTGCGTCGCGCTGCCTCTGACCTTTACGCCGGCGAAGTCCGGCACGATTGCAACGCTCGCTCCCGCGCCGCGCGCGGAGGCGAAAGAAACTGCGGTGAAGAAAATTGCCTAGACGGATCGAGATCGACGACGATGAGATGCCCCGCCGCCCGCGTCGCGGCAAGGCCGCGCAGGCGGTGGCGATCGAGCAGGAGCCGAACTTCTTGACGCGCATGCTGATGCGCAGCCCGAAGGATACCTTCGCGGGCGTGGTGGCGTTCGGCGGCGTCATGGCGATCATCATCAACGCGACCTTCCTGCAGGCGGGCCGGCATCCGTCGCCGATGTTCGGGCCGGCCGAGAAGGTGTTGCTGACCGCGCCGACCCCGGTCGCCGAGGTGCCGGCGCAGCCGCTGCTGCCGCGTGCCCGCCCGGTGGAGGCCGAGAGCGTCAAGCCGGTGGACGTGAAGCCGGTCGAGACCAAAGCGGTCGAGCCGCCGAAGGCGGTGGTCGCGACCAAGGCGGCGAATGTCGCGCGACCGCCGGCCGCGATCCCGGTGCATCATGATCCGGTCGGCGACCTGATCAATTCGACCCGCCGCGTCTCCCAGGTGCAGCGCGCGCTGACCGAATACGGCTACGGCCAGTTCAAGCCGACCGGCAATATCGGTCCCGAGACCCAGGCCGCGATCCGCAAGTTCGAGGCCGACCGCAAGAAGCCGCAGACCGGCAAGATGTCGGACTGGCTGGTGCACGAGCTGGTCAAGCTGACCGGCCGCCCGATCGATTGATGGTCTCCGGCGTGCCGCTGGGGTAGTTTGCCGCCATGCGACTGAAATCAAGCATCTGGGTGGCGGCCTATCTGCGCCGCTGCCAGACCGAGGGCGTGTTCGGCGCGGTGCGCCGTCGCGGCGCCGAGGAGGCCGGGGCGGTGTTCGTCAAGCTGGCGCTGCTCGACGGCAACGCGATGCTGTTCGCGCCCGCGCCGCAGACGAGCTATGGCGAGAGCCGGCCGAGCGAGCGGGCATTCGTCGCCTCGCCGCCGGAGCCGGTGGCCGAGCAGAAAATCGAGGAGCGTCTGCAAAAGGAGATCGGGTTCGATCCCGATGTCTGGATCGTCGAGATCGAGGACAAGGCCGGACGGCATTTCCTCGATCTGGCGAAGGGGTAGGGTGGCTTTTGGACGATAATCCGGCCTCATGGTTCGAGACGCGAGGCTTCGCCCCGCTCCTCACCATGAGGAATGACCCTCATCCCGAGGAGCGCGCTGTTGCGCGCGTCTCGAAGGATGAGGCCGAGCGGTATGGATTGCGTATCATCCGCCGATAAAGCTTCAGCGCTCGATCTTCCAGGGATCGTATTTTTCCTTGGGCTCCGGAACCTTGTCCATCGCCGCCTTGGCGGCGCGGGCCTCGGCCTCGCGCTTTTTCTGCAGCGCGGCTTTATCCGGCGCGGCGGGCGCGTCCTTGCTCATGCCGCGATGCCGGCCGCCGCCGCCCATCTGCGCCGTCGCGGGCATCGCCAGCGCCAGCAGCGCCGCCGCGATCACCAAAATCCTCATGCTCCGTCTCCGCCGGTTATCCGACCGGCGGCACTCTAGAATTCTTTCGCTACCGACGGAATTGCGATTCGTCAGGTCGAACATTGATCTGTTCGCGAGGGAATGAAGACTTGGATGGCCGGAATAAAATCCGGCCATGACGGCTTGGGTTCGGGGGAGCCGGTCCTCGCCACAAGGCACGGCGAAAGGAATGTGGTGGGCCTCAGCCCTGCCGGGCGCCGGGCGCGCGAGACCCGAAGCGCGGGGTGTCCGCCGCGGCGGGCGCGGCCGCGGGATGATGCGCGGCGGCCGGGCGGGCGCGCTGACGCTCGTCGTCGTAGAGCGCCGGGCGATATTTGGCGCGGGTGGTCGCAATCGAGGCGCCGCGCCAGGTCGCGAGCATGATCAGCGCCGCGCGCTCGCCGAGATGGTCGTACATCCGCGCCAGCCGATAGACGTCCATCACCGAGGAGCCGATCGCCGGGTTGAGAAACAGCAGTACGCGCTGGAAGGCGTCGCCCGACATGCCGAGCACCCTGGCGGCGCAGGCCAGCGGTTCGCCGAGTGGATCGTGCACGATCGCGCTCGCGACATGGGCGGGCAGGATCAGCGCGTCGCCGAGTTCGGCGATGAAGGCCGGCATGTCGGCGGCCAGCGCCGCCTGTTCGAGGCTGGCCAGCGCCCGCGCCGCGCGCCTGGGATCGACCTTGATCGAGGGCTTGAGCGGCGCGGATTCGAGACCCATCAGAATCCTGGCGCGCTCTTTCGAGGGCGCGGCGAGGAACATGTCGTTGAGCGAGGACGCATCCTCCGGCTTCATCGCCAGCGTGGGCGCGCTTGCCGGGGCAGCCGGCATGTCGGCGACCGGCACGGACTCGGCAGCGGGCAGGTTCTCGCCGGCGTCGGGCTCGGCACTGGCGATCTCCGGCGCATCGACGAATTCGAGATCGTTGCTGTCGTCCACGAACACCACGTCCGGAGTCTCGACCGGCTGCAGCGGCGGGGCGAGCGGCATGCGCTGATAGCGCGGCTGCGGCAGAGCGAGCTTGCGCAGCAAAGCGTGCGGGGTGCGCGGATAGACCGACAGGCGGGCGCGCACCACGGCGCGGGTGGCGTCGTCGACCTGATCGAGCAGCCGGCTCGCCAGCTCGACGAATTGCAGCTCCTCGTCATAGCTGTGATCGGCGGTCTGGACATAGAGGTCGGTCAGCACGCGCAGCAAAGTCGGACGGATGTCGACGCCCTCGCGACGGGACAGCGACAACAGGCCGTCGAAGCCTTGTAACATCGGGGGAGCGCTCATGCTGCCATGCTGACGAGTGAAACCTGTCTCGAATCTAGAACCCTCACTTTAACAAGCCATTAAGATTAGCACTCCGTTAAGGGAATGGGGTCAATTGGCGGGGAGTCCCTAACCTCTGTCCGCATGCGGGGAGAGGGAGAAACCGGGCCCTGGTCTTCGAGATGCATGCGAAGGCGCGCTCCTCAGGGTCTGGCCGAAAACAGGGTCGTCCCGGCGCGGGCCGGGACCCATAATTCCGGGCGAGGATTTGGGCAGGCAGGTCCGGCGTCTTTCCTGAAAGGCCTGTGGCGATGGGTCCCAGCCTGCGCCGAGACGACCGGGACGAAAACTTCCGTCGAGAAGCGCCACCCTCATCCTTCGAGACGCGATCCTGCGGATCGCTCCTCAGGATGAGGGATAATCCGAGGCTGTTATCGGAGCGGATGCTTACCTGCGCGGGAGGTGCGCCTGTTCCTCATGGTGAGGAGCGAGGCGATAGCCTCGCGTCTCGAACCATGAGGCCAAGCTCTTACAGTAATTGATTTCAACAGCGGTGTATTCGTCGTCATTGCCGTCCCTCAAACAAAAGCCCCGGAGCGTGTCCGCTCCGGGGCTTGCTGTTGCGATGATGTGTGATGCGCTTACGCCGCGCGGACGTTCTCAAGGAATTCGTTCATCTGATAGCGCAGTTGCTCGGCCTGCTGGGCGAGGTCGGCGGACGAGGTCTGCACCTGGCTGGCGGCCATGCCGGTCTGCTCGGCGGCGGTGGCGACGCCGGAGATGTTCGAGGTCACCTCGCCGGTGCCGACCGAAGCCTGCGTCGCGGCATTGATGATCTCGCGCGTCGCGGCGGTCTGCTCCTCGACCGCGGCGGAAATAGCCGAAGCCGTGGTGTCGATCTCGTGCACCGTCTTGGTCACGCCCTCGATCGCGGCCACCGCCTTTCCGGTCGATGTCTGGATGCCAGCGAGCTGCGCGCTGATCTCGGCCGTCGCCTTCACGGTCTGGGTCGCCAGTTCCTTGACTTCCGAGGCCACTACCGCGAAGCCGCGGCCGGCATCGCCGGCGCGCGCCGCCTCGATGGTGGCGTTGAGCGCGAGCAGGTTGGTCTGGTCGGCGATGGTCGAGATGATGTCGACGATGTTGTCGATCCGCGCCGCCGCCTGGCTGAGTTCGCCGACCGTTACGGCCGCGGCTTCGATCTCGGTCACGGCCGAGCGCGTCATCTGCGAGGAGCGTTCCGCCTGTCGGCCGATCTCCGACACCGACGCGCCGAATTCCTCGGCGGAGCCCGCCACCGAAGTAACGTTGGAGGAGGCGAGGTCGGCCGCCGCGGAGACCGAGCTCGACTGCGCGGAGGTCTCCTGCGCCGAGGCGGTGAGCTGATTGGCGGTCGCCTGCATCTCGGTCGCGGCGGAGGCCACGACATCGACGATGGCGCCGACGGACTGCTGGAAATCATCGGCGAGGCGATGCATGTCGGCCTTGCGCTGGACCGCCATGCGCTCGGCGGTTTGCTTCTGCTCGTCTTCGAGACGGATCTTGGCAAGACCGTTTTCCTTGAAGACCTCGGCCGTCCTGGCGATGTCGCCGACTTCGTCGCGGCGGCCCGCGCCTTCGATGTCGAGGTTGTACTCGCCGCTCGCAAGGCGCTGCAACAGCGCCACCATGGAGCGGATCGGTTTGGCGATGCCGAACTGGCCGATCAGAAAGCCCGCGATCAGGCCGAACGCGATGCCGATCACGGCGGTGGCGATCAGCATCTGCGAGGTCTGGGCGTATTCCGCGGAGGCCGCGGCGGCTTCCTGCGACACTTTCTTTTGCAGCTTTTCGGAATAGTCGCGCAGACTGACGCGCATCCGGTTGGCGATCTCGGAGCTCGAGATCGCCTCGTTGCGCAGATTGTCCATCTCCGCCGACACCTTGGAATCGGTGACCGCTTCAGCCGCGCGATAGGTGCTGTCGAGATCGGCGCTGTAACGCGACCAGTTCATTTCCACCAGGGTCAGGATCTGCTGTGAATCGGCGTCGGCGTCCTTGTAGAGCGCCTGCAGCCGGTCGTTGAACAGCCTGGTTTCCTGCTCGATGATCTGCCGCGCGGCCTCGCGGTTTTCCTTCTCCGGGTTGGTCGAGATCTGGAACTGCGCGCGGTTCATGGTGACGAGGTTGACGGCGATCTGCTGCGACAGCAGCGCCTTCTCGGCGCTGGCCTCCATGCGCGTGGTCGCGTCGTTCAGCGACTTCAGCGAACCGATGCCGAGAACCGCCATGGCGACGGCGATGATCGACAACAGCACGATGACCGAGAGAATCTTGGTCAGAATTTTGAAACGCGACAGAAATGCCATGGGAATCCTCGATTCACAGGTCGCAGCAACGACGGATTTTGAAGGGATCAGGAGGGCGGACTGAAGCGTAGTCGCCGAAATTCAGGCGATCGGGGGCTTCGCGGCGCGGAGAAAATGCCGGATGGTCACGCAGTTCGGAACCTCATCCATTCTGGATATCGTATGTCGAACGCAGAACGATACTATCGACAGGTTTGAAAATACCGGCGCAGTGTTACCGAGCAGTAAAATCAAACACCCGATGTATCGGGGAAATCGAACGTGCCCGCGGATCGATTCAAGATTTCCGTCCTTAAGTAAAAAAATTTTGCATTCGGTGGAACGCGCGAGGAGGTCGCGCGTTTGGCGAGCGATCGTGGCAAGGGGCGCCGGGACGTTTGTCGGAGAGCGGACAGACAGCTCCGGTGCATGAGGCGATAGTTCAAAAGCGACAAGCCTGGTCCAGTTCGGCGTTGCGGGAGTAAGCCCTCATGAGAAGTGCTGCATTCGATCCCGAAGAAATCCGGTTTCTGAAAGAGGTGCTCGACGATGCGGTTGCCGCGTTGCCGGTTCAGTTGCGAACCTCGGCGACGCGCGCGGTGCTCGCGCACAACATCCTGACCCAGGCTGCGACCGGCGAGCGCGATCCGATCCGGCTGCGGACCCTGGCTCTGGTGGAGTGCGGGCATGTGAAGGGGCTGTCGCCCTGCGATCCGTTCGACAGTCCGTTTGCCAGATGAGCGACAGGCCCACCTGGTACGTGTCCTACGAATCCAATGGCGAGCCGAAATTCGACGGCGACGACGGCAAGTTCGCGCGCGCGACCCGTACGTTTATCGATGAGAGCGAAGCGAAACGTTTTGCGCGCGAGATCGTTGACAAAGGCTGGTCCGCGAGCGCGGGCACGCTCAACCCCCATACGCCGAAACGGGTCATCGCCGGTGCGAAGATTCCCGAATGGCTGGATGGGCCGTCCTGAAGGCGCGTTGCGTCGGTGTTTTCCCGTAGAGCGCGGGAGGATCCGCGGCGGAGCGCGTGGTTTTTGATGATCTCCAACCCTGGTCCTGATTTCCACATGCCGAGAAACAGCAATCATATCTGGACGCGCGAACAGGAAGCCCAGCTTCGCGAATGGGCCGAAGCCGGTATTTCCGCTGCCCGCGCCGCCGCCAAATCGAAACGCTCGCGCTCCGCGGTGATTTCCAAGGGGCAGCGCATGGGGCTGAAATTCCAGCAGCCGCGGCGGCTCACCGGTGCGGAGCGGTTCTCGCGCTGACGGCGCATGGAAGGCTGACGATCGACCGCGCAATCCCGGCACGCGGCCGCGGCGAGCCGAGCGTGGCTATCTGCGGGCGATTTGCGGCCAGATCGCGTGGATCTTGTGCACGATCGAGTCGACGCAATCGCAAGCGGTCTCTTCAAGGCCGGGGCGGTTGAGGATGCGGATCTGCCCGCGCACATAGCTGATATAGCCGAGCCGCTGCATCTTGGTCGCGACCTGCGAGACCGAGGAGCGTTGCACGCCCAGCATCTGCGCCATGAATTCCTGGGTCAGCGACACCGCGCCGTCGTCCGTCACCTCGCGCGATTGCAGCAGCCATTTGCAGAAACGCTGTTCGATCGAATGCAGCGCGTTGCAGGCCACGGTGACGCGCGCCTGGATCAGTTGCACTTCATTATAGCGCACGCACAGATCGCGGATCGCCTCGCTCTTCGCGGCGGCGGCGCGGAACCGGCCCGCCGGAATCTCGGCGAGCACCGCGGGAATCTGGACGATGGCCTTGGTCGGGGCGATGTGCAGGCCGAAGGCCGTCATGCCGCCGACGATGCCGTCGACGCCGATGGTGCCGGCTTCGATGGAATCGCCCTCACTGGTGACGGTGACCAGCGAGATCATGCCCTTGAGCGGAAAATGAACCGCCGAGATCGCATCGCCGTCCTCATAGAGCGGCATGCCGCGATCGAGGCTGACGATCCTCAGATACGGCTCGAGCAGCGCGAAATCCGCATGCGGAAGTTCGTTGAGGAACTGGTTCTCCGAAAGCTGGCGAAGGGGTTTGTCCACGACTTTGACCTCGACCCGTCGGCACATCCACTCCATTGACTACCGAACAGAGCGTTCCAAAGTTCCCAGCAGGTTATGGTATATAAGAGTCCGTCTTTCGTGCGGTCTGTCGGGTTCCCGCCATTGCCGATTTTTATTGCGGTGTTCTGCACGATTTCGTGGAACGATTTTGCGAGGAGGGGACGCTGCGTGCAGTCGCGTGCCGGGCTAACCCTCGACCATCGGCACTTTATCTTCATGCGGGCGGAAAACAGCGTGCGCCATCACCACGCAAGGTGTGATGGGCCCGACGAATCGTCGTGCATCATTAACACTGCATTAACCATGCGCTGGTCTTAATGACACTGCGTCGCAGGCATGATCGAGCGCCGCGCGACAGGGATAAAGGGGCAATCTCATGGGGACCGTCATTGCATTCCCGGCAGACGCCGCAGCGCGGCGCGCGGGGTTGGGCAAGGAGCAGGCCCGGCCGGAGCATAGCGCGACCGTGGTGATCCTTCCCGCAATCCGGATCGAGCGTTACGCGGACGAGACCAGCGGCGGGAGCGGACCGGAAGAGGGCACCGCGCAGGGACGCCGCCGTCGTCGCCGGGCGCGGTCCTGACATCACTTAATCTTCGCGCCGAGCGGCCGGCGCGCGGCGCTGGGCGCTTGGGCAGACTAGCGATGTGCAATCCGCTTTTCATCATTCCCCTGGTCTTCGGCGTCGGCTGCAATGGCGGCGATTTCGGCCGCACCCGGCAGATGTTCTATCATCAGGACATGCATCGCTGGGTCGGCGAGGAAGCGACCGAGAGTCTCGACGGCATTCCCTCGCAATTCGCGCTGACCGATTACGAACGCGAGCTGCGCGACAAGGCGTTCTATTTCATCCAGCCGCCGCATTCGCGCCCGCACTGGAAGGGCGTGTTCGGCGACTATGACCGCATTCCCGCGCCCTGGCGCGTGAAGGTGGTGTTCGATCCCACTGCCTATGGCCGCAAGATGATCGACGAGCCGCACCGCTCGCACATCGCCGCCTATGCCGGGCTGATCGAGGACGTGCGCAACGATTTCACCATGCTCGACCAGTTCATTCCGCTGGCGATCAAGGTCAACGATCTCGACATCAAGCGCAACAAGGCACTCGCGCATATCGGCGACGTCTCGCCGCGCGAATATACAGATGCGCAGGCGCGGATGCGCGAGAACGTGCTGGTGGTGCAGTGGGCGCAGCAGTCGCTCGAGCAGCGCGTCGCGTCCTATCGCTGGGCGCTTCAGCGCCTCGCCATTCAGGCGCCCGACGCGATGGCGGCCGATGCCGACCGCCTGATTGCAGAACTGGCGCGCCGCGCCGCGAGCGCGTGGACCAGCGCGCCGCCGGTCGCGGGGCGCGTGCTGCGCGTCGGCGGCTGACGCAGCATCGCTGCCAATGCCGGTCGGGACGAAAAACGCTCGATAGTTCTCCTGTCGTCATCATCAAGCCTGTCTTGCCTATTCTCAAATCGTCATGGCCGGGCTTGACCCGGCCATCCACGACTTTTGCTGCGGTGATATGAAGACGTGGATGTCCGGAATAAATCCGGGCATGACGGCGTTGAGACTATCGCGGCATGACGAGCGTGGAGTTGGCCGCCGCTCTTTCTTCACCTCTGCCCGCAGCGGGGAAGGGCAGGTGGCCTCGTCCTTCGCGGCGCGTCGCCGTGACGGGTGTCAACTTGGCTACGACGCGGAATAAGGATTGTGCGTTGATGCAGGCACCTACGGGTTCCTCATTCACGCAACATCACACGCGCGTGAGTTTGTCTGCGTCGTGATAACGCGCGTCCGGTTGACACGCGTCCGATGGTCACGTTGCGCGTGTCGATGGTCCGTTGTTTGGATGGTGTCGTCGGGATCGATGTCGATTCCGGTTCGGGAGGCGTCTCGCTCCTCTTGGAAAACGGGTGAGGCGCAGCGCCGCAGCGGCGCGCAGCAACCCGGAAGAAAAGAGGATGGAATGAGCGCTTCCATCGAGGGCCTTGCAGGCCATGACAGTTGGAAAGACAGGTTTGTTCGGGAGACGCAGTCCGTGACCATTCTGTCATCGCTCAGTCTCGCGGTGATCGTGCCGGTCCTGCTGATCGCGCAAACGCTCGATCCGGAACTGGTGATGATCGCGTTCAGCCTGATGTTCTTTCTCGGCGCGCTGCTCGCGGCGGTCGCGGCGTGGCTGATCAGGAGCAAGCGCAACTCGCAGAATCTGTCGCTTTGGGATGTCGCCGGTGGTCTCGTCATCACCGGCTGCGCCGCCTCGGTGCTGGCCGAACCCGACCAGGCCGCTCAGTTGTTCGAGCATCTGTTCGAACGTCGATCCACCTCGCAATAGCAGGAGATATCGACTACCCTCACGAAGCAGAGACCAGCCCGGGCCCCTCTGGCAGCGACAAGCTGTGATGTCGGACTGGACATAGTTGGAGTGGCCCTGTTTTCTGCCGTGGGAACGTGTCTGCGCATGGACTGACGATCGCCGTAAAGGCGATGGTCCGTCGGCCTGAACGATGCCCACCGCCTCGTCCGGTTGTCGTGTCCGCGGTCGTTTCGGCCGCGATGCGGTGATGGACCTGCCTGCGACAAGAGCCGCTCCTTCGCAACCAAGGAGCCCGGCTGATGTTTGATTTTCTCACGACTGACGTTCTCACCGCTCTCTTTCAGGTCATCCTGATCGACCTCGTGCTGGCCGGCGACAATGCCATTGTCATCGGCCTTGCCGCCGCCGGCCTGCCGAAAGAGCAGCGCGCCAAGGCCATCCTGATCGGCATCGGCGCGGCGACGCTGCTGCGCATGATTTTCGCCGGCCTCACCACGCAGCTTCTGCAGATCGTCGGACTCTTGCTCGCGGGCGGCATCCTGCTGCTGTGGGTGTGCTGGAAGATGTGGCGCGAATTGCGTTCGCCGCATCACGGGGCGGACGATGTCGACGCGCTGGCCGATGACGAGACCGCGCCACGCAAGACGCTGAAGCAGGCGGCCTGGCAGATCGTCATCGCCGACGTGTCGATGTCGCTCGACAACGTGCTCGCGGTGGCGGGCGCGGCGCGCGAGCATCCGTGGGTGCTGGTGTTCGGCCTGCTGCTGTCGATCGCGATGATGGGTGCGGCCGCCTCGTTCATCGCGAAGCTTTTGCAAAAGCATCGCTGGATCGCTTATGTCGGCCTTGCGGTGATCCTCTATGTCGCCGGCGACATGATCTATCGCGGCCTTCTCGAAGTCTATCCGCAGGTGACGCTGTGGCTCGGGGAGGGACACGGCGCATCGTGAGGCATTCGACAATATCGTCATCACCGGGCTTGTGCCGGATAGTTCTCGATCGTCATGGCCGGGCTTGACCCGGCCATCCACGGCTTTCGTGTTGCGACTATCTGAAAACGTGGATGCCCGGAATAAATCCGGGCATGACGGCGTTGACCATCGCTGCCATGACGGCTCTGTGTTATCCGGTGCCGGCTTCATCTCTCTCGGTCGTCCCGGCGCAAGCCGGGACCCACAATCACCAGCTTCTCAAAGAACTGCTGAACTCGCCATTCGAAACACTGACAGGGAATATGGGTCCCGGCCTGCGCCGGAACGAGCATTTCAATGCATGTCTACCGCTTCGCCAGCGGCACGGGATCGAGCTGCACCTTGCAGGTGGCGGCGGCGAGCGAGGCCTGCGCCTGCGTCATCAGGCTCGGTTCGGCGGCGAGCGCGCGCATCACGATCACGCCGGTCGCCGTTGGCGACTCGATGATCAGGCGGTCGGCGGCTGTGACGTCCTCGTCTTCCGGCAGCGCGTTCTTCTGCGCAGGCGTCATCAGATCGAGTTCGATCACCTTGCGGCCGGCGGAGCGATCGTTGATCGCGTAATAGGCGATGTCGCCGCGGGTGTAGAACGACACCGAGGTGTAGGCCTGGCTGACCGGCACGATGAGCTTGATCGGCCCGCCGGACAGATCGTATTTGCACGCCGCCGCGGCGAAGGCCGGGTCCATGAACGGCATCAGGGCGGTGCCGGGCTCGGCCGGCGGGATCGGCGTCACGGTATTGAGCTTGGCGATGCGGTCGAGCCGGGAATAGGCGTCCTGCGTGGCGATGTGCGGCAGCGCCAGCACGCTGACGAGATGCACCACGCCGCCGAGCAGCACGCCGCCGAGGATTGCGAGCAGCCAGCGGATCATGGGCAGCCCACCGTGCTGACGGAAGGCATCGGCGCGTCCTTCTGCGAGCGCGTGGCGACGCCGACCGGGGTGTCGTAGAGCCGCAGCGCCAGCGTGTAGCGGTCGATGCCGCCGGTCGGCAGCCAGTTGCCGGCGCGCGCGCGGGGCGAGACATGCAGCACGAAACTGCCGTCGGAGGCGCGCACCACTTCCTGGCTGGTGAAGCCGTAACGCTGCAGCGTATTGGCGACCAGGCCGCCTTTCATGTCGTAGACCGTCAGCGTCCAGAACCGCGCCGCCGGGGTGACGCCGCTCACGGTGACGTCGCAATTGCCGTTCAGCGCGCGGCCCTTGTCGTCCTTGGTGGCGAGGAAGGTGACGCCGTCGCCGCTGCCGACCGGCAGTTCGCCGGAGCGGGCGATCGAAGCGCGCGAATAGGGATCGATGTCGCTGGTGCCGGTTCTGGGCCGCGCCGTCCAGGCGCCGATGGTCAGCGTGCCGACCTCGACCCCGCGTCGCGCGGTGGTCCATGTCGTGCCGAGGCCGACGATGGTGGCGATCAGCATCGCGAGAATGGATACGGCGATCAGGCGCACGACAGCTTCGCCATCATCATTGCACGCGGGTTTTCTTGCGCGGCGCGGCCACGGCGGCGGGCGCGGCGCTGGTGCTCGCGGTCGGCGTCGCGTCGTCCGACGCCGCCGCCAGGTTTTCCGGGAACGCGGCGGCGGAGGCGCGCTGACCGCTCGCCGGTTTGGTCTTGTCGTTGAAGGTGGTGTTGCCGCTGTCGACGGTCTTGGCCGCGTCGTCCATCATCTTCTCGATGCGCACCAGAATTCCGGCGCCGCGCCGGGTCAGGATCGGCGGCGGGCCGGCTGCGATCTCGCCGCCGCGCGCAGCCCCGGCCGCCGCCATCGGACCTTGCGGCCGCGCCTTGCCGGGGCCGACGCCGGCCAGATCCCTGATCTCGACGCCCTGATGCGCGGCGACCATCACATCGTGCCAGGTCTTGGCCGGCAGCGAGCCGCCGGTCATGCGGTTGGTCGGCGAGTAGTCGTCGTTGCCGTACCACACCGCCATGGTGAAGTTGCCGGTGTAGCCGACGAACCAGGCGTCGCGATAATTGTTGGTGGTGCCGGTCTTGCCGGCGGCCGGAATGCCGTCGAGCTGCGCGCGCCGCGCGGTGCCTTCCTCGACCACGTGACTCATCATGCCGGCCATGTCGGTGGCGACCGAGGCGGGGATCGCCTGTCGCGGCTGCGGCCCGTCGCGGTCCCAGCGCCAGACCAGATCGCCCGCGCCGGTGCGCACTTCGAGCACGGCGTGGGGCGTCACCGCGCGTCCCTTGTTGGGGAAGGTAGCGTAGGCAACCGCGTGCTCGAGCACGTTGACTTCGTCGGAGCCGATCGGCAGCGAGGGCGTATCGGGCAGCGGCGCCTTGATGCCCATCTTGCGCGCGGTCTCGACGATCTTGGCGCGGCCGGCCTTCGGTCCGCCCTTGCCGCCCATCGCGATCGACAGCTTGACCGGCACCACGTTGATCGAGCGGGTGATCGCGGCGGTCAGCGTCACCGGGCCGGAATAGGAGCGGCCGTAATTCTGCGGACACCAGTTGCCGATGCAGACCGGGCCGTCCACCACGATGGAGGTCGGCTTGAAGCCGTTCATCAGCGCGGTGGCGTAGACGTAAGGTTTGAACGAGGAGCCGGGCTGGCGCATCGCGTCGACCGCGCGGTTGAACTGGCTCGCGCCGTAGTCGCGCCCGCCGACCATCGCGCGCACGCCGCCGTCGAGATCGGCCAGCACGAGAGCGGCCTGGGTCGCGTGATAGTCGCGGCCGAACTGGCGCAGCTGGTCCTCGACGGTTGCTTCCGCCGCGTGCTGCACGTTCATGTCGATCGCGGTGCGCACCACGAACACGCGCTCGGTATAGGATTTGGGGAAGGTCTGGACCAGCTTCTTCATCTCGTCGAAGGCCCAGTCGAGATAGTAGTTCGGCGAGTTCTCGTCGCGGCGGTCGACCACGCTGGCCGGATTGCGGCGGGCGCCGAACACCTGGCCCTCGGTCATGAAGCCGGCATCGACCAGATTGTCGAGCACCACGTTGGCGCGCGCGCGGGCGGCGGGCAGGTTGATGTGCGGGGCGTATTTGGTCGGCGCCTTGAACAGGCCGGCGAGCATCGCCGCTTCCGCAAGGTTCACGTCGCGCGCCGACTTGTTGAAATAGAAATGCGCCGCGCCGTCGACGCCGAAAGTGCCGCCGCCCATATAGGCGCGGTCGAGATAGAGCTTGAGGATCTCGTTCTTGGTCAGGCGGGTTTCCAGCCAGATCGCGAGGAAAGCTTCCTTGACCTTGCGCTCGATGGTGCGCTCGTTGTTGAGGAACAGGTTCTTGGCGAGCTGCTGGGTGATCGAGGAGCCGCCCTGGCGCACGCCGCCGGCCTGCGCGTTGGTGACGAGTGCGCGCATCGTGCCCGCGACGTCGATGCCGAAATGATCGTAGAAGCGGCGGTCCTCGGTGGCGAGCGTCGCCTTGATCAGATGATCGGGAAAGTCTTCCAGCGGGATCGAGTCGTTGTGCTTGATGCCGCGGCTGCCGATCGGATTGTTGTAGCGGTCGAGGAAGGTCACCGCGAGATCGGACTTCTTCAGCCAGTCGTCGTCCGAGGTCTCGTGAAAAGCGGGGACCGCGAGCGCCAGCATCAACAGCATGCCGCCGAGGCCGATGGTGGCGGCTTCCGACAGCGGCTCGATGAACACCCAGCGCTTCCAGCGCCCGACATAGAAGCGGTCCATGAACGCCGAGAAGCGTTCGTAGAGTTCGCGCAGGCCGCGCCCGGACGAGAACAAGGTGGAGTCGATGCGCGCGTCGAGGTCCAGCAGGAAATGCCGGAACTTCTTCTTCCAGTCATCGGGTACGATGTTGCGCACCGAAATCCTTGTCTGCAGCGCGGGTGTCGTTTGGCGTCGGCCGTTCCCTCAAGCCGGATCCGATGCGCGATGTTCGAGCCGTGCGACCCGCCGCCGACCATGCGGTCCGCTTGCGGCAACCCCAAGGCACCGAACACGGCGTGGCATCCGACATCACGGACGCGGCAACCGGCCGTCGCCGGCGAGTCGGAACGGAACGCGCTCGCCGGATTCCCGCATCTTCTAGCCGAGCACGGCGGATAAACCAATGCTCGGGCAGGCTTTTTGATGGCAAAGGCGGAACACCGGCCCCCTCCGGAACGGGGTGAGGCCGTGCGCTTTCACTCACCGCGCCGCCGCGCGGGGAACGGCGCCCGTCCGGGTTTTTATCGCGCGGGGCGGTATCCCCCGGCGCGAACACGTTATAGATGGGGCATCAGCCATCAACGTGCGTGCGGGCCGCCTTTGCCAGAGCGGCTCGCGCCAGCTTTGTCCGACGAGATGACCGCGCCGCCCGCCAAGCCTTCCCCGCAGAGCAAATCGTTCTGGAAAACCAAGACGTTGGAGCAGATGTCCGACGCCGAATGGGAGAGCCTGTGCGACGGCTGCGGGCGCTGCTGCCTGGAGAAGCTGGAGGACGAGGACACCGGCAAGATCTACTACACCCATATTGCGTGCACGCTGCTCGACTGGGGGCTGTGCGCCTGCAAGGACTATCCCAACCGTTCCGCCAAGGTGAGCGATTGCGTCCGGCTGACCCCGGAGAACGTGCGGACGCTGAACTGGCTGCCGCCGAGCTGCGGCTACAAGCTGGTGGCCGAAGGGCGCGATCTTTACTGGTGGCACCCGCTGATCTCGGGCGATCCCAACACCGTGCACGAGGCGGGCGTCTCGGTGCGCGGCCGGGTGTGGGGCAGCGAGGACGAGATCGACGAAGCCGACCTCGAGGATCACATCGTGCGCTGGCCGGCGCTGCTGCCCAAGCGCGCGAAGCTGAAAACGCGGCCGAAGAAGTAGGGTGCGGTTGTCCACAGACTCTCGTTCTGTGTCCCGGGCGCGACGCAGCGTGCAACGCGGCTTCGCAGTTTCACTATTTTTGCGTTCTTGCACTGTCGTCATGGCCGGGTTTGACCCGGCCAGCCACGTCTTTTCCCGCCTATAGTTCGTGAAGACGTGGATCACCGGGTCAAAGGGCGTTCACGCCCGTCTTCGACGGGCTATGTCCGGTGATGCCAGCTTTGAGGGTGGTGCTGCTCAAGTGCATCTCTCGTGGGGCGTACGCACTCCTCATGGTGAGGAGGCGCGTCAGCGCCGTCTCGAACCATGAGGCCCGGACCTGCGCGTCATCCATCGTGGCCTCATCCTTCGAGACACGATCCTGCGGATCGTTCCTCAGGACGAGGGGTGGGTTCGCTGCGCCGTTCCGGCCCGTCTGGTGTCCCCGATCACAATTGCGTGCATTGCTGCGGTTTGTGCACGGCCCCATGCGCCGGAATGACTAACGCAGCGCGGCAGACGACGCTACCAATAGGCGCAGCAACGAAGCGCCGCCGGGCAGGGCATGGCGCGCCGAACACCCAAGCAGACGGCATGAACAAAATGGACGGATCGGGCCGCGGACCCGCGGACCCGCAGGGAGATGATGGTCTCGCCGCGATCGGCGGCGAGGTGATCGACATTGTCGACGCGCCGGCGATCGCGCCGGCCGCGCCGCTGACGCATGAGGAAATCCGCACCATCGTGCTGAGCCTGATGCTCAACATGTTCCTCACCGCGCTCGATCAGACCATCGTCGCCACCGCGCTGCCGACCATCGGCCAGCAGTTTCGCGACGTCTCCAATCTGTCGTGGATCATCACCGCCTATCTGTTGTCCTCCACCGCCGTGGCGCCGGTCTATGGCGCGCTGAGCGATATCTACGGCCGCCGCGCTATGATCATCGTCGCGACCAGCCTGTTTCTGGTCGGCTCGGTTGTGTGCGCGCTGTCGCAGAACATCCTCACGCTGATTCTGGCGCGCGGGCTGCAGGGCCTTGGCGGCGGCGGCATCCTGCCGCTGGTGCAGACGCTGGTGGCCGACATCGTCTCGCCGCGCGAGCGCGGCCGCTATCAGGCCTATTTCAGTTCGGTCTATGTCGCGGCCGGTGTCGGCGGCCCGGTGCTGGGCGGCGTGTTCGCCGAGCATCTGCACTGGTCGATGATCTTCTGGATCAACCTGCCGCTCGGCATCCTGTCGCTGGCGCTGTTGCTGCCGCGCATGAAGAAGATTCCGGTCTATCACCGGCCGCGCAAGCTCGACTGGGCCGGCGGCGTGCTGCTGATGGCGTCCGCCGTGATCTTCATGCTGGTGCTGACCTGGGGCGGCCATCAACTGGCGTGGCTGTCGCCGACGCTGCTGGCGATGATCGGCTCGGCGGTGCTCCTGACGTTCGCCTTCATCTGGCACGCGCGCACCACGCAGGAGCCCTTCCTGCCGATCCCGCTGATCTCCGGCCCGGTGGTACCCTACGCGATGATCTCCGGCGGCTGCGCGCTCGGCGCGATGATCGCGCTCACCGTGCACATGCCGCTGTACTACGAGACGGTCTATCAGCTCGGCGCCAGCGAGGCGGGCCTCGCGCTGATCCCGCTGGTGGCGGTGACGGTGATCGGGGCGTGGATCGCCGGGCGCGTGATGATGATGACGCGACACTACAAATGGTCGGCGATTGTCGGCGCGGGCATGGCGACGCTGTGCGCGCTGACGTTGGCGATCGCGATTCCGCTGCCGCTCTGGGCGGTGCTGACGCTGCTGGCGTGCTATGCCCTCGGCCTCGGCACCTGTTTTCCGGTCAGCGTGGTCTCGATCCAGAATGCGGTGGCGCGCGCGCAGGTCGGCACCGCGACCGGCGCGCTGAACTTCGTCCGCGCGCTGATGTCGTCCTTCGCGGTGGCGTTGTTCAGCGCGATCCTGCTGATGGTGCTCGGCCGCAATATCTCGATCGGCGAGCAGGGCGGCGGCGCGCACGGCATCACCCCGCAGGATATGATCGCGGGTTTCCGCTATCTGTTCGGCGCGGCTGCCTTGTTCATGGCGACGGCGGCTACGCTGTTCTTCCTGATGGAAGAGCGGCCGCTTTCCGGCCCGCCGGACGTGCAGAGCGCGGAGATGGCGGAGTAGGATCCGCCCTAGGACTTGCCGTTCATGCAGGCTTTGACGAACTCGCCGCGCTCGGCGCCGCCGCGCGTTCCGCCGCCGTTGAAGCCGCGAGACTGGGCGAGGGCAAGACATTCCTCCCGGCTCTTTTTCTTGGGCGCGGCGTCGGCGGAGGGCGCGAGCAGCAGCAGGGACGCGGCGATGCCGCAGGCGAAAGCGAGAAACTTCATGCCAGCCTCCAGGAAAAAAACAGTTCGCAATAATGCCATCATTCTCCCGGACGGGCGGACGCTCAAGCGTCTTTATAAAGGTCTCGCGTCGGGATTTCGCGTTTCTAGGAAAATAGTCCTTGACAGCGTGACGCTGCCGCAGTAGGGTTGCGTCATGCTCGACAATTGGGTCTTGAGGGGAACGGCCTCCGCCGCGCGGCGTTGGCTCTGAGAGGGCGCGTGTCGGTGCTGACACGGCGCACGCCAGCAATTCGAGGATGCCATGCCGACCAAACAGAACGACCGCATCGTTGAAACGCCGACCGAGGCGCGCTCCGCCGAACCGGGGCCGTCGGTGCTGGCGCTGCTGACCATCAGCACCATCGCCGCGGCTTTCACGCTGGCGATCATCTGGTTCCTGTTCTTCCGCACCTGACGGCGGCTGCGACGCCGCTGAAATTCGCGGCTTCTTGAGGATTCCCGACACATGGCTTCGAAGACTCCCGCCAGACCGGCACGCGCGCCGGCGGGAGGCAAAGCCGTGCGCGCGCGCAAGACGGCGAAGACGGCGGCGACAAGGAAGGCGACGACGAGGGCGGCGGCGAAGCCTGCCGCGACAACAGCCAAAGCTGCGAAGCCGAAAGCGATAGTGACAACGGCGGAGAAGAAACCTGCCATCCGCCGGCGCGCCAACGCGCGCACGCCGCAGATGGAAGGCGCCCGCGCCGTCGAGAACAAAATTCTTGGCGACGACGCGGCCCGCGCGCCGGTCGCGGTGTTGCTCGAACGTGTTTCCGGCGCGATCGAGGACGAACTCAACCAGATCGAAAGCATGGTCAGCGGCCGGCCGGCGCCGCTGCGTCAGCACGGCCAGGCCGAGCGGCGGGCGCGGATGCTCGCCTCGCTGGCGCGCACGCTGCGCGAGGTGATGCAGTTGCGGGCGGGCGAGGAGAAAGCGCAACGTGACGACGACGCCGTGCCGCGAGACATCAACGAGCTTCGACGCGAGCTCGCGAGCCGCCTGGAGCGCATTGTCGCCGACACAACGGCTGACCGTTCTGGCGCAACTGAGTGAACGCGATCTCGATCTGATCGCGACCGACTGGCGGCTGTTCGCGCACGCGCATCAATGGCCGCCGGAACACGACGCCAAGGGCGAGCCGTGGCTGAGCTGGCTGATGATCGGCGGGCGCGGCGCGGGCAAGACGCGCGCCGGCGCGGAATGGATCAAGGCGCAGGCGCTCGGCCTTGCGCCGCTGGCGCGGGAGGCGGTCGGCCGTATCGCGCTGGTCGGCGAGACCGAGCACGACGTGCGCGAAGTGATGATCGAGGGCGTCTCCGGCCTGCTTGCCGTGCATCGGCGGGACGAGCGGCCGTCATGGATTTCCTCGCGCAAGCGGCTGGAGTGGAGTAATGGCGCGGTGGCCTATGCATTCTCCGCCGAAGATCCGGAAAGTCTGCGCGGCCCGCAATTCGGCTGTGCCTGGTCGGACGAGCTGGCGAAATGGCGTTATGCCGACGAGACCTTCGACATGCTGCAATTCGGCTTGCGGCTTGGCGCGCAGCCGCGGCAACTGATCACCACCACGCCGCGGCCGACCGCGCTGATCAAGCGTCTGCTCAATGACGCAAGCTGCGTGGTGACGCGGGCGGCGACACGGGTCAACGCCTTCAACCTTGCGCCGAGTTTTCTGCAAAGCGTGATGGCGCGCTATGACGGCACGCGGCTCGGGCGGCAGGAGCTCGACGGCGAACTGATCGAGGAGCGGCCCGACGCGCTGTGGTCGCGCAGGCAGCTTGAACAATGCCGCATCGAGATCGCGCCGTCGCTGGCGCGCATCGTGGTCGCGGTCGATCCGCCGGTCTCATCCGGCAAGCGTGCCGACCGCTGCGGCATCGTCGCGGCGGGGATCGGCGGCGAGGGGACGATTGTCGTGCTGGCGGATGAGACGGTGTCCAACGCGACGCCTGCGGTGTGGGCCGCGCAGGCGATCGCGCTGTGGCGACGGCTCGAAGCCGACGCGCTGGTGGTCGAGGTCAATCAGGGCGGCGAGATGGCGCGCGCGGTGATCGCGCAGGTCGATGCCAGCGTGCCGGTGATCGCGGTGCGGGCCTCGCGCGGCAAGTGGCTGCGCGCCGAACCCGTGGCGACGCTCTACGAGCAGGGCCGCGTCAGGCATGCCGGTGTGTTTCCGGCGCTGGAAGACGAGATGTGCGACTTCGGACCGACAGGCCTGTCGAGCGGGCGCTCGCCGGATCGGCTCGACGCGCTGGTGTGGGCGGTGGCCTCGCTGAGTTTCAACGCGCCGCGCTCGCCAAGGGTGCGGGAGTTGTGAGGCGTCCTCATGGTGAGGAGGCGCGTCAGCGCCGTCTCGAACCATGAGGCTCTCGCGCATCTTGGCCTCATCCTTCGAGACGCATCGCTGCACGATGCTCCTCAGGATGAGGGTCGCGCTGCGGAGTGCCGCCGGAAAGGAAGATCATGCTCAATCTCAAGAACCTCTTCACCGCCCCCGAAGCAAAAGCCTCGCGCACGGCGAAGGTACTGGCGTTCGAAAGCGGCGGGCGGGCGCGCTGGACGCCGCGCGACTATGCGGCGCTGGCGCGCGAGGGATATCTTGCCAACGCCATCGTGCACCGCGCGGTGCGGCTGATCGCGGAGAACGCGGCCTCGTGCAGTTTTCTGCTTTATGAAGGCGCGCTGGAGCGCGACCGGCATCCGCTGCTGCAGCTTCTCGCGCGGCCCAATCCGCGCCAGGACGGCGCCAGTTTCTTCGAGACGCTGTATGCGCAGATGCTGCTCGCCGGCAACGCCTATGTCGAGGGCGTCGCGCTCGACGACGAGGTGCGCGAGCTTTACGCGCTGCGGCCCGACCGCATGAAGGTGGTGCCGGGCAGCGACGGCTGGCCCGACGCCTATGATTATGCGGTGGCGGGACGCAGCGTGCGTTTCGAGCAGAGCCAGTCGCGGGTGCCGCCGATTCTGCATCTCACCTTCTTTCACCCGCTCGACGATCATTATGGCTGCGCGCCGATCGAAGCGGCGGCGGTCGCGGTCGATACTCACAACGCCGCGGCGAAGTGGAACAAGGCGCTGCTCGACAACGCGGCGCGGCCCTCCGGCGCGCTGGTCTATTCCGGGCCGGACGGCGCGGTGCTGTCCGACCAGCAGTTCGATCGGCTCAAGCGCGAACTCACCGACACCTATCAGGGCGCGGCCAATGCGGGACGGCCCCTGCTGCTCGAAGGCGGGCTCGACTGGAAGGCGATGTCGCTGACGCCGAAGGACATGGATTTTCTCGAAGCCAAGCACGCCGCCGCCCGCGAGATCGCGCTCGCCTTCGGCGTGCCGCCGATGCTGCTCGGCATTCCGGGCGATAACACCTACGCCAATTTTCAGGAGGCCAATCGCGCGCTGTGGCGGCAGACCATTCTGCCGCTGGCCGCGCGCGTCGGCGGGGCGCTGGCGCAATGGCTCGCGCCGCAATTCGGCGAGGAACTGCGCCTTGTCATCGACACCGACAAGATTGATGGGCTCGCCGCCGACCGCGCCGCACTGTGGGAGCGTATCGCATCGGCGCCGTTCCTGACGCTGAACGAGAAGCGCGAGGCGACAGGTTACGCACCGGTGGCCGGTGGTGATCGGCTGGGGTGATCCTCTTTTCTCTCTCCCGCAAGGGGAGAGATGGCGAACGAAGCGATCCGGGTGAGGGGTTCCTCATGGTGAGGAGGTGCGTCAGCGCCGTCTCGAACCATAGCGCGGTGAAGACGCGCGTGAACGCGCTTATGAGGCTGAGATATTCGGGCCTTATCCTTCGAGACGCGATCCTGCGGATCGCTCTTCAGGATGAGGCCGACACCAAATCCGGAATGCACTAATGACCGACCTCATCAACACCTTCGCGGCGCGGGGCGACCTTGCGCATCTGGCGCTGTTCCTGTGGGCGAGCGCGGCGAGCGGCGCATTCCTGCTGACGCTGCGCGAATACGCCGCCACGACGCGGCGTTTCGACGATTTCGTGCGCGAGCTTGCGCAGTTCAACCGCCGCGCCCGCCGCAACGGCGCGCGCCGCTCCGAATGAGGACCACCATGGATACATTGCACACCGTGCTGCGCGCGATCAGCGGCGAGAGTAAATCGAAACCGCAGCATCTCACCGTGTTCCGCGAATTCCTCGCGCATCTGGAGAAAGCCGCGCGCACCCCTGCCGCCAAACCCACGCGGGCCAAGCCGGCGCGGCGCAAGCCGGCAAGGCGCGGGAAGACGACCTGATCCACGAGGTCGTCCCGGCGCATGCCGGGACCCAGACTCCCTGGATTTTCGTCGGCTGCGGTGTTCGCACCGCATGTTGCGTAACTGTGTTTGGTGATGATGGGTCCCGGTATGCGCCGGGACGACACTGTTTTCCAAAAGCAGCCTTTCCAAAACATTCGCTCTTTCAGCCACGCGCCATTCGCGAGGAACGCCCATGCACGCGCCGATTCCGTCGACCTCCCGTCTCACGCTGGCCGGCGACGGCACCGTCGAAGGTTATGCCAGCCTGTTCGGCGAGATCGACCAGGCGCGCGACATGGTGATGCCCGGTGCGTTCACGCAGACGCTGCAGAGCCGCGGCCTGCGCCGCATCCCGATGCTGTTTCAGCACGATCCCGCCGAGCCGGTCGGCATCTGGCTCGATCTGCACGAGGATTTTCGCGGGCTGTGGGCGCGGGGACGTTTGATCCCCGAGGTCGCGCGCGGCCGCGAACTGTTCGCGCTGGTGGAGCAGGGCGCGATCGACGGCCTGTCGATCGGCTATCGCACCGTGCGCGGCCGGATCGATCCGAAGACGCGGGTGCGCAGGCTTTATCAGGTGGACCTGTGGGAAGTCTCGATCGTCACCTTCCCGTTGCTCGCCGGCGCGCGGGTGCGGGCGGTGAAAGGCGTACCGCGACCCTCGCGCCGCCATCAAGCTATCAATCAGGTCATGGAGGCGCGCCGATGATCCTCAGCGGTGATGTTTTCGACGCGCGTCAGCGCTCGCGCTTCACGCGGCCGGATGCTGGCCGCTGGATTCGCCCGGACGCCGCACGGTGGCTGAGGCTGCCGCATCCGGATGAACTGAAATACAGTCCCGATCAGCCGCGCGACGAACGCGGCAGGTGGACGGATGGCGGCGGGAGTTCCGACGCGCCCTCCGGTGCGTCGCAAAGCGAGGAGTTCAGCCCTGACCGGCCGGGCTGGCACGACTATCAGGGTGAGAACATGGTGTGTCCGGCGAGTTTGCGCTGCTCGGCCGATGAAATTGCGGATCATCTTGCAAGGTTTTCAGTGCCGGGCAGGAGTGCATCGATGCCTGTCGAGCATGATGAAAGATATAGAGTCTATATTCCCGATACGGATGTCTATGTCGGCAGCATCCGGACAGAAGTATTAGATAATGGATTGACTGTCATAAACCGTACGTTACCGGGACATATGTTTTACGATGGAATGGTCGAGCGTCGTGCCACGCAAACGATTGACGGTGCGTGGCAGGTGACAACGCGTGGTATCGGCAATAATGTCGAGCCTGGAATGAATGGGATCAATCAGGTCTTCGGTCCGGGCATTTTCGATGGCTTGGATCGGCAGATGCGCGCCAACATCGAACGGCATCATGGGCGGAAAAGTTTCGTGGACTCGACGCGGGCTTCTCGTTCTGCTGTGGTTGCCGGCTGTTGCCTTGGCGATCGCCATGTGGTCTTGGGAGCGAAGACCCATGGTTGATCACTCGGAAGGGTCATCGCCGATCCGTTTGCTCTATGTTCAAATGGATCGCAGTGAGCGAGATCATTTTGTGCAACAGGTCAGGCATTTTGCCGACCAGCACCGTTTCGATTTGAACATCAGGCAGCTAACACCTGATCCCGATGAAATTTTCTTATATCTCGCGCGTGACAATATCCAGTTTTTAGGTACGAAAAACTCGAACATCGTCGCGCCGAAGGTCGGATTTTCGCTCGGTTTCTATCAACAGCGTGAAAAGTCGCCGCCGTCGCTAGCCGAAATCGATGCGTTGATGGCCTCTCTCAAAAAGATGCTGGCCGATGTGCCGGGGCTGGTGATCACCAGGGAGGAATGAGACAGCATGGGCTGTTGCGCAGCGAAATAGTTTGTCCGGCTGACGCCGTTCTATGCACGACGATCCCAGCATCTGCATTCCGTCTTCGCCGCCCCTTCGGGCGGCGTTTTCGTTTGTCTGTTTCCCTCTTCAACCAGGAGATTTTGATGAGCTTCACCGATATCGAGATTCAAGACCATGCGCCGGAACAGAAGGCCGGCATTTCCGCCACCGGGCGCGACGCCCATGACGAACTGATGCGCTCGTTCGAGGAGTTCAAATCCTCCAACGACGAGCGCCTGGATTCGCTCGGCCGCCGCGCCGACGTGCTGCTGGAGGAGAAGGTCGATCGCATCAACGCCGCGCTCGATACGCAGATGAAGCGGATCGACGAGCTGGCGCTGAAATCGGCGCGGCCCTCGCTCGGCGGCGCACCGTCGCGCGCCATCGACGGCGCCGCGCGCGAGCACAAGAGCGCGTTCGACGCTTATGTGCGCGTCGGCGAGGCGTCCGGCCTGAAGGCGATCGAGACCAAGGCGATGTCGGCCGGCTCCAATCCGGACGGCGGCTATCTGGTGCCGGGCGAGCTCGAGCAGGAGATCGGCCGGCGTCTGGCCGCGATCTCGCCGATCCGCGCCATCGCCGGCGTGCGCGAGATTTCCGGCGGCGTCTACAAGAAGCCGTTCATGACCGCGGGCCCCGCCACCGGCTGGGTCGGCGAGACCGATGCGCGCAGCCAGACCACCTCGCCGACGCTCGATGCCTTGAGCTTCCCGGCGATGGAGCTTTACGCCATGCCGGCGGCCACCGCGACGCTGCTCGACGACAGCGCGGTGAACATCGACGAGTGGATCGCCTCCGAGGTCGAACTCACCTTCGCGGTGCAGGAGGGCGCGGCTTTCGTGAGCGGTGACGGCAGCAACAAGCCCAAGGGCTTCCTCAGCTACGACACGGTGGCGAACGGCTCCTGGGTCTGGGGCAAGCTCGGCTATATTGCGAGCGGCAGCGCGGGCGCGTTTCCCGAGGACGATCCGTCCGACGTGCTGGTTGACTTGATCTATGCGCTGAAGGCGGGCTACCGGCAGAACGGCACCTTCGTCATGAACCGCAAGACGCAAGGCACGATCCGCAAATTCAAGGACACCGGCGGCGGCTATCTGTGGCAGCCGCCGGCGCAGGCGGGCGGCCGCGCCTCGCTGATGACCTTCCCGCTGGTCGAGGCCGAGGACATGCCGGATGTCGGCGCCAACTCGCTGTCGATTGCGTTCGGCGACTTCAGGCGCGGCTATCTGATCGTCGATCGGCTCGGCGTGCGGGTGCTGCGGGATCCGTATTCCGCTAAGCCCTACGTGCTGTTCTACACTACCAAGCGCGTCGGCGGCGGCGTGCAGGACTTCGACGCCATCAAGCTGGTCAAGTTCGCGGCGAGCTGAGCGGGGCTTGCGCGGTTGCGCCTTCTGCCCGTCAGCTCATGGCGGCGCAGGAGAGGCCGGCGCAACCTGTAGACAGAGTGGATGGCCGGACTTGATCCGGCCATCCACGCCTTCTGTTCGTCACTACACAGAATGCCTGCGCAGGTCGCGCAATTTTCCAATCAACACTTTTGATTACCGGAGCTTCGCCACATGGCTGTGCGCGAGACTGCATATTTGTGTCATCAGCATGCGCGATGGCTGCGGCCGGATGCGACGCGGTGGCTCAAACCGGATGCCGCGCGCTATCTCAAACCCGACTCCGATGTTTTTGCAGTCTTTCTGTCCTTGGACCAGAAATACAATCCGGACCAGCCGCGCGTGCCCGCCGGCAGCGGGCGTGAGAGCGGACGTTGGACCGACGGCAGCGGTGGTGCGGGTGGAAATGCTGCCTCGCCCTTAGGAGCGATTGATCTTAGCGACTTGCCGGATTTCGCTGATCTCTTTGCGTTGTTTCAGATTGCTCCAAACGTGACGGACAATAGTGATTATACGCAGCTCGCGGGAGATGTTCCGACGAGTGATGGACCTGAACTGCCTTCGGGTGAGCCACCGGAAATTCCAACAGAGCGGCCACAAACTAGCCGCGAGCGCACAAACTACCTACGTGCTGCCGCAAGCTGGCTAGGCAGGAACGCGGGCCTCGCGGCGGACGTCTACACGGGGTTCATGAATAATGTTGCCTGGTTGAATGACTATCACGATCTTATTCAAGCGGGGCGGGACGAGCCGAGGACCTTGGAAGAACTTCGGGCGGGCGTAGGTCTCAAGAGGCCTGGCTACGATGGCCATCACATCGTCGAGCAGACCTGGGCGGAGAGGTTCGGGTTCTCGCGTAGCGAGATTGATGATCCGTCCAATATCGTTAGTATTCCAAGATTGAAGCATTATCAGATTACGGGATGGTATGGGGCGCCTAATGAGGATTTGGGTGGCTTGTCTCCTCGAGAATATTTGCGTGATAAAAGTTGGGAAGAGCGTAGACGAATTGGCTTGCAAGCATTGATAAAGTTTGAGGCTCTGAAGCCATGAGAAAGATCGAATTGTCAGATATTGCGACCGAAGATCTTGTGGTGCGTTTTGCCGAAATCGGCCAAGCGCAGGATCAGGCGCTTCTCGGAGGAGAGAAGGCGAAATTCAAACGGCTTTTTCAGCAGATGGCGGAGGTGTCGCAGGAATTAAAGAGTCGTCCCGGCGATCAACGCCGTGCACTCATGCGACTCTATGAATTTCCGAATATGCAGGTTCGCCTGAAGGCCGCAAAGCATACGCTCGCTGTTGCTCCAATCGAAGCGCGCCGACAACTTGAGATCATCGCTGAATCGAAATGGTTTCCGCAGGCCGGCGAAGCTGGCATGTCGATATCGAATCTAGATGGCGGAATCTTCAAGCCAACCTGAATGTAAACGTCGCTGATGATGTTCAATCAATGAAGCAGCAAAATCTATCAATCATGAACTTGGCCGATCTCGTGCAGCGGTTCGCTGTGATCACGCGTGAACAGGACATGGTGCTGCTGGAAGGGCGTATGGCCAAGTTCAACAAGCTCTTCGAGGACATGAAGAAATTCCACGATGAATTGAAGAAGCGTCCTGGCGACCAGCGTCGTGCGCTCATGCAGCTTTATGATTTTCCAAATATGCAGGTGCGTTTGCAGGCGTCTAAACTGACGCTCGCAGTCGCGCCGATCGAGGCTCGGGCTCAACTGGCGATCATTGCTGCGTCGAGGTGGATTCCGCAAGCCGATGATGCCGGCATGTCGTTGTTCAATTTGGATAACGGGATTTTCAAGCCGACCTGATCGGGAGATACTGGTAAGCCGGACCAGATTTGCCGCTGGGCAGAGATCGAAACTTATTCCAAATATCTGTCCCAAAATGGAGCAGGGGTGCGTGCGGCGCGCAACCCCGCTCCGGGGCGACCGGCCTCGGTACGCATTAACTGTAAGGTTTTGGTGCAAAATTACTGGCACGCTACGTGCTCCGGAGATCCCGTTGCAACAAAGCCGCGGGCGTTATGCGTCCGGCAGGGCGCGAGGTTTTCATGCGGGCCGGTTCATCGGAGTTACCGTCGCACACGTTCGAGGCGGGGCGGGTTGAGACCCTCGATCTGCTGCGCCTGTTCGCGGTGGCGGTGGTCGTGCTGTTTCATTTCGGTTTCCACGGACCGACCGGTCCGGCGCAGACCTACGTCGCGGTGCCGCAGTTCGATGGCTTTGCCCGCTACGGCTATCTCGGCGTGCAGCTCTTTTTCGTCATCAGCGGGTTCGTGATCGCCTATTCGGCGATGGGGCGCTCGGTGTCGCAATTCGCCATCGCGCGCATCTCGCGGCTCTATCCGGCGTTCCTGTTCTGCATGACGCTGTCGTTCCTGGTGACGCTGGTATTCGGCTCGGCCTATTTCGAGGTGACGCCCCGGCAATGGCTCGCCAACCTGACGGTGGCGGCGCCGGCGTGGCATCAGCCTTATGTCGACTCGGTCTACTGGACGCTGATCATCGAGATGATCTTCTACGCCTGGATCGGCGTGCTGATCGCGACCGGGCTGTTTCCGAAACATATCGTCAAGGTGGTGGTGGGCTGGCTGCTGGTCTCGCTGCTCAATGAGGCGTGGATCGGATCCTACGTGCTGCGCAAGATATTGCTCACCGACCAGAGCGGATTCTTCTCCTGCGGCGTGCTGCTGTTCGAGATCTGCCGCGGCCGGCGCGGCGCGGGGATTCAGCTTCTGTTCGGCGCGGCGGCGATGATCGCGGTCGCGCAGGCGGTGAAGAATGTCGAGGGCTGGCGCGTGATGACCGGCCAATCGTTCGACGGCGTCACCGTGGGGGTGCTGTCGATCTGCATCCTCGCTCTTGCGATCGTTGCGGTGCGGATCGGGCGCCTGCCGCTGCCGTCCGGTCTTGTCATGGCGCTCGGCGGATTGACCTATCCGGCCTATCTGCTCAATCAGATGATCGGCTACGTCGCATTCCTGCACCTTCGCGCCTTCGTGCCGGCGGTGCCGTTGTTCGCGCTGATCGTCTGCGGGATCGGCGTGTTGTCCTGGCTGATCTGGAAATATGTCGACCGGCCCGGCCAACGCTTCATGCGTACGATGTTGACGCGGCTGTTCGAGAAGGCCACGCATCTTGCCGGGCGTTCGCGTCCGCTGGCGCCGGCGTCGAACTGAGCGAGACCTAAAACGCCGCGCCCCAACCGCGCGCGGTGGTGACGATCCACTCTCTATATAATGTGAAGGGCGTGACCCCGGTGAGGCCGCCGCAGCCGGCGGAATTGTCCGGCCCGGTGGACCAGCTCACCACACCGACAATGATGCTGCGCCCGTTCTGATCCTCGAAGACAGGGGCGCCGGAATCTCCGGTGCAGCCGCCCATGCCGGCGCTCTTGTTGTTGGTGAGAGGATCGACCAGGCGCACCTGCAGCGTGCCGGGCTTGCCGGTGGCGACGAGGCCTGCCGCGCGCACCGTGCCGACATCGCTGCCGCCGGGCGAACTGGCGCCGATGCCGGCGATGGTGAAGCGCGCGCCGGGCACGATCGGAATCCGCGGCGCGCCGAGCGGCGAGGTGGATTTGCCGGCCATCGGCGCGGGCAATTGAAGCAGCGCGATATCGGCGGTGGCGCGATGTGATGCCATGGCCTGTGCGCTGTATTGCGGATGGGTGGCGATGCGGCGCGGCGTGATCAGCGTCGGCGGTTTGGTTGAATAATCCACCACGCGATGGGCCGCGCCGGGCGCGATGCAATGCGCGGCCGTGAGCACGATGGTCGGCGCGATCAGCGTGCCGGTGCAGACGCGGCCGCCCGCGCCGACCACGGTGACCAGCGAGCGGGCGATGGCATCGCCGGGGGCCGAGCGGCTGCCGGTGATCGCCTGCGCGGGCGCGGCGAGCGTCGCGGCAACAGCGACAAGAGGAATGAGGCGAAGCATTTGCGGGGTCATGCCGCAGGTGAGCCTTGATGCACGGATTTTGTCAACCGGAAGAGAAACGAATTCATGTCCGCCATGCTTTTGACCGGCCCGGCGTCGGAACCACTCTCGGTGAGCGACGCCAAGGCTTTCCTGCGCGTCGAGCACGATGACGACGACGCGATCATCGCCGCCTTGATCAGCTCCGCGCGCCATCATGTCGAAGCGCTGACGCGCCTCGGCCTGATCACCCAGACCTGGCGCGTCATTCTGGATCGTTGGCCGGAGGAGGGGCGGGTCAGGCCGAAGCTCGGCCCGCTCGGTGCGCTGCTTTCCGCGCAGGTTTACAACGAGGCGGGGGAGGCGACGGCGCTCGATGTCGGGCGCTTCACGCTCGACCGTGCGGCCGGTGTGATCGCCGCGCCGGCGTGGTCGCTGCCTCTGCCGGGACGCCCACAGGCCGGTATCGAGCTCGATGTGGAAATCGGATTCGGCGCGGCTGACAAGGTGCCGCAGGTGCTGCTGCAGGCGATCCGCATGCTGGTCGCGCACTGGTACGAGAACCGCGGCCTGGTCGCGATCGGTGCCAGCGTGGCGATGCTGCCGCCGAGCGTCAACGCCATGATTTCATCGCAGCGGGTGCTGTCGCTATGATCGATCCCGGACAATTGAGAACGCGGCTGGTGTTGCAGCAGCCGGTCGAGACGCCCGACGATCAGGGCGGCGTGGTGCGGGACTGGAGCACTTTTGCCACGGCGTGGGCGCAGGTGAGGCCGCTCGCCGCGCGGCGCGGGGTCGAGGCCGACAGCGACGGCGCAAGCCAGCGTTATCGCATCGTGCTGCGCAACAGTTTCAGCATCACCTTGCAGCACCGCTTTGCCGAAGGCGCGCGCATCTATCGCATCGTCACCATCCGCGACAGCGAGGATCGCAGATATCTCGAAATCGAAGCGGAGCTATGGATTGGTTGAACGAGACATTCCAGATCCTCGTCATGGCCGGGCATAGACCGTCGAAGACGGGCGTGAACGCCCTTTCGCCCTGCCATCGGCGCCTTTCTGGGCTTCGTTCGTGAAGACGTGGATGCCTACGACAGGCGCGGGCGTGACGGCAGTGCAAAGAACTGAGGCGGCGTATTGCGCCTCCTCACCATGAGGGCTGACCTTCTCGTCACGATAATTCTTTGGAGCTTTCCCACATGACCACATCCGGCGTGGCGCTGCGCGCCGCGATTTACGATGTGCTGGCGCGTGACGCCGGCCTTGCCGCCGTGCTCGGCGGCGCGCGGATCTATGACGAGCCGCCGCGAGGCGTGGCGTTTCCCTATGTCACGCTGGGCGAGGCGCGGCTGACCGATGTGTCGTCCGATGGCGGCATGACGCAGGAACATCAGCTCACGCTGCATGCCTGGTCACGCAAAGGCGGACATCGCGAGGCGCATCTGATTGCCGGCACATTGTTGCAGGCGCTCGACGATGCGCCGTTGTCGCCGGACGGTCATCGTCTGGTCAATCTGCGCTTCTCGGTCGCCGATATCCGCCGCGAAAGCGACGGACGAACCTATCACGCGCTGGTGCGCTTTCGTGCCGTGACCGAGCCGGTGTGACTGACAAGGCCCTCATCCTGAGGAGCATCGCACCGCGATGCGTCTCGAAGGATGAGGATCGATCATAAACTGCATTTCAAAGGAGACCCCATGGGCGCGCAAAAGGGCAAGGATCTTCTGCTGAAGATCGATGACGGGACCGGCTTCGTCACCGTCGCGGGGATGCGGAGCCGCAAGATCGCGTTCAACGCCGAGACCGTCGACATCACCCACGCGGAGTCCGCCGACCGTTGGCGCGAATTGCTGGAAGGGGCGGGTGTCAGGCGCGCCTCGATCTCCGGCCGTGGCCTGTTCAAGGATGCCGCCTCCGACACGCTGGTGCGGCAAATCTTCTTCGATGGCGCGCTGGCCTCGTGCCAGGTGGTGGTGCCGGATTTCGGCACCATCGCCGGACCGTTCCAGATCACCAGTCTGGAATTTTCCGGCGAGCACAATGGTGAGGTGACGTTCGACCTCGGGCTGGAGTCCGCCGGGGCGCTGACCTTCGCGGCGTTGTGAGGACATGACGATGCCAAATCCCTATCGCGGCGAGATCGAGGCTGAGATCGGCGGCGCACGGCGCACGCTGGTGCTCACGCTCGGCGCGCTGGCCGAACTTGAGGCCGCGTTCGGCGCCGACGATCTGATGGCGCTGGCGGGCCGTTTCGGCTCCGGCCGCCTTTCGGCGCGCGATCTTGCGCGCATCATCGGCGCGGGGCTGCGCGGCGCGGGGAACAATATCAGCGACGATGAGGTGATGGCGATGAAGGTGGAGGGCGGCGCGTCCGGCTATGTCCGCATCGCCGCCGACCTGATCGCTGCGACCTTCGATGCGCCGGAAGTGGCGCGATGACGCCGTTTCCCTGGAAGGACGCCATCGGCTTCGGGCTCGGCGTGCTGCGGCTGCCGTCGCGCGAATTCTGGGCGATGACGCCGCGCGAGCTGGCCTATGCGATCCGCGCGGTGCGTGGCGAGGGACATGAACCGATCGGCCGCGCGGCCTTGCAGGACTTGATGGCGCGGTTTCCCGACAACGCCAGGGAGTGACCATGAGCGACATCTCCGACAGTTTCGACGATGCCTCCCGCACGCTCGACGGCCTGACGCTGCGCACGCGCGACCTCGAGCTTGGCGCAAGTTCGTTCTCGCGCGCGATGACCCAGGCGTTCGCCGTCTCGGTGACCGGCGGCAAGCAGTTCGACGATGTTCTGAAATCGCTGACCCTGCGGCTGTCCGACCTTGCGGTGCGGATGGCGTTCAAGCCGCTGGAGCGCAGTCTGACTGGCGGAATCGAGAGTCTTCTTTCCGGATTCATGGGCGCCGGGAGTGGCGTGGGGACGGGTTTGACCGCCGCGACTGGCGCGGTGAAGCCGTTCGCTTCAGGCGGAGTGATCGGCACGCCGACTTACTTTCCGCTGTTGCAGGGCGGTATCGGCCTTGCCGGCGAGGCGGGGCCGGAAGCGATCATGCCCTTGCAACGCGGAGCGGACGGTCGGCTCGGCGTTACCGCAGGCGGGAGCGGCAGTACAAACGTCACGATCCAGATCGCAACGCCCGATGCCGACAGCTTCCGCCGCTCGGAGAGCTACGTCACCGGGCAGATCGCCCGCGCCGTCGCGCGCGGCCAGCGCGGTTTGTGATCGTCGTTGCAAGCGCAACAAAGCAATCCAACTCCTCATGGTGAGGAGCGAGGCCATGCCTCGCATCTCGAACCATGAGGCCACACTGTTTCAAGGCATTCTGGCCTTCATCCTTCGAGACGCGCGCGATAGTCGGCATTGCCTGCGTCAACCTGGTTATGTGGCGCGCTCCTCAGGATGAGGTTCAGGCTCAGAACTGGATTGCTTCGCTTCGCTCGCAATGACGGCGAATGGTGTTGCGATCTTGCGTTATTCCAATCGGATATCCCATGCCCATCAGTTTTCACGAAGTTCTTTTCCCGCTCGATATCGCGATGAAGAGCGCGGGCGGGCCGGAGCGGCGCACCGAGATCGTCACCTTCGGCTCGGGGCGCGAGCAGCGCAACGCGCGCTGGGCGCATTCGCGTCGCCGCTACGATGCGGGCTATGGCGTCAAGACGTTCGACGCGTTGCAGGCTGTGGTGGCGTTCTTTGAGGAGCGGCGCGGCCAGCTTTACGGTTTCCGCTGGCGCGACCGGCTCGATCATTCCTCGGCGGCACCTGCGGGGGCGCTGACGCCGCACGACCAGACCATCGGCACCGGCGACGGCGAGCAGGCGTCATTTCAGCTGATCAAATCCTATGGCGGTCTTTATGCGCCCTATGCGCGGCAGATCGCAAAGCCGGTGCCGGGCAGCGTGCGCGTCGCGGTGGCGGGTGCGGAGGTGACGAGCGATCATTTCACCTGCGACACCGCGAGCGGGATCGTCACCTTTGCCGGCGGACATATTCCGCCACCCGGCGCGGCGGTGACCGCCGGCTTCCAGTTCGATGTGCCCGTGCGGTTCGATACCGATTATCTCGAAGTCGATCTCACCGCGTTCAGCGCCGGCGCGATTCCGAAAATCCCGCTGGTGGAGATCAAGCCATGAGACAGATTCCGCCCGCGTTGCAGGACCGGCTCGACAGCGGCGTCACCACGCTGGCGCATTGCTGGACGCTGACGCGGCGCGACGGCGTCGTTCAGGGTTTCACCGATCATGACGAGGACCTCGCCATTGATGCCATCCTCTGCCGTGCCGGCACCGGCTTTACCGCGTCGGAGGCGAGCAGCCGGTTTGATTTGTCGGTCGATGGCGCGGAGATTTCGGGCGCGCTGGCGGATAGCTCGCTGACCGAGGCCGACCTCGCCGCCGGGCGCTATGACGCCGCGCGGATCGATACCTGGCTGGTGGACTGGAGCGATGTCACGTTGAAGGTGTTGATCGCGCGTGCGACGCTGGGCGAGGTCAAGCGTGAAGGGCAAGGGTTTACTGCCGAATTGCGCGGTCTCGCCGATGCGCTGGCGCAGGAGAGCGGACGGCTCTACACCGCGCGCTGCGGCGTCGATCTGGGCGATACGCGCTGCCGGGTCGATCTCGCCGCGCCGGAATTTTGCGGCACCGGCAGCGTGACACGGATCGACGCCACCTCGGCGGTGATCGTGTCGGGCCTCGATGATTTCGACGAAGGGCTGTTCACGGCGGGGCGTCTGATCTGGAACAGCGGCGCCAATACCGATGTTGCGGTCGAGATCATGGAGCATCGTGTTGTGGCGGACGGCGTCCGGGTCTCGCTGTGGCAGGCGATGAGCGAGCCGATGGCCGTCAGCGATACCTTCACGGGGACGGCAGGCTGCGACAAGCGTTTCGTCACCTGCCGCGATCGCTTCGCCAACACGATCAATTTTCGCGGTTTTCCGCAGATTCCGGGCAACGACTTCGTCGTCGCCGCGCCGCAGGCCGGCGCTGCCAATGACGGCGGCTCGATGGCTTAGAGCAGATCATCTGAGGTTACCCCGTCATTGCGAGGCGCGAAGCGGCGAAGCAATCCAGTCCATACGGACGTGAGATAAAACTGATTGCTTCGCTACGCTCGCAATGACGATTCAATTCCACTCAGGAAACTTTATGACTCCTTCTCTTACCCGCACCGCGATTGTCGCGGAAGCGCGCGGCTGGATCGGCACGCGCTATCGCCATCAGGGCTCGTGCAAGGGCGTCGGCTGCGATTGCCTCGGCCTCGTGCGCGGCGTGTATCGCAATTGTCTCGGCCGCGAACCGGAGACGCCGCCGCCTTACGCGCCGGACTGGGCGGAGGCCCGCGGCGAGGAGACGCTGGCCGATGCGGCGCTGCGTCACCTCGAGCCGGTGGCATTTGATGCCATTAGCGGCGGCGAAGTGCTGCTGTTTCGCTGGCGCGAGGGTTTCGTCGCCAAGCATGCCGCGATCGCAACCTGTGACGGCACCATGATCCACGCCCATGACGGCGCGGCGGTGTGCGAGGTGGCGCTCTCGCCCTGGTGGCGCAGGCGGCTTGCTTATGCTTTCCGTTTTCCCGGAGTGATCGACTGATGGCCGCACTTGTTCTCTCGGTCGCGGGCGGCGCGGCCGGCGCAGTGTTCGGGCCGGCCGGCGCGATTGCCGGACGGATCGCCGGCGCGCTGGTCGGCAATATGCTCGACCGTTCGCTGTTCAAGACATCGAAGACGCGCAGCGTCGAAGGCCCGCGCCTTGCCGATCTCGATGTGATGGCGTCCACCGAAGGCGCGCCGATCCCGCGCGTCTATGGCCGGGCGCGGCTGTCCGGTCAGGTGATCTGGGCGACGCGGCTCGAAGAGGTCGTCTCCACGCGCACCGAGACCAGCAGTGCGGCGGGCGGCAAGGGCGGCCTCGGCGGCGGCAGCTCGTCCACGACAACGACGACAACCACGACCTATTCCTACTTCGCCAATTTCGCGGTTGGTCTGTGCGAAGGCGAGATCGGCCATATCGGCCGCATCTGGGCCGACGGCAACCCGCTGGATGTCTCGGGCCTCACCATCCGCGTTCATCGCGGCAGCGAGGACCAGTCGCCCGACGACCTGATCGTGGCGAAGGAAGGCATCGCCAATGCGCCGGCCTATCGCGGCACCGCGTATGTGGTGTTCGAGCGGCTGCCGCTTGCGGGTTTCGGTAACCGGATTCCGCAGCTCTCGTTCGAGATCGTGCGGCCGATCGGCCGGCTGGAGCGCATGACGCGCGCGGTGACGCTGATCCCCGGCGGCACCGAGTTCGGTTATGACACCAACGCGGTGGTGCGCGTGCTTGGGCCTGGTCAGTCCGCGCCGGAGAACCGCCATGTCTCCACCGCGGCGGCGAACATCCTCGCTTCGCTCGACGATCTGCAAGCGACATGCCCGGCGCTCGAGCGCGTCGCCATCGTCGTCGCCTGGTTCGGCTCCGATCTGCGCGCCGGTCATTGCAAGGTGCGGCCCGGAGTCGACAACGCGATCAAGATCACCTCGGGCGGCACCTGGTCGGTGGCGGGCGTCACACGTCCCGGCGCTTACGTGATTTCGACGGTCGCGGGCGTTCCGTCCTACGGCGGCACGCCGTCCGACGACAGCCTGCGGCATCTGATCGCCGAGCTGAAAGCGCGCGGTATCAAAGTGACGCTGTATCCGTTCCTGATGATGGATATTCCGCCCGGCAATGCGTTGCCCGATCCGTGGACCGGCGCGGCTTCTCAGCCGGCGTTTCCCTGGCGCGGGCGCATCACCTGCGATCCCGCGCCGGGTGTGGCCGGCTCGCCCGATGGCACCGCGGCGGCGGCGGCGCAGGTGGCGCAGTTCTTTTCCGGCAGCGGGCCGGGCGACTGGAGCTATCGCCGGATGATTCTGCATTATGCGAGCCTTGCCGTGTCCTGCGGCGGGGTCGATGCGTTTCTGATCGGCTCGGAATTCAAGGCGTTGACGCGCGTGCGTTCCGGTGCGGGTGTTTATCCGGCGGTGCAGGCGTTGGCGACGCTCGCTGTCGACGTCAAGGCTATCGTGGGCGCATCCACCCTTGTCACTTACGGCGCGGACTGGACCGAGTATGGCGCGCATGTGGTGACGGATGATGCCAGTGAGGTGCGCTTTCCGCTCGATGTATTGTGGGCGTCGCCTGCGATCGATGCCGTGGGCATCGATTATTACGCGCCGCTGTCGGACTGGCGCGACGGCGCGGCCCATCTGGACAAAGCGGTCGCCGCGTCGATCGACGACCGCGACTATCTGCGCGGCAATCTGCAAGGCGGCGAGGCCTATGACTGGTACTACGCCGACGATGCGGCGCGCGTGGCGCAGGACCGCGCCGCGATCACCGATGGTCTCGGCAAGCCGTGGACGTTCCGCGCCAAGGATATCTGGAGCTGGTGGGCCTATCCGCATCACGAGCGCGTCGATGGCGTCGAGCGCGACACCGCGACGTCGTGGACGCCCGCCGGCAAGCCGATCTGGCTGACCGAGATCGGGTGCCCCGCGGTCGATAAAGGCGCGAACCAGCCGAGCGTCTTTCCCGACGCCAAATCGTCCGAAGGCAATCTGCCGTATTTTTCCAGCGGCGAGCGCGACGATCTGATCCAGCGCCGCTATCTGGAAACCATGATCGGCGCGTTCGATCCGGAGTTCGGCGGCGATGACGCGCACAATCCGCTCTCACCGGTCTATGGCGGGCGGATGGTCGACGTCTCGGGGGTTCATCTGTGGACCTGGGATGCGCGGCCTTATCCGGTGTTTCCGGCGGCAGGGGATGTGTGGAGCGACGCGCCGAACTGGCAGACCGGACACTGGCTGACCGGGCGGCTCGGCGCCGCGCCGCTCGATGCGCTGGTCGGTACGCTGCTTGCGGATTCCGAGGTCGCCGGCACCAACGCCGACGCGCTGCGCGACAGTTGCGACGGTTATGTCGTCGACCGGCCGATGACGCCGCGCGCGATGATCGAGCCGCTGGCGATGGCCTATGCGTTCGACGCCGCCGCCATCGACGGTGAACTGGCGTTCGTGCCGCGCGGCGGCGCGCCGGTGGCGGAAATCGCCGAGGACGATCTGGTCGATCCGGACAAGGGCGCGCCGGCGCAGCTCACGCGCGGGCAGGAGACCGAATTGCCGCGCGAGGTGAGCTTCGGCTTCACTGACAGCGCGGCGGATTATCGCCGCTCGGCGGTGAATTCGCGGCGTCTGGTCGGCGGCAGCAACCGTTCGCTGCATTCCGATCTCGCCGTGGTGACGAATGACGCCGCGGCCAAGCGGCGCGCCGATATCTGGCTGCAGGATCTGTGGGCCGGACGCGAGAGCGTCACGTTTGCCCTCGGCATGAACCGGCTCACGCTCTGCGCCGGCGATGTCGTCGGGGTGACGATCGGGAAGCGTCGCCGGCTGTTCGAGATCGGCGAGCTGGTCGATACCGAAAGCCGGCAGGTCAAGGCGCGCAGCATCGATCCGGAAATCTTTTCGGTGCCGCTGTTGTTGCCGCGCCAGATCGCGCCGAAAATTCCGCCGGCGCTCGGCCCGGTGCAGGCGCTGACGCTCGATCTTCCGACGCTCGACGCGTCCGATCCGCCGATTCTGACGCGGCTTGCGGTGTTCGCCGATCCGTGGCCGGGGTCGATCACGGTGTGGCGCTCCGGCGACGGGTTGAGCTTCGAGCGGGCGGCAGTAGCGCTGGCGCCGGCGATCATCGGCGAGACGCGCGATGCGCTGCCGGCGGGGCCGAGCGGCTGCTGGGACCGCGCCGGCAAGCTAAGGGTGCGGCTCTATGGCGGCGCGCTGACATCGGTCGGCGATCTGCGCGTGCTCAACGGCGCCAGCGCCGCCGCCGTGCTGAACGCGGACGGCGCGTGGGAGGTGCTGCAATTCGCCAATGCCGAACTGGTGGAGGCCGGCACCTATGAAATCTCCCGGCTGCTGCGCGGGCAGGGCGGCAGCGAATACGCCATCGCGAGCCCGCTTCCGGCCGGTGCGCCGTTCGTGCTGCTCGACGATCACCTCATTCCGATCGCACGCGGGCTCGGCGCGCTCGACCGCACGATCGATCTGCGCATGGTCGCGACCGGGCGCGGCCATGACGATCCATCCGCGCTGGCGATGACGCTGACGCCGCAGGCGACCGCGCTGATGCCGCTGTCGCCGGTGCATGCGAGCGCCGCGCGCGAAGCGGGCGGCATCCGCGTCGCGTGGATCAGACGGACCCGCCGCGACGGCGATGCCTGGGGCGTCGAGGTGCCGCTCGGCGAGGACATCGAGGCGTATCAGGTCGATATCCTGTCGGGATCGTCGGTGGTGCGCACGCTGTCGTCGTCGGTGCCGGCGCTGCTCTATGCGGATGCCGATGAGCTTGCCGATTTCGGTGCGCCGCAGAGCCGTCTCCACATCCGCGTGGCGCAACTCTCCGGCACAGTCGGCCGGGGCCATCCCGCCGAATTCACTCTCACCCTCTGAGCGATCATGACAGATACAATCCATCTCGGGCTTCCGTTCATCGACGGCAGCCAGGCGCAGAAGCATGTCACCCACAACGAGGCGCTGCGGATTCTCGATGCTGCGATCCAGATCGGCGTCGAGGACACCACGCTGGCGACGCCGCCGGAGACGCCGGCGGCTGGTGCGCGCTATCTCGTGCCAAGCGGGGCGAGCGGTGCATGGAGCGGGCAGACTCATGCCGTCGCCTGTTGGGAAGACGGCGCGTGGCGTTTCCTGATCCCGAAGATGGGCTGGTGTGTCTGGTCGACGGCCGACGGGACGCAACGGGTGTTCGACGGCGGCAAATGGCGCAACATGCCGGGCGGCGAGGGGACGCTGGGCGCGATCGCGGAGCTTGGGATCAACGCCACGCCGGACGATGACAACCGGCTCAGCGTCTGTTCCAACGCCGCGCTGTTTCGCGCGATCGAGGCGGCCGATGACGGCACCGGCGACATGCGCATCCAGATCTCGAAGGAGAGAGCGGACAACGTCGCTTCGGTGGTGTTTTCCGATGCGTTCTCCGGCCGCGCGGAATTCGGCCTCATCGGCTCCGATGCCTTCATGCTGAAGGTGTCGGATGACGGCACGAGCTTTACGGAAGCCTTCGTCATCGATCAGGCAAGCGGCAACCTGACCTTGCCGCGCGGTCTTGCGTTGTCGGGTGTGGTCTCGCCGGACACGATCACGGCCGATCAGGATGACTACGATCCGGCCGGCCTGTCGGCCTGTTCGGTGCTGCAACTGTCTACCGATGCCGCCCGGGTGATTTCCGGACTGGCCGGTGGCGTCGAAGGCCGCGTGCTGGCCGTTCTCAATATCGGCAGCGAGACCGTCACGCTGCGCGAGGACGACGCATCATCGACAGCGGCGAACCGTTTCGCGTTCGGCGGCGACATTGTCCTTGGACCCAGGCATGCTGCGGTGCTGCGCTATGACGGCACCGCCGCGCGCTGGTTCGCAATCGCGCGCAGCGGCGGCACGGGGGGAGGCGGCTCCGGCTCGATGACCAGTGTGACGGCCGGTTCCGGCCTGTCCGGCGGCACCATCACATCGAGCGGCACGATTGCGCTGGCTGACGATATCCGCCGCAATATGCTGCTCGACCGCATCTATCAATCCAGGCAGCTTGGTACGCAACGCCGTGTCATCAATTCATGGGCGACGGGCTTCAAGGCATCGACGGACGCGGATCGCGGCATCAATGCAGGCGCGTCGTCAAATGTCGATGTGTCCGCCGCCGCAACGTCCGGATACGTGCAGCCAAGTCAGACGGCCCCCAGCCAGATTTCTCAAGGAACCGGAACCAATATCGGAACGCTCACCGCCAATGGCGGTCTGGCCGCTGCATTCGACGGGAATATTTCACAGCCAACGGCGTCATCCGCCGTGCTTCCAAGCGCTGGTCCAGGACCGTCATATATCGGGAAGAACTACAGCGCTGCACCCCAGAAAATCGCGCAGGCCAGGACGTGGGGTTCCAATGATACGGGATATATGGGCGGGGGGCTCACGAGCACGCTCAACCTTCGAGCGAAGAACGGAAGCGCGCCGTCGTCGTCAAGTGACGGGACGTTGTTGGGAAGCGTCGGGCCTATCACTGACGTCGATAATGCAAACCCGCAGACAATCAGTTCAAATAATTCAGCGACGGCCTGGGATTACGTCTGGATCGAAACGGTTTGGTCCGGGTCTGCGCAGTCGGTCGTGGCCGAGGTGCAATTCTTCAATCCCGGTACGATCAATGGCATGACACTCGAGACGGCGTCGCAAACGACCGATGCTAATGTGAGCAACGCACGCGTTCTGCTGGAGTTCGACAACTTGGGCGCGCCGGCGCTGAACGCCGACCTGACGGCTGAGGTGACGTGTGACGGCGGTACCAATTGGGCCACAGCGCCGCTGTCGGTCGTGACCTCATACAGCCAGGGAGGCCGCAAGGTCGTTGAGACGGCCGACCAAGCCTGTACCGCAGGCACATCCTTCGCCGCTCGGATCAAGACCGCGAACGGCAAGGTCGTGCCGATCTATGGGGTGAGCGTGACGGCACGATAATGCTCGGCTTTGACTCGTTTTTTACCACTGATGATCCGCATATTCGTCTTCTGTTTCGGGTCTGTATTCCCACTTTCTATTGAAAAATCTGCGTTGCGTTCCTGGGACATGAGAATGCCAGCCGCCGTCCTTGCAGGATCGGCGCTCTTTCAAATTTAGAAACACGATAACAAGTATCAAAAAAATAAAACCAACGATCTGCCACATGTTGGATTCTAGCGTTGGCCGAGTTCTCCAATCAATGACAATTCACAAGCCGCCTTCGGGCAGCTTTTTTCTTATGGAGGTTTAGCATGCCCAACGCTGCCCCGGCGGCGCGCGATGCGTTGTCCGATCTTCATGGCATCTCGCAGGAAGCATTCGAACTGATCATTGCTTCGGAAATCACGAGCAGGACGGCATATGAGAGGATGTATCGACGCCCGATCCGGCCTGGCGGCCAGTCCGGCATCACGGTCGGCATCGGCTATGACAGCGGCTATTCCGACGCGGCGAGGATTCGCGCGGACTGGGGCGGCAAGATCGCGCCTGCGATGGTTGAGGCGCTTGCGAGCGTGGCCGGATTGACCGGTGCGGCGGCGCAGCGCGCGCTTGGCGAGGTTCGTCCGCTGGTGCTGATCGAGTGGGACGCGGCGATCGCGGTGTTTTGCGAGACATCGCTGCCGAAATATCTCGCGATGACGCGCAACGCGCTGCCGAACTTCGATCTGCTTTCCCCGACCTGCCGGGGCGTCCTGACGTCGCTGGTCTACAATCGAGGGGCATCGTTTTCGAAGCAGGGCGCGCGCTATCAGGAAATGCGCGCGATCAAGGCGCACATGACCGCCGAGGTCTTTGACCGGATTCCGGCCGAGATCCGCAAAATGAAACGGCTGTGGACCGCGCCGGCGCTGCGCGGCGTCGCGCTTCGCCGCGAGCGCGAGGCGCTATTGTTCGAGGCCGGCCTTGCCGAAAGTGAGAAAACGCGTGAACAGGTCTTGGCCTGATCACCAGTGCCCGCCAAGTTGCAGGCCGACGATGTAAAAGACCGCGAAGGTCAATGCGGCGGCGATGCCGACCAGGTATCGCTCCGTCTGGGTGAGATTTGTTCCGAACATGGCGGGGCGTATAGCGTGCAGGCTCCGCATCGGGCAAGTCACGCGCCCAAAATTCATGTCTTCGCGAGGGTGTTTCGTAGTCCCGTCGGACGGGAGCCCGGTTCCCGCTAGCGGTGGTTGTCGGCGTTCGGCCGGGTGGCGACGGTGCCCATGCCGCCTCCCGCCACCGAGAAAATGTCTTTCACCGCCGGGTTGTGCCGATAGGTCTTCTGCATCGCGTCGATGCTGAAGATGAAAAGGGTGATGGCGAACAGGCCAACACCGAGCAGCACTTTCCAGTCGTCTTCTCGTTCCATTGCGTCTCCATACGATTCACGGAATCGGCTCGCGCACCGTCTCACGTCTTTGCGCCTTTGAGGCGTGTCCAGTTGCCGCAGCACTCGTGCTGTGGCGCGATAAACCTCGCTCGAAAGGAGAGTTGCCATGAACTCCGAGATGGTCTGGCAGACCGTCCGCTACGCGCTGCTTGCGATTGGCGGCTACTTCACCAACCGCGGCCTGCTTACCGGCGATGAATTGACGGCGATCATCGGCGCGCTCGGCACCTTGTTTACCGCAGCCTGGGGCATCTACGTGAAATACGGTACCCGCGCGACAACCGCGCAAGTCGCGGCGCGTTCCGACGTGCCGACCGTCAGTTCGGCCACTGGCATCGTCAGCCGCTAGCACTTTTCCATCACATCCATTCGGGGAGACATCATGCGAAAGCTCATGGCTTGCGCCGCGCTGGCGCTCGGCCTCGTGTTGGCCGGCTGCCAGACGGCGGCGTTGCCCTCGCTCAATCTGGCGAATGCGGTCACGCTCAACACCATCTACGGTATCGAGAATGCCTACGGCGTCGCGGTGAGCGCCGCCAATGCCTACAAGGCGCTGCCATTGTGCCGGACCGGCACCGCGCCAAGCTCCACCAACATCTGCGCGCGCCGCTCCGTCATCGTCCGGCTGCAGGCCGCGATGGCGCGGGCACGGCTGGCGGTGAACCGCATGGTGACGTTCGCAAGGACCTATCCCGGCATCGACATCACCAACGTGGTCGGCGCTGCGCGGACCGCTTTGATCGACGTGCAGGACATTCTGGCCGAAGGAGCGCAGTGACATGGTGAGCGCAGCAGACATCACCGCCGGAATCGCGGTTGCCGAAGCGATCGTGAGCGGCATCATCCGCGTGGCGCCCGCCATCCAGCAAGGCGTCGTGTCGTCGGCGCCTTATGTGCGGGCGCTGGCCGGACTGCTGGCCGGGACCAACGCCACGCAGGAGGAGATCGACGCCGCGCTGGCGCAGATCAACGCAGCGACGGACCAATTTCTCGCGCCGCTGCCGCCGGACGATGGCACCACCACGGCCTGACCGGGCGTGGGACCTTGGGAATCAAGGTCTGGCGTGCTAGGCGTTGAGGTCGCCTCGGTAACCATGACCGAAAATGTAAGGCGGTCGCAGGCCCGTTCATGGCCCATTCACGGGGCTGAGGTTCTTCTGGTGGAACCCGTTCCCTGCGAATTGCGGAGACAGCCTTGCGCCTCCTCGTTGTTGAAGACGACCCAGACCTCAACCGCCAGCTCACGACCGCGCTGACCGACGCCGGTTATGTCGTCGATCGCGCTTTCGACGGCGAGGAGGGGCACTTCCTCGGCGACAGCGAGCCGTACGACGCCGTGGTGCTCGATATCGGTTTGCCGAAAATGGACGGCATCTCGGTACTGGAGGCCTGGCGGCGCAACAAGCGCACCATGCCGGTGCTGATCCTGACCGCGCGCGACCGCTGGAGCGATAAGGTGCAGGGCTTCGATGCCGGCGCGGACGACTATGTCGCCAAGCCGTTTCACCTCGAGGAAGTGCTGGCGCGGATGCGCGCCTTGTTGCGCCGTGCGGCGGGTCATGCCCAGAGCGAATTGATCTGCGGCCCGGTGACGCTCGACACCCGCACCAACCGCGTCAGCGTATCGGGCAATCCGATCAAGATGACCTCGCACGAATATCGTTTGCTGGCCTATCTGATGCACCATGCCGGGCGCGTGGTGTCGCGCACCGAGCTGGTCGAGCATCTTTACGATCAGGATTTCGACCGCGATTCCAACACCATCGAGGTCTTTGTCGGCCGCATTCGCAAGAAGCTCGACGTCGATATCATCCAGACCGTGCGCGGCCTCGGCTATCTGCTGACGCCGCCTCCCACCACCGATGCGCGCTAATTCGCTCGCCACCCGCCTTTTTCTTTCCGCGACCGCGTGGGTGGTGCTGATCCTCAGCATCACCGGCGTCGTGCTGTCGTCGGTCTATAATCATTCGGTGGAGCGCTCTTTCGATCGCCGGCTCAATCTCTATCTTCGTACGCTGATTGCCGAAGTTGCCAATCCCGACGATCCCAACGACAAAAATCCCGATCGAAACCTGCAGGCGCTCGGCGAGCCGCTGTTCGAACTGCCGCTGTCCGGCTGGTACTGGCGCATCAGCAGCACCGATAGCGCCAAGCCGGAATCCCGGTCCTCGCGTTCGCTGTGGGACGCCGATCTGCCGCGGCTGGAAGATCAGGGCATTCCGCTTACCGCATCCGGCGTCCGTCTCGGCTATGTCAACGGACCGGAGGGCCAGCACCTGCGCATGGTGGAGCGGCCGGTCGATCTTGGCGATGACGGCAAATATCTGGTTGCGGTGGCGGGCGACGCCAGCGAGATCACCGAAGAAACCCGCACGTTCGACTATTATCTCGCCGGCACCTTCGCCGCGCTCACCATCGGACTGGTGCTGACCACGATCTTTCAGGTGCGGTTCGGCCTCGCGCCGCTGAAACGGATATCGGAAGCGCTGGCGGATATCCGCTCCGGCAAGGCGGAGCGGCTGGAAGGACGATTTCCGGTCGAGATCGAGCCTTTGGCGCGGGAGACCAACGCGCTGCTCGATGCCAACCGCGCCATCGTCGAGCGATCGCGCACCCATGTCGGCAACCTCGCCCACGCCATCAAGACTCCGCTCTCGGTCATTATCAACGAAGCCACCGCCCATCCCGACCAGCCTTTCGCCACCAAAGTGCTGGAGCAGGCCGGGGTGATGCGCAGCCAGGTCACCCACCATCTGGAGCGGGCGCGCATCGCGGCCCGCGTCAACGTGGTCGCCACCGTGACCGAGGTCGGCCCGGTGATTGCGGCGCTCCAGCGCACCATGGAGAAGATTCACCGCGACCGCGGCATCACCATCGATACCAGCCTGCGCGCCGACGCCAGATTCCGGGGGGAGCGGCAGGATCTGGAGGAAATGGCCGGCAATCTCGTCGACAACGCCTGCAAATGGGCCGACCGCCATGTCGCCATTCAGGTGCTGGTGGAGCCGCCCGCCGGCGACAATCTCGATCCCGTGTTGCGGATCGTCGTGGACGATGACGGTCCCGGCATTTCGGTGGCCGAGCGCGACGAGGTGGCGCGGCGCGGTCGGCGGCTCGACGAGACCAAGCCGGGCTCCGGCCTCGGCCTGTCGATCGTTGTCGATCTGGCGGCGCTCTATGGCGGCCATCTGCGGCTCGACACGGCCCCAAGCGGAGGGCTGCGGGCGGAACTGACCCTGCCGGGCGTCGCGGGATAGGATCATAATCCTGTCGTCCCGACCTGACGGAACCGGGTGGAGGCCTCCAAGCTTTCGATTTCTAACGTGAAATTAACGACGCCGGGGCTATCAAGTCCGATGGACCGTTCGGGGCGGTCCCTTTTGAGCGTCTGGACGCATGGGTCAATCATCGACCGAAAAACTGCGGGAATTCCTTGGACAGCTACCGCCGAAATCGCAGGCGCTGCTGATCCGGGAGTTCGAGCGCGCGATCGAGCGGGGCGACGACCCGACAGTACCCAATTTCGTCCTCGGGGAGCTGCGCAAGATCGTCCGGCAGGACAGCGAGAATGCGACGCCCCGGTCCAAGGATCCGGCGCGCCTGTTGTTCGCCATGCTCGACCCGTTTCTGGTCGACAGCAGCCCGAAAACGAGTCCCGGCCAGATCCGGCGCACATCGCTTGCCCAGGTGTGGCAGTGGCTGTCCCGCGAGGGATTGCCGGCGGACATCACGGCGCTCGAGGAGGCGGTAGCCGGCGATACGCCGGATCTCGACCGCACGATCCGAAAAATTCAGATGGCCGCCGCCGAAGCCATCAATGTCGCGGCGGCGCCCGGACCCGATCGCCAGCGCATGCTGGCGCGGATCGGCGCCCCCGAGATGGCCGAAGATATTGCCGCGATCGGCACGGCGCTGCAGATCCGCGAGGCGCTGGAGGCCCTCGGCACCCGTCTGCCCGGTCATCTGCGCGTCTTTGCTGAATCGCAGATCGGCTCCGTCTCCGAGGCCCTTAATATTCCCTCGCTCCAGACCCCTCAGGCGTTGCCGTTCGCGCTGTCGCTCGTGATGTCGCGTCTGGCGGCGCCTTGGCAGATCATCCGGCTCGGCATCACGGTGGCCGGTTCCGATGACGAAGTCCGTGTCGCCGGAACGTCCTATGGTGTCGCGGTGACGATGGCGATCCAGCACCTGGCGCGCATCGCCTCCGATCTGCGCAACGATATCCGTCGCGGCCAGTTCAAGGACACCCCGAACCACCTCAAGACCCTGCATGACGGGATGCGGGGCCTGCGCACCGAGCTCGATCTCCGTTCGGATTCGGCCTGGGGCCGCCAGTTGTCGGCGATCCGGGTGGAAATCTCCAATGCGCTGCAATCCGAGATCGACGGCGTGCCGGGGCGGGTCCGTCGCCTGCTGCGTCAGCGGCCGGACAAGGATATTCCCAACAGCCGGATCGATGCCACCGAGGTGGAGGAGACGGCGGCGCTGATCGATTTCGTCGCGGTCTGCCGCAACTATGCCAGCGAACTGGCGATCAACGAGGTTACGCTGCGCGCCTACAGCGACTTGCAGCAATATGTTGAGAAGGCGACCGAGTCGCTCGTCGAGTCGCTGCGCGGCAGCGACGCCAAGGCCAAGGCATTCCGCTCGATGCAGGTCGATGCGGCGATCCGGTTCTGCGATGTCCTGTTCGGTCCCGATTATGCCTCTCTGATGCGCAAGGCGTCCGGGATCGCCCGGACCGGCGAACGCAAATCTTCGCGAGCCAGTTGATTTTACGGCTGTTTCGCCGCAGTTTTGATTTGGAACAATTCCCAAAAGCTAATTGCGTGCCCAATCTGGTCGTGGTGTAACCCTGCCTGATGGCGGGACGCGCCAGCCCTTGGTTGGAACTTTGAATGTCTCTCTGGCTTTTGTTCGCGCTGATGACCGTGGCGGCCGTGTTCGCGGTGCTCTGGCCGCTCGGACGCGGCCCGCGTGTCGCGCAGGGCGGCAGTGAGGCTGTCGTCTACAAGGATCAGCTCACCGAAATCACGCGCGATGTCGAGGCCGGTCTGATCGCTGCGCCGGAAGCGGCGGCGGCGCGCGTCGAGATCGGCCGCCGGCTGCTGGCGGCATCCTCGGACGAACAGGGCGAAACCCAGACGGTCAGCCACGGCATGCGTCGCGCGGTCGCGGTGCTCGCGCTGATCGGGCTGCCGCTGATCGCTGTCGTGCTTTATCTGCGGCTCGGCTCGCCTCTGCTCGGTGATTTTCCGCTCGCCGCGCGCCAGCAGGCGACGACGATGGAAACCGCCTCGCTCGACCGGCTGGTCGCGAAGGTCGAATCCCTTTTGGAGAAGAACCCGACCGATGGGCGCGGCTGGGCCGTGCTCGCGCCGGTCCTGATGCGGCTGGAGCGCTATCACGACGCCGTGCGCGCCTATCGCAATTCCATCGCCTATAACGGCGAGAGTGCGCTGCGCCGCGCCGATCTCGGCGAGGCGATGGTGGCGGCCGCAAATGGCGTCATTACCGCCGAGGCCAAGACGGAATTCGAGCACGCCGCGAAGCTCGATCCGCAGGACGTGAAATCGCGTTATTTCATCGGTCTTGCCGCCGAGCAGGATGGCCGGCTCAAGGATGCCGGCGAGATCTGGCGCGCGATGCTGGCGTCCGCGCCGCAGGACGCGCCATGGAAGCCGCTGGTCGAGGGCGCGCTTGCGCGTATCGACGGCAGCAGCGCGCCGAAGATTTCCGGCGAGGATATGGCCGCGGTGAGCGGCATGGCCGAAGGCGACCGCAACGCCGTGATCCGCGGCATGGTGGAGCGCCTTGCGACGCGCCTCAAGGATCAGGGCGACGACGTCGACGGCTGGCTGCGTCTGGTGCGCGCCTATATGGTGCTGGGCGATACTGACAAGGCCAAGATCGCGCTCGCCGATGCGCGGCAGGCGGTGGCCAGGGATCCCGAGCGCCTTCGGCAGTTGAATGACGGTCTGAAGACTCTCGGTCTGGACGGATGAGCGCGATGCGGGCGTCGAGCCGATCGCCGAACGAAGCAGGATGTGAGCGATGACGCGCAAGCAGCGACGACTGACGATGATCGGGGGCGCTTTGGCTGTGCTGGGGATCGCTGTCGGCCTCGTGCTCAACGCGATGCGCGATTCCATCCTGTTTTTCACCACGCCGAGCACCATCGCCGAAAAACACATCGTGCCCGGTCAGCGGTTTCGTCTCGGCGGACTGGTGGAGGGCGGCTCGCTGGTACGCGGCGAACATCTGAACGTGCGTTTCGAGGTGACCGACGGCAACGCGAAGATTCCGGTGGCCTATCAGGGCATCCTGCCCGATCTGTTCCGCGAAGGGCAGGGCGTGGTGTCCGAAGGCGCGCTCGACGTGAACGGCGTGTTTCGCGCCGATACGGTGCTCGCCAAGCACGACGAAACCTACATGCCCAAGGCGGTGGCCGACGAACTGAAGAAGGAAGGCCACTGGAAGGACGATTACGCCAAGCCGTCCGGCGACAAGCCCGCGGATAAGCCCGCAGCCGATATCAAGGCCTCCGCCGAGCCCAAGGAGGTGACGCGGTGATCGCCGAGGGCGGACATTATGCGCTCGTTCTGGCGCTCGGCCTCGCGCTGATCCAGTCCCTGGTTCCGCTGATCGGCTCGCGCTTGCGCGACCCGGCGCTGATGAATGTCGCGCGCTCCACCGCGCTGGCGCAGTTCGCTTTCGTGTTTGCCTCGTTCGTCGCGCTCGTGATGCTGCACGTCACCTCGGATTTCTCGGTGGTGAACGTCTATGAGAATTCGCATTCGCTGAAGCCGCTGATCTACAAGATCACCGGCGTGTGGGGAAACCACGAAGGCTCGATGCTGCTGTGGGTGATGATCCTCGGCCTGTTCGGCGCGCTGGTCGCCTTGTTCGGCAATAACCTGCCGCTGACGCTGCGCGCGCATGTGCTGGCGGTGCAGGGCTGGGTCGGCACCGCGTTCTATCTCTTCATTCTGTTGACCTCGAACCCGTTTCTGCGCATCGCCAGACCGCCGATCGAGGGACGCGATCTCAATCCGGTGCTGCAGGATATCGGTCTCGCGCTGCATCCGCCGATGCTCTATCTCGGCTATGTCGGTTTCTCGATTTCGTTTTCCTTCGCGGTGGCGGCGCTGATCGAAGGCCGGATCGATGCGGCATGGGCGCGCTGGGTGCGGCCGTGGACGCTGATGGCATGGGTGTTCCTGACGCTGGGCATCGCGATGGGTTCGTACTGGGCCTATTACGAACTAGGCTGGGGCGGCTGGTGGTTCTGGGACCCGGTCGAGAATGCCTCGCTGATGCCATGGCTCGCCGGCACGGCGTTGCTGCATTCCGCTCTCGTGATGGAGAAGCGCGACGCGCTCAAGGTCTGGACCATCCTGCTGTCGATCCTGACGTTCTCGCTGTCGCTGCTCGGCACGTTCCTGGTGCGCTCGGGCGTGCTCACCTCGGTGCATGCGTTCGCGACCGATCCGACGCGCGGCGTGTTCATCCTCCTGATCCTGTGCGTCTTCATCGGCGGCAGCCTGTCGCTTTATGCCTGGCGGGCGTCGGCGTTGAAGCAGGGCGGTCTGTTCGCGCCGATCTCGCGCGAGGGCGCGCTGGTGCTGAACAACCTGCTGCTCACCACCGCCTGCGCCACCGTGTTTATCGGCACGCTCTATCCGCTCGCCCTCGAAGTGACGACCGGCGCGAAGATTTCGGTCGGCGCGCCGTTCTTCAATCTCACCTTCGCGCCGCTGTTCCTGCCGCTGCTGCTGGCGGTGCCGTTCGGCCCGCTGCTGGCGTGGAAGCGTGGCGATCTGATCGGCGCGATGCAGCGCCTGATGGCGGCGGGCATCGCCGCACTGGTCGCGCTCGCGCTGGTCTGGGCCTGGACCAAGGGCGGCAGCGTGCTCGCGCCGCTGATGATCGGCGTGGCGGTGTATGTGATCTGCGGCGCGCTGACTGATCTGGTCGAACGCATCCAGTTGTTCCGTGCGCCGTTGAACATCTCTTGGCACCGCGCGCGCGGTCTGCCGCGCTCGACCTGGGGCACCGCATTCGCCCATGCCGGTCTTGGCATCGCGCTGATCGGCATCATCTGCGAGAGCACCTGGAACAGCGAGCACATCGCCACCATGCGGCTGAACGACACCGCACAGGTCGGCTCCTATGTCGTCAGACTCGACAGCCTGACCCAGCGGCAGGGGCCGAACTTCCGCGAACAGATCGCGCATTTCACGGTGACGAGCGATGGCAAGACCGTCGGTGTGATGACGCCCTCCAAGCGCAGTTTCACCACGCGCCCGGCCTCGACCACCGAGGCCGCGCTGCTGACGCGCGGCGCAAGCCAAGTCTATATCTCGCTCGGCGACGCCCACGCCGACGGTTCGATCGCGGTGCGGATCTATTACAAGCCGCTGGTGCTGCTGATCTGGTTCGGTCCGTTGCTGATGGCGTTCGGCGGCATGCTGTCGCTGTCCGATCGCCGCCTGCGGGTCGGCGCGCCGAAACCGGCCAAGACGCCACGGGCGTTGCAGCCGGCGGAGTAGGGTGCATGAAACGCTTTCTCGCCATGCTGGCCGTTCTGTTGACGCTGGCGCCGACATTGGCGCTCGCGGTGCAGCCGGACGAGATCATGGCCGATCCCGCGAAGGAAGCGCGGGCGCGGGCGCTGTCGCGCGAACTGCGCTGCATGGTGTGCCAGAATCAATCGATCGACGATTCCGACGCGCCGCTGGCGCGCGATCTGCGCCTGCTGGTCCGCGAACGCATCGCCGCCGGCGCGACCGACCGGCAGGTGATCGATTATCTGGTCGCGCGCTATGGCGAGTTCGTGCTGCTCAAGCCACGCCTTGAAGGGCAGACGCTGATCCTGTGGTTGCTGACGCCGCTGGTGCTGCTCTGCGGGGGCCTTGCGCTGTGGATCTACAGCCGCCGCGCCCGCGCCGCGGCGCCCGAGGCCGCGTCGCTGGCGTTGACGCCGGAGGAGGAGGCGCGGCTGGAAAAGCTGATCGCCGATCAAGGCTCCGCGGAAAAGCCGGTTTGATCGAACAGGGTCAGTCGACGTCCGCGCCGCTCTGGTCCGCGCCGCTGTGGAGACCTGAATGTCCGATCGCATTTCCTCGCTCGAAGATCTGGCCCGCGCCTATCCCGGCCCGCTTTCCCCGGCGACGCTGTTCAAGGAAATCGATCACGTCGATACGAATTACGGCGCGCTGATCGCGGCTTCGCCGTTTTTCGTGCTGGCTACGGTCGGCCCGGAGGGGTTGGATTGTTCGCCGCGCGGCGATGCGCCGGGATTCGTCACGGTGCGGGATCCGAAAACGCTGCTGGTGCCGGACCGCAGAGGCAACAACCGTCTCGATTCCTACAGAAACCTCCTGTCGGATAACCGCGTCGGAATGCTGTTCCTGATCCCCGGTTATGGCGAGACATTGCGCGTGAACGGGCGCGCGGAATTATCGTGCGATCCGGATTTGTGTGCGCAGTTCGAGACGGCCGGAAAGCGGCCGGCGAGCGTCATGATCGTTCATGTCGAAACGGTCTTCTTTCAGTGCTCGCGTGCGGTGGTGCGCTCCGAACTGTGGAATGCGGAGCGGCACGTCGACAAACGTGACCTGCCGTCGCCCGGCGCGATCCTGCGCGACATCACCGCGCGCAACGAGGCAACCGAGATCTTCGACGGCGAAGCTTATGACGCCGCGCTGCCGGCACGGGTCAAGGCAACGCTGTATTGAGGGTGAGGGACGGCATCCGCGCTCCCCTGCGACAATCCTTTATTACAAAACATTAATTCCCCCGTCAGCGCGCGGTAAGGCCGCGCACCCCATCTTCAGCTCCATCAGGCGCGCAACGCGCCGCGGGAATCGACCCCGTTCCCGATTGTCCATCGTGGCCCCGGAGCTGTTTCATGACCGACCATTCCGATCTTCCCCAGACCCCATCCTCCTCCACGCCCCGCCGCTCGTTGCTCTCGATGCGCAAATTCGCGCTGATGGCATCGGTCGTCGCGGGCCTCGGCGTTGCCGCCTACGGGCTCACTGCGCCGCTCAATCATTTCGACCTGCTGACCACCAGCGCCCATGCGCAGGTCAGCAAGGACGTCCATCCCGCCCAGCAGCCGATCGGCTTCGCCGACATCGTCGAGCGCGTGAAGCCTTCGGTGATCTCGGTGCGCGTCAAGATCGAGGAGAAGCAGGCCTCGAATGACGACGCCGACAATCCGTTCCCGCCGGGATCGCCGATGGAGCGCTTCTTCCGCCGCTTCGGCGGTCCGGACGGTTTCCCCGGCGGACGCGGTCCGCGTGGGCGCGGCAGCATCGTGACCGGGCAGGGCTCGGGCTTCTTCATTTCTCCCGACGGCTATGCCGTGACCAACAATCACGTGGTCGATAACGCCGACAAGGTCGAGGTGACGACCGACGATGGCAAGACCTATTCGGCCAAGGTGATCGGCACCGACAAGCGCACCGACCTCGCGCTGATCAAGGTCGAGGGCCGCAGCGATTTCCCCTATGCGAAACTCTCCGAGACCCAGCCGCGCATCGGTGACTGGGTGCTGGCGGTCGGCAATCCGTTCGGCCTCGGCGGCACGGTGACGGCGGGCATCGTCTCGGCGCGTGGCCGTGATATCGGCAACGGTCCGTATGACGATTTCATCCAGATCGACGCTCCGGTGAACAAGGGCAATTCCGGTGGTCCGGCCTTCGACACCAAGGGCGAAGTGATAGGCGTCAACACCGCGATCTATTCGCCGTCGGGCGGCAGTGTCGGCATCGCGTTCTCGATCCCGGCTTCGACCGTGCAGTCGGTGGTGAGCCAGCTCAAGGACAAGGGCGTGGTCAGCCGCGGCTGGATCGGTGTGCAGATTCAGCCGGTGACCGCCGAGATCGCCGACAGCCTCGGTCTGAAGAAGGCTGAAGGCGCGCTGGTCGCCGAGCCGCAGTCCGATGGTCCGGCCGCCAAGGCCGGCATCGAATCCGGCGACGTCATCATCCGCGTCAACGACAAGCCGGTGAAGGACGCGCGCGAGCTCGCCCGCACCATCGGCGGCATGGCGCCGGGTGCGAACATCAAGCTCGGCGTGATCCACAAGGGCCAGGAGAAGGATCTCACCCTGAAACTCGGTGAATTGCCCAATGCCCAGCAGGCCAAGGCCAATTTCGGCTCCGACAATGACAATGGCGGCATGGGTCGCGGCGCCGATGTGCCCAATCTCGGCCTCACGATTGCGCCCGCCCGCTCGGTGGCTGGCGCCGGCAAGGACGGCGTGGTCGTGACCGAAGTCGATCCGCGCGGCGCATCGGCCGAGCGCGGCTTCAAGGAAGGCGACGTCATCCTCGAAGTCGGCGGCAAGCTGGTGTCCACGCCGGCCGATGTGCGCGATGCTCTCAAGGCTGCGCGGGCCGACCACAAGAACAGCGTCCTGATCCGTGTCCGCTCCGGCGATTCATCGCGCTTCGTCGCGGTGCCGGTGGGGAAGGGTTGATCGGACGCCGATAAGTCGGGAAGCGCCGTGCGGAATACGCCCCCTCCGACGGCGGCTTTCCGGGGGCGGATCGCCAAGCGTTGGACGATCCGCCTTTCGATCCTTTCGATGGAAAACGCCCCCCTCCGTCGAGAGGTGACAGGGACGGGCGGTGCGGCTTCCCCCAAGCCCGCCGCCCGGACCCCTTCTGACCGGGACAGGCTGCCTTGCAAGAAGATGGTCCGCGCGCCATGGTGACAAAAACCGATCTTGTTTTTCCTCCGGCCGAATCACAGATGCGACTGCTCATCGTCGAGGACGACCGCGAATCCGCCGACTATCTGGTGAAAGCCTTCCGCGAAGCCGGCCATGTCGCCGATCTCGCCGGCGACGGCGAGGAAGGTCTCATGCTTGCCGAAACCGGCGATTACGACGCGCTGGTGGTCGATCGCATGCTGCCCAAGCGCGACGGGTTGTCGCTGATCGGCGCGCTGCGCGAGAAGGGCGACCGCACGCCGGCGCTGATCCTGTCCGCGCTCGGTCAGGTCGACGATCGCATCAAGGGCCTGCGCGCAGGCGGCGACGATTATCTGCCCAAGCCCTATTCCTTCGCCGAACTGCTCGCGCGTGTCGAGGTGCTGTCGCGCCGCCACGGCGGTCCGGGCGAGGAGACGAGCTACCGTGTCGGCGATCTCGAACTCGACCGTCTGTCGCATCGGGTGACGCGCGGCACGACCGAGATCACCTTGCAGCCACGCGAATTCCGGCTGCTCGAATATCTGATGAAGCATGCCGGGCAGGTGGTGACGCGCACCATGCTGCTGGAAAATGTCTGGGACTATCATTTCGATCCGCAGACCAACGTCATCGATGTGCATATCTCGCGCCTGCGCTCGAAGATCGACAAGGGGCAGGAGCGGCCGCTGCTCCACACCATTCGCGGCGCCGGATACATGATCCGTGACGGCCTTCGGTAAACTGATCCGCACCACGGCGTTCCGGCTGACGCTGGTCTATCTGTTCCTGTTCGCGCTGTTCGCGGCCTCGCTGCTGGGCTATTTCGCCTGGAACACGCGGCGCATGATCACCGACCAGATCACCGAAACGGTGAATGCCGAGGTCGGCGAACTTTCCGATCAGTTTTCGCACGGCGGCATTCGCGGTCTGGTCTTCGCCATCGAGAACCGCGCGTTGCGACCCGGTGCCAATCTCTACCTCGTGACGACGCCGCAGGGGCAGGCGGTGGCCGGCAATGTCGGCGCGTTGCAGCCCGGCGTGCTCGATAAAACCGGCTGGGTCGAGACCTTTTACCGGCGGCTCGACGAGACCGATACGCGCAGCCATTTCGCGCTGGTGCGGATCACGAAATTGTCCGGCGGTTTCCGGCTTTTGGTCGGGCGCGATCTGGAAGAACGCCGCCGTCTGTTCGGCATCGTCGCCAAGGCGGCGCAATTCTCTATCATTATCGTCCTGCTGCTCGGTCTCGGCGGCGGCATCTTTGTCGCGCGGCGCGTGCTGCGCCGGATCGACGCCATGACCGGCACCACGCAGCGGATCATGGGCGGCGATCTCAGCGAACGTCTGCCGGTCGGCCGCAGCGGCGACGAACTCGACCGGCTTGCTGAAAATCTCAACGCGATGCTGGAGCGCATCGAGTCGCTGATGGCGGGGTTGAAGGAAGTCTCCGACAACATCGCCCACGATCTCAAAACGCCGCTGACACGGCTGCGCAATCGCGCCGAGGACGCACTCGCCAAGGCGAGCAACGAGAGCGAGTATCGCGCGGCGCTGGAGCAGACCATCGAGGAGTCCGACGGCCTGATCCGCACCTTCAATGCGCTTCTGATGATCGCGCGCGCCGAGTCCGGGCAGGCGCGCGACAACATGGTCGATTTCGATGCGGCCGAGGTGGCGCACGGTATTCAGGAACTGTACGAGCCGCTGGCCGAGGATAACGGGCTGACGCTGGCGGTGAAAGCCGAGCCGGTCACCCTGCACGGCAATCGCGAACTGATCAGCCAGGCGCTGGCAAACCTCGTCGAGAACGCGATCAAATACGGCCGTCCGGTCCCGCCCGTACCCGCCGAGACCGCGACGCCCGATGCTGTGTCGAACCGGGACACGCCCGACATCCTGATTGAAGCGCGCCGCGACGGCGCCCGTATCGATTTCAGCGTGACCGATCGCGGGCCGGGCATTCCCGAAGCAGACCGGGCGCGGGCGATGGAGCGGTTCGTCCGTCTCGAGGCCAGCCGCACCCAGCCGGGGTCGGGCCTGGGTCTCAGCCTGGCCGCTGCGGTGGCCCTGCTCCATGGCGGCGAACTGCGTCTCGACGATGCCGCGCCGGGGTTGCGCGCCACGCTTGTCATTCCTGCCGCCAGCCCCCTTGCCAATCCCCGCCGTGACGTGGAACAAACGGTCGCATGAGCTTACCTGCGACCGGTGATGCGGACCAAATCCCTCTGGCTGCGCGTCTTGAAACCGGCCCGCAATTGTTCGCGCCGGATGAGGCGCGCCGCCGCGTGGCGGACTGGCTCGCCGATTTGCCTTCCGAGCAAAGCCGCGCGTTGCAGGACGCCATGGCGCGGCATTCTTATGCCAAGGCCATCATCGAAGGCGTCGCCGAAGCCTCTCCCTATCTTTTCGACCTGATGCGGGCGGATGCCGCGCGCTTCATCCGGCTGCTTGAGAGCGATCCCGAAATCCGTCTCGCGGCCTTGATCGCGGAAGCCGAGGAGGGCGTGAACGCCGCCGCCGACGAGGCCGATGTCATGCAGCGGCTGCGGCGGATGAAAGCCGAGGCCGCGCTGCTGATCGCGCTGTGCGACATCGGCGGGGTCTGGCCGGTGATGCGCGTCACCAAGGCTCTGACCGATGTGGCGGTGACGGCGGTGCAATGCGCGGTGCGCTATCTTCTGGCGCAGGAGGCCGAACGCGGCCGGCTGCTGCCGTCCGATCCCAAGCGGCCGGAGGCCGGCAGCGGCCTGATCGTGCTCGCCATGGGCAAGATGGGCGCCGGCGAACTGAACTATTCCAGCGATGTCGATCTGATCGTGTTCTACGATCCGGATGTCGCCAGACTTGCCGAGGACGTCGAGCCTTCACCGTTCTTCGTCAAGATCGGGCAGGGCATCGCGCGCCTTTTGCAGCAGCGCACCGGCGACGGCTATGTGTTCCGCGTCGATCTGCGGCTGCGGCCGGACCCGGCGTCGACGCCGGTGGCGATCTCGGTGGCCGCCGCGCTGAATTATTACGAGCGCGAGGGACGCACCTGGGAGCGCGCCGCCATGATCAAGGCGCTGCCTTGCGCCGGCGATCTTGCGGCCGGCAACGCGCTGCTTTCCGAGATCGCGCCGTTCGTCTGGCGCAAGCATCTCGACTTCGCCGCGCTGACCGACGTTCACGACATGAAGCGGCAGATGCAGTCGTTTCGCGGCCAGAGTGAGATTTCGGTCGAAGGTCATAACGTCAAGGTCGGGCGAGGCGGCATCCGCGAGATCGAGTTCTTCGCCCAGACCCAGCAACTCATCGCCGGCGGCCGCCATCCCGAATTGCGGGTGCGGCCGACGCTGGAAGCGCTGAAGATCCTGGCCGGCAGCAACTGGATCACCGAGGCCGCGCGCGAGGAACTGACCACCGCCTATCTCTTCCTGCGCCGCGTCGAGCATCGTTTGCAGATGATCGCCGACGAGCAGACCCATGCGCTGCCGCAAGATCGCGAGGCGATGGAGCGTTTCGCGCGTTTCTTCGGCTATGACAGCCGCGCGGCATTCGCCGCCGATCTTCTCGGCCACCTCAACTGCGTGCAGAGCCACTACGAACGGCTGTTCGAGGGCGAGGCGGCCACCGACGCCGAGAAGCTTCCCGATATCGATTACAGCGCCGGTCCCGACGATCAGCGGCTGCTCGATCATCTGAGCCGGCTTGGCTTCAAGTCGCCGCGGATGGTGGCGGAGGCCGTGCAGCACTGGATGGCGGGCGAATATCGCGCGCTGAGGGTGGAATCCACCCGCGAGGCGTTTCAGGCCTTCGTGCCCGACCTGATCCGCGGGCTGTCGCGCGCCGAGGAGCCGGACGCCGCCGTCAATGCGTTCGATCGCTTTCTACAGGCGCTGACGCGCGGCGGGCGGCTGATCTCGCTGCTGGCGCAGAACAAGGACATCGTCGCTCTGGTCGCGCTGATCCTTGGTGCCGCGCCGCGTCTTGCCGATATGCTGGCGCGCAATCCGCAGATCATGGACGGCCTGATCGATCCGCGCTTTTTCGGCGCGATGCCCGATCGCGACGAATTGTCGACGCGCCTCGCGGCGACGCTGGCGGATGCGGATTCCTACGAGGAGTTTCTCGATCGGTTGCGGCTGTTCGGGCAGGAGAGCCTGTTCCTGATCGGCACCCGCATCCTGTCGGGCACGGTGTCGGCCGAGCACGCCAGCTCCGCCTTCGCCGATGTGGCGGAGGGCACGGTGCGCACGGTGCATCGCCTGGTTCGCGATCAGTTCATCGGGCAGCACGGTCGCATCAAGGATCAGGAAACCGCGATCCTGGCGATGGGCAAGCTCGGCGGCCGCGAGATGACGGCCTCGTCCGATCTCGATCTGATCCTGATCTACGATTTCGACCACGATCATCCCGATTCCGATGGCGCGCGGCCGTTGCACGGCGGCCAGTATTTCGCCCGCTACACCCAACGGCTGATCAGCGCCTTCACCACGCGCACCAATTACGGCGTGCTCTATGAGATCGACATGCGGCTGCGTCCGTCGGGCCGGGCGGGTCCGGTGGCGACGCGGATCGACTCCTTTGCCGACTATCAGGACCATGAGGCGTGGACCTGGGAGCACATGGCGCTGACGCGCGCGCGGGTGATCTCATCCTCGCCTGAGCTCCAGCAGCGGATCGAGGCGATTATCCGCGAGGTGCTGACGCGCCGCCGTGACACCGTCATCATCGCCAACGATGTGCTGGAGATGCGTCAGGCGATTGCCGACGAGAAGGGCGATGCCGATATCTGGGACCTGAAATATGCCGCCGGCGGCATGGTCGATATCGAATTCCTGGCGCAGTACCTGCAGCTCGTCCATGCCGCCGACATGCCGGATATTCTCAGCGTCAGCACGGCCCAGGTGATCGACAATGCGGTGCGGCTCGGCGTGCTGCCACCCGCGGATGCCGATGTGTTGCGGCCGGCGGCGCGGCTCTATCACGATCTGACGCAAATCCTGCGGCTGTGCGTCTCAACCAAGTTCAAGCCAGAAACTGCGGGGGAAGATCTGCTGCGCGTGATGACGCGAGCCGGAGACGCGCCCGATTTTTCTGCGCTTGAGGCGCGCGTTCGAGAGATACAAAGCGACGTTCGCGCGATTTTCCTGCGTTTGCTCGAGGCACGAGCGTAGCGTCCGCGACATCCGGGCTGCGCGGCAACGTCACGCACACCACGGTGCCGACATCGAGCTTGGAGCGTAGCCGGATCGAGCCGCCATGCAAGCCGGCGAGCGATTTGGCGATGGCCAGACCCAGCCCCGATCCGTGATAGGTCTTGGTAAGCTGGCTCTCGACCTGCTCGAACGGCCGCCCCAGCTTCTCCAGCGAGTGCCGCGCGATGCCGATGCCGGTGTCGGCGAAGATCAGCACCACTGATTTTTCCTTGATGCGGCTGCGCACCAGCACGCGTCCGCCGTCCGGCGTGAATTTCACGGCGTTGGAGAGCAGATTGACGGCGATCTGCTTCATTGCCCGCCGGTCGGCGATCACCGGAATGAGCCCGTCGATGTCGGCGTCGAGCATGAGGTTCTTGTCCTCGGCGCGGCCGGAGACGACGCGCAGCGACTCCGTGAGAGTATCGGCGAGATCGAGCGGCTCCGGATCGAGCTTCATCCGTCCGGCCTCGATCTTCGACATGTCGAGAATGTCGTTGATCACGTCCAGCAGGTAATTTCCGCTGGTCAGGATGTCGTGGCAGTACTCCTGATATTTTTCTGAGCCGAGATCGCCGAACATGCCCGAGCCCATCACCTCGGAGAAGCCGATGATCGCGTTGAGCGGCGTGCGCAGCTCGTGGCTCATATTGGCGAGGAATTTCGATTTGGTCTGGTTGGCTTCCTCGGCGCGCTGCTTCTCCTCGGCGTATTTCCGGGCGAGTTCGGCAAGCTCGCGGGCCTGCCGCTCCAGTTCGGCCTGCGAGCGTTTCAGGTCGATCACATTGGCGGTGAGCCGCAGGTCATTGTCGATCAGGCGCTGCTCATGTTGCTTGATCTTGGTGATGTCGGTGCCGACCGAGACATAGCCGCCGTCCTTGGTGCGCCTCTCGCTAACATAGAGCCAGGAGTCGTCCTCGAGCTGTACCTCGAAGGTGCGCGCGCCGGGCACTGCGGCGTTGTCAGTGACGCGGCTGCGCAGCTCGGGCATGCGGCCGACTTCGGCGAGCGTCTCGTAGGATGTGCCGGGTACCACCGCCGTGTCCGGCAGCTTGTGCAGGCGCTGGAAGTGCGAGTTGCACAGCACGAGGCGGTCTTCGGCGTCCCACAGCACGAAGGCTTCGGGAATGGTCTCGATCGCATCGCGCAGCCGCAGGTCCGCCTCGACGCTGCGTTCGGCGAGGCTGCGCTGTTCGGTGATGTCGACCGCGATGCCGATCAGGTGATGGCAGCCGTCGCCATGGGCGGTGATCAGTTCGCAGCGCACCCGCAGCCAGATCCAGTGCCCGGCGGCATGCTTCATGCGGAACGAGCAATCGACCTGATTGATTTTGCCGCTCACCAGTTGGTCGGCCAGTTGCAGGAGATCGATGTCCTCGGACTGCACCAAAGCGTTCACCTCGCCGAAGGCGAGCAGGTCGCTGCGGCTCTCCAGCCCCAGCATGGTGAACATCGATTGCGACCAGAAAATCCGGCCGCGCGACAGATCCCAGTCCCACAATCCGCAGCGGCCGCTGTTGAGCGCGGTGTCGATGCGCCCGCGCACGGCGTCGTTGATCAGGTCGCTTTCCCGCGCGCGGCTCGACTGCCAGTGGAAGGCGAAGCCGAGAATCAGCACGACAAAGCCGGTGGTGGCCGAGAGCGTAACCTGCAACGCGGTGTCGGAGCGCCACAGCGCTTCGACACGCTGCTGCATGATGACGACGCGGCCCGGCAGCGAGGGGATGGCGTGCTGGATCGCCATGGCCCGATGCCCATTCGGCAGCGTCAATTCCGCGATGACGTTCTGCGCCGGCTGCGCGGCCTCGACCGTATCGAGCAGGATGTCGGGCGCCATCACCGGATTTTCGCCGGAGAATTCCGCGAGAATGCGTTGCCCGTCGCCGCCGATCACGATCTGGCGGCCCGATGCGATCCCCCAGGACGGCACCAGCGAAGGCAGCAGCAATTGCAGCTTGCCGGCGACCGCGTCGCGATCCTGATGCACCGGCCCGATGCGTTCGATCCGCTCGGCCAGCACATCCGCCAGCGCGGCGATCTCTCGCTTCATCGCAGCCTGCTTCTGCCGGGTCTGATCCGTGACCTGCACGAACGCGCCGACGCAGATGGTAGCGAGGAAGGCGATGACGAGGGTGGGGACGGCCCGGCGCAGCACGGGTTCTGCGATCAGCAGGCGTTGATAAGCGGGCTTCGCGATCGATTGTGCCAATCCCTTGATCGAATCGGATTGGACACACGTGCTCGCAATGTGCGCACGCGCCATGCCTTCGCCCCCTGAAGTATTCCGCCCCCGTTCGAGAACAGCGTTTGCGTCGTGTTCTCGAATCGAAGCGATTTGAATCCAGTTTTCGCACCCTGTCGAGAGTCAACGAATCCTTAATTGAAAATAATTTTTGTCCCCAGTGAATCGAAACGAGAACGCGCGTCGATTTTGAGTCCGAAGCAGGAACACGCTTGTGTATGCGCATGAAATGTGGGGCGAGATTCAGTACGTGCGATTCGGTGCGATGTTGACGCACAAGAGGTGCGCGGCAACGCGCGGTCACAGCGTGACAATCATCGTGCCGATGTGTGTTGACGCCCGCGCGCGTGGCGATCCGTGCGATGTCGTCACGGCGTCGATACGAGAGCGGAGGCGTGCGGCTCGTGCCGCGCGTACGAACGGAAGCGCGCCTGTCCTCGTTTGGGTGGGACCGCCCCGGCGAGCGCGTTGGCGCGGGCGTCTTTAAAGACGTGCCGCTGTCGGCTTCGCGCCGGCCTGCCGGGGATGTGGTGGCTGATATGCATACCATGGTCGTGCACGCGGTTTTCTCGCGGCGCTGCCGTGCTTGTGGTAAGGCTCGCCCAGTTCGACATTTTCGCGCGTTGCGGATGCAGGTATTTTGGTATTTAGTATGCCAGATTGTTCGCCCCTGCATTGGCTGAAGCCGAATCTGTTGTCAGAACAAGCGCCACCGGCACGACGGCGGGCCCGGCGGCGATAACCGAGAGCCTGACAGGCAAGCCTGTCTGGAGTGCTTGGCGTCCGGTCGGGCCGTCGACGGGAGGTGCTGTATGAATTTGCACGAATTCCAGGCGAAAGAGATTCTGGCGGGGTATGGCCTGCCGTCCCCGGGCGGCAAGGTTGCCATCACGCCGGATCAGGCCGGCGCGCTCTTCGGCGAGCTTGGTGCGCCGACCGTCGCGGTGAAAGCGCAGGTGCATGCCGGCGCCCGCGGCAAGGCCGGCGGCATCCAGCTCGTTCATTCGGCGGAGGAGGCCAAGGCCGCCGCCGCGAAGATGCTCGGCAAGAAGCTGGTTACAGGGCAGACCGGGGTACGTGGGCGTGTCGTCAAGCGGGTCTATCTCGAGGTCGGCATCGAGCGGGTGCGCGATCTGCACATCGCGCTGCTGATCGACGGGACCACCGGACAGGTGATGCTGCTCGGCAGCGCGCAGGGTGGCGAGGATATCGAAGAGCGCGCCGAACTCGGCCAGCTCAAGCTCGAGCGCCTCGGGCTCGGCGACGGCCGCACGCGCCGCGCCGACGAGGTTGCGGCGTTCGCCCATCGCATTCGCATCGACAGCGGGTCGATCCCGGCCTTCGAAGCGATCATCGACGGCCTGCGCCGCGCTTTCGTCGAACTCGACGCCAGCCTGATCGAAATCAATCCGCTGGCGATCCTGCGGGACGGCAGCTTCCAGGCGCTCGACGTCAAGATGGTGCTCGACGACAACGCGCTGTTCCGTCATCCCGATCTCGCCGCCTTGCGTGACGAGGACGAGGTGGACCAGCGCGAGGTCGAAGCGCAGCGCCATCGCCTCAATTATGTCAGCATGGACGGCAATATCGGTCTTGTCGCCAACGGGGCGGGACTTGGGCTGGCGACGGTCGATCTGGTCTGCGCCGCCAAGGGGCGTCCGGGCAATTTCATGGACATCCGCACCACGGCCAACAGCCTCGACGTGGCCTATGGCTTCGGCCTTCTGCTCGACAATCCGGCGCTGAAGGCGATCTTTCTCAACGTCCACGGCGGCGGCATGCAACCATGCGACACCATCGCCGAGGGGCTTGGCATCGCGATGCGTCGCACCGGCCGCTCGCTGCCGGTGGTGGCGCGGCTCGCCGGCAACAATGCCGAATTCGCGCGCGCGCGGTTCATCAATTTCGGATGTCCGGTGATTGAGTGCCCGGATATGTGGTCCGCGGCGACCCGCGTCGTTGCGCTGGCGCAGAAGGGAGCCTGAGGCATGGCGATCCTCGTCGACAAGAACACGCGCGTGCTGTGTCAGGGCATGACCGGCTGGGCGGGCACCCATCACACCGCGCGCATGATGGAATACGGCACCGCGGTGGTGGCCGGCGTGACGCCGGGCAAGGGCGGGCGCTCGCACCTCAATCTGCCGATCTTCGACACCGTGGCGAAGGCCGTCGAGGAAACGCAGGCAAATGCCAGCATCGTCTTCGTGCCGCCGCAGAATGCCGCCAACGCCATGGTCGAGGCGATCGAGGCGGAAATCCCGCTGGTCGTGGTGGTGACCGAGCGCGTGCCCGCGCTCGACATGGTGCGCGTGCGTCAGGCGCTGAACGGCTCCAAGACCAAGCTGGTAGGGCCCAATTCGCAAGGCATTCTCGCACCGGACGTCTGCATGATCGGCGTGATGGCGACCGGCAGCGCGCGTCCCGGCGGCATCGGCATCGTGTCGCGCTCGGCGTCGCTGACCAGCGAGGTCGTGGCGCAGGTCACGGCGGAGAATCTCGGGCAGTCGACCACAATCGGCGTCGGCGGCGATCCGATCCATGGCATCAGCATGGTGGAATGCGTCGAGCTGTTTCTGGCCGATCCGGAGACGCAGGGTATCGTGCTGATCGGCGAGATCGGCGGCACGGAGGAGCAGGAGGTCGCCGAATTCCTGCAGGGTCGCAAGGTGACGAAGCCGATCGTGGCGCTGATCGCAGGTCAGCATGCACCGCCCGAGCGCCGTATGGGCCATGCCGGCACCTTGACGATGTACGGCCGCGGCGATGCCAACAGCAAGATCGCGGCGCTGGAGAAGGCGGGCGTGCGCGTGGCGCCGAGTTCGCATCTGGTCGGCGCGACCATCCGGCAGGCGCTGCTGCTGCCGCATTGAAAACGCGCGGCGGCGTCAGTCCCGCCGCGGCTTGATGCCGCCGATCGACTCGGTGATCTGGTCGGCTGCCCGCATCATGGTCGGCCCGAATTCGCCGAGACGCTCCAGCGTGATCCGCACCGCCGGGCCTGACATCGAGACCGCGGCGATGGTTTCTCCCAGTTCATTGTAGATCGGGGCGGCGACGCAGCGCATGCCGAGCGTGCGCTCCTCGTCGTCGACCGCCCAGCCGCGCTGCCGGCTTTTCTGCAGTTCGGCGAACAAAGCGGTGGGGTCCACGAAGGTTTTGTCGGTGAAACGCAGCAGGCCTTTGGAATAGAGGATCTGCTTCACGCGCTGCTCGGACATGCCGGAGAGCAGCGCCTTGCCGACGCCTGAGGCGTGCATCAGGCTGCGCGAGCCGGCGCGGAAGAAGGCGCGCAGTGTGTTGTGGCTCTCGACCTGCGAGATGAACACCACTTCGCCGTCGTCCTCGATGCCGAGATTGATGGTCTCCCCGGTCTGCTCCATCAGTTCGCGCATGGTGTCGCGGCCCATGCCGGCGAGCCGGCGATTGCGTAGGAACGCGGTGCCGGTCTGGAAGGCATCGACGCCAATCAGCCACAAACCGCGCTCTTCATCATGAGCGACGAAACGGTGCGCCTCGAGCGTGAACAGCAGGCGATGCACCGTCGAAGGTGCGATGCCGGTGCGCTGGGCGAGGTCGGTCAGCGTCAGGCCGTCGGCCTCCGCGACCACGCGGAGCAAAGCGAGACCGCGATCCAGCGCCTGGATCGAACCGGCCTTGCTTTGCGGGTTGAGCGCCCGGGGGCGCCCGCGCTTTCGACTTTGTTCGACCGCCTTCATTGCCAGTCCTTTGCGGTGCTGCTATATACGGTGGAATATTTTTTTATATTAGCGCGTAGTGCTAGCTGTTGGAAATTCAACTTATTGATTACACGATGTAATTATCTTTGCAATTAAATTGGAAAAATATTCTGGAATAACTTGACCGGGGTGTCGTTTTGGCATCCAGTATACCAACGCTAGAACTAGGGAGAGGCCCATGGCCCGCATGAGAGCAATCGACGCCGCCGTCATCGTTTTGGAGAAGGAAGGGATCACGCAGACGTTCGGCGTTCCCGGCGCGGCGATCAACCCGCTTTATTCGGCGATGAAGAAGCGCGGTTCGCTCAAGCATGTTCTTGCGCGCCACGTCGAAGGCGCCTCCCACATGGCGGAAGGCTACACCCGCGCCAAGGCCGGCAATATCGGCGTCTGCATCGGCACCTCGGGTCCTGCCGGCACCGACATGATCACCGGTCTTTATTCGGCCAGCGCCGATTCGATTCCGATCCTGTGCATCACCGGTCAGGCCCCGCGCGCCCGTCTCTACAAGGAAGATTTCCAGGCCGTCGATATCGAGTCGATCGCCAAGCCCGTCACCAAATGGTCAGTCACCGTGCGCGAGCCCGCGCTGGTGCCGCGCGTGTTCCAGCAGGCTTTCCAGATCATGCGTTCGGGCCGTCCGGGTCCGGTACTGATCGACCTGCCGTTCGACGTGCAGGTTGCCGAGATCGAGTTCGACGAAGAGACCTATTCCTCGCTCGGCGCCAACAAGCCGGCGGCGACCCGCAAGCAGATCGAGAAGGCCCTCGAGATGCTCAACGCTGCCGAGAAGCCGCTGATCGTGGCCGGCGGCGGCATCATCAATGCCGATGCCTCCGATCTGCTGGTGCAGTTCGCCGAGACCGTCAACGTGCCGGTGGTCCCGACCCTGATGGGCTGGGGCTCGATCCCTGACGATCACGTTCTGATGGCCGGTATGGTCGGTCTGCAGACCAGCCACCGCTACGGCAACGCCACCATGCTGGAGTCCGATTTCGTGCTCGGCATCGGCAACCGCTGGGCCAACCGCCACACCGGTTCGATCGAGACCTACACCAAGGGCCGCAAGTTCGTTCATGTCGATATCGAGCCGACCCAGATCGGCCGTGTGTTCAATCCCGATCTCGGCATCGTGTCCGACGCCAAGGCGGCGCTCGAATTGTTCGTCACTGTCGCCAAGGAAATGAAGAAGGCCGGCAAGCTCAAGGAGCGCCAGGCCTGGCCGGCGGCGTGTCAGGATCGCAAGCGCACCATGCTGCGCAAGAGCCACTTCGACAACGTGCCGATGAAGCCGCAGCGCGTGTACGAGGAGATGAACAAGGCGTTCGGTCGCGACACCTGCTACATCAGCGTCATCGGCCTGTCGCAGATCGCCGGCGGCCAGTTCCTCGGCGTCTATCATCCGCGCAACTGGATCAACGCCGGGCAGGCGGGTCCGCTGGGCTGGACACTGCCGGCGGCGCTCGGCGTGCGCGCGGCCGATCCGACTCGCAACATCGTCGCGCTCTCGGGCGACTACGACTTCCAGTTCCTGATCGAGGAGCTCGCGGTCGGCGCGCAGTTCAAGCTGCCCTACATCCACGTCGTCGTGAACAACTCGTATCTCGGTCTGATCCGTCAGTCGCAGCGCGGCTTCGACATGGACTATCAGGTCCAGCTTTCGTTCGACAACATCAACACGCCGGAGATCGGCGCCTACGGTGTTGATCACGTCAAGGTCGCCGAAGGCCTCGGCTGCAAGGCGATCCGCGTCACCGATCCGAAGGACGCGCAGGCGGCTTTCGCCAAGGCGCGCGATCTGATGAAGGAATTCAGCGTGCCGGTGGTGGTCGAATTCATTCTCGAGCGCGTCACCAATATTTCGATGGGCACCGAGATCGACAATGTCGTCGAATTCGAGGAAGTTCTCGATCTGCCGCTTGACGAGGTGTCGAGCGGTCAGGGTAATCCTCGCAAGCTGCAGCCGGTCTAAGGCCGCAGCTTCGAGACCCGATCGAAACATTCCAGCAATAAGGAGGGCGCTTTGCCGCGCTTTGCAGCCAATCTGACGATGTTGTTCAACGAAGTCCCGTTCATGGAGCGCTTCGCCGCCGCGGCGAAGGCCGGCTTCAAGGGCGTTGAATATCTGTTTCCCTACGATTTCCCCGCCGAGGATCTGGCCAAGCAGCTTTCGACGCACGGTCTGACCCAGGTGCTCCACAATCTGCCCGCGGGCGATTGGGGCAAGGGCGAGCGTGGCATCGCGATCTTTCCGGACCGCGTGAATGAGTTCAAGGAAGGCGTGACCAAGGCGATCGCTTACGCCAAGGCGCTGAAGTGCACGCAGCTCAACTGCCTGGTGGGCGTTCTGCCGCAGGGCGCCGACGCCAAGAAGGCTCACGACACGCTGGTGGCGAACTTGAAGTTTGCGGCGGCTGCGCTGAAGGCCGAAGGTATCAAGCTCCTGATCGAGCCGATCAATACTCGCGACATCCCGGGCTTCTTCCTGACCAACACCAAGCAGGCGCTGGCGCTGATCGACGAGGTCGGCTCCGATAACCTCTACGTGCAGTACGACATCTATCACATGCAGATCATGGAAGGGGATCTGGCCCGGACTATCGAAGCCAATCTTCCGAAGATCGCGCACATCCAGCTTGCCGACAATCCGGGCCGCAACGAGCCGGGCACCGGCGAGATCAACTATCCCTTCCTGTACGGCTTCATCGACAAGCTCGGCTACAAGGGCTGGATCGGCGCCGAATACAAGCCTAAGAGCGATACCGTCGCGGGTCTCGGCTGGCTGCCGAAGTAAGCCGCGCACAGCTCACACATCCTTTAGGGAGTTTAGAAAATGGCAAAGACACTCGGCTTTATCGGACTCGGCACCATGGGTGCTCCGATGGCGGGTCATCTGCTGGCCGCTGGCCACACCGTTCACATGTACACCATCGAGGGCGTTCCGGCCGATCTGAAGGCCAAGGGCAAGGTTGCCGCCAACGCCGCCGAAGTGGCCAAGAACGCCGACATCATCTTCATCATGGTGCCCGATACGCCGCACGTTGACGCGGTGCTGTTCGGCGAGAACGGCGTCTCCGGCAGCCTCGGCAAGGGCAAGATCGTGGTCGACATGAGCTCGATCTCTCCGATCGAGACCAAGAAGTTCGCCGAAAAGGTCGAAAAGCTCGGTGCCCGTTACCTCGACGCGCCGGTCTCCGGCGGCGAGGTCGGCGCCAAGGCCGCATCGCTGACCATCATGGTTGGTGGTCACGCCGAGGATTTCGCGACCGTGAAGCCGTACTTCGAACTGATGGGCAAGAACATCACTCACGTCGGCGGCAATGGCGACGGTCAGACCACCAAGGTCGCGAACCAGATCATCGTCGCGCTGAACATCGAGGCGGTGGCCGAAGCGCTGCTGTTCGCCTCGAAGGCGGGTGCTGATCCGGCGAAGGTTCGTCAGGCCCTGATGGGTGGCTTCGCCTCGTCGCGCATTCTCGAAGTGCATGGCGAGCGCATGATCAAGCGCACCTTCGATCCGGGCTTCCGTATTGAGCTGCACCAGAAGGACCTCAACCTTGCGCTGCAGGGTGCGAAGTCGCTCGGCGTCGCGCTGCCGAATACCGCAACGGCTCAGGAGTTGTTCAACGCCTGCGCCGCCAACGGCGGCAAGGCCTGGGATCACTCCGCGATGGTTCGCGCGCTCGAACTGATGGCCAATCACAAGGTGGCCAAGGACTAAAAAGACTGCCGGTCGTCCGCGGCGGCGGTTGCGGACGACCGGCCTCCATTCAGGTTTTTGGGAGGGGACCACGATGAAAGTTTGTATTTTCGGTGCAGGCGCTATCGGCGGCTATATGGCCGTCATGATGAAACGGGGCGGTGTTGACGTCTCGATCGTCGCCCGTGGAGCCCATCTCGCGGCCGTTAAGGCCGATGGTATGAAACTTCTGATCAATGGCGAGGAGCTGACCGCCGATCTTCAGGCGAGCAGCGATCCGCGCGATCTCGGTCCGCAGGACTATGTCGTGGTCGGTCTGAAGGCTCACCAGGCCTGGGAATCCGCCGAGCAGATGAAGCCGCTTCTGGGGCCGAACACTGCGGTGGTGACGGCGCAGAACGGCGTGCCATGGTGGTATTTCTACGGCCTCGACGAGAAGTTCGCCAATCTGCGCCTGCAGAGCGTCGATCCGGGCAATCGTCAGTGGAATGCGATCGGTCCGGAGCGCGTGATCGGTTCGACCGTCTATCCGGCGACCGAGATCACCGAGCCCGGCGTGATCAAGCACATCTATGGCGACACCTTCGGTCTTGGCGAGCCGAACCGCAAGCCGAGCGCGCGTCTCACCGCGTTCGCCGACGCATTGACCCAGGGCGGCCTGAAACCGCGCATTTACGACGACATCCGTGACGATATCTGGATCAAGCTGTGGGGCAATCTCTGCTTCAATCCGATTTCGGCGCTGACCCATGCCACGCTCGACGTCATTGCGACCGAGGCGGGCACCCGCTCGCTGGCGCGCAACATGATGCTCGAAGCCCAGCAGATCGGCGAGACCTTCGGCGCCCGCTTCCGCGTCGATGTCGATCGCCGCATCAACGGCGCCGCGGGCGTCGGCGCGCACCGCACCTCGATGCTGCAGGACCTCGACAAGGGCCGGGCGCTCGAGATCGACGCGCTGCTCACCGCCGTGCAGGAGATGGGCCAGCTCGCCCACATCAAGACCCCCTATATCGACGCGGTGCTCGCGCTGGTGCAGCAGATGGGGCGCAGCAAGGGCGTCTACCCGACGTTCCCCGAGGCGGTTGCTCCGGCCGCGCAGGCGGTGCCTGCCTGATCTGCGGCGTGCCCGTTCGGCGGGCGCGCGCCTTGATAAAAAATCTGAATACGCGCTGGCGCGGATCGCGCCGGCGCGTCAAAATGTCGATGGAACGTCCAGGTATGATGACCCGGATCTTCAGATCGTTTGATTCATTGGAAAGGAAGAGATGATGGGTCGTAATCGGCGCGCCAAGATCGTTGCGACGCTGGGGCCGGCAAGCTCGTCGCCGGAAATGATCCGCAAGCTGTTCGACGCCGGCGTCGACATGTTCCGGCTCAACTTCAGCCACGGCTCCCATGAGGATCATCGCGCGCGCTACAACGCGATCCGTGCGGTGGAGCGGGAGGTCGATACCCCGATCGCCATTCTGCAGGATCTGCAAGGGCCGAAAATCCGCCTCGGGCCGCTGGAAGGCGGGCGCAAGGAATTGAAGAACGGCGAGAGCGTCAGGTTCGTCTGCGCGCCGACCTCGAGCGATGCGTCGCTTCCGCTGCCCCATCGCGAGGTGTTCGAGGCGATCGTGCCGGGCAACCAGCTGCTGGTCGATGACGGCAAGGTCCGCCTGGTGGCGACCAACTGCAACGGCGATGTCATCGATGCAACGGTGGTTGCCGGCGGTTTCGTCAGCGACCGCAAGGGCGTCAACCTGCCGGATACGCTGCTGGCGCTGTCGCCGATCACCGAAAAGGACCGCGTCGATCTCCAATTCGGCCTCGATCTTGGTGTGGACTGGGTGGCGTTCTCCTTCGTGCAGCGGGCCTCCGATCTGATCGAGGCGCACTCGCTGGTTGGCGGCCGCGCCGGCATCATGTCAAAGATCGAGAAGCCGGCCGCGATGGCGGTGATCGAGGACATCGTCAATCTGTCGGACTCCATCATGGTGGCGCGCGGCGATCTCGGCGTCGAGATTCCGCCGGAGGACGTGCCGGGCGCGCAGAAGGATCTGGTGCGGCTGTGCCGTCTGGCCGGCAAGCCGGTGATCATCGCGACGCAGATGCTGGAATCGATGATCTACACGCCGACGCCGACCCGTGCGGAATCGTCCGACGTCGCGACCGCGATCTATGACGGCTCCGACGCGGTGATGCTGTCGGCCGAGTCCGCCTCGGGCCAGTATCCGGTGCAGGCGGTGGCGACGATGGATCGCATCATTAGTCGCACCGAGCAGCACAACGCTTACCGTCAGATCATCGAGGCGCTGCATCCGGACATCGAGCCGCTGCCGCAGCATGCCATCTCGGCGGCGGCCGCCGAGGTCGCGACCTCGATCAACGCCGCCTGCATCGTGGCGTTCACCTCGAGTGGCACCACGGCCTATCGCATCGCGCGCCAGCGCTCGCCGATTCCGATCCTGAGCGTCACGCCGAGCGAGGCGACGGCGCGCCGGCTCGCCTTCCTGTGGGGCTCGGCTGGCATGATCTCGAAGGATATCGCATCCTATGACGAGATGGTGAGCCAGGCGGCGCATCACGCCAAGAGCAGCAATCTGGCCAAGCCCGGCGACAGCATCGTCGTGGTGGCCGGCGTGCCGTTCGGAAAGTCCGGTACGACCAACAATCTGCGCGTCGTGACCGTCTAATTTCAATCAGGGTTTGTGAGGAAACGATGACCAACTGGATTCGCTATCGGGTCGGCGGCAAGACCGGCTTCGGCACGCTGGAAGGGGACACCATCCGCGAGCACACCGGTGACATGTATGCCGCGCCGAAGGCGAGCGGCCAGACGCTGAAGCTTGCGGATGTCGAGATCCTGCCGCCGGCGGAGCCGGGCAAGGTGATCGCGCTGTGGAATAATTTCCACGCGCTTGCCGCCAAGATCAAGGTCGCCGAGCCGGCCGAGCCGCTCTATCTGATGAAGGCGAACACCAGCATTGCATCGCCGGGCGCGAGCATTCCGCGGCCGGAAACCTATGACGGCAAAGTGGTGTTCGAGGGCGAACTCGGCATCGTGATCGGCAAGACCTGCTGGAACGTGTCGGAGGCCGACGCGGGCAAGTACATTTTTGGCTACACCTGCGTGAACGACGTGACCGCCGCCGATATCATCTCCAAGGATCCGACCTTCGCGCAGTGGGTCCGCTCCAAGAGCTTCGACGGTTTCGGTCCGTTCGGCCCGGTGATCGTCAGCGGGATCGATCCGATGCCGCTGGTGATCCGCACCATCATCAACGGCGACGAGCGTCAGAACTATCCGGTCGCGGACATGATCTTCCCGCCGCACAAGCTGGTGAGCATGCTGTCGCGCGACATGACGCTGCAGCCGGGCGATCTGATCTGCTGCGGCACCTCGCTGGGCGTCGGCTCGATGAAGGAAAAGGTCAACACGATGGAAGTCGTGATCGACGGCATCGGCAGTCTGCATAACAAGTTCACGCAGTAACGCGTCTTAGCCGCGCCTGTAAGCTCAAACAAAATCCCGCCGGCCCTGATCGCATCAGGGCCGGCGGGATTTTTTATGGACGAAGCGAAGAGGCGGCATAACCGCGGGCAGGCAGGGCGGGAGGGCCCGCGAGCCGGATGGAATGCCGTCCTGAATTTACTCGAAGATGCCCTGGCTGTTCGCCTCGACATATTCGGCGAGGTTCAGCGTATGATCGCGCGAAAGCTTCACCGCGCGTTCCGTATCGCGCTGCTCGATCGCATCGATGATGGCGAGGTGATCGATGATCGAGCGTGAGGCGCGGTCGTCGCGGCCGATCGTGATGCGGCGGATGCCGCGCACATGCAGCAGCACCTGGTCGGTCATGTCGACCAGCACCTGCGAGCCGGAGAGCTTGACGATGCTCTGATGGAACTGGATGTTGGCTGTGGAGTATTCGCTGAGGTGGTCGGCCGGCTTGTGGCCCTCGTTGAAGCTCTGGAACAGCTTGCGCAGATCGGCGATCGCCTCGTCGCTGGCATGCAGCGTGGCCAGACGCGCCGCCATGCTCTCCAGCGCAGCCCAGGCGTGGATCATGTCGATGACTTCGCGCCGGGTCTTCTTCAGCACCATCACGCCCTTGCGCGCGACGGACTTCACCAGGCCTTCATGCTCGAGCATGACGATGGCCTCGCGCACCGGGGTGCGGCTGACGCCGAGCTGCTCGGAAAGCTGCCGCTCGTCGATCCAGGTCGGCTCCGACGAGGAGTAGATGTCCATTTCGAGGATTGCGCTCTTGAGCGCTTCGTAGGCCCTCGTCTTGAATGTCTGTTCGGGGGCGAAACGGCCCACCACGAGCTCGGGCGGCGTCTTGGCCCGGCTCGCCCGCGGACCGGCTTGCTTCTCGAGATCGACCTGTCGGGGCTGGTTGGGCATTTGCGTCACACGTGATTTCAGCTGGTGGATTCGAGTGTCTCGATTTTTGAGAGGTTTCTCAAGTTTTTAGCGAGTTTTGTAGATAAAACCAAGGCCCCTTACGGGGCCTTGGTCAAGTGTTTTAAGGACTCTCTGGGGAGTTTTAAAGGTTAGGCGGTAAGTTTTACCGGCTTTCCGCCCTTCAGAAGGTCGGCCAGCGTGCTTCCGAGCCGGGCCGGGGAGGCCGAAACGGCGATGCCGGCCGCCTCCATGGCCGCGATCTTGGACTCGGCGTCGCCCTTACCACCCGCCACGATAGCGCCGGCATGGCCCATGCGGCGTCCCGGAGGGGCGGTACGGCCGGCGATGAAGCCCACCATCGGCTTCTTGCGACCGCGCTTGGCTTCGTCCTTGAGGAACTGCGCCGCGTCTTCCTCGGCGGAACCACCGATCTCACCGATCATGATGATCGATTCCGTCTTGTCGTCGGCGAGGAACATCTCCAGCACGTCGATGAACTCGGTGCCCTTGACCGGGTCGCCGCCGATGCCGACCGCCGTGGTCTGGCCGAAGCCGACCTGGGTGGTCTGGAACACGGCTTCGTAGGTCAGCGTGCCCGAGCGGGACACGATGCCGACATTGCCAGGCTTGAAGATGTTGACCGGCATGATGCCGATCTTGGATTCACCGGCGGTGACGACGCCGGGGCAGTTCGGGCCGAGCAGGCGCGACTTCGAGCCGGAGAGGGCACGCTTCACACGCACCATGTCGAGCACCGGAATGCCCTCGGTGATGCAGACGATCAGCGGGATCTCCGCGTCGATGGCCTCGCAGATCGCGTCCGCAGCACCCGGCGGCGGCACGTAGACGACGGAAGCGTCCGCGCCGGTCTTGGCGCGGGCCTCGGCGACGCTGTCGAACACCGGCAGCCCGAGATGGGTCTGGCCGCCTTTGCCCGGCGAGGTACCGCCGACCATCTTGGTGCCGTAGGCGATCGCCGCCTCGGAGTGGAAGGTGCCGTTCTTGCCGGTGAAGCCCTGGCAAATGACCTTCGTGTTCTTGTCGATCATGACTGACATTGGCTTACTTTCCCTTCACGGCCTTGACGATCTTCTGAGCAGCGTCGTCCAGATCGTCGGCTGGCAGAACGTTGAGGCCGCTCTCGCGGATGATCTTCTTGCCTTCCTCGACGTTGGTGCCTTCGAGGCGGACAACCAGCGGCACCTTGAGGCCGACAGCCTTCACCGCGGCGACAACGCCGGCAGCGATGACGTCGCACTTCATGATGCCACCGAAGATGTTGACGAGGATGCCCTTCACGTTCGGATCGGCAGTGATGATCTTGAACGCTGCGGTCACCTTCTCCTCGGAAGCGCCGCCACCGACGTCCAGGAAGTTGGCAGGGCTTTCGCCGTACAGCTTGATGATGTCGAGGGTGGCCATCGCAAGACCGGCGCCGTTCACCATGCAGCCAATGGTGCCATCGAGTGCGATGTAGGCGAGGTCGTACTTGGACGCTTCGATTTCCTTGGCGTCTTCCTCGGTCTCGTCGCGCAGCTCCATCACGTCGGGGTGACGGTAGAGAGCGTTGGAGTCGAACGACACCTTGGCATCGAGGCACTTCAACTCGCCCTGCTTGGAGAGGATCAACGGATTGATCTCCAGCATCGACATGTCCTTGGCGACGAAGGCGTTGTAGAGCTGGCCGACAAGCTTTTCAGCCTGCTTGGCCTGATCGCCCTTGAGCTTCAGCGCCTGCGCGACCTTGCGGCCGTGGTGAGGCATCACGCCGGTCGCCGGATCGATCGAGAAGGTGACGATCTTCTCGGGCGTGTCGTGGGCGACCTTTTCGATGTCCATGCCGCCTTCGGTGGAAACCACGAAAGCGATGCGGGACGTTTCGCGGTCAACGAGCGCCGACAGGTAGAATTCCTTGTCGATGTCCGCGCCTTCTTCGATGTAGAGGCGATTGACCTGCTTGCCTGCGGGGCCGGTCTGGATCGTCTCGAGCGTCGCGCCCAGCATCTGCTGGGCGAACGTCTTCACTTCGTCAATCGACTTGGCGAGACGAACGCCGCCCTTGTCGCCGGCAGAGGCTTCCTTGAACTTGCCCTTGCCGCGGCCGCCGGCATGGATCTGGCTCTTCACCACCCACACCGGACCGCCGAGCTGCTTCGCAGCCGCTTCCGCTTCCGAAGCCTTGAGGATCGGAACGCCCCGGGAAACGGGGACGCCGAATTCTTTCAAGACTGCCTTTGCTTGATACTCGTGGATATTCATTCTGTAAGACCCTTACTTGATGAGGCCGGCGCCGCGCGCCCACTTGTACTTCGCACCGAGCACTTCCACCGGAAGCTCCGTCGAGTACGCATAGGCCGGGATGCCGTTCTGATAAAGGTATTCGGATGCTTCCTCAACCTCGACGTCGCCCGCGAGCGAAGCGACCATCGGCTTCTCGAAGCCCTGGGCCTTCATCTCGTTCTTGATCTGCACCATGTTCTTGGCGAAGACCATCGGCGGGGTGACGATCGTGTGCCAGTAGCCGAGGATCAGCGAGTGGATGCGATCGTCGGTGAGGCCGAGCTTCACGGTGTTGACGTAGGTGATCGGCGGCTCGCCGCCGGTGATGTCGACCGGGTTGCCTGAAGCGCCGAACGGCGGAATGAACTTCCGGAATGCGGCATCAAGATCAGCAGGCATGGTCATCAGCGAGAGGCCGTTGTCGACCACTGCGTCCGACAGCAGCACGCCCGAACCACCGGCACCGGTGATGATGAGGACGTTTTCGCCCTTCGGGGTCGGCAGCAGCGGAACGCCGCGTGCGAACTCGAGGAGCTGGCGCAGCGAGCGGGCGCGGATCACGCCAGCCTGCTTGAAGACATCCTCGTAGATCTTGTCGTTACCGGCGAGGGCGCCGGTGTGCGACGCCGCGGCCTTGGCGCCCGCGGAGGTGCGGCCACCCTTCAGCACGATGACCGGCTTCTTCTTGGACACGCGCTTGGCGGCGTTCGCGAAGGCACGGCCGTCCTTCAAGTCTTCGCAATGCATCGCGATGACGTTGGTGTTCGGATCCTGCTCGAAGAAGGCGAGCAGATCGTCCTCGTCGATGTCCGACTTGTTGCCGAGACCGACGATCGCGGAGACGCCCATCTTGGCCGAACGCGAGAAGCCGATGATCGCCATGCCGATGCCGCCGGACTGCGACGACAGCGCCGCCGAACCCTTGACGTCGAACGCGGTACAGAACGTCGCGCAGAGGTTGGCCGGGGTGTAGTAGAAGCCGTAAATGTTCGGCCCCATCAGGCGGATATCGTACTTCTTGCCGATCTTGACGATCTCTTCCTGCAGCTCAGGCTCGTTGGCTTCGGCGAAGCCCGACGGAATGAGAACGGCGCCGGGAATCTTCTTCTCGCCGCACTCGGTCAGCGCGCCGGCAACGAACTTCGCCGGGATCGCGAACACCGCGACGTCGACGTCGCCGGGGATGTCCTTGACGCTCTTGTAGGCCTTGTGGCCGAGGATGTCGGCGGCCTTCGGGTGGACCGGGTAGATGTTGCCCTTGTAGCCGCCGTTGATGAGGTTCTTCATCACGGAGTTGCCGATCTTGCCGTCTTCGGCGGAAGCGCCGATCACGGCCACCGACTTCGGCATCATGATCCGGTTCATCGCCTTGACGATTTCGGAATCCGGACGCGGAGCAGGCTTCGGCTTGTAGTCGAAGTCAACAACGATGCGAACGTCAGCCGCGATCGCGTCCTTCTTGGTAGCGAACACCGGGTTGAGGTCGAGCTCGACGATTTCCGGGAAGTCGGAGACGAGCTGCGAGACGTTGACGATGATGGTCGCCAGCGCGTCGCGGTTTACCGGATCGCCGCCACGAACGCCGTGCAGCATTTCCTTGGCCTGGATGCCGTCGAGCATCGAGAGCGCGTCTTCCTTGGTGGCCGGAGCCATGCGGAAGGTGATGTCCTTGAGGACTTCAACCAGCACGCCGCCGAGGCCGAACGCCACGAGCTTGCCGAACGAGTCGTCGGTGATCGAGCCGACGATGACTTCGGTGCCGCCGGCCAGCATCTGCTGCACCTGGATGCCCTCGATCTTCGCGTCGGCCTTGTACTTCTTGGCGTTGGCAAGAATGGTGTCGTAGGCCGCCTTGGCAGCCGCGTCATCCTTGACGCCGACGATCACGCCGCCGGCTTCCGTCTTGTGCAGGATGTCCGGCGAGACGATCTTCATGACGACGGGATAGCCCATGCCCGACGCGAGCTTGGCTGCGTCGGCGGCGGACTTCGCAAGGCCTTCGCCCGGTACCGCGATGCCGTAAGCATCGCACACCAGTTTGCCTTCCGGGGCGGTCAGGCTGTTGCGGCCATCCGCTTTCACTGCATCAAGAATCTTGCGGACGGAAGCTTTGTCGGTTGCCATATTATACTCCAATGTTGAGCGTTTTTATGTTGAGCGTTTTTAACGTTGGTCCCAGGGCCGGACTGGATGTCCGGTAGTTCGTGTGACGTCGGGCGCGGCGATGGCCGCAGATTGCAGGCGATCCTACATCTTCATGCGGGTCTGTCACCTTCGATCGGGGTCAGGTGAGATTTGCGGCCCGTTTTAGATGGATCGTTGAATTTCGGTGATGTCGGCAGCGGAAAATCGCGCCGGTGAGAACAATATTGAGCAGGCTGGTGTGAATTGTCTTTGATGTCGGTCTTGCAGAATTTTCCTCCCTTATAACGCTAACGAGCCCGCCGGGTGAAATTCACCGGCGGGCTCGCTGGTGTTGTCGTTATGTGGCGTATTGTCCCGCGGCAGCAGTGTCGACCTGACTGCGCTGGACGACGGATTTACGCCACGGCTTCAGCACAACGAGGGCAAGCAGCGCAGCGAGAATGTTGGCTGCGGCCGCCAGCAGGAACACGCCGTCCCAGCTTCCGGTTGCCTGCTGCATGTAGTTGCCGAACGGCACCAGCAGCGCGGCGAAGCCCTTCGCGGTGTAGAGCATGCCGGCGTTGGTGGTGGCGAACTTCGAACCGAAGGTGTCGGTGCAGACCGCAGGGAAGAGGCTGTAGATCTCGCCCCATGCGAAGAACACCAGACCGGTGAGGACGACGAATCCGACCGGGTTGTGACCCCAGAGGTAGAGCGCCAAGATGCCGAGCCCTTCAAAGCCGAATGCGACGAACATCGTGTTCTCGCGACCGATGCGGTCAGAAATCCAACCGAAGAAGGGCCGCGTCAATCCGTTGAGGACGCGGTCGATCGTCGCGGCGAAGGTGACGGTCGTCATGGTGAGGCCCATCAGCGTCACCGGAATGTCGGTGAGGTGCCAGTCGGCCGCGATCGGCTTGAGGTTCGCGGTGACGAGAAGGCCACCGGCGCCGACGATCACGAACATGAAGTACATCAGCCAGAAGATCGGCTGACGTGCGACCTCGGCCGGACCGTAATCGCGACGGCTCTGCTGAATGGCGCTGCTGACCACCGGAGCAGGGGTCTGGCCCGGCTTCGGCGCCATGATGAACAGCGCGAGGATCATGCAGATCACGCCCTGTCCGATGCCGAAATTGAAGAATGCGGCCTGGAAGCCGTCGGTCTTGATCATCGCCTGAATGGGCGCAACGGTCAGCGCCGCGCCGGCGCCGAAGCCCGCCGCGGTGATGCCCGCGCAAAGACCGCGCTTGTCAGGAAACCACTTCAGCGCGTTGCCAACGCAGGTGCCGTAGACACCGCCGGCGCCGATGCCCGCGACGACCTGACCGATGTAGAAGCCGGTGAGCGTGGTGGCGTAGGAGTTGATCACCCAGCCGAGCGCGCAGAGCAGGCCGCCGAAGAAAATCACGACGCGCGGGCCGTATTTGTCCACGAACCAGCCCTCGACCGGCACCAGCCAGGTCTCGAACAGCACGAACAGCGTGAACGCCCACTGGATTGCAGCGCGATCGAAGCCGAATTTGTTTTGAATGTCGGGGACGAAGAACGTCCACCCGTATTGAAGGTTGGCAATCATCACCATGCAGCCAACGCCGATGGCCAATTGCAGCCACCGATAGCCGTCGCTTACACGTCTCGTGTCACTTCCAGCAGAAACCGTCATAGTCGTTCCTCCCAATCGCGCACTCTTGCGGCACGCGTAGAGGGGATTTTGGTATATGATATGCCAATAGGCAAGAGGGAAAACCGAACCGCGACCGCGCATCCGTAAAAATTCAGTTGATGCCAAGATGTTTTTTTAGAAAAAAGTGATGCGCGAGAATTAGATGCGGGAATTCGTGGTCGGTACCAAGGATCCGGACGGAAGTGTTGCCGTCCCGAAAAACGGTATCTCCGGAAAGCGGCCAGCCGTCCATTTTATAAAGTGATGCCGGCGTTCGGTCAGGGGAAGGTCGTTGCTCCGGCCCTGACGCGGCCCGGGGTGATTCCTTGCGCGCCATTTGTCCCGCGGCCCTGATTCACGCCGCCGATGTTTCGCAAAAGCAGGCCGCAATCGCGGTCATTCGGAAGAGGCGGGGCTGCTCCACAATATCGCAGCCAACTCGTCCGCGAGGCGATTGACAGTTGGTATTTGGTATGCCAAAGATTTGCCAATGACGCTCCTCGCCCGTCAGGCGAGCCGCGCCGCACGTCCGTTAGCATTACTATTTCGGGGCGGTCGATGAAGTTCTGGCAAGTTCAGCCTGATCAAGCATTAGCTTCTGACAGCACGGACCGCACCCTCCGATCCTCTACCAATTCCCGCACGAATGCCCATGTCTGCATCCGTGGTTTGAAGTGGCACTGAAAGACACCTGAGATCACACCCGTTCGCCGATTTCTCGCGAACATGTCGTTTCGCAAGAGTAAGCCGCAACAAGCGGCAACACCCCTGGGGAGATACTACATGTCAGTAGCAGTAGCACAGAGCGTTGACGCGCAGCAGGAATTGACGGATGGCTTCCATCTCGTCATTGACGCGCTCAAGCTGAACGATATCAACACGATTTATGCCGTGCCGGGAATTCCGATTTCGGACCTCTGCCGCATGGCGCAGGGCGAGGGCATTCGTGTCATCTCGTTCCGCCACGAGCAGAACGCCGGCAACGCCGCCGCGATCGCCGGATACCTGACCCAGAAGCCCGGCGTCTGCCTTACCGTTTCGGCTCCTGGCTTCCTCAATGGCCTGACCGCGCTGGCCAACGCCACCACCAACTGTTTCCCGATGATCCTGATCTCCGGCTCCTCCGAGCGTGAGATCGTCGACCTGCAGCAGGGCGACTACGAAGAAATGGATCAGCTCGCGATCGCCAAGCCGCTCTGCAAGGCTGCGTTCCGCGTGCTCCATGCGCAGGATGTCGGCATCGGCATCGCGCGCGCCATTCGCGCCGCGTGCTCGGGCCGTCCCGGCGGCGTCTATCTCGATCTGCCGGCGAAGTTCTTCTCGCAGATCATGACCGCGGAAGAGGGCAACAAGTCGCTCGTCAAGGTGATCGACGCCGCGCCGGAGCAGATTCCCGCGCCGTCCGCCGTCAAGCGCGCGCTCGACGTTCTCAAGGGCGCCAAGCGTCCCCTGATCATCCTGGGCAAGGGCGCGTCCTACGCGCAGGTCGACGACAAGATCCGTGAGCTGGTTGAGAAGACCGGCATTCCGTTCCTGCCGATGTCGATGGCCAAGGGCATTCTGCCGGACACGCATCCGCAGTCGGCGGGCGCTGCGCGCTCCACCGTGCTCAAGGACTCCGACGTGGTGCTGCTGATCGGCGCGCGTCTGAACTGGCTGCTGTCGCACGGCAAGGGCAAGAGCTGGGGCTCCGAGCCGAAGAAGTTCATCCAGATCGACATCGAGCCGAAGGAAATGGACTCGAACGTCGAGATCGTCGCGCCGCTCGTCGGCGACATCGGCTCCTGCGTGTCCGCGCTGCTCGGCGGCATGGACAGCAAGTGGGCGAAGGCTCCGGCCGACTGGACCGGCGCCGTCAACGCCAAGAAGGAAGCCAACATCGCCAAGATGGCGCCGAAGCTGATGAACAACGCTTCGCCGATGAACTACCACAGCGCGCTCGGCGCGTTGCGCGATGTCATCAAGGAGCGTCCGGACGCGATCCTGGTCAACGAAGGCGCCAACACGCTCGATCTCGCCCGCGGCATCATCGACATGTACAAGCCGCGCAAGCGTCTGGACGTCGGCACCTGGGGCGTCATGGGCATCGGCATGGGCTTTGCCGTGGCGGCAGCGGTTGAAACCGGCCAGCCGGTTCTCGCCGTCGAAGGCGACAGCGCCTTCGGTTTCTCCGGCATGGAGGTGGAGACGATCTGCCGTTACAACCTGCCGGTCTGCGTCGTGATCTTCAACAACAACGGCATCTATCGCGGCACCGACGTCAACCCGACGGGCGGACCGGATGTTGCGCCGATGGTGTTCGTCAAGGACGCTCGCTACGACAAGATGATGGAAGCGTTCGGCGGCGTTGGCGTCCACGTGACGACGCCGGATGAACTCAAGCGCGCTGTCGCAGCCGCGATGGATTCCGGCAAGCCGACCCTGATCAACGCGGTCATCGATCCGGCGGCCGGCACCGAGAGCGGCAACATTGGCAGCCTGAACCCGCAGAGCGCGGTGGTTCGCAAGAAGTAAGTATTCACGAATCTCTCCGCCGTGCCCCCGCACGGCGGAGATGAATTTTGAAGCGCTTGTAAAACAAGAATCGAAACGGAGAGGAAATCATGAGCAAGGCACTGAGCGGCGTGCGCATTCTCGACTTCACACATGTTCAATCAGGCCCGACCTGCACGCAGTTGCTCGCCTGGTTCGGTGCGGACGTGATCAAGGTTGAACGTCCCGGCGTCGGTGACATCACGCGCGGTCAGCTGCAGGATGTTCCGAACGCGGACAGCCTTTATTTCACGATGCTCAACCACAACAAGCGTTCGATCACGCTCGACACCAAGAACCCGAAGGGCAAGGAAGTCCTGACCGAGCTCATGAAGGTGTGCGACGTGATGGTCGAGAACTTCGCCCCGGGCGTGCTCGATCGCATGGGCTTTTCCTGGGAGAACATCCAGAAGATCAATCCGAAGCTGATCGTCGCTTCGATCAAGGGCTTTGGCCCCGGTCCGTTCGAGGACTGCAAGGTTTACGAGAACGTCGCGCAGTGCGTCGGCGGTTCGGCTTCGACCACGGGCTTCCGTGACGGCCTGCCGCTGGTGACCGGCGCCCAGATCGGCGACAGCGGCACCGGCCTGCACCTCGCGCTCGGTATCGTCACTGCGCTTTATCACCGTACCCAGTCGGGCAAGGGCCAACTCGTCACCGTCGCGATGCAGGACGGCGTGCTCAACCTCTGCCGCGTCAAGCTGCGCGACCAGCAGCGTCTCGCTCACGGCCCGCTCAAGGAATACAGCCAGTTCGGCGAAGGCATTCCGTTCGGCGAGGCGACCCCGCGCGCCGGCAACGACTCGGGTGGTGGCCAGCCGGGCCGCATCCTGAAGTGCAAGGGCTGGGAGACCGATCCGAACGCTTACATCTATTTCATCACGCAGGCAGCTGTGTGGGAGAAGATCTGCGACGTCATCGGCGAGCCGACCTGGAAGACCGATCCGAACTACGCCAAGCCGGGCGCCCGGTTGCCGCATCTGAACGAAATCTTCGGTCGCATCGAGCAGTGGACCACCACCATGTCCAAGTTCGACGTCATGAACATCTGCAACCCGCTCGATATTCCGGTCGGCCCGATCCTGTCGATGAAGGAAATCGCCGAGGACAAGTCGCTCTACGAGACCGGTACGCTGGTCGAAGTCGATCATCCGACCCGCGGCAAGTACATCACCGTCGGCAACCCGATCAAGCTGTCGGACAGCCCGTCCGAAGTCGAGCGTTCGCCGCTGCTCGGCGAGCACACCGAGGAAATCCTCCGCGATGTGCTGAAGTTCTCGGCCAACCAGATCGGCGACGTTCGCTCGTCGGGTGCGGTCGGCGAAGTGCCGATGGCGGCTGAATAATACCCTCTCCCCCGAGGATGACTTTGCCGGGACAACAGTCCCGGCTTTTTTTTGCCCGCATTCCAGCGCCACCGGAACGGATGCAGGGCTTTTGAGTTTCATCAAACGACAGGGTTGGAGAGAACGGTCTGCGCGCCGATTGGCGCGTGGACATGTCCGTCTTGAATTCTTGTCGTGCGTCCGCGTGGTGCGTCGGCGGCCCCGTTGTTTTGCATCGCAAGATCGCGAGGCCGCAACAACGACGGACAGACTAGTCGATAGACCAATGGCGCGGAGTTACGGCTGGATTTGAACAGGAACGAAAAGTCAACAACGAAGGGCTAATTGCGTTCTTTAGCCGCACCGTCTATCAGGCGACGAGTCCCGCACAGATCAGGATGGCACTCATGTCGGACATCATTTCCAGAAAAGCTTCGTATTCGTTGGCTGCGGTCGCCGCCGTGGCGCTTGCTTTGTCGACCGGCACGGCGATGGCGAAGGACATCGTGTTTGGCGCCTCGGTGCAGCTCACCGGGCCGGTGGCCAATACCGGGCGGTATTATCGCGATGCCTATGAGCTCGCGATTGAGAAGATCAACGCTGCGGGCGGCGTCAAGGTCGGCAGCGAGAAGCAGAAGCTGGTCCTGAAGCTTTACGACAACCAGTCCGACGTCAATCTGAGCGTGCGGCAATACACGCAGCTCGTCTCGCAGGACAAGGTCGATTTCCTTCTCGGACCGTTCGCCAGCAACTTCGCGCTCGCGGATTCGGCGGTGTCCGAGAAATACAAGATCCCAATGGTGCAGGGCGGCGGCGCCTCCGACCAGATCTTCGCGCGCAAGTTCAAGTATATTTTCGGCACGCTGGCGCCGGCCAGCAATTATTTCGGCTCGACCATCGATATGATGAAGGACCTCAAGCCCGCGCCGAAATCGGTCGCGCTGCTTTATGCCGACGATTCCTTCGACGTCTCGGTCGCGGACGGCACCCGTCCGAAGCTGAAGGCCGCTGGCTTCGATGTGGTGATGGACGAGCGCTACAGCACCAACGCCACCGACTTCAACTCACTGCTGTCGCAGATCCGCAGCAAGAACGTCGACGCCGTGCTGGTCGCCGGCCACGAGACCGAGATTCTCAACTTCGTGCGTCAGGCCAAGAGCCTCACCGTCGCGCCGAAGATGTATTCCTTCACTGTCGGCGTGCCGAGTGAGGACTTCCGCAAGGCGCTCGGCAAGGACGCCGATTATGCTTTCGGCATGACCGCGTGGCTGCCGTCGGCGGCGCAGAAGGACCGCTGGTTCGGCGATGCCGAGAAGTTCGCCCAGGAATACAAGACCAAGTTCGGCTATGAGCCCGACTATCACGCGGCATCCGGCGCGGCCGATGTCGAGGCGCTGGTGCAGGCCATCGAGGAGGTCGGCTCGACCGACCCGGCCAAGGTGCGCGACGCGCTGGCCAAGGTGAAGTTCGAGAGCCTCTACGGCCCGATCGCGTTCGGCGAGAACGGCCAGATCGATCTGCCGCAGACCGTGATCCAGGTGCAGGGCGACGCGCTGGTCGCCATCCATGATGCGAAGGGCGCGCTCAAGCCGGCGAAGTATCCGATGCCGGCCTGGAATGCGCGCTAAAGCGTTTTTGAGCGAGGCAGTTACCGGGTCGCGTCAGGAAAACGCGCCCGATCGAAAACCGGAGCCTTTCACCGTTTCATGAAGCGGTGAAAGGCTTCAGTCGATCCTGACGAGGAACAAGGGTAGGGGGATCACAGGTGGATCTGCTCGCGCAAATCCTGATCAACGGCGTGCTGCTGGGAGGGCTCTACGCCGTGATGGCGCTCGGTCTCGCTCTGGTGTGGGGCGTGCTGAACATCGTCAATCTGGCGCATGGCGCTTTCATCATGCTCGGCGCCTACGTCTCCTGGCACCTTTACACCTACCTGCATATCGATCCCTTCCTGGGACTTCCGATCACGGCGGTTGTGATGTTCGCGGTCGGCTACGCCATGCAGCGCGGGCTGCTCAACCTCATTGTCCGCGCGCCGATGTTCAACACGCTGCTGATCACCTTCGGCATCGAGGTGGTGCTGACCTATCTCGCCCAGCTTGCCTTCTCGGCGGACTTCCGCACCATCAATCCTTCTTACGCCGGCGACAGCTTCCAGTTCGGCCCGGTGGTGCTGCCGGTGGCGCGGCTGCTGGCCTTCGGCATCGCCATCATCCTCACCGTGGGGATGTGGCTGTTCCTGCTCCACACCAAGCTCGGCCGCGCCATCCGCGCCACGGCGCAGAACCTTGTCGCGGCGCGGCTTTATGGCGTCGAGCCGCGGCATCTCTACGCCATGACCTTCGGCATCGGCATCGCGCTTGCCGGCGCCGCCGGTGGCCTTTACGGCACGGTATCGCAGATCAATCCCTATATCGGCGCCTCGCTGACCGCAAAGTCGTTCGCGATCTCGATCATCGGCGGCCTCGAGAACCCGCTCGGTGTGATCGTCGGTGGCCTGTTCCTCGGCATCATTGAATCGCTGGCCGCGCTCTATATCGGACCGACCTTCGCCGATGTCGCCAGCTTCGGCGTGCTGGTGCTGGTGCTGATCGTGCGGCCGAGCGGCCTGTTGGGGAAGACCGCATGAGTGCGCTGCGCGTCCCTCTCATCCTGATCGCGCTGGCCGTTCTGGCCGCGGTGCCGTGGTTCGGCTCCGACGTGCTGGTGCAGTTCGGCATCAACGCGCTGCTGCTGGCCGTGCTGGCGCAGGGCTGGAACATCATCGGCGGCTATACCGGCTACGCCTCGTTCGGCAATTCGGTGTTCTACGGCCTCGGCAGCTACGGCGTCGGCATCGCCATGGTGCAGTGGGAGCTGCCGTTCGCGGTCGGTCTCGTGTTCGGCGTGCTGCTGTCGGTGATCTTCGCCGTGCTGCTCGGCATCCCGGTATTGCGGCTGCGGGGCCATTATTTCGCGATCGCCACCCTCGCGCTGGCGCAGGTGATGACGGCGATCGTCTCCAATGTGAAGCTGGCGGGCCAGAATATCGGCCTTGTGCTGCCGCCGCTCAACAACGATCTGCTGTTCTATGAATCCGCGCTGGCGTTGCTGGTGGCGGTGACGCTGACGATCTGGTGGCTGTCGCGCAGCCGGTTCGGCTTCGGCCTGATCGCGATCCGCGAGAACGAGGAGGGCGCCGCGGTGATGGGCGTCAACACCACGCTCTACAAGGTGATGGCGTTCGCGCTGTCGGGCGTGTTCAGCGCGCTGGCCGGCGGCATCCACGCTTACTGGGTGACCTTCATCGATCCGGAGAGCGCCTTCGACATCAGCCTGAACGTGAAGATGATCATCATGGCGGTGTTCGGCGGTCCCGGCACCATTCTCGGTCCGATCGTCGGCGCGCTGTCGCTGTCGGCGATTTCCGAATTCCTCTCCAGCGAGATCACCTCCATCGCCGGCCTGTTCTTCGGCATCGTGGTGGTGGCGGCGGTGGTGCTGATGCCGCGCGGCCTCGCCGACATGCTGCGGCGCTTCCGCAAGACCGGCTGGCGCTATTTCGCGGAAAACATCAGGGCGAACCGGCTGTGAGCGCGATCCTCGAAGTCAAGAACGTGACGCGGCGCTTTGCCGGCCTGATCGCCGTCAACGATGTCAGCTTCTCCCTGCAACCCGGTGAAATCCTTGGCATTATCGGCCCGAACGGCGCCGGCAAGACGACCCTGATCAGCCTGATCAGCGGCACGCTGCCGCCGACCTCGGGCGAGATCCTGTTCGAGGGCAAATCGCTTCTCAACGTGCCGGCCTATCAGCGCGCGCGGCTCGGCATCGGCCGCACCTTCCAGATCATGCGGCCGTTCCCGGGCCTGTCGGTGCTCGACAACGTCGCGGTCGGCGCGCTGTTCGGCCATGGCGGCGGCGACGCGCAGCTTGCCAGGGCGCGGGAGAAGGCGCGGGCGCAGCTCGATTTCGTAGGCCTCGGCGCCTATGCCGACCAGCGCGCCGACGAGCTCGGCGGTCCCGGCCGCAAGCGGCTGGAGCTGGCCAAGGCACTGGCGATGCAGCCCAAAATTCTGCTGTGCGACGAGGTGATGGCGGGGCTCAACCACGTTGAGATCGACGAGGTGATCGACGTCATCCGCAAGGTGCGCGACGAGGGCATCAGCATCCTCGTGATCGAGCATGTGATCAAGGCAATCAAGAGCTTGTCGGATCGCCTTCTCGTTCTGCATCACGGAGAGAAGATCGCCGACGGCGATCCGGACACCGTGCTGTCGAACAAGGACGTGGTCGAGGCCTATCTGGGCAAGAGGCGGGCATGACGGCGGCTCCTCAGAAGAACGGCGAGGCGCTGCTCAAGGTGAGCGGGCTGGGCGGCGGCTATGGCGGCATGCCGGTGCTGCACGACGTCTCGCTTGAGATTTTTCCCGCCGAGATTGTGGCGCTGGTCGGCAGCAACGGCGCGGGCAAGACCACGCTGCTGCGCGCGTTGTCGCGGGTGCTGGCCTGCACCGGCCAGATCGTGCTGAAGGGCAAAAACCTCGTGCCGATGACGCCGGATCAGGCGTTTGGCGTCGGGCTCGTGCAGGTGCCGGAGGGCCGGCAGTTGTTCGACCGCATGACGGTGCAGGACAATCTCTTGATGGGCGCGTTTCAGCGCAGCGACAAGGCGGCGATCGCCCGCGATCTCGAGCGCATGTACACGCTGTTTCCGCGGCTCTCGGAGCGCCGCAGACAGATCGCCGGCAGCATGTCGGGCGGCGAGCAGCAGATGTGCGCCATGGCGCGCGGACTGATGGCTGCGCCGGTGCTGCTGATGATCGACGAGATGAGCCTTGGTCTTGCGCCGGTGATCGCCGAGCAGTTGATGGAAGTGCTGGCCGCGATCCGCGCCGAGGGCGTCACTGTGCTGCTGGTCGAGCAGGACATCCACCTCGCGCTGTCCGGCGCCGACCGCGGCTATGTGATGGAGACCGGCCGCATCGTCCACAGCGGCAGCGCCAAGGATCTGATCGACGATCCCGAGGTCCGCCGCGCCTATCTGGGGCTCTAAGCGGCCTTCCATTTCCCGCCGGGCTCGATAGATAGTGCGGGATGCAGTCGCAATTCGTTGACATGAAAACCGAAACCGGCGTTCGCGAAAGCCGCCGGTTTTCCGTCGCCCCGATGATGGACTGGACCGATCGGCACTGCCGGGCGTTCCATCGGGTGCTGACGCGCCGCGCCAAGCTCTACACCGAGATGCTGACCACCGGCGCGGTGATCCATGGCGATCGCATGCGGCTGCTCGGATTCGATGCTTGCGAGCATCCGGTGGCGCTGCAACTGGGTGGATCGAATCCTCAGGATCTCGCCGCAAGTGCCCGGATCGGCGAGGATTTCGGCTATGATGAAATCAATCTCAATGTCGGCTGTCCGTCCGACCGGGTGCAGGATGGCCGCTTCGGCGCCTGCCTGATGGCCGAGCCGCGGCTTGTTGCCGACTGTGTCGCGGCGATGAAGCGCGCGGTGAATATTCCGGTGACGGTGAAGTGCCGCATCGGCATCGACGATCAGGATCCTGAAATCGCACTCGATGTGTTGGCCCGCGCAGTGGTCGACGCCGGCGCGGACGAGTTGATCGTGCATGCCCGCAAGGCGTGGCTTCAGGGCCTGTCGCCGAAACAGAACCGCGATATCCCGCCGCTCGATTACGACCGGGTCTATCGCCTCAAAGCCGCGCTGCCGGATGTGCCCGTCGTCATCAATGGCGGCGTCGCCAGCATTGCGGAGGCGCGCCGCCATCTCGACCATGTCGATGGCGTGATGATGGGCCGCGCGGCCTATCAGGAGCCGTGGCGGCTGCTCGCGGTCGATCCGGAGTTGTTCGGTGTGCCTGCGCCGCACCCCTCGATGCGGGCGGCGCTGGAGGCGTTCTTTCCCTATATCGAGGATCAGCTTGCGCGCGGCACGCGGCTGCATGCGATCACGCGGCACATGGTCGGCGCGTTTCACGGCGTGGCCGGCGCGCGGGCTTTCCGCAGGGCGCTGGCGGAGAACTGCACCCCGGCGGATGCGGGGCTCGATCAGTTGCGCGATGCGATCGCGCGGGTGGGGCAGGGTGAGGCGGCGTCGGTCGCGGCGTGAGCCTTACGGATAGCCGTGCAGCACCAGTTTTTCGGGCCGCACCTCCCAGCTTTCCAGCCGGTTGAGGAAGCTCATGCCGAGCAGATTGGATTTCATTCGGCCCTTCGGCACCACCAGCGCCGGCACCGACAATTCCACCAACTTGCCGACGGCGAGGCGGTCGAGCGTCAGCCGCGCGGCGCGCACGCGCCCGCCCGCGGTCTCTACATCGACATCGTAGCTGGCAAGCTCGAGCGGCAGGCCGGCGGCCTTGGCGGTCTCGTAGGTCAGCACCACCGAGGTCGCGCCGGTGTCGATCACCATCGGCGTGGATACGCCGTTGATCTTGGCGCGCAGCGCGAACTCGCCGTTATGGGTGCGCGAGATTTCCACCGCGCGGGTGTCGCGGCGGGTGTAGTGGTTGACGGCATAGAGCGCGGTGCGCTTGGCGCTCTCGAAGCCCTTGGGATTCTGCACGGCGTAGATCGAGCCCACGGTGCCGAGCAGCACGATGATGACCGTCAGAAACCGGATCACGCCGCACCTGCCATGATGCCGCCGGGGATCAGCAGACCGCGAGCCAGCGCACCAGTTCGGGCGGCACTTTCATGCCGGCGTCGCCCATGCGCTGCACCAGCGTCGCCATGATGGCGGCGCGCTCCTCGGGCGTGAGGCCGGCCCAGTCGGAAATCTCCCGCAGCGTGCGGCCGCAGCCCAGGCACAGCCCGGTCTCGGGGCTCATGACGCAGACGGTGATGCACGGCGACTCGTAGCTCATGCCTTCTATAAAGAACCGTTGCCGCGTCTGCGCAAGCCGTGCTTTGTGCCATGGCTCAGAGTCCTGTCCCCGCATTCATGATCGGCTTGTTGCGCGGGCGCGCCTTGTCGCTGGTCGTCGGGTCCGGCTGCAGCGGCGGGGCCTCTTCCGCCATCGGGGCCAGCGCCGCCATCACCCGCTCCGGCGGGAAGGTGATGATCACCTCGGTGCCGATCCGCAGCTTCGATTTCAGCGTGAAAGTGCCGCCATGCATGTCGATCAGGCTCTTGGCGATCGGCAGGCCGAGGCCAGCGCCCTGTTCGGCGGATTTGATCGAGTTCGAGCCCTGGCCGAAGGAGGCGAGCACGATCGGGATTTCGTCCTCGGGAATGCCCGAGCCGTTGTCCTTGACGCTGAGATACTGGCCGCCGGACGCGGTCCATCCCGCCTTCAGCCAGATATCGCCGCCCTGTGGAGTGAACTTGATCGAGTTCGACAAGAGGTTGAGCACGATCTGCCGCGTGGCGCGCTCGTCGCCCCACAGCTTGGGCATGTCCTGTTCGAACACCTCGTGGATGGTGATGCCGCGGCTGGAGGCGCGCAGCTTGAGCAGGTGATGGCATTCCGCCACCACATGCACCAGCGAGAACGGCTCCTCGTTGAGTTCGTAGCGGCCGGCTTCGATGCGCGACAGATCGAGGATCTCGTTGATCAGATTGAGCAGGTGCACGCCGGAATTGTGGATGTCCGCCGAGTAGTCCTTGTAGACCGGCACCGCATGCGCGCCGAAGATCTCGCTTTTCATCACTTCGGAGAAGCCGAGAATGGCGTTGAGCGGGGTGCGCAGTTCATGGCTCATCTGCGCGAGGAAGCGCGATTTCGAGACATTGGCGGCTTCGGCGCGATAGCGCGCCTCGTCGGAGATCGCCTTCGATTGTTCGAGTTCGCCGATCAGCGCGTCCTTCTCGGCGCGCGCTTCCAGCGTCGCCAGCGTGGTCGAATGCAGGCGGTGGGCGAGCAGCGCGAAATAGCATTCGGCGGTCACGGCGAGCGCGGCCAGCACATAGTCGTCGAAGGTGCCGCGCAGCACGAAGCGCATGGCGATGGCCGCCGTCACCGGCACGGTGGCGGCGAAGGCCGCGATCGGAAGGCTCGCCGCCAGCATGCTGGAGACCGCGACCACCAGCAGCATGATGAACACCATCAGCGTGTTGGACACGGTATCGGCGCCCGAGGGATGCAGCAGGATCGTGGTCCAGGCGAGGCCGTAGAGCAGGTCGAGCGCGACGAAGCGGCCGCGCCAGGTCCGGGTGGCGCCGGGCGCGGACTGGACGGTGAGGAAACGCCGGCAGAAGCGCACAACCACCGCGTGGATCGCCAGCATGCTGCCGGTCCAGATTAAGGCGGTGAGCGGCGGAATCCAGAAGCTCGACATCGCGCCGGTGGCGACCACCAGCAGCACCACCACCAGCGAGGCGGAGAGACGGGTCTGGGCGTATTGCCGCAGCAGTTCGTGATCGAAGGCCGGCCGCGTGCCGCTGGTCGAGGTCAGGCGGTCGCGCGCCTCCCGGACGCGCTGGGTCGCGGCCCGCCGGTTGCGCGCGGGGCTCGCCGCGGCCGTTTCCGGTGAAAGAGACTCACTCATCGACAAACCGAACTCTGGACGCAGAACACAACTGACTTAGCGAAAGTCTATTTCTGGCGTGAAAACCTTAAGAGTAGGCTTAAAGATCGGTTTAATCGGGTTAATAAGATGTGAATTTGCATCGCCGCAGCCGCGGCATCCGGCGGATTCATGAGGGGTGCCGCCGCCTGCCTTGCGGCCGGTCCGGAGCGCCGCCGGCGTTTCGGTGCTGGACGCTGGGCCCCTCAGTTGCCGCTGGCCGAACCGCGCCGGATCATCTCGACGTCGCGGATGGTCGGGACGTCCTTCAGACGATCCTTGAAGCCGGCGATATCCTGCGAGGACACCTTGTTGAGCAGCACCAGCACCTCGTCGCTGTCGTCGTTGCGGGCCTCGACCACGAAGCGCTTGATCTGGCTGGTGCGCAGATCCAGCGTGTGCCGCAGTTCTTCCGGCGTGAAAGCGCCGCGCTCGACCGTGATGCGGAACTGGCAGGTCTGGTTGCGCGCGCGGTAGGCTTCCTCCAGCGGCTTCACGCCGGCGAGGATGATGAGGATCACGATGGTGGAGGCGATGCCGGCGAAATACAGCCCGCCGCCGATCGCAAGTCCGATCGCGGCCACGGTCCAGATGCTGGCAGCGGTGGTCAGTCCCTTGACGATCTCGCCGCGCGCCAGGATCGAGCCCGCGCCGAGGAACCCGATGCCCGAGACCACTTGGGCCGCGATCCGGGACGGATCGAGCACGGTGTGCTGCTGATCGAGCACCTGGGCGAAGCCGTAGGCCGAGACGATCATGATCAGGCAGGAGCCGACGCAGACCAGCATATGAGTGCGGATGCCGGCGGCCCATAGCAGGCGTTCGCGCTCGAAGCCGATCAGGCTGCCAAGCGCCGCCGCGGCAATCAGACGAACCAGGACTTCCGTGTTCGTGACCATGGGGATCCTCCCGGGTGCACGTCAATGAAAGATCGGGATCAGCCAATACACAAGAGCGGCGATCGCGGCGGATGCCGGAATCGTGACGACCCAGGCCACCACGATGGAGCTGGCGATGTTCCAGCGAACCGCCGAAAGCCGCCGCGCCGAGCCGACGCCGACGATGGCGCCGGTGATGGTGTGGGTGGGGGAGACCGGAACGCCGAGCGCGGGGGCGGTGAACAGCGGGATCGCGCCGCCGGCCTCGGCGCAGAAGCCCTGCATCGGGGGGAGATGGGTGATGCGGCTGCCCATGGTGCGCACGATGCGCCAGCCGCCCAGCAGCGTGCCGAGCGCCATCGCCGACTGGCAGGCGATCACCACCCAGAACGGCACGTGAAAGGTGTCGCCGGCATAGCCCTGCGAGAACAGCAGCACCGCGATAATGCCCATGGTCTTCTGCGCGTCGTTGCCGCCGTGGCCGAGCGAATAGAGCGAGGCGGAGCCGAATTGCAGGACGCGGAAGGCGCTGTCCACCATGAAGGGCGTCGAGCGCACCGCGGCCCATGACACGATCATCACCAGAAACAGCGCCAGCACGAATCCGATCAGCGGCGACAGGAAGATCGCCAGAATGGTCTTGGTGAGGCCGACCCATTGCATCGCCGACCAGCCGGCCTTGACCAGACCTGCGCCGACCAGGCCGCCGATCAGGGCGTGCGAGGACGAGGAGGGGATGCCGAGCCACCAGGTCAGGATGTTCCAGATGATCGCGCCCATCAGCGCGCCGAAGATCACCTGCGGATCGACGATGTTGGGATCGATGATGCCGACCCCGAGCGTCTCGGCGACGTGAAGGCCGAAGAACAGGAAGGCGATGAAATTGAAGAACGCGGCCCAGAACACCGCGTAATGCGGCTTGAGCACGCGGGTCGAGACGATGGTCGCGATCGAGTTCGCCGCGTCGTGCAGCCCGTTGAGAAAGTCGAACAGCAGCGCCGTCGCGATCAGCGCGATCAACAGGGGAAGGGCGAGCGTGGCTGTCAAATGCGTGCCTTCAGACCTGTTCGATCACGATGCTGCTGATCTGGTTGGCGACGTCGTCGAAGCGGTCGGCCACCTTCTCTAGATGGTCGTAGATTTCCGCGCCGACGATGTATTCCATCGCGTTGCCGGTGCGATGCTTGATGAACAGGTCCTTGAGGCCGAGATCGTGCAGGTCGTCGACCTTGCCTTCCAGCCGCGTCAGCTCCTCGGCGATGGCCGACAGGGTGGAGACGTTGGTGCCGATCGAGCGCAGCAGCGGCACGGCGCGCACCACCAGGGTGGCGCAATGAGCGATGATCCCGCCCATCTCCTGCATCGGCAATTCGAAGGTGCGCACCTCGAACAGCCGCACCGCCTTCGCGGTCTGCTGCATCTGGTCGATGGCGTCGTCCATCGAAGTAATCAGATCCTTGATATCGCCGCGGTCGAACGGTGTGATGAAGGAGCGCCTGATCGCCATCATCACTTCGCGGGTGATGGCGTCGGCCTCGTTCTCGTGGCGGTTGATCTTCTCGCAATAGGCTTCGATCTCCTCGCCGCCGCGCAGCATGCCCTGCAGCGCCTGCGCACCGTCGACGAGGGTCTGGGAGTGGCGCACGAAAAGGTCGAAAAACTGGTCTTCCTTGGGCATCAGCGCCCTGAACCAACGCATCGCTGCCGCTCCTGCCAGCCCACTCCGGATGAACCTTCTATGTCATTTATTTGAAAGCCCGAAAGCGGTTTTGACGGCTTTGGCCGCTTCATCCACCATTTTAGCCAACCTGGAAACTGCAGTTTTCGGATAGACGAGCCATGCGCCTTGCGGCATCGGGACCAGCCGGAACAGGTTGGCTGGCGGTTTGCCGGGGTGCTATGGTTTTTTCAGAAAACTCGCAAAAAACATGCGCAGGTCTGTGGCCGGTCCGGGTCGCAGCGCCATCATGAGGAGCCGAAATTGAGTGTCACGAAAGAGCAGGTTCTGGACAGTCTGGCCAAGGTGATGACCCCGAAAGGCGTGCCGCTGCCGCAGGCCAATGCGCTTTCCGGCATCACGGTGAACGAAGGCAAGGTGTTCTTCTCGATCAGCGTCGACGCCAATGAGGCGCAGGCCTGGGAGGACGTGCGCGGGCGGGCCGAGGCCGCGGTGCGGGCGATCGCCGGCGTCACCTCGGCGATGGTCGCACTCACCGCCGAGCGGCGTCCGGGCAGCGGGCCGACCGCGGCGCCGGCCGGCGTCAGGCCCTCCGCCTCGCATCGCCCGCCAGGGGCTCACGGCGAGAGCCCGATGGGCAAGCAGCAGCAGATCCCGGGCGTCAAATCGATCATCGCGGTGGCCTCGGGCAAGGGCGGCGTCGGCAAATCGACCACGGCCATCAACCTCGCGCTGTCGCTGCAAGCGCTCGGCCTGCGTGTCGGCCTGCTCGATGCCGATATCTACGGCCCCTCGGTGCCGCGTCTGACTGGCACGCTCGAGCGTCCCGAGGTGAACGAGAACAAGAAGATGATTCCGATCGAGCGCTTCGGCCTGCCGCTGATGTCGATCGGCTTCCTCGCCGGCGAGGAGACGCCGATGATCTGGCGCGGTCCGATGGTGATGTCGGCGATCAAGCAGATGCTGTGGGATGTCGCGTGGGGCACGCTCGACGTGCTGGTTGTCGACATGCCGCCCGGCACCGGCGATGCGCAGCTCTCGCTCGCCCAGCAGGTGCCGCTGCGCGGCGCGGTGATCGTGTCGACGCCGCAGGACCTCGCGCTGATCGACGCGCGGCGCGGCATCGCGATGTTCGCCAAGGTGGACGTGCCGACGCTCGGCATCGTCGAGAACATGAGCTACTTCCAGTGCCCCAATTGCGGAACGCGGTCGGATATTTTCGGCCATGGCGGCGCGCGCCATGAAGCAGAGCGGCGCGGCGTGCCGTTCCTCGGCGAGGTGCCGTTGCACATGACGATCCGCGAATCGTCCGACAGTGGAACGCCCGTGGTGGTGAGCGAGCCCGATGGGCCGCACGCGGAGGTCTATCGCGCGATCGCCTCGAAGATCAGAGACCGCCTGCAAGGCATCGTCAGCGCCGCCTGAACAGACTTTCAAACAACGCGAAGAGGCCGGCTTATGCGACTTTCGTTTAGGCCGGCCTCGCTGCGTTTTGGCAATATTTCGTGTTAGACAGCGCCATCCACGACCATAAAAAACGTATCCCCCCGAGGAGATTTCCCGATGAAACGACGTGATTTTCTGAAAGTCTCGACTGCCGGCGCGGCGGTCGCAGCCGTTGCCTCGCCGGCCATTGCGCAGTCGATGCCCGAGATCAAGTGGCGTCTCACTTCCAGCTTCCCGAAGTCGCTCGACACCATCTACGGCGCTGCCGAGATCATGGCCAAGCACGTCGCCGAAGCGACCGACAACAAATTCCAGATCCAGGTGTTCGCGGCGGGCGAGGTGGTGCCCGGCCTGCAGGCGCTGGACGCGACCTCGAACGGCACCGTCGAGATGTGCCACACCGCGACCTATTACTATGTCGGCAAGGACCCGACCTTTGCGATCTACGCCGCGGTCCCGTTCGGCCTCAATGCGCGCATGCAGAATTCGTGGTGGTACCAGGGCGGCGGCGAGCAGCTCGCCAATGAGTTCTTCAAGAAGTACGGCGTCATCGGCCATCCCTGCGGCAACACCGGCACCCAGATGGGCGGTTGGTTCCGCAAGGAGATCAAGACCGTCGCCGACCTGTCGGGCCTGAAGATGCGGATCGGCGGTATCGCCGGGCAGGTGTTGGCCAAGCTCGGCGTGGTGCCGCAGCAGCTTGCCGGCGGCGACATCTACCCGTCGCTGGAGAAGGGCACCATCGACGCCGCCGAGTGGATCGGCCCCTATGACGACGAGAAGCTCGGCTTCAACAAGGTCGCGCCGTATTACTACTATCCGGGCTTCTGGGAAGGCGGGCTGGTCGTGCACTCGCTGACCAACCTGGAGAAGTGGAATTCGCTGCCCAAGAGCTATCAGGCGATCCTGAGCAACGCGAACGCCTACGCCAACAGCTACATGGCCGCGCGTTACGACCTGCAGAACCCCGGCGCGCTGAAGCGGCTGGTGGCCGGCGGCACCCAGCTTCGCCCGTTCAGCAACGAAGTGCTCGAGGCCAGCCTCAAGGCGACCAACGAGCTGTGGGCCGAAATCTCCGCCAAGAACCCTGACTTCAAGAAGTCGATCGAAGCGATGCAGGCCTATCGCAGCGACGAGTATCTGTGGTGGCAGGTCGCCGAATACACCTTCGACAGCTTCCAGATCCGCTCGCGCACCCGCGGCTGATCGTCAGCAAGCCACCCCTTTATCGATCCGGCCCTCGCAAGAGGGCCGGATTTTTGTTTTGTGATGGCGATTGGCGCGTCCGGGCACGGTTTTTCCGTTGCCTCGCGCAGGCGCGGACGGAATGATGGGGTGAAAACCGGGGGCGGAGGCGGCAGGGCTTGCGCCGGGCCGCGTTGCTGAAATCCATGACATTCAATGTGAGGAGACGCCTGATGAAACGACGTGATTTCCTGAGAGCATCGGCCGCGGGTGCCACCGCCGCGGCTGTGGCTTCGCCCGCCATTGCGCAGTCGATGCCCGAGATCAAATGGCGAATGACGTCGAGCTTTCCGAAATCGCTGGATACGCTGTTCGGCGCGGGCGAGGTGATGGCCAAACAGGTCGCCGAGATGACCGACAACAAATTCCAGATCCAGGTGTTCGCGGCGGGCGAGGTGGTGCCCGGCCTGCAGGCGCTGGATGCCGCCTCGAACGGTACCGTCGAGATGGGCCACAGCGTGGCTTATTACTATGTCGGCAAGGATCCGACCTTCGCGGTTTATTCCTGCGTGCCGTTCGGGCTCAACGCCCGCATGCAGAACTCGTGGTGGTATCAGGGCGGCGGCGAGCAGCTCGGCAATGCGTTCTTCAAGAAGTACAACGTGATCGCGCATCCGTGCGGCAACACCAATACGCAGATGGGCGGCTGGTTTCGCAAGGAGATCAAGACGCTTGCCGATCTGCACGGGCTGAAGATGCGGATCGGCGGCATCGCGGGGCAGGTGATGGCCAAGGTCGGCGTGGTGCCGCAACAGCTTGCCGGCAGCGACATCTATCCCGCGCTGGAGAAGGGCACCATCGACGCCGCCGAATGGGTCGGGCCGTATGACGACGAGAAGCTCGGCTTCAACAAGGTCGCGCCGTATTACTATTATCCGGGCTTCTGGGAGGGTGGACCGATGATCCACACCTTCACCAACCTCGACAAGTGGAACGCGCTGCCCAAGCACTATCAGGCGATCCTCGCCAATGCGACGACCAACGCCAACACCTACATGGCGGCGCGCTACGATCTGCAGAATCCGGAGGCGTTGAAACGTCTGGTCGCCGGCGGCGTCCATCTGCGCCCGTTCAGCAACGAGATTCTGGAAGCCTGCCTGAAGGCGACCAACGAATTGTGGACCGATATCTCCGCCAAGAACGCCAACTTCAAGACCGCGATCGATGCGATGCAGGCCTATCGCGGCGACGAGTATCTGTGGTGGCAGGTCGCCGAATACACCTTCGACAGCTTCCAGATCCGCTCGCGCACCCGCAGCTAGAGCGCGGACGGATTGAATCGTCATTGCGAGGAGCGTAGCGACGAAGCAATCCAGTCCATGAATCGTTGCCACCCAACAGAAAACCCGGCCCTCTTGCGAGGACCGGGTTTTGTTTCGGGCGCCGGACGGATGCGTCGCTATTTTATATCGAAATTGAGTTTCGGCATTTCGATCTGCGGAATCTCGATCTTGACGTTGCTGGTGTCGACCTTGGCGGTGTCGATCCAGTAGGTCACCGCGCCCGGCCAGTAGATCACGACCACCACGAGGATGACCTGCATGGCCACCCACGGCATCGCGCCCCAATAGATGTCGGAGCTCTTTACCTCGGGCGGCGCGATGCCGCGCAGGTAGAACAGCGCGAAGCCGAACGGCGGATGCATGAACGAGGTCTGCATGTTGACGCAGAGCAGCACGCCGAACCAGACGAGATCGATGCCGAGCTTGGCCGCCACCGGGGCCAGCAGCGGGATGATGATGAAGGCGATCTCGAAGAAGTCGAGGAAGAACGCGAGGAAGAACACGAACAGGTTGACGAAGATCAGGAAGCCGACCACGCCGCCGGGCAGGCCGGTCAGCAGATGCTCGATCCAGCGCGCGCCGTCCATACCCTGGAACACGAGGCTGAAACAGGTCGAGCCGATCAGGATGAACACCACCATCGCGGTGAGCCGCATGGTCGAGGTCATCGCCTGATCGACCAGCGGCCAGGTGAGGCGGCGGTGCATCGCGGCAAGGCCGATCGCGCCCATCGCGCCCATCGCGCCGGCTTCGGTCGGGGTCGCAAGGCCGAGGCCGATGGTGCCGAGCACGAGGAAGATCAGCACGATCGAGGGGATCATGCCCCACAACACGCGGCTGACCAGCTTCCAGCTCATCGGCTCGCGCGCCGATTCCGGAATCGGCGGCATCTTGTGCGGCTGGAACAGCGAGATGGCGACGATGAACAGCAGGAAGATCACGACCTGCAGGATCGAAGGGCCGATGGCGCCGAGATACATGTCGCCGACCGAGCGGCCGAGCTGGTCGGCCAGCACGATCAGCACGAGGGAGGGCGGGATCAACTGCGTGATGGTGCCGGAGGCCGCGATCACGCCGGTGGCGAGGCGCATGTCGTAGCCGTAGCGCATCATGATCGGCAGCGAGATCACGCCCATCGCGATCACCGATGCAGCGACGGTGCCGGTGATTGCACCGAGCACGGCGCCGACCAGAATCACCGCGTAAGCGAGGCCGCCGGGAATCTTGCCGAACAACTGGCCGGTGCCTTCGAGCAGGTCTTCGGCGAGGCCGCAGCGCTCGAGGATGGCGCCCATGAAGGTGAAGAACGGAATCGACAGCAAGAGGTCGTTTGAGATGATGCCGTGGAAGCGGAAGGGCAGCGCCTGCAAGAACACCGGATCGAAATGTCCGGTGTAAATTCCGATCACTCCGAAGAACAGCCCGACCGCGCCCAGCGAGAATGCGACCGGGAATCCGATCAGCATGAACAGGATCATCGTCCCGAACATCATGGGGGGCATTATGCCGTGCGAAAACATCTCGATGTCCTGATTGAAGTGCGGGGCGCGAGTGGGTCGGAGCTTTTATTGCGAAGACGCTTATTGCAGAGGAGCTTCGTAATGCGTGTCGATGCGCAGCTTGCCGGTCAGCGCGGCGATGCGCTTGACGAGTTCGGCCACTCCCTGAAGGAAGAGCAGTGAAAACCCGAGCGGCAGCAGCAGCTTTGCCGGCCACAGGATGAGGCCGCCGGCGTTCATCGACATCTCGCCGGACTTGAACGAGTTGTAGAAGAACGGCCAGGTCAGACTGACCAGATAGCCCATGACCGGCAGCAGGAAGAAGGTGAAGCCGAAAATGTCGATCCACAGCCGCGTCCGGTCGGAGACGTTGGAGTAGAGCAGATCGACGCGGACATGCTCGTTGAGGCGCAGCGTCTGCGCGGCGCCGAGCAGCACGATGCCGCCGAACATGTACCACTGGATTTCGAGGAGGCCGTTTGAGCTGTAGCTGAACAGATAGCGCACCACCGCGTTGCCGGCGCTCACCGCGCAGGCTAGCAGGACGAGCCATTTGGCGATGTATCCGGCGACATCGCTGATGCCGTCGGCAATCCGGGTCAATTTTAAGAAGTCCACCGTCCATCCCCTGGAAGGAGCGCCGATAGGCTGCTTCTGACCGCCTCATTTTGCGAGGGGCGGCAACCCTGTCGGTCCCAGTCTGTTCCTTACCGGCGGGACAAAACCAGCGTCTCGGGATGACGTCAATCAATCATTTGGGGGGGATCGCGGCTGTCAGATGGCTGTCCGGGCGGGGCCGGAGCAGCCCCGGCGGGGTCAGCCGCCGGTCACGCTCATATGGCGGCTGACGCCGGGCCGGTTGTGGCGGCGGTCGATGATGAAGTCGTGGCCCTTCGGCTTGAGACCGATGGCGCGGTCGATCGTGGCCGCGAGCAGTTCGTTGTCGGCCGAGGCGCGCAGCGGCTTGCGCAGGTCGGAGGCATCCTCCTGGCCGAGGCAGGTGTGCAGCGTGCCGGTGCAGGTGATGCGGACACGGTTGCAGGATTCGCAGAAGTTATGGGTCATCGGCGTGATCAGGCCGAGCTTGCCGCCAGTCTCGCTGACGCGCACGTAGCGCGCCGGGCCGCCCGAACTCTCGTCGAGATCGGTCAGGGTGTATTGTGCGGCGAGGCGCGAGCGGATCATCGACAGCGGCACATACTGGTCGATGCGGCCGCCGACGATATCGCCCATCGGCATCACTTCAATCAGAGTGAGATCCATGCCCTTGCCGTGCGCCCATTCCATCAGCGAGGGAATTTCATCCTCGTTGAGGTCTTTCAGCGCCACCGCGTTGATCTTCACTTTCAAGCCGGCGGCGCGGGCCGCCTCGATGCCGGCGAGCACTTTCTCGATATCGCCCCAGCGGGTGATCGAGCGGAACTTGTTGGCGTCGAGCGTATCAAGCGAGACGTTGATCCGTCGCACGCCGCATTCGTAGAGTTGGCTGGCGAAATTGACGAGCTGCGAGCCGTTGGTGGTCAGCGTCAGTTCGTTGAGCGCGCCGCTTTCGAGGTGGCGCGACAGCGAGCGGAACAGCGACATCACGTTCCGGCGCACCAGAGGTTCGCCGCCGGTCAGGCGCAGCTTCTTGACGCCCTTGGCGATGAAGGCCGAGCACAGCCGGTCGAGTTCTTCGAGGGTGAGGAGATCAGCCTTCGGCAGGAAGGTCATGTCTTCTGACATGCAGTAGAAGCACCGCAGGTCGCAGCGGTCCGTCACGGACACGCGCAGGTAAGTGATGGTCCGGCCGAATGGGTCGGTCATCACCGGCGCCCCATTCGCTGACGAACCGTGAAGTTCGTTCATTTCTTGCCCTGTGCTGGCGACCCGGCGATCCGCTCAGGAGCGCCGGATGGCTCTAGTCTTATGTAGATATCAGCAGGCCCGGGCGCAACGGAATATGATGCCCGGTGCCGGACAGATTAGCGCACCGGCGGGAACGGCGAGGCGTCCCCGGCGGGAGCGGCGGCAGGAGCCTGTGCCGGAGCCGCCGCGGGGGCGGGCTTGGCGGCGCGCGCCACGTGGCGCTTGCGCTTGGCAGGCTTGGCCGGAGCGGCGAGGACCAGTTCGGCGACCGCCGGGTTGGGGTCCAGCACCACTTCGCCCGGCTGGGTCACCACGGTCACCGGCAGGGTCTGCGGCTGGTATTTCGGCAGGCTGTAGGTGACGGTAAAGCTCTCTTTGGTCGCGACCTTGACCTCGCACGGGGTCTTGCAGCCCGGTCCGACCGAGGTGACGGCATCGGCGCCGGGCGGCACCGAATCGAGCTGCAGGGTTACTTCGGGAGGCGTGGTCTTGAAAATGTCCATCGAGGACATGGACGAGCACCCCGCCAGGCTGAGTCCAGCCGCGACAATCACCAGAACACGCATGATACATCCGTTATTTTGAGCGGCAGGCCGCCTTGCTCCCCCGCGCGGACCATAAGGGCAGGCCGTTGCCGGCGCAACCGAAAGGCCCGCTTGTTTGCGGGGGCACGGTTAATGCCAGCAGATTTCCAGACCTCGGACCTTGAGCAAAATCAATGGTCTGGTGAACGGGGTTAAAGGCTCGCCTCGGTTTGGCCGCGAGTTCCGGAGCCATGATGCGGCAACGGGAGGTTGGGATCGGACCGCTCAGCCGCCGTTTCGGCGGGCGATGATCTCCGCCACCGCCCCCGACAGCTTTTCCATATGGGAAATCAGGCAGTCCGGCTTGAGCTCCTCGATCGAGACCGGGGTATAGCCGAAATCGACCCCGATCACCGGCACGCCGGCGCGGCGCGCCACGCCGATATCGGGTCCGGAATCGCCGATCATGATTGCCGAGGACAGCACGCCGCCGGCGCTTCTGATGGTCTCGCGCAGGATGACCGGATCGGGCTTCTGCACGCCGAAGGTGTCCGCCCCGCAGATCGCGGCGAAGCGCTCGCTCATGCCTAGCCGGTCGAGCAGCCGTTTCGACAGCCACTCCAGCTTGTTGGTGCAGACCGCGAAATTGAAGCCCTGTCCGGATAATTCGTCGAGCGCGTCGAGCACGCCGTCGAACGGGCGGGTCTCGTCGGCGATGTGCTCGGCGTAAAACGCAATGAAATCGTCGGTCAGCGCCGAGATTTCGTCCGGCGTCTTGCTGCGGCCTTCCTGTTCGAGGCCACGCTCGATCAGCGCGCGCGCGCCGGCGCCGATCAGCTTGCGGGCCGAGGCGACCGGGACTGGCGGCAGACCTTCGCGATCCAGCACGAAATTGAGGGCGCCGACGAGATCGGGCGCGCTGTCGACCAGCGTGCCGTCGAGATCGAAAACAAGAAGGGGAGCTGTCATGCTGTTCGCCAGGGTGTGGTTCAAGTCAGGTTGAAGTGCGGCCATGGGAAGGAGGCCCGCCGACACTACGATCCAGTCCCTCATGGTGAGGAGGCGCTTCTTCAGCGCCGTCTCGAACCATGAGGCCCTCATCCTTCGAGACGCGCGCAAGAGCGCGCTCCTCAGGATGAGGCGGAACGGTGATCGTATCCGTTCGCTAGCTCGCGTGGCACGGCGATGCAAGGGGCCAGGCTGGAAATTGCCGAAACCGCGCTCCGGGTTTTGATTTGTGGCGTTTTCTGCACGCGAGCCGGTATCCGCCCCCGGGTCGGGCCTGAGGGCACGCTTCGCTCGAAAACGCTTCCGGCGGTCTGTTCCTCGCCCTCAATCGACGCTAGAAGGGCCGCGGATCAACGAGGGTTGCGACAGCATGGACGATTTGAAACGACAGGCCGCCGCCCGCGCGCTGGACTATGTCAGCGACGGTATGCGGCTCGGACTGGGGACCGGATCGACCGCGAAACATTTCGTCGAACTGCTCGGCGCGCGCGTGCAGGCCGGCCTCAAGGTGATCGGCGTGCCGACCTCAGAGGCGACACGCGCCGACGCACAGCGTTGCGGCGTGCCGCTGACCACGCTGGACGAGATCGACCATCTCGACCTCACCGTGGACGGCACCGACGAGGTCGATAGCGATCTCAATCTGATCAAGGGCGGCGGCGGTGCGCTGCTGCGCGAGAAGATCGTCGCCGCGGCGTCCGACCGGATGATCGTGATCGCCGACGACAGCAAATGGGTCGATGCGCTCGGCCGTTTCCCGCTGCCGATCGAGGTGGTGCCGTTCGGCCTTGGCGCGACGCGCCGTGCGATCGAGGCGAGCTTCGCCGCGAGCGGGGTGAGCGGCGAAATAAGTCTTCGCAAGGGCAAGGACGGCCATGCTTTCGTCACCGATGGCGGCCACTGGATCGTCGATGCCCATCTCGGGCGCATCCCGGACGCCCGCCGCCTGGCGGCGTCCCTGAGCCTGATCCCCGGTGTGATGGAGCACGGGCTGTTTATCGGCCTTGCGAGCACGGTGATTCTCGCAGGCGCCAGTGGAATTCGCGTGGTTGATCGGCGCTAGCGCCGCAGTTGAGGAGATTGAGATGAAGAAACTTGTCAATGCGATCGTGGTCGCGGGATTTGCCGCCGTGCTGGCGCTGTCCAGCGGGCCGGCTCTGGCTCAGGCGCAGCAGACCGCGCCCTCGAATCCCAATCCGTCGGCGACCGCCGTCGGCTACGCCAAGGAAATTCTCGCCGCCAAGAGCGTGAGCAATATCTATAAGGACGCGATTCCGAACCTTGTCGAGCGCACCAAAGTCACCCTGATCCAGGCCAACCTGAACTATCAGAAGGACCTCACCGACGTCTCGCTCAAGGTCGCCAAGGATTTCGCCGGCCGCGAGAAGGAGATCGGCGACGAGTTCGCCAAGATCTACGCCCAGCACTTCACCGAGCCGGAGCTGAAGGAGCTCGTCACCTTCTACAAGTCGGCGCTCGGCAAGAAGCTGATCGATCAGGAGCCGGTGGTGTTCGCCGGCGCCTCGCAGTACATGGCCAACTGGGCGCAGAAGCTGAGCGAGGAGATCAACGGCAAGTTCCGCGCCGAGATGCGCGCGCGGGGCAAGAACATCTGATCGTCCGCGCGAAGCGGATGACGTAAAGCAGGGGCGAGGGAATGGCTGACGCGGATGTCGATCTGTTCGTGATCGGCGGCGGCTCGGGCGGGGTGCGCGCCGCGCGGATCGCGGCCGGTTACGGAGCCCGCGTCGCCATCGCCGAGGAATACCGCTTCGGCGGCACCTGCGTCATTCGCGGCTGCGTGCCCAAGAAGCTGATGGTCTATGCCTCGCATGTCCATCAGGAGATCAAGGACGCGGCCGGTTTCGGCTGGACCATTCCGGCCGCGACGTTTGACTGGGCGAACTTCATTGCCAACAAGGACAAGGAGATCGCCCGGCTTGAGAACATCTACGCCACCAATGTCGAGAAGGCGGGCGCGCGCGTCATCAAGGCGCGTGCGGTGTTCGAGGACCCGCACACGCTGCGGCTCTCCACCGGCGAGACCGTTCGCGCGGATCGTATTCTGATCGCGACCGGCGGCGCGCCCAATCATGGAGCGGCGATCCCCGGCATCGAGCATGTGATCTCCTCCAACGAGGTGTTCCATCTGGAAAAGCAGCCCAGGCGCATCGTCATTCAGGGCGGCGGCTACATCGCGCTGGAATTCGCCTGCATCTTCGCCGGTCTCGGCACCGACGTGACGCTGGTCTATCGCGGCGACAATGTGCTGCGCGGTTTCGATGAGGACGTGCGCGCGCACGTTCGCAGCGAGATGGAGAAGGCCGGCATCACCATTCTCACCGGTTGCACGGTGGACCGGGTGGAGCGGCAGGCGGACGTGTTCACCGCGCATCTGTCGAACGGATCGAGCATCGCCGCCGATCAGGTGATGTTCGCGATCGGCCGCCATCCCGCCGTGAAAGGCCTCGGGCTGGAGAAAGCCGGCGTCGCGCTCAATCCGAAGAACGGCGGCATCGCCGTCAACGAATATTCGCAGACCAACGTGCCGAACATCTACGCGGTCGGCGACGTCACCCACCGCATCAACCTGACGCCGGTGGCGATCCGCGAAGGTCATGCCTTCGCCGACACCGTGTTCGGCAACAAGCCGACCCGCGTCGATCACGACGACATTCCGACCGCGGTGTTCTCGCAGCCGGAAGTCGGCACGGTGGGACTCACCGAGACGCAGGCGCTCGCGCGCTCTGTCGGCGTCGATATCTACAAGTCCGATTTCCGGCCGATCAAGGCGACGCTGTCGGGCAATCCCGGCCGTGTGCTGATGAAGCTGATCGTCGACAGCGAGAGCGACCGCGTGCTCGGCTGCCATATCGTCGGCCCCGAGGCCGCCGAACTGGCCCAGGTGGTGGCGATCGCGATGAAGATGAAGGCGACCAAGGCCGATTTCGACGCCACCATGGCGCTGCATCCGACCGCCGCCGAGGAGCTTGTCACCATGCGCACCCCGGTGGCGCGCCATGTCCGCAAGGCGACCGCGTGAACCATGAATTCCGCATCCTTCGAGACGCGATGTCTTGTGAAATCGCTCCTCAAAGCTCGACCGGAAAAAGCGTCGTCCCGGCGCAGGCCGGGACCCATAATCCCTGTCGATGAGTTTGGCATGGCAGGCCCGGCATCGTTCCTGAAAGGCCTGTGGTGCTGGGTCCCGGCCTGCGCCGGGACGACCGCCACGAAAATTGCCGTCGATGACGGAAAACATCCCTGAACGCAGCCCACATTTTCGATCAGGTTTTCACCATGAGTCTATGCCTCCCTGACCCACGCCGCGCCGCCTTGGCCGCGGCTTGATCTGGCTCAGGTCCATAACCATCTGATCGCACTATACGATTTCGTATCTGGCAAGTCCGGGGCGGGCTGTGTATAACCCGCACCGTTCATAAGTGTTTTCAGGAGTTTGAAGTCATGTCCGAGCGGTGGACACCCGACAGTTGGCGCGCGAAACCGGTGCTGCAGGTGCCGGATTATCCCGATGCGAAGGCATTGGCGGATATCGAGGCGCAGCTTGCGACGTTTCCGCCGCTGGTGTTTGCAGGCGAGGCGCGCAATCTGAAGAAATCGCTCGCGCGTGTTGCGAACGGCGAGGCGTTCCTGCTTCAGGGCGGTGATTGCGCCGAGAGCTTCGCCGAGCATGGCGCCAACAACATCCGCGACTTCTTCCGCGTCTTCCTGCAGATGGCGGTGGTGCTGACCTATGCCGGCGGTCTGCCGGTGGTGAAGATCGGCCGCATCGCCGGTCAATTCGCCAAGCCGCGTTCGTCGCCGACCGAGAAGATCAACGGCGTCGAGCTGCCGAGCTATCGCGGCGACATCATCAACGACAACGCCTTCACGCCGGAAGCGCGCATTCCCAATCCGCGCCGCCAGCTCATGGCCTATCGCCAGTCGGCGGCGACGCTCAATCTGCTGCGCGCCTTCGCCACCGGCGGCTTCGCTAATCTCGGCAGCGTGCATCAGTGGATGCTCGGTTTCCTGAAGGATTCGCAGCAGTCGCGCCGTTACAAGGAATTGGCGGACCGCATTTCCGACGCGCTGAACTTCATGCGCGCCTGCGGCCTTAATCTGGAGAGCCATCCGGAATTGCGCGCCACCGATTTCTACACCAGCCACGAGGCCTTGCTGCTCGGCTACGAGCAGGCGTTCACCCGCGTCGATTCGACGACCGGCGACTGGTACGCGACCTCCGGCCACATGATCTGGATCGGCGATCGCACCCGCCAGCTCGATCACGGCCACATCGAGTACTGCCGCGGCATCAAGAACCCGATCGGCCTGAAGTGCGGTCCGTCGCTCAAGCCCGACGAACTGCTCAAGCTGATCGACGTGCTCAATCCCGAGAACGAGCCGGGGCGCCTGACGCTGATCAACCGCTTCGGCGCCGACAAGGTCGGCGATCATCTGCCGGGCTTCGTTCGGGCGGTGAAGCGCGAGGGCAAGTCCGTGGTCTGGTCGTGCGATCCGATGCACGGCAACACCATCACCTCGACCTCGGGCTACAAGACCCGTCCGTTCGACCGCATCCTCTCCGAGGTGAAGGACTTCTTCGCCGTTCACGCGGCGGAGGGCACCCACGCCGGCGGCGTGCATCTGGAGATGACCGGCCAGAACGTCACCGAATGCATCGGTGGCGCGCGCGCGATCACCGACGAGGACCTCAACGACCGCTATCACACGGTCTGCGATCCGCGTCTCAACGCCGAACAGTCGATCGACATGGCGTTCCTGATCGCCGAGTTGCTCAAGGCCGATCGCGACGGCAAGGTGAAGCCGATCCCGGCGGTCGCGGGCTTCTGAGGTGCTGCGCTTCTGGCGCGCCACCCTCAACAGCAAGAAGGGCCTGATCTTCGCGATCCGGTCCGAACAGGCGATCCGCGAAGAACTGGCGGCACTGCTTCTGGCGGTGCCGCTGTCGTTTTGGGTGGGCGTGACCCCCGCGCGCCGTGTCGAGCTGATCGCGGTGGTGCTGCTGGTGCTGATCGTCGAGCTTCTCAACACCGCCATCGAAAAACTCGCCGACCGCCTGACTACCGATCACGATCCGCAGATCGGGCATGTCAAGGACATGGGCTCGGCGGCGGTTGGCGGCGCGCTGGCGCTGGCCGGCGGCGTCTGGCTGTTCGCGCTCGCCGAGCGCATGGGCTTCGTCTGATGGCGCGATTGCCGAGCGTGTCGCCGGCGGGCTAAAACCATTCCATGGCAGAATCCACTTTCACCCTGACATTGGCGCAGCTCAATCCCGTGGTCGGCGACATCGCCGGCAACGCCGCGAAAGCGCGCGCCGCGCGGGCGCAGGCGAGGGCGGACGGTGCCGATCTTGTCGTGCTCTCCGAGCTGTTCATTGCGGGGTATCCGCCGGAAGACCTCGTGCTGAAGCCGGCGTTTCAGGCCGCGTGCCGCGCGGCGATCGAGGAATTGGCGCGCGAGAGCGCCGATGGCGGCCCGGCGATGCTGATCGGCACGCCCTGGGTCGAGGGCGGCAGACTTTACAATGCCTGCGCGCTGCTCGATGGCGGCCGCATCGCCGCGCTGCGCTTCAAGGCGAATCTGCCGAATTACGGCGTGTTCGACGAAAAGCGCGTGTTCGCGCGCGGCCCGGCGGCGGGGCCGGTGACGGTGCGCGGCGTGCGCATCGGTGTGCCGATCTGCGAAGACACCTGGATGGAGGAATCGGGCGACTACGAGAATGTCGTCGAATGCCTCGCCGAGACCGGCGCGGAAATCCTGATCGTGCCGAACGGCTCGCCCTATGCGCGCGGCAAGACGGATATCCGCCTGTCGATGGCTGTGGCGCGGGTCACCGAGAGTGATCTGCCATTCGTCTATCTCAATCAGGTCGGCGGCCAGGACGAACTGGTGTTCGACGGCGCATCCTTCGCGCTCAATGCCGACCGCACGCTGGCGTTGCAGCTTCCGTGCTTTGCCGAAAACATCACCACGCTGCGCTGGACGAAAAGCGAGCGCGGCTGGACCTGCAAGGGGCCGGTGGCGCCGCTGCTCGACGGCGACAAGGGCGACTACGCCGCCTGCGTGCTGGGCCTGCGCGACTACGTCACCAAGAGCGGATTCCCCGGCGTGCTGCTCGGCGTTTCCGGCGGCATCGATTCCGCCCTGTGCCTTGCCATCGCGGTCGATGCGCTCGGCGTCGAGAAGGTGCGCGGCGTGATGCTGCCGTTCCGCTACACCGCGCAGGTGTCGATCGACGACGCGGCGAAATTGACCCGCGCCTTCGGCATCAAATACGAGGTGCTGCCGATCGCCGCCGCCATCAACGGCTTCGAGGAAATTCTGAAAGAGCCGTTCGCGGGCCTCGATCGCGACGTCACGGAAGAAAATCTTCAGGCCCGCACCCGCGGCGTGCTCTTGATGGCGCTGTCCAACAAGTCCGGCGCGATGCTGGTGACCACCGGCAACAAGTCGGAGATGTCGGTCGGCTACGCCACGCTCTATGGCGACATGAACGGCGGCTTCAATCCGATCAAGGATATCTACAAGACCGAGGTGTTCCGTCTCTCGGCGCTGCGCAATTCATGGAAGCCGGAGGGCGCGCTCGGCCCCTCGGGCAAGGTGATCCCGACCGGAATCATCGCGCGGCCGCCGACCGCCGAACTGCGCGAGAACCAGACCGATCAGGATTCGCTGCCGCCTTACGATGTGCTCGATGCCATTCTCGAGCGTCTGGTGGAGCGCGATCTGCCGCTCGCCACCATCATTGAAGAAGGCTTCGACCGCGACACCGTGATCCGCGTCGATCGGCTGCTCAATCTCGCCGAATATAAGCGGCGTCAGGCCGCGCCGGGCGTGAAGGTGACGCGGCGCAATTTCGGCCGCGACCGCCGCTATCCGATCACCAACAAATTCCGCGACACCGGCGACGTCCCCGCCGCGCCGGACGATACGCTGGTGACCAATTCCAGCCGCGGCTCGGCGGAAGCGTATGATGTGTGAAGGGGTTTCCCTTCTCACGCGATGATGCTGAGTGGCGCTCTATCGAGAACTCATTCAAATGACGCCGATGGTATCAACGTGTTCGTTCGAACTCGTCATGCCCGGCCTTGTGCCGGGCATCCACGTCTTCACATCGTAGCGGTAACAAAGACGTGGATGGCCGGGTCAAGCCCGGCCATGACGACTATCAGCCTGCTGACTCGCCGTGGTGCAAGTCAGGCGCTGACACTCACCGATTGTTCGGCAAAAACGTCGGGCCGACCGAGCGGATCGGCTTGTCGCCGGTCGCGGGGGAGGTGTCGGCTGGCGCCGCGGTTGCAGGCGTGGCTGCATTGGCGTTGCCGGCGGCCGGCTTTTTCGCCGCGGCGCCCGTCTTCGGCGGCTGCGCCATGCGCTTGGAGCGCTCGTCGGTGACGATGATGTCACCCTGCTGCACGGTGCTGCCGTCATCGGCGTTCTTCAGCGCGTCGGACCAGCTTTGGCCCGTCGCCCGGCAGCTACAGCTCTTGTCGTACTGGGTGCGGAAGCGGAACGCATTCGGCGATTGCGAGTAGGGCTGGCCGTTCAGCGATACCGCCTGGCCGATGTCCTCGCCGGGGTTGCGATAGGTGTACAGATGCACCTCGGCGTTCGGACACTGCGCCTTGCAGGCGCGCTCGTCGTCGGCGAAGCGGCTCGGCACGGTGGAGAACGAGATCGGGAAATAGGCGCCGTCGCAGGTGCGCGCGCAGACCGTACGATAGGTGCCCGAATTCGGCACCGCAGTGTCGGGCGCGGGGCCGGCGTCATTGCCGCCGAACAGGCCGTCGAAGAAGCCGCCGCTGGAGCGCACCGCGTTGACGTATTGCTGGCCGCAATTGTTCTGCGCCAGCGCCATCAGCACCGAGCGGCGCTGGCCGTCGGCTTCCGAAGAGCCGAAGCTGCCGCCGCGCAGCCGCTCGAGGTTGGTGGTGATCTGCTCGAGATTGGCGCGCATCTGCTGGATCTGGGTGTTGATCGGTCCGCATTGTGCCGACTGGCCGCTGAACAGCGAGAAGAATCCGGAACTGTCGCAGCCCTGACGGCGCGCCTGCGCCTGCACGCGGTCGAGCTCGCTCTGCTGGCGGGCGGCCGCGTCCTCGTAACGCCGGATCTGCTCGGCCTTGGCGGCGTCGCCGCCGGCGGCGTTGCGATTGACGTTGGCAAGCTGGGCTTCGAGCCGCTGGCACATCGGACTGCCGGCGCCTTGCACGGGCGGCGCGCCCTGCGCCAGCGCGACCGAGGTCATTGCCAGCGCGCCGAGCGCGGCTTGCATCGATGTCCAGAATGATCGGGAAAGACCCGAAGAGAAATTCAAGGCGCGAATCCGGCTCAAGACAGCCGCGGCGCGGCCCGACGCCGCTTCACATACAGGCTTCTGACGGCGAGGTCACGTCGATTCCACGGCGCATTGATGGCAGGCCGCCGTCAAAGCCCTCATCCTTCGAGACGCGATTTCCGGCGAAATCGCTCCTCAGAGTTTGACCGAAAAAAGGGGTCGTCCCGGCGCAGGCTGGGACCCATCACCACAGGCTTCTCAGAAAGAATGCCGGGCTCGCCATGCTAAAAATCATCGACCGGGATTATGGGTCCCGGCCTGCGCCGGGACGACCGGGACGAAAAATTTCCATCGATAGCTGAAAACATCCTGAAAACGCAGCCTGCGTTTCGGTCAGGCCTCGGGATGAGAGAGCAGCGTTTCCGGAGACAATCAGCGCTGGCAGGTGATCGCGACGTATTCGCCGCAGACGCCGGATTTGCAGGCGCCGCCGGTGGAGACCGGAACCGCGCCGGTCACCTCGTCGGGATCGACCCGGCGAAAGGCGCTGGCCTGCGCGAAGTCGCGCGACTGGCAATAGGCGCGGGCGGCGGGCGCCCCGCAGCGCTCGCCGCTGGCGAGGCACTGATCGACCCCGTAACCGTCCGGCTGGTTGGCGACGATGAACACCTGGCTGTCGGCATGGGCAGTGGTTGCGGCGGCAAGGAACGCGCAGGCAAGGAACGCTGGAATCAGTCGCATAAGGCACCGGAGGGGGAAGGACGGTTGCCATACACGGATAAGTCCAAAATGTTAAGAATGCTTAACCACACGATTTCGTGGGCGGGAAATGGCTGTAAAAACACTGTGCTAGCGTTGACGAAGGCGCTTGACGGGGTCCCCCATGCTGGACCATTGTGCGGCCCATGATCGGTTCTTTCTCCGTTTTCGGCATTTGCCGCGAGATTATTAGCTAGCGATTCGCTGGCTGGAGCCGTCTTTTCTCAAACGAGATCAGTGGACGCCCGGCCGCAAGGCAAGGGGATTCTTTGTCCATGGAGCTCAAGCTCTACGATACGCTCACCAAGGAGAAGCGCGCTTTCGCGCCGCTCGATCCTGCCAACGTGCGCATGTATGTGTGCGGCCCCACGGTCTACGATTTCGCGCATATCGGCAACGCGCGGCCGGTCATCGTGTTCGACGTGCTGTTCCGCCTGCTGCGTCATCTCTATGGCGAGGCGCACGTCACTTACGTGCGCAACATCACCGACGTCGACGACAAGATCAACGACCGTGCGGCGCGCGACTATCCCGGCCTGCCGCTGAATGAGGCGATCCGCAAGGTCACCGAACAGACCGGCAACCAGTTTCACGCCGATGTCGCGGCGCTGGGCTGTCTGCCGCCGACCATTGAGCCGCGCGCGACCGAGCACATCGCGGAGATGCGTGCGATCATCGAGAGACTGATCGCGAACGGCAACGCTTACGTCGAGCAGGACCACGTGCTGTTCAGTGTCGCCACCGATCCGCGCTATGGCAACCTCGCGCGCCGCTCGCTGGACGAGATGCTGGCCGGTGCGCGCGTCGATGTCGCGCCCTACAAACGCGCGCCGATGGATTTCGTGCTGTGGAAGCCGTCCAAGCCGGGGGAGCCGTCATGGGCCTCGCCCGGCGGTATCAAAGCCGAGGGCAGGCCGGGCTGGCACATCGAGTGCTCGGCGATGTCGTGGAAGCATCTCGGCGAGCGTTTCGACATTCATGGCGGCGGCATCGATCTGGTGTTTCCGCACCACGAGAACGAGCTGGCGCAATCGTGCTGCGCGTTCCACACCGACCGCATGGCGAACGTGTGGATGCACAACGGTTTCCTGCAGGTCGAAGGTGAGAAGATGTCGAAGTCGCTCGGCAACTTCGTCACCATCCATGAACTGCTCGCCGACTGGCCCGGCGAGGTACTGCGCCTCAACATGCTGCGGACGCATTACCGCTCGCCGATCGACTGGACGCTGAAGGGGCTGGAAGAAAGCGCAAAGACGCTGGACGACTGGTATGCGGTGGCGCGCGATCTGCCGGGCGAGCGCGTGGCGGGTTCGGTGATCGAGGCGCTGACCGACGATCTCAACACGCCGCAGATGATCGCGGCGTTGCACGGCCTGCGCAATCTCGCCGGCGATGGCGACGAGTTGCTGCGCGACGAATTCGCCGCCTCGCTGCGCATGCTCGGCTTTCTTGCCGACACCGCGGCGGGTTGGACGGCGCGCAAGCAGCAGGCCAGCGGCATCGATGCGGGGCAGGTCGAGGCGCTGGTCGCGGATCGCAGCGCCGCGCGCGCCCGCAAGGATTTTGCCGAGTCCGACCGCATCCGCGATCAGCTCGCGGCGATGGGTATCGCGATCAAGGACGGCAAGGGCGCCGACGGCAAGCCGGTAACCACTTGGGAGGTTGCGCGATGAAGCGGCCGGACACGCCTTTCCCGAAGCACTGGCGCTATTACATCATCCTGAAATGGGTGGTGATCGCATTGGCGGCGGCGATCGCGCTCAAGCTGTTCGGGGTCTGGTGATGGCTCACGCATTTCCCAAAGTCGGCCTGCGGCCGTTCCTGCCGTCGGACCTGTCGATCCTCGCGGCGATCTTCGTCGCCAGCATCGAGGAATTGACCGAGGACGATTACTCCGAGGCGCAGCGCGAGGCGTGGGCCGGCGTCGTCGATGACGAGGAGGCGTTCGGCAAGCGGCTGACCTCGCAATTGACGCTGGTCGCGACACTGGAAGGCTCGCCGGTCGGGTTCGCCTCGTTGAAGGGCGCGGACCATCTCGATCTGCTTTATGTGCATCCGCAGGCGGTGCGGCGCGGCGTCGCCTCCGCGCTGTGCGAGGCGATCGAGAAGCTCGCCGCCGCGCGCGGCGCCATGCAGATGAGCGTCGATGCCAGCGACACCGCGCAGGAGTTCTTTACGAAGCGCGGCTATGTCGGCCAGCAGCGCAATACGGTGACCGTCGGCGACGAATGGCTCGCCAACACCACGATGAAAAAGACCCTTTCGGGCAAGGGCCCGCGGGAAGGGCAGTCAGGACAAGCGTCATGAGTCGCGAGCGTCTCTATCTGTTCGACACCACGCTGCGCGACGGTGCGCAGACCCATGGCGTCGATTTCACCATGCACGACAAGCAACTGATCTCGCAGTTGCTCGACGATCTCGGCGTGGATTATGTCGAGGGCGGTATTCCCGGCGCCAATCCCTCCGACACCGAACTGTTCGCGACCCGTCCGGCGTTCCACAATGCGCGCTTTACCGCCTTTGGCATGACGCGGCGCGCCGGCCGCTCGGCCTCGAACGATCCCGGTCTTGCCGCCGTGCTGGACGCCAAGGCGGACGCGATCTGCCTCGTTGCCAAATCGTCGGCCTATCAGGTACGGGTCGCGCTCGAAACCACCAACGAGGAAAACCTCGCTTCGATCCGTGACAGCGTCAGCCATGTGAAGAACGCCGGCCGCGAGGTGATGATCGATTGCGAGCATTTCTTCGACGGCTACAAGGAAGACCCGCAATTCGCGCTGGCCTGCGCCAAAGCGGCGTATGAGTCCGGCGCGCGCTGGGTGGTGCTGTGCGACACCAATGGCGGCACCATGCCGCATGAGGTCGAGACCATCGTGCGCGAGGTGACCAAACACATCCCGGGCGATCATCTCGGCATCCACACCCACAACGACACCGAGCAGGCGGTGGCGAATTCGCTGGCCGCGGTGCGCGCCGGGGCGCGCCAGATCCAGGGCACGCTGAATGGCCTCGGCGAGCGCTGCGGCAACGCCAATCTGTGTTCGTTGATCCCGACCCTGAAGCTCAAGAGCGAGTTCGCCGACAAATTCGAAATCGGCGTCTCGGAGGAGAAGCTGGCGACGCTGGTGCATGTCTCGCGTACGCTCGATGTCATTCTCAACCGCGCGCCCGATCCGCATGCGCCTTATGTCGGCGAGAGCGCCTTCGTCACCAAGACCGGCATTCACGCCTCGGCGGTGCTGAAGGACCCGCACACCTACGAGCATATCGCGCCCGAAGCGGTCGGCAATCACCGCCGCGTGCTGGTGTCGGATCAGGCCGGCCGCTCCAATGTGCTCGCGGCGCTGGAGAAGGCGGGCATCGCGTTCGAGAAGAACGATCCGAAGCTGACGCGCCTGATCGAGGAGATGAAGGAGCGCGAGGCCGCGGGCTATGCCTACGAGTCCGCCGATGCCTCGTTCGACCTGCTGGCGCGGCGCACGCTCGGCACGGTGCCGGATTATTTCGAGGTCGTGCAGTTCGACGTCAATGTCGAGCAGCGCACCAACGCGCTCGGCCGCCCGGTCACGGTGGCGCTCGCGGTGGTGAAGGTGAATGTCGCGGGCGAGATGCTGATCTCGGCGGCCGAAGGCAACGGCCCGGTCAACGCGCTCGACGTCGCGCTGCGCAAGGACCTCGGCAAGTACCAGAAGTATATCGACGGCCTGAAGCTGACCGACTACCGCGTCCGTATCCTCAATGGCGGCACCGAGGCGGTGACGCGCGTGCTGATCGAGAGCGAGGACGAGACCGGCGCGCGCTGGACCACCATCGGCGTGTCGTCGAACGTGATCGACGCCTCGTTCCAGGCGCTGATGGATTCGCTGACCTTCAAGCTGGTGAAGTCCGGCGCACCGGCCTGACGCTCGTTCGCCGGTTCATGTGTCGTCGTCATGCCAGCCGTGAACGCCCTTTGTGCCGAGCATCCACGTCTTCACGATACTTCGAGCCATAAAACGTGGATGGCCGGGACAAGCTCGGCCATGACGAAAGGTTCTTTTCCGGTTGGCCTTGCGAGCCGACGACTGCGGCCGTTCAAGACGGCTGCGTCGCTCTCAGAGCTTCTCGGCGACCGGCGACACCATCGTCTTTTCGATGGCGGGGATGTCCTTCGCGGCCTTGCGCAGTTTCGGCACGATATCCTCGACGCGGTCGGCGGTGAGGACGTCGACCGAGAGGTTCGGCCGAATGAAGTGGGTGTGGCGCATATGGGAGATAAGCGCCAGCAGCGGATTCCAGAAACGCGCGATGTTGGCGACCAGGATCGGCTTGCTATGGCGTCCGAGCTGCGCCCAGGTCATTTGCTCGACCAGCTCTTCCAGCGTGCCGACGCCGCCGGGCAGAGCGACGAACGCGTCCGAGCGCTCGAACATCAGTTGCTTGCGCTCGTGCATGTCCTTGGTGACGATCATCTCCTGCGCGCGCACCAGCGCATGTTCCCGCGTGGTGAGGAAGTCGGGGATGATGCCGGTCACCTTGCCGCCATGGTCGAGCACGCCGTTGGCGACCGCGCCCATCAGGCCGATCGAGCCGCCGCCATAGACGAGGCCGATGCCTTCTTCGGCGAGGATCTTGCCGAAGGTGCTGGCGGCCTGGATGAATTGAGGGTCGGTCCCGGGACCGGAACCGCAGTAGACACAGACAGTCTTAATACCATTCATTGTTTTGATGTGGCATCGCGCCGCCGGGTCGTCAAGGCGAGGGGATTCTGCCTGCAAACCCGCGGCCGGGGGAAAAGATCGTCTCCGGATGGTGCGGAAATGCCGCGAACGCACTATATGATGGGAAATTGCTCCAATCAGAGAATGATTGTGCCTGCAACGCGTTGCGCTGCCCGCGCAGGATAACGAATGGCCGAGACCGATACCGACCCCAATACCGCGCCGGCCGCCGATCCGGCCCTGTCCGCCGCCGACCTGAAGGCTGAACAGGCGTCCCTCACCGGGACGCTGGTTCATCTGTGGCCCTATATCTGGCCGGGCGAGCGCGCCGACCTGAAGATGCGGGTGGTGTGGTCGGTGCTGCTGCTGCTCGCTGCCAAGCTGGCGACGCTGGCGGTGCCGTTTACCTTCAAATGGGCGGTCGATGCGCTGACCGGAGCGGACACCGCGCCGGTGCAGGCTTCGAACTGGACGCTGTGGCTGATTGCGTCGCCACTGATCATGACGCTGAGCTATGGCGGCATGCGCATCATGATGGCGGTGCTGACGCAGTGGCGCGACGGTCTGTTCGCCAAGGTGGCGATGCATGCGGTGCGCAAGATCGCCTACATGACGTTCGTCCACATGCACGAATTGTCGCTGCGCTTCCATCTGGAGCGCAAGACCGGCGGTCTCACCCGCGTGCTGGAGCGCGGCCGCACCGCGATCGAGACCATCGTGCGCATGGTGATCCTGCAGCTGGTGCCGACGCTGGTCGAGACGCTGCTCTTGATGGGCGTGCTGCTCTATCAGTTCGATTGGCGCTATGTCGCCGTCACGCTGGCGACGGTGATCGTCTACATGTACTTCACCTATGTCGCGACCGAGTGGCGGATCGGCATCCGCCGCAAGATGAACGATTCCGACACCGAGGCGAACACCAAGGCGATCGACTCGCTGCTCAACTATGAGACGGTGAAGTATTTCGGCGCCGAAGAGCGCGAGGCGCAGCGCTACGACAAGTCGATGGCGCGTTACGAGGACGCCAGCGTCAAGACCTACACCTCGCTCGCCGTTCTCAACACCGGGCAGGCGATCATCTTCACCTTCGGCCTGACCGCGACCATGCTGATGTGCGCGTTCGGCATTCGCAACGGCACCAACACCGTCGGCGATTTCGTCATGGTCAACGCCATGATGATCCAGCTCTACCAGCCGCTGAATTTCATGGGCATGGTCTATCGCGAGATCAAGCAGGCGGTGATCGACATCGAGAAGATGTTCGGCGTGCTGTCGAAGAACCCGGAAGTGAAGGATCGCCCCGGCGCGCAGCCGCTGCGCGTCGATGCCGGCACGGTGCGCTTCGAGGATGTCCAGTTCCACTACGATCCGTCGCGGCCGATCCTCAAGGGCCTCAGCTTCGAGGTGCCGGCCGGCAAGACGGTCGCGATCGTCGGCCCGTCCGGCGCGGGAAAATCCACCATCTCGCGGCTGCTGTTCCGTCTCTATGATGTCAGCGGTGGCCGCATCACCGTCGACGGTCAGGACATCCGCGAGGTGACGCAGACCTCGCTGCGCGATTCCATCGGCATGGTGCCGCAGGATACCGTGCTGTTCAACGACACCATCCGCTACAATATCCGCTACGGCCGCTGGGACGCGAGCGACGCCGAGGTCGAGGCGGCGGCGAGCATGGCGCAGATCGACGGCTTTATCCGCCGCTCGCCGATGGGCTATGAGACCGAGGTCGGCGAGCGCGGGCTCAAGCTGTCCGGCGGAGAGAAGCAGCGCGTGGCGATCGCCCGTACCATTCTCAAGGCGCCGCCGATCCTGGTGCTCGACGAGGCGACCTCGGCGCTCGACAGTCACACCGAGCAGGAGATCCAGAACGAGCTGGAGAAGGTGTCGCGCAATCGCACCTCGCTGGTGATCGCGCACCGGCTGTCCACCATTGTCGGGGCCGACGAGATCATCGTGCTCGATCAGGGCCGCATCGCCGAGCGCGGCAGCCATGCGCAGCTTCTGGTCGCAGGCGGTCTCTATGCCAGCATGTGGAACAGGCAGCGCGAGGCCGAGGCCGCGCGCGAGAAGCTCGCGATGATCGACGACGAGAACGCCGCGCCCAACCGCGCGCCGCCGCCGGTCGACGATCCGCTGGCGACCCCCGCCGCCGCAGCGGAGTAGGGGCAACCCGGACGGAGTTGTTAGGCGTGGGGTAAGGGTTGTCGCGACTCTTGACCCTCTCTCCCCTTGTGGGAGAGGGTGGCTCGGCGAAGCCGAGCCGGGAGAGGGGCATGTCGATCAGTCACGCCAAGTCTCTTCGCAAATCGATGACCGATGCCGAATGGCGTCTGTGGTATCGGTTGCGAGCCCATCGACTAGAGGGCATCAAGTTCAAGCGTCAGGCTGTGATCGGGCGGTATATCGCTGACTTTGTCTGTTTCGAGCGTAAGCTGGTGATCGAAGTCGATGGTGGCCAGCACGACGGGAAGGATTCTGACGTCGCACGTGACCGCTGGCTGGCTGATCAGGGGTTTCGTGTGGTGCGTTTCTGGAATAATGAAGTGCTGAACCAGACGGACGCTGTGCTTGATCACATTCTCCAGGCTGTGAGCGATCCGGCTGACCCCTCTCCCGGCCCGCCGCTACGCGGCGCGCTACCCTCTCCCACAAGGGGAGAGGGGACCAAAAATCGTTAGGGCCTTTCATTCGATGTCCATCGTCAATTCCATCCGCGCGCAAATCCCGCCGATCCACGAGGAGGGCTATCCGTTCATCGGCGCCTTCGCGCTGGCGAGTCTGGTGCTGTTCTGGCTGTGGACGCCGCTCGGCTGGATCGGCTGCGTGCTCACGGTGTGGTGCGCGCTGTTCTTCCGCAATCCGGTGCGGGTGACGCCGACCCGCGAGGGGCTTGTCGTCTCGCCGGCCGATGGCCGGGTCTCGATGATCGCGCCGGCGGTGCCGCCGGCCGAGATGGGGCTCGGCGACCAGCCGCTGCTGCGCATCTCCATCTTCATGAGTGTGTTCAACTGCCATGTGAACCGCAGCCCGGTCGCCGGCAAGATCGAACGCATCGCCTACCGGCCCGGCAAGTTCGTCAATGCCGAGCTCGACAAGGCCAGCGAGGATAACGAGCGCAACGCGCTGGTGATCGCGACTCCTGCGGGACGGATCGGCGTCGTGCAGATCGCGGGTCTGGTGGCGCGGCGCATCGTCTCCTTCGTGCGCGAGGGGCAGAGCGTGGCGGCGGGCGAACGTTTCGGTCTGATCCGGTTCGGCTCGCGGCTCGATGTCTATCTGCCGGAGGGCGGCAAGCCGCTGGTCGCCGTGGGCCAGACCGCGATCGCCGGCGAGACCGTGCTTGCCGATTTCCGGATCGGCGACGGCGGGCGGACCTACCGCACCGATTAACCTTTTCTCTGCGCCTCCACGACCTTCCGCCACATTGGCAGGGGCCGGCGAGGGGACTATGTAAGGAACGACAGGCGGCGCCGCGTTCGATCCGAAACCCGGCATGGCCGCTTCTTGAGGTGCCACCGCCATGCGTTCCGACTCAGAGGTTTCCGATCCGCGCCGCCGCCGTTTTCGCCAGATTCCGGTGCGCATGCTGGTGCCCAACGTCATCACGTTGCTGGCGATCTGCGCCGGTCTCACCGCGATCCGGCTCTCGATCGAGGGTCGCACCGAACTCGCGCTCGGCGCCATCGTGTTCGCCGCCGCGCTCGATGGCATCGACGGGCGCATCGCGCGCATGATCAAGGGCCAGTCGCGGTTCGGCGCCGAACTCGACAGCCTCGCCGATTTCGTCAATTTCGGTGTCGCGCCGGCTCTGATCCTGTATTTCTGGCAGCTTCACGATCTCAACAATGTCGGCTGGATCGCGGCGATGATCTTCGCCATCAGCGGCGGCCTGCGCCTCGCGCGCTTCAACGCCACTATGGACGATCCGAACAAGCCGCCATTCGCCGCGGGCTTCTTCACCGGCGTGCCGGCCCCGCTCGGAGCGATCTGCGCGCTGCTGCCGATGTACCTCGTCCTGATCGGCGGTCCGCAGTTTCCCGTCGCGCTGACCGCGATCTACGTGCTCGCCATCGCCTTCCTGATGGTGTCGCGCTTGCCGGTGTTTTCCGGCAAGACGATGGGTGGCCGGATTTCCTCCGACAAGGTGGTGCCGGTGGTGGTGTTCGTGGTGCTGTTCATTGCGGTGCTGATCAGCTACCCGTGGCACCTACTTAGCGCGGCCTCCATCATCTATCTGTGCTGCCTGCCGGTTGGCTGGATGTCGTATCGCGAGCAGCAGCGGCGCTACAATCTGGAGATGGCGAATGCGGCCGCGGCCGATGGTGGCGCCGCGGCCTCCTCCTCCTACGTGCCGCCGGCATCCGAGGGCGACGACCGCCCGCCGCACCTGCATTGATTCGCTGACTGTATCGGCTGCGTGCCTTGCCTGACCGGGCAGTGCGTGCGGTTCGGTATGGTTAGCAAATGGTTGACGCCGCCAAAGGCCGGCCTCGTACGGCAAATCGCCCCCGGCGACGCCGCGCGGCGGCGGTTTTTCGGATTGGCAATTCAATAACCTTTACGCAAATTTCATCGCGCCGACGCTAGGGTTTCCGGAACCGGCTCAGAATGGCCGGTTCGTACGCGTCGGAGTGTTCCATGGATATCACCACCAGTATCGGTCTGGTTATCGGCACGATCGTGATCATCGCGATGGTCTTCATGGGGGGCGATCTCCACATGTTCATCAGCGAACATGCGATGATCATCATTTTCGGCGGCTCGTTTTCCGCCACGCTCATTCGCTTTCCGCTGGTGTCGATCCTTCACGGCCTGCCGCTGGGGGCGAAATTCGCCTTCACCATGAGCCGTTCCACCCCGCGCAGCCTGGTCGACGAGCTGGCCGGCATCGCCGAAGTCGCCCGCAAGCAGGGCCCGGTCGGCCTGGAAAAGGTCGAGACCGACGATCCTTTCCTGGCGAAAGGCATCCGCTACGTCGCCGACGGCTACGACCTGGATTTCATTCGCGACAATCTCGAGCGCGACCGCGACAATTTCCTCATGCACCTCGATGAGGGCAGCAAGATCTACCGCGCCATCGGCGATTGCGCCCCGGCGTTCGGCATGATCGGCACCCTGATCGGCATGGTGCAGATGTTCGCCAACATGACCGACCCCTCCAAGCTCGGCCCGTTCATGGCGACCGCGCTGCTGGCGACGCTGTACGGCGCGCTGGTGGCGAACCTGTTCTGTCTGCCGATCGCCGACAAGCTGCATGGCAAGCTGCTCGACGAGGAGACCAACCGCACCATCATCATCGACGGCATCCTGATGATCCGCGACGCCAAGAGCCCGACTTTGGTGCGCGAGATGCTGCTGGCCTATCTGCCGGAGAAGCACCGCCATGAGGAAGGCGAGCCGGTGCCGGCCTGACCGGCGGCTTGACCAGGATTCGGGGACGGGGCGATGGCCAAGAAGAAACGGGGCGACGCGCACGGCGGAGGACACGGCTGGTTCGTGACCTTTGCCGATCTCATGGGCCTGATGATGAGCTTCTTCGTCATGCTGGTGGCGTTCTCCAATCAGGATCAGCAAAAGCTCAAGATCGTCGCCGGCTCGATGCGCGAGGCGTTCGGCGTGCAGACCGAGTCGCGCTTTTCCGGCGTGCTGGAGACCGACGGCCTGCCGACCCGCCCCAAGCTGAAGAACGTCGATCACATCCCGCCCGAGGAAGCCTCCAACACCCCGTCGCCCGACCAGCATGACAACGGCAAGATCGCCGGCGCGCGGCTCAAGACCGATCGCGAATTCGCTCTGGCCTCCGCCTCGCTGCGTCAGGCGCTGCAGGACATGCCGGAAATGACCGAGCTGTCCAAGCACATCATGTTCGAGGAAACCAAGGAGGGCCTGAACCTCGAGATCGTCGATCAGGACGGCCGTTCGATGTTCGCCGACGGCTCGCGTCAGCCCTACGAGCGCACCCGCATGCTGATCAGCCGCCTGGCCAAGCCGCTGCGCCAGTCGCCGCTGCGGGTGGCGATCACCGGCCATACCTCGTCGAACTTCACCCGCGCGCGCTCCGATTACGACGCCTTCGACCTCTCGGCCGACCGTGCCAATGCGGTGCGCCAGATTCTGGAGCGGGAAGGGCTGCCGCCGTCTCATATCTTCGCGGTGTCCGGCAAGGCCGATACCCAGCCGCTTTTTCCGGATGACCCGACGCTGGCCGCCAACCGCCGCGTCACCATCACTTTGATGCGGGAAGACCCGGCATTGCCGCCGAATCTGCGACCCTGAGGCGGCTGTTTGCTGGCTTATTAAAATACCTTTCAAGTCCTAAAGTTGCTGTCCGACGTGTGGGAAACCGCGAAACCCGGTGCTATACGTCCGCGCCCCGGAGGCATGCTCCGGGACCCAAACGGACTTCAGGACACTTTCCAGCATCATGACTGCCAGCGATACATCCGCCGAACCTCAGGACGAGCAGGCCTTACCCGCGACCGACTCTCCCGGCGAACATGCTTCGCCCGCAGGGTTCTGGGGGCTGACCCTCGGCAGCATCGGCGTCGTGTTCGGCGACATCGGCACCAGTCCGCTTTATGCGTTCCGCGAGGCGGTGCGCGGTGCCGCCGGCACCGGTGAGGTGACGCGGCCGATCGTGCTCGGCGTGCTGTCGCTGATCCTGTGGGCGCTGTTTGTCGTGGTCACCGCCAAATACGTTCTGCTGCTGCTGCGCGCCGACAACAAGGGCGAGGGCGGCACGCTGTCGCTGATGGCGCTCGGCCGGCGCGCCATGGGCCGCAATTCGCGGCTGCTGCTGGTGCTGGGCGTGGTCGGCGCGGCGATGTTCCTCGGCGATTCGATGATCACCCCGGCGATCTCGGTGCTGTCGGCGGTCGAAGGCCTCAAGCTCGCGGCCCCGGGCCTCGAACATTATGTCGTGCTGCTGACGGTGCTGATCCTTGTCGCCTTGTTCGCGGTGCAGAGCAGCGGCACGACGCGGATCGCGGCGGCGTTCGGCCCGGTGATGATTACCTGGTTCACCGCCATCGCCATTCTCGGCGCCATGCACATCGCCGACGATCCGACGGTGCTGGCCGCGATCAATCCGTATTACGCGATCACCTTCATGATGACGCATGGCGAACTGGGACTGGTCGCGCTCGGCGCGGTGTTCCTGGCGGTGACCGGTGGCGAGGCGCTCTACGCCGATCTCGGCCATTTCGGCCGCAAGCCGATCCAGTCGGCCTGGATGTTCTTCGTGCTGCCCGCGCTGCTGATCAATTATTTCGGACAGGGCGCGCTGGTGCTGGCGCATCCGGCGGCGATCGAGAACACGTTCTATTCGCTGGCGCCCGAAGCCGTGCTGCTGCCGCTGGTGGTGCTGGCGACCGCCGCCACCGTGATCGCGAGCCAGGCGGTGATCACCGGCGCGTTCTCGCTGACGCGGCAGGCGGTGCAGCTTGGCCTGCTGCCGCGTTTCGAGGTCCGCTTCACCTCCGAGGTTCACGCCGGGCAGATCTATCTGCCGCGTGTCAACACGCTGCTCCTGATCGGCGTGCTGCTGCTGGTGCTGATGTTCCGCACATCCAGCGGTCTGGCCTCGGCCTACGGCATCGCGGTTTCCACCACCATGGTGGCCGACGGCATCATGGGCTTCATCGTGGTGTGGAAGCTGTGGAACTGGCGCGCGGCGACCGCCGCCGCGCTGATCGTGCCGCTGGTGTTCGTCGATCTGTCGTTCTTCACCGCCAATCTGCTCAAGCTGTTCGAAGGCGCGTGGGTGCCGCTGCTGTTCGGCATCATCGTGATGGTGCTGATCTGGACCTGGCGGCGCGGCGCCGCCATCCTTCTCAACAAGACGCGACGCACCGAGGTGCCGCTGCGCGATCTGATCAAGAGTCTGGAAAAGCGGCCGCCGCATATCGTCAAGGGCACCGCCGTGTTCCTGACCAGCGACCGCGAATACACCCCGACCGCGCTGCTGCATAACCTCAAGCACAACAAGGTGCTGCACGAGCACAACGTCATTCTGACCATCAACACCGCGCAGACCCCGCGGGTCGATCTGCTCGATCGCGTGCAATATGAGAGCATCAGCGAGCGGTTTGCGACCGTTCAGCTCAATTTCGGCTTCATGGAGCAGCCGAACGTGCCGAAGGCGCTGGCGATCGCGCGCAAGCTTGGCTGGCAGTTCGACATCATGTCGACCTCGTTCTTCGTTTCGCGCCGCTCGCTCAAGCCGGCCGCGCAATCCGGGATGCCGAGGTGGCAGGATCACCTGTTCATCGCCATGAGCAAATCGGCCAACGACGCCACCGATTACTTCCAGATCCCGACCGGCCGCGTCGTGGAAGTGGGAACCCAGGTCACAATCTAGATTTTCAAATAAAGACCTGATTTTTCGGCGTTTTTATCAAGTATCCGGCTCTTGCAAACGTATGGGGGCGGGCGTATAGGCCTGCGCCGCTGCCATCTGCGCAACGCAAGCGAGGCCTTTCCATGACAACCGACATATCGATCCCCGCCGCGGAAACGCCGGCGGCGGAAGAGCATGGGCCGGCGCATTCGACCGACGGCTTCAAGGCTCTGATGCTCGGCAGTATCGGCGTGGTCTATGGCGATATCGGCACCAGCCCGCTTTACGCCTTCCGCGAGGCGGTGACTGCGGCCGGCGCGGGCGAGGGCGGCGTCAGCCCGCAGGCGGTGCTCGGCGTGCTGTCGCTGATCCTGTGGGCGCTGATCCTCATCGTCACCCTGAAATACGTTATCATCCTGCTGCGCGCCGACAATAACGGGGAGGGCGGCACGCTGGCCCTGATGGCGCTGGCGCAGCGCGCGCTCGGCAGCCATGGCGGGTTCATTATCTTTCTCGGCATCGTCAGCGGCGCGTTGTTTTACGGCGACGCCGTCATCACGCCCGCGCTGTCGGTGCTGTCGGCCATCGAAGGCATGAAGATCGCGACCGCGGCCTTCGATCCCTATGTGGTGCCGTTGACCGTCTTCATTCTGGCGCTGCTGTTCGCGGTGCAGTCGCGCGGCACCGCGCGCGTCGCCGCGTTCTTCGGACCGTTGATGCTGATCTGGTTTCTGGTGATCGGCCTTGGCGCGATCCCGCACATTCTGAATCATCCCGGCGTGTTCGCGGCCTTCAACCCGGCCTATGCGGTGTCGTTCCTGATCCATCACGGCATAATCGGTCTGGTGACGCTGGGCGCGGTGTTCCTCGCCGTGACCGGCGCGGAAGCGCTGTATGCCGACCTCGGCCATTTCGGCAAACGTCCGATCCAGACCGCGTGGCTGCTGATCGTGCTGCCATCATTGGCGCTGAACTATCTCGGCCAGAGCGCCCTGCTGCTCGGCAATCCGCAGGCGGTGGAGAATCCGTTCTTCCTGATGTTTCCGTCCTGGGCGCTGGTGCCGATGGTGGTGCTCGCCACCGTCGCGACGGTGATCGCCAGCCAGGCGGTGATCACCGGCGCCTATTCGCTGACGCGGCAGGCGATCCAGCTCGGGCTGATGCCGCGTTTCGAGATTCGCCACACCTCGGAAAGTCATGCCGGGCAGATCTACATTCCGCGCATCAACCATTTGCTGCTGATCAGCGTGGTGCTGCTGGTGTTTCTGTTCCGCTCCTCCAGCGCGCTGGCTTCGGCCTATGGCATCGCCGTTACCGGCACCATGGTGGTGACCGGCTTGATGGGTTTTGTCGTGGTGTGGAAGGTGTGGAAATGGCCGCCGCTCGCCGCCGCGGCGCTGCTGCTGCCGTTCCTGTTCCTTGATCTGACCTTCCTGTCGGCCAATCTGCTCAAGATATTCGAAGGCGGCTGGGTGCCGCTCGCGATCGGCGCGCTGGTGATGCTGCTGATGTACACGTGGCGGCGCGGTACCCGCCTGTTGTACGAGAAGACCCACAAGCAGGAGATTCCGCTGACCGAGCTCGTCGCGATGCTGGAGAAGAAGGCGCCGCAGCGCGTTCCGGGCACTGCCGTGTTCCTCACCAGTAATCCGCAATTCGCCCCGACCGCGCTGATGCACAGCCTCAAGCACTACAAGGTGCTGCACCACAAGAACGTCATTCTCAACATCACCACCGCGCCGACGCCGCGGGTCGATCCCTCCGAACGGGTACGGATGGAGGAAATCAGCGAGAACTTCTCCCGCGTGACGCTGAAATTCGGCTTCATGGAATCGCCGAACGTGCCGAAGGCGCTGGCGATCGCGCGCAAGCTCGGCTGGCAGTTCGACATCATGTCGACGTCGTTTTTCCTGTCGCGCCGCGCGCTCAAGCCGGCCACTCATTCGGGCATGCCGCGCTGGCAGGACCATCTGTTCATCGCGCTCAGCCGTTCGGCCAACGACGCGACCGATTACTACCAGATTCCGACCGGCCGGGTGGTCGAGGTCGGAACGCAGATCACGATCTGACGGGCACTTGATTTTGCCGGCGTAACAAGAGAATTTGCGCCGGAACGGCGATTTTCGGAGGCTTCTCGTGTTCAACAGGAAACAGGTTCAGAATCTCATGCCCGCCGAGGTGGCGCAGGGGCTGACCGAAGGTCGCTATCTGCTGATCGATGTGCGCGAGCTCAACGAGGTCGCGGCGGAGGCTTATCCCGACGCGGTGGTGATGCCGCTCTCCGCGTTCGATCCCGAGGCGCTGCCCGATCCGCAGGGCAAGACCGTGGTGTTCGCCTGCCGCTCCGGCAATCGTTCGGTCCGGGCCTCGCTCGCCGCGCAGGCCTGCGGCAAGCCCTACAACGCCCATCTGGCCGGCGGCATGCTGGCGTGGAAGGCGGCGGGCCTGCCCTCGAAGGCAGGCTGACATCGTGCCGGTTTCGCGTTGACGCCCGAATCATGAACAGGACTTTCGCCGATCTGCCGGTCACGATCTTCGAGGTGATGTCGCAGCTCGCCCGCGACCACGACGCCATCAATCTCGGCCAGGGCTTTCCGGACGGGCCGGGACCGGAGGACATCCGCCGCAAGGCCGCCGATGCAGTGCTGAACGGCTACAACCAGTATCCCTCGATGATGGGCCTGCCGGAATTGCGGCAGGCGATCGCGGCGCATTACGCGCACTGGCACGGTGTCGAACTCGATCCGGCGAGCGAGGTGATGGTGACCTCGGGCGCGACCGAAGCGCTCGCCGCCGCCTTCCTCGGCCTGATCGAGGCCGGCGACGAGGTCGTCGTGTTCCAGCCGTTCTACGACGCCTATGTGCCGCTGATCGAGCGGGCCGGCGGCGTTCCGCGTTTCGTCCGGCTCGAGCCGCCGCACTGGCGGCTGACCGACGAGGCGCTGCGACAGGCGTTCACGCCGAAGACGCGCTTTGTCATTTTCAACAACCCGCTCAATCCCGCCGCCGTGGTCTATCCGCGCGAGGATCTCGAATTGCTGGCGCGCTACTGTCAAGAGTTCGACGCGGTGGCGATCTGCGACGAGGTCTGGGAGCACATCGTGTTCGATGGCCGCTGCCACATTCCGCTGATCTCGCTGCCGGGCATGCGCGAGCGCACCGTGAAGATCGGCTCGGCCGGCAAGATCTTCGCGCTGACCGGCTGGAAGGTCGGCTTTGTCTGCGCCGCGCCGCCGCTGCTCCGCGTGCTGGCCAAGGCGCACCAGTTCCTCGCGTTCACCACCGCGCCCAATCTGCAGGTCGCGGTGGCCTACGGCCTCGGCAGACCGGATGCGGTCTTCGACGAGATGCGGCGCGATCTGCAGCGCAGCCGCGACCGTCTGACCGAGGGGCTGAAGCGGATCGGCTTTCCGGTGCTGCCCTCGCAGGGCACGTATTTCCTCACCGTCGATCTCGCACCGCTCGGTCTCAACGAGACCGACGAGGCGTTCTGCAAGCGCGTCGCGATCGAACACAAGGTCGCATCGATCCCGGTGTCGTCCTTCTATAAAGACGACGCGGTCAATTCCGTGGTGCGGTTCTGCTTCTCCAAGACGGATGCGACGCTGGATACGGCATTGGAGCGGCTCTCTCATGTTCTGCGTCGCTAAAAGAGGCGGCGGCATGTTTCGGCTGGCGGCGCTGGCGCTGGCCTGCGCGATGCTGACCGCGCCCGCGCGCGCGGCGGATCGCGTGGTGAACTTCTACAACTGGTCGAGTTACATGGCGCCCGGCGTGCTGGAGGATTTCACCAGGGAGACCGGCATCAAGGTTGTCTACGATACCTTCGACGCCAACGAGGCGCTGGAAACGCGGCTGCTCGCCGGCAAGTCCGGCTATGACGTCGTGGTGCCGACCGCGTATTTCCTGCAGCGCCAGATCAAGGCCGGCGTCTTCCAGAAACTCGACAAGACCAGGCTGCCGAACCTCGTCCATGCCTGGCCGGAGGTGACGCAGCGTCTGGCGATCTACGATCCCGGCAATCTTTACGGCGCCAACTACATGTGGGGCACCACCGGCATCGGCTACAACGTCGCCGCGGTGCGCAGGATTCTGGGACCTGACGCGAAGATCGATTCCTGGAGCATGGTGTTCGAGCCGGAGAACCTTGCGAAGTTCAAGGATTGCGGCGTGCAGATGCTGGATTCGCCGGACGATATCCTGCCGGCGGCGCTGAACTGGCTCGGGCTCGATCCGAATTCGACCGCACCGGCCGATCTGGACAAGGCGGCCGCGGCGCTGGCGAAAATCCGGCCTTACGTGCGCAAGTTTCATTCCGCCGACTATCTGAACGCGCTCGCCAGCGGCGAGATCTGTTTCGTGGTCGGCTGGTCCGGCGATATCAAGCAGGCGCAGAGCCGCGCGGCGGAATCGGGCAATGGCGTCGAGATCGGCTACGCGATCCCGAAGGAGGGCGCGCAGATGTTCTTCGACAATCTCGCCATTCCGGCGGATGCGAAGAATGTCGACGAGGCCTATGCGCTGATCGATTATCTCTATCGCCCCGAAGTCGCGGCGAAGAACTCCAACTTCCTGTCTTACGCGAGCGGCAATCTTGCCGCCCAGAAGCTGCTCGATCCGAAGATCGCGAACGACAAGGGTATCTATCCGGACGAGGCGACGATGAAGAAGCTGTTCGTCATCACCGCGCGCGAGCCCGCCACCCAGCGCATCATCAACCGGCTGTGGATCCGGGTGAAGATCGGGCGGTGAGGGGATGCTCCGAACTCGTCATGCCCGGGGCTGACCCGGGCATCCACGTCTTTCCTTTGCAGATCGCCAAGACGTGGATGGCCGGAATAAATCCGGCCATGACGGCTTGGGTGATTTACGGATTTTCATGCGCGGGCTTGACCCGCAACAATTTATTCCCGTCATTGCGAGCACCCGGATCGGCGCTTCGCGCCGTCCGGGCACAGGCTCCGCGAAGCAATCCAGCCTGATCATGCCGTACAAAAGGACTGGACTGCTTCGTCGCTGACGCTCCTCGCAATGACGGTGGGGTACTTTCGCAATCCTCATCCTGAGGAGCATCGCATAGCGATGCGTCTCGAACCATGAGGCCCGTGATGGCCGCCACAGCACGGGCCTGATGGTTCGAGACGCGAGGCTTTGCCTCGCTCCTCACCATAAGGGTCAAATGCGGTAAGGATCACCGCCAGCGGCGGTGCAGCCAGAGCCACTGCTCGGGATGCTCGCGCACCCAGCCTTCGATGACGGAGGTGATCGCCTGCATCGTCGGCTGCACGTCCACCTTGCCCTCGGCATCGCGCACCGGCGCCACCGCGTCGGTCAGTTCGACGCGAAAGCGATGGTTCGGCAGCCGCATCACGCGCACGCCATGGATCGGGCAATCGATCTGCCGCGCCAGACGCGCGAGCAGGGGATTGGCCTTGGTGGTGCGGCCGAAGAAAGTGACATCGACGCCGCGGCCGAAATACTGATCGACCAGCATGCCGACATGGACGCCGCGCTCCAGCGCCTGCGCGAGGCGCAGCGGCGCATCGTGCGTGGTCGCCACCATGGTGCCCATGTTGACCGCGCGCATGTCCTGAATGGCGCGGTCCGCCGCCGCGATGTTGGGACGGCGGAACAGCACGGCGGAGTCGAGGCCGTAAGCGGGGCCGGCCAGCGCCGGCAATTCCCAGTTGGCGAGGTGACTTGCGAAGATCAGCGCGCCACGGCTGTCGTCGCGCAGCACGGCGAATTTCTCGATGGTGCCGGGCGCAAGCTCGATGCGGCCGCGCTCGGGATGATCGATGTCGAGATTCCAGATGTGATCGAGATGGGCGAACTCGGCGCCGACGCGGCCGAGATTGTCCCACACGCCGGTGAGGATGCGCTCGATCTCGGCCGGCGATTTCTCCGGGAACGCGGCCTTGAGGTTGGCGCGGCCGGTGCGTTGCTCGGGCAGCCACGGCCCGAGGGTGCGGGTGATCGCGGCAAAAAAATTGGCGGTGCGGTCGGGGTCGAAATGGCGCGTCAGCCTCAGAAGGCCGACTGCAAGGCCGCCGAGCAGCGCGCCGCCGACCGGCTTGATCGCGTCGCGCAGCAGCGCCCTTGCGCGAAGCAGGAGCCGCCGCATCACAGGGTCACGATGATCTTGCCGAACACCTGGCGGCTTTCCATGCGCGCGAGCGCGGTGGCGACATCCTCGATCGGCACCTCGGTGTCGATCACCGGCTTCATGCCGGCGGCCATCTTGTCGAGGCTCTCGGCGATGTTGCGCATCGAGGCGCCGAACGAGCCGATGATGCGGTACTGCTGCTGGAACAGTTGCATCAGGTTCAACGTGGTGGTCGGGCCCGAGGTCGAGCCGCAGGTGACGAGCCGACCGCCGCGCTTGAGGCACAGCAGCGAGCCGTTGAAGGTGTCGGCGCCGACATGCTCGAACACCACGTCGACGCCCTTCTTCTTGGTGATCTTGCGTGTCACGCCCTCGAAGCGGTCGGTGCGGTAGTTGATGACGTGATCGGCGCCGAGCGCCTTGACGCCCTCGATCTTGGCATCGCTGCCGACCGTGGTGATCACGGTGCAGCCGATCGCCTTCGCCATCAAGATCGCTGCGGTGCCGATGCCCGAGCCGCCGGCATGTACCAGCACGGTCTCGCCGGGCTGCAATTTCGCATTGTCGAACAGCATGTGCTGCACGGTGGAGAACGCGATCGGCGCGCAGGCGGCGTCACGGTCGGACACGCCATCCGGCACCGGAATGACGAGGCGCTCGCCCAGATTCATCAGCTCGCGAGCGAAGCCGTCGACATGGAAGCCCATGATGCCGGCGACGTTCTCGCACAGATTGTCGCGGCCCTCTTTGCAGGCCTTGCATTCGCCGCAGGTCAGCGCGCCGTACATCACGACTTTCTGGCCGGGCTTGAAGCGGGTCACGCCTGCGCCGGTGGAGACGATCTCGCCGGAGGCTTCCGCGCCGACGATCAGCGGCATCTTGCGCTTGGCGAACGCCATGCCGCGATAGCCCCAGACGTCGATGTGGTTGAGCGCGACCGCCTTGACGCGGATCTGCACCTCGCCGGCCGCCGGCGGCGGCGGGGGCGGCAGATCTTCGATCACCAGCTGGCGGTCGGCAACGAGGGTCAGTGCGCGCATGGCGGAGAGGGTCCTAGAATCTGCGGGTCGGATGATATGACGTCATTGCGAGCGAAGCGAAGCAATCGAGACGTTCTATGCCAGGAGCTGGATTGCTTCGTCGGCTTTGCCTCCTCGCAATGACGGCACGGTTTTCGGACCGGCGACTTACGCCGGCTCGCGCGTCAGGATCAGCGAGGCGTTCTGGCCGCCGAAGCCGAACGAGTTCGACATCACGGCGGTGACCTTGCCGTCGCGCGCCGCGTTCGGCACCACGTCGAACGGGATCGCCGGATCCGGGATGTCGTAATTGATGGTTGGCGGAATGCGCTGATGCTCCAGCGTCAGCACCGAGAACACCGCCTCGACCGCGCCGGCGGCGGAGAGGGTGTGGCCGACCATCGACTTGTTGGACGAGACCGGGATCTGCTGGGTGCGATCGCCGAACACGGTGGAGATGCCCAGATACTCCATCTTGTCGTTTTCCGGCGTGCCGGTGCCGTGGGCGTTGATGTAGTCGATCTGCTCGACGTTCATGCCGGCATCGGCCAGCGCGTTGCGCACGCAACCGATGATCGGCTTGCCGTCCGGGCTAGAACGGGTGCGGTGGAAGGAATCGGCCAGTTCGCCGCAGCCGGCGAGCACGCCGAGGATTTTCGCGCCGCGCGCGGTCGCGGCCTCCAGACTCTCCAGCACCAGCGCGCCGGCGCCTTCCGCCATCACGAAACCGTCGCGGTTCTTGGCGAAGGGGCGCACCGCGCTTTGCGGCGGATCGTTCTGCGTCGACAGCGCCGACAGCAGCGAGAAGCGGATCAGCGCCTCCGGGTTGACCGAGCCGTCGGTGGCGACGCACAGCGCCGCGTCGGTATCGCCGCGGCGGATCGCTTCGACGCCGAGCTGGATCGCAGTCGCGCCCGAGGCGCAGGCGGTGGACAGCGAGATCGGCGAGCCCTTGGTGCCGAACCGCTCCGACAGATGATCGGCCACCGAGCCGAACTGGAAGCGGTGGTGGAAATCGGTGAAGCGTCCGCCGCCGGAGACCTTCAGCAGCGCGTCGTAATCGACGCCGGCGGCGACCGCCGCGGCGCGCGCCACTTCCTGACGCGGCTCCCATTCGAGCTCGACCGGGGCCACGGCGAGAAACAGCGGACCGGGGAAATCGCCCTTGCCACCGATCCCGGCCTGCGCCACCGCTTCCTCGGTCGCGACATCGGCTAGCTTTTCCGACAGCACGGTGGAGGAGAACGGCTCGACGCCGAGGAAATCGACGGCGCCGGCCATGGTGGTGCGCAGCCCGTCGGTCGGAAAGCGGGTGATGGTGCGGATGCCGGATTCGCCCGCCGTCAGCCGGGTCCAGTTGTCGTCCTTGCCGGCGCCGAGCGAGGTGACCACGCCCATGCCGGTGACGACGACGATCGGCCTGCCGAATTTGTCGCGCGTTGCGCTCATGTTGCCTCCGCTTTCATCCGGCGGCCGTCAGGCCGATGCCTTCTCCACCAGCGCCATGCCTTCGCCGCGCCAGTGGCCGGCGCCGATCACCACGATCTGGGTCGGCGTCGCCGTGGTTTCATTTTCCATGCCGCTCGAATCGTGCGGCGGGAACAGGGTGCCCTTGGACAGCGACAGTGCCGCGAGCGCGAGCCCGAGCGGGAATTGCGCTTCCATCAGATGACCGAACGCGGTGCCGGTGGCGCGCACCGGCGCGCCGCCATGGGTCTTGAGGAAGGCGCGTTCTTGCACGGTCGCGTCTGCCGTGCCGGTCGCGCCGGTGATCACCGCCGCATCGTTGCGCGGACCAAGTTCGGTCCACAGTCGCTCGAGCGTTCTGGTCACGTCGCCATCCGCCTTGCGCCGCGCGTGATCGGCGACGACGCCGGTGAGGCGGGCGAACGGCTTGGCGCCGCGCGCCAGCGCATGTTCCTTCGACTCGATCACCAGGAACGCGCCGCCGGAGCCGAGCGCGAAACCGGCTTTGCCGTCAGCGCGTTCCCAGATCGGGCTGAACTTGTCCTTGAGGTTGAAATTGCCGAACTCGTAGAGCATCAGCAGATCCTTGCGCTCGCCGTTCTGCGCCGCGCCGACCAATGCGATATCGCTCTGGCCCGCCGCGATACGGGCGAGGGCGATGCGCACGGCATCGACGCCGGCGGCTTCCTCGCCCATGAAGGTGCGCGAGGAGCCGGTGACGCCATGGACGATGGCGATGTTGCCGGCGAGCAGGTTGGAGAGCTGGGCGAGAAACAGTGTCGGCCGCAGCCCGTTCATCAGCCGCTCGTTGAGAAAGCCAGGGGCTGCGTTGCCCTGCGCCTGATCGCTCAGGATCGCCGAGTCCACCGCAAGGTCGCGCTCGCCGCCGCCGGCAGCGACGATCATGTCCATGCGCGAGAGGATCTCGGTGCTGCCCTTGATGCCCGCGCTGTCGAGCGCGAGGCCCGCGGCGTAGGTGCCGATGCGCTGCCAGGCTTCCATCTGGCGCTGATCGCCCTTCTTGGGAATCTGCGCGTCGAATGACACCTTGGCCATCGGATGCACGATGTAGGGCGCGTAGCCTTCGGTGTCGGCGTTGACGCGCTTGTCCTGCAGCGCCTGCCAGTGCTCGTCGAGACCCTCGCCGAGCGAGGAGGCGATGCCGATGCCGGTGATCCATGCCTCGCGCGGCGGGTTGACAGGGGTGGTCTCACTCATGGGTCATGGCCTGCTCGGGAAAGCCGATGCGCTTGGCCATCGCTTCCATGTGTCCGCGCAACTCGGCATTGGGAAACGCCGTGTGGCGGAAGGTAAGGGTCGCATTGCACTTCAGCTTGCCGCCGGCGCTGATCTTCGTTTCGGTCATCGCGAAGCCCGATCCGTCATGCGCGATCTTGGCCTGCACCGTCAGCAATTCGCCGGGCGTCACGAAATCGCGCATCTTGGCTTCCTTCACCGCGGCGAGGAACGGCATCCGTTCGAACTTGAGCAGCGCGATCAAGAGCCAGCCGGAAGTCTGCGCCATGGTCTCGATCAGCAGCACGCCCGGCATCAGCGGATAGCCCGGGAAGTGCCCCTCGAACACGGTGCTGGTCTGCGGCACCTGCGCTTCGACCGTGATCGTCCGCTCGCCGACGTCGAGGCCGGTGATGCGATCGATGAGCTGGAAATAGTCGAGGCGCATGGCGGGCGTCAGGCGCCCTTGGCGGCGACCAGCTCGTCGATGCGCGCGCTGAGATTCTTCAGGACGAAATACTGCTCGGTGGTGGCCTTGCCGTCGTTGACCTCCTGGGTCCACTTCTCAAGCGGCAGCTTGATACCGAACGCCTTGTCGATAGCGAAAGCGATATCGAGGAAGTCGAGGCTGTCGATGCCGAGGTCGTCGATCGCGTGGCTTTCCGGCGTGATGGTGTCGCGCGGAATATCGCAGGTCTCGGCAATGATCGTGGCGACTTGATCGAAGGTGGACGACATTGCTAACCCTTTGAATTGAATTATATAAAGCCGGGTATCGGCATGGTGGGAGGGGCGGCTGACGGCAGTCTCGCCGACCCGCCCGGAGGTAGAGGGCGGTATACCGGACGGATGCGTTTGTTTCAATGGCGGCGGGTCATCATTCCCCCGCCTGGAAGCGGCCGCGCCATGCTTGGAAAGATCGGTGAGCGTTGGCCAAAACGCTCAAAATGCGTCTCAACTGCCGCCTGTCAGCCGCGAGCAGTCGCGCAGGCCCATCATCGCGCAGTCCTGGGTCTGGCGCATGTGGGTGAGGCTGGTCGCGAGCCAGACGCCGATGGCGGCGAGGATGATGGCGAAGGCGGCCGCGGCGAGGTTGGCGATAATGCGCTGGCGATAATCGTCGGAGGCGCGGCGCGGGTCGCGGGCGGGTGCGTCCCGCAGCACCGGATCGGACGGACCGGCGTCGTCACGCGAGGCGGCCGGCCGCGCGGACGGCGGTTCCGCAGGGCGCTGAAACTTCACCACGCGGTGGTCGTCGTCGGTTGTCTGAGGGTGCCGGACGGGCATCGGTCGGCTGGCTCTCGGGTCCACGAAACAGGGATCGATATCTAGCACATCGGGGTGCTGCGGCCCAGCACATGAGCAGGCCTGAAGCCGGATCAGGAAAGAACCCTAAACCCCTCGGATTGCTCGACCTTGTGATCGGCGGGCCGGCGTTTCGGAGGTTACAGTCCGGACTTTCAGGTGACCTGCCGCCACAGCGGAGATTTGCAGCATGACCCGTAAGCGCGATCCGATCCTTGAGCCCGTTTCGATCCTGTCGCTGCGGCCGACCCAGATGACCGTGGGAATGCGGGAGGTGAAGGAAAAGCAGCGTCGCTGGCGCAAGCACGATTCCAGGAAACGCGCCGAACTGCTTGGCCGGCATATGATTCCGGTGGTGGTCGGTCCCGACCGGCGCAACTACGTGATCGATCATCATCATCTGGCGCGAGCGCTTCATGATGAGGGTGAGGAGAAAGTGCTGGTCTCGGTGGTGGCCGACCTCACGATGGTCGATCCGAAGGCGTTCTGGGTGGTGCTCGACAATCGCCGCTGGGTCTATCCGTATGACGCCAAGGGCGCGCGGCGCGACTATCGCGACCTGCCGAAGAACGTCACCGCGCTGAAGGACGATCCGTTTCGCAGCCTCGCCGGCGAGTTGCGCCGGGCCGGTAGCTTCGCCAAGGACACCACGCCGTTCAGCGAATTCCTCTGGGCCGATTTCCTGCGGCGGCGGCTGTCGCGCAAAATGGTGGAGAAGGATTTCGCCCGCGCCATGGAAGAGGCGCTGTCGCTCGGCAAGAGCCAGGATGCAATCTATCTGCCGGGATGGTGCGGTCCCTCGGAGGACTGAGACGTCATAGGCTTAACGGCCGTGTTTGATGTTCATTCTGAGAGCTTGAGAAAACAGGCACAGGTCGTCCCGGCTTGCGCCGGGCGACGGGGAATGACGAATTCCGGCCATCATGGCGCATCGTCAGATATGCCGGACCCTCATCCTGAGGAGCGCGCTTGCGCGCGTCTCGAAGGATGAGGTCGGGATGTTTCGCAACGGTGCGAGACGGGAGGCCGCGCCTTTGCTCCTCACCGTAAGGAGCGAATTCATGACACCGGCGGCTTCGGCGGCGCGTCGTCGTCGTCCTCATCGATCATGCCGTGGAAGGCCCGTTCGATCGGTCCGCCGAGCACCAGCACCGCGAAGGCGAAGGCCAGCGTCATGCCCGCGAGCGCCCATTGCGCCGTGCCGCAGACGATGCCGATGCAGGCCGCGAGCCAGACGCCGGCGGCGCTGGTCAGCCCATGCACCTTCTTGCTCTGGGCGGCGTGGACGATGACGCCGGCGCCGAGAAAGCCGATGCCGGTGAGAATGCCCTGGATGACGCGGCTGGCCGCATCCGGGTGAGCACCCGGTGCGTTCGGCCATGGCTCGATGAAAATCATCACCGACGCGGTGGCGAGGCCGACCAGTCCGAGCGTGCGCAGCCCGATCGGCTTGCCGTGCAGGTTGCGGTTGAGGCCGATGGCGCCGCAGGCCAGCGTCGCGGCGCCAAGGCGGAGCAGGATATCGGACCAGTCGAGCACGTCGCGCCTCTCAGTTACGTGCGCGGCACGCGGCCGAGCAGATAGAACTCGTCATTGGGCCGCATCTCGGCAACGCTGGCAATGCGGTTCGACAATCCGAAGAACGCGGTGATCGCGGCGATGTCCCAGATGTCGTCGTCGGAAAACCCATGGCCGCGCAGTTCGGTGAAATCCCGCTCCGACGTCAGATGCGCCTCGCGGCAGACCTTGAGCGCGAAATCGAGCATCGCCTTCTGCCGCGGCGTGATGTCGGCCTTGCGGTAGTTGTTGGCGATCTGGTCGGCGATCTGCGGGTTCTTGGCCCGGATGCGCAGGATCGCGCCATGCGCCACCACGCAATAAAGGCACTGGTTCGCGCTGGAGGTCGCGACCACGATCATCTCGCGCTCGGCCTTGCTGAGGCCGCCGTCCTTCTCCATCAGCGCGTCGTTATAGGCGAAGAAGGCGCGGAATTCGTCGGGCCGGTGCGCCAGCGTGAGAAACACGTTCGGCACAAAGCCGGATTTCTCCTGCACGGCGAGGATGCGATCGCGGATATCCTGCGGCAGTGTGTCGAGCGACGGAACGGCAAAGCGGCTGATCGGCGTGTCGGGCATGCGCGGCTCGCGGGGTTGGAGGCTGGGCGCGAGCTTAGAGCATGATCGAGAAAAGTGCGAAGTGGTTTGTATTGATGGCTGCCGAAAGTGTGGCGAACGGCATCGCTTCATATGGAGGGTCGAGGAACATTATCGCCATTCCACCGTAGTTCAACGGTGGAGGAAGCCATGTCCTACGGCAGGTTTGCTGCGATGATCGTCACCTCGACGGTGGTGATGTTCATCCTGATGTACTTGAACGTATGGTCGCTCGATCATGTGTTCTTCAGCCAGACCAGAGCCTGGATGGCCCTGGTGATGGGCAGCGTCATGGCTGTCGTCATGCTCGCTTTCATGTGGGGTATGTACCAGAACAGACGGGCAAATATTGCGATCGTGGTCGGTGGCGCGATCGTTTTCGCCGGTTCGTTGTGGCTGGTTCGAAGCCAGGAAACCGTTTCTGACGTGGCCTACATGAAGGCCATGATTCCCCATCATTCGATCGCGGTGATGACAAGCGACAGGGCCCACATTCGCGATCCTCGCGTACGAAAGCTGGCGGACGGGATTTTGGAAGCGCAGGTTCGCGAAATTGGCGAAATGAAGCGCTTGATTGCGGACCTTGCGCGCAATCCGCCGCCGCGTGAGGCTCCAACCTTGCCGCCAAAACAGGTCGGGCAATAGAAGTCCCGGAGCCGCGTAACCTCGAAGCCTAGCGCAGCGGCTTCTTCAACAGCGAGAAGCGGTCGGGATCGAGCCCGAGCGAGGGTTGCAGCAGCGGCGCTTCCACCGCGCGCTGCAACGGATGGTCACCGAGCTTGTCGGCGAAACGGTCGCTGACCAGCGGCTCGGCCGGCGCGTCGCGCCGTCCGGTGGCGCCGCGCCAGCGCTCCACCACCGAGCTGACGAAATTGATGTCGTGGCCGGTATACGCCGTCGGCGTGGTCGCGATGGTGGCCTCGCTGCGCGGCAACTGGTGCGCCGGCACTTCCTTGAAGCGCAGACGGGTCGGCAGCGCGACGCCTTCGCCGAACGCCAGTACCTCGCGGGTGCCGAGCGAGGGCACGAAGGACAACAGGTTGGCGGCGGCGTCGGAGACCGCCGAGCGCAGCAACGCCTGGTCGCGGTCGTTGGCCAGACGCATGGCGAACAGCGTGTTGCACTGGGACAGAATGGTGGCGTCGAGTTCGGCGGGACGCTGGGTGACGAGGCCGAGATAGACGCCGTATTTGCGGCCTTCCTTGGCGATGCGCGACACCGCCTTGCGGGTCGGCCCGAAGCCGATGCTGCGGTCGGCGGAGGCGTAGCGATGGGCTTCCTCGCAAACGAACAGCAACGGCGAGACGCCGTCGCTCCACAGCCCGAAATCGAACGCCATCCGGCACAGCACGGAGACCACCGAGTCCACCACGTCGGCGGGAAAACCCGCGAGCTGCATGATGGTCATCGGCTTGCCGTGGGCGGGCAGGCGGAACAGATGGCTGATCACCTCGGCCATGGTGTCGCCGCCGACATTGGCGTTCTCGAACATGAAGGCGTAGCGCGGATCGTTCTTCACGGTTTCGATGCGCGAGATCAGCTTGTGATAGACGATGCGCGAGGAACGATTCTCCAGCTTGCCCATGCGCTCGTCGATCAGCGAGATCAGATCGACCAGACGGTAGGGCACCGGCGTGTCGGCGGTAAAGCCGATGCTCCTGGCCTCGACGCGCTTGAGGCCGTGATGGCGGTCGGAGTTCTGGTACTGGGTGTAGGTCGCCTTGGCGATCGGAATGACCTCCGACAGCACTTCCACTTCCTCCGGCACGCCAGGACGGCCGCCGAACAGGACGTCGACGATCTCCTCGAAATTGAACAGCCAGAACGGCAGCTTCAGATTGCGCGGATTGAGCACCTGCGCGTATTCGCCGAAGCAGCGGCCGTATTCGTTATGGACGTCGAGCAGGAAGATGCGCAGCCGCGGCCGCACGCGCAGGATTTCGTTGAGCAGCAACGACACGCTGCTCGATTTGCCGACGCCGGTGGAGCCCAGCACGGCAAAATGCTTGTTCAGCATTTCCTCGACGTCGATATAGGCGATGATCGAGGGGTCCTGCTGCAAAGCGCCGACATTGATCTGGTCCGTACCCGAAGGCGCGTAGACCGTACGCAGTTCCTCGTGGGTCAGGATATCGACCGCATCGTCGATGGTCGGATAGACCGTGACGCCGCGCTGGAAGCGCGCCGCCGCACCGGGCGAGATTTCGCCGAGCAGGTCGACCGACGCCACCGCGATGTAGTCGGGGGTGGTGTCGATGTTCTCGCGCGTCACCTCGGTGATGATGGCGACGATGGTGGTTTGGACGGTGCGGATGCCGAAGAACTGTCCGACCGTGGCGCGAATCGCCGCCGGCGTCATGTTCGGGCTCGGCAGGATGCCGACACGCGCTTGCGATCCACGGACCGAAATGATGCGGCCGAGCGATGGAATCTGCGGTGGGGTCAGCATGGGTCGAACTCTGAAAGAACTACCGCCCGATTATGAACCCGCCATGCTGCAGAAATGATTAAATGTGCCGGTGCCCGGATGCCTCTTGTGCGGCGCGGCGGAGCGGGCAGGCCAGTCGAACTGGGTTCCAAAGTGTGCGACTTATCCCCGGTTTTACGAGACTTTCGCGATTTTCCGTCCCGCCCTGCGCGGAGCGGCCAGGATGACAGGAAAGGTCGAGTTAATACGCTGGTAACCTAGGATTCAAACAGCGTCCCGGGGGCTGAAACAGGTGCGGGGGTGCGGCCGCGTGTCCGGCTTGCGGTCCGGCCGGCTCAGACAAAGGAAATGCGCGAAGGCAGAGCCGGCAAAAGCCAGTCGCCGTGGCGATGGAGAACGCAACGGCCTTCCTGCAGCGAAAACTACATTTGAATCAAGTGATTGATTGGATTGTGAGTGGCTGGGGAACCTGGATTCGAACCAAGACAAACAGAGTCAGAGTCTGTTGTGCTACCGTTACACCATTCCCCAAGGGATATCAGCTACTTAGGTGATCGTTTTGACAATGGCTGTAAAACGAATTTTCCGATCCCGTTCGCGTTTCGCTCTTATGGCTATACCGATTGATCTCGTCAACCAAAACTAGCCAGCCGCTTGTTCTCTGCCCGATAGGGAGGCTGGCCTGATCATCGTCGGACACGGAACATTCGCACTGTCATCTCATTGGCATTGACTGACCAATGGAGCGCGCATGTCGGACTACAATCAGAAAGACCAAGGCAAGCAAAACCCGAAAGGCCATCAGCCAGCTCGGAAAGGTGGCGGTCAGACCCCGCCTCCGAAACCCGGTCAGCAGAACGAGCTGCCGGACCAGAGTAATCTGCAAAACCAGTTTGCCGATCAACAAGCGCAGCAGACGGCTCCGAGTGGGGAGAAAGGCCTCATCCATCAGCTTCCGGGTGGTGAAAGCGGCTAGCTTACGGAACCAGCACGGCCGCGCCCTGAAAGCGACCGTTGCGCAGATCGGCAAGCGCGGCGTTGGCCGCTGCAAGCGGATAGACCGTCGTCGTGGTTTTCACGCCGGCCCGCGGCGCGATCTCCAGGAACTCCACAGCATCGCGGCGGGTGAGGTTGGCAACCGACACGATCTGGCGTTCTTCCCAGAGCAGATCGTAATGGAATTGCGGAATGTCGCTCATGTGAATGCCGCCGCAGACCACGCGTCCGCCCTTGCGCACCGCCTTGAGTGCCAGCGGCACCAATGCGCCGACAGGCGCGAAGATGATCGCGGCATCGAGCGGCTCGGGCGGTTGCTGCTCCGAACTGCCGACCCAGACAGCGCCGAGCGAGCGGGCAAGCTGTTGAGCCGCGACATCTCCCGTACGGGTGAAGGCGTAGACCTCACGGCCCTGCCAGCGGCAGACCTGTGCGAGAATGTGAGCCGCCGCACCGAAGCCATATAGCCCGATCTTGCGGCCTTCTCCTGCGATCCGGAGCGAGCGCCACCCGATTAGTCCGGCGCACATCAACGGCGCGGCCGCGACCGGATCGTGAAAGCCGGTCAGCGGAAACGCGAAAGCTGCATCCGCCACCACATGGGTGGCGAAGCCGCCGTCGCGGGTGTAGCCGGTGAACTGCGGATGATCGCAGAGATTTTCCGCACCGGAGGCACAATAGGGGCATGTCCCGCAGGTGTGGCCAAGCCAGGGGATCCCCACCCGTGTGCCGGGCGCGGGTGCCGTGACGCCGGGGCCGAGCGCATCGACGATGCCGACGATCTCGTGGCCGGGAATGATCGGCCGTCCACGATGCGGCAACTCGCCATCGACGACATGAAGATCGGTGCGGCAGACCGCGCAGGCCTCGATGCGCACGCGAATCTCGCCCACCTGCGGCACCGGATCGGGCCGGTGTTCGAATCGCAGCGGCTCGCCGGGAGCATGCAGAACCATCGCATCCATGATCGTCTTCCGCCTGTTGCAGGGTGCCGGCAAGACAAGGAAGCAAGATAGGTCCGATCCGTCCGGATTGAACAGGCCTTGCCGCGCAAGCCTGCCCGCCGCTCAAACCGGATCCGGCGAAAGCCTAGAGTTCGACCTTGCCGCTCCGGCGTGGCCAGAAGGCCGCGATGATACAAAGGACGGCGACCAGTCCGACGGCGACAAACGTCTGCACCACATCGAAGTTGAGCGCATCGCGTGCGACGAACAGCGCCGTGATCGGTGCCGCGAGAGCGAGCAGCAAGCGGATGAGCAGAGACATAATGAATCGCCTCGTAGGGTTGCCGCTGTGTCGTCAGCGCGACGGAACGATCCGGGGTCGTTCAAAGCCGAAATATCGCTTGGCGTAATCGATCACCTCGCCGTCGCTCGGATGATCGGCTGCTTCTATCGCCACCACACGTTTGCCGAACTCGGCATTGTTCTGCTGCAGGAAATCGTAGAGAACGTTTTTCTCGTTGCCTGGCCCGAGGATCAGGATCCGCCCGGCGTCTTGCAATGCGGCTGCGATCTCGCCCAGGAATTCCTCGTCCTCGGCGGCGTGCCCGGCACCGATCTCGTTCGCCTTGTGGTGGATATTTTCAGTTTCGGGATGCGAACGGATTACGATCTGATCGTATCCGGTCAGGCCGATATGGAAAATCCGTGCCCGGCGATGGTCGACCCAGACCACGGCGTGATGATGTGCGGACATGCGACGAAACTCTTCGTTGCGGCTAACCTGTTTTCGACAGCCGTTCGTCCTCGGGCGAGGGGATATAGAGGCCCGACATCGCATCGACCCAGCACAGGTGATCGTGGACCAGCCGGACGCCTTCGATATTCTCGGCCGCGACAATCGTCGCCTGCCGGGATCGTTCATCGGCAATCACGCCGCTGAGATGCACGATACCGTCGCGCACCAGCACCTCGAGATTGAGGGGACGCCATTCCTCCTTTTCGATGGCGCGAATGATCCGCTCGCGGATGCGGTCGTCGTCGGCAGTGGGATCGGGAATATCGCGCGCGAGGCTCGCCACCGCCTGCAGCAGGTTGGATCGCGTCAGGATGCCGACCATGGTGTTGCCGTGCATCACTGGCAAGCGCTTGACGTTCTTTTTTTCCATCAACGCGACCACGTCCTCAAGCTGCGCGTCTTCGGATATCGTCACGGGATCGGGTGTCATGACATCGCCCACCTTGCGTCCGTGTTCGCGGACAAAATCGGTGGCGGCACCTCCGGGGCCGATCAGGAAGCTGAGCCAGCGGCCGCGCTTCTTAGCGGTGCCGATTTCGCTGCGCCTGATGAAGTCGCCTTCCGACACGATACCCACCAGCTTGCCTGCGCCATCGATCACGGGCAGGCCGCTGATATGTCGCCGCAGCATCAGGTTGGCGGCGTCGAGAATTGAGGTTTCGGGAGTGACCGATATGGCCGGACGACTCATGATCTGATGGGCACGCATGAGAAAATCCTCCGTAGGTTGATTGAAGTCTGCATGCAATGCGCGGTGGCCCGTTGAGCCACATCAAGTTCCCATGAGAATTGTCGAACGGGTTGGGAGCGGTTCTAGTCAGCCGGCGCTTTTGCGATGGCGGTCTCATCCGCGTTGCCGGTTCTGGAAAGGACGGACCGGCTGCGCGTCAGCGTATCGTCCGGCGTGCCAGAGGAATCGACAATATTCCAGTCGAGGCCGGCAAGATCGTAGCTCTGCTGCTGTCGTGCGACGGCGGGTGTCGCGTCGGAGGCGTCACCGCTGCGGCCAGCGATGCGCGCAATCCTGATGTCGAGATCCGCAACGAGAAATAGTCCGGCAAAGGGCACGTCCATCGACCGGGCCATCCGCGCGATTGCCCGCCGCTCGTCCTCGCGTGCGTAGACCGCGTCCACGATCACTGAGCGGCCCTGACGCAGGATGCGTTCCGCATTGCGCGTCAGCGCCTGATAGACTGCGTTCGAATGTCCGGGCCGGTAGGCGCTTTCCGGCAGGCGGTCGGTTTCCTCGATGCCGAACAGTTTCTTGCGGGTCGTATCGGAGCGCAGCACGATCGCACCCGGAGGTGGCGCGAGACTATCGGCCAGACCGCGTGCCAGCACGGACTTTCCAGTGCCGGACAATCCGCCAATGGCGACAAGCCGGGGCGGGGCAGGCGCAATCAAACGGCATGCCAGATCGAAATAGCCGCTGGCCATGCGCCGGATCGCGCCATCCCTGTCGTCCACCCGCGCAAGGCGGGCGAGAGTGACATTGGCGCGAATGGCCGCGCGCATCGACATCAACAGCGGCAGTATTGCGAGAGAATCCGAATTGGCATCGGGCGTTTGCGCGAGATATCTGTTGAGCAGACTGTTGGCCGCCGCCGTGGACCCCGCATGAAGGAGGTCCATCAGGACAAAGGCAAGATCGTAGAGCACGTCGATGGAGGCGATCTGCGCGTCGAATTCGATGGCATCGAAGATCACCGGCTCGTTCTCGATCAGGACGATGTTGGCCAGATGCAGATCGCCGTGGCAGCGACGGACGAATCCCGCATTGCCACGCTGTTCCAGCAAGGGTCGCAATCTTGCCAGGGCGGCATTACTGGCCTGATCGAGGTGATCGATCGCGTCCTCGGGAAACAGTTTGGCGGCGCGAAAGGCGGCCGTGTTCCCTGCGATGATCGCCGGGATCGACCGGAGCCATGGTTCGGTTACGGCGACCGGCGCCGTTTCATGCGCGGACGCGATCAGATCGGCGATCTGAACGGCGAGCGCCGGGCCGACGGGCGCGTTCGCGGCGAGATGATCGAGCGTTTGCGTTTCGTCGAACCGTATCATGTCGACCGCCCATTCGACCGGTTCGCCCGCGCCGTCGACGGCAAGGGTGCCGGTGGGCTCGCGGGTGATCGCGACAACGCCGCGATAGATTTGCGGCGCAAACGGACGATTGATGGCGAGTTCCTGTTCACATGCGTTCTTGCGCCGCTCGAGTGTCGAATAGTCGAGAAACGGATATTTGACTGCCTGTTTGATTTTCAGCGCGCGATGTCCGGCGAGAAAGACGTGTGCGGCGTGCGTGTCGATGCGTGTGACGTGGTCCACACCATGGGTCGACGGATTCGCCAGAAATGCGATCACGTTCTGCTGCATGTTGCGATCGTCGCTCATCTCACAATAGCTCTGGAACGGAGAAAACGGCTAACAAGGTTAGTTCATGGAACTCCATCAAGCTTGAGCCCAATCAATTTTCTTGCCACGGAGCGGGCCTAAATAATCCTCGTTGACAATATCGACGGAGGATATGGCCATGAAGTCTCTTATCCCAGTCAATCAGGATCGTTCTCTTCTTCGACGTGACCTTGGTCCTTTCACGGCGCTGCAACAGGAAATCGACCGTCTGTTCGATGGCTTCACTCGGAACTTCACCGGCGGAATGCCGCAGGCGCTTGTTCCCAGCATGGATGTCAGCGAAACCGACAGGGAAATCGAGATTACGGCTGAACTGCCGGGGCTCGAGGAGAAAGACGTGCAATTGAATGTTGCCGACAATCTTCTGACCATTCGCGGCGAGAAGAAGAATCTGCGCGAGGAGAAAGACAAGGACTATCGTCTTGTCGAACGAAGCTACGGGTCGTTCTCGCGCACGATCGAACTGCCGGCAGGGGTCGATGCCGATTCCATCAAGGCGACGATTTCAAAAGGCGTGCTGAAAGTTACGGTGCCGAAACCGGCACCGGCGGTCGCCAAGAAAATCGAGGTCAAGACAGCAGCCTGACCTCGATAAACTGCGCGCGCCGCATTGTCGCGACGCGCGGCTTTTTCGGATCGACCAGGCGCCGGCGACACGGAAAGCGCGCATTTCGCCTCACCTCACTGAGCGAGTTGCTTGACGCAGGTCAACACGTTCTTCGCCTCCGCTTCTTAAATGGCCGGATTGCGACGCGAGGGACAGTTCCGTGGCTACTGAACCCGTTCTCGACATTGTCAGCATGGAAGGCGGCACCGAGCTGCGGCCCGCCGGAGCATGGACGTCCGCTCACTCCGAGACGCTTGAATCGCTTTATCGTAGCGCCGAACCGCAAGTGAGCGACAAGGCCGTTCTCACGGTGGACATGACGCATCTCGGTGAGATCGATACGCTCGGGGCGTGGCTGCTGGAAAAACTCTCGCGCCGGGCGCAGACGGCGGGGCGGGTGTCTCGCATTGTCGGAATGTCCGAGCGTTATGCCGGGCTGGTCGCGGAAGTGGGGCAGGTCAATCGTCACGCGCCGCCTGCGAAGGAAAGCCTCAATCCGGTTATCGCGTTGCTGGACCGGATCGGCCGGGGCGGCTTGTCCGCCTTGCAGGATCTTGCTGTCTTTCTGCAGATGCTGGGCGCGCTCGGCATTGCGTTGCTGCGGGTCGTGCTGCGGCCGCGCTCGCTGCGCTTCACCTCGCTGGCCTACCAGATTCACCGGATCGGCTGGCAGGCGATCCCGATCGTTGCGCTCATCACGTTTCTGATCGGCGCGATCATCGCGCAGCAGGGCATTTTTCATTTCCGTAAATTCGGCGCGGACTCTTATGTCGTCGACATGGTCGGCATTCTGGTGCTGCGCGAGATCGGTGTCCTGATCGTCGCCATCATGGTCGCGGGCCGCTCCGGCAGCGCCTATACCGCCGAACTCGGCTCGATGAAAATGCGCGAGGAGATCGACGCACTCTCGACCATGGGGCTCGATCCGACCGAAGTGCTGGTGCTGCCGCGTGTCGTGGCGCTGGTCTGCTCGCTGCCGATCCTGGCCTTCATTGGCGCGATGTCGGCTCTGTATGGCGGCGGCCTTGTTGCCTGGCTGTATGGCGGCATGAGTCCGGCGATCTTCATTGCCCGCCTGCACGAGGCGGTTTCGGTCACCCATTTCGAGGTCGGCATGATCAAGGCGCCGTTCATGGCGCTGGTGATCGGCATCATCGCCTGCAGCGAGGGCCTGCGGGTGAAGGGCAGCGCGGAATCGCTCGGCCGGCAGACCACGACGTCCGTTGTCAAATCGATCTTCGTGGTGATCGTGCTCGACGGATTGTTCGCCGTGTTCTTCGCCTCGATCGGGATGTAGCGATGGCGGAAACGGACATTTCCTATGCGATCCGTGTCAGCGATCTTGTCGTCGGTTTCGGACGGCAGATCGTGCTCGATCATCTGTCGTTGGATGTGCGCAAGGGCGAGATCCTCGGTCTGGTCGGCGCATCGGGCGGCGGCAAGTCGGTGCTGATGCGCACCATCATCGGTCTGATCCCCAAACGCAGCGGCCGCATTGAAGTCATGGGCGTCGAGATCGGCACCACGCATGACAGCAAGACCCAGGCCGCTGCCGGCAAATGGGGCATCATGTTCCAGCAGGGCGCGCTGTTCTCCTCGCTCACGGTTCGGCAGAACATCCAGTTTCCGATGCGCGAGAGCCTCGTGATGTCGCAGGAGCTGATGGACGAGGTCGCTAACGCCAAGCTCGAGATGGTCGGACTGTCGGTCGAGGATGGCGACAAATTCCCGTCCCAGCTTTCCGGCGGCATGACCAAGCGCGTCGCACTGGCGCGAGCGCTCGCGCTCGATCCGGCGATTGTCTTTCTCGACGAGCCGACATCGGGGCTGGACCCGATTTCCGCCGGTGATTTCGACGAACTGATCCGCACCTTGCAGCAGACGCTGGGTCTTACCGTGTTCATGGTCACGCACGACCTCGCCAGCATCAAGACGGTGTGTGATCGCATCGCGGCTCTCGCCGAGGGCAGGATCGTCGCACTCGGTCCGATGGAGGAGGTGCTGCGCTCCGAGCATCCCTGGGTCCGGGCGTATTTCCACGGCAAGCGCTCGCAAATGCTGCAACCAATGGAAGGCTAGGCAATCATGGAAACCCGCGCTCCGTTCGTCATCGTGGGAGCCTTCATCCTCGCGGCCATCGCGGCTGTGTTCGGTTTTGTCTATTGGCTGAACAACACCGGCGGTCTCGGCGCGCGAACGTCCTACAACATCCAGTTCAGCGGCTCGGTGCCCGGCCTTCTGGTCGGCGCTGCGGTCCTGTTCAACGGCATTCGCGTCGGCGAGGTCACGAGTCTGGCGCTCGCCGCCGACAGTCCGCGCAAGGTCAACGCGGTGATCGCGGTGTTGCCGGATACGCCGGTGCGGGCCGACACCAAGGTCGGGCTGGACTTTCAGGGCCTGACCGGCGTGCCCGTCGTCGCGCTGGAGGGCGGCGCGCAGCTCGCGGCCTCCGGGCCGGTGCCAACATTAGTTGCGGAGCCCGGCGCGGGGCAAAGCATGACGCAGGCGGCGCGCGATGCGCTGCGGCGTGTCGACAGCATTCTGGCCGACAACGCGGAGCCGCTGCAAAGCACGCTCGCCAATCTGAAGACGTTCTCCGAAGGGCTGGCGCGCAACACCGGCAAGCTCGACAATATCGTTGCCGGTCTCGAGCGGATGACTGGCGGCGGTCCGGCGGCTGCGCCCAAGATCGTTTATGATCTGACATTGTCCCGGCAGCGCGCCACCACGCCGCGGCAACTCAAGGGCCAGCTTGTGCTGGCCGATCCGTCCGCCATCCTGATGTTCGACACCCAGCGCATTCTGGTGACGCCGCCGGGCGGCGATGCGTCGGCCTTTGCCGATGTTCAGTGGGGCGACAGCATTCCCAAGCTGGTGCAAGCAAAACTGTTGCAAAGTTTCGAGAACGACAATGTGACGCCACCCCCGGCTCGCGAAATCGATGGCATCGAGTCCGACTATCGCCTGCTGGTTGAAATCCGCACCTTCCAGATCGAGCTTGGCGATCAGCCGCGTGCCGAGATCGGCTTGTCTGTCAGAATCCTCGGCAAGGAAGGGCATATCGTGGCCGCGCGCAGCTTCGAGGCCGCGCGCAGGCTGGAGACGAACAACGGCCCGGCCGCGGTGAAGGCTTTCAGCGAGGCCTTCAGCACCGTCGCTTCCGATGTTGTGGGATGGACCGGCGAGATTCTCAGACAGTGAGATTGACGGCAAACTCTTGCCGGGACCTCAGATGTTTCGGTCCGGCGCGCCCGAGGCGACGCTGATATCGATTTTCTGGGTCTCGGACCGGCCGTTGGAGTAGCTCACCACCACCGTGACGGCGTCGGTGCCGACGAAATTCGTCTTTGAGCGATAGATCGCGACAAAGGCCGGCACCTCCAGCGCCATGCAGTTCTTGTAGTTGGTCAGCGAAATCTTGGCGCGCTTGACGGTCGCGATTCCATTTGTCGGCGGCGTCAGCAGCCGGATCGAGGGCAGCGTCCCCGAACTGCAATCGGCCTGCACGTTCAAATAGACGCCGATGCGGATATCCTTGCCGGTCTGCCCTTTCGCCGTGCGATGGACCGTCTGGTCCTGGGCAAAGCCGGTCGTTCCGCCGGACAGCATCATAAGCGCAGCGACACCCGTTTTCAGAAACGAAAAGGGGCTCGATCTGGCGATGCTGTGATGGACGAAGCAAGACATAGTTTTACCGGATTGGGCTCACCGGTGACCCCAGTCTGTGCCGACGAGCGACAGGCGCGGCGATCATCGGCCTGCGCGCACTATAATCTTGGTTCGATTGTAAATCCTAGGCGGGAAACGACGCTGCGACGCACTGCCCACAGGCGCGGTCATCCGGACCTCAGTCGATATCCACCGGATGCATTCTCTGGGGTAGCACGAACGGGTAACCCTCATCGTGACCGACAGCGGTGCGAACCCTGAACACGGCGTGGATCAGTTCGGCGGTGATGGTCTCGACCGTCCGGCCGTCGGCATGGACCCTGCCGTGGTTGAGAACGATGATGCGGTCGGCGAAACGGACCGCAAGGTTGAGGTCGTGCAGAACGGCGATGACCGCGAATCCCGCGCGGGCGCGGCGCTTGGCGATTTCGAGCAGGCCGACCTGGTGACGCAGATCGAGGCTCGATGTCGGCTCGTCCAGCAGCAGCACGCCCGGCCCGCAGGCGGCCTCGCCGCAGGCAAGCTGCACCAGCACGCGGGCGAAATGCGCGCGTTGCTGTTCGCCGCCGGACAGCGTCGGCAGTTCGCGATGGCGCAGCGCGCCGAGGCCCAGCTCTTCGATGGCGGCATCAACCAGCGGTTGCGCGACGGCGCGGGTTTGTTCGCCCGCACCCATCATCACGATCTCTTCGACCCGGAAGGGGAAGGTCACGTTGACGTGCTGCGAGAGCATCGCGCGATGCTGGGACAGTTCGCGGGGCGAGAACTGCTGCAGGTTGCGTCCCTTGAGCAGCACTTGGCCTTCGCTGCACGGCTGATCGCCGGAGAGAACGCGCAACAACGTGGATTTGCCCGCGCCGTTGGGGCCGACGATGGCCACGGTCTCGCCGCCACGAAAATCGAGATCGACCCCGCTCAGCAGGGTGGCCTGCCGAATTCGGACGGACGCCGATGCCACTGTCAGCATGTTCACGGCCGCATTCATGGTCAGATACCCAGACCGCGTTGTCGCAATAGCATATAGAGAAAGAAAGGCGCGCCGACAGTCGCCGTCAGAATGCCGATCGGAACCTCTGCAGGAGCGGCCAGCACGCGGGCGAGCGTGTCGGCGCCGATCAGCAGAATGGCTCCGAGAAAGGCCGAGGCCGGCAGCAGCATGCGGTGGCCGGGTCCGATCATCAGCCGCAGCAGATGCGGCACCACGATGCCGACAAAGCCGATGACGCCGCAGATCGACACCGCCGCACCCGTCATCGCCGAGACCATGACGATGGAGATTTTTTTCAGGCGCTCGACATTGACCCCGGAATGGAAAGCTTCGGCTTCCCCGAGCGCGAGGACATCAAGTCCGCGCGCGACCAGCGGAATGGCGAGCAGCGAGATGAGCGCGATCGGCGCGATCGAAAGACCCTTCGTCCAGGTTGCGCCACTGATGGAGCCGAGCAGCCAGAACGTAATGTCACGCAATTGGCGGTCGTCCGCCATGAACACCAGAAGGCCGATGCCGGCATTCGCCAGCGCGGCGATGGCAAGTCCGGCCAGCAGAAACAGCGCGACCGAGGTTCGGCCGTTGCGGCTGGCGATCCTGTAGAGGATCATGGTGGTCAGAAGCGAGCCGGCAAAGGCGAACAGCGGCAGCATCTGGCCCTGAAGGAATTTCAGGTGAACGCCCCAGGCGCTGTCGGACAGCACGATGGCGACCGCGGCGGCAAATGCGCCGCCGCTGGAGACGCCGACAAGCGCGGGATCCGCGAGCGGATTGCGAAACAGGCCCTGCATGATGGTGCCGGACACCGCCAGCAATGCGCCGATCATGGCGGCCACCGCGATGCGCGGAATCCGGATCGACCACAGCACGAGCTGGTCGCGTGCCAGCATGCCGCTGATATCGCTTCCAAGACCAAGCGCGGCGATCAGCCGTTGCAGCGGAATGCCGGCGGCGCCGATCGTCATTGCCAGCAGGGCCGCGAGGACCAGGCCGCACAGCAGGACAGAGAAAACGAGCAGGGACGATGGCCGCAAATGCGGACGGGGAAGCGCGCGCGGCATCGGCGGCCCGTTTGACGTGGTATCGGTCAATGTCGGCAGTCTGCGGCAAACACGGCGGGTTGCCAATTGGCTTCGCTCGATCCGAGCGAGGGATAGAGTTTGACGGCGAGATCATGTGCCGCCGCCGCCGTCCGGGGACCAAAGCCGAGCAGGTAAAGACCTTCCATCGCGACAAAAGATTGAGACTTGGCAGCCGGTGTCAGGGTGAAGGCCGGATTGGCGAACACCGTCTCCTTTTCGATCTGATCCTGGCCACGCTGCATGGTGAGGATGACGTCGGGCTTGGAGGCGATGATCGCTTCGTCGTTGATGGGTTTGTAGCCCTCGAAGGCGTCGATGGCGTTGATGCCGCCGGCGAGCTTGATGATGGCATCGGCGGCAGTCTTGCCGCCGGCCACCATGGCGCGGCCGTTCAGGAACGACATCACGAACATGACGCGCACAGGTTTGCCGATCTTGCCGCGCAGGCTGTGCAGCGAAGCAAGATCGCTGGTCACCGCTTTCGCAAGGCACGCGCCACGCGCGTCCGCGTTCATGGCATGCGCGACGAGATTGATCTTCTGGACCAGGCCTTCCTCGGTATGCGTGTCGGGAACGAAAATCAGCGGGACCTTCGCGTTCTGCAGAACGTCGATGATTTCCTTCGGACCCGCGCCGTCGATCGCGAGAATCAGTTTGGGATTGAGTCCGAGCACGCCCTCGGCGGACAACTGACGCATGTAGCCGACGTTCGGCTTTTCACTCAATGCAGTACTTGGATAGAGGCTGGTGGAATCGACGCCGACGATCCGGTCCTGCAAGCCGAGTGCGTAAAGAATCTCCGTCACCGCGCCGCCGATCGAGACGATGCGCTGGGTATCGGTCACCTGAACGTCGTGTCCATGGGCGTCGCGAACGACGATGCTGTCGGCTGACGCGGGCGCAGCGTTCATCATGAGCGCCACGGCGAGGCCGGCGAGAGAAATGAGGCGAGGGCGGGTCCAGCGTTTCATTGTAATAATTTTGTCTACTTGGTCAGGATCAGTTTGTTTTGCGATGTCAGCCGGAGACGATAGACGTCCTCGCCATGCGAGATCGTGATCTCGCGCGCCGCCGCGAACAGTTCTTTACTGCCGATACGATTATCGACAATTGAAACCGTGCGTTTGTCTGGCGATGTCGGTGAACCAGGAATGGATTGGCTGGAACCATCGTTCCGCGGGCCTGCAACCATGTTTCGAGCGATTCCCTCTGATCATCGCGAATAATGATTTCGGTTATAGGGTTGCTGCGGACGTTATTCCAACGCGCCAGTTTACAATTGCTTTAAGGTGCGCCCGCGTGCGCTTGACCGTCATCCGTGACGCCCGTACGAGAAAGTGGCGCGATGATGGCCGGAACGGCTCGCGCGCGTAACAGCCAGCCAGCCCGCGTGGACGCGGGCCCGCCAGCCATATCCGAAATTTGTAGTTGGGGCTGTCATGGTGGGGCTGAACAAGCGCGCACGCGCGCTTCTGTTATCTGTGTCTGTTGTTTCCCTCGTGGGCTGGGTGCCGGTTGCGCAGGCGCAGCAGGCGGCCGAGCCGGGCGTTCAGGCGGCGAAACGCAAGAAGAATTCCGCACATGAGCAGGTGCGACAGAATGACCCTGTCTTCACCACCGCCTATGCGCAGATCGGTGCGGCAACTCAGCAGCCGCTGGACGTGATCACGGTTGCGGCGTCCAAGACCGAGGAGCGGGCGATCGATGCGCTCGCGCCGGTGAGCGTGGTGACGCTCGAACAGATTCAGGGGCGTAACGCCAGCACAGTCGGCGATCTGGTCTACAATATGCCCGGCGTGTGGCTGCAGAATCGCGGCGACGATCCTTCCACCTCAATCAACATTCGTGGCTTGCAGGATTTCGGCCGCGTCGCGGTGGTGGTTGACGGCGCGCGGCAGAATTACCAGCGCACCGGCCATTTCGCCAATGGCTCGTTCTTCCTCAATCCCGAATTGATCGGCGGCATCGATATTGTGCGCGGCCCGACCGCCAATATCTACGGCTCCGGCGCGATCGGTGGCGTTGCATCGTTCCGTACCAAGGACATCGAGGACGTAGTGCGCCCGGGCGAGCGCTGGGGCGTCGATGTCAATTCGATGATCGGCAGCAACAGGAGTCGCGCGACTGGCTCGGCGTTCGGCGGCATTCACGTCAATCCGAACGTCGATATTTTTGCCGGCGGTACCTATTCGACGCAGGGAAATTATCGCGACGGCACGGACTACACCGTGGCCAACACCTGGAACAGGCTGTCGAGCGGCATCGCCAAGCTGACGGTGCGGCCGGCCGATGGTCATGAGATCAAGCTCGGCACGATCTTCCAGGAAAACATCTACAATATCGGTCAGCCCAGACGTACCGTGGGTGATCCCAACACACTGCCGCTTGGACCACCGCTTTTCCCGGGTGGACCGCCGAGCGATCCGAATGGTCCGACCTCGATCTACGCAACCAACGTAAAGAACTATACGACGACGCTGGGTTGGAAGTATTCGCAGCCTGACGACAAGCTGTTCGACTGGGACGCCAAGATCTACTGGAATCGTACCGATAACGACCAGGTTAAAGTCGGGCATACTACGGCGACCAATTCCGCTTATTGCGGCGGCACCGTGCCCGGCAATGCCGTGTCTGGATGTATCGGCGATAATCGCAGCTATCGGATCGATACTTTCGGCTTCGACGTCCACAATACGTCGCGGTTTGAAACGGGCGACTGGCGCCATGCTCTTACTTACGGCGTTGATGGATTCCGCGATGATGTGAATACGCAGGATTCTCGCGGTAATTCCAATGTGACGACGCCTGGCGGCGTTCGGACCGTCTCAGGCGGTTTTATGCAGTGGAAGACGAACTATACGTCTCTGCTCGAGATGGTTGGCGCCCTGCGTTATGACAACTACCACCTCGATTCCGGTACAACGTCCGTTAGTGGAGATCGTCTTTCGCCCAAGATCACGGTCGGTTTCTTTCCGACGGCCGTTTTTACGCCTTACGTAAGCTATGCTGAAGGTTATCGGGCTCCGTCAGTCACGGAGACGCTGATCGACGGTTCGCATGTTGGCGCGACGACGAACGACTCATTCTTTGTCTGTCCGTCGGGGCAACGGTTGCCAACGATCCCGAATCCTCCGGGCCAGCCGATCAATCCGAATACGTCGACATTCTGCTTTGTGCCCAATCCGAACCTGCGTCCGGAAATCGGCAAGACCAAGGAGGTTGGTGTCAACATCAAGAAGAATGACGTGTTTGCTGCGGGCGATACCTTCCGCGGAAAGTTCAACGTCTTCCGCAACGACGTCGAGGACTACATCGATACGGTTGCCTATGGCACGCCTTATGTCACGGGCGGCAACAGCTACTACCCGTTCTTGCAGTATCAGAACATTAACGCTGCCCGGATATCCGGCTTCGAAGCAGAAACGATGTACGATGCCCAATCGTGGTTCATCGGCGTGTCTGCGACGATTCAGGATGGCAAGAACGTACAGACCGGTATCGGGCTGTACAGCATCCCTCCGCAAAAGGTCACCACCACGGCGGGTGTCCGGTTTGCCGACTACAAGGCAACGTTGTCGGTGATGTGGACGAATATAAAGGCAAATACGGACGTGCCGGCCAACTATCTTCCCGGCACCTCGTATGATCTCGTAAATCTCTATCTGACGGTGAAGCCGACCGCGAACCTGACTTTGGTCGCCTCGGTCGAGAACCTTCTGAACCAGTATTATCGCCCATACGCGATCCCGCGCGGTTCAACCACGGATACCCAGAATGACGTAAAATGGGCGAGTGCCGGCGCAGGTCTCGTTATCAAGGGTGGCTTGAAGTATCACTTCGGAGGATAAGTCCGCACGTATCTACATCCTTGATCGATCGGGCGAGCCGCGCAGGATTTCTCTGCGCGGCATCGTGCGTCTGGAAATAACTTGTTTTATCGGGCAGGTTGCCCATCAGGACCGCAAGGGAGAGACGACATGTATATCGCAATGAACCGTTTTCAGGTGAAGAAGGGCTCCGAGCAGGCGTTCGAGACGCTGTGGGCGAGCCGTGAATCCTATCTCAGCGAGTTGCCGGGATTCATCGAATTTCATCTCCTGCGCGGCCCCGATGCGGAGGATCACAAGCTTTATTCCACGCACACGTTGTGGGCTGACAAGGCGGCGTTCGAGGGTTGGACCAAGTCCGAGCAGTTCCGCAAGGCGCATGCCCGCGCCGACAACCAGACCGGCGACAGCCTCTATCTCGGCCATCCGAAATTCGAAGGCTTCGAGGTCATCCAGACCGAGCGCAAGACCAGCGCCGCCGCCTGATCCTCTTACTCACGGAACACACATCATGTTGAGCACGGATCTGGCCGCTCTGAAAAAGCATATGGCCGAAAATCCCGGCGGGGTGATCGAGGACGTTGCACGCGACAAGAACGCGACGTGCCGCGCGGTGCTGGAGGCGCTGCCGGAAGAGATGCGCAGCTTCGCGCCGGGGTCGGCCTTCGTGGAGGCGATGCAGGACATCGCCACCTGGGGGCAGGTCACGCTGATCATCCATACCGATGATGGGATTTTCGAAGTGACCGATCCGGTCTCGCAAGGCGAGATCGGCCGCGGCTACTTCAATCTCTCGGGCCCCAAGGGACTGCACGGACATCTGCGGCACGAGCGTTGCGGCGGCCTTGCCTTCGTCGAGCGTCCCTTCATGGGAAAATCCTCGGCGTTTGTCGCTTTCATCAATGTCGATGGCGGCGTCATGTTCAAGGTGTTTGTCGGACGCGACGAGGCCCGTCAGCTCAAGGCCGATCAGATGGAGCGGTTCCACGCTCTGGCGACGAAGCTGCAGGCGAGCCGTTAACCTTATCCGGCGGCATCACCCGTTTGAGTAGGGGCGTCGCGGGGAACATCAACATCGCGCGGGTGTTATTCACCCGCGCGATGTTGCGTTCGGCCGCGGTGTTTCATGCCCTTGCTGCGTTATTTCGTCATTGTCGGGAGCTGTCTGCTCGTGCTCCTGTTTGCAGCTGACGCCTATCTGCCGAAATCCGGCGGGTCGGATGTGCACGTCTCGCGTTCCGACGCGACGCCGGTGGATCTGACGACGGTCCGGATCACGTCGAACAAACAAACCGCACCGCCTATCGTGTACGATACCAGCCGGCCGCCGATCGTCGCCCGGCCGGCGATTGTGAACGCGCCGGCCGTTGCGATGCCCGCTACCAGCGCTCCCGCGGCGAAGGAATCTCCTGCCGTCAAGGAGCACGTACGGAACGCCTACGCGCAGGCCGAGACGGCTCCCTCCGCTCGGACGGAAGTTGCCGTGACATCCAAAGTCTCCAAAAAGCGGGCGGCAAGCCGCAAGCAGCAGCAAAAGCGGCGTGCGTTGGCGCAAGCGCGCGAGCCGGGATTTTTCGATTTCTGGTAGCAACGCTGCGCGGGGTGCGATCGTCGCAGCCCATCGCCGATAGTCCCTCATCGGCATTTTTCGAATGCGCGGTTTTGTTCCGATAAAATCCGGATTTCAATTTGCCTTTGTGTCGTTCTGATACGGAACGCGATCACCACTGTTCGGTTTGCGGCACAGACCGAATTGGCGGTCGAGAGGAGAGGCCGATGAACAGAACAGCATGGATGATTTCAACCACTGCACTTACGTTCGCGATTGCAACCGGCGTGGCGTCTGCGCAGAGCGCGGCGCCCGGCGGCATGAAGGGCGGCGAAGCTCCCGCCGCAACGGCGCCCGCGAATCCCGGAGGGGCCGCGAAAGGAAACATGGGCGCCGAGCATTCCGCGCCAGCCGGTGCCAGGGGAGAGAGACACGGTGCGGGTGAAAACGGCATGACGAATGCGCCAAAGCAGGCGCAGGAGAACCGGTCCGGTTCGCCGTCCAAATCGCAGGCTCAGTCGGACACCAAAGGTCCGAACGAGATGAAGGGCGGCGCGAAGTCGGCAAACGAGTCCAACATGAAGGGTGACAAGGGCTCGACGGCCTCCGAGACGCGCTCCAACGCGGGCGCGGGCAAGACCACGGGCAATGCGGCAACCTCGGCGACGGCCGCGCCGCCGGCGGAGAAGCGCTCCCAGATCTCCAGCGCGATCAGGCAGGAGAAGGTGAAGGAGGTCACCCATGTGAACTTCAACATCTCGGTCGGCGCACGCGTGCCGACCTCCGTACATTATTATCCGCTTCCGGCCCGGATCGTCGAAATCTATCCGGAGTGGCGCGGCTACGATTTCATTCTGGTGAACGGCAGGTACATCATCCTGCGACCGGACACGCATGAGATCGTCTACATTATCGAAAGCTGATTTCGGCCGGCTATGATCACAACGGGAGGCAGTCGCTGGATTGCCTCCCGTTTTGTTTGCCGGGCGACCGGCGGCAGACGTTATATTAAGTGATAAAGGCGCTCAGACCTTGCGACGCTGGCGGCCCGGGCGCGGATGCTCGCTCTCCGGCGCGCTCTGGGCGGTGTCCTTGATACGGTTCTTTACCGCGACCAGCGTATCGAGGCTGGTGCGAATCGCTTCGGCCGGCACATCCTGCAGCACGTCGCATGCAATCGCGTCACGCAGGCTGTCGAGATCGTCGACAAGCTGGCGGCCGGCGGTGGTCAAAAAGAGTTGATTGGCCCGGCGGTCGCGTGGATCGGCACGTCGTTCGAGCAGGCCGTGCTCGACCAGCCGGTCGAGCAACCGGACCAGTGAAATTGGCTGCAACTCAAGCACATCGGCGAGATCGACCTGAGAAAGTCCTTCCTGCTCCCGCAAGCGGAAGAGCACGATCCATTGCGCGCGGGTGGTGCCGCGGCTTTTTGCCCGGTGCTCGATATAGTTGCGCAGCAGTCTTGAGCTTTCGATCAACTGGGCCACAAATTGTCGTTTTAAATCAGAGGCCATGGCTGCACGCCCCAAGGTCATTTTACGAATAATTGATATGCTGGCGTATTAAGTGCAAGCATACTGACAGGTGTCCCATATATTCTGCAAGTGCATGCAGAAGGCGAAGAGAGTGACTTCATGAGCTACCGTGTTCCCCGATGGATCTATGTCCTGCTGGCGGCGCTCGTCGTTGGCGGCGGCTATTGGGCGTGGCGCGGTGGCGGCTCCCACGGCCAGAAGGCGGCCAAGGCGACTGTCGAGCCCGCCGTGCCGGTGACCATTGCGCCGGTCGAGAAGGCCGATGTCCCGGTCTATCTCTCCGGCCTCGGAACCGTGCAGGGCTTCAACACCGTGGTGGTTCGTACCCGCGTGGACGGGCAGATCGACAAGATCGCCTTCAAGGAAGGACAGTTCGTCAAGGAAGGCGACCTGCTGGCCCAGATCGACCCGCGCCCCTTCCAGGCCGCGCTGGATCAGGCCGTCGCCAAGAAAAGCCAGGATGAAGCGACGCTGGCCAACGCCAAGCTCGATCTGCAGCGTTCGACCAAGCTGGGCGATTTCGCCACCCGCCAGCAGGTAGACACCCAGACCTCGACCGTCCGGCAGCTCACCGCCCAGATCTCCGCCGACGAAGCGGCGATCGCGAATGCGCAGACCCAGCTCGATTACGCCAGTATCCGCGCACCGATCGCCGGTGTCACCGGGCTACGGCAGGTCGATCAGGGCAACATCGTCAATGCGGCGACGCAGACCGGTATCGTCACCATCGTGCAGATCGAGCCGATCGCGGTGATCTTCACCGCGCCCGAGCACCAGGTTCCGAACATTGCCAAGGCGCTGGCCAGAGGGCCCGTGAGGGTGAGGGCCTATACCTCGGACGGCAAGACCCTGTTGTCGGAAGGCTCGCTCGCGCTGATGAACAATCAGGTCGACTCCACCAGCGGAACCATCCGCCTGAAGGCGACGTTCGATAACAAGGACCACGTGCTGTGGCCCGGCCTGTCGGTAGCCACGCGCCTTCTGGTGAACACCGTGAAGGATGCGACGGTGGTCCCGGACAACGCCGTGCAGCACGGCAATGACGGACTTTTCGTCTACGCCGTAACCGACGGCAACAAGGCGCAGGTGCGTAAGATCAAGGCTGGCTATTCCGGCGAAGGGCGCACCCTGATCGAGGAGGGGCTGTCGCCCGGCGATCAGGTGGTCGTCGCCGGACAATATCGTGTTCATGAAGGCTCATTGCTCGCGACCAGAACGGCGAACTCGAATGCGTCACCGGTGAGGGTCGATTGAAATGAACTACAGCATTTCAGGACCGTTCATCCGGTATCCCATCGCAACCTCGCTGTTGATGGTGGGCGTGCTGTTTGTCGGCCTTGTTGCCTATCCGCTGTTGCCGGTGGCGCCGCTGCCGCAGGTCGATTTTCCCACCATTCAGGTCTCCGCCAGTCTGCCGGGTGCGAGTCCGGAGACCATGGCGTCTTCGGTCGCCCAGCCGCTGGAGCGCCAGTTCGCGCAGATTCCCGGCGTCGCGCAGATGACATCGACGAGTTCGCTGGGCTCGGCCTCGATCACGATCCAGTTCGATCTCAACCGCAATATCGACGGCGCGGCGAATGACGTGCAGGGCGCGATCAACGCCGCGGGCGGCACGCTGCCCAAGAACCTGCCCAATCCGCCGACCTATCGAAAGGTGAACCCGGCGGATTCGCCGATCATGATCATGTCGGCGACCTCGGACACCATGCCGCTGATTCAGGTCAACGACGCGATCGACGCGCAGCTCGCACAGCAGATCAGCCAGATTACCGGCGTCGCCCAGGTGTTGATCGGCGGCCAGCAGAAGCCCGCCATCCGTGTCCAGATCGATCCGGCCAAGCTGGTGGCCAAGGGCCTCAGCCTTGAGGACGTGCGCGCGCAGATCGCGATCACCACGGTCGACAGCCCCAAGGGCAACATCGACGGCAAGACCCGCAGCTACACCATCTACGCGAACGATCAGTTGCCGCACGCGAAAGACTGGAACGACGTGATCATCGCCTATCGCAATGGCGGACCGCTGCGCATTCGCGACATCGGCCAGGCCGTGGCGGGACCGGAGGATATGAAACAGGCGGCGTGGGCCAACGGCCAGCGCGGCGTCTTTCTTGTGATCTTCAAGCAGCCGGGCGCCAACGTCATCGAGACGGTGGAGCGGATCAAGGCGCAATTGCCGAGACTGGTGGCGGCGATCCCGCCTGCCATCAAGGTCTCGATCATGAGCGACCGCACGCAGACCATCCGCGCCGCGGTGGAGGACGTGCAGTTCACGTTGCTGCTCACCATTGCCCTCGTGGTGATGGTGATCTTCATTTTCCTGCGCAGTTTCTGGGCGACGGTGATCCCCAGCGTCACGGTGCCGCTTGCGCTGCTCGGCGCCTGCGCGCTGATGTGGATGGCCGGCTATACGCTGGACAACCTGTCGTTGATGGCACTGACGATCTCGGTGGGATTCGTGGTCGACGACGCCATCGTGATGCTGGAGAACATCTCCCGCTATGTCGAGAAAGGGGAGGATCCGTTCAAGGCGGCGCTGAAGGGCGCGGCCGAAATCGGCTTCACCATCGTCTCGATCAGTATCTCCCTGGTTGCGGTGCTGATCCCGTTGCTGCTGATGGGCGGTATCATCGGGCGTCTGTTCCGCGAATTCGCCGTGGTACTGGCGATGGCGATCTTCGTGTCGCTGATCGTGTCGTTGACGCTGACGCCAATGATGGCTTCGCGCTTTCTCAAGGCGCATGAGCACGAGCAGAAGCACGGCCGTTTCTACCAGTGGAGCGAACGGTTCTTCGACGGAATGCTCCGCCTCTACGAGCGCGGGCTGGATGTTGTCCTGAGATGGCAGTTCACCACGCTGTGCGTGTTCTTCGCGACCGTCATTCTGTCGGGCGTCCTGTTCGTCGCCATTCCGAAAGGATTCTTTCCGCAGCAGGACACCGGCCTGATCACCGGTGCCTCGCAGGCGGCGCAGGACATTTCCTTTGCCGACATGAAGCGGATTCAGGAAGAGCTCGGCAAGGTGGTGCAAGCCGATCCGGATGTCGCCAGCATTGCGATGGCGATCGGTGGTGGCGGCAGCGCGCTGAACACCGGGCGCATGTACATCACTCTTAAGCCACGCGATGAACGCACCGCGACGGCACAGCAGATCATCGCGCGGCTGCGGCCCAAGCTCGACAAGGTGGAGGGCGGAAAGCTGTTCCTGCAGGCGGCGCAGGATGTCCGCATGGGCGGCCGCGCCACGCGAACCCAGTTCGAATACACGCTGCAGGACGCCAACCTTGACGAATTGAATGCCTGGGCGCCGAAAATCCTGGCCAAGATGGAGACATTGCCGCAGCTGCGCGACGTTGCGACCGACCAGCAGACTCAAGGCACCACGCTGACCCTGACGATCGATCGCGATACCGCGTCGCGTTTCGGCATCCAGCCGCAACTGATCGACGACACGCTTTATGATGCGTTCGGGCAGCGGCAGGTGACGCAGTATTTCACCCAGCTCAACAGCTACAAGGTGATCATCGAGATTCTGCCGCAGATGCAGGGCGATCTCGACAGCCTGAACAAGATCTACATCAAGTCGCCGACCACCGGCGATCAGGTGCCGCTGTCGACATTCGTGAAGTGGACCACCGATCCGGTGCGCCCGCTGTCGATCAGCCATCAGGGACAATTCCCGTCGATCACCATCAGTTTCAACCTCGCGCAGGGCGTGGCGCTGGGGCAGGCGACGAATGCGGTGCAGGCGGCGATGGCGGAGCTCGGCGCGCCGCCGACATTGAGCGGCAGTTTCCAGGGCACCGCGCAAGCCTTCCAGCAATCGCTTGGCACCGTGCCGCTTCTGATCGTGGCCGCGCTGGTGGTGGTCTATCTCGTATTGGGCATCTTGTATGAGAGCTACATTCACCCGATCACGATTCTGTCGACCCTGCCGTCGGCCGGTGTCGGCGCGCTGGCGACGTTGATGCTGTTCGGCTTCGATTTCAGCCTGATCGCGCTGATCGGCATCATCCTTCTGATCGGCATCGTGAAGAAGAACGGCATCATGATGGTGGACTTCGCCATCGTGGCGGAGCGCGACGAGCATCTGTCGCCGGAGGAATCCATCCGCAAGGCGGCGCTGCTGCGCTTCCGTCCCATCATGATGACGACGATGGCGGCGCTGCTCGGCGGCGTGCCGCTGATGCTGGGCACCGGCACCGGCTCGGAGATTCGTCAGCCGCTCGGTTACGCGATGGTCGGCGGCCTGCTGGTCAGCCAGGCGTTGACGCTGTTCACCACGCCGGTGGTCTATCTCTATCTCGACCGGCTTTCGAACGCATTGTTGCGGCTCGGTCGCAGCGAGCCGACCGATCGCGAGCCGCCGGGTGACTCCGGCGCGGTGTCGCAGGCGGCGGAATAGAGCAGAGCGCTACAGGCGTGGCGGTTTACGCCGCGCGGAAGATCCCGCTGGCGTTGACGCCGCCAAAGCCGAAGCCGTTCGACAGCACATGCTCGATCTTCATCGCACGCGCCGCGCCGCGTACGAGATCGACGCCATTTGCGGCTTCGTCCGGATTGTCGAGATTGAGGGTCGCGGGCGCGATCTGGTCGCGTAGCGCCAGCACCGAGTAGATCGCCTCGATGCCGCCGGCGGCGCCGAGCAGATGTCCGGTCGCGGATTTGGTCGAGGTGACCGCGACGCCGCCGCTGGTGCCGAACACGCTCTTGATGGCGGCAAGTTCGCCGTGATCGCCGACCGGCGTCGAGGTGGCATGAGCGTTGAGATGCTGGATATCGGCCGGGGTGAGGCCGGCCTGATGTAGCGCCTGTACGATGGCGCGCCGGGCTCCGTCGCCATCCTCGGGGCCGGATGTCATGTGATAGGCGTCGGCGCTGGTGCCGTAGCCGACCAGTTCGGCGATGATGGTCGCGCCGCGCGCCAGCGCATGCTCGCGTTCCTCGAGCACCAGAAGGCCGGAGCCTTCACCCATCACGAAACCGTCACGGTCGCGATCGAACGGCCGCGAGGCGCGCTGCGGCGTGTCGTTGAAGCCGCTCGACAGCGCGCGGGCGGCGGCAAAGCCGCCAAGCGAGGTCCGCTCGATACAGGCTTCGGCGCCGCCGGCGATGGCGACGTCGGCTTCATTGGCGCGGATCAGGCGCGCGGCGTCGCCGATCGCCTGAACGCCCGCGGCGCAGGCGGTGACCGGCGCGCCCAGCGGGCCCTTGAAGCCGTGCTTGATGGAGACTTGCCCCGCGGCAAGGTTGACCAGGAAGGAGGGAACGGTGAATGGCGACAGCCGCCGCACGCCGCGCGAATCCGCCAGGCGCACCGATTCCGCGATGGCCGGAAAGCCGCCGATGCCCGAGCCGATCACGGTGGCGGTGCGCTCCCGCGCGCGCGTATCCTCCGGCTCCCAGCCAGCCTGCTTGACCGCTTCCTCGGCGGCCAGCAGCGCGAACAGGATGAAGCGGTCCATCTTCTTCTGGTCTTTGCGCGGCGCGGCCCGGTCGGGGTCGAAGCCTGCCTCGGCATCCTCCGTCAGATCGGGAACGACGCCGGCGACCTTGGACGACAATTCGCCCACCACATTGTCGGAAAGCTGACGCAGGCCGGATTTGCCGGCGATCAGGCGCGCCCAGTTGGCCTCGACGCCGCAACCCAGCGGTGACACCGCGCCCATCCCCGTAACCACAACCCGCCGCATCTCAATCCTGCCTGTCAGAAAATCCGAATTCTGCAGGCAGACCTAAGCTACTGCGAGCTTTTTGTCACGGTTGATCGACAGGGCAATGAGGGCGGCGATCAGGCAGAGCGCGCCGGCCACGAAGAAGGCGGGCAGATAGCTGAGCAGATAGGTCCGCGACATGCCGGCGGCGAGGGCGATGGAGGCCGCTCCCAATTGATGCCCGGTGAAGATCCAGCCGAACATCAGGTTGGCGCGCTCCGGCCCGAACGTCGAGGCGCTGAGCCGCACTGTGGGCGGCACCGTCGCGAACCAGTCCAGCCCGTAGAACATCGCGAACAGCGACAGGCCATAGAAGCTGAAATCCGAAAACGGCAGGAACAGCAACGACAGGCCACGCAGCCCGTAGTACCAGAACAGCAGCCAGCGATTGTCATAGCGGTCGGACAGCCAGCCGGAGAGGATGGTACCGACGAAGTCGAAAATCCCCATCGCGGCGAGCAGGGTGGCGGCTCCGGTGGCGGGCAGGTTGAAATCGCCGCAGAACGAGATGAAGTGGGTCTGAATCAGGCCGTTGGTGCTGGCGCCGCAGATATAAAAAGTTGCAAACAGGACCCAGAAGGTACGGGACGCGGACGCCTCCTTAAGGGCGCCAAGGGCGGAAGCCATGATCGGCCCATGTGCGGGGGGCACCGGAGCGAGCGGCTGCGAGCCGTCATCGCCGAAGGGCCGGAGCGCAAGATCGGAGGGCCGATCCCGCACCAGCAGCAGCACGGCAATCGCCACCATCAGCATCAGCAGGCAGAGAAACAGCATGGCCGCGCGCCAGCCGTGGTTCTCCGTCAGCGATGCCATCAGGGGCAGGAACACCAATTGCCCGGTGGCGGAACTCGCCCCCAGGATGCCGACGACAAGACCGCGCCGGGCGCTGAACCAGCGTGCTGCGACGGTTGCGCCGAGCACGAGCGCGGTCATGCCGGTGCCGAACCCGACAATGAATCCCCACAGCAGAACCAGTTGCCAGACTTGCGTCATGAACAGCGAGGCCAGCATGCCGGCCAGAATCAGCGATAACGCACTGACGACGACGTTGCGCAGCCCGTAGCGATTCATCAAAGCGGCGGCGAACGGCGCCACCAGTCCGAACAGCAGCAGGCGGATCGAGAGGGCTGTCGAAATCTGGGCGTTGCTCCAGCCGAACTCCTTCTCCAAAGGCACGATGAATACGCCGGGCGCGCTGATCGATGCCGCGCTGACCAGCACCGTCAGGAATGTGACGGCCACCATCACCCAGCTGTAGTGGATGTTTCTGCGGCCGAGGGTGGTCGAAAGCCAATTGGAGATCATGCGCATTCCAGTCAAAAAGCGGACCGGTACAATCCGGTCCGCTATTAAATTATACGGATCATATAATTGATCCGATGGAATGCAAACCCCCTCCGGCAGATATTTGTCAGGCCGTCTTGTTCTGGCCGCTAACGGTGTTATCGTATGACAAACAATATCTTATCGACGGTCATGCGATATTCAAAAGATCACAAATCTGAAACGCGCGCGCGAATCGTAGGGAATGCCGCCGTCCGTTTGCGCGAACTGGGCGCGGCCTGCATCGGCGTTGCCGACCTGATGAGGGATTCGGGGCTGACCCATGGCGGGTTCTACGCCCATTTCAAATCGCGCGAGGCGCTGATCGACGAGGCCTTCCTGCACGCGATGGGCAGCGTCGGCGAACGCTGGAAGCAGCGCGCCGACGCGGCGCCGGCCGGCGAGGAACTGGCTGCGATCGTCAACGGCTATCTAAGCGTACGTCACCGCGACGATGTTGGCGGCGGGTGCATGCTGCCGGCGCTCAGTCATGAGGTGGCGCGCGGCAGTGCAAAAACGCGCAAGGCCTTCCTCGCGAAGCTTGAGGAGGCGATCGCGGTGGTTGCGGATGCGCAGTCGCACTCCATGGATCGCGCCGCACGGGCACAGGCGGCCGGCACCATCGCGACGATGGTCGGAAGCCTGCTTCTGGCGCGTGCCGCCGGGAAGGGCGATCTGTCGTCCCTTATTCTCGAGGCCGGACGCGATGCGGCGATTGCGAACGGTGCCAGTTCCCGGACGACGCGCAAGCGGAAGCCGGCCAAGGGCAATTGAAAACAGCCTTCGCCGGCGCCTACAACTTTCGTAGAAGATGGGTGCGCGGTGCAGGTGTCGCACGAACAATTGTGCGTATCTGCACATCGTTTGCGCGCGATTGCACGTTTTCATTCCATGGCGGCAGCCGCATGATGCCCGAAACAAACTTCGGGAGGATTTCCGCATGCGCGCGATTGGACATTTTATCGGCGGCAAGGAGGTCAAGGGAACGTCGGGCCGCACCGCCGATGTCTATCAGCCGATGACCGGCGACGTGCAAGCCAAGGTCGCGCTCGCATCGAAGGATGAAGTGCGGGCCGCCGTCGAGAACGCCAAGGCGGCGCAACCGGCCTGGGCCGCGACCAATCCGCAGCGCCGTGTTCGCGTGTTGATGAAGTTTCTCGAACTGGTCGCGCGCGATAATGAGGAGATGGCCGAATTGCTCGCCCGCGAGCATGGCAAGACCATTCCCGATGCCCGCGGCGATATCATGCGCGGCGTCGAGGTGGTGGAGTTCGCGCTCGGCATTCCGCATCTGATGAAGGGCGAGTACACCGAAGGCGCGGGCCCCGGCATCGATCTCTACTCGATGCGTCAGCCCCTCGGCATCGTGGCCGGCATCACGCCGTTCAATTTTCCGGCGATGATTCCGATGTGGAAGTTCGCGCCGGCCATCGCCTGCGGCAATGCCTTCATCCTCAAGCCGTCGGAGCGCGATCCGGGCGTGCCGATGAAGCTGGCCGCCCTGATGCTGGAAGCCGGCCTGCCGCCGGGCATCCTCAACGTCGTCAACGGCGACAAGGAGGCGGTGGACGCCATTCTCGACGATCGCGATATCGCGGCGGTCGGTTTCGTCGGCTCGTCGTCGATCGCGCAGTACATCTATGAGCGCTCGGCCGCGACCGGCAAGCGCTGCCAGTGCTTTGGCGGCGCGAAGAACCATCTGATCGTGATGCCCGATGCCGACATGAACCAGGCTGTCGATGCGCTGATGGGCGCGGCCTATGGCGCTGCCGGCGAACGCTGCATGGCGGTCTCCGTCGCGGTGCCGGTCGGCAAGACCACGGCGGATCGCCTGATGGAAAAGCTGATCCCGCGCGTCGAAAGCCTGAAGATCGGCCCGTCCACCGATCCGAATGCCGATTACGGTCCGCTGGTGACGAAAGAAGCGTTGCAGCGGGTCCGCAACTATGTCGATGTCGGCATCAAGGAAGGCGCGACGCTGGCGGTCGATGGTCGCGACTTCAAGATGCAGGGCTACGAGAACGGTTTCTACATGGGCGGTTGTCTGTTCGACAACGTCACCAAGGATATGCGGATCTACAAGGAAGAGATTTTCGGTCCGGTGCTGTCGGTGGTGCGCGCGCATGATTTCGACGAGGCGCTGAGCCTGCCGTCCGACCACGAATACGGCAACGGCGTTGCGATCTTCACCCGCGACGGCGATTCGGCCCGCGAGTTCGCCGCCAAGGTCAATGTCGGCATGGTCGGCATCAACGTGCCGATCCCGGTGCCGGTGGCTTACTTCTCGTTCGGCGGTTGGAAGCGATCCGGTTTCGGTGATCTCAATCAATATGGCACCGACTCGGTGCGCTTCTATACCAAGACCAAGACGGTGACGTCGCGCTGGCCCTCCGGCGTCAAGGAAGGGGCCAGCTTCACGATGCCGACGAGCTGAGGTCGACAACCGCGGGCGCGCGCATGCAGTTCGCTCTCAATGAGGACCAGCTTGCCATTCGCGACATGGCGCGGGCGTTCGCGACCGAGCGCATCGCGCCCGACGCCCTGAAGTGGGATCAGGAGAAATACTTCCCCGTTGAGGTCATGCGCGAAGCCGCCGCGCTCGGCATCGGCGGGATTTATATCCGCGACGATGTCGGCGGTTCGGGGCTGACGCGGTTCGACGCGGCGCTGATCTTCGAGGCGCTGGCGCAGGGCTGCCCGACAGTTTCCGCCTTTCTGTCGATCCATAATATGTCGGCGTGGATGATCGATGCCTATGGCAGCGACGAGCAGCGCCGCAAATGGTTGCCGCGGCTCTGCACCATGGAGCTGATCGCGAGCTATTGCCTGACCGAACCGGGTTCGGGGTCGGACGCCGCCGCGCTGTCCACCCGCGCCGTGCGCGATGGCGATCATTACATTCTCAACGGCCAGAAGCAGTTCATCTCCGGCGCAGGGCAGAGCGACGTCTATGTCGTGATGGCACGCACCGGCGGCGAGGGCGCAGCGGGAATCTCCACGCTGGTGGTCGAGGCCGGTACGCCCGGCCTGTCGTTCGGTGCCGAGGAGCGCAAGATGGGCTGGAACGCGCAGCCGACGCGCGCCGTGATCTTCGAGAATGCGCGCGTGCCGGTGTCCAACCTGCTTGGCGAGGAAGGCATCGGATTCAAGATCGCGATGGCTGGTCTCGATGGCGGCCGGCTCAATATTGCGGCCTGTTCGCTCGGCGGCGCGCAGGCGGCGCTCGACAAATCGCTTGCCTATATGAAAGAGCGCAAGGCGTTCGGCAAATCGCTCGATCAGTTTCAGGCCTTGCAGTTTCGTCTCGCCGACATGGCGACCGAGCTCGAGGCGGCGCGGACCTTCCTGTGGCGCGCGGCGTCGGCGCTCGACCGCAAGGACGCCGATGCCGGCATGCTGTGTGCGATGGCCAAGCGTTTCGGAACCGATGTCGGATTCGATGTCGCCAACCGGGCGCTGCAACTGCATGGTGGTTACGGTTATCTTGCCGAATACGGCATCGAGAAGATCGTGCGTGATCTGCGCGTGCACCAGATCCTTGAAGGCACCAACGAGATCATGCGTCTGATCATCGCCCGCAAGCTGATCGAGGGCGCGCGATGACGGCGCAGCGCATCGCGATCGACGAGGCGGGTGACGATCTCATTATTGAGCGAGAGGGGACGGCTGGCGTCATCCGTCTCAACCGGCCGAGCGCGCTCAACGCGGTGACGCTGGGCATGGTGCGCGGCATTTCGCGCGCGCTGGATGTTTTCGAGCATGATCCGGCGATCACCACGGTCCTGCTGGAGGGCGCAGGTGAGCGCGGCCTCTGCGCGGGCGGCGATATTCGTAGCCTCTATGACAACGCGCGGATCGGCAGCGATTTCGGCGCGGTGTTCTGGCGCGAGGAATACGTGCTCGACGCGCGGATCGCCTCGTTCGCCAAGCCGTTCATGGCCTATATGGACGGCCTCGTAATGGGCGGCGGCATCGGTCTGGCCGGTCACGCCGCTCATCGTATCGTCACCGACCGCACGCGCCTCGCGATGCCGGAGGTCGGTCTCGGCTTCTTTCCGGATGTCGGCGGCACATGGATCTTGTCCCGCGCGCCGGGCGAGGTCGGTAGCTATTATGGCCTCACCGGCAATATGATGAACGGCGCCGAAGCGGTCTATACCGGCTTTGCCGACCATCTGATCCGAACGGATGATTGGGCTGCGTTGCGTGCGGCGCTGACGCAATTGCCGCCCAAAGCGAATGCCGCGGATGTGACGCGCATGATCGAACAGGTCTCGGCCCAAGGCGAGGCCGTGCCCATTGCCGCTCAACGCGAGCTGATCGACCGTGCGTTCGGTCATGACAGTGTCGAGGAGATCGTCTCGGCGCTGCGAAGTGATGGCTCGGAGTTTGCGCGCAAGACGCTTGCCGCTATTAACGACAAGTCGCCGCGCGGCCTCAAGCTGACATTGAAGATGCTGCGGTTGGGGCGCTCGTCCAACTCTCTTGAAGAGTGCCTCATGCGCGAGTATCGCGCCGCGCTTGGCGTCTATGCCAGCGCGGATTTCGTCGAAGGCATCCGCGCCGCCATCATCGACAAGGATCGCAATCCGACATGGTCGCCGCCACGGATCGAGGACGTGACGCCGCAGATGATCGAGAGCTATCTTGAGCCGCGTGGGCATGGTGACCTGAAACTATGACGCGCTGACCGTCACACATCGAGCAAGCGAAGCTGAGGGAACGGCAATGGCAGATATCGCATTCATCGGTCTGGGCAACATGGGCGGTCCGATGGCCACCAATCTGGTCAGGGCCGGCCACAAGGTCCATGGCTTCGATCTTGTTCCGGCGTCCTGCGAGGCGGCCAAGGCTGCGGGCGTGATGCTGGCCTCGACCGCAAAGGATGCGGTCAAGGCCGCGAGCATCGTCATCACCATGCTGCCGGCCGGCAAACATGTGCTGTCGGTGTGGGGCGATATCGTGCCGGCCGCCGCCAAGGGCACGCTCTTTATTGATTGCTCGACCATCGATGTGGAGAGCGCGCGCAAGGCGCATGCGCTGGCGAAAGCGGCGGGCCTGCCGTCGGTCGATGCGCCGGTCTCCGGCGGCACCGGCGGCGCCAGGAACGCGACGCTGACTTTCATGGCAGGTGGCGATGCCGCAGCATTCGCTGCGGCCAAACCCGTTCTGGAAGCGATGGGCAAGAAGATCGTCCATTGCGGCGAGGGCGGCGCCGGGCAGGCCGCGAAGATCTGCAACAACATGATCCTCGGCATTTCGATGATTGCGGTCGGTGAAGCGTTCGCGCTGGCCGAGAAGCTCGGACTTTCGCATCAGGCGCTGTTCGATGTGGCCTCGACCTCGTCCGGCCAATGCTGGTCGCTGACGAGCTATTGTCCGGTGCCGGGGCCGGTGCCGGCGTCGCCCGCCAACAACGATTACAAGCCCGGCTTTGCCGCGGCGCTGATGCTCAAGGATTTGCGGCTGTCGCAGGAAGCGGCGAAAGCAGCCGGGGCGGCGACGCCGCTCGGTGCCCATGCGGAGAGCCTCTACGAGGCTTTCACCAAAGAAGGGCATGGCGATGTTGATTTTTCCGGTATCATCCGTCATCTGCGCGCATCGACGAGAACGTGACGGGATGGACCGATGACCACATTCCAAGACGCACGGGCGTTTCTGCTCAAGCACCGGATGGATTACGACACCGCCGTCGCGCAATTCCGCTGGCCGGATGCTCCGCAATTCAACTGGGCGCTCGACTGGTTCGATGCCGGGCTTGCGAACGATCCGCAGAGCAGGGACCGTGCCGCGTTATGGATCGTCGATGTCGCGACCGGCACCGATACCAAACTCACATTCGGCGAGATGTCGCGCCGCTCCAACCGGACCGCAAACTTCCTGCGCAGTCTCGGTCTTGCGCGCGGCGACCGTCTTTTGCTGCTGCTCGGCAATGTGGTGCCGTTGTGGGAGACCATGCTGGCGGCAATCAAGCTCGGTGTCATCATCATTCCGGCGACCACGCTGCTCACGCCCGACGAATTGCGTGACCGGCTGGAGCGCGGCAAGCCCAAGGTGGTGGTCGCCGCGCCCGATCAGGTTGCGAAGTTCGAGAAACTTGGCGGCGATCTCGCGAAGATCGTGGTCGGAGAGACGGCGGCTTCCGGCTGGCGTTCGTATGGCGACGCCGCCGGATTTCCGGAAAGCTTTACGCCGGATGCGCCGACCGGCGCGCACGATCCGATGCTGCTGTATTTCACCTCCGGCACCACGGCGAAGCCGAAGCTGGTGCTGCACAGTCATCGCAGCTATCCGGTCGGTGCCTTGTCGACGATGTACTGGCTTGGGCTGCAGCCGGGCGATGTGCATCTGAATATTTCCTCGCCCGGATGGGCCAAGCATGCGTGGAGTTGTTTCTTCGCGCCGTGGAATGCCGGCTCGACCATCTTCATCGCCAATCAGGCGCGCTTCGACGCGAAGAAGCTGATGGAGACCATGGTCCGCTGTGGCGTTACCACCATGTGCGCGCCGCCGACGGTGTGGCGGATTCTCATTCAGGAGCAGCTGTCGGACTATAAAGTGACGCTGCGCGAGGTCTGCGGCGCCGGCGAGCCGCTCAATCCCGAAGTCATCGAACAGGTCAAGGACGCCTGGGGTGTCACCATCCGCGACGGCTACGGCCAGACCGAGACCACCGCGCTTGCCGGCAATTCGCCGGGCCAGCCGGTGAAGCCGGGATCGATGGGCCGGCCGATGCCGGGCTATAAAGTGAAGGTCAGCGATGCGGACGGCAACCCGGCGAAAGAGGGCGAGATCGGCCTTGCGCTCGGCGCGGATCGCCCGGCCGGTCTGATGCTCGGCTATATTAACGACAGCGGCCGGCCGACCGGCGCGGATAGCGATGTCTATCGCACCGGCGACGTCGCCTTCCTTGATGATGACGGCTATCTCACCTTTGTCGGACGTGCGGACGACGTGTTCAAATCGTCGGATTACCGTATCAGCCCGTTCGAGCTGGAAAGCGTGCTGCTCGAGCATGACGCCGTGGCCGAGGCGGCGGTGGTGCCGTCGCCCGATGCGATCCGTCTCGCCATTCCGAAAGCCTATGTATCCCTGACGCCGGGCACCGCGATGTCGCGGGAGACCGCGCTGTCGGTGTTCCGCTATGTGCAGGAGCATCTGGCGCCGTTCAAACGCGTCCGCCGCATCGAATTCGTCAAGGAACTGCCGAAGACGATCTCCGGCAAGATCCGCCGTGTCCAGCTTCGCCGCCTCGAACAGGACAACAACCGCGAGGATGCTTTACGCGGCGTCGAATTTCGTGAAGAAGATTTACCGGAGTTGCGAAGCGAACGCTGAGATTCGGTGACGGACGCAGGACACGCCATGACCATTCGGTTTGACGGCCGCGTCGCCATCGTCACCGGCGCGGGCGCCGGTCTTGGCCGTGCGCATGCGCTCGGTCTGGCGCAGCGCGGCGCGCGCGTCGTCGTCAACGATTTCGGCGCGGCAACGGATGGCGGCGGCGGCTCGGTGCATCCGGCCGAAGCGGTGGCCGAAGAAATCTGCGCCGCTGGCGGCGAGGCGATGGTCAGCGGCGCGGATGTTTCCGATCTCGCGCAGGTCGAGGACATGGTGGCTCAGGCGGCCGCGCGCTGGGGCAGCGTCGATCTTCTGGTCGCCAATGCCGGCATCCTGCGCGACAGGTCCTTCGCCAAGATGGAGCCGGACGATTTCGCCAAGGTGCTGGCGGTCCATCTGGTCGGCACTTTCAACTGCTGCCGCGGGGTGTGGAGCGGCATGCAGGAGTGCGGCTACGGCCGCATCGTCCTGACCACCTCCGGCTCGGGCCTCTACGGCAATTTCGGGCAGGCCAATTACGGCGCGGCGAAAGCCGGGATCGTCGGCCTGATGAATGTGCTGGCGCAGGAAGGCCGCAAGTCCGATATTCGCGTCAACGCGATCGCGCCGAATGCGGCGACGCGGATGACCGAAGGTCTCATCCCGCCGGATATCCTTGAGCTGCTGAAGCCGGAGGCGATCACGCCCGCCGTGCTTTATCTCTTGAGCGAGACCGCGCCGACCCGCACCATCATGGGCGCGGGCGCGGGATCGTTTTCGATTGTCAGGATCGTTGAGAGCGCGGGGATCAATCTGCCGGAAGACGAATGGACGCCGGAAGCCGTCGCCGCTCGCTTTGCCGAGATCGGCGATCTGGCGCAGGCGCGTCAACCGCGCGATGCGTTCGACCAGTTGGCGGGATTGATCGCGCAGGCGGCGAAGAGGGCGGGCATCAAGCTGCCGCCGCTGAAACCGTGAGCGAGCCTGAGGTTGCGATTGTCGGCGCCGGTCCTGCCGGGCTGATGGCGGCGGAAACCATCGCGAGTGCCGGCGTGCGGGTGACGGTGTATGATCGCATGCCATCCGTCGCGCGCAAATTCCTGATGGCCGGGCGTGGCGGCCTCAATCTCACCCATAGCGAGCCGCTGAATGTATTTCTGGCGCGCTATGGTGCCGCGGAGCCGCGCCTGCGCGCGGCGATCGAGGCGTTTCCGCCGGAGGCTTTGCGGGCGTGGAGCGAAGCTCTTGGGCAGCCGACTTTTGTCGGCTCGAGCGGGCGGGTGTTTCCGCAGGCGTTCAAGGCCTCGCCGTTGCTGCGGGCTTGGCTGCGTCGGCTGGATGCGCGGGGCGTGCGCTTCGCCTTGCGTCACGATTGGACCGGATGGGACGCGAACGGCGCCTTGCGTTTTGCAACACCCGAGGGCGAGCGGTCGGTCCGGCCGGACGCCACGCTGCTGGCGCTGGGCGGCGCGAGCTGGCCGCGGCTCGGCGCGGATGGGGCATGGACGTCGCTGCTGGCGGACAAGGGCATCGCCATTGCGCCGCTGAAGCCCGCCAATTGCGGGTTCCTCGTTGCCTGGTCGGACGTCTTCCGCGAGCGGTTCGAAGGCCAGCCGCTGAAAGGCGTTGTGCTTCGGCATGGCGAGTGCAGCGTGCGTGGCGAGGCGGTGGTAACCCGTCATGGACTCGAAGGCGGCGGCATCTACGCTTTGTCCGCGTCGTTGCGCGATGCCATCGCGGAAAACGGCGAGACCATTCTGAACATTGGTCTGCGGCCGGATCTGCCCGCGGCCGCGCTTGTCACGCGGCTGTCATCGCCGCGGGGCAAACAGTCGGTCTCGACCTTCCTGCGCAAGGCGGCGGGCCTTTCGCCGGTCGGTATCGGATTGGTGCAGGAAACGGCGGCACGGGCGGGCACGCCGCTGGCTGCGATGCCGGTCGAGGCCTTGGCGGCTCTGATCGACGAAATTCCTGTCGTGTTGACAGGGCCGGCGTCGATCGATCGGGCGATCTCGACCGCCGGGGGACTATCGTTCGATGAAATCGATGACCGGTTCATGCTGCGCCGATGGCCCGGTGTGTTCGTCGCGGGCGAGATGATGGACTGGGAAGCGCCGACCGGCGGCTATCTGCTGCAGGCCTGTTTTGCGACCGGTGTCGCGGCGGGCAAGGGCGTGCTGGAATTCCTGCAGCGTTAGCCATTCGGACAATATCCACGCTGGCAACGCTGCTTAGAATTGATACGGTGTTCTCGAACAGCGGGGGCCGACCAGCCTTTCGCGCTGCAAAATAATAACTCCGGGAGTTGAATAATGACGTATCGCTCTATGTCTACCGTCGCGGCCGCGCTGCTCTGTGGTGTCGCGTTCGCGGCGCCGTCTTATGCGCAAGGCGTGAAGATCGGTATTCTCAACGATCAGTCCGGCGTCTATGCCGATTACGGCGGCAAGACCTCGGTCGAGGCGGCCAAGATGGCGATCGAGGATTTTGGCGGTTCCGTGCTCGGCCACAAGATCGAAATCGTCGATGCCGATCATCAGAACAAGCCCGACCTCGCGGTCAGCATCGCGCGGCGCTGGTATGATGTCGAAGGCGTCGACATGATCACCGAGCTGACGACCTCGTCGGTCGCGCTCGCCGTGCAGGATCTGACCAAGCAGGCGAAGAAGATCGACATCGTGGTCGGCGCGGCGTCCTCGCGCATCACCGGCGACGCCTGCACGCCCTATGGCTTCCACTGGGCGTTCGACACGCACGCGCTCGGCGTCGGCACCGGCGGCGCGTTGACCGAGGCGGGCGGCAACACCTGGTTCTTCCTGACCGCCGACTACGCGTTCGGCTATTCGCTGGAGAAGGATACCAGCGATATCGTCAAGGCGAAGGGCGGCAAGGTGCTCGGCGCCGTGCGTCACCCGCTCAACACCTCGGACTTCTCGTCGTTCCTGCTGCAGGCGCAGAGCTCGAAAGCCAAGGTGGTCGGTCTGGCCAATGCGGGCCTCGACACCATCAACGCCATCAAGCAGGCGTCTGAATTCGGCATCGTCGCCGGCGGCCAGAAGATGGCCGGCCTGCTGATGACGATCTCCGAGGTTCACGGCCTTGGCCTCAAGGCGGCGCAGGGTCTGGTGCTGACCGAAGGCTTCTACTGGGATCATGACGACAAGACCCGCGCGTTCTCCGAGCGTTTCTTCAAGCGCACCGGCCGCATGCCGAGCATGATCCAGGCCGGCACCTATTCGGCGACGCTGTCCTACCTGAAGGCGGTGAAGGCCGCCGGCACCAAGGACGCCGATGCGGTATCCAAGAAGCTGAAGGAACTGCCGGTGGACGACGCCTTCGCCCAGGGCAAGGTTCTGGCGAACGGCCGCATGGTGCACGACCTCTATCTGTTCGAGGTCAAGAAGCCGGAAGAAAGCAAGAAGCCGTGGGATTACTACAAGCAGATTGCTGTAGTGCCGGGCGACAAGGCTTTCCCGACCGCCGCGGAGAGCGGATGCCCGCTCACCAAGTGATCGGTTGAGCCGTCACACTTTCTAAAATCATCCGCGCCATGGTCGCCATGGCGCGGATTGTTTTTGAGCGGCGAAGTCAGTTCGAGGGGAGAGCGTTAGTATTGGATGGAAACAACCGGCATGCTGTTGCTCGTTTCACCTCTCCCGGGGAAGAGGTCGACGCGCGAAGCGCGGCGGGTGAGGACGTATGATCTATCGATGGATTTAGATCCCCTTACCCTAACCCTCTCCCCGGCGGGGAGAGGGAACACCATCCGCGCTGCTCTGCGAGATGAAAAGCTCTAGGCCGCGCCTTCGATTTCCTCGCGCAGGATTTCGAGCGCCAGCCATTTCTCCTCGGCGGCGTCGAGTTCCGTCTGCGCTTTGGCGATCGCGGCCGAGGCGGCGTCGAACGCCTTGCGGTCTTTCGCGTAGAGTTGCGGATCGTCGAGCTGCTTTTGATAGCCCGCGATATCCTGCTGCAGCTTGGCCATCGTCTTCGGCAGGGTTTCGAGCGCGTGCTTTTCGTTGAAGCTTAACCGACGCTTGGCCGAGGATGTTGACGGAGCGGATGGCGCCTTGACGTCCTTGCCCGGTTCGCTCGCGGCCGATTTGACGGCCTTCTCCTCCAGATCCTCGCCGCGCTGCGCCAGCATGTCGGAATAGCCGCCGGCATATTCCACCCATTTGCCGCGACCTTCCGGTGCGATCACCGAGGTCACCACGCGATCGAGGAAGTCGCGGTCGTGGCTGATCAGGATGACGGTGCCGTCATAGTCGCCGAGCATCTCTTCCAGCACGTCGAGCGTTTCGAGGTCGAGATCGTTGGTCGGCTCGTCCAGCACCAGAAGGTTCGACGGCTTCGCCAGCGCCCGCGCCAACATCAGGCGGCCGCGCTCGCCGCCCGACAGCGCCTCCAGCGGCGTGCGGACCTGCTCCTGCGTGAACAGGAAGTCCTTCATGTAGCTGACGACATGCTTCGACTTGCCGCCGACCGTGATCGTATCGCCGCGCCCGCCGGTCAGGGTTTCGGCGAGCGTCGATTTCGGATCGAGGCTTTCGCGGTGCTGGTCTAGCGTCGCCATCTCGATATTGGCGCCGAGCCGGATCGTGCCGCTGTCGGGCGCATCGGCGCCGGTCAGGATGTTGATCAGTGTGGTCTTGCCGACGCCGTTCGGGCCGACGATGCCGACGCGGTCGCCGCGCGTGATGCGAATCGAGAAATCATCGACGATAGGCCGCTCGCCATAGGACTTGCCGATCCGCTTCGCCTCGATCACCAGTTTGCCGGATGCCTCGGCCTCGGTTGCTGCGAGGTTGGCCTTGCCGGCAGCGCCGCGATAGTCGCGGCGCTGCTCACGCAGCGCGAACAGGTTGCCCAGCCGCTTGACGTTGCGCTTGCGCCGGCCGGAGACGCCGTAGCGCAGCCAGTGTTCCTCAGCGACGATCTTGCGGTCGAGCTTGTGCTGCTCGCGCTCTTCCTCGGCCAGCACCTCGTCGCGCCAGGCTTCGAATGCGGCAAAACCTTTCTCGATCCGGCGGGTCTGGCCGCGGTCGAGCCATACGGTGGCGCGCGAGAGGTTGGAGAGAAAGCGCCGGTCGTGGCTGATCATCACCAGCGCGCTGCGCCGCGCGGCAAGTTCGCTCTCCAGCCACTCGATGGTGGTGAGATCGAGATGGTTGGTCGGCTCGTCGAGCAGCAGGATATCGGGCGAGGGCGCCAGCACCCGCGCCAGCGCTGCGCGCCGTGCTTCGCCGCCGGACAGATGCGCCGGATCTTCCTGGCCGGTGAGGCCAAGCTGCTCCAGCAGATATTGCGCCTGATAATGGTCGTCGCCCGGGCTCAATCCCGCTTCGACATAGGCCAGCGTTGTCGCAGCACCGGCGAAGTCCGGCTCCTGCGGCAGATAGCGGATGGTGGCGCCGGGCTGCACGAAACGGCTGCCGTGATCCGCCTCGATCAGGCCTGCGACGATCTTGAGCAGCGTGGACTTGCCCGAACCGTTGCGCCCGATCAGGCAGACCCGCTCGCCTTGCGAGACGCTGAGCTCGACCCCGGCGAGCAGCGGCGTGCCGCCGAAGGTCAGGGCGATGTCTTTCAACTGGATGAGCGGTGGCGCCATGATCCTCAAGGTGTCGGTTGGGTCCGCGCCATGCGGCGGATGGCCTGATCGAGCGTCGAAAGAAAGGTGGAGCGGTCGCGCGGGGTGAAGCCGCGCGGCCCGCCCGTGACCTCGCCGCCGGAGCGCAGGTCAGTCATGAGATTGCGCACGGCCAGCGCCATGCCGATGGAGTCCTCGGTATAGGCCTTGCCGTTGGGGGCGATGACATCCGCGCCCGCCTTGACGCAGCGGCTGGCGAGCGGGATGTCGAAGGTGACCACGATATCGCCTTTGCCGGCCCGTTCCGCAATCCAGTCGTCCGCCGCGTCCATGCCGGACCCGGCGGCGATCCGCTCGATGCCGGGATCGTCCGGGATACGGATATAGCCGCCCGCAACCACGCTGACCGGCCAGCGGTGGCGCTGCGCGACGCGGTAGATCTCGTCCTTCACCGGACAGGCATCGGCGTCGACATAGATTCGCATCAGGGGCCGGTTCCCGCCGTTCCATTTGGATTTTGCAGTGCGATATCACGATCTGCCGGTACCGGGGAGCAAATTCTTGGTCGCGATCAGGCGCTCGGGGGCGCGGCGCGATGCCGCCCCGTCATTGCGCGTGGTGTTGGCGCGCTGATACACTTGGTCCGAATGAAAATCAGCGCGCCGCCACGGCAGGCGCAGAGACGGTTTTAGATGTCCGAGCAAGTGCGATCGCGCGGAGGCGACGAGCCCCGCGGCGGGCCGCCTTTAAATCAGCCGGCGAACCCTTGCGCCAAGGTGCCGAAGGGTTCGCCGGCCTATGCGGCGATCGATCTTGGCACCAACAATTGCCGGCTGCTGATCGCGCGCCCCTCCCAGAACGGCTTCCGTGTGGTCGATTCCTTTTCCCGCATCATCCGGCTGGGCGAGGGGTTGTCTTCCACCGGCCGTATCAGCGAGGCGGCCATCGAACGCGCCGTGGGCGCGCTGTCGATCTGCCGCGACAAGATCGACGCCAAGGGCGCGCGCCGCCTGCGCACCATCGCGACCGAAGCGTGCCGCGCCGCCGAGAATTCGGATATTTTCCTCGACCGCATCCGGACGGAAGCGGGCATCGATCTGGAAATCATCGACCGGGAAACCGAGTCGACACTGGCGGCGGTCGGATGCTCGCCCTTGCTGGATCGCAACGCCCGCGGTGCGATTCTGTTCGATATCGGCGGCGGTTCGAGCGAGGTGATGCTGGTCAGCCGCCCGGATGGCGCGCCTCATGCGACGGCGATCAAGGGGCCGTGGATCTCGCTGCCGCTCGGCGTCGTCACCCTCGCCGAGCGTTTCGGCGGCGTCGAGGTGACATCGCAGCTTTATGACGCCATGGTCGCTCATGTCGCGGGGTATCTTGCGCCGTTTGCCACCGAACATGGCAAGGATGTCGCGGGCATGCATCTGCTCGGCACCTCAGGCACGGTGACCACGGTGGCCGGTGTGCATCTGGGCCTCGAGCGTTATGACCGCCGCCGTGTCGACGGCATCTGGATGAGCGAGAGCGACATCACCGAGGCGATCGAGACTCTGCTGTCGATGAGCTATCGCGAACGCGCCGACAATGCCTGCATCGGCACCGAGCGGGCCGACCTCGTGCTGGCCGGCTGCGCCATTCTCGATGCGATCCGCAATGCCTTCCCGATGCCGCGTTTGCGCGTGGCGGATCGCGGTCTGCGCGAGGGCATGCTGGTTGAAATGATGCGAAGCGACGGCTTCGTGCAGGCGTCATAGGTCTGTCATGGCGAAAGACGACACCGGGCGGCTGCATGTCACCGTCAAGAGCGGCGGCAAGCGCAAATTGTCATCGAAGCTCTGGCTCGAGCGCCAGCTCAACGATCCCTATGTCGCGCAGGCCAAGCGCGACGGCTTCCGCTCGCGCGCGGCCTACAAGTTGCAGGAGATGGACGACAAGTTCCGTTTTCTGAAAACCGGGCAGGCGGTGGTCGATCTCGGCGCCGCGCCGGGCGGCTGGAGCCAGATCGCCGCGAAGCGCGTCGGGTCCGATCGCGGCAAGGGCAAGGTGGTGGCGATCGATCTGCTCGAGATGCCCGACATTCCGGGCGTGACCTTCGCGCAGCTCGACTTTCTCGCCGAGAACGCGCCGGAAAAATTGCGCGCCATGCTGGGTGGCGGCGCCGATGTCGTGATGTCGGACATGGCTGCGAACACCACGGGCCATCGCAAGACCGATCAGCTCCGGATCGTCGGGCTGGTCGAAAGCGCCGCGGCGTTTGCCGCCGAGGTGCTCAATCCCGGCGGCACATTCGTCGCCAAGGTGTTCCAGAGCGGCGCCGATGCCGTGCTGCTGGCGCAGCTCAAGCGCGATTTCACCACGGTGCGCCACGTCAAGCCGGCGGCCAGCCGGCAGGATTCCTCGGAACGCTATTTGCTGGCGACCGGATATCGCGGAACGCCCGCCGCCGCGCCATCCGGCGACGAGCCTAGTTGAGCCGCTGGTCGCGCGCCTCGGCGGTGCCTTCGCTGGGCGCGGTCTGAGCCGCGTGCGGTCCCTGCAACGCCGTGACCTTCTGGCCGGAGACCTGGTGTCCGGCATCCTGCGGCAGACGGTAGAACGCCCAGGTCGAGGTCGCCGCCACCAGTGAGATCACCACGAAGGCCGGCGCGAAGTCGGCGGCGGTGAGCTCGGCGGATTGGCGCAGCGCCATGGTCGCTTCCACCGCGAACGCGCCGAGCGCGACGCCGGCCGAGATGGCCAGTTGCTGGTTGACGCTGGCCAGCGTGGTCGCCCGGCTCATCTCCGAGACGTCGACATCGGCATAGGCCATGGTGTTGACGGCGGTGAATTGCAGCGAGCGGAAGAAGCCGCCGACGATCAGCACGAACATGATCAGCAGCACCGGCGTCGACGGCGTGAACAGCGCGCATGCCGCTATCGAGACGCAGGCGATCAGGCCGTTGAGGATCAGCACCGGGCGGAATCCGAAAGTGCGGATGATGCGCGCGGCGAGCGTTTTCATGCCCATGGCGCCGACGGCCGACGCAAACGTCACCATGCCGGATTTGAACGGCGACAGCCCGAAACCGATTTGCATCAGCAGCGGCAGCAGGAACGGCAGCGCGCCGACGCCCATGCGGAAGACGAAGCCGCCGCCGAGGCTGGCGCGCAGCGTGGTGTGCCGCAGCAGCGTGAAGTCAAGCACCGGAGAGGCGGTGCGCCGCGCGTGCCAGATATAAAGGCCCATCGCCGCCGCGCCGCCGAGGATCAGGGCGACGACGATCTGCCAAGGCAGCATGTCGAGCCCGGCGACGGAAAGGCCGAAGGCGAGCCCGGCGACGCCCGCGCCGGCCAGCGCGAGGCCGACCAGATCGAACCGCTCCGGATTCTCGCTCTTGATCGGGTCGATGTATTTCAGCGCCAGGAAGATGCCGAGCACGCCGATCGGGATGTTGATCAGGAAGATCCAGTGCCAGGAGAAATAGGTGGTGATGAAGCCGCCGAGCGGCGGGCCGACCACCGGACCGATCAGGGCAGGGACGGTCACCCACGCCATCGCATTGACCAGCATGCTCTTGTCGATGGTGCGCAGCAGGACCAGCCGGCCGACCGGCACCATCATCGCCCCGCCGAGCCCCTGCAGGATGCGCGCGAATACGAAATCGGTCAGCGAGGTTGCGATCGCGCAGCCGATCGAGCCGACCATGAACACGCCGATCGCGGTGGAGAACACGGTGCGTGCGCCGAACCGGTCCGCCGTCCAGCCACTCGCCGGGATGAAGACCGCGAGCGACAAGAGATAAGAGGTGATGGCGAGCTTGAGCGTCAGGGGGCTGGTGCCGATGTCCGCCGCGATCGCTGGAAGCGAGGTCGCGATCACCGTGGAGTCCATGTTTTCCATGAACAGGGCGCAGGCGACGATCAGCGGGATAAGGCGTTCTTTTTGCATGACCTCGTCGGGGAATTTGGGCAGGCACGCGGGAGGCGGCAAAGGCCGGAAGCCGCCCTTTAAGGCATGGCGGGCGGGTCGGGGCAATAAACTCGTCGTGAGCGCCTGCGTTCCGGCGCCGGCGCCGCGATTGCATGCGTGGTGTGCGTAAAAAACCCCGGAAAATCCGGGGAAATGCTTTGAAACGGTGGTCCGGCATGCTATCGACCAGCGCCAATCCTCTCGATGAGCCTCGAATCGAGGCGATGCGGACAGCATCGCCGGGCGTCGCTTATCTCAGTTTTAGCGCAGCCGAGCGGCTGCTGGATGGAGTTGGCAATGGCAATCAAACCCCGCGATCTGGCCATACGTGAGGCTTTCACGTTCGACGACGTGTTGCTGAAGCCCGGCCCGTCCGAGGTGATGCCCTCCGAAGTCGATGTCCGCAGTCACCTGACCCGCGCGGTCCCGCTCAATATTCCGATCATCGCCTCCGCCATGGATACGGTTACCGAAGCGCGGATGGCGATCGCCATGGCGCAGGCCGGCGGCCTCGGCGTGATCCATCGTAACTTCGATGTCGAAGGGCAGGCGGCGCAGGTCCGTCAGGTCAAGAAGTTCGAATCCGGCATGGTGGTGAACCCGCTCACCATCGGTCCTGACGCCCGGCTCGCCGATGCGCTGGCGTTGATGAACGATCACGGCTTCTCCGGCATTCCGGTGGTCACCGGCGGCGGCGATGGCAGGCCGGGCAAGCTGGTCGGCATCCTCACCAACCGCGACGTTCGTTTCGCCACCGATCCGGACCAGAAGGTGTCGGAATTGATGACGCGCGACAAGCTGATCACGGTGCGCGAAGGCGTCGATCAGACCGAGGCCAAGAAGCTGCTGCACCAGAACCGCATCGAGAAGCTTCTGGTGGTGGACGATCAGTATCGCTGCGTCGGCCTGATCACCGTGAAGGACATGGAGAAGGCGGTCGCCTATCCGCTGGCCTCGAAGGATGCGCAGGGCCGTCTGCGCGTCGCTGCCGCGACCACGGTGGGCGACAACGGCTTCGAGCGCACCGAACGGCTGATCGATGCCGGCGTCGACGTGATCGTGGTTGATACTGCGCACGGCCACTCGACGCGCGTGCTGGAGGCCGTCAACCGCATCAAGAAGCTGTCGAACGCCGTGCAGGTGGTCGCCGGCAATATCGCGACCGCCGAAGCCGCGCAGGCGCTGATCGATTCCGGCGCGGATGCGCTCAAGGTCGGCATCGGTCCGGGCTCGATCTGCACCACCCGCATCGTCGCCGGCGTCGGCGTGCCGCAGCTCACCGCGATCATGGATACGGTCGAGGCGGCGAAGAAGGCGAACGTGCCGGTGATCGCCGATGGCGGCATCAAATATTCCGGCGACCTTGCCAAGGCGCTCGCGGCTGGCGCGGACATCGCGATGGTCGGCTCGCTGCTGGCGGGCACCGACGAGACGCCGGGCGAAGTGTTCCTGTGGCAGGGCCGTTCCTACAAGGCCTATCGCGGCATGGGCTCGGTCGGCGCGATGGCGCGCGGCTCGGCCGACCGCTATTTCCAGCAGGACATCAAGGATACGCTCAAGCTGGTGCCGGAGGGCATCGAGGGTCAGGTGCCTTACAAGGGGCCGGTGGCCAACGTGCTGCATCAGCTTGCCGGCGGCCTGCGCGCCGCGATGGGCTATGTCGGCGCCAGAACGCTGGAGGAATTCCACGAGAGAGCGGAGTTCGTCCGCATCACCGGCGCAGGCCTGCGCGAGAGCCACGTCCACAACGTGACCATCACGCGCGAAAGCCCGAACTATCCCGGCGGGGTCTGACGGCATCGGAACGATGAGCGTCGAATTTCATTGGTTCGCCTAAGCGATACTTATTGAAGTTCGCCTTTTAACCGTCATGCCCGGCTTTATGCCGGGCATCCACGTCTTCATCGTGTTCGATCGAGAAAGGGCGCGGATGGCCGGGTCAAGCCCGGCCATGACGAGCAAGGGCCTGAAAACAAGATCGCATTTTGGTCGGACTTTTGGGAGATTGCCATGCTCGTTCAGATGATCCTGCTGCCGGTGTTCGTGCTGGTCGGCCTGACCTTCGCAGCTCTGCTTGGAGCCGGACGCCGCGTGGCGGTGGCTGGCGGTGACGCATCGCTGGCGCGGGGGTTCGACCCGCGTCTGCACGTCCTGTTCTATAGTCTGATCGCGTTCGCCATTTCGCTGCGCCAGGCCGATCTGGTGATGGTGCTGCTGGCGTGGGTGTTCGTGGTGATCGAGCTGTTCCAGGCCGGTCTGCTGCTGCGGTCCGCCGAGACGCGCGGATCGTCTCTCTTCGTCGCCGGCGCGCTGGTGCTGCTGGCGATGTGGGTCTATTTCGCTCTGCGCATCCTGTTTCCGGTCTGGTGACAGACCTCTTTTAGAAAGACATTCATGACGCCCGCCGCACGGCTGTCCGCAGCCATCGAAGTCCTTGCAGCCATCGACGCCCAGCGGATTCCCGCCCAGAACGCGCTCAAGGAATGGGGCACCGCGCATCGCTTTGCCGGCTCGGGCGACCGTGCGGCCATCGCGGGTCTGGTGTTCGACGTTCTGCGCCGCAAGGCGTCGAGCGCCTATCTTCTGGATAGCGATACGCCGCGCGCACGCCTGCTCGGCATGCTGAAGCTCGAACGTGGGTTGGACGTCGATGCGATTGCGGCATTGTGCGACGGCGGGCGCTTTGCGCCGGAGCCCTTGACCGACGCGGAGCGGCAGGCGCTCACCTCGCGCTCGCTGCTGGATGCGCCGGCTCATGTCGCGGGCGATTATCCGGAATGGCTCGATCCGCATCTGGCCAGCGTGTTCGGCGATGACCGCGCGATGGAAGCCGCCGCGATGGCGAGCCGCGCGCCGCTCGATCTGCGCGTCAATACGCTCAAGGCCAAGCGCGAGAAGGCTCTGGCCTCGCTGGCGCATCTTGGCGCGCAGCCGACGCCGTGGTCGCCGCTCGGCCTGCGTATTGCGCTCGGCGCTGACGCGCGCAATCCCGGCATCCATGCCGAGGAGAATTTCATCAAGGGCGGCATCGAGGTGCAGGACGAGGGTTCGCAGATCGCGGCGCTGCTCACCGCCGCGCGTCCCGGCGAGCAGGTCATCGATATGTGCGCAGGCGCCGGCGGCAAGACGCTGGCGCTGGCGGCGATGATGCAGGGCAGGGGCCGGCTGATCGCGACCGACCGCGACAAGCGTCAGCTTGCGCCGATCCATGAGCGGCTGTCGCGGGCCGGCGTTCACAACGCCGATGTCCGCGCCCCGAAGGGGCCGGACGACACGTTGGGCGATATCCGCGCCAGCGCCGATCTGGTGGTGATCGATGCGCCGTGCACCGGCACCGGCACCTGGCGGCGCAATCCGGACGCCAAATGGCGGATGCGGCCGGGCGCGCTGGAGATCCGTGTCAGGGACCAGGTCGAGGTGCTGGAGCGCGCCGCGCCGCTGGTGAAGCCCGGCGGGCGGATCGGTTACATCACCTGCTCGGTGCTGGGCCAGGAGAATTCCGCGCAGGTGGCGGATTTCCTCAAGCGTCACCCCGAATTCGCGGTGGTGCCGCCGAAAGAGGTGGTAGGCGCGCTGGGCGAGCGCGGAGCGGAGTTTGCCGCTAGCGCGTTGCTGTCGCCCGAGGGCCTGTTGATGACCCCGCGGCGGACCGGGACCGACGGGTTTTTTGTCTCGATCCTGCGGCGGCAGACGGCCTGAAAATCCCGCAGATAACTGCCCGGCGGCATTGCGACCCCCTGCCGGGTCGCGTATCTCCATGCCATGACAGCGCACAGCCAGACCTCGAAAGCGGCCACCGACCCGGCGGCCGCGCATGACAAGATTCTGATCGTCGATTTCGGCTCTCAGGTGACCCAGCTCATCGCCCGCCGCGTCCGCGAGGAGGGTGTTTATTCCGAGATCGTGCCGTTCCAGAAGGCCGAAAGCGCCTTCGCGCAGATGCAGCCCAAGGCGGTGATCCTGTCCGGCGGTCCGGCGTCGGTGCTGGAGGCGGGCGCGCCGTCCGCGCCGATGTCGATCTTCACCGCCGGCGTGCCGGTGCTCGGCATCTGCTACGGCGAGCAGACCATGGCGCGGCAGCTTGGCGGCACCGTCGAGGGCGGGCACCATCGCGAATTCGGCCGTGCGACGATCGAAGTGACCGACGACTGCATGCTGTTCGACGGCGTGTGGCAGAAGGGCGGTCACTACGATGTGTGGATGAGCCATGGCGACCGTGTCACCAAATTGCCGGACGGCTTCCGTGGCGTGGCGAAGGCTCCGGGTTCGCCGATTTCCGTGATCGCGGACGACGCGCGCAAATTCTACGCGATGCAGTTTCACCCCGAGGTGGTGCATACGCCTGACGGCGCCAAGCTGATCCGCAATTTTGTGCGCAAGGTCGCGGGCCTGAAAGGCGACTGGACCATGCGCGCCTTCCGCGAGGAAGCGATCGAGAAGATCCGCGCGCAGGTCGGCAAGGGGCGGGTGATCTGCGGTCTGTCGGGTGGTGTCGATTCCGCCGTGGCCGCGGTGCTGATCCATGAAGCGATTGGCGATCAGCTCACCTGCGTGTTCGTCGATCACGGCCTGTTGCGTCTTGCCGAAGCTGAGACGGTGGTCGATCTGTTCCGTCACCACTACAACATTCCGCTGGTGCATGTGGATGCATCGAAGCAGTTTCTCGGCGAGTTGGCCGGCGTCACCGACCCCGAGCAGAAGCGCAAGATCATCGGCAGGCTGTTCATCGATGTGTTCGATGCCGAAGCCAAAAAGATCGGCGGCGCGGATTTCCTCGCGCAGGGCACGCTCTATCCCGATGTGATCGAGAGCGTATCGTTCACCGGCGGCCCGTCGGTGACCATCAAGTCGCACCACAATGTCGGCGGTCTGCCCGAACGCATGAACATGAAGCTGGTCGAGCCGCTGCGCGAATTGTTCAAGGACGAGGTGCGCGCGCTCGGTCGGGAGCTTGGATTGCCGGATGTGTTTGTCGGCCGCCATCCGTTTCCGGGACCGGGCCTCGCGATCCGCTGCCCCGGCGAGATCACGCCTGAGAAGCTCGATATCCTGCGTCAGGCCGATGCGGTTTACATCGAGGAGATCCGCCGCGCCGGCCTTTACGATGTGATCTGGCAGGCCTTCGCGGTGCTGCTGCCGGTCAAGACTGTCGGCGTGATGGGCGATGGCCGCACCTATGAATTCGTTGTCGGCCTGCGCGCCGTGACCTCGACCGATGGCATGACGGCGGATTTCTATCCGTTCGATATGCAGTTCCTCGCCCTTGCCGCCACGCGCATCATCAACGAAGTGAAAGGCGTCAACCGCGTGGTTTATGATGTGACCTCGAAGCCGCCGGGTACCATCGAGTGGGAGTAGGGGTGCCGGCGGCGAAATCATCGTTTTGCGCAGGTCCCTGACTTACTGCCTCTGTAACGCAGGCACCGTCTCAAGCCCACTATAAGCTGGGACGGGTTAAAGGAGTTCCGCCGCAGGTCGTGCAAGGAACACATAGCAATGCCGTGAGAGGCATTTGCATCATCGCCTATTGCTGGCATCATCGAAAGATTGACCGCAAGGGAGGCTCTGATGTCACGCATGCGTTCATTCGCTGCCCTCTGCACCGCTCTCTTCACATTAACGAGCCTGTTCGTGTCCTCGGTGACCGAAGCGTGCACGCGCTTTGTCTATCTTGGCGCCAATGATCAGGTGATCACGGGGCGGTCGATGGATTGGAAGACAGATGTCGGCACCAATCTCTGGGTGTTCCCGCGCGGGATGAAGCGGTCCGGCGAAGTCGGAGTGAACTCGATCCAGTGGACGTCGAAACACGGCAGCGTCATCGCATCGGGGTACGACATCTCGACCACGGATGGCATGAACGAGGCGGGGCTCGTCGCCAACGTGCTGTGGCTGGTCGAATCCTCTTACCCGAAATACGACGGCAAGGGGCCGGGCCTGTCGATCGCGGCCTGGGCGCAATATGTGCTCGACAATTTTGCCACCGTGCAGGAGGCGGTCGATGCGCTGGCGAAGACGCCTTTCACGATTATCACCGCCAACGTGCCGGGTGAAAGCAGGCTCGCCACTTTGCACCTCTCGCTCTCGGATGCGTCCGGTGACAGTGCGATCATCGAATATATCGATGGCAAGCAGGTCATCCATCACAGCCGCGCCTATCAGGTGATGACCAACTCGCCCACTTTCGAGCAGCAACTTGCGCTGAATGAATACTGGAAGCAGATCGGCGGTACCGTCATGCTGCCCGGCACCAACCGCGCCTCCGATCGCTTTGCGCGCGCCTCATTCTATGTGAACGCAATTCCGAAGACCGAGAGCCCGATCGAAGCCATTGCCAGCGTGTTCAGCGTGATCCGCAATGTCTCCGTCCCCTTCGGCATCACCACGCTGGACCAGCCCAACATCTCCTCGACACGGTGGCGCACGGTCTCCGATCATAAACGCAAGCTTTATTTCTTCGAATCGGTGCTGACTCCGAATATCTTCTGGGTCGATCTGACCAAACTGGATTTCTCCGAGAAGACCGGGAAGGTGATGAAGCTGGATCTTGGTCCAAATCAGGTTCACATTTATTCCGGCATGGCCAACGACCAGTTCAAGGAAGCCGCGCCTTTCAAGTTCCTTGGGCTGTGAGGACGCGCTGCTTTCATTCATGCCTACGCACTGAACCGCGCGCGATAGTCCTGCGGTGTGGCGGCGAGGGTGCGCAGGAAGCTGCGGCGCATGGTTTCCTCCGATCCGAAGCCGCAGCGCGCGGTGATGCGCTTCACCGGCAGGCGCGTGTCGGAGAGGAGACGTCGCGCGGCTTCCACCCGCAGCCGCTCCACCGCGCGGGCGGGTGTTTGTCCGGTGGCCTCGACATAGCGGCGGCTGAAGCTGCGCTCGCTCATGCCCGCCTGCCGCGCCAGCGTCGGCAGCGACAGGTCGCCGCCGACATGATTTGACATCCAGTTATGCAGCGCGCCGAAGCGGTCTTCAGCGCTTTGCAGTGACAGCGCGGCGCTGAACTGCGCCTGTCCGCCGGGCCGTTTGAGGAACACCACGAGATGCCGCGCGACCGCGAGCGCCGTCTCGCGTCCGATATCGTCTTCCACCAACGCCAGCGCGAGATCGATGCCTGCGGTGATCCCGGCCGAACTCCACACCGCGCCGTCCTGCACGAAGATCGGATCGGGTTCGACCCGCGCGGCGGGAAAGCGCCGCGCCAGCTCCTTGCACTCGGTCCAGTGCGTCACCGCGCGCTTGCCGTCGAGCAGTCCGGCGGCCCCCAACAGAAATGCGCCGGTGCAGACGGAGGCGACGCGCCGCGCCTGCGCCGCGCGACCCTGGACCCATTTCACCAAAGCCTTGTCGGTTGCGGCTTCGCGCACGCCGGCGCCGCCCGCGACCAGCAAAGTGTCGAGCGCAAGCGGCTTTCGCGGCAGCGGCGCGGTGATCAGGCCAAGACCGGCCGAGGTTGTGACCGGCGCGCCTTTCGGCGCGACCACCTGCAGATCGTAGGGAGCAGTGCCGCCCGATCGCGTCGCAATCACATTGGCGGTCGCGAACACCTGCAAGGGCCCCGCGACGTCGAGCAGCTGCACGCCGGGAAAAGCGAGAATTTCGATCCGGCGCGGCCTTGGCGGAAAACGAGGGTTCTTTGGCATATCCGCCAGAGCCTGTCAGCCTATGGTGGACTTGTCCAGACCCATTCTCCGGAGTCCCGCATGATCCCGTCCGACACCCATCTCCAAATCGGCTCGCTGCTGTTCGAGGGCCTCGACCAGATCGATCTCACCGGTCCGTTCGAAATCCTCTCGCGCATCCCGAATTCGACCTATCGCCTCTACGGCAAGAGCCTCGACACCGTGCGTGACATTCGCGGACTGCGCCTTGCCGCCGATGCGCTGCTCGCGGACGCACCGCAACTCGACGTGCTGCACATTCCCGGCGGCTACGGGCAGGAGGCGCTAATGGAGGACGAGGAGGTGCTGTCCTGGGTGCGCAGGCAGGCGGCCGGTGCAAAATGCGTGCTGTCGGTGTGCACCGGCGCGCTGATCTGCGGCGCGGCCGGATTGCTCAAGGGCCGGCGCGCCACCACGCACTGGTCGGCGTTCGAACTGCTGCCGATCTTCGGCGCGATCCCGGTCAACCAGCGCGTGGTGAGCGACGGCAATATGGTGTTCGCCGCGGGTGTCACCGCCGGTATCGACGGCGGATTGCGGGTCGCCGCCGATCTGCGCGGCGAGGCGGCGGCGCAGGCGATCCAGCTTTACATGCAATATGCGCCGGAGCCCCCCTTCAACGCCGGCACGCCGGAGACCGCGCCGGCCGCCGTCCTGAACGCCGCGCGGCAGAACGCACAGGCCATCACCGAGCAGCGGCGCGCGACCGCGCAGCGGGTGGCGCAACGGCTGGGTCTTTAGAGACGCTCTCGGGCGGGCCGCGTTTGGAGGCCGCACCGGTCTTGTCGCACCCGGCAAGACCGGTTATGGCGATCTGACGTAGGTTGATGTTCAGGAGCGAGACGATGGCACGCGTGCGTTGTATTACCGAGATGGGAATGGGAGTGGACGTTCACGGCAAGGACGGCACCAAAGCGGCCCGCCGCGCCGTGTCCGACGCGCTGCGCCATTCGAGCCTCAGTTTCTTCCCGCTGGTCGGCAAGACGCGCGACGACATGTTTGTCGATGTGACCGTCGCGGTGCCGGAGCCGAACGGCGTCGATACGGCGGCCGTCGCCAAGGAACTGCCCTATGGCAAGATCACGGTGAAGGCGGTGAAGGGCGGCCTCGAAGTTCCGTATGAAGGCGGCGATTCCATCCTGATCGCGAATGCGGCGGTCATCGTCTATATCGACGACGGCAAATAGCGCGAAGAGGCGTCTTCAGGACCGTATGTCGAAGGACCTCTCAACGCGGACCGCGCAATGACCACGACCATCTACGGCATCAAGAATTGCGACACCATGAAGAAGGCGTTCGGCTGGCTCGACAAGGCCGGCGTCGCCTATGATTTTCATGATTACAAGAAAGATGGCGTCAGCAAGGGCGCTCTGGAGAAATGGTGCAAGGCCGCCGGCTGGGAGACAGTTCTCAACCGGGCCGGCACCACGTTCAGGAAACTGGCGGACGCCGACAAGGAAGGTCTGAACGAGCGCAGGGCGATTGCCCTGATGCTGGCGCAGCCGTCGATGATCAAGCGTCCGGTGCTTGAAACCGGGACCAAGGTGATCGTCGGCTTCAAGCCCGAGATTTACGAAAAGCAGTTTGGCGCGGCAAAAACGCGCAAATAGGCGAGTGCCGACGCGGCACCTTCATTGGTATCGATTTCGATCACGATAACCTTCAATCGAATTCGATGATGTCGCGGGTCGGGATCCGGCCGGGCGGACGATAGAACAGGTCGCGATCGATCACGGCGCGCACCTTGTAGGTTCGCAGCGTACCCTCCGACTGCATCAGATTCCGGATCTCGAATTCGCCGTCCTCGCTGATGGTTTCGACCCAGGCCTTGATCCGGTTGATGATGCCGCCGTCCTGGAATGGCATCAGCAGCCGCTCGAAATCGACCGAGCGGCCGTGGACGTCTTCCGCCGTCGAGATGGTGTAGATCGGCAGCCGCCGTGCGATGCATGCGTAGTAATTGGGCATGATGAGCGGCGCCAGTTTCGGCCCGACATATTCGGCGAGATCGCGGCCTGTGGCTGCGGTGCCGTAAGCAACGGACATTCGTTTGCCGAGGTGATCGATCCGGATGTGCGGCGGCTCGGCAGGATAGGTGACCGTGTAGCAGATGATGTCGCTGGCTTCCTCCGGAGGCAGGCCCGGACGATAATCTTCGAAGCGGGGCGGCGTTTTCTTTTCGCTGTAAAGCCGGAGCCAGTTGTTCAGCAGGCTGCGCTGCGTGATGGACCGAACGACTTCGGCGTTGGCGCTTGCAAACTCGGAAGACGGAGCTGAAGGCTGCTGGATCTTGATCTCGACGGGCATGTTAAACCCCGAAATAGAATCCGTCCGACCCCATCATGAACCCTCGAAGCTTGACTGCAAGCCGAAACTTCGGGAGCCGGGGCGCTATGGCGCAAGTTGGTATGGATGCCGTTAATGCCGATCGTGCAGTGTGGCCCTGTTGATACTCAGCCAAACGTAGCAGAGCCAAAGTCGCAGATGTCTTGCATAAACCGAGACATCCGCTGCATATTCTTCGCAGGCGCGAAAGCAGAAGCGAAGCCGTCGCGTTATGTTGCGTCGCAAAGATGGACGGGGAAATCGTTTGCCGACTGATGATTTCATTCTCGAAACGCAGGGGCTGGCCAAGGAGTTCGCGGGCTTTGTCGCGGTCAACGATGTCAATCTCCGGGTGCGGCGCGGCAGCATCCACGCTCTGATCGGGCCGAACGGCGCCGGCAAAACCACCTGCTTCAATCTTCTCACCAAGTTCCTCAGCCCCTCGCGCGGCAAGATCATCTACAATGGCCGCGACATTACGGCCGAGCAGCCGGCCGATGTGGCGCGTCTGGGTCTGGTGCGCTCATTTCAGATCTCCGCCGTCTTTCCGCATCTGACCGCACTGGAGAATGTGCGTGTTGCGTTGCAACGTCAGCATGGCAGTTCCTTCGACTTCTGGCGCTCGAAATCCGTGCTGGACCGGTTCAACGCGCGCGCCCACGAACTGCTGGCCGATGTCGGTCTGAGCGAGTTTACCCGGACGCCGGCGGTGGAGATGCCCTACGGCCGCAAGCGTGCGCTGGAGATTGCGACCACCATGGCGCTGGAACCGGAAATGATGCTGCTGGACGAGCCGATGGCCGGTATGGGGCATGAGGACATCGACAAGATCGCCGCGCTGATCAAGCGCATCTCCGCCAAGCACACCATTCTGATGGTCGAGCACAACCTCAGCGTGGTCTCCAACCTGTCGGACATCATCACGGTGCTGACCCGCGGGCGCGTGCTGGCGGAAGGCGATTACGCCACGCTGTCGAAGGACCCGCGCGTCAAGGAAGCCTATCTGGGAGCCGGCCATGCGTGACACCGTGACCGCGCCGGTTCTCACCGTCAGGAATCTCGAAGCCTGGTACGGCGAGTCGCACATTCTTCACGGCATCGATTTCGAGGTGCGGCCGGGAGAGGTGGTGACGCTGCTCGGGCGCAACGGCGCCGGCAAATCGACCACGCTGAAGTCGATCATGGGTATCATCGGCAAGCGCAAGGGCTCGGTCGTTTTCGAGGGCCATGAAACCATTCGCCTGTCGTCCGACCGGATCGCCAAACTCGGCATCGCGTTCTGCCCGGAGGAGCGCGGCATTTTCGCCAGCCTCGATGTGAAGGAGAATTTGCTGCTGCCGCCGGTGATCCGCAGCGGCGGCATGTCGGTCGAACAGATTTTCGACCTGTTCCCCAATCTGCACGAGCGGCTCGGCAGCCAGGGCACCAAGCTGTCGGGCGGCGAGCAGCAGATGCTGGCGATCGCGCGCATCCTGCGCACCGGCTCGCGCTTCCTGATGCTGGACGAACCGACCGAGGGACTTGCGCCGGTCATCATCCAGCAGATCGGCCGGATGATCGCGCGGCTCAAGGAAGAAGGTTTCACCATTCTTCTGGTCGAACAGAATTTCCGTTTTGCCTCGACAGTGGCTGACCGCTTCTACATCATCGAGCACGGCAAGGTCATCGATGCGTTCGCCAATGCGGAACTTCAGGCCAATATGGAAAAACTGCACGCCTATCTCGGCGTTTGATCCTCGAAAAGGCGTTCCACGATGCAGGCCCTGTACGGACAGCTTCTTGTCGGACTGATCAACGGCTCGTTCTACGCGCTGCTCAGTCTCGGTCTTGCCGTGATCTTCGGAATGCTCAACATCATCAATTTCGCGCATGGCGCGCTCTATATGATGGGTGCGTTCGTCGCTTATTTCCTGTTGCAGTATACCGGCCTCAACTACTGGTGGGCGCTGGTGCTGTCGCCGATCATCGTCGGCCTGTTCGGTATCGTGATCGAGCGGACGATGCTGACATGGCTGGCCGGCCTCGATCATCTTTACGGCTTGCTGCTGACCTTCGGTCTGGCGCTGGTGATCCAGGGCATCTTCCAGAATTATTTCGGCTCGTCCGGCATTCCCTATGAAATTCCCGATTTGCTCAAGGGCGGCATCAATCTCGGCTTCATGTATCTGCCGATCTATCGCGGCTGGGTGGTGGTGTTCTCGCTCGTCGTGTGTCTGGCGACCTGGTATCTGATCGAGCGGACACGGCTTGGCGCTTATCTGCGTGCCGCAACCGAGAACCCGACGTTGGTGCGTGCTTTCGGCATCAACGTGCCGCGCATGATCACGCTGACCTATGGTCTCGGCGTCGGGCTCGCCGCGCTGGCGGGCGTGCTGTCGGCGCCGATCAATCAGGTCCGGCCGCTGATGGGCGCCGATCTGATCATCGTGGTGTTCGCGGTGGTGGTGATCGGCGGCATGGGCTCGATCATGGGATCGATCATCACCGGCTTCGCGCTGGGCGTGATCGAGGGGCTGACCAAATATTTCTATCCCGAGGCATCCAACACCGTGGTGTTCGTGTTGATGGTGCTGGTGCTGCTGGTCAAACCGACCGGACTGACGGGGAGGGCGAGTTAGTGTGGCGGTTCGCACGTCCGCAACCAGGTCTCCGCACGTTCATTTGCGGACGTGCGAACCAAAGCCACACTGGAATTTATATTTTGCGAATGTCCTCTCGAATCCGAAGTTCGCTTGAGGACGCGCTGCGAAACGAGGCGAACTTCGGATTCAGGACACTCGCATGACCTCGATCACCGACAACGCCATTCCCGCCGGAGGCCGCGGCGCCAGCGACGAGATGATCGGCTTCGCCATCATGGCGGGTCTGCTCGCCATCGTGCCGCTGACCGGCCTCTATCCTTATTTCGTGATGCAGGCGCTGTGCTTCGCGCTGTTCGCCTGCGCCTTCAATCTCCTGATCGGCTACTCCGGCCTGCTGTCGTTCGGCCATTCGATGTTCCTCGGAACCGCCGGTTACGCCACCGCTTATTCGCTGAAGTCGTGGGGCGTGGCGCCGGAGATCGGCATCCTGCTCGGCATGGTGGCCGCGTTCCTGATGAGCATCGTCACCGGCCTGATTGCGATCCGCCGTCAGGGCATCTATTTTGCGATGATCACGCTGGCGCTGTCGCAGCTTGTCTACTTCATCTACGTGCAGGTGCCGTTCACCGGCGGCGAGGACGGCATCCAGGGCGTGCCGCTGGGCAAGCTGTTCGGCCTGTTCGACCTGTCGAACACCAACACGCTTTACTATATGGTGCTGGCGTTCTTCCTGCTCGCGTTCCTGCTGATCTACCGCATCGTCAACTCGCCGTTCGGCGAGGTGCTCAAAGCGATCCGCGAGAACGAGCCGCGCGCGGTCTCGCTCGGCTACAAGGCCGACCAGTACAAGCTGATGGCCTATATCCTGTCCGGCACGCTGGCCGGCCTTGCCGGGGCGATCAAGATTTTCGTGGTGCAGAATGCCTCGCTGACCGATACGCACTGGACCATGTCGGGCGAGGTCGTGCTGATGACGCTGGTCGGTGGACTCGGCACCACTTTCGGTCCGGTGATCGGCGCCATCATCATCATCGCCACCCAGCAATATCTCGCCAGCTTCGGCCAGTGGGTGATGGTGATCCAGGGCGCGATCTTCGTGATCTGCGTGCTGACCTTCCGCCGCGGCATCGTCGGCGAGATCGCGCATTACTTTAAGCGGTCGCTTTAATCATCGTCATTGCGAGCCAACGGGTCGGCGCAAGCGCCGCCCGATGATAAACTTCGCGAAGCAATCCGGAATTAAAAGAGGCTGAATTGCTTCGTTGCTTGCGATCCTCGCAATGACGGCGGTCACGTCGCCAGCTTGAGCCCGACGATGCCGGCCACGATCAGCCCGATGCAGGCAAGCCGCGCCAGCGTGGCCGGATCGCCGAACAGCACGATGCCGAGAATGGCGGTGCCGACCGCGCCGATGCCGGTCCAGACCGCGTAGCCGGTGCCGACCGGCAGCGTCTTCAGCGCGATCGCGAGCAGGACGACGCTGATGGTCATGGCGGTCAGCGTCAGGACCGACGGCACCAGTCGGGTGAAGCCCTCGGTATATTTCAGCCCGATGGCCCAGCCGACCTCCATCAGACCGGCGACGAACAGAATGACCCACGCCATAAAAGCGCTCCTTCGACAGGCAGGGTCGTCCCCGCATAAAATGGTGAGATACGGTCGGGCGGGCGGGTTCCCGCGGCCGTGACGGCGGGGTCGTCCCCGCCGGCCCAAAATGGCGTCTTTTTTAGAAAGATGCAACTGCATCTTTATTGAAACCCTTGATCCCGCCGCCTTTCTTTGTCACACGCTCGGCCATGTCCGACATCGCCGTATCCACCGAATCCTCCTCGCGCTCGCCGCTGGCTGAAGAAGTCGCGCGCCGCCGCACCTTCGCGATCATTTCCCACCCCGACGCGGGCAAGACCACGCTGACCGAAAAGCTGCTGCTGTTCGGCGGCGCCATCAATCTGGCCGGGCAGGTCAAGGCCAAGGGCGAGCGCCGTTCGACACGGTCGGACTGGATGAAGATCGAGCGCGACCGCGGCATCTCGGTGGTCACCTCGGTGATGACCTTCGAGTTCGAGGGGCTGGTGTTCAATCTGCTCGACACGCCGGGCCACGAGGACTTCTCCGAGGACACCTACCGCACCCTGACAGCGGTCGACTCCGCGGTGATGGTGATCGACGCCGCCAAGGGCATCGAGGACCGCACCCGCAAGCTGTTCGAGGTCTGCCGGCTGCGCGATATTCCGATCATCACCTTCATCAACAAGATGGACCGCGAGAGCCGCGACCCGTTCGACCTGCTCGACGAGATTGAGAAGACGCTGGCGCTCGACACCACGCCGATGACCTGGCCGGTGGGGCGCGGCCGCGACTTCCTCGGCACCTACGACATCACGACCGGCGGCGTGCGCCTCTTGGAAGGCGGCGGCGCCAAGACCGGGGAGGCCGAGCAGATCGCGATCGCCGACCTCGCCGGCCGCAACCCCAATCTCGATGCCGCCGCGGTCACCGAGGAGCTTGAGCTGGTCTCGGAGGCCTGCAAGCCGTTCGATCTGGGCTCGTTCCGCGAGGGTCATCTGACGCCGGTGTTCTTCGGCTCGGCGCTGCGCAATTTCGGCGTCGGCGATCTGCTCGAAGGGCTCGGCCGCTACGCGCCGCCGCCGCGCGCGCAGGAGGCGAGCGTTCGCCGGGTCGAAGCGTCCGAGCCGAAGATGAGCGCCTTCGTGTTCAAGATCCAGGCCAACATGGATCCGAACCATCGCGACCGCATCGCCTTCGCGCGGCTGTGCTCCGGCAAGCTGACGCGCGGCATGAAATCGAAGCTGGTGCGTACCGGCAAGAACATGACGCTGTCGTCGCCGCAGTTCTTCTTCGCGCAGGATCGCGCCATTGCCGACGAAGCCTTTGCCGGCGACGTGGTCGGCATTCCCAATCACGGCACGCTGCGGATCGGCGATACCCTGACCGAGGGCGAGGACATCGCCTTCGTCGGCGTGCCGAGCTTCGCGCCGGAAATCCTGCGCCGCGTCCGGCTCGGCGATGCGATGAAAGCCAAGAAGCTGAAGGAAGCCCTGCAGCAGATGTCGGAAGAGGGCGTCGTGCAGGTGTTTCGCCCGCGCGACGGCTCGCCCGCGATGGTCGGCGTGGTCGGCCAGCTCCAGCTCGACGTGCTGAAGGCGCGGCTGGACGCGGAATATTCGCTGCCGGTGGATTTCGAAATCAGCGAATTTCAGCTCGCGCGCTGGTTCACGGCGGAGGACCCCAAGGCGTTCGACACCTTCGTCAATGCCAACGGCTCCTCGATCGCAGAAGACGTCGACGGTGATCTCGTCTTCCTCGCCCGGAACGAATTCTATCTCGGCTACACCCGCGAGCGCTCACCGGGCATCACCTTCACCAGCATCAAGGATGTGAAGAAGGCGGCGTAAGGGCGATTGAGGAGTGCTGGTGAGTGTCAATGCCATGTCCCAAGTGCCGCGCGAATTTGTCAGTCGCGAAGGTTCTTTTGGCATCGAGTGAAGAGGTGATGTGCCCTAGCTGCAATTCGCACTTAAGAGTTGGCGGAGCTCGTAAGGTGCAGATTATTTTTGTTGCGGTGCTCTGCCTGTTTCCTTTGTTTGATTCATGGATGACGTTTTTACTGAGCTTGGTATTTTTGTTTGGCGTGCTTGTTGTTCTGGCAAATATGCTGGTTGAGCTGGAATTACGGTGACAGTGCGCCGTAATTCTGATGGGTCGTGCACGGCATTCTCACGATCCTGCCTCGCGCGCCGATAGTGCGCCTGCTGCCGGACCTGTTGGTTTGAGATATGCAGGGCATACCGGGGCCGTGCGATCGCGGCTTTCAGGTGCATTGCGCGCTGCACCATAAAAATGGTACCCGACAGAGTATGAGCGGCCGGGTTGGCCGCGCGGTGTGCAACGGGTCTGGTCGATGGGATTTGTCCTGCTCATTCTCGGTCTGGTGCTGTTTCTCGGCGTCCACGTCCTGACGACGCGGCGCGAGAGCCGCGCGCGCCTGATCGCGCGGCTGGGCGAGGGGCTTTACAAGACGCTCTATGCGGTGGTCGCGCTTCTCGGCCTTGCCTTGATCGTCAAAGGTTTTAGCCTCTATCGCGCCACCGAGTGGGTCGATGTCTGGTACCCGCCCAAGGCGATGCGTCATCTGACGCTGGCCCTGATGCTGCCGGCAACCATTCTGGTGGTCGCCGCTTACGTGCGCGGCCGCATCTACGAAAAGCTGAAGCACCCGATGCTTGCCGGCGTGAAGCTGTGGGCGCTGGCGCACCTGCTTGCCAATGGCGATCTCGGCTCGATCATCCTGTTCGGCTCGGTGCTGGCCTGGGCGGTCTATGACCGCATTTCTCTCAAGCGCCGCACCGATCCGGGCAGCCCGCCCATTCCGGTCGGCGGCGTCGGCAATGATGTGATCGCGGTGGTGATCGGCGTCATCGCCTATCTCGCGCTCGCCTTCGCCTTCCACCCGCTGGTGATCGGCGTTCCTGTCGTTGGAGTTTGAAGCATGTCCGTACAGTCCGCCGTCAAGCGCAAGACCGCGCCGGAAATCCTCGCGCGCAAGGGAGGCGAGCCGATCGTGATGCTGACCTCGTACCACGCGCACACCGCCGCGCTGGTCGACAAGTATTGCGACATCATCCTGGTCGGCGACTCGCTCGGCAACGTCATGCACGGCTTCGAGACCACGCTGCCGGTGACGCTTGAGATGATGATCCTGCAGGGGCGCGCGGTGATGCGCGGCTCCAAGCAGGCATTGGTGGTGGTGGACATGCCGTTCGGCTCCTATGAGGCGTCGAAGGAGCAGGCGTTCCATTCCGCCGCGCGGATCCTGAAGGAGACCCATGCCGGCGCGGTGAAGCTCGAGGGCGGCGTGCGGATGGCCGAGACCATCGAGTTTCTGGCGGCGCGCGGCATTCCGGTGATGGCCCATATCGGCCTGACGCCGCAGTCGGTGAACACGCTCGGCGGCTTCAAGTCGCAGGGCAAGGAGGAGGCGGCCAGACTCGGCGCCGGCGAGAACGGCAGCGGCCCGATCCAGGACGACGCCCGCGCGGGGGGGCAGGCCGGGGCCTTCTCGGGGGGGGTGGCGGCAGGGGGCGAGGCGCGCGGCCGCCGCATCCCCCAGATCCTTCCCGTCGCGTCCCTGCGGCGCCGCGCCCTCGGCGCCCGCGGCGGCGTGTCGGCCGTGTCGGAGGAGCTGCGCCCGCGTCGGCTCGCGCGGCCGTAAGCGCTCTAGCG